>Ga0066256_1000077_pt1 | contig 460845 bp, 479 predicted proteins | sample ThiBio_1000_biof_FD_87107 | JGI IMG/M metagenome (GOLD analysis project Ga0066256, IMG submission 87107) | Wastewater bioreactor microbial communities from Cape Town, South Africa - Thiocy_expt_1000_biof (version 2) | ecosystem: Engineered > Bioreactor > Thiocyanate-remediating >... | reverse complement strand
CAGAGGACAGAGGACAGAGGACAGAGGACAGAGGACAGAGGACAGAGGACAGAGGACAGAGGACAGAGGACAGAGGACAGAGGACAGAGGACAGAGGACAGAGGACAGAGGACAGAGGACAGAGGACGGAGGACGGAGGGCGGTTCTCCCCTCTCCCGCTTGCGGGAGAGGGGCCGGGGGAGAGGGCTCGCCGGGATTGGGCACAAATTTTGAATTCATGCAACGCGGCAAAGCCGCACATCCCCTGACCCCTGAATCCTGATCCCTCAGATTTTGACCCCTCACCCAAAATGAACCTTGCTTGCGTTGGGGCATCGAAGGCATAGAATCGTTGACCCACACCTGGGTACTCTGAAGGCACATGGCGAATCTCAAATATCTTCCTTTCTGCATCGCACTGGCGTTGACGCCGGCGTGTGCCCAGCAAACGGTGCGCCCGCCGCAGCCGGCCGTGGCAGAAAATCCGGCGCCGCGTGTCGAAGCGCCTGAATCCGCCAGCGTCGAGCCCGACGCCGAGAGGCGTGTGGAGCCTACGCCGAACCTGCCGGCGCAGGCGCTCACGCCCGACATCCTGTTCAAGTTCCTGGTCGCCGAAGTAGCCGGCCAGCGCGGGGCCACCGGAATTGCCAGCGCAGCCTATCTCGACCTGGCGCAGGAAACCCGCGACCCGCGTATCGCGCGGCGGGCGGCCGAGGTGGCGATGTTCGCGCGCGATCGTGCGGCGGCGCTCGAAGCGACGCGGCTGTGGTCCGTGGCCGACCCGGCATCGGAGCGCGCGCGTCAGACACTGGCGGCGATGCTGCTCAACGAAGGCCGGCTCGACGAAGCCGAACCGGTGCTGCGCGAGGTGCTCGCGAGCGATCCGGCAGCGGGCTTCATGCATCTGAGCGCGCTGCTCGGCAAGGTGCGCGATGCTTCGGCGGCACGGGCGCTGGTCGAGCGGTTGGCGGCCGCTCATTCGCAGGTGGCCGAGGGCCGCTATGCCGTGGCGCAGGCCGCGGCGAATGCGGGAGATATGCCGGCGGCGCTGGCCGCGCTGGAAAAGGCGAACCGGCTGCGGCCGGGCTGGGAGCCGGGTGCGCTGCTGCGGGCACAGATCCTTGCGAGGACGTCCCCGGCGGACGCGCTGGCATTCATGCGCGATTTCCTTGCCGCCTACCCGGAGGCGCGCGACGTGCGGCTCGCCTATGCGCGTGCGCTGGTCAACGCCAACCAGTTCGCCGAGGGACGCGCGCAATTCGAGCGGCTCGCCGGCGAATTGCCGCGCAACGCCGAAGTCAGCTTCGCCGCGGGGCTGCTCGCATTGCAGATGGGCGAACCCATCGCGGCCCGTGACTGGCTCAACCGTGCGCTGGACGCGGATCCGCGCGATCGCGACACCATCCACTACTACCTCGGCCAGGCGGCCGAGCAGTTGAAAGAGGCGGATGTCGCCGCGACGCATTACGCGCAGGTGGAGGCCGGCAATTACCTGGTGCCGGCACGCGCGCGCCAGGCGGCGCTGCTGGCTGCGGCCGGGCGGCGCGACGAGGCGCGAGCCCTGCTGGCGGCGACACAGGGCGCCAATGACGCGCAGAACGTGCGCCTGGTCCAGGCGCAGGCGGAACTGCTGCGCGACGGCAAGGAGCGGCAGGCGGCGTTCGACGCATTGTCCGAAGGGCTGAAGCGCTATCCCGACTCGCCTGAACTGCTGTACGACCGCGCGATGGCCGCGGAAAAGCTCGACCGCCTCGACGTGCTGGAAGCCGACCTGCGCCGCGTGATCGCGCTGCGCCCGGACGACGCGCACGCCTACAACGCGCTCGGTTATACGCTGGCGGATCGCACCCCGCGCCTTGCCGAGGCGATCGAACTGCTCGAACACGCGCTGAAACTGGCTCCTGACGACGCCTTCATCCTCGACAGCGTCGGCTGGGCGCAATACCGCGCCGGAAACTTCGCGCGTGCCCAGGAATTCCTCGAACGTGCCTACCAGGCGCGGCCCGATCCGGAAATCGCCGCCCATCTCGGCGAGGTGCTGTGGGCGCGCGGACGTCAGGACGAAGCCGGCAGACTGTGGCAGACCAGTCTGCAAAGCCACCCGCAGAACGAAGTGCTGCTGGAAACCCTGCGCCGGCTGAAACCCTGATGCGACGGCGCGGGTTTCTCGCCGCGTCCGTGCTGGCGCTGGCGGGTTGCGCGAGTGCGCCCCCCCTGCCTCCGGGCGGCGCGTCGCTGTCGACGGAAAGCTGGACGCTGCAGGGCCGCTTCAGCGTCGAAAGCGGCGAGGAACGGGTTTCCGGCTCGCTGCGCTGGGAGCATCGGGGTGCCCGCGATGAACTTCTGCTGACCTCCCCGCTCGGGCAGGCGGTGGCCCGCATTGCGCGCGACGCCGACGGCGCCGTGCTGGAACTGCCAAAGCAGCCGCTCCGGCGTGCCCCGGACGCCGATGCGCTGACGCGTGAGGCGCTCGGCTACACCCTGCCGGTGGCGGGGCTCGCGTGGTGGGTGCAGGCGCGCCCTGATCCGGCACGCGGTTTCGACGCCACCCGCGACGACGCCGGCCGTCTCGCAAGACTCAGGCAGGACGGCTGGACCATCGAATACCAGCAGTACGCCGAGCATCCCCCCGGCTACCCGCGCAAGCTCAGGGTCAGCCGCGAGGATATCGAGATCCGCCTGGTGGCCGACAGCTGGGAGGCTGAATGAGCCAGGCCTTTCCCGCCCCCGCCAAGCTCAACCTGTTCCTCCATGTGACCGGCCGTCGCGCTGACGGCTATCACCTGCTGCAAAGCGTGTTCCGCTTCATCGACCGCGCCGATACCGTGCATCTCACCCTGCGCGACGATGGCCGGGTGGTGCGCGAGCGCGATCTGCCCGGCGTGCCGGAAGAGCGCGACCTCACCGTACGCGCCGCGCGCCTCCTGCAGCCGCATGCGTCCGCCGGCGCCGGGGTGGGCATTCGCGTGGACAAGCTGCTGCCGATGGGTGGCGGCCTCGGCGGCGGCAGTTCGGACGCGGCCACCGTGCTGCTCGCGCTCAACCGGCTGTGGCAGGTGAACCTGTCGCGCCCGGCGTTGCAGGCGCTGGCGCTGCAACTTGGCGCCGACGTGCCGGTGTTCGTGTTCGGGCAGACTGCGTTCGCCGAGGGAGTCGGCGAGATTCTCCATCCGGTGAGCGCGCCGCCCGCCTGGTACGTGGTGCTGACGCCGCCGGTGGAGGTGCCGACCGCCGCGGTTTTCGCCGCGCAGGAATTGACACGCGACACGCCACGCCTCAAAATAGCGCCCTTTTCCGCAGGCATGGGTCGAAACGACCTGCAGCCGGTGGTCCTGCAACGCTACCCGGACGTCGCGCGCCATCTCGAATGGCTGACGCAGTTCGCTGAAGCGCGCATGACCGGTTCCGGTGCCTGTGTGTTCGCAACGTTCGGGACGGAAACCGCGGCGCGTGAGGTGCTCGCCCGCCTGCCCGCAACGATGCAGGGTTTCGTGGCGCAGGGGCTCGACCGGCATCCGCTGTACGACTGCTGCGCCTGAGCAGTGCCCGTTGGGGAGTCGCCAAGTGGTAAGGCATCGGATTTTGATTCCGACATTCGTAGGTTCGATCCCTACCTCCCCAGCCAGATTGAGCGAACAGCCGCCGGTGGCGGCTGTTTTTCTTGTGTGTCGGCGCCAGCGCCGCGTCGCCGGAGACTCGCGTGTCCATTGACAACCTGATGGTGTTCACGGGGAATGCCAACCCCCGTCTGGCCAGCGACGTGGTGCGCCATCTCAATATCCATCTTGGCCGTGCCACCGTGTCGCGCTTCTCCGACGGCGAGGTGATGGTCGAAATCCTCGAGAACGTGCGCGGCAAGGACGTGTTCGTGCTGCAGTCGACCTGCCAGCCGACCAACGACACGCTGATGGAGGTGATGGTGATGGTCGACGCGTTGAAGCGCGCCTCGGCCGCGCGCATCACCGCCGCCATCCCTTATTACGGCTATGCACGCCAGGACCGCCGCACCCGCTCGGCGCGGGTGGCGATCACCGCCAGGGTGGTGGCCAACATGCTGCAGGGTGCCGGCATCGACCGTCTGCTCACGATGGACCTGCACTCGGACCAGATCCAGGGTTTCTTCGACATCCCGGTCGACAACATCTATTCCAGCCCGATCCTGCTGGGCGATATCTGGAAGCGCAATCACCCGAACCTGGTGGTGGTGTCGCCCGACGTCGGCGGCGTGGTGCGCGCGCGGGCGATCGCCAAGCGCCTGGAGTGCGACCTCGCCATCATCGACAAGCGCCGTCCCAAGCCCAACGTGGCGAAGGTGATGCACATCATCGGCGACGTCAAGGGACGCACCTGCATCATCATGGACGACATCGTCGACACCGCCAACACCCTGTGCGAGGCGGCCAACGCACTGAAGGAACACGGTGCCGAGAAAGTGATGGCCTACTGCACCCACGCGGTGCTGTCCGGTACGGCTGCCGAGCGCGTGACGAATTCCGCGCTCGACGAACTGGTGGTGACCGACACCATCCCGCTGCGCGACGATGCGCGCGCGTGCAGCAAGATCAGGCAATTGTCGGTCGCCGAACTGCTGGCGGAAACGATCCGCCGCATCAGCAACGAGGATTCCGTCAGCTCGCTCTTCATCGAGTAGGGCTGCCCGAATGCCCCTGGTCGCGGGGGCTTTTTTGTCAACCTAGGAGAAGTTTCATGGAAATCGAAGTCATTGCATTCAAGCGTGATGCGCAAGGGTCGAGTGCGAGCCGCCGCCTGCGCCACGCCGGCAAGGTCCCCGGCATCGTCTATGGCGGCAGCGCCGCGCCGATGCAGATCGAGCTGGATCACAACGCGCTCTACCACGCCCTGCGCAAGGAAGCCTTCCACGCATCCGTGCTGACGCTCAGCGTCGACGGCAACAGGGAATCGGTGCTGCTGCGCGACACCCAGTGGCATCCCTACAAGCAGCAGGTGCTGCACGTCGACTTCCAGCGCGTCGACAAGGACCACAAGATCCACGTCAAGGTGCCGCTGCACTTCCTCAACGCCGAGATCGCGCCGGGTGTGAAACTGGGTGGCGGCAAGCCGCACCACATCGTGAACGAGCTCGACGTCGAGTGCTTCCCCGGCAGCCTGCCCGAGTTCATCGAGGTCGACATGGGCAAGCTGGAAGTCGGCCATTCGATCCATGCCAACGACCTCAAGCTGCCGGCCGGTGTCGAACTGGTCGCCCACCTCAAGGCGGAAAACCCTGCGGTCGCGGCGATCAGCGCACCCAAGGGCGGCGGCGCCGAAGAGGCGCCCGCGGCGCCCGCGGCGTAATGCCCGTGCGCGGCTCCTCGCGGGCCGCGCAGCGCAAGCGGCATGACGGCACCGCGCCTCATCGTCGGCCTCGGCAACCCGGGGCGCGAATACGAAGAAACCCGGCACAATGCCGGGTTTTGGTTTTGCGCGCGCCTCGCGCAGGCGCGCGGCGTTACGCTCGCGCACGAATCGCGCTTTCATGGCATGGTCGGCCGCGACGGCCCGCGCTGGGTCCTGCTGCCGCAGACCTTCATGAACCGTTCCGGCCAGGCGGTGGGCGCGCTCGCGCGTTTCCACCGCATCGTGCCTGCGGAAATCCTGGTGGTGCACGACGAGCTCGACATCCCGCCAGGGCAACTGCGTCTGAAATTCGGCGGCGGCCTGGGCGGCCACAATGGCCTGAAGGACATCACCTCCCATCTCGGTACCCAGGACTACTGGCGCCTGCGCATCGGCATCGGCCATCCCGGTGACCGCAACGAGGTGGTGAACTTTGTGCTGAAGTCGCCGCGCCGCGAGGAACGGGCCGAAATCGACGCCGCGATCGAGCGCGCACTCGGCCTCATGCCGCTGATCGAGAAGGGCGAGTGGAACGCCGCCATCCAGCGTGCCAACACGAAACCCCCAGCCCCCAGTCCCTAGCCCCAGGAACCCCCATGAGTCTCAAATGCGGCATCGTTGGCCTGCCCAACGTCGGTAAATCCACGCTTTTCAATGCGCTGACCCAGGCGGGCATCGCCGCGGAAAACTATCCCTTCTGCACCATCGAGCCCAACACCGGCGTGGTCGAAGTGCCCGATCCGCGGCTCGCGCAGCTCGCGGAAATCATCCAGCCGCAGAAAGTGGTGCCGGCGATCGTCGAATTCGTCGACATCGCCGGTCTGGTCGCCGGCGCCTCGAAGGGCGAAGGGCTGGGCAACCAGTTTCTCGCCAACATCCGCGAGACCGACGCCATCTGCCATGTGGTGCGCTGCTTCCACAACGACAACGTGATCCATGTCGCGGGCAAGGTCGATCCGATTTCCGACGTCGAAACCATCGCCACGGAACTGGCACTCGCCGATCTCGCCGGTGCGGAAAAGGCGCTGGCGCGCTACGAGAAGCCGGCACGCGCCGGCGACAAGGAGGCGCAGAAGATGGTCGCGGCGTTGAAGCCCGTGGTCGCCACTCTGAACGAAGGCCGCCCCGCGCGCGCCGCGGGACTCGACGCCGAGGGCCTGGCCACGATCAAGCCGCTGTGCCTGATGACCGTCAAGCCGACGCTGTATGTCGCCAACGTCGGCGAGGACGGCTTCCACGACAACCCTATGCTCGACGCGCTGCGCGCCTACGCGGACAAGGAAGGCGCGCCGGTGGTGCCGGTGTGCGCGGCGCTCGAGGCCGAGTTGCAGGAACTGTCCCCGGAAGATCGCCTGGAATACCTGAAGGAACTGGGCTGGGACGAGCCCGGCCTTAACCGCCTGATCCGCGCCGCCTACGATCTGCTGGGCCTGCAAACCTACTTCACCGCCGGCGTCAAGGAAGTGCGCGCCTGGACCATCCACAAGGGTGACACCGCGCCGCAGGCGGCGGGCGTCATCCACACCGACTTCGAGCGCGGCTTCATCCGCGCGCAGACGATTGCCTTCGACGACTTCATCGCCTGCAAGGGGGAACAGGGCGCCAAGGAAGCCGGCAAGATGCGCGCGGAGGGCAAGGACTACGTCGTCAGGGACGGCGATGTCATGAATTTTCTGTTCAACGTCTGAGCCTGCGGCCGTTTTTTCGTGGCCGAGGGGGCAGCCTTGCCTGTTGATACCACTATCTGCTACCATTCCGCAATGAAGCGCAAGCACCAGCGCACCCTCGAGCAGATATTCGGCCGGCCAGTGTCGGCGAATGTACGCTGGGCCGACATCGAGGCACTGTTCGTCGAGTTGGGCGGACAGGTCGCCGAGCGGGAAGGTTCGCGGATGCTGGTGCGCTTGTTTGGCGACAGGCGGGTGTTTCATCGGCCGCACCCCGAACCGGTTACGGACAAAGGGGCAGTCGAATCCATCCGCAAGTGGCTGGAAGACCACGGAGTGAAACCATGAACACCATGACGATCAACGGTTATCCGGCGGTCATCGCGTACGACCCGGATATCCAGATGTTCCGGGGAGAGTTCGTCGGGCTGAACGGCGGTGCCGACTTCTATGCGAAGGATGTCGATGGCCTGCGGCGCGAAGGTGAAATCTCGCTGCGCGTATTCCTCGAAGCCTGCGCAGAGGATGGCGTCGATCCGCGCAAACACTTTTCCGGCAAGTTCTCCCTGCGCGTCGATCCCGAACTCCACGAGGCCGCCGCCATCGCTGCCGCCGCGCATGGGCAGAGCCTCAACCAGTGGGCTGCCGAGGCGATCCGGCAAGCGGCGCACGCAGAATGATGGACGGTGGCATCGCCAAAACCGGGTATGGAACTGGGTACAAAATGAGCGGCCTGTCCGAGATTCCCTGTGGCGATGCGGCATATCGGCCGAACTTCGCATTCAACGTCTGAGCCTGCGGCCGTTTTTCGTGGACAAGGGGTTTGACAGCCCTTCGTCAAGCCCCCTATAATCTCGCGCTTCGTTTGGGTGGGGTTCCCGAGCGGTCAAAGGGAGCAGACTGTAAATCTGCCGGCTCTGCCTTCGAAGGTTCGAATCCTTCCCCCACCACCAGATTGTTTGCAGGTCGAGCAGGGCGAAGCGGGTGTAGCTCAATGGTAGAGCTGAAGCCTTCCAAGCTTAAGACGAGGGTTCGATTCCCTTCACCCGCTCCAGAGTTTCGAATGGGCTTTTCAGTGAGTCCAGGGCCCATGTAGCTCAGTGGCAGAGCACTCCCTTGGTAAGGGAGAGGTCGGCAGTTCAATCCTGCCCATGGGCACCATGTTTTCGGTGCCCACCGATTCAGGGTTGGCGCACCATGTTTTCGGTGCCCACCGATTCAGGGTTGGCGCACCATGTTTTCGGTGCCCGCCGATTCAGGGCTGGCGCACCGGTTTTTCGCGTGTGGTTGTCGGAATCGACGCATCATTTACTTGTGCAAATTTGAGGGGTACTTGAAATGGCTAAGGAAAAATTCGAGCGGACCAAACCGCACGTGAACGTTGGTACGATTGGTCACGTTGACCACGGCAAGACCACCTTGACCGCGGCGATCACCACCATTCTGTCGAAGAAGTTTGGCGGTGCGGCGAAGAAATACGACGAGATCGACTCTTCTCCCGAAGAGAAGGCGCGCGGCATCACCATCAACACCTCGCACGTCGAGTACGAGACCGAGAGCCGTCACTACGCCCACGTCGACTGCCCGGGTCACGCCGACTACGTCAAGAACATGATCACTGGCGCCGCGCAGATGGACGGCGCCATTCTCGTCGTCTCCTCCGCCGACGGCCCCATGCCGCAGACCCGCGAGCACATCCTGCTTGCGCGTCAGGTTGGCGTGCCCTACATCATCGTTTACATGAACAAGGCCGACATGGTCGACGACGCCGAGCTGCTCGAGCTTGTCGAAATGGAGGTTCGCGAGCTCCTGTCCAAGTACGACTTCCCCGGTGACGACACCCCCATCATCATCGGTTCCGCCCTCAAGGCCCTCGAAGGCGACCAGAGCGACATCGGCGAGCCCAGCATCCTCAAGCTGGCTGCTGCGCTCGACAGCTACATCCCGACTCCCGAGCGCGCCATCGACAAGCCCTTCCTCATGCCCGTCGAGGACGTCTTCTCCATTTCCGGTCGCGGCACCGTCGTCACCGGTCGTGTCGAGCGCGGCATCATCAAGGTTGGCGAAGAGATCGAGATCGTTGGCATCAAGCCCACCCAGAAGAGCACCTGCACCGGCGTCGAGATGTTCAGGAAGCTGCTTGATCAGGGTCAGGCGGGTGACAACGTCGGCGTCCTGCTGCGCGGCACCAAGCGTGAGGAAGTCGAGCGTGGCCAGGTTCTCGCCAAGCCCGGCAGCATCAAGCCGCACACCAAGTTCAGTGCCGAGATCTACGTCCTGTCGAAGGACGAAGGTGGTCGTCACACCCCGTTCTTCAACGGTTATCGTCCGCAGTTCTACTTCCGCACCACCGACGTCACCGGCTCGATCGAGTTGCCGGCCGGCACCGAGATGGTGATGCCTGGCGACAACGTCAGCATCAAGGTCTCGCTGATTGCCCCGATCGCCATGGACGAAGGTCTGCGTTTCGCCATTCGCGAAGGCGGCCGTACCGTCGGTGCCGGTGTCGTCGCCAAGATCGAAGAGTAAGGCAGTTTCGCCGGCTGACGGGCATGTGCCCGCCGGGCCGGCAGTACAGGCCAATAGCTCAATTGGTAGAGCGTCGGTCTCCAAAACCGAAGGTTGGGGGTTCGAGACCCTCTTGGCCTGCCACAGGATAAGCGCGCGATGCGCGCACAGCATTCATGGCTGACAAAATCAAGCTGTTGGTAGCGGTATTGCTGGTCATCGCAGGGGTGGCCGGCTTTTATTTTTTTGCGGATGCGCCCACGGTGGTGCGCGTCCTGTCGGTCATTGGCGGACTGGTGCTGGGCGCTGCCGTCGCGATGCTTTCGGAGCCGGGCCGGCGCTTTGCCGGCTTTGCGCGCGATTCGCGCGACGAAGCGAAGAAGGTCGTGTGGCCGACCCGCAAGGAAACCATCCAGATGACCGGCGTGGTGATGGCCTTCGTGATCGTCATGGCGCTGTTCCTGTGGGCGGTTGACGGAATATTGATGTGGCTGGTCAAGCTGGCCATGGGACAGGGGGGTTGAGGATGCGTTGGTACGTGGTTCATGCCTACTCGGGCTTCGAGAAAAGCGTGGCACGCAACCTCGCCGAGCGCGTCGAGCGCGCAGGCATGAAGGACCGCTTCGGCGAAATCCTGGTGCCGGTCGAGGAAGTGGTGGAAATGAAGGCGGGCCAGAAGAAAACGGCCGAGCGCAAGTTCTTCCCCGGCTACGTCCTGGTGCAGATGGAAATGGACGACGATACCTGGCACCTGGTGAAAAGCACGCCCAAGGTGACCGGCTTCGTCGGCGGCACGGCGACCAGGCCGGCGCCCATTTCCGAGAAGGAAGTGCAGGCGATTCTCGACCAGATGCGCGAGGGCGTGGAAAAGCCCAAGCCGAAGATCCTGTTCGAGATCGGCGAGACGGTGCGGGTGATCGACGGCCCGTTCACCGATTTCAATGGCAACGTCGAGGAAGTGAATTACGACAAGAGCAAGTTGCGTGTGTCGGTGATGATTTTCGGTCGGGCAACCCCTGTCGAACTGGGGTTCGGCCAGGTCGAGAAAACCTGATCCCGGTTTGCACGGGGATCGGCAAACAGTCCGGGAAGCCGGAGAGGAGCGCGAGTAGGGTGACCGAAAGCGCGCTGGAACTCACTTTTAGGAGCCATCATGGCAAAGAAGATTGTCGGCTATATCAAGCTGCAAGTGCCGGCGGGCAAGGCGAATCCGTCGCCGCCCATCGGCCCCGCGCTGGGTCAGCGCGGCCTCAATATCATGGAATTCTGCAAGGCGTTCAACGCCAAGACGCAGGGCCTGGAGCCCGGTTTGCCGATTCCGGTGGTGATCACCGCGTTCGCGGACAAGAGCTTCACCTTCATCATGAAGACACCGCCCGCGACGGTGCTCATCAAGAAGGCGATCAAGCTCGACAAGGGCAGCGCCAAGCCGCATACCGACAAGGTCGGCACCATTACCCGTGCCCAGCTGGAAGAGATCGCCAAAACCAAGGAACCCGACCTGACCGCGGCCAACATGGACGCGGCGGTGCGGACCATCGCCGGCACCGCCCGGTCCATGGGCATCATCGTGGAGGGGGTCTGACATGGCCAACGCATCCAAGCGCCTACGCGCACTGAAGGAAAAAATCGACCGTACCCGCAACTATCCGGTGGCCGACGCCCTGCAACTGGTCAAGGAAACCGCGACCGCCAAGTTTGACGAGTCGATCGACGTCGCCGTCAACCTCGGCGTCGATGCGCGCAAGTCCGACCAGATGGTGCGTGGCGCCGTGGTGCTGCCCAAGGGCATCGGCAAGACCGTTCGCGTCGCCGTGTTCGCCCAGGGCGACAACGCGCAAAAGGCACGCGACGCCGGCGCGGACATCGTCGGCTTCGACGATCTGGCCGCCGAGATCAAGGCCGGCAAGATGGATTTCGACGTCGTGATCGCCACACCGGACGCCATGCGCGTGGTCGGTCAGCTCGGCCAGATTCTCGGTCCGCGCGGCCTGATGCCGAACCCCAAGGTCGGCACCGTATCGCCCGACGTCGTCGGCGCGGTGAAGAACGCCAAGGCCGGTCAGGTGCAGTACCGCACCGACAAGGGCGGCATCGTGCACTGCACCATAGGCCGCGCATCGTTCAGCGTCGACGACCTGAAGGAAAACCTGTCGGCCCTGCTGGACGCGCTGCAGCGCGCCAAGCCGGCGAGCTCCAAGGGCGTGTACTTCAAGCGCCTGTCGGTGTCGTCGACCATGGGCGTGGGCGTGCGCGTCGATCAGGCGAGCGTCAGCGCGTAATTGTATGCAGGGTGCGCCGCGAGGCGTGCCCGAACGAACTTTGGGCCGCCGGTCGCAGTCTGGCCGGCGGGTTATCAAAGACCGTAGGCATCCGCAAGGATTTAATGCCGGCGGACCGGTGGTGGGCGATGGCGGATTTCTGTCCTCTGTCCTCTGTCTCCTGTCTTCTGACACCTACGCAGATGGCGTTCCCCAGCAGGATTTTCCTGTCAAGGCCGCCAGCCGGAGCGGGCAGCGCTCCGTAACTGAGAAGGAGGTTGGACCTTGAGTCTGAATCTGGAAGAAAAGAAAGCCGTCGTTGCCGAGGTGTCCGCGCAGGTTGCGGGTGCCCAGACGGTTGTTGTGGCCGAATACCGTGGCATCACGGTGGAAAACATGACCCAGTTGCGTGCGAAGGCGCGCAAGGAAGGGGTCTATCTGCGTGTGTTGAAAAACACGCTGGTGCGCCGTGCGATCGTGGATACGCCGTTCGCGGGCTTGACCGACCAGCTGGTCGGTCCGCTCGCCTATGGCATTTCCAAGGATCCGGTGGCGGCCGCCAAGGTGATGCACGAGTTCGCCAAGGCCAACGACAAGTTCGTCGTCAAGGCCGGTGCCATGCCCAATTTCGTCATGTCCGCCACGGACGTGGGGAATCTGGCCAGCATGCCCAGCCGCGAAGAACTGCTGTCCAAGCTCTTGGGCACCATGCAGGCTCCGATCGCACAATTTGTTCGCACGCTCAACGAAGTGCCGACCAAATTCGTCCGCGGTCTGGCCGCGGTGCGCGACAAGCAGGCAGCGTAAGCGGCCCGCAGACAACCGCATCGACGAAATCGTTTTTTAATCCGAAGCATATTGACAGGAGTAATACACATGGCTGTTGCAAAAGCTGACATTCTGGATGCCATCGCCGGCATGACCGTCCTCGAGCTGTCCGAGCTCATCAAGGAAATGGAAGAAAAATTCGGCGTTTCCGCCGCTGCCGCCGCGGTCGCCGTGGCTGCCCCCGCTGCCGGCGGCGGTGCTGCCGCCGCTGCCGAAGAGCAGACCGAATTCACCGTCGTTCTGGCCGCTGCCGGCGAGAAGAAGGTCGAGGTCATCAAGGTCGTGCGTGCGGTGACCGGTCTGGGTCTGAAGGAAGCCAAGGATCTGGTCGACGGCGCTCCGAAGCCGGTCAAGGAGGGCATCTCCAAGGCCGACGCCGACGCGCTGAAGAAGCAGCTGGAAGAAGCCGGCGCCACCGTCGAGGTCAAGTAATCCGGAAAGGCGGCGTGACGCGCGCAAGTGCGTCGCCTGTGCTTCCGGTGACCCGACCGGCCCGACCGTGTGTCGCGGGCTTCGCCCGCGGCACACGCAAGCAGCACGTACCCGGAACCCGTATTCGGCTTCCGGGCATTTGCTGTTTGCGTGTGCCTCACACCGCTGAGGACGCCCCCGCGCGCGTCCGCTCGCCCCTGATCGTCAAGGAGACCTCATGGCTTACACCTTTACCGAGAAAAAACGTCTGCGCAAGAGTTTCGCCAAGCGCGTCAACACGCTTCCGGTGCCCTTCCTTCTGGCGACGCAGATCGACTCCTACCGCGCCTTTCTGCAGGAAGGCCGCACGCAGGACGAGCGGCTGAACGAGGGTCTGCAGGCGGCCTTCACCTCGATCTTCCCCATCGTCTCCCACAGCGGCAACGCGCGCCTGGAATACGTGAATTACATGCTGGGCGAGCCGGTGTTCGACATCAAGGAATGCCAGCAGCGCGGCCTCACCTACTGCGCGCCGTTGCGCGCCAAGGTGCGTCTGGTCATCATGGACAGGGAAGCATCGAAACCGACGATCAAGGAAGTCAAGGAGCAGGAGGTCTACATGGGCGAGATTCCGCTCATGACGCCGACCGGCTCCTTCGTCATCAACGGCACCGAGCGCGTGATCGTGTCGCAGCTGCATCGCTCGCCCGGCGTGTTTTTCGAGCACGACCGTGGCAAGACGCACAGCTCGGGCAAGCTGCTGTTCTCGGCGCGCGTGATCCCCTACCGCGGCTCCTGGCTCGATTTCGAATTCGACGCCAAGGACATCCTGTTCTTCCGCGTCGACCGTCGCCGCAAGATGCCCGTGAGCATCCTTCTGAAGGCGCTCGGCTACACGCCGCCGGCGATCCTCGACGAATTCTTCAGCAAGGACACCTTCTACGTCAACGATCAGGGCGTGCAGTTCGAACTGGTGCCCGAGCGCCTGCGCGGCGAAATCGCGCGCTTCGACATCTGCGGCAAGGACGGCCACGTCATCGTCGCCAAGGACAAGCGCATTACCGCCAAGCACATCCGCGAGCTGGATGCGGCGGGCGTCAAGACCTGGTCGGTACCGGCCGAGTTCGTGGTGGGCCGCGTGCTGTCGCATGATGTCGTCGATACGGGCAGCGGCGAGCTGGTCGCGCGCGCCAACGACGAGATCACCGAAGACCTGCTGAAGAAGCTGGCCGCTGCCGGCATCGACCGGTTCAACACCATCTACACCAACGATCTTGATCACGGCGCGTTCATTTCGCAGACGCTGCGCACCGACGACACGCTCGACGAGTATGCCGCCAAGGTGGCGATCTACCGCATGATGCGCCCCGGCGAGCCGCCCACCGAGGACGCGGTCAACGCCTTGTTCGGCAACCTGTTCTTCAGCGAGGAACGTTACGACCTTTCGGCGGTGGGCCGCATGAAGTTCAACCGTCGCATCGGGCGCGAGGAACTGACCGGGACCGGTACGCTGTCGACCGAGGACATCGTCGCGGTCATCCGGATTCTCGTCGAGTTGCGCAACGGTCGTGGCGAAATCGACGACATCGATCATCTGGGCAACCGTCGCGTCCGCTCGGTCGGCGAGCTCGCGGAAAACCAGTTCCGCGCGGGGCTGGTGCGTGTCGAACGTGCGGTGCGCGAGCGCCTTTCGCAGGCCGAGTCCGACAACCTGATGCCGCACGATCTGATCAATGCCAAGCCTGTCTCGGCTGCGATCAAGGAGTTCTTCGGTTCGTCGCAGCTGTCGCAGTTCATGGACCAGACCAACCCCTTGTCCGAGATCACCCACAAGCGCCGCGTTTCCGCGCTCGGCCCGGGCGGCCTGACGCGCGAGCGCGCCGGCTTCGAGGTGCGCGACGTGCATCCGACCCATTACGGACGCGTCTGCCCGATCGAAACGCCAGAGGGCCCGAACATCGGCCTGATCAATTCGCTCGCCCTGTTCGCACGCACCAACTGGTACGGCTTCATCGAGACGCCGTACCGCAAGGTGGTCGACGCCAAGGTGACCGACGAGATCGAGTACCTGTCGGCGATCGAGGAGGGCAAGTACGTGATCGCGCAGGCCAACGCGGAATTCGACGCCAAGGGCAAGTTCCGCGACGAGCTGGTGTCCTGCCGTCACCGCAACGAATTCACGCTGTCGACGCCCGATCGCATCGAATACATGGACGTGGCGCCGGCGCAGATCGTATCGGTGGCCGCCTCGCTCATTCCCTTCCTCGAACACGACGACGCCAACCGCGCATTGATGGGTTCGAACATGCAGCGCCAGGCCGTGCCCTGCCTGCGCCCGGAAAAGCCCTTCGTCGGCACCGGCATCGAACGCACCGCGGCGGTCGACTCCGGAACCGTCGTCACGGCCTACCGTGGCGGCGTGGTCGACTATATCGACGCCGGCCGCATCGTGATCCGCGTTCACGACGAGGAGGCGCGCGCCGGCGAGGTCGGTGTCGACATCTATTCGCTGATCAAGTACACGCGTTCCAACCAGAACACCAACATCAACCAGCGCCCGCTGGTGAAGGTGGGCGACGTCATCGCGCGCGGCGACGTGATCGCCGACGGCGCGTCGACCGACATGGGCGAACTCGCGCTCGGCCAGAACATGCTGGTCGCGTTCATGCCCTGGAACGGCTACAACTTCGAGGACTCCATCCTCATCAACGAGAAGGTCGTCGCCGAGGACCGCTACACCTCGATCCACATCGAGGAACTGTCGGTGGTCGCGCGCGACACCAAGCTCGGCCCCGAGGAAATCACCCGCGACATCTCCAACCTCGCGGAGCGCCAGCTCGCGCGCCTGGACGAGTCCGGCATCATCGCCATCGGTGCCGAAGTCGAGGCCGGCGACGTGCTGGTCGGCAAGGTCACGCCCAAGGGCGAGACCCAGCTCACCCCGGAAGAGAAACTGCTGCGCGCGATCTTCGGCGAGAAGGCGTCCGACGTGAAGGACACCTCGCTGAAAGTGCCGTCCGGCATGTCCGGTGTCGTCATCGACGTGCAGGTGTTCACGCGCGAGGGCATCGAGCGTGACAAGCGCGCGCAGTCGATCATCGACACCCAGCTCGCCGAATACAAGAAGGACCTCACCGACCGCATGCGCATCGTCGAGGACGACACCTTCCAGCGCCTGGAACGCCTGTTGCATCTGAAAGTCGCCAACGGCGGCCCGAAGAAGCTCGCCAAAGGCAGCAAGGTGACGAAGGATTATCTGGAGTCGCTCAACCGTCATGACTGGTTCGACATCCGCCTTGCCGACGACGAGGCCAGCCGCCAGGCCGAGGCCCTGAAGGACAGCCTCGCGCAGAAGCGCGTCGAGTTCGACGCCATGTTCGAGGAGAAGAAGAAGAAGCTCACCGCCGGCGACGAGTTGCCGCCCGGCGTGCAGAAGATGGTCAAGGTGTATCTGGCCGTCAAACGCCGCCTGCAACCCGGCGACAAGATGGCCGGCCGCCACGGCAACAAGGGCGTGGTGTCCAAGATCGTTCCGGTCGAGGACATGCCCTTCATGGCCGACGGCCGTCCGGTCGACATCGTGCTGAACCCGCTCGGCGTGCCGTCGCGGATGAACATCGGCCAGATTCTCGAAACGCACCTCGGCTGGGCCGCCAAGGGGCTGGGCGAAAAGATCGGCCAGATGCTCGCCGCGCAGACGAAAACCGTCGCCAAGGAACTGCGCAGCTTCCTCAAGGACATCTACAACACCTCGGGCAAGCCGGAGGACATCGACGGCCTGACCGACGACGAAGTCATCGAGCTCGGACGCAACCTGCAGAAGGGTGTGCCGTTTGCCTCGCCGGTGTTCGACGGCGCCTCCGAGGAGGAAATCCGCCGCATGCTGCAACTCGCTGGCCTGCCGGAAGGCGGCCAGGTCACGCTGTACGATGGCCGCACCGGTGACGCCTTCGACCGCCAGGTTACGGTGGGCTACAAGCACGTGCTCAAGCTGCACCACCTGGTCGACGACAAGATGCATGCGCGCTCCACCGGCCCGTACTCGCTGGTCACGCAACAGCCGCTGGGCGGCAAGGCACAGTTCGGCGGCCAGCGCTTCGGCGAGATGGAAGTGTGGGCGCTGGAAGCTTACGGCGCGTCCTACGTGCTGCAGGAAATGCTGACCGTGAAGTCCGACGACGTCACCGGCCGTACCAAGGTGTACGAGAACATCGTCAAGGGCGATCACAAGATCGAGGCGGGCATGCCCGAGTCCTTCAACGTGCTGGTGAAGGAAATCCGCTCGCTCGGCATCGACATCGATCTGGAACGTTACTAATTTTGGGGTGAGGACACAGCCATGAAAGCACTGTTGGATCTTTTCAAGCAGGCCACCCACGAGGAAGAATTCGACGCCATCAAGATCGGCCTCGCGTCGCCGGAGAAAATCCGCGCCTGGTCGTACGGCGAGGTGAAGAAGCCGGAAACGATCAACTACCGCACCTTCAAGCCGGAGCGCGACGGCCTGTTCTGCGCCAAGATCTTCGGCCCGGTCAAGGACTACGAGTGCCTGTGCGGCAAGTACAAGCGCTTGAAGCACCGCGGCGTCATCTGCGAGAAGTGCGGCGTCGAAGTCACGCTCTCCAAGGTGCGCCGCGAGCGCATGGGCCATATCGAGCTCGCCAGCCCGGTCGCGCACATCTGGTTTCTCAAGTCGCTGCCCAGCCGTCTGGGCATGGTGCTCGACATGACGCTGCGCGACATCGAGCGCGTGCTCTACTTCGAGGGCTTCGTCGTCGTCGAACCCGGCATGACGCCGCTCAACCGTGGCCAGCTGCTGACCGAGGAAGACTATCTCGCCAAGCTGGAGGAATACGGCGACGAATTCAAGGCGCTGATGGGCGCCGAAGCCGTGCGCGAACTGCTGCGCACGCTCGACCTCAACACCGTGGTCGAGACGCTGCGTTCCGAACTCCGCGGCACCACCTCCGACACCAAGATCAAGAAGCTCTCCAAGCGCCTGAAGGTCCTCGAAGGTTTCCAGAAATCCGGCATCAAGCCCGAATGGATGATCCTCGAAGTGCTGCCCGTGCTGCCGCCCGAACTGCGCCCGCTGGTGCCGCTCGATGGTGGCCGCTTCGCGACCTCCGACCTCAACGACCTCTATCGCCGCGTCATCAACCGCAACAACCGCCTGAAGCGCCTGCTCGAACTGAAGGCGCCCGAGATCATCGTGCGCAACGAAAAGCGCATGCTGCAGGAAGCCGTCGACTCGCTGCTCGACAACGGCCGCCGCGGCAAGGCGATGACCGGCGCCAACAAGCGTCCGTTGAAGTCGCTCGCCGACATGATCAAGGGCAAGAGCGGCCGCTTCCGCCAGAACCTGCTCGGCAAGCGCGTCGACTACTCCGGCCGTTCGGTCATCGTGGTCGGCCCGACCTTGAAGCTGCACCAGTGCGGCCTGCCGAAGAAAATGGCGCTGGAGCTGTTCAAGCCCTTCATCTTCAACCGTCTCGAGGTGATGGGCCTGGCGACCACGATCAAGGCCGCCAAGAAGATGGTGGAAGATGAAGAACCGATCGTCTGGGACCTGCTGGAAGAGGTCATCCGCGAGCACCCGGTGATGCTGAACCGCGCCCCGACCCTGCACCGCCTGGGTATCCAGGCGTTCGAGCCGGTGTTGATCGAAGGCAAGGCGATCCAGTTGCACCCGCTGGTGTGCGCGGCGTTCAACGCCGACTTCGACGGCGACCAGATGGCTGTTCACGTGCCGCTGTCGCTGGAGGCGCAGACCGAGGCGCGCACCCTGATGCTGGCGTCGAACAACGTGCTCTCGCCGGCCAACGGCGAGCCCATCATCGTGCCGTCGCAGGACATCGTGCTGGGTCTGTACTACATGACCCGCGAGAAGATCAACGCGCGCGGCGAAGCCATGATCTTCGCCGACGTCGCCGAGGCGCGCCGCGCCTACGACAATGGCGTTGCCGAACTGCACGCCCGCATCACGGTGCGCATCCGGGAAGTGACGCTCGACGAGCACGGGAACCGCGTCGAGGCGGTCAAGCGGGTCGAGACCACCATCGGCCGCGCGCTGCTCTCCGAGATCCTGCCGCCGGGTCTGCCGTTCAGCTTCGTCGACAAGGCGCTGAAAAAGAAGGAAATCTCCAGGCTCATCAACGCCAGCTTCCGCCGCTGCGGCCTGCGCGAGACGGTGATCTTCGCTGACAAGCTGATGTACACCGGCTTCTCCTTTGCGACCCGTGCCGGCATGTCGATCGCGATCAAGGACATGCTGGTTCCGGGCGAGAAGGACAGGATCCTCGGTGCCGCCGAAGCGGAAGTGAAGGAAATCGAGGCGCAATACACCTCCGGCCTGGTGACCCAGGGCGAACGCTACAACAAGGTGGTCGACATCTGGGGCCGCGCCGGTGACGCCGTCGCCAAGGCCATGATGGGCCAGTTGGGCGGCGAGAAGGTCGTCGACCGCAGCGGCAAGGAAGTCACCCAGGAATCGTTCAACGCCATCTACATGATGGCCGACTCCGGCGCGCGCGGCTCCGCGGCCCAGATCCGCCAGCTGGCGGGCATGCGCGGCCTGATGGCCAAGCCCGACGGCTCCATCATCGAGACGCCGATCACCGCTAACTTCCGCGAAGGCCTGAACATGCTTCAGTACTTCATCTCGACGCACGGCGCGCGCAAGGGTCTCGCCGACACCGCGCTGAAGACCGCGAACTCGGGCTACCTGACGCGTCGCCTGGTCGACGTCACCCAGGATCTCGTCGTCACCGAAGACGATTGCGGTACGAGGCAGGGTCTCGCGGTGAAGGCGCTGGTCGAAGGCGGCGAAGTCGTCGAACCGCTGCGCGAGCGCATCCTCGGCCGCGTCGCGGCCAGCGACATCATCAATCCGGAAACGCAGGAGACCGTCTTCGAGGCGGGCACGCTGCTGTCCGAGGATGTCGTCGACAGCATCGAGTCGCTCGGTATCGACGAGGTGCGCGTGCGCACCCCGCTGACCTGCGAAACCCGCTACGGCCTGTGCGCCAAGTGCTACGGGCGCGACCTGGGTCGCGGCTACCTCGTCAACGTCGGCGAGGCGGTCGGCGTGATCGCCGCGCAGTCGATCGGCGAGCCCGGCACCCAGCTCACCATGCGCACCTTCCACATCGGCGGCGCGGCGTCGCGTGCGGCCGCCGCCAGCCAGCTGGACGCCAAGTCGAACGGCACCGTGCAGTACACCGCGACCATGCGTTACGTGACCAACGCCCGCAAGGAGCTGGTCGCCATTTCACGCAGCGGCGAAATCATCATCGCCGACGACAACGGTCGTGAGCGTGAACGCCACAAGGTGCCGTACGGCGCCACCCTGATGGTGACCGACGGCGCCCGGATCAAGGCCGGTGCCGTGCTGGCGACCTGGGATCCGCACACCCGGCCGATCATCACCGAACATGCCGGACGCGTGCGTTTCGAGAACGTCGAGGAAGGCGTCACCGTCGCCAAGCAGCTCGATGAGGTGACCGGCCTGTCGACCCTGGTCGTCATCGATCCGAAGCGCAAGGGCACCAGCGCCAAGGGCGTGCGTCCGCAGGTCAAGTTGCTGGACGAGTCCGGCAACGAGGTCAGGATCGGCGGCACCGACACCGTCGTCAACATCACCTTCCAGATCGGCTCCGTCATCACCGTGAAGGATGGCCAGGACGTGGCGGTCGGTGACGTGCTCGCGCGCATCCCGCAGGAAACCTCGAAGACCCGCGACATCACCGGCGGTCTGCCGCGCGTGGCCGAACTGTTCGAGGCGCGTTCGCCCAAGGATGCCGGCGTCCTGGCGGAAGTCACCGGAACGGTTTCCTTCGGCAAGGACACCAAGGGCAAGCAGCGCCTGGTCATCACCGACATGGACGGCGTGCCCCACGAGTACCTGATCACCAAGGAAAAGCACGTCACCGCGCACGACGGCCAGATCGTCCAGAAGGGCGAGATGATCGTCGACGGCCCGGTCGACCCGCACGACATCCTCAAGCTGCAGGGTGTGGAGGCGCTGGCGCGCTACATCACCGACGAAGTGCAGGACGTCTATCGCCTGCAGGGCGTGAAGATCAACGACAAGCATATCGAGGTGATCGTGCGCCAGATGCTGCGCCGCGTGAGCGTCGTCGAGGCGGGCGACACCGGGCTCATCCCCGGCGAGCAGGTCGAGCGTTCCGAGGTGCTCCAGCTCAACGACGAAATGGTCGCTGCCGGCAAGGAGCCGGCGACCTTCGATCCGGTGCTGCTCGGCATCACCAAGGCTTCGCTGTCGACCGACTCCTTCATTTCCGCGGCGTCCTTCCAGGAAACCACGCGCGTCCTCACCGAAGCCGCGATTATGGGCAAGAAGGACGAACTGCGCGGCCTGAAGGAGAACGTCATCGTCGGACGCCTGATTCCGGCTGGCAGCGGACTTGCCTACCACAACATCCGTCGCAGCCAGGCGGCCGGCGAGGATCTCGGCGCCGGGCACCTGATCGAGGGCGGGGAGACCGACGCCTCGCCGGAAAACCAGGAGGTGGCTTGACAGGGGGGGCTTGTCCCCCTAGAATCACGCGTCTTTTTCCGGCCGCGCGTGCGCGCCGGATCGAAACGGTCTGTAGCCCGGGACGGCGCCGCATCCAGGAACTGCGGTGGGTGCCGTCCCGCTTGTTTTAGAAACGATACACCCACATTGAAAAACTGGAATTTCTGACATGCCAACGATTAACCAGCTGATCCGCAACCCGCGCCAGGCGCCCGTGGAAAAGAGCAAGGTTCCGGCCCTGAAGGCCTGTCCGCAGCGCCGCGGCGTCTGCACCCGCGTCTACACCACCACGCCGAAGAAGCCGAACTCGGCTCTGCGCAAGGTCTGCAAGGTCAAGCTCACCAGCGGTTTCGAGGTGATCAGCTATATCGGAGGCGAAGGCCACAACCTCCAGGAGCACTCGGTGGTCCTGGTGCGCGGCGGCCGTGTCAAGGATTTGCCGGGTGTGCGCTACCACACCGTGCGTGGCAGCCTGGATACCGCGGGGGTGAAAGACCGCAAGCAGGCGCGCTCCAAGTACGGCGCGAAGCGCCCCAAGAAGGCGTAATGGCCCCTAGGGAAGGCCTGATGCGTCAGGCGTTCACAAAGCTAAATTTTTGAGAGGCTGAACAGCATGCCCCGTCGTCGCGAAGTCCCCAAACGTGAAATCCTTCCGGATCCGAAGTTCGGCAACCAGGAAGTATCCAAGTTCATGAACGTCATCATGTCCAGCGGCAAGAAATCCGTCGCCGAGCGCATCGTGTACGGTGCGTTCGAGCAGATTTCCAGCAAGTCCGGCAAGGATCCGCTGGAAGTGTTCGGCACCGCGCTGAATAACGCCCGTCCGCTGGTCGAGGTGAAGAGCCGTCGTGTCGGCGGCGCCAACTACCAGGTGCCGGTCGAGGTGCGCGCGAGCCGTCGCACCGCGCTGGCCATGCGCTGGCTGAAGGATGCGGCGCGCAAGCGCGGCGAGAAATCCATGGGCGCGCGGCTGGCTGGCGAACTGCTGGACGCTTCCGAGGGTCGTGGCGGCGCTGTGAAGAAGCGTGAGGAAGTCCACCGCATGGCCGAGGCCAACAAGGCTTTCTCGCATTTCCGCTTCTGAATCCAACGCATTTAACAGCAGGTATACACCGTGGCACGCACGACTCCCATCGAACGCTATCGCAACATCGGTATTTCCGCGCACATCGATGCCGGCAAAACGACGACCAGCGAGCGCATCCTGTTCTACACCGGCAAGTCGCACAAGCTCGGCGAGGTGCACGACGGTGCGGCCACGACCGACTGGATGGAGCAGGAGCAGGAGCGTGGCATCACCATCACGTCCTCGGCCGTCACCTGTTTCTGGAAGGGCATGGACATGTCCCTGCCGGAACACCGCATCAACATCATCGACACACCCGGCCACGTCGACTTCACCATCGAGGTGGAGCGTTCCATGCGCGTGCTGGATGGCGCCTGCATGGTCTATTGTGCGGTGGGTGGCGTGCAGCCCCAGTCCGAAACCGTGTGGCGCCAGGCCAACAAGTACGGCGTGCCGCGCCTGGCGTTCGTCAACAAGATGGACCGCACCGGCGCCAATTTCTTCCGCGTCTACGAGCAGATGCGGACCCGCCTGCGCGCCAATCCCGTGCCCGTCGTGGTGCCGATAGGTGCCGAGGACAATTTCCAGGGCGTGGTCGATCTGATCAAGATGAAGGCCATCATCTGGGACGAGGCGTCCCAGGGCATGAAATTTTCCTATGAGGATATCCCGGCCGAGCTCGTCGACATCAGCAAGGAATGGCGCGAGAAAATGGTCGAGGCCGCGGCCGAGTCGTCCGAGGAGCTGATGAACAAATACCTCGAGGAGGGTGACCTTCCCGAGGCGGATATTGTCGGCGGTCTGCGCGTGCGTACCATCGCCGGCGAGATCGTGCCCATGCTGTGCGGCACCGCGTTCAAGAACAAGGGCGTGCAGCGCATGCTTGATGCCGTCATCCAGTTCCTGCCGTCGCCGGTGGACATTCCCCCGGTTGCCGGGGTCGACGACAACGACCAGGAAATTGTGCGCTACGCGAAGGACGACGAAAAGTTCTCCGCGCTTGCATTCAAGCTCATGGCCGATCCGTTCGTCGGACAGCTCACGTTCATCCGCGTCTATTCCGGCGTTCTGCAGTCCGGTGACACCGTGCTCAACTCGGTGCGCGGCAAGAAGGAGCGCATCGGCCGGCTGCTGCAGATGCACGCCAACCAGCGCGACGAAATCAAGGAAGTCCGGGCGGGCGACATCGCCGCCGTGGTCGGCCTGAAGGACGTGACGACGGGCGATACCCTGTGCGAGGTGTCCGCGCCGGTGATTCTCGAGCGTATGGTGTTCCCCGAGCCGGTGATCCACGTCGCCGTCGAGCCGAAGACCAAGTCCGACCAGGAAAAAATGGGCCTCGCCCTGAGCCGTCTGGCGCAGGAAGACCCGTCCTTCCGCGTGCGCACCGACGAGGAATCCGGTCAGACCATCATCTCGGGGATGGGTGAACTGCACCTCGAGATCATCGTCGACCGCATGAAGCGCGAATTCAGCGTCGAGGCCAATGTCGGCGCCCCGCAGGTGGCTTACCGTGAAGCCATCCGCAAGCCGGTCGAGCAGGAAGGCAAGTTCGTCAAGCAGTCGGGCGGCAAGGGACAGTATGGCCACGTCTGGCTCAAGCTCGAGCCGAACGAGGCGGGCAAGGGCTACGAATTCGTCGACGCCATCAAGGGCGGCACCGTGCCGCGCGAGTATATTCCCGCGGTCGACAAGGGTTTGCAGGAAGCCTTGAACAACGGCGTGCTGGCCGGCTTCCCGGTCGTTGACGTCAAGGTCACCCTGTTCGACGGTTCCTATCACGAGGTCGACTCGTCCGAGCAGGCGTTCAAGATGGCGGCCATCCTGGGTTTCAAGGACGGCATGCGCAAGGCGAGCCCCGCGTTGCTCGAGCCGATGATGGCCGTGGAAGTCGAGACGCCGGAAGACTACATGGGCGACGTCATGGGTGACCTCAACCGTCGGCGCGGCATCATCCAGGGTATGGACGACGTGGCGGGCATCAAGGCGATCAAGGCCGAGGTGCCGCTGGCGGAGATGTTCGGCTACGCCACCGACCTGCGCTCGATGTCGCAGGGACGTGCGACCTACACGATGGAATTCAAGCACTACGCCGAGGCGCCGAAGAGCGTCGCCGAAGCCGTGATCGCGAAGAAGTGATCGCACACCACGGATATTTTTGATTTGACAGGGCAAGAAGATGGCTAAGGAAAAATTCGAGCGGACCAAACCGCACGTGAACGTTGGTACGATTGGTCACGTTGACCACGGCAAGACCACCTTGACCGCGGCGATCACCACCATTCTGTCGAAGAAGTTTGGCGGTGCGGCGAAGAAATACGACGAGATCGACTCTTCTCCCGAAGAGAAGGCGCGCGGCATCACCATCAACACCTCGCACGTCGAGTACGAGACCGAGAGCCGTCACTACGCCCACGTCGACTGCCCGGGTCACGCCGACTACGTCAAGAACATGATCACTGGCGCCGCGCAGATGGACGGCGCCATTCTCGTCGTCTCCTCCGCCGACGGCCCCATGCCGCAGACCCGCGAGCACATCCTGCTTGCGCGTCAGGTTGGCGTGCCCTACATCATCGTTTACATGAACAAGGCCGACATGGTCGACGACGCCGAGCTGCTCGAGCTTGTCGAAATGGAGGTTCGCGAGCTCCTGTCCAAGTACGACTTCCCCGGTGACGACACCCCCATCATCATCGGTTCCGCCCTCAAGGCCCTCGAAGGCGACCAGAGCGACATCGGCGAGCCCAGCATCCTCAAGCTGGCTGCTGCGCTCGACAGCTACATCCCGACTCCCGAGCGCGCCATCGACAAGCCCTTCCTCATGCCCGTCGAGGACGTCTTCTCCATTTCCGGTCGCGGCACCGTCGTCACCGGTCGTGTCGAGCGCGGCATCATCAAGGTTGGCGAAGAGATCGAGATCGTTGGCATCAAGCCCACCCAGAAGAGCACCTGCACCGGCGTCGAGATGTTCAGGAAGCTGCTTGATCAGGGTCAGGCGGGTGACAACGTCGGCGTCCTGCTGCGCGGCACCAAGCGTGAGGAAGTCGAGCGTGGCCAGGTTCTCGCCAAGCCCGGCAGCATCAAGCCGCACACCAAGTTCAGTGCCGAGATCTACGTCCTGTCGAAGGACGAAGGCGGTCGTCACACCCCGTTCTTCAACGGTTATCGCCCGCAGTTCTACTTCCGCACCACCGACGTCACCGGCTCGATCGAGTTGCCGGCCGGCACCGAGATGGTGATGCCTGGCGACAACGTCAGCATCAAGGTCTCGCTGATCGCCCCGATCGCCATGGACGAAGGCCTGCGTTTCGCCATTCGCGAAGGCGGTCGTACCGTCGGTGCCGGTGTCGTCGCCAAGATCGAAGAGTAAGGTCCATTCCATGCAAAGCCAGAAAATCCGCATTCGCCTCAAGGCGTTCGACTACAAGCTGATCGACCAGTCGGCCCTCGAGATCGTCGAGACCGCCAAGCGCACCGGCGCCGTGGTCAAGGGCCCGGTCCCGCTGCCGACCTCGATCGAGCGCTTCGACATCCTGCGCTCGCCGCACGTCAACAAAACCAGCCGCGACCAGTTCGAGATCCGCACCCATCGCCGCCTGATGGACATCATGGATCCCACCGACAAGACGGTGGATGCCTTGATGAAGCTGGACCTGCCCGCCGGCGTGGACGTCGAAATCAAGTTGTAAAAAGCGGGCGGCATGGGTATAATGCCGCCCCTTCTGCTTCACCAAGTCGCCGGTCAATAGCAATCGGCACCTACAACCCTTGTCCGGGGCGCACGTTCCGGGCCAGAGATAGGAAATACGAACATGAGTATCGGGCTCGTTGGCCGCAAGGTCGGCATGACCCGCATCTTCACCGACAGCGGCGCAGCCGTTCCGGTGACGGTGCTGGAAATGTCCAATAATCGCGTCACGCAAGTGCGCACCCCAGAAACGGATGGCTATTCCGCCGTTCAGCTTGCCTACGGCAGTCGCCGCAACAGCCGCGTCAACAAGGCCGAGGCGGGTCACTTCGTCAAGGCCGGCGTCGAGGCGGCCGCCATCCTCCGCGAGTTTCGCGTCAGCCCCGAAGTGGCTGCGCAGTACCAGCCGGGCGCAACCGTCTCCGTCGAGGTGTTCCAGGCCGGCCAGAAGGTCGACGTCAGTGGCGTCACCCAGGGCAAGGGCTTCGCCGGCACGATCAAGCGCCACAATTTTGCCTCGCAGCGCGGCTCGCATGGCAACTCCCGCTCGCACAACGTGCCGGGCTCCATCGGTATGGCGCAGGATCCGGGACGCGTGTTTCCGGGCAAGCGCATGTCCGGCCACATGGGCGACGTGTCGTGCACCAAGCAGAACCTCGAAGTGGTCCGCGTCGACGCCGAACGCGGACTGGTGTTGGTCAAGGGTGCCGTGCCGGGCGCCAAGGGCGGCCATGTCGTGGTGCGTCCCGCCGTGAAAGGGGGTGCCTGATGGAACTCGCAGTGATCAACGATCAGGGCCAGCAGGTGACCAGCGTCGCCGCGTCGGACGAGACCTTCGGCCGTGACTACAACGAAGCATTGGTGCACCAGGTGGTGACCGCGTTCCAGGCCAACGCCCGCAGCGCCAACCGTGCACAGCAGACGCGTGCCGAGGTGACGGCTTCGACGCACAAGCCGTGGCGCCAGAAGGGCACCGGCCGCGCTCGCTCGGGCCGCACTTCCAGCCCGATCTGGCGTGGCGGTGGCGTCGCCTTCCCGAACAAGCCGAACGAGAACTTCAGCCACAAGGTCAACCGCAAGATGTACCGCGCGGGGCTGGCGACGATCCTGTCGCAGCTGGCGCGCGAGGGCAAGCTCAAGGTCGTCGAGAGTCTCGGTGTCGATTCGCCGAAGACCAAGGCGCTCGCCGGCAAGCTGAAGTCCATGGGCTACGGCAAGGTGATGATCATCGCCGACACGGTGGATGACAACCTGTGGCTGTCGTCGCGCAACCTGCGCGACGTCTACGTGGTCGAGCCGCACCAGGCCGACCCCTGGAGCCTGATCAAATTTGGCAACGTGCTGATCACCAAGGCGGCGGTCAAGCAGTTTGAGGAGATGGTGTGATGAGCGCGATCAGTCAGGAACGTCTGCTGAAGGTCATTCTCGCGCCGGTGATCTCCGAGAAGAGCACGCGCGTGGCCGACAAGCAGAACCAGGTGGTGTTCCGCGTGCTGCCCGACGCGACCAAGCAGGAAATCGGCGCTGCCGTCGCCAGCCTGTTCAAGGTCGAGGTCACCGGTGTGCAGGTGTTGAACGTCAAGGGCAAGGTCAAGCGCTCGGGCCGCGTCACGGGCCGTCGCGACAACTGGAAGAAGGCGTACGTCACCCTCAAGCAGGGCCAGGACATCGACTTCACGTCCGGTCAGTAAGGAAACCATCATGGCACTGATTAAAGTCAAACCCACTTCTGCCGGCCGTCGCGCGGTCGTCAAGGTCGCCACCCCGGATCTGCACAAGGGCAAGCCGGTGGCCGCGCTCGTCGAACCGAAGAAGCGCGGGTCCGGTCGCAACAACAACGGCCGCATCACGGTGCGCCACAAGGGCGGCGGTCACAAGCAGCACTATCGCGTGGTCGATTTCCGCCGCAACAAGGATGGCGTGCCGGCCAGGGTCGAGCGTCTGGAATACGATCCCAACCGTTCCGCGCATCTCGCGCTGCTCTGTTACGCCGACGGCGAGCGCCGTTACATCATCGCGCCGCGCGGTGTACAGGTCGGCACCCAGTTGCTGAACGGCGCCGAGGCACCGATCAAGCCCGGCAACTGTCTGCCGCTGCGCAGCATTCCGGTCGGCAGCACCGTGCACTGCGTGGAAATGATGCCGGGCAAGGGCGCGCAGATCGCCCGCTCGGCCGGGACCTCGGTGCAGGTGCTGGCGCGCGAGGGCAGCTACGCTCAGTTGCGCCTGCGCTCAGGCGAGATCCGCAAGGTGCACGTCGACTGCCGCGCGACCCTCGGGGAATGCGGCAACGAGGAACACAGCCTGCGTTCGATCGGCAAGGCCGGCGCCAACCGCTGGCGCGGCATCCGCCCGACCGTGCGCGGCGTGGTGATGAACCCGATCGACCACCCGCATGGCGGTGGCGAGGGCCGTACCACCGCAGGCCGGCATCCGGTCAGCCCGTGGGGTGTGCCGACCAAGGGTTATCGCACCCGCAGCAACAAGCGCACTTCCAACATGATCGTGCGCCGCCGTCACGCGCGCTGAACAAGGTAGACAGATATGGCACGTTCAATCAAAAAGGGCCCCTTCGTCGACGGGCATCTGCTGAAGAAAATCGAGGCTGCACGCAACACGAGTGACAAGCGTCCGATCAAGACCTGGTCACGTCGCTCCACCGTGCTGCCGGATTTCATCGGTCTCACCATCGCCGTCCACAACGGCCGGCAGCATGTTCCGGTGTTCGTCACCGAGAACATGGTCGGCCACAAGCTGGGCGAGTTTTCGCTGACGCGCACCTTCAAGGGCCACGTCGCGGACAAGAAGGCGAAGAAATAAGGAGCGCATGATGGAAGTCTCTGCAATTTTGCGTGGTACACGCCTCTCCGCCCAGAAGGGCCGCCTGGTCGCCGACCAGATCCGCGGCCTGCGCGTCGACAAGGCGCTCGACATCCTGGCGTTCAGCCCGAAGAAAGGCGCCGGCATCATCAAGAAGGTGCTGGAGTCCGCGATCGCCAACGCCGAGCACAACGAGGGCGCCGACATCGATACGCTGAAGGTGAGGACCATCTGCGTCGACCAGGGCACCGTGCTCAAGCGCTTCACCGCGCGAGCCAAGGGCCGCGGCAACCGTATTAGCAAACCGACCTGTCACATCACCGTGACGGTTGGCGATTGAGGAAGCGCCATGGGACAGAAAGTAAATCCGATCGGTTTCCGCCTGGGTGTGCAGCGCATCTGGACGGCCAAGTGGTACGGATCGAACCGCAATTTCTCCAGCACGCTGCTGGAAGACATCAAGGTGCGCGACTACCTCAAGAAGAAGCTCGCTCACGCCTCGGTCTCCAAGGTCATGATCGAGCGTCCGGCGAAGAACGCGCGCATCACCATCTACAGCGGTCGTCCCGGTGTCGTCATCGGCAAGAAGGGCGAGGACATCGAAGTGCTGCGCCGTGAACTGTCGCGCATGATGACCGTGCCGGTGCACGTCAACATCGAGGAAGTGCGCAAGCCCGAGACCGACGCGCAGATCATCGCCGACGGCATCGCCCAGCAGCTTGAAAAGCGCGTGATGTTCCGCCGCGCCATGAAGCGCGCGATGCAGAACGCCATGCGCCTGGGCGCACAGGGCATCAAGATCATGAGCTCGGGTCGCCTGAACGGTGCCGAGATTGCCCGTACCGAGTGGTACCGCGAAGGGCGCGTGCCGCTGCACACGCTGCGCGCCGAAATCGACTACGGCCTCGCGGAGGCGAAGACCACCTACGGCATCATCGGCATCAAGGTGTGGGTCTACAAGGGCGATTCGCTCAATCGCGGCGAACAGCCCGTTGCCGCCGAACCGGAACGCCGCGGCAAGAAACCAGGAGTGAAACATGCTGCAGCCAGCTAGAAGAAAATTCCGCAAGGAACACAAGGGCCGCAATACCGGCCTGGCAACCCGTGGTGCAAACGTCAGCTTCGGCGATTTCGGCCTCAAGGCCGTGGGCCGTGGCCGTCTGACGGCACGCCAGATCGAGGCGGCGCGTCGCGCCATGACCCGTCACATCAAGCGGGGTGGCCGCATCTGGATCCGCATCTTCCCCGACAAGCCGATTTCCAAGAAGCCTGCCGAGGTGCGCATGGGTAGCGGCAAGGGTGCACCGGAGTTCTATGTCGCGGAAATCCAGCCGGGCAAGGTGCTGTACGAGATGGACGGCGTGCAGGAGGACGTGGCGCGCGAGGCGTTCCGTCTGGCGGCCGCCAAGCTGCCGATCGCCACCACCTTCGTGACCCGCATGATCGGGAGTTGAGCATGAACGCTAAAGAATTGCGCGGCAAGAACGCCGCCGAACTGCAACAGGAACTCGAGTCGCTGCTGCGCGCGCATTTTTCCCTGCGCATGCAGGTGGCCACGCAGCAGTCCAACAAGACGGCCGACCTCGGCAAGCTGCGCCGCGCCGTTGCCCGGGTGAAGACCATTATGCGTGAGAAGGCGGGCCAAGCATGACTGAAACGAACAAGATGGTGCGCACGCTGACCGGGCGTGTGGTGAGCGACAAGATGGACAAGACGGTGACGGTCCTGGTCGAGCGCCGGGTCAAGCACCCGGTGATTGGCAAGGTCATCCGCATGTCGAAGAAGTACCACGCCCACGATGAAAACAACGAGTTTCACGAGGGCGATACCGTCCAGATCGAGGAATCGCGCAAGCTTTCGCGTACCAAGGCCTGGAAGGTAAGCAAGCTGCTGGTGCGTGCGCGCGTCTGACGCTTGCGCTGAATGCAAAATCCCGGTATAGTGCCGGGTTTTCCGGTTGGTGGCCCGGCTGGATGCCGGTTCGTCGACTGGGGTTTCCCCGCCGCGCACGCGCGGCGTATCTCCCGAACGGGTTCCAAAACTGGCCGCCGCTGTTCTGTTGCAAGGCGTGGTGGATTAAGTTGGAGGCAATTTAAATGATTCAGATGCAGTCCGTACTGGACGTTGCAGACAACACGGGTGCGCGCTCGGTGATGTGCATCAAAGTGCTGGGTGGCAGCCATCGGCGCTACGCCAGCGTGGGCGACATCATCAAGGTCAGCATCAAGGATGCCGCGCCGCGTGGTCGCGTCAAGAAGGGCGACGTCTACAACGCCGTCGTCGTGCGTACCGCCAAGGGTGTGCGCCGGCCTGACGGTTCCGTGGTGCGCTTCGACGGCAACGCTGCCGTGCTGCTCAACAACAAGCTCGAGCCCATCGGCACCCGCATCTTCGGGCCGGTGACGCGCGAGCTGCGCACCGAGAAGTTCATGAAGATCGTCTCGCTGGCGCCGGAAGTTCTGTAAGGGGGAGTCATGGCACGCATTCGCAAGAACGATCAGGTCATCATCCTGGCCGGCAAGGACAAGGGCAAGCGTGGCACGGTGCTGCGCGTGCTCGAAGACGACGCCGTGCTGGTGGAGGGGGTCAACCGGGTGAAGAAGCACCAGAAGCCCAACCCCATGCGCAACCAGCCGGGCGGCATCGTGGAAAAGGAAATGCCGATTCACGTTTCCAATGTGGCGCTGTTCAATGTCGCCACCAAGAAGGCGGATCGGATCGGGTACAAGACGCTGGAGGACGGCCGCAAGGTGCGCATCTACAAGTCCAACGGCGAAATGGTTGACGCTCAGGGGTAATCATGGCGCGCTTGCAAGAGTTTTACCGCGAAACGGTCGTGCCCAAACTGGTCGAGCAGTTTGGCTACAAATCGATCATGGAGGTCCCGCGTATCCAGAAGATCACGCTCAACATGGGTGTGGGCGAGGCCGTGGCCGACAAGAAGGTCATGGAGCACGCCGTCGGCGACATGCAGAAGATCGCCGGCCAGAAGCCGGTGGTGACCAAGTCGAAAAAATCGATCGCCGGCTTCAAGATCCGCGAGAACTATCCGGTCGGCTGCATGGTGACGCTGCGCCGCGCGCAGATGTACGAGTTCCTCGACCGCCTGGTGACAGTGGCGATGCCGCGCATCCGCGACTTCCGCGGCATCTCGGGCAAGTCCTTCGATGGCCGTGGCAACTACAACATGGGCGTCAAGGAACAGATCATCTTTCCCGAGATCGAGTACGACAAGATCGATGCGTTGCGTGGGATGAACATCACCATCACCACCACCGCCAAGACCGACGAAGAGGCCCGCGCACTGCTGGCCGCCTTCAGTTTTCCGTTCAAGAATTGAGGTAAGCATGGCCAAGGTATGCTTGATCAACCGTGAAGAAAAGCGCGCGCGCCTGGTGAAGAAATACGCCGCCAAACGCGCCGAGCTCAAGGCCGTGATCGCGAATCCGCGGTCCTCCGACGAGGCGCGCACGGCGGCGCTTCAGGCGCTTCAGGCGCTGCCGCGCAACGCCAGCCCGGTGCGCCAGCGTAACCGCTGCCAGCTCACCGGCCGTCCGCGTGGCGTGTTCGCCAAGTTCGGCCTGGCGCGCGGCAAGCTGCGCGAGTACGCGATGCGCGGCGAGATTCCCGGCATCGTCAAGGCAAGCTGGTAAGGGGCGAACGATATGAGTATGAGTGATCCCATCGCGGACATGCTGACCCGCATCCGCAACGCGCAGTCCGTCGAGAAGGCGAGCGTGACGATGCCTTCGTCGAAGGTGAAGGTTGCCATCGCGCAGGTGCTGAAGGACGAGGGCTACATCGACGATTTCGCCGTGCGCGGCGCGGTCGGCAAGCCGGAACTCGAGTTGCAACTGAAATATTACGCCGGCCGCCCTGTCATCGAGCGCATCGAGCGGGTGAGCAAACCTGGCCTGCGCATCTACAAGGGTGTCGAGGAACTGCCGCGCGTGATGAACGGCCTCGGTGTCGCCATCGTGTCCACCTCGCGCGGTGTCATGGCCGATCGCCAGGCGCGCGCCAAGGGCGTGGGCGGCGAGATCCTGTGCGTGGTCGCGTAAGCGGAGGTATATAGAGATGTCACGCGTAGCTAAGAGTCCGGTCACCGTGCCGAAAGGCGTCGAGGTCATGATCGGCAATACGATTTCCGTCAAGGGTCCGCTGGGCAGCCTGCAGCAGGCCGCATCGGCCGACGTGAACGTCACGCTCGCCGATGGGGTGTTGAATTTCGCGCCGACACGCGACACCATCCAGGCCAATGCCATGGCCGGGACGATGCGCGCGCTCGTCAACAACATGGTGCGCGGCGTCACGCAGGGATTCGAGAAGCGCCTCACGCTCATCGGCGTGGGCTATCGCGCCCAGGCCCAGGGCGATGCGCTCAACCTGACGCTCGGTTTCTCGCACCCCGTGGTGCACAAGATGCCTGCCGGAGTCAAGGCCGAGACGCCCACGCAGACCGAGATCGTGATCAAGGGGATCGATCGTCAGGCCGTGGGGCAGGTGGCTGCCGACGTGCGCGCGTACCGTCCGCCCGAGCCCTACAAGGGCAAGGGTGTCCGCTACGCGGACGAGGTGGTCATCAAGAAAGAGACCAAGAAGAAGTAAGGCTTTAAGGACAAACCATGAACACGAAGCAATCACGGATTCGCAGGGCGCGCAAAACCCGCGCCAAAATCGCGGCCGTCAAGGCGATTCGGCTGGCCATCCACCGCACCAACAGCCACATCTACGCGCAGATCATTTCTGCGGATGGTGGCACGGTGATGACCAGCGCCTCATCGAACGACAAGGACCTGCGCACCTCGCTGACCAACGGTGGAACCGTTGTGGCGGCCGCCGCGGTGGGCAAGCGCCTCGCCGAGAAGGCCAGGGGTCTCGGTATCGAGAAGGTGGCCTTCGACCGTTCCGGCTTCAGGTTCCATGGGCGCGTCAAGGCCCTGGCGGAAGCGGCCCGCGAAGGCGGTTTGGTTTTTTAACGAGGCAGAATCAAGATGGCCCGTACAGCACCTGGCAGCACCAACGAAGAGCGCGGCGACGGCCTGCGCGAAAAGATGATCTCGGTCAACCGCGTCACCAAGGTGGTGAAGGGTGGCCGCATCATGGGCTTTGCCGCACTCACCGTAGTGGGTGACGGCGATGGCGGCATCGGCATGGGCAAGGGCAAGTCCCGCGAAGTGCCCGTGGCCGTGCAGAAGGCGATGGAAGAGGCGCGCCGCAAGATGGTCAAGGTCAACCTGAAGAACGGCACTTTCCACCACACCGTGGTGGGTCAGCATGGCGCCTCGCGCGTGCTCATCCAGCCGGCGTCGGAAGGTACCGGCATCATCGCCGGCGGCGCGATGCGCGCAGTGTTCGAGGTGATGGGCGTGCAGAACGTGCTGGCCAAGTGCCTGGGTTCGACCAATCCGTACAACGTCGTGCGCGCCACCCTCGATGGCCTGCAGAAGCTGTCGACGCCGTCCGAGATTGCGGCCAAACGCGGCAAGTCCGTCGAAGAAATCACGGGGTAAGTGGCAGTCATGAGCGAGCAAAAGAAAATCAGAGTCACGCTGGTGAAGAGCCTCATCGGCACCAAGGCGCCGCACCGTGCCTGCGTGCGCGGCCTGGGCCTGCGTCGTCTCAACCATACCGTCGAAGTGGCGGACACGCCCGAGAACCGCGGCATGATCAATCGTGTCGCCTACCTGGTGAAGTGCGAGGCCTAACATGGAACTGAATACGATCAAGCCGGCTGACGGCGCCAAGAAAGAGAAACGCCGCGTCGGCCGCGGCATCGGCTCCGGACTCGGCAAGACCGCGGGTCGCGGCCACAAGGGCCAGAAGTCCCGCGCCGGCGGCTTCCACAAGGTGGGCTTCGAGGGCGGCCAGATGCCGATGCATCGTCGTCTGCCCAAGCGCGGTTTCGTGTCGCTGACCAAGGCCGACACGGCGCGCGTGCGCCTGTCCGACATCGCGCTGGTCGGCGCGGACGAGATCGACCTGCTGGTTCTCAAGCAGGCGGGTGTCGTCGGTGCGGCGGCGAAGGCCGCGCGCGTCTATCTTGCCGGTGAAATCGGCAAGGCGGTCAAGCTGCGCGGAATCGCCGTGACCAAGGGCGCGCGTGCGGCGATCGAAGCCGCGGGCGGCAGCGTCAGCGAGTAAGCGGACCAGGAGCGCGTCGTGGCCACCCCGAAAACCGGTTTGAACAAGTTCGGCGATCTGAAACGCCGGCTGCTGTTCCTGCTGGGCGCGCTCGTCGTCTACCGCATCGGCACCTTCATTCCCGTGCCGGGCATCGACCCCCTTGTGCTCGACCAGCTGTTCAAGTCGCAGCAGGGCGGCATCCTGGGCATGTTCAACATGTTCTCGGGCGGTGCCCTGTCGCGCTTCAGCGTGTTCGCGCTGGGTATCATGCCGTACATTTCTGCGTCGATCATCGTGCAGTTGATGAGCACGGTTTCGCCGCAGTTGAAGGAGTTGAAGAAGGAAGGCGAAGCCGGGCGGCGCAAGATCACGCAATATACACGCTACGGCACGCTGTTCCTGGCGCTGTTCCAGTCGATGGGCATCGCGATCGCCCTCGAATCGCAAGCCGGCCTCGTGCTCGACCCCGGCTTCGGTTTTCGCGTGATCACCGTGGTGACGCTGACCGCCGGTACCATGTTCCTCATGTGGTTGGGCGAGCAGATCACCGAGCGTGGCCTGGGCAACGGCATTTCGATCATCATTTTCGCCGGCATCGCGGCAGGCCTGCCGCGCGCCATCGGTGGCACGCTGGAACTTACCCGCACCGGGGCGTTCTCCATCCCGCTGGTGTTGCTGCTGTTCATCGGAGTGCTCCTGGTGACGGCGCTGGTGGTGTTCGTCGAGCGTGGGCAGCGCAAGATCCTGGTCAACTACGCCAAGCGGCAGGTCGGCAAGATGGTGGTGGGCGGGCAAAGTTCGCATCTGCCGCTCAAGCTCAACATGGCTGGCGTCATTCCGCCGATCTTCGCGTCCTCCATCATCCTGTTTCCCGCCACGCTTGCGGGCTGGTTCGGTAGCAGCGAACGCATGAGCTGGTTGCGCGACATCGCCGGCACGCTGTCGCCGGGGCAGCCGGTTTACGTCCTGCTGTACGCGCTGGCGATCATCTTCTTCTGCTTCTTCTATACGGCGCTGGTGTTCGATCCCAAGGAGACTGCCGACAACCTGAAGAAGAGCGGCGCCTTCGTGCCGGGAATTCGTCCGGGTGACCAGACCGCGCGGTATATCGACAGGATCCTGACCCGGCTGACGCTGGTGGGTGCGATCTACATCACGCTGGTATGTCTGTTGCCCGAATTCCTGATCCTGAAATGGAACGTCCCGTTCTATTTCGGCGGCACCTCGCTGCTGATCATCGTCGTGGTGGCCATGGACTTCATGGCCCAGGTGCAGGCGTATGTGATGTCGCACCAATACGAAGGCTTGCTGAAGAAGGCGAATTTCAGGAACGGTCTGGTGGGACGCTGATGTCGAAGGAAGATGTGATCCAGATGCAGGGCGAGGTATTGGAAAACCTGCCCAACGCGACATTTCGGGTCAAGCTGGAAAATGGACACATCCTGCTGGGGCATATTTCGGGAAAGATGCGGATGCACTACATCCGTATCCTGCCCGGCGACAAGGTGACCGTTGAACTGACGCCCTACGATCTGACCAAGGGACGGATCGTTTTCAGGGCGAAATGATTGTTTGGCCGGTGGCATGCCACCGGCGGGTAAATGGAGAAAACCATGAGAGTGCAGGCTTCAGTCAAGAAAATGTGCCGCAAGTGCAAGATTGTCCGCCGCAAGGGCGTGGTCCGCGTGATTTGCGAGGACCCGCGTCACAAGCAGCGCCAGGGCTGAGCCGGCGCGCGTTGAATGTTCGGCCCGGAGGCGGGTCGATGTGTTATAATTTTTTGTTTTCCGTTCGGAGCTTTGCGAATGGCCCGTATAGCAGGGGTTAACATCCCGAATCACCAGCACGCTGTCATTGCCTTGACTGCGATTTTTGGCATCGGTCGTACCACGTCCGGCAAGATCTGCGACGCCGCCGGCGTCACGCACACCGCCAAGATCAAGGACCTGACCGAGGCCGAGATGGAGCGCCTGCGCGAAGGCGTCTCGCGCTTCACAGTCGAGGGCGACCTGCGCCGCGAAGTCACGATGAACATCAAGCGCCTGATGGACCTGGGCTGCTACCGCGGCTTCCGCCATCGCAAGGGACTGCCGGTGCGTGGCCAGCGTACCCGCACCAACGCGCGCACCCGCAAGGGCCCGCGCAAGGCCATCAAAAAGTAAGGACTAGATCATGGCAACCAAAACCTCCGCGCGCGTGCGCAAGAAGGTCAAGAAGAATGTCGCCGAAGGCATCGCGCACATTCACGCGTCCTTCAACAACACCATCGTGACCATCACCGACCGCCAGGGCAACGCCCTGTCGTGGGCGACTGCCGGTGGCGCGGGCTTCAAGGGGTCGCGCAAGTCGACGCCGTTCGCCGCGCAGGTGGCCGCCGAAAATGCCGGCAAGATGGCGCAGGAATTCGGCGTGAAGAACCTGGAAGTCCGCATCAAGGGCCCCGGCCCCGGCCGCGAGTCCAGCGTGCGCGCGCTCAACGCACTGGGCTTCAAGATCACCGCAATCTCCGACGTTACGCCGATTCCGCACAACGGTTGCCGGCCGTCGAAAAAGCGTCGCATCTAAACATCAGGGAATACCATGGCTCGTAATCTTGATCCCAAGTGCCGTCAGTGCCGCCGCGAAGGCGAGAAACTGTTCCTCAAAGGCGAGAAGTGCTTCACCGACAAGTGCGCCATCGAGCGGCGCGCGTATGCGCCGGGCCAGCACGGCCAGAAGAGTGGCGCGCGCCTGTCGGGCTACGGCGTCCAGCTGCGCGAGAAGCAGAAGATTCGCCGCATCTATGGCGTGCTCGAAGGCCAGTTCCGCCTCGTATACAAGGAAGCCGACCGCCGCAAGGGCGTGACCGGCGAGAACCTGCTGGCGCTGCTGGAGTCGCGGCTGGACTCGGTGTGCTACCGCATGGGTTTTGGCGCCTCGCGTACCGAAGCGCGTCAGGTGGTGCGCCACAACGGCATCCTGGTCAATGGCCGCCGCGTCAACATTCCGTCGTATCAGGTGCGTGCCGGAGACGTCGTCGAGGTGACGGAAAAGGCCAAGGCGCACCTGCGTATCAAGGCGGCCGCCGAAGCGACTGCGGCGCGCGGCTATCCCGAGTGGGTCGAGGTCGACGCCAAGGCGCTCAAGGGTACGTACAAGGCGGCCCCGCAGCGCTCTGAACTGCCGTCGACGATCAACGAATCGCTGGTCATCGAACTCTACTCCAAGTAAGCCTGAGCCAGACGTAAGGAAACGCACCCCATGCAAAGCGCAACGGATTTTCTCAAGCCGCGGATCGTCGAGGTGGATCGCGCCTCGCCGCTGCACGCCAAGGTCATCATGGAACCCTTCGAGCGCGGCTATGGCCACACGCTCGGCAATGCGCTGCGTCGTGTCCTGCTGTCGTCCATGGTCGGTTACGCGCCGACCGAGGTCACCATCAGTGGCGTCGTGCACGAGTACTCGACCATCGAGGGGGTGCAGGAAGACGTCGTCGACATCCTGCTCAACCTGAAGGGCATCGCCTTCAAGATGCACGGCAAGCCGGCCGCCATCCTGCGCGTCTCCAAGTCCGGTGAGGGCGTGGTCACCGCGGGTGACATCGAGGTCGGCCATGACATCGAAGTCTTGAATCCGGACCATGTCATTGCGCATCTGACCAAGGGCGGCAAGCTCGACATGGAGATCAAGATCGAGGCGGGACGCGGCTATCAGCCCGCGACCGCGCGCAAGGTGCCGGAAGAAACCCGCGCCGTCGGCTCCATCCTCGTCGATGCCTCGTTCAGCCCGGTGCGGCGCGTCGCGTACTCGGTGGAAAGCGCGCGTGTCGAGCAGCGCACCGACCTCGACCGCCTGGTCATCGACATCGAGACCAACGGCGTGGTCGAACCCGAGGAGGCGGTGCGCACGGCGGCCCGCATCCTGGTCAGCCAGTTGTCGGTGTTCGCCGATCTGGAAGGCACGCCGGTCCAATCCGAGTCGCCGCGCTCGCCGCAGGTCGACCCGATGCTGCTGCGCCCGGTGGACGATCTCGAGCTGACCGTGCGTTCGGCGAACTGCCTGAAGGCCGAGAACATCTACTTCATCGGCGACCTGATCCAGCGTTCCGAGACCGAGTTGCTGCGCACCCCGAACCTGGGCCGCAAGTCGCTCAACGAGATCAAGGACGTGCTGGCCTCCAAGGGCCTGTCGCTGGGCATGAAGCTGGAGAACTGGCCGCCCGCCGGACTCGAGCGCCCCTGATTCAAACCAACGCTGACAATAAAGTGCGGGCCGCCGTGGCAGGCAGCCTTGCCCAAGAATACATACTGAAAGGACACCGCCATGCGCCATCGTCAATCGAACCGCAAACTCAATCGCACCACCAGCCACCGTCTGGCCATGTTCCGCAACATGAGCAATTCGCTGCTGCGCCATGAAGTCATCAAGACAACCCTGCCCAAGGCCAAGGAACTGCGCCGCTTCGTCGAGCCGCTGATCACCCTGGGCAAGGAGCCCACGCTGGCCAACCATCGCCTGGCCTTCGATCGCCTGCGCGATCGCGAGATGGTGGTAAAGCTGTTCGGCGAGCTGGGCCCGCGCTACAAGGCCCGCCCCGGTGGCTATCTGCGCATCCTCAAGTATGGTTTCCGCGTCGGTGACAATGCGCCGATGGCTCTGGTCGAACTGGTGGATCGCCCGGCGTCGGACGAGGCAGCTACCGAGGCCGAGTAAGCTTGCCGCGATATAGAAAACAGCCGGGCGTGTCCCGGCTTTTTTTTACCTGATTCCCGCGCGAGCGAGGCGATCTTGCGGGCAGGGCCCTGCCACGTGCATAGTCACCCCATTCAACCTCCGCTCATCTTTCCATGATCGTGCTCTTTACCGACTTCGGCAGCCGCGATCCCTATGTGGGGCAGGTGAAGGCGCGGCTCGCCACCGTTGCACCGGGCGTTCCGGTGATCGATCTGTTGCACGAGGTGCCGGATTTCAATCCGCATGCCGGCGCCCATCTGCTGGCCGCGCTGGCGGGCGGGTTTCCGCCTGGTGCGGTGTTTCTTGCGGTGGTCGACCCGGGCGTCGGCACGCCGCGCGGCAGCGTGGTGATGCAGGCGTGTGGGCGCTGGTACGTGGGGCCGGACAACGGCCTGCTGTCGGTGGTCGCCGCGCGCGCGCCGGATACACGGCTGTGGCGCATTACCTGGCGGCCGGAGGTGCTGTCGGCCACGTTTCACGGGCGTGACCTGTTCGCCCCGGTCGCGGCGGCGCTGGCGCGTGGGGATTTTCCGCAGGAGCGGCTCGACGGGGTCGATGCGCTGGGTGTCGAATTCGACGCCGGCGATCTGCCGCGCATCATCTATGTTGATCACTACGGCAACGCCTGGACCGGCGTGCGCGGTGAACCGTCCGTGGCACGTGTGCGTGCGGCGGGGCGGGAATTTGCGCGGGGCGACTGTTTCGCTGCGGTGGAGAAGGGCCACGGCCTGTGGTTCGTGAACAGCGTCGGTCTCATCGAACTTGCGGTCAATCGCGGCAGTGCCGCGGCGACCTATGGCCTGCGCGTCGGCGACCGGGTGGACGTGGAACGGGCGAGCTGAATCAGTCCACACCCAGCAGCAGCGCGCGAAAATCGTTGACGTTGGTGCGCGTCGGGCCGGTGATAACGAGGTCGTCGAGTGCTGCAAAGAATCCGTGGCTGTCGTGCGCGGCGAGGCGCGCTGCGGCGTCGAGGCCGCATGTGCGGGCGCGGGCGAGCGTGTCGGGGGTGATCAGGGCGCCGGCGTTGTCTTCGCTGCCGTCGATGCCGTCGGTGTCGCAGGCGATGACCCAGGCCGGCGTGTCGCCGAGCGCGAGGGCGAGCGCCAGCAGGAATTCGGTGTTGCGTCCGCCGCGACCGTGGCGCGGACGCAGGGTAACGGTGGTCTCGCCTCCCGATACCAGGGCGAGCGGCCCCCGCTGCGCGATGGCGCGTGCGAGCGCGGCATGCTGGCGCGCCACGGCCTGCGCGTCACCGCTGACGCAATCGGACAGCAGCAGGGCGGGGATGCCGTTTCCTTCGAAGTGGCGCACGGCCGCCAGGAGACTGTCGTGGGCGCGGGCGATGATGCGGTTTTCCACGCGGGCGAAAGCGGGATCGCCCGGCTTGGGCGTGTCGGGTACCGTACCCGCGACGCAGGCTTCGAGGTGGGTGGTCACCGCCGCGGGCGCGTCGATGCGGAAACGCGCGAGGCAGGCCAGCGCGTCCGCGCAGCGGCTGGGGTCGGCAGCGCAGGGGCCGGAGGCGATGTGCACCGGATCGTCGCCGACGACGTCGGAAATGATCAGCGCCAGCACGCGTGCGCCGCCGGCCGCGCGCGCCAGTTGTCCGCCGGAGACACGCGTGAGGTGCTTGCGCACGGTGTTGATGTCCTGGATGGTGGCGCCCGCGCCGAGCAGCGCGCGGGTGACCTGGCGCAGATCTTTTAGCGTCACGCCCGCCACCGGGGCGGCGAGCAGGCTGGACCCGCCGCCGGAGATCAGCGCCAGCAGCAGGTCGTCCGGGCCAAGTTCGGCGGCCAGATGCAGCATGTGCAGGGCGGCCGTCTCGCCGCGTCCGTCGGGCAGTGGATGGCTCGCCTCGACGACTTCGATGCGGCGCGTTGGCAGCCCGTGCCGGTAACGCGTGACGACCAGACCGGACAGTGGCGCATCGGCCGGCCAATGCGCTTCCACCGCCGCGGCCATGCTGGCTGCCGCCTTGCCGCCGCCGAGCACGAGCGTGCGGCCGCGCGGTGGCGGGGGAAGATGTGGCGGCAGGATGCGCAGGGGGTCGGCGGCCGCGACGGCGGCGGCGAAGGATTCCCGCAGCAGACGCAGAGGGCGTGGCGTTGCGGCATGACGATCGGTGTGACGGGGTGGGTTCATGATGAATGTCGTCGGGGCGCGCGCGGCGCACGGCCGGCGTGCTGCGCACGCGTGTTTCCATATACACTCACGGCGCAGCATACATCCTTGCCGGGGATCTTCCCGAAAACCCCGGCTGGCTGAGATTCCCGGATGACCGAACCGCAATGGGCGGGTATCCGTCGCTGAAACAAGTGGTAATTCCAGGGTGAGACGATGGCCTTCCCTTTGGCCCCTTCGAGATTGAAACCTGTTCTTGTGCTCGTGGCGCTCCTCCTCGGGGCCGTCGTCATCGGGATGGCGCTGCGGGATTCCGCGGAGGTTGCGCCGCGTGGCCGGGAACCCGCTGCCAAGCAGGCGGCGGAACCCGCCGGGGCGCGTGCGGCGCTCACTGTCACCGCCGTCACGCCGCAGTGGAGCGAGTGGCCGCAGGTGCTGCCGGCCAACGGCAATATCGCGGCCTGGCAGGAGGCGGTCATCGGTGCCGAGATCGGCAATCTGCGACTGACCGAAGTGCGGGTGAATGTCGGTGACCGCGTAAAAAGGGGCGAGGTGCTGGCGCGCATTGCCGATGACACCGTGACCGCCGAACTGGCCGAGGCGACGGCGGCGCTGACCGAAGCGGAAGCGATGCTCGCCGAAGCGCGCGCCAACGGCGACCGTGCGCGGCAGTTCCAGGCGACCGGCTTTCTGAGCGCGCAGCAGATCACCCAGTACCTCACCGCGGAGAAGACGGCGCTTGCCCGCCTCAACGCCGCGCGCGCCCGGTTGCAGTCGGCACGGCTGCGGCTGGCACAAACCGTCGTGCGTGCACCCGACGATGGCGTGATTTCCGCGCGCGCCGCGACGGTCGGCTCGATGACACAGCCGGGGCAGGAACTGTTCCGCCTGATCCGCGGCGGCCGCCTCGAGTGGCGTGCCGAAGTGAGCGCGCCCGATCTGGGCCGGTTGCAGCCCGGGGTCACGGCCACGCTGAGCGCGCCCGACGGCACGCGCGTCCAGGGGCGCGTGCGCATGGTCGCGCCCACGGTGGATCCGCAGACGCTGAATGGCCTGGTGTATGTCGACCTGCCGGTTGCCGGGACCGGCGATGCGCTGCGTGCAGGCAGCTTCGCGCGCGGCGAGTTCGAGCTTGGACGCGCGCGTGTACTGAGCCTGCCGCAGTCTGCCGTGCTGCTGCGCGAAGGATTTGCCTACGTGTTCCGGCTCGACGCGCAGGACCGCGTCGCGGAGACGAAAGTCAGCGCGGGGCAGCGCATGGGCGATCGCATCGAGATCGTCGACGGCATCGCGGAGAGCACGCGGGTGGTGGCAAGCGGCGTCGGCTTTCTGGCCGACGGCGACCGCGTGCGGGTGGTCGGCACCGCCGACAACGCGCGCTCGACGGATATTCAGCGATGAATGTCTCGTCCTGGGCGATCCGCAACCCGATTCCGTTCGTGTTGCTGTTCGTCGTGCTGACGCTGGCAGGTCTGCTGGCGTTCAGGACGATGAAGATCCAGCAGTTCCCGGATATCGACCTGCCGACGGTGACGGTGTCGGCGACGCTGCCTGGCGCCGCGCCTGCGCAGCTTGAGACCGAGGTCGCGCGCAAGATCGAGAACGTCGTCGCCACGCTGCAGGGCGTCAAGCACATCTACACCAAGGTGCAGGACGGCACCGCGACGATCACCGTCGAGTTCCGTCTGGAAAAGCCGACGCAGGAAGCGGTGGACGACGTGCGCGACGCGGTGTCGCGCATCCGCTCCGATCTGCCGGGGGATCTGCGCGATCCGGTGATCTCGAAGGTCAATCTGGCCGGCTCGCCGATCCTGACCTACACCGTCGCGTCCAGCCGCATGGACGACGAGGCACTGTCCTGGTTCGTCGACAACACCGTCGCCAAGCGCCTGCTCAGCGTGCGCGGCGTGGGCGCGGTGGCGCGCGTGGGCGGCGTCGACCGCGAGGTGCGGGTGGAGCTCGACCCGGCGCGCCTGCTGGCGTTGGGCGCCACCGCCGCCGACATCTCGCGCCAACTGCGACGGATCCAGCAGGAAGCACCCGGTGGGCGCGCCGACGTCGGCGGCGCGGAACAGACGGTGCGCACCATCGCCACGGTGCGCTCGGCCGACGAACTGGCGCGCATGGACATCGCGCTGTCCGACGGCCGTCGCATCCGTCTGGACCAGGTCGCCACGGTCAGCGATAGCGTCGCGGAACGGCGCTCGGCGGCGTTGCTCAATGGCAAGCCGGTGGTGGGCTTCGAGATCGTGCGCAGCCGCGGCGCCGGCGAGATCGAGGTGGCCGACGGCGTGCGCGCCGAGCTGGCGCGGATTGAGGCTGCGCACCCCGACATCGCCATCACCGAAGCCTTCAATTTCGTCGATCCGGTACAGGAAAACTTCGACGGTTCGCTGTCGCTGCTGATCGAGGGCGCCATCCTCGCAGTCCTCGTGGTGTGGATTTTCCTGCGCGACGGGCGCGCCACACTGGTATCCGCCACCGCGCTGCCACTGTCCATGATCCCGGCCTTCGCCGCGATGTACCTGATGGGCTTCACCCTCAATGTCGTCACCCTGCTGTCCCTGTCGCTGGTCGTCGGCGTGCTGGTGGACGACGCCATCGTCGAGGTCGAGAACATCATCCGCCATCTGCGCATGGGCAAGACGCCCTACCAGGCGGCCATGGAGGCGGCCGAGGAAATCGGCACGGCGGTGATCGCCACCACCTTCACGCTGATCGCGGTGTTCCTTCCCACCGCGTTCATGAGCGGGGTGCCAGGCAAGTTCTTCGTGCAATTCGGCTGGAGCGCGGCGATCGCGGTGTTCTTTTCGCTGGCGGTGGCGCGCATGCTCACGCCGATGATGGCGGCATATTTCCTGAAGCCGCCACGCACGGCGCGCGGCGAACCCTTCTGGATGGGCGTCTATCTGCGCTGGGCGGCCTGGTGCCTCAAGCATCGCGTGCTCACGTTGATCGCCGCGGCGGGTTTCTTCTTTGGTTCCTTTGCGCTGGTGCCGCTCTTGCCGACCGGCTTCATCCCGCCGGACGATCTGTCGCAGACCCAGGTGTATCTGTCCCTGCCGCCCGGCGCGACTTTCGAGGAGACGTTGGCGGTCGCCGAACGGGCACGCAGGATCGTGCAGGCGAATCCTCACGTGAAGCTGGTCTACACGGCGGTGGGCGGTGGCGCTTCGGGCGCCGATCCGTTCATGCCGCGCGGCGCGGCGGAAGTGCGCAAGGCCACGCTGACGATCAACATGACGCCGCGCGCGCAGCGTGGCGGCATCAGGAAGCAGACCGTCGAAGCCGAGTTGCGCGAGGCGCTCGCGGCGCTGCCCGGCGCGCGCATCAACGTTGGGTTCGGCGGATCGAGCGAGAAATACGTGCTGGTGCTGGCGAGCGAGAACGGCCAGATTCTGGCCGCGCATGCGCGCGTCGTCGAACGCGAACTGCGCACCCTGCCCGGCATCGGCAACGTTACCACCAGCGCCAGCCTCGTGCGCCCCGAGCTCGTCGTACGGCCCGATTTCGAGAAGGCGGCGAAGCTCGGCGTGACCTCGGCGGCGATCGCCGACACCCTGCGCATTGCCACGGCGGGTGACTACGACGAGGATCTGGCGAAGCTGAATCTGTCGCAGCGCCAGGTGCCGATCGTCGTCAAGCTGCCGCCGGGCGCGCGCCAGGACCTCGCCTTGCTCGAGCGCATGACGGTTCCCGGAAAACACGGCCCGGTCCTGATCGGCAACGTCGCCTCGCTCAGTCTCGACAGCGGACCGGCCGAGATCGACCGCTACGACCGGCAGCGCAACATCAACTTCGAGATCGAGCTGAATCAGCAGCCGCTCGGTCTGGTGGAAAGCCAGGCGCTCGCGCTGCCCAGCATCAGGAACCTGCCGCCCGGCGTGACGCAGACGACGATCGGCGATGCCGAAGCGATGAACGAACTGTTCGCCAGCTTCGGCCTGGCCATGCTCACCGGGGTGCTGTGCATCTATGTCGTGCTGGTGATGCTGTTCAGGAGTTTCGTGCAGCCGGCGACCATCCTCGTCGCTCTGGTGCTGTCGGTGCCGGGCGCCTTCCTGGCCCTGTTCGTCACCGGCTCGGCGCTGTCGATGCCTTCCATGATCGGCCTGGTGATGCTGATGGGCATCGCCGCGAAAAACTCCATCCTGCTCATCGACTACGCCATCCTGGCGCGCCGCGTGCACGGCCTCGACCGCTGGGACGCGCTGCTCGACGCCTGCCACAAACGCGCGCGGCCGATCGTGATGACGACCATGGCGATGGGCGCGGGCATGCTGCCCATCGCCATCGGCTTCGGTACCGACCCGAGCTTTCGCGCACCCATGGCCATCGTCGTCATCGGCGGCCTCATTACCTCGACCTTCCTCAGCCTGCTGGTGATTCCCGTGGTGTACAGCTTTGTCGACGACCTGATCGAGTGGACACGCCGCCGCGTGTCGTCACCGCAGGCGGTGCAGCCGTAAGGGTCAATCGCGTCGCTCAGAACGATTCGTCGGCGCGCAGGTAGCGCCACTGCCCGAGCGGCAGTTCGCCCAGGCGCACGCGGCCGGTGCGCACGCGCTTCAGACCCGTCACGCGCAGGCCGACCAGCTCGCACATGCGGCGGATCTGACGCTTGCGGCCTTCGCGCAACACGAAGCGCAACTGGTCGGCGTTCTGCCATGCCACCTTCGCCGGGCGCAGTCGGTGTCCGTCGAGGGAGAGACCGTGGTTGAGCAGGGCAAGCCCCTGCGCATCGAGGCGGCCCTCGACGCGTACCAGGTATTCCTTGTCGATATCCGAATCGTCGCCGATGAGTTGCCTGGCGATGCGCCCATCCTGCGTCAGCACCAGCAGGCCGGTCGAGTCGATGTCGAGGCGGCCGGCGGGGGCGAGTCCCTTCAACTGCTCGCGCGCAAAGCGGCGCGCTGTGGGGTCTTCGCGCCAGCGCGTGGCGGGCTGGATCAGCGCCACGGCCGGCTGGTAACCCGGCTCCGGCTGGCCCGACACGTAGCCGACCGGCTTGTGCAGCAGGATCGTCACGCGTTCGGCCTGCTGCGCGCGTGCCTGGGTGTCGAGGCGGATCGCGCAATCCGGGTCGACCTTGGTGCCCAGTTCGGTGATGCGCCGGCCGTCGACGAATACCAGGCCTTGTTCGATGCAGGCGTCCGCCTCGCGGCGTGAACACAGCCCGCGTTCGGACATCAGCTTGGACAGGCGGACGGGTTCCTTCATCCGCGCCGCGCGAGCACGGGTTGCAGGTAACGCCCGGTGTGGCTCGCCGGGTTGGCGGCGACGTCCTCCGGCGTGCCCTCGGCGATGATCATGCCGCCCCCCGCGCCGCCCTCGGGGCCGAGGTCGACCAGCCAGTCGGCGGTCTTGATCACATCAAGGTTGTGCTCGATGACGACCACGCTGTTGCCGGCGTCGGCCAGGCGCTGCAGCACCTTCAGCAAGAGATCGATGTCGGCGAAATGCAGGCCTGTGGTCGGTTCGTCGAGGATGTAGAGCGTGCGTCCGGTGTCGCGCTTGGACAGTTCCAGCGCGAGTTTGACGCGCTGCGCCTCGCCGCCGGACAGCGTGGTCGCCGCCTGGCCGAGCCGGATGTAGCCCAGGCCGACGTCGATCAGCGTGGCGAGCTTCTTTTTCACCACCGGAACCGCGTCGAAGAACACGGCGGCGTCCTCCACCGTCATCTCCAGCACGTCGCGGATGGTCTTGCCCTTGTAGTGCACCTCCAGCGTCTCGCGGTTGTAACGCGCGCCGTGGCAGACATCGCACGGCACATAGATGTCCGGCAGGAAATGCATCTCGACCTTGACCACGCCGTCGCCCTGGCAGGCCTCGCAGCGCCCGCCCTTGACGTTGAAGGAAAAGCGTCCCGGCCCGTAGCCGCGCGTGCGCGCTTCCGGCACGCCGGCGAAAAGTTCGCGAATCGGCGTGAAGAGGCCGGTATACGTGGCCGGGTTGGAACGCGGCGTGCGCCCGATCGGGCTCTGGTCGACGTTGATCACCTTGTCGAAAAACTCCAGTCCGTGGATCTCTCCGTACGGTGCCGGCTCGGTGGTGGAGCCGTACAGGTGGCGCGCGACCGCCGCATACAGGGTGTCGTTGATGAGTGTGGACTTGCCCGAGCCCGACACGCCGGTGACGCACACCATCAGCCCCAGCGGCAGGTCAAGGGTGACGTGTTTCAGATTGTTGCCGTGCGCATCGGTGAGGACCAGCCGGCGCTCGAGGTTCACCCGGCGGCGTTTTTTCGGGATGGCGATGGCGCGCCGGCCGGTGAGATACTGGCCGGTGAGCGAATGTTCGGCGAGGCGGATTTCCTCCGGTGTGCCTTGGGCGACGACCTCGCCGCCGTGCACGCCCGCACCGGGTCCCATGTCGACCACGTAGTCGGCGGCGCGAATCGCATCCTCGTCGTGCTCGACCACCAGCACCGAGTTGCCGATGTCGCGCAGGTGCTTCAGGGTTGCCAACAGGCGGTCGTTGTCGCGCTGGTGCAGGCCGATCGAGGGCTCGTCGAGCACGTACATCACGCCCGTCAGACCCGAGCCGATCTGCGAGGCGAGGCGAATGCGCTGCGCCTCGCCGCCGGACAGCGTGTCGGCGGAGCGGTCGAGCGACAGGTAATCCAGCCCGACGTTGTTGAGGAAGCCGAGGCGGGCGACGATTTCCTTGACGATCCTGTCGGCGATCTGCGCGCGATGGCCGTCGAGTTGCAGCGCCTCGAAGAACGCCAGCACTTCCTTCAAGGGCAGCGCGCTCACCTGATAGATCGGTGCGCCGCCCACCATCACGTGGCGCGCCTCCTCGCGTAGCCGCGTGCCGTGGCAGGCGGGACAGGGCTTGGTGTTCTGGTACTTGGCGAGCTCCTCGCGCACCGCCAGCGAATCGGTCTCGCGATAGCGCCGCGCCATGTTGGCGAGCACGCCCTCGAAGGCGTAGCTGCGCGTGGTGAAGCCGCCGCGCGGCGCCAGCACCTGGAACTTGATCGCTTCCTTGCCGCTGCCGTCGAGAATCACCTCGCGGATGCGCTTCGGCAGCTTCTCCCACGGCGTGTCCAGATCGAAGCCGTAGTGCATCGCCAGGCTCTGCAACATCATGTAGAAGAACTGGTTGCGCTTGTCCCAGCCCTTGATCGCGCCGCTTGCCAGCGACAGATGCGGAAAGGCGACCACGCGCGCCGGATCGAAGAAGCTGACCTGGCCCAGGCCGTCGCAGGTGGCGCACGCGCCCATCGGGTTGTTGAAGGAGAACAGGCGCGGCTCCAGTTCCGGCAGCGCGTAGCTGCACACCGGGCAGGCAAACTTCGCGGAGAAGAGATGCTCCTTGCCCGTGTCCATCTCCACCGCCAGAGCGCGGCCTTCGGCGTGGCGCAGCGCCGTCTCGAAACTCTCCGCCAGGCGCTGTTTGGCGTCGGCGCGCACCTTCAGGCGGTCGACCACGACTTCGATGGTGTGTTTCCTGTTCTTGTCGAGCTTGGGCACGGCATCGATCTCGTGCACTTTGCCATCGACCCGCACCCGCACGAAACCCTGCGCGCGCAGCTCGGCGAACAGTTCGAGATTCTCGCCCTTCCGGCCCACCACCAGCGGCGCCAGGATCATCAGCCTGGTGTCCTCGGGCAGCGCCAGCACCGCGTCGACCATCTGCGACACCGTCTGCGCGGCGAGCGTGATGCCGTGCTCCGGGCACTGCGGGTCGCCGACGCGCGCGTACAGCAGGCGCAGGTAGTCGTGGATTTCGGTCACGGTGCCGACGGTCGAGCGCGGGTTGTGGCTGGTCGCCTTCTGCTCGATCGAGATTGCCGGCGAGAGCCCCTCGATCAGGTCGACGTCGGGCTTTTCCATCAACTGCAGAAACTGCCGCGCATAGGCCGACAGCGATTCGACGTAGCGGCGCTGGCCCTCCGCATAGAGCGTGTCGAAGGCGAGCGAGGACTTGCCCGAGCCCGACAGCCCCGTGATCACCACCAGCCGGTTGCGCGGCAGGTCGAGGTTGACGTTCTTCAGGTTGTGCGTGCGTGCGCCGCGGATCCGGATGCTGTCCATGGGGGGGCGGGGGTAATTCGTAACCTGCTAATATAGCGGACTTCCCCATCCGACGTAATTTGCAGTGGCCGAGCTCGATCTGTCCGAACGCATGACCCGCGCCGAAACGCGTGCCGCGACCGGGTTGGCGGCGATTTTCGGCCTGCGCATGCTGGGCATGTTCCTCATCCTGCCGGTGTTCGCACTCTACGCAGAACACCTGCCGGGCGGCGACAACCACACCCTGGTGGGCCTCGCGCTGGGCATGTACGGCCTCACCCAGGCGCTGCTCATGCTGCCCTTCGGCATGGCGTCCGACCGCATCGGCCGCAAGAAGGTGATCGTCTTCGGACTGCTCGTGTTCGCGCTCGGCAGCTTCGTCGCCGCCGCCGCGGCCGACATCTACTGGACCATCTTCGGACGCGCGCTGCAGGGCGCCGGTGCGGTGTCCGCCGTGGTTACCGCGATGCTCGCCGACCTCACCCGTGAGGAACACCGCACCAAGGCGATGGCGATGATCGGCTCGACCATTGGCGTCGCCTTCGCCGTGTCGCTGGCGGCGGGGCCGGCGCTCGCGCGCGCCATCGGCGTGCCGGGTCTGTTCGCGCTCACCGGCGTGCTGACCCTGGCGGCGATCTGGGTGGTGAAATACTGGGTACCCGATCCTGCGGTCAGCCGTTTCCATGCCGACGCGCAGACCGATCCCGCCGGCCTGCGCGAGGTGCTGGCGAACCGTCAATTGCTGCGCCTCGACTTCGGCATTTTTGCCCTCCATGCGGCGCAGATGGCGATGTTCGTCGTCGTGCCGGTGGCGCTGAAGAATGCCGGCCTCGTCCCCGCCGACCACTGGGCGGTGTACCTGCCGGTGGTGCTCGCCTCCTTCGCGCTGATGGTGCCGGCCATCATTTATGGCGAGAAGCGCCATCGTCTGAAACCCGTATTCGTCGGTGCGATCGCGCTGATGCTCGTCGCGCAGATCGGCCTCGCGCTTGGCATCGCCCATTTCTGGGCCATCGTGTGGGCGCTGTTCGCGTTTTTCGTCGCCTTCAACATCCTCGAGGCCACGCTGCCCTCGCTGGTTTCCAAACTCGCGCCCGCCTCCGCCAAGGGCACCGCGATGGGCGTGTACAACACCACCCAGGCGCTGGGCCTGTTTTTCGGCGGCGTTGCCGGCGGCTGGCTGGCGCAGCATCATGGCTTTGCCGCGACCTTCGCCTTCTGTGTCGTGCTGATGGGCGCGTGGCTCGTCGTCGCGCTGTCGATGGCTGCGCCGCCCGCCGTCAAGACCCGCATGTTCCACGTCGGCGCCATGCCCGCCGATCAGGCCGTGTTGCTGCGGGCCCGGCTCGCGGCCCTCGCCGGCGTCGTCGAGGCGAGCGTCCTCGCCGAGGAAGGCGTCGCCCTGCTGAAAGTCAGTGCCCACGGTTGGGACGAGGCCGGTTTGCGCAGCCTGATCGGCGCAGCCTGATAGAATCCGGCTGTTGCCGCGCAGGCATCGTCCCGGACATAGTCCGTCGGGCGGCAGGAGGCCCGCTTGCGGGCCGAAATCGGTCCACACGGACGCCCGATGGACAATCCGGGATCATCAAACTTCAGAGACGGGGGAAAACATGGCATCGGTGAACAAGGTCATTCTGGTCGGCAACCTGGGGCGCGACCCCGAGATGCGCTACCTGCCCAGCGGCGAGGCGGTCGCCAACTTCAGCATCGCCACCACCGACAAGTTCAAGGACAAGAGCGGCGCTTTGCAGGAAGCCACGGAGTGGCACCGCATCGCCTTCTTCGGCCGTACCGCCGAAGTGTGCGGGCAGTACCTGAAGAAGGGCAGTCAGGTCTACATCGAGGGCAGCATCCGCTCGCGCAAGTACACCGACAAGGACGGCATCGAGCGCACTGCCTACGAAATCCGCGGCGACCGCATGCAGATGCTCGGCGGCCGTTCCGGCGGCATGACCGACATGGACGACACCGGCCATGCGCCGGCCGCACCGCGCAACGCCGCGCAGCCTGCGCCCGCGCGCAGCACGTCCGGTGGCGGCTTCGACGACCTCGACGACGATATTCCGTTCTAGAAAAAAACTGGTCTAGAATCGCCCGAGGCGCGTCCCCGACGCGCCGCACCCCGAAACAACATGAAGCGGAGATGGCCGCGCGGCGGCACGAGGTGAACAGCGCACGACCCGCAGCCTGCGCCACACTGGCGCTTGCGGCTCTGCTCGACGGGCTGATGCCGGTGCAGGCACAGGCCCTGACGGAGGCCGATTTCTACGACGACCTGCCGGTCGTCCTGTCCGTTTCGCGCCTGTCGCAGCCGCTCGACGAGGCGCCCGCCGCCGTCACCGTCATCGACGAGGCCATGATCCGCGCCTCCGGCTTTCGCGACATTCCCGACCTGCTGCGCCTGGTGCCCGGCTTCTCCGTTGCCTACACGCGCGACAACACCTGGGCCATCGGTTATCACGGCATGGCCGACGCCTTCTCGCGCCGCTTCCAGGTGCTGGTTGACGGCCGCTCGATCTACAGTCCGGCCTATGGCGCGGTCAACTGGGGCGAGCTACCCCTGTCGGTCGACGACATCGAGCGCATCGAAGTCGTGCGCGGCCCCAATGCCGCGAGCTACGGCGCCAACGCGTTTCTCTCCGTCATCAACATCATCACCCGGGACCCGAGCCAGACGCCCGGAACCTTCGCGTCGATGCAATACGGTGAGCAGGGCATGTCCGGACTCACGCTGCGCCACGGCGGCGAGCAGGGTGACCTGCGTTATCGGCTGACGCTGTCGGCACAGACGCGCGACCGTTTCGAAGCCGACACGATCGACGGCACAACACCTGTCAGGCTGTACGAGGAAACGCAGACCTATTTCGCCAACGGTCGTGCCGAATATCGCCTGTCGGACACGGACCAAATCAGCGCGCAGTTCGGTCTTTCGGTGGGCGACTGGCAGGCGGGGCATTCCCTCAACGCCGACGAACCGCAGGGGCAGGATGTGTCCGCCTAGTTCGTGCAGTTCAGGTTCCAGCGGGTGCACAGCAGCGACGACGAATGGATGGTGCAGGCCTATTTCAGCCGCAACAATCACGACGCGCCGCGTCAAGCCGCGATCTGCATCGATACCGTCAAGGGCAAGCCCGTCGTCTGTCCCGGCGGCTATCCCGCGCCGCCGCGCTATGTCGCCACCGGGCAGACGCTCGAGGCGGGCATCGACCAGTTGCAGACCCGCTTCAACATCGAATTCCAGCGCAACCAGCGCCTGGCACCGGACTGGCGTGCGGTATGGGGGGCGGAAGTGCGCCAGGAGACCGTGGAGAGCCTGCGCTATTTCAATACGACGGGAAGCCTCGATGGCACGCTGGCGCGTGCCTACCTCAATCTCGAATGGCGCGCACATCCCGATGTGCTGCTGCAGGGCGGCGCCATGCTGGAGCATCATTACTTCACCGGCACCGACGTGTCGCCGCGGCTGGCGCTCAACTATGCGCTTGCCGACGGCCACACCCTGCGCCTGAACCTGTCGCAAGCCTACCGTTCACCCACGTTTTTCGAGCAGCGCGGCAATCTCACCTATTACACGACCACCGGTCTTCCCGTCGTGCAGGCCTTCGCGCCGTCGGACCCGCTCCAGCCGGAGCGCATCCTGTCGCGCGAAATCGGCTACGTCGGCGTCTACCCGCGCGCCCACCTGCAACTGGACGCCAAGTTCTTCCACGACACCATCTACGACTACATCAACAGCAAGGGCAGTCCCGCGCGCTTCGACAACCGCGACGATTTCAGCGTGCGTGGCGGCGACCTGCAACTGGGGTGGCAGCCGGTGCCCGCGCTCAGACTGTCGGCGCAGTACGCCCGCACTTTCATTCATGCCGATGAGTCCATCGACCGGGACCTCGAGGATTCGGCGCCGCGCAACACCTTCAGCCTGCTCGCCCGCTACGAGCTGGGGCATGGCTGGCTGGCGAGCGCCGGCGTCTACCGCTCTGGGCGCATGAAATGGCTCAGCGATGGCGACTGGACTGGTGCCTTCACACGCTGGGACGCGCGCCTGGCGCGCCGCTGGTCGTGGCAGGGACACCAGATGGAAGCCGCCCTGGCCGGGCAGAACCTGGGCGCGGACTACAACGAATTCCGCGACAGCAATATTTTTAGCCGACGCGTCTACGCAAGCTTCAGTGTCGCCTGGTGAGTGTGCGGAACCCGGATTGCCCTTTCGTCGGCAGGAGGTCCGCTTGCGGTGCGAAATGGGGCGACCGAACCACCACCCCATCGGGCCGAGGGCGACCCTCCAACAACGCGGCAGCGCGGTGATTGTGGCCGATGAAGCCATCGCCACATCGGGCCGCAAGGAGCGCAGCCCCTGTAGGAGCGGCGCCCTCGCCGCGATTGTTTGCATCGCACCAACGACCGCCATCGGCCCGAGGGTAGATCTCCTCCCGGCAAATGGGCAATCGGGATAATCCTGGAAACCACGAACACCCGGCGCCCGGATACCTGATTTCACCGGATTCCGGCAGCCTGTGCGGCGGGTTTCGGCCCTGCCCCGATTGGGGGCGGGCGTGCTTGCGGGTATAATCGGCCAACTTCTTGATTGTCGGAGAATTTTCATGCCGATCTACGCCTACCGATGTGCGTCCTGCGGGTTTGCGCAGGACGAGATGCAAAAAGTGTCCGATACTCCGCTCACCGTGTGTCCCGCGTGTGGCAAGGCCGACTACGCCAAGCAGGTCACCGCCGCCGGCTTCGCGTTGAAGGGCACCGGCTGGTACGCCACCGATTTCAAGGGTGGCGCGAAGCCGGCCGAGCCCAAACCCGAAGCGCCGTCGTCCGCGTGCGGCACCAGCGCCTGTCCGGCCTGCCACTGAGGACGCGACCCGACCGGAAAGCGGGCGGTGCGAGCCGCCCGCTTCTTCGTTTCCAGCCACGCTGCACATGAAGCGCTATTTCATCACCGGCCTCCTCATCTGGGTGCCGCTCGGCATCACCCTGTGGGTGCTCGACCTGCTGATCGGCACCATGGATCAGAGCCTTACGCTGCTGCCCGCCGCATGGCAGCCGCGCGCCTGGATCGGGGTACACGTCCCGGGTCTGGGGGTGATCCTCACCCTGGTGGTGATCCTGCTCACCGGCGTATTCGCCACCAATTTCTTCGGGCAGAAAATTGTCGACGCCTGGGAGCGTCTGCTCATCCGCATCCCGGTGGTGAAATCCATTTATGGCGGGGTCAAGCAGGTGTCCGACACCCTGCTCTCGGGCAGCGGGCATGCCTTCCGCCAGGTGTTGCTGGTGCGCTATCCGCATCCGCAGGCGTGGGCGCTGGCGTTCCAGACCAACGTGCCGGACGAGGTGGCGCGCGCCCTGCCGGAGGACCACGTCGCGGTGTTCATTCCCACCACGCCGAGTCCGGTCAACGGCTTCTATTTCTACGTCAGGCGCAGCGAGGTCATCGAGCTCGACATCTCGGTTGACCGTGCGCTCAAATACATCATCTCGATGGGCGTCGCCTCCGGCGAGACGCGCCCGGCAACCCAATAGGATCCAACATGCGTACTCATTACTGCGGCGGCGTGTCGGCCGCCGACATCGGCAAGCACGTCACCCTGTGCGGCTGGGCGCACCGCCGGCGCGACCACGGCGGCGTCATCTTCATCGACCTCCGGGACCGCGAGGGCATGGTGCAGGTGGTGATCGACCCCGACACCCCGCAAGCCTTCCGCCTCGCCGAGGACGTGCGCAGTGAATTCGTCCTGAAAATCGACGGCAGCGTGCGCCCGCGCCCCGCCGGCACCGAGAACCCCAACCTGCCCACCGGCATGGTCGAAGTGCTCACGCAGTCGCTGGAGATTCTCAATCCCTCGCTGACCCCGCCGTTCCAGCTCGACGACGAAGTCATCAACGAGAACATCCGCCTGCAATACCGCTACCTCGACCTGCGTCGCGAGCCCATGCAGCAGAACCTGCGCCTGCGCTATCGCGTCGCGAAACTGATGCGCGATTATCTCGACGCCCACGGCTTCATCGAGATCGAAACGCCCATGCTCACGCGTTCCACGCCCGAAGGCGCGCGCGACTACCTGGTGCCCTCGCGTGTGCACGACGGCATGTTCTACGCGCTGCCGCAGTCGCCGCAACTGTTCAAGCAACTGCTGATGGTGTCCGGCTTCGACCGCTATTTCCAGATCACCAAGTGCTTCCGCGACGAGGACCTGCGCGCCGACCGCCAGCCCGAGTTCACCCAGGTCGACCTGGAAACCTCCTTCATGGGCGAAGACGAGATCATGAACCTGGTCGAAGGCATGATTCGCGACATGCTGGCGAAGGCGCAGGGCGTCGAACTGGCGGATGCCTTCCCGCGCATGAGCTACGCCGAGGCGATGAGCCGCTACGGTTCGGACAAGCCCGACCTGCGCGTCACGCTGGAAATCGTCGACGTCGGCGACGCGATGAAGGACGTCGCCTTCAAGGTCTTCGCGGGTCCCGCCAACGATCCCAAAGGCCGCGTCGCCGCGCTGCGCATCCCCGGCGGCGCCGCGCTCACCCGCGGCGAGATCGACGCCTACACCGAATTTGTCAAGATCTACGGCGCCAGGGGGCTGGCCTACATCAAGATCAACGACGTGACGCAGTTGAACGAAGCCGGCCTGCAATCGCCCATCGTCAAGAACCTTTCCGAAGCCGCGCTGAAAGCCGTGGTCGAGCGCACCGGCGCGCAGAACGGCGACCTGATTTTCTTCGGTGCCGACCGCGCGAAGATCGTCAACGACGCCCTCGGCGCATTGCGCCTGAAGATCGGCCACGAGAAGAGCCACGTCGACGGTCGCGCCTGGGCGCCGCTGTGGGTGGTCGACTTCCCCATGTTCGAGTTCAACGAGGACGAAAACCGCTGGGACGCCCTGCATCATCCCTTCACCGCGCCCAAGGACGGCCACGAGGACTGGCTCGCCAGCGACCCCGGCCAATGTCTGTCCAAAGCCTACGACATGGTGCTGAACGGTTGGGAAGTGGGCGGTGGTTCGGTGCGCATCCATCGCGAGGACGTGCAGGAGAAGGTGTTCGCCGCGCTCGGCATCGGCGAGGAGGAACGGCACGAGAAATTCGGCTTCCTGCTCGACGCCCTCAAGTACGGCGCGCCCCCGCACGGCGGCCTTGCTTTCGGCCTCGATCGCCTGGTCACCCTCATGGCGGGTGCCGAATCGATCCGCGACGTCATCGCCTTCCCCAAGACCCAGCGCGCCTCCTGTCTGATGACCAACGCCCCCAACCTCGTTGATGAGAAGCAGTTGCGCGAACTGCACATCCGGCTGCGCAACCCGGTCAGCACCGACAAGGCGGCGTAAAATTTTTAGTCTGCGAAAGACGCGAGGAAACCCGAAGCCAAAGGCACGGCGGCAATGTGTTTCATCCCGAATTGTCCATCAGGGGATGCTGGCTTCCAGGATTGGTCAGCACTTCCCCAGGTTGAATGGGCTCACATCGGTTGCAGCGTCAGGCGCAGGTCACCGCCGATCTGGCGCACGTCGGCGAGTTGGAAACGCGCCGCGTCCGTGAGGGCGATCAGCGGCGGATGTGCGAACAGGCCGCGTGCCGTATCGCCCACCGCCATTGGCGCGACGTAGGCGATCCATTCGTCGACGAGGCCGGCGGCGAGCAGGGCGCCGTTCAATCCCGCGCCGGCCTCGACGTGCACTTCGTTGATTCCGCGCTGCGCGAGCGCGACCAGGAGCGCGGCGAGGTCGACGCGGCCATTCGCGCCGGGCAACACGATGACTTCCGCACCCGCGTTTTCCAGCGCCGCGCGCCTGGCCGCATCGGCGTGGTGGCAGACGATGAGTGCGGGCAGGATCGCCGCGGCGGGCGGCGTGCGCAACGTGGAATCGACGACGACGCGCAGAGGCTGGCGGCCGATGTCGAACTCGCGCACGGTCATGCGCGGGTCGTCGGCGAGCACCGTGCCGCTGCCGGTGAGGATCGCGCACGCGCGCGCGCGCAGGCGTTGCACGTCGGCGCGCGCGGCGGCGCCGGTGATCCATTGCGATTGGCCGTTGGCAAGCGCGGTCTTGCCGTCCAGCGTCGCCGCCGTTTTCAGGCGCACCCATGGGCGGCCGCGGGTCATGCGCGAGATGAATCCCGGGTTGATTGCGCGTGCCTCGGCTTCCAGGAGACCGACTTCGGCGATGATGCCGGCGAGGGTGAGCATGCCGATCCCGCCGCCGGCAACCACGGGGTTGGGGTCGCGCATGGCCGCGACCACGCGCGCGACGCCGGCACGGATCAGCGCTTCGGTACAGGGCGGCGTGCGCCCGTGATGCGAGCAGGGTTCGAGCGAAACGTAGGCGGTGGCGCCACGTGCGGCGGCGCCGGCGGCGGCGAGGGCATGCACCTCGGCGTGCGGCTCGCCGGCGCGCTGGTGCCAGCCTTCGCCGATGACGGCCCCATCCTTGACGATGACGCAGCCGACGCGCGGATTGGGCGTGGTGGTGTACAAGCCACGCGCGGCGAGTTGCAGCGCCCGCGCCATGTGGGCGTGGTCAGCGGCGGAAAAGCGCGCGGTGCTCAAGGCGGCCTATTCGAACAGGTCGTCGACGCCGTGCGGCGGTGCGTGTTCGAGGTCGTGCAGCACGTCGCGGAAATCGTCGGGATCCTCGAAGCTCTTGTACACCGAGGCGAAGCGGATATAGGCGACCTTGTCGAGCCGCTTCAACTCGTTCATCACCAGCTCGCCGATTTCGAGCGCAGGAATCTCGCGCGCGCCGCGCGCCAGCACCCGCTGGCGGATGCGCTCGACCGCTGCATCGACGAGTTCCGTCGGCACCGGTCGCTTGTGCAGCGCGCGACGGAAACCTTCGCGCAGCTTGGTCTCGGAAAAATCCTCACGCGTGCCGTTGGTCTTGACGATCTGCGGCAGGCGCAGCTCCGCCGTCTCCCAGGTGGTGAAGCGCTTGTCGCATGCCGTGCAGCGCCGCCGCCGGCGAATCGCGTCACCCGCTTCGTTGACGCGGGAGTCGATGACCTGGGTGTCGAGAGAGCCGCAGAAGGGACATTTCATGAGTGGTGAGCGGTAAGCGGGGAGCGGTAAGCGGGGAGCGGGGAGCGGGGAGCGGGGAGCGGCGGGCAGTGACGGGGTTTCCGCTCACCGCTTCCTGCTCACCGTTCACCCATACACCGGAAACTTCGCCGTCAACTTCGCCACTTCGCCCTTCACGCGTTCGATCACCGCCGCATCGTTCGGCGCGTCGAGCATGTCGGCGATGAGGTTGGCGAGCTGTTCGGCTTCGAGTTCCTTGAAGCCGCGCGTGGTCATCGCCGGGGTGCCGATGCGGATGCCGCTGGTGACGAAGGGCTTCTGCGGGTCGTTGGGGATGGTGTTCTTGTTGACCGTGATGTGGGCGCGGCCGAGTAGCGCCTCGGCGTCCTTGCCGGTGAGGTTCTTGGCGCGCAGGTCGACGAGGAACACGTGGCTTTCGGTACGCCCGGAAATGATCCTGAGGCCGCGCTCGATCAGTACCTTGCACATGACCCGCGCGTTCGCGAGCACCTGTTCCTGGTAGTGCTTGAATTCCTTGCTCGCCGCTTCCCTGAACGCGGTGGCCTTGCCGGCGATGACGTGCATCAGCGGCCCGCCTTGCAGGCCGGGGAAGATCGCCGAGTTGATCGCCTTCTCGTGCTCGGCCTTCATCAGAATGATGCCGCCGCGCGGGCCGCGCAGGGTCTTGTGGGTGGTTGAGGTGACGACGTCGGCGTGCGGCACGGGGTTGGGATACACGCCGGCGGCGATGAGGCCGGCGTAGTGCGCCATGTCGACCATGAAGATCGCGCCGATGTCCTTCGCCACGCGCGCGAAGCGTTCGAAGTCGATGCGCAGCGCATAGGCGGACGCCCCGGCGATGATGAGCTTCGGCTTGTGCTCGTGGGCGAGGCGCTCCATCTGCGCGTAGTCGATCTCTTCATTTTTGTCGAGGCCGTAGGCGATGACGTTGAACCACTTGCCGCTCATGTTGAGCGCCATGCCGTGGGTGAGGTGACCGCCTTCGGCGAGGCTCATGCCCATGATGGTGTCGCCGGGCTTCAAGAAGGCCATGAACACCGCCTGGTTGGCCTGTGAGCCGGAGTTGGCCTGCACGTTGGCGGCTTCCGCGCCGAACAGCGCCTTCACACGGTCAATGGCCAATTGTTCGACGATGTCGACGTATTCGCAGCCGCCGTAGTAGCGCTTGCCGGGATAGCCCTCGGCATACTTGTTGGTGAGCTGCGAACCCTGCGCCTGCATCACCGCCGGGCTGGTGTAGTTTTCCGAGGCGATCAGCTCGATGTGATCCTGCTGGCGCTGGTCTTCCTGCTGGATCGCCGCCCACAGGTCGGGATCGGTCTTGGCGAGGGTGTCTTGGCGGTTGAACATGGCGGTTCGGACGGGGTTGGGAAAGGCCGGATTTTAACACGCGGCGGTTCGCCCTTGCCGCTCGTATAATCGGGCAAAACCCGAGATCACCCCATGCAAAGACGAGATTTCCTGAGCGGCGCCGGCGTCGCCGCCCTGCTGCCGCTGGGCGCGGCGCAGGCGGCCGACCTGCCGGCCATCCGCTGGCGCCTGGCGTCGAGCTTTCCCAAGAGCCTCGACATCATCTACGGTGCGGCGGAAACCCTGGCCAGGCGCATCGCGGCGTTGACCGCGGGAAAATTCCAGATCCGCGTCTTTGCCGGTGGCGAGCTGGTGCCGGGCCTGCAGGTGCTCGATGCGGTCGGCAACGGTACCGCCGAATGCGGCCACTCCGCCGGCTACTACTACGTCGGCAAGAACCTCGCGCTGGCCTTCGACGCCGCCGTGCCGTTCGGATTGACGGCGCGCCAGCAGAACGCCTGGATGTACGCCGGCGGCGGCATCGAGGCGCTGCGCAGGCTCTATGCAAAGTACAACGTCGTGCAGTTTCCCGGCGGCAACACCGGCGCGCAGATGGGCGGCTGGTTCAGAAAGCCGATCAAGTCGCTCGCCGACCTCAAGGGCCTGAAAATGCGCATTCCGGGCATCGGCGGCCAGATCATGGCGAAGCTCGGCGCCGTGCCGCAGACCCTGCCCGGCGGCGACATCTACCCCGCGCTGGAACGGGGTGCGATCGACGCCGCCGAATGGGTCGGCCCCTATGACGACGAGAAGCTCGGGTTCCACAAGATCGCCCGACATTACTACTATCCCGGCTGGTGGGAAGGCGGTCCGCAACTCTCCTTCTACGTCAACCAAACATCATGGCAAGGCCTGCCCGATGCCTACCGCCAAGCCTTTGAAGTCGCCGCCGCCGAGGCGAATCAACTCATGCTGGCGCAATACGACGCCAAAAATCCACCCGCGCTGCTGCGCCTGGTCGGCCAGGGCGTGCAACTGCACGCCTACCCCAAGGACGTCATGCTCGCCGCGCGCCGCGCCACCTTCGCACTCTACGAAGCGGAAGCGAAAACGAACCCCGACTTCGCTGCCATCTACCGCGACTGGAAGACCTTTCGCGACACCGCCTTCCAGTGGTTCAAGGTCAACGAGGCAGCGTATTCGAATTTCAACTACTTCGTGAAATGAGCCCGCCACTCCTTCGATCCGCAATACTCTCCCGCTTGCGCGGTGGGCTCCTCAGGTCCGCAATATTCCCTCTCCCGCTTGCGGGAGAGGGGCAGGGGAGAGGGAGCAGTACCGGTAGCGGAAAAGGCAGACTTCGTGCTGCCGGAAGCCTTCCCGACTTGACAAGCGAAACGCCATGAACAAACTCGACCAGTTCATCACCACCTTCGACCTCGGCCTGCGCACCGTCTTTGCCGCGCCGCACGCCAGCCGGCCCTATCCCGGCAACGTCCCCGAGGCCGAACTCTCCGACACCGACAAGGCCCGCGCCGCAGCCCTCATGCGCGTCAACCATGTCGGCGAAATCTGCGCCCAGGCGCTCTACGCCGGCCAGGCCCTCACCGCCAAGAGCGCGACGGTGCGCGCCGAACTCGAACAGGCCGCGCGCGAGGAGACCGATCACCTCGCCTGGTGCGAACAGCGCATCAACGAACTCGGCGGCCGCAAGAGCCTGCTGAACCCCCTGTGGTTCGGCGGCGCCTTCGGCATGGGCGTGGTCGCCGGCCTGCTCGGCGACAAGTGGAATCTCGGCTTTCTCGCCGAAACCGAGCGCCAGGTCGAAGCACACCTCGACGGCCATCTCAAACACCTGCCCCCCGCCGACGCCCGCAGCCGCGCAATCGTCGAGCAGATGAAAACCGACGAAGCCCGCCACGCGCAGACCGCCGTCGAGCATGGCGGCGCGCCGCTGCCGCTGCCGGTGAAACTCGCAATGGGCCTCGCCGCGGACGTCATGCGGCAGACCGCAAGCCGGGTTTGAGACGCCGACGGCATCGCCCCAGCGTCGTGTTCCTGACAAGGGAAATGAACCCCCAAAACCCATTGGAACATCCGTACGCGACACATCAACGGGACGTAGATCGGGCTTCAGCCCGACCTACGGCCTATTGGATAACCCGGGATGAATGTATTGGGGAAACGCTGGATACTTCGTCACCCCGGCGAATGCTAGGAGCCTGTCGGACTTGAGCGATCGTAGCGAGCCGAGTGGGGGGGCGAGGACAGATTTGCCCATTTTTGAGGCGCATAGTGGGCCTGTGTAACGAAAAAATGGACAAATATGGACCGTTATCCCACCGGCGCAGTAGATCGTGCTCAAGTCCGACAGGCATCCTAGATGCCTGATTTGACTGGGTTCCGGCGTGCGCCGGAACGACAATGGCGAATGATCCTGGAAATTGGGCAGGGTAAGTCAGTCAGGGGAAATTATCCTAGAAACCGCAGTTGGACGCGCCCGATGGTGCGTCGGATCGCGTGGCTGCCGCGAAGCAACGACGCCGCAGGCCGGGGCCTGCAAGGAGGCGCGACAAAGGCAGGTGCGTGAGCCGGCGTACCAGCGGGTGCGTAGCGCACTCACCCAACAGGTGAAGACCCGACAAGGCAGAGAAGCCAGTTTCCATGCGGTGTTCACGAGGGTAGAGAGAGGTCAACTGCGGTTTTTAGGATTATTGTATAATTTGTACAAAATACTCATTTTGATAGGCCTGCGATGCGTACCGTTACCGCCACTGAAGCCAAACAGGAATTTGCCAAGCTCATCGAGGCTGCAGCGAAAGAACCTGTCGTGATCACGCGGCAAAAGCGGGATGTTGCCGTTGTGATGTCTGCTCGGGAATACGAACGTCTGACGCGGCTCAATGTTGCTGAATTCCAGCGTTTTTGCGATGAGGTGGGCGAGCGGGCAAAGGCTGCCGGGCTGACGGAAGAGAAGCTCGCCGAACTGCTCGCCGATGCGTGAGCAATCCCTCTGGGTGCTGGACACGAACATTCTGGTCAGCCGCCTGCTGACACCGGGCGGCGTCGCGGCGCGGGCCGTGGATCATGCCCTGGCGCGAGGAATCCTGCTGCTGTCCGAAGCCACCCTGACCGAACTGACCGAGGTGCTCGGTCGCGCGAAATTTGATCCGTACTTGAGCCCGGGTGACCGACAACGATTCATCGAGTTGCTCGGTGGCCTCGCGCGCATCGTTCCCATCCTGAACCACGTACGGGCGTGCCGCGATGCCAGGGACGACAAGTTTCTGGACCTCGCGCTGGCCGGCAGCGCTGCCGCGATCATTACCGGCGACAACGATCTGCTCCAGCTGGACCCTTTCCACGGCATACCCATCGTCAGCCCCGCCGGCTTCCTGGAGTGGCAATAGCTTGACGAACCTCGATCGCGTCACTCGCGTGTTTTTCGCTCGAAAAAATGGGTCAAAATGGGGTCAGACTCGATTTCGGAATGGGTCGAAATGGGGTCAGACTCGATTTCGGAACAAAGGAAATCGAGTCTGCCCCCATTTTCCACAACGTGACCGCGGATTCCATTTGATCCCAAAGGAAATCGAGTCTGACCCCATTTTCCAAAAGCGTAGCTTCTGACGGACCGCTGGAATGATTGGTTAGCCTTTGCATATGAAGACATAAGTCTTTGTGCGCTTCATGAAGCCGCCTGCGATTGTTTGATCAAAATTCGGGTCGTGTACGAACTCGAAAGAGCCCGGGCAGGTTTTTGCAGCAAACTTGTTCGCGAAGATATGAATTCGCTGAGCAATTGAGCCCTCGGTTTCCATCATCCCTGGAGCAGCTGTAACTGTAAGCAGGTGTTTGTTTGCGCCAAGTGGCTCGTGAGTAAACCCAGTGTCGCCGGTGCCTCCCACCTCAGAGCCAGCTTCAATTGCTCCCGGCTGTCGTGTATATGAACATCCTTGTAACAACACCATCACAGCAGCAACAGAGATGAATAGCGTACGGTTCAACATTTTCTGATGGTCCTTAGTATGAGGGCTAACGTAGAAGTGAGCGGACTGCGCGGCTTTTCGCGCAGGTCCGCTCGACTGCCGGGTTGGGCCACGGGCTAAACATTGAGAAGGTTTTCATCAAACCAAACCTCAGTTTGCTCTGGTGCCAAAAGAACCCGCCACCCAGGCGCAAGCGCCAAAAACGGCAACAAGCTCGGACAATATTCAGTGAGGTGAGAAACATGCAGGGGTTGAAAGAACTCCGCATCTTGTGACATCTCGGTGCCGCCCCATATGTACCAACCACAAGTGCCACTTTCAGGCGGATGCCGAAGTGCATTTAACGGAAACGCATGGAGAGAACCAAATGCAATGCCAAGTTTTTGAGATGGCTCTGGCGGTAAAAACTCCGAGCCATACCGAGCGCAAATGTCCTGTGGAGAAATGACCATGATCAAGGGGCCCAACGTCCAAGCTCAGGGGCGCGCCGCTTGCGGCGCGTCCCCTGGAGCGCAGTGTTAGCTTGCGCTGCCTCAGAAAAGACCGCATCAGCCAAAAACGCGCTCCACTTTTGGAAAAATTGACCGCGAGGCAAACTCGACTAGACCCGAGAAGAGTTTCTCAAATGCTCTCTCCTGCTCCGAATTTCCACCAAGCGCGCGGAAAAGGTAGGCAGCTAGCTCTCGACTAGAACTCACAGAGGTAAATGCTTTATTCGCCAATTCCTCAATAGTGTCCATCTCGGCCCAATAACTACTGGTGAAATGGGCGAAGGCTGGGCCGTTTGGCGTTTGAATAGTTCCACTGCGCTGGCTTCCGCCATCCGCAATCGACAGCATTCTGTTTTCAATTGCTGCCTTGAAGGTATTCCAGCATCCGGAGGGCATTTCGCTGTCGGATTTTTTCATAGCGATATACGTTGCGGCGTATGCGACCAACTCTGTTCTAGGATTGTCAGCCAGGTCGTTACCGCCCACATCAGCAAAAAAACTGCGGACGAGTTCAACTGCTTTATCCAATGATGGATGGAAATTGTCCGCATCCTCTGGGCTTTCAAGGTCGGGGGAATCAGATGCCAAACTAGCGCCTGCATTTGATTCTGCCAACCACTTTGATTCCAGCTTTCGCAAGAAGACGAGCGCGAAATCACGGTTCTGGTAATAGTGCTTTACTGAATCAAGGGTGAGCGCGCCAGCAATTTTCTCCGGGACATTTGCGAGGTAGGCTGCCTTGTGTGTTTTCATCACCGCGATGCAGTATTCTTCATCCGTTCCTTGGAGTTCCTGTAACGGTTCGTAGTACCCAACAGATCGAACGTACGAATCGATTGCCCGGTAGTACAAGATTTCCGGGTCTTTTTCTTGCGCCTCATGTTCGTATTCCGAAATCCATTCTTCTAACTCGTCATAGTCTTTGAATGGATATTCTGCTTCTGGCTTTGTAAGGTGAACCTCTTGTTCACGGAACAAGATGATGGACTCATAGTTGCCACGAACAAGGCGAGTATTTCGAAACCCCGACGGGTCTTTGATCGAACCCGCTGCTCGCCACCCGAGTTTCGCTGCCTGTATTCCCAATTGGTGTGCAGGATGCTTGTAAACACGCCAAGCCTTCGATGCTACGAAGGCAAGCAAGATTGCTGCGACTACCCACCAAATCATGAGATGGCTCCAAGCAAGCTAACGTGCAATATACACCTTGAAAGGTGTATATATGCTTTGAAAAAAGGTGTATAAACCAATCATTCGCTTATCAAGTTATTGATATTTAACCACTCGCAAACAATAGAGGGGCCATATGCCGGATACAAGCACACCTCCCGTGCCCGCGCCGCGTTTGCTGGATCAGCTACGCGACAGGATTCGTGTCAAGCATTACAGCATTCGCACGGAAGCGCAATATGTGCAGTGGGTCCGTCGTTTCATTCTTTTTCACGGCAAGCGTCATCCTCGCGAATTGGGGGCACCGGAGGTGGAGGCGTTTCTGACGCATCTTGCGGTCGATGGCAAGGTGGCGGCGGCGACGCAGAATCAGGCGCTGTCGGCGCTGCTGTTTTTGTATCGGGAGGTGTTGGGTATCGATCTGCCCTGGCTGGACAACGTGACGCGGGCGAAGCGGCCGCAGCGTTTGCCGGTGGTGCTTACCCGCGACGAGGTGCGGGCGGTGTTGGCGCGGATGGAGGGGACGTATGGTTTGCTCGGACGTTTGCTGTATGGCACCGGGATGCGCCTGATGGAGGTGATCCGGCTGCGGGTGAAGGATGTCGAGTTTGCGCGGGGCGAGATCACGGTGCGCGACGGCAAGGGCGCAAAGGATCGCATGACGATGCTGCCGGAGGCGGTGAAGGCGGATTTGGACGCGCATCTGCGGAAACGGCGCGAACTGTTCGAGCGCGACCGGGCCGCCGGAAAAGCCGCGGTCCATCTACCCGATGCGCTGGCACGCAAGTATCCGAACGCGGCGACGGAATGGGGCTGGCAGTATGTGTTTCCGTCAGGGAGTCATTCGATCGACCCACGCTGCGGTGAAGAGCGTCGGCATCATCTCGACGAGAAACTGCTGCAGCGCGCGATGAAGCGGGCTGTCGTGGCGGCCGGAGTGGTCAAGCCGGCGACGCCGCACACCTTGCGGCACTCGTTTGCCACGCACCTGCTGGAGCGCGGACAGGACATCCGCACGATTCAGGAGTTGTTGGGTCACAAGGATGTGGCGACGACGATGATCTACACGCATGCGTTGAACAAGGGCGGGCGCGGGGTGGTGAGTCCGCTCGATGCTTGAAACCTGACGTTTGCACCGGGTGATGCGGCGGCGTGTCCTGGCTGCACTGGTTCGGAAGCACTTCGTGGCGGCGCTGACCCTGCTTTGTGTGGGGTGTAATCGGTGGGGGATCAAGTGATAGGATTGAATTGGGATTGTCGGGCTGAAGCCCGACCTACGCGGGATCGTTGGGTTGTAGCCCGACCGGAAGCCCGTTGATTTTGCGATGCCTGAATGGCTATTGATCCGGGTTCAAAGGGGACGCTGAATTCAACCCGGATTGCCCAATAGGCCGTCGGGCTTTAGCCCGACATGCCGGGTCGAAACCCGACCGGGCTGTCTGCGTGGCCTTGTAGGTCGGGCTTCAGCCCGACTGGACCTCAACCGACCGTTGCGTCGGGTTGAAACCCGACCTACACCCGTTGATTTGTTACGCACGGCTGTTCCAATGGATTTTTCGGGTTCAACACTGAGCGCTTCCCAAAAACAGGGAACACGGGCGCAGCCCGCCGCCCCACGCAATCGTGCAATCTTCACCAACACAGGAGGGTTCACTCATGACCGACACATGGCTCACCACACTCATCACCGACACGCCGCAGGCGGGATTCGAGCTGGCGATCACGCTGAGCCGGCGCGGGGTCAAATATACGCAGCCGGATACGGAGGTGCTGAAGCGGTTGCGCCCGGAGTACGCCGAGGACGCGAAGGCGCTGACCGCGGCATCGCAGGTCGTCGCCATCAATTTCCAGACGATCGCGGCCGCCAACAATTACTGGCGCAAGTAGCTTTCCCGCAAGGGCCGCCGGCCGCCCATTCCGCACCGCAAATGCTGCTCATGCGCGGCAGATACGCGCGTGCCGCACGATTCAGGTTTGTGCAATGCGGGTTCAAGCCAGGATCCCGCGCGCCAGCACATGCAGCGCACTCAGCGCGAGCACGGCGTGCAGCAGGATCAGGCTTTTCGGCAGCACGCCGCGGCGGCGGATGACGAAATAGAGGGTGATGCCGGCGAGGATCGTGAGCGTGAGCAGGCCGAGCGACGGCGCTGCCCCCCGGGTGTCCTGGATGAGCGAGACGAGCAGCAGCAGTGCGGCGGTGATGCCGGCGCCGCCGTGCAGCAGGCCGACGTCGATGGGGGTATTCTTTTCCGCGAGGCGGGCGTAGGCGGTGATGCCGCCGATGACGACGGTGCCCGACAGGATGATGAGGGATGCGGTCATCCAGACGGAATCGGCCAAGGCCATGCGTGGGTCCTTTCGTGCGTGTGCTGCGGCTTTCCTGCTGCCAGCGTGGCATAGTACCGCGGACTGGTCATTGCATGATCCCATGGTCACCGTCACTTTCCGCTTCTATGAAGCGCTGAACGACTTCCTCGCGCCCGGCCGACGCAGGCAGGAATTCACCGTGCCGTGTGCGCGGCGGGCGACGACCAAGCACATGATCGAGGCACTTGGCGTGCCGCACACCGAGGTCGAGCTGATCCTGGTCAATGGCGAGTCGGTCGGCTTCGACCGCATCCTCGAGGACGGTGACCGGGTGGCGGCGTATCCGCGCTTCGAGGCGATGGACGTGACGCCCATTTTGAAGGTGCGCGCGCTTCCGCTGCGGGACGCCCGTTTCGTCGCCGATGCGCATTTGGGCGGGCTCGCGCACATGCTGCGCATGCTGGGGTTCGATACGCTGTATGACAACCATTACGATGACGATGCCATCGTGGCGGTCGCCGCGCGCGACGGCCGCACCGTGCTGACGCGCGACCGCGAACTGCTGAAGCGGCGCGCGGTGACGCACGGCTGCTACGTGCATGCGCTGAAATCGGAGGCGCAACTGCGCGAGATCGTCGAGCGCCTCGATCTTGCGCGCCGCGCGCGGCCGTTCACCCTGTGCCTGCACTGCAACCTGCCGCTGCGCCGTGTCGACAAGACGAGTGTGCTCGATCGCCTGCCGCCGAAAGTGCGCGAATACTACGAGCGCTTCTCCACCTGCGACGCCTGCGGGCGCGTGTACTGGGAGGGCTCGCACTGGCGCGACATGCGATCTATGCTGAATAAGGTGCTATCTTCGGAGGAAAGCGGGCCGGCATGAGCCGGCCGGCACCAGGAAAGGACGATCATGAATGCCGCAAAAATTTCCCTTTGGCCGCTGCTGGCTGGGGTGGCGCTCGCTTCCATCGCCGTGCCGCCCGCCGTGGCGGCCGAACCGCAGGCGGCGTCCGTGACGACCGCCGGTATGGAAGCCCGCCTCAAGGCACGTGGCCTCGATCCGGTCGAGGTGGCGCGCGGGCGCGTCGTCTTCGATACACATTGCGCCCGATGCCACGGCGCCGAGGGCAAGGGCAAGGTCCGCGACTGGCGCAAGCCCGATGCCGACGGAAATTATCCGGCGCCACCGCTGAACGACAGCGGCTACGCCTGGAATCATCCGACCGAGGCCTTGCTGGAGTCGGTGCACGTCGGCAGTCCGCAGGGCTACGGCATCATGCCGCAGTGGGAGAAGAAGCTTTCCGAACGGGACATGCGCGACGTGGTGACCTACATCAAGTCGCTGTGGTCGGACGCGGCGTATCGTGAATGGCTGGATATCGAGCGGGCGTCGCAGGAGCCCTGACCCTTCGCAACAACACGCCTCATGCAGGAACGGCGCCAAGCCCTGAGGGTCGGCCGGTGGAACCATCACCCTATCCGGCCCAGGGCGGCCTTCCCGGGTGGAACGGGTAGAATGGGATTCATTTCTATTTCCCGAACTGGAGCAAAGCCATGAGTGAATACGGATTCGACACCCGGATCAACGGCCCCTTCGACGTTGCGGTCGAGAAGGTCGTCGCCGCGCTGAAGACCGAAGGTTTCGGCGTACTCACCGACATTGACGTGAAAGCGACCCTGAAGGCCAAGATCGACGTCGACATGCGCCCCTACCGCATCCTTGGCGCGTGCAATCCGCCGCTGGCGAACCAGGCGATCAGTGCGGCGCCGGACGTCGGCATGCTGCTGCCGTGCAACGTGGTGGTGCGCGAGGAAGCCGACGGCAAGGTAACGGTGGCTTTCCTCGACCCGAACGTCATGGTCAAGCTGGAATCCAACGCCGGGGTGCATGGCGTCGCCGCCGAGGCGCGCGCGCGGCTGCTGCGGGTGAAGGACAGTCTCACCGCCTGAGCGGCGTTCAGGCGCCCGGTTCGGGCGTCGTCTCCTGGATCAATACCCACGGCGCGACCACCACCGCCCAGAAGGTCGGCTGGCGCGCGTGCCAGTCCTCGGCGTCAGCGAGTTCCGCGCGGGCGATGCGGCCGTCGGCGAGCCATTCCTGTATGACTTCGGCGCTGTTCGCGGCAACATGGACGGCCGCGTCGACCAGGTCCATGCCGGGTGCAACCTTGACGACCACGCCGCGCGCGAAGGGACGCTGCAACTCGGCCCAGGCGATGCGCGCGGTTTCGAGGTTGAGCCTGGTGCGGAGGAGGTCGCTGGGGGTGGTCATTGCGGATGCGTCGTTGTAGGAGGGGCGCCCTCGCCCCGATGGGTTGATGCCTGCAACGGCATGAGGGGGGCGAGCGCGCCCTCCTACCGCGACCGGCCGCCACTGCGGCGCTGGGTGAGGGGGTGCCTGGGAACCTGGTGCGGGCGACCGTCGCCGGACGGCGCGGGCTTGCCGGACTTGGGTTTGCCGGGTGCGGGCCTGGCCGGTTTTGCCGGCGCGGGGCTGGCGGCCTGCTTGCGCGCGCAGGGTGCGCGCGTGCCGGCGGGCTGGTGCGACGGCACGAGGTGCTTCTTGCCGTAGCCGATGAGGTCCTCGCGGCCCATGGCTTTGAGCGCCTCGCGCAGCAGCGGCCAGTTGTCGGGGTCGTGGTAGCGCAGGAAGGCCTTGTGCAGCCGGCGCACGCGGCCCTGCTTGACCACGGATACGGTCTCCGCCTTACCGCCGAGCACTTTCTTCAGCGGATTCCTTTCCGTGTGGTACATCGCGGTGGCCAGCGCCATCGGCGTGGGCAGGAAGGTCTGCACCTGGTCGAGGCGGAAGTCGTGCGCCTTCAGCCACAGGGCGAGGTTGAGCATGTCCTCGTCGGTGGTGCCGGGGTGGGCGGCGATGAAATAGGGGATGAGGTACTGCTGCTTGCCGACGGCTTTCGAGGCGGCCTCGAACATCTGCTTGAAGCGGTCGTAGGCGCCGATGCCCGGCTTCATCATCTTCGACAGCGGTCCGGCCTCGGTGTGCTCGGGGGCGATCTTGAGATAGCCGCCGACGTGGTGCTGCACCAGTTCCTTCACGTACTCCGGCGAGCGCACCGCGAGGTCGTATCTCAGGCCCGAGCTGATGTGGATGCGCTTGATGCCGGGAATCTGCCGTGCGCGGCGGTAAAGGTGGACGAGCGGCGCGTGGTCGGTGACGAGGTTGGCGCAGATGTCGGGATAGACGCAGGACAGTCGCCGGCATGCCTGCTGGATCGTGGTCGACTTGCAGTTGAGCTGGTACATGTTGGCGGTGGGGCCGCCAAGGTCGGAAATGATGCCGGTGAAGCCGGGCGTTTTGTCGCGGATGGCCTCGATCTCGCGCACGATCGAATCCTCCGAGCGGCTCTGGATGACGCGCCCCTCGTGCTCGGTGATCGAGCAGAAGGTACAGCCGCCGAAGCAGCCCCGCATGATGTTGATCGAGAAACGGATCATCTCCCAGGCGGGAATCTTCGCGTCGCCGTAGCTCGGATGCGGCGCGCGTGCGTAGGGCAGGTCGTACACGCCGTCGAGCTCCGCCGTGGTGAGCGGAATCGGCGGCGGGTTGAGCCAGACGTCGCGCTCGCCGTGCCCCTGGCGCAGGGCGCGCGCGTTGCCGGCGTTGGATTCGAGATGGAACACGCGCGAGGCATGTGCGTATAGCACGGGGTTGTTCTTCACCTGCTCGTAGTCGGGCAGGCGGATGACGGTGCACTCGCGCTGCGCCTTGCGTGCGGCGTGCCTGTCCGCTTTTGACATGAAGCGCAGCGGCTGCGCGCTCCCCTCTCCCGCTTGCGGCGATGAGGGAGTGGGGTGCTCGGCATAGGGATCGGTGTGCGCGTCAATGGCGCCCGGCGTATCCAGCGCGGTCGAATCGAGTTCGATCCACGGGTTTCCGTCCGGCGTGGCGGGTGCGGGCGGCAGCCAGTCGCGCGGCACCATGAAGCCGGTGCCGCGCAGGTCGCGGATCTCGCCGATCTTCTCGCCACGCGCCAGGCGATGGCTGACCTCGACCAGCGCGCGCTCGGCGTTGCCGAAGATGAGCAGATCGGCCTTGGAATCGGCCAGTACCGAGCGGCGCACGGTGTCGGACCAGTAGTCATAGTGGGCGATGCGGCGCAGGCTCGCCTCGATCGAGCCGATGATCACCGGGATGCCGGCGTAGGCCTCACGGCAGCGCTGGGCGTACACGGTGACCGCACGGTCGGGGCGCTTGTTGGCTTCGGCATGCGCGGTATAGGCATCGTCGGAGCGCAGCTTGCGGTCGGCGGTGTAGCGGTTGACCATCGAGTCCATGTTGCCGGCGGTGACGCCGAAATACAGCGTCGGCCGGCCGAGCGCGCGAAACGGCTCGGCCGAGTGCCAGTCGGGCTGGCTGATGATGCCGACGCGAAAACCCTGTGCCTCCAGCAGGCGGCCGACCAGCGCCATGCCGAAGCTTGGATGGTCGATGTAGGCGTCGCCCGTCACCAGGATGACGTCGCAGGCGTCCCAGCCGAGCGCGGCCATCTCGGCGCGCGACATCGGCAGGAAGGGCGCGGTGCCGAAGCGTGCCGCCCAGTGCTTGCGATAGGAGAAGAGCGGGGGGGTCATTACACAATTTTACCCTTGCCGGGGAATCCGCCATCGAGTCACTGATTTATTCTGCCGTTGCGAGGCGTGACGCGGCGCGACGAGCCAACAGCCGTTGCATCGCGCGGCGCCACGCCGGCGCTCGGCGAGCCAGTGCCGTCCCCTGCTCGACGGGCTAAATTAACGCTGCCTTGTAGCCGTTACTGCAAATGGAGACCGGATGGGACCGGCGCTTCGCCAGCACCACCCGTGCTGGGCGGGACGGTTCCGTGCGGACACGCAATCCCCTTGTGTCAGAACGCTTGCCGGGCACGGCGGGCGTTTCTGTGACATGCCGGGACGACGCTTTGTGATCGTGAGAACAGGGATGGGTGGATATCGATGGCGGCTGAAAGCCTGACGCAGTCTCGCGAGCGCCGCACGCAGAAGCGTTTCGAGGTGGTGCAGGCCGCCAGCCTGAAGACCGCGGGCGGTCAGGAACTCGCCTGCGAGATTCGCAATTTTTGCCTGGGTGGCATGTTCCTGCGGCTGGACGATGTCGCGGCCGTGAGCGAAATGCGCAGCGGTGATGACGTCGAGGTGAACTTCACGCCGCCCGCTTCGCATGGCGCGCAGGCGTTCAGTGTGAAGGCGCGCCTGGCGCGTCAGGGCGCGGACGGTATCGGGGTCGCCTTCATCGGTACGCCGCTGGATGCGACCCGCGCACTCAACCGTATTGCGACGGCGATGCGCACCCAGCGCATGCTGGGACGGCGCTACCAGGGCGCCGACAGCCGCCAGATGCTGGAAACGTGCCGGGTACTGCTGACGCAGGCGGTGGAGGCAGCGCTGCAAGGGCTTTACGCCAGTATCGAGATGCGCCTGGAACGTGCCGCGGGCAAGGCCGACAACTTCGCCGAACGCAACGCGATCCTGGCCGCCGCCGACCAGATTCGCGTGCACGAGGCGGCCGCGCGCACGAACTGGCCGAGGCGCGCGCTGGAGGGTTTCGACGGCCTGGGCAAGTCCCGGCCGTCGGAGACGTCCAGGGACAGCAAGAGCCTGTCCATCGTGCAGACCGACGAGTTCGAGGACTGGCTCAACCTGACGGCGGAGATCAACAAGCTCGAGGATCATTTCGCCAACGAACTGGCGGATCTCGCACCCCGCATCGAAAAACTCCATGGCCGCGCGCTCGACCGCGAGAGTAACCCCTTCGGCCCGGCGATGCTCCTGCGCGCGGCCCACGCGGAGTTCAGCACGCTGGACCTGACGCCGGGCGTGCGCAAGGCGCTGTACGGCGCCCTGCGCGAGGCGCTGCAGGCGCCACTGGAAGAGCTGTACCGGCAACTGGGCGACATCCTGCCTGAAGCCCCCTCGACGCAGCAGACCGGCGCTGCGGCGAACCCGTGGCCGGATACGCAGGCGATGGCCGACGACCTGAACCCGGATTCGGTGATGTTCGTCGGCGGCGAGCCCGTCGAGGACCGGCCGCAGCCGGCGCCCGACGCGCCCCCATCTGGCGCCGCCACCGCAGCACCCGGAGTGGCAGCGCCGACGCCTGGCGGTATCGCAGGGGCGCTGATGAATCTGTTCCGCCGCACCCAGTCGCGCGGGACCGTGGTGGCGGCGCCTGCCGCTCCGCCCGCTGGCGCCCCGGCCGGGCCGGCCGCGTCCGTTGCCGGGGCGCCAGCGATTCCTGCCGCCGCTTCTGCCGTGGCCGCAGCCATGCCGGTGGGCGGCTCGGTGCAACGGATTGCCGGCACGTCGCAGCGCGTGCTGGGCGAGCTCGTCGGCAGCGGCCGCATTGCGCCGGCACAGGCGCCGACGGCACAAAATGCGGCGGACGTGTTCGGCGCGCTGGCGGAAACCATCGAGGGTGACCGCGCCCTGCCCGGCAGTGTCAAGCAGACGCTGCGCGAACTGGAAGAGCCGCTGGTCAAGCTGGCGATGCTCGATGCCGGCTATCTCGATTCCGTGAAGCATCCCGCGCACCGCGTGGTCAACGTGGTCGACCGCATCGCGCTGGCGTCCACCGACGACGGCCGCATCAACGACAAGAAGCTGTTGCAGGCGGTGCAGCGCTGGACCGAACGCATCCGCAACGAGGCGGACCGCAACCCGGGCATCTACGATGAGGCGCGCACCCAGCTCGAGAAGGTGCTGCAGCCGCTTCTGCGCGCGCGCAACATCCGCATCGCGCGCCTGCAGGCGGGCCTCGAAGGCTGGCAGAAGATGGGCCAGGCGAACCGCGCGATCAGCGAGGGGATCCAGCGACGTATCGAGGGCCGCGAGGTGCCGGACGTGGTGCTGGAATTCTTCAATCCGGGCTGGCGCAACTACCTGATCCGGGTGATCCTGCGTCATGGCACGGGCAGTCCGCAGGAAACCGAGGCCTGGGACGCGGTCGATCGCCTGCTTGCCTGGCTCGATCCGCAGCAGACGGCGCGGCCGCAATTCAGCGAGATGCAGCGCCTGCTGACCTACGTCGATGCGTGTCTGTCGCTGGTGAGTGCCGGCAAGGACCAGCAGGAACGCATCATGGAGCGTCTGGCGGATGCCCTGTTCGAGCCCGGCAAGGGCAGCTTCAGGCTGCTTTCGGGGGTGAAGGTTGCGTCCCGCACGCACGCGGCCGAGGCGGCTTTGGACGAACGCGATGCCGCCCTCGTCGATCAGTTCCGGGTCGGCGACTGGCTCAGCTTCGCACGCGCGCCGCTGCCGATGAACCTGATCTGGATCGGCGACGATCCCCCCCTGTACGTGTTCTCCAATTACCGTGGCGTGCGCAAGCTCGAACTCAAGCAGCAGGAATTCCTCGATCTCCTGAAGTCGGGCGAGGCGGTACGCACGGACAATCTCGATCTGCCGCTGATGGACCGCTCGTTCAGTTCGATGATCGAGCACATGCACCGCAACCTGGTGAAACAGGCGACCAGTGATCCCGAGACCGGGCTTATGCGCACGCCGGAATTCATGCGGCGGGTGAAGCGTGCCTGGCTCAACGTGGGGGGCGACACCGCGGGCTGCGTCATGGGCGTGATCGACGTCGAGGATCTGCGCATGGTGCAGGTGCGCCTGGGGACGGTCGGCTATTCGCAGCTGCTGCAGGCGCTCGCGCAGCACCTCAGCCAGAAGTGCCGCGACGGTGGGCTCATCGCGCGCACGGGCGATCGCACCTTCGCCTTTCTGCGTGCCTGTGAGAACGAGGACTGCGCCGCGGAACACGCCGAGGCCTTCATCACCCGCATCAACCAGTTCAGCTTCGACTGGGAAGGCCAAAGCTACAGCCTTACCGCCAACGCCGGACTGGCCTGGGCGAGCGCCTATGTCGAGCCGGAGAGCCTCTACAACAGGGCGGACACGGCCTGTCTCACCGCCAAGCACGAGGGGCGCAACCAGATCGTGTTCTATCGTGACGAGGACAGCGACCGCCATGGGCATGCGGGGCTGGCGTACTGGGCGGGCCGCTTCAACGGCATCCTCGCCGGCGGGCGCCTGCATCTGCGCGCCCAGCCCATCGTCGCGCTGGCGGATGAATCACGCCAGCCGGTGCACTACGAAATCCTCCTCGGCGCCCGGGACGATCCGGCGGAACCGCTGCCGATCGGCGACTTCGTCGCCGCGGTCGAACGGCTGAAGCGGATCAGCGAACTCGACCAGTGGGTGGTGCGCGAAGCATTCGGCTGGATTCGCGCCAACCCGCAGGCGTTCGAAAAAATCGGCGCGTTCTCGATCAACCTCTCCGGCCAGTCGGTCAACAGCAAGACCTTCCTCGGCTTCATGGAGGAGGAACTGGGGCGCGGCGACATCCCCTGCGACAAGCTGATCTTCGAGGTCACCGAGAGCGCGGCGATCGACAGTTTCGCCAATGCCGAACACTTCATCAAGAAATTCCGCCGTTATGGCTGCCGTTTCTCGCTCGACGATTTCGGCGTCGGTTTCTCGTCCTTCACCTACCTGAAAAACCTCAAGGTCGACTACCTGAAGATCGACGGCTCGTTCGTGCGCGACATGCAGCGTAACGAAGTCGACGTCGCGCTGGTGTCATCGATGCACGAGACCAGCCGCTTCCTCGGCATCCAGACCGTCGCCGAATCGGTGGAGAACGAGGAAACCTTCGCCCTGCTGAAGACCATTGGCGTCAACTACGTGCAGGGCTGGCTGACTGGCAAACCCTTGCACATCGATGATCTGCTGCGCTGAGTAGTCAACCGACGCGCAGCAGTTCCACTTCGAACACCAGCGTCGCGTTCGGCGGGATCACGCCGCCGGCGCCGCGCGCGCCGTAGGCCAGTTCCGGCGGGATGGTGAGCTTGCGCTTGCCGCCGGTCTGCATGCCGGCCACGCCCTGGTCCCAGCCGGGAATGACCTGGCCCGCGCCGAGGCGGAATTCGAAGGGTTCGCCGCGGTCCACGCTGGAGTCGAACTGGGCGCCGCTGGTGAGCCAGCCGGTGTAGTGCACGCTCACGTACTGGCCGGCGGTGGCGGTGTCGCCGTTGCCGACGACGAGGTCTTCGATGATGAGTCCGCTCATGGGTTCATGTCCTGATTCGCTGAAAGAAGCGCGATTTTCGCACGTTTCGCGAGGCGGGCGTCAGCGCCACTCGCGCGGCAGGAAATTGGCGTCGGGATCGACGTCGAGCGGGACTTCGCTGACGCTGCTGGCGCTCGCCGGAGCATCGTGCAGCACCACCTGCGGGACGGCGAGCACCACCGCCACCATCAGCAACTGGATGACGAGAAAGGGAATCGCGCCCCAGTAGATGTCCCCGGTGCGGATGGTCTTCGGCGCCACGCTCTTGAGATAGAACAGTGCGAAGCCGAAGGGCGGATGCATGAACGCCGTCTGCATGTTGACCGCGAGCATTACGCCGAACCAGATGGGATCGATGCCCAGTTTCGCAGCAATGGGTGCGACCAGCGGTACGACGATGAAGGCGATCTCGAAAAAATCGAGAAAGAAGGCGAGCACGAACACCATCAGGTTGACCGCGACAAGGAAGCCGAGCACGCCGCCGGGCAATTGCGCGAACAGGTGTTCCACCCAAGTGTCGCCATCCAGACCGCGGAACACCAGGGTGAAGATGGTCGAGCCGATGAGGATGAAGATGACGAAGGTGGTGAGCCTTGTCGTGCTGTCCGTCGCCTGCGTGAGTTGCAGGCGGGTGAACCGCCCGCGTGCCCAGGCCAGCAGCAGCGCGCCGGCCGCGCCCATCGCGCCGCCCTCGGTGGGGGTGGCGACGCCGAGGAAGATCGTGCCGAGCACGAGGAAGATCAGCACCAGGGGCGGCAGCAGGGTAGTGAACACGCGGCGCAGCAGCGCCGGCCCGTGCAGGGTGCGCGCGGAAACCGGCAGCGCCGGCGCGGCTTCCGGCCGTATCAGGGTGACGAGAAACACGAAGGCGAGATACAGGACGACCAGGCCGAGGCCGGGGACGAGCGCGCCCTGATACATGTCGCCGACCGAGGCGCCCAACTGGTCGGCCAGCACGATCAGCACCAGCGAGGGCGGCACGATCTGCGCCAGCGTGCCGGAGGCGGCGATGACGCCGGCGGCAAGGCGCCGGTCATAACCGTGGCGCAGCATCACCGGTAACGAAATCAGCCCCATCGCGATCACTGTGGCAGCGACGACGCCGGTGGTGGCGGCAAGCAGGCCACCGACCAGCACCACCGCATACGCCAGACCGCCGCGCAGCGAACCGAACAGCTGACCGATGGTGTCGAGCAGATCCTCGGCCATGCCCGAGCGCTCGAGAATGAGGCCCATGAAGGCGAAGAACGGAATCGCCAGCAGTGTGGGATTGGCGACGATGCCGTAGACGCGCTCCGGGAGGGCGTGCAGCAGCGACACGTCGAACAGGCCCGCGGCGATACCGATGCCGGCGAACAGCAACCCGTTGGCGGCGAGCGCGAACGCCACCGGATAACCCAGCAGCAGGAACACCACCAGGCCGAGGAACATCAGCGGCGCAAGGTTTTCCATCACACCGTTTCTTCCGGTGCTTCGCAGGGCAGCGTCAGGTGTCCCGTCAGCACACCGATGCGCTTGATGATTTCCGCCACACCCTGCAAGGCGAGCAGCGCGAAGCCGGCCGGCAGCAGCAGCTTCACCGGCCAGCGCACCAACCCGCCGGCGTCCGGAGACAGTTCGTGCGTGGCCCAGGCTTCATGGAACATCGGCCACGACAACCACGTCAGCAGGATCGCCATCGGCAGCAGGAACAGCAGGCCGCCGGCCAGGTCGATCCACGCCTGACCGCGTGGGCCGAACCGGTTGTAGAAGATGTCGATGCGCACGTGGCCGTTGTGCTTCAGCGTGTAGCCGGCCGCCAGCAGGAACATCGCGCCGAACAGATACCACTGGATTTCCAGCCAGGCGTTCGAGCTTTCGCCCAGCGTGTAACGCGCCAGCGCATTGCCGGCGGAAATCAGCGTGGCGACCAGCACCAGCCAGATGACGGCGCGGCCGATGCGCTCGGTGAGGGCGTCGATGGCGCGGGAAAAAGCGAGCAGGGCGTTCACGACAAACCCCTTTGATCCGCGAAGGACGCGAAGAGACGCGAAGGAAAACCGGCAAGAATTTCTTCGCGTTCCTTCGCGTCCTTCGTGGACAAAAATCTTTTGGGTTTCACAGCGCGCCGCTCTCGCGCAGCAGTTCCGCCAGCCGCTCGGCGACGACACGGTAGCCGGCGGCGTTGGCGTGGATGGGGTCGGCCTTGAGGCGGTTGTTCTTCAGTACGTCGTTGAACGCGTCGGCTTCCAGCGGCAGGTGCAGCTCGTCGGCGATACGCGCGTAGAAATCGGGTGCGCCACCGAAGAGCCTGGGCGCAGGTACCGCGATCAGCACCGCCTCGGCGCCGCTCGCGCGGATGGTGCGGACGAGCAGGCGCAGGTTGTTCTCGGTGGCGGTGGCGGGCTGCTGGCGCAACATGTCGTTGCCACCCAGACATAGCAGCACCAGGCGCGGGCGGTGTTCCTCCAGCACCCCGGGCAGGCGTTCGAGTGCCGAGGCCGTGGTGTCGCCGGGCACACCGGCGTTGATCACCGTGCGCGCGGTCAGTGCGGCGAGCACCGCCGGATACGCGGTGTCCGGGCTCGCGCCGGTGCCGTGGGTGAGACTGTCGCCAAACGCGACGATGATATCCTGCGGCCCGAGCTTTGGCAGCGTCGGTGCGTGGTCGCACGCGACAAGGAGAGCGAAGGCAGCCAGTGCAACGATAAAACGTTGCAGTGCCACCATCTCAGTTGCCGGCCACCGTCATGTGGTCGATGAGAATCGAGCCGACCTGCTTGGAGCCGCGGCGTTCGACGTCGCGGCCGATCGCGGCGATGCCCTGGAACATGTCCGCCAGGTTGCCGGCGATGGTGATTTCCTCGACCGGATACCGGATCGCGCCGTTCTCCACCCAGAAACCGGCGGCGCCGCGCGAGTAATCGCCGGTGACCATGTTGGCGCCCTGGCCGAGCAGTTCGGTGACCAAGAGGCCGGTGCCCATTTTCTTCAGCAGGCCGTCGAGGTCCAGTTCGCCGGGCGTGACGACGAGGTTGTGGCTGCCGCCGGCGTTGCCGGTCGTCGCCATGCCGAGCTTGCGCGCGGAGTAGGTCGAGAGAAAGTAACCTTGCACCACGCCGTCCTTGACGACATCGCGTTCGAGGCAGGCGACGCCTTCGTTGTCGAAGGGCGCGCTGCCGATCCCGCCCCGGACGAAGGGCAGTTCGCGGATGGTCACCAGCGGGGCGAACACCTGCCGGCCGAGGCTGTCGAGCAGGAAGGACGACTTGCGGTACAGATTGCCGCCGGACACCGCGGCGACGAAGTTGCCGATAAGGCCGGTGGCGATCGGCGCCTCGAATATCACCGGGCAGGTGCGTGTGTCGAGCTTCCTGCCGTTCAGGCGCCGCACCGTGCGCTGCCCGGCGACGCGGCCGACGTGCTCGGGTGATTCGAGGTCGTGTGCGTTGCGCGCGCTGGTGTACCAGTAGTCGCGCTGCATCGCGCCCTTCTCCTCGCCGATGACCGCCACCGAGATGCCGTGGCGTGAACCGGCGTAGCCGTCGCAGAACCCGAGGCTGTTGGCATAGATGAAGTGTGACGCATGGGTGTTGACGCTCGCGCCTTCGGAGTTGGTGAGTCGCCGATCGACGGCGAGTGCCGCCGCTTCGCAGGCCTGCGCGCGCTCGGCGGCCTCCTCGACGGAAAGCGGCCAGGGGTGGTGCAGGTCGAGGTCGGGCGGATGCGTCGCCAGACGGTCCGCGTCGGGCAGGCCGGCGGCTTCGTCTTCGGCGGTGTAGCGGGCGATGGTCAGGGCTTTTTCGACCGCGCTTTTCAGTGCCGCGTCCGACAGGTCCGAAGTCGAGGCATGGCCCCGGCGCTGGCCGAGGTAGACGGTGACGCCGGCGCCCTTGTCCTTGTTGTATTCGATGGTTTCGATTTCGCCCTGGCGCACGCTCACGTTCTGCCCGATGCCTTCGGAAATCTCGGTGTCCGCGGCGCTGGCGCCGTGCTTCATGGCTTGCTCGACCACCATGCGCGCCAGCGCGGCGAGTTGGTCGCGGGTGTAACTGAACTGGGAACGTGACATGGTGAAATTTACAAAGGGAGAGGTGGGCGCAAGTACGTTTTGTTTTGGCTGTCACTACAATAGGGATGATAACAGCAACCGAAAGCCTTCCCGTGCGCCTGATCGACCCCGATGCCGAATCCGAATTCGACCCCGACGACGTCTACGACGGCCCCAGCAAGAGCCAGAAGAAACGCGAGGTCGAGGCGCTGCAGGATCTCGGCACCGAACTGGTGAAACTGCCGGACGCGCAGTTCAAGCGCATCGAATTGCCGGAGGAACTGCGCGCGGCGGTGGCCGAGTGCCGCCGCATCACCCAGAACAGTGCGCTCAGGCGGCAGCGGCAATACATCGGCAAGCTCATGCGCAGCATCGATCCCGCCCCGATCCAGGCCCAGCTCGATGCGTTCCGGGGCGTGTCCGCGGCGGAGAACGCGAAACTGCACCAGGCCGAGAAGTGGCGCGAGAAACTCATCGCCGACAACGAGGCGCTGACGCGCTTTCTCGACACCTATCCGCACGTCGATGTGACGCATCTGCGCCAGTTGATCCGTAATACGCGCGACGAGGCGACGCGCAACAAGCCGCCGAAGGCCTTCCGTGAGCTGTACCGGACGATTCGCGCGGCCATGGAAAACACGGAGTGATTTGCAAGGTTAGCGTGAAACTCGCGCAGCGAGACTTTGTCCCCCTCTCCCGCTTGCGGGAGAGGGCGGGGAGAGGGGAACGTTCAAGGCGATTCGTCGTTTCATACTCTGGGGTGGTGAATCGCCATGAACGTCAGGGCGAAGGAATTCCTTCGCGCACCTTCGCGGATAGGGGTTGTTGAACAGGAGACGCCGTATGTGGGCACGTATCGTCAAAATCGTACTGAGCCTGCCTGCCCTCATTGCCGCGGGCGTGTTCGCCGCCTATGTGGCGTTTGGCTTCCTGCTGGTCAATCCGCTGGCACAGAAGCTGCTGCCCTGGATCGGCGAGAACAAGCTCGCCAGCCAGCTGAGTGCGCAGCAGGTCACGTTCAACCCCTTCACCCTGGAAGCGACGGTCGACGGCCTCAAGCTCGCCGAGCCGGATGGCAAGCCACTCGCCAGCTTCGAGCGGCTCTATGTCAACCTCGACACCGGCGGACTGTTCCGCTGGGCCTGGCGCATTCGCGACATCCAGCTCGATGCCCCGCGTGCGGTGCTGGAAGTACGCCCTGGCGGCACCCTCAACTGGAAGGCGCTGATCGATAAACTCAACGAGGACAAGAAGCCGCCTTCGGACACCATCGCGCGGCTGCTGATCGACCACATCCGCATCGACCAGGGCAATATCGAATACACCGACGCCAACCGTCCGGGCGAGCCGTTCAAGGCGGCGCTTGCGCCGCTCGGCATCGAACTCGACGGGCTGTCGACGCTGCCGGAAGATCGTGGCGACTACCTCATCGCCGCCAGGTTGCCGGAGCAGGGCGGTACGCTCAGGTGGAAGGGCGATGTCGGGCTGAATCCCGTGGTGTCGTCCGGCAACGTGCAGCTCGAAGGTGTGCGTCTCGCCAATCTCGTGCGCGTGATCAAGAAGGCCGAGCTGCCGTTCATGCCGGGTGCGGGCGAGATCAATGCCGCGTGGACCTACGCCGCCGCCATCGTCAAGGACAAGCCGCAGGCGGTGGTGAGCGGGCTCCACTTCGTGCTCGATGGACTTGCCGGGACACTCGCGGGCGGTGACGGGCGCGTGGCGACGAAGCGGCTGGAAGTGAACGTGCCGCGGCTCGATTTTTCCATGCCTGCCGGTCCGCAAGTGGTGTTCAAGGGGCTCGGATTGACGCTGCGCGAGGCGGCGCTGACGCGCGGCGAAACAGCGCTGATGCGCCTGGACCAGGCGGAAGTGGCCGGTGTCGACTTCGACCTCGCACAGCGCAGTGCGCACGTGGCCAAGGTGAGCTTCGACGGCGCCGAACTGCGCGCCGCACGCGACGGGCAGGGGCGCATCGACTGGCAGCAAGCCTTGCCGGCACCGGCACCGGCACCGGCACCGGCATCCGCGGCCGACCCGGCGCCTGCCGATGCCGGGGCACCTTTCCGCTTCGACGTCGCCGAACTGCGCCTGAATGACTGGAAAGCGCAGTTCGTCGACCGCAGTTTCCATCATCCGCTGAGCGTCACTATTGACGATCTTGATCTCGCGTTGGCGCTGTCCAATCGCGATGGCCCGCTCAGGCTGGCCAATATCGAAAGCGGAATCGGCCCCTTCACGGTGACGTCCGGGGTGGCGGCGGAACCCGCGGCGACGCTTGCGCGGGTGAAGATCGACGGCGGCGAAGCCGATCTTGACGGCCAGGCGGTGAGCGTGCGCGGCCTCACGCTTTCCGGCCTGCGCGCGCGCGTGGTGCAGACGCCGGGCCAGCCGCTCAACTGGCAGGCGATGCTGGCGTCGCGTCTGCCACCGGCACCCACGAAGCCCGCTGCCGCCGCACCGGCCTGGAAACTTGCGCTGGCGCGGCTGGCGCTGGAGGACGCCGCGGTACAGGTGGAAGACCGTGCGACGAAGCCCGCAGTCCGGCTGGACATCGAGCACGGCAGCGTGGAAACACGCGACGTGTCGCTCGATCTCGCGCGTCCGCTGGAGGTGAAGGCGGCGTTACGGGTGAAGCAGGGTGGACGCCTCGACGTGCAGGGGCGCGTCACGCCGGCACCCGCGCGCGGCGACCTGCGCGTCACACTCACCGGGCTGTCGCTGAAACCGTTTGCACCCTACGTCAACCAGTTCGCGCGCCTGACGCTGCACTCGGGTGCGGCATCGACACGGGGCCGGGTGAAATTCTCTCCGGCGAAGACCGGCATGAAACTTGGTTACGACGGGGGTTTTGCCGTCGAAAATCTGGCCATTACCGAGGAGGACACTGCGGAAGCTTTTCTCGGCTGGGAAAAACTCGCTTCGCCCAGCCTGTCGCTTACACTGTCGCCGAACCGGCTGCACATGGGCGAACTCGTCGTGACCAACCCGTTCGGCAAGGTCATCATCTTCGAAGACAAGACGCTCAACCTGCAACGCATCCGCCGCGCGCCCGCGGCACCGGCGTCCCCCGTACCGGCAGCTGCGCCTGCGGCGAAGACCGCGGAGGACGAGACGTTCCCGCTCGTTATCGAACGCCTGCGCATCAGCGGTGCCAATGCCGAATTTGCCGACCTGTCGCTCACGCCGCAGTTCGGCACGCACATGCACGAGTTGGGTGGCGTGATCACTGGGCTATCGACCGATCCGGCCACCACCGCCCAGGTGGAACTCGACGGCAAGGTCGACGATTACGGTTCGGCACGCGTGCGCGGCGCCATCCATCCGTTTCGCGCTACCGATTTCACCGATCTCAGGCTCGGCTTCCGCAACCTGGAGATGACCAACCTGACGCCTTATTCGGGCAAGTTCGCCGGACGTCGCATCGATTCGGGCAAGCTCTCGGTCGACCTGGAATACAAGATCAAGGACCGCCAGCTCGCCGGCGAGAACAAGTTCATCGTCAACAAGCTCAAGCTCGGCGAGCGCGTCGAGAGCCCCGATGCGATGAAGCTGCCGCTCGATCTCGCCATCGCGCTATTGGAGGACAGCAACGGCGTCATCGATCTCGACCTGCCGGTGTCGGGCAATCTCGACGACCCGCAGTTCAGTTACGGGCGCATTATCTGGAAGGCCATTGTCAACGTGCTCACCAAGCTCGTCACCGCGCCCTTCCGCGCGCTGGGTAAATTGCTTGGCGGCAGCGGGGAGAAATTCGAGGCGGTCGCCTTCGATCCGGGCCGCAGCGCGCTGCTGCCACCGGAGCAGGAGAAGCTGAAAACCCTTGCCGACGCGCTGGCCAAGCGCCCGGCGCTGGTGCTCACGCTCGCACCAGGTTATGACCCCGCCACCGACCGTCGCGCCCTGCAGGAGCAGGCGATACGTCGCGAGGCGGCCGTGGTGGCGGGCGTCAAGCTTGCTCCCGGCGAGGCGCCCGGCCCGGTCGATGTCAATCACTACAAGGTACAGACCTGGCTCGAGGATCGCTATAGCGCGCTGGCTGGCAAGGAGGAGTACCAGAAGCTGCGTGCGGGTTTCCGGCCCAAGGATGCCGGCGCTGCCAGTCGCGTGCTGGAAAGCCAGCTCGTCGAGCGGATCGGGCGCCAGTTCAAGACCCGTGACGAGGGACCGGCGTCCGCCTTCCATGTGGAGCTTCTCGAGCGCCTGACCCGCGAGACGAAAATTCCCGACGGCGCGCTCATCGAACTCGCCAGGGTGCGCGGTGCCGCGATGCGCGATGCGCTCGTCACGCTCGGCCTCGATCCCGCGCGTGTCACGGTCGCCGCGCCGGTCGAGCAAGAACCCAAGGATCGGCTGGTGCCGAGCAAGCTCGAGCTGGGCGTGGCAGGGCGCGGCGCGCCCGCGCCTGCCGTCCCGCAAAAACCGCTTCCCCAGGGAGTGCCATGACTTTTCGCCGAATTCGAATCCTGCTGCTGCTCGGTGTGTTCGCCGCAGCACTGAGTCTGAACTGGCTCGAACAATGGATGGTGCGTGCCTGGCAGGGGCCGCTGGATGTGCAGGTGGTCCCCATCAATTTCGATGGCTCGGCCGAGGCCGCGGCGGCCATCGCCGCGCTCGACGCGCGCGACTTCGAAGAGGTCAACGCATTTCTCGAGCGCGAAATCGCCGGCTATGGCGTGCGGGTGTCACCTGCCGCGAGCTTCGCCGTCAAGCCCGCGCTGCACACGCTGCCGCCGGCGCCCCCGCAAGGAGGCAATGTGTTGCAGGTCATGCTGTGGAGCCTGAAGCTGCGATGGTGGGTCTATCGCCAGTCTGGCGGCGGGTTGCCGCAACTGGGCACGATCAGGCTTTTTCTCCTGTATCACACGCCCAGGGAAGAAGGTGTTGCGCTGCCGCATTCGCTCGGGCTGCAGAAGGGCCTGATCGGTGTGGTGCACCTGTTTTCCGACCCCCGGCAGGCGCGGCAGAACCGCATCGTCGTCGCGCACGAACTGCTGCACACGCTTGGTGCGAGTGACAAATATGCTCCCGATGGGCTTCCGCTCTACCCGCAAGGCTACGCCGAGCCCGAGCTGCCGCAGGGCCCGCGTCGTGTGGCGGAGATCATGGCCGGCCGCTTCGTCGCCGCCAACGGTGAGGCCGTGATGCCGGACAGCCTCGAACGGTGCGTGATCGGCGCACAGACCGCGCACGAGATCAATCTCGACGCGGCTTTCCGCAATCGCTTCGGGGGTTGAATGGCCGGTATGTCGATGAGCGTAATCTGGCTTGTCCTCGCGTTGCTGGCCACACCGTTCGCGGGTGCCGCGGAACCGGCCCACTTCGACCATTACGTGCTCGCACTTGCCATCGCGCCCGCGTTCTGCGAGGACGATCCACAGCAGAAGCGCAATGACGCCCAATGCCGCGCGCGGTTGGATGCCACGTTCAGGGGACGCGCCTATGTCGATTCGCCGCTGGATTGAATATGCCCTGCTCGCCGTCTGGGTGCCCTGGGCACAGGCCGACGCCTGCCACGACGCACTGATGCGCTTCGATTACGCGCGTGCGGCCGAGTTTGCGCAGACGGCGCTGGCGGGGACGCCGGCCGATACGATGGCGGGGCTGTGCGCGGCACGGGCCGCCTACGAAACCGGCGATTTCGAAAGTGCGCTGCGCCGTCTGCGCACGGTCGAGGCCGGTGCGCCGCTGGCCGAACTACGTACCTACGCATGGAACTGGCTCACCGTCACCCTGCGCCGGCTGGGGCGCGAGGACGAAGCGTTCGCCTACGGCCGGGCGGCGCTGGCGGCGGCGCGCATGGAAGGCAGCCGGCAGAATCTGGCGACCGCCTTGCACAATCTTGCGGGGCTGTTGTACACGCGCGGCGACGTGGCCGGCGCACTCGCGCTGTACCGGGAAGCGATCCCGCTCAACCCGGACCTGTCCGAACGCTCCGCCAGCCTCAACAACGTCGGCCTGATCCTGCAGGCGCAGGGCGATCGCGCGGGTGCGGCGCAATGGATCGAAGCCGCTATCGCGCTCAATCGCGCACAGAATCATTTTCACCACCTCAGCAAGCATCTGATGAATCTGGGCAATCTGCGGCGCGAGGCGGGTGACTGGGCCGGCGCGCAGGCGCTCCTCGACGAAGGCGCCGGCCTGGTCGAGCGCGCGGGGGACCGCTACTGGATCGCCGTCGCGGCCCGCTATCGCGGCTGGCTGGCACGCGATCGCGGCGAGCGCGCCGACGCCGCACGCTGGTTCGCGCAGGCCGCGCAGAACTACGAAACCGCGGGTGCGCGTGCCGATGCCGACGCCGCACGCGCGGAGGCGGCCGGTTTGTAAGGCTTCAGGGCGTGTTGATGCGCACGAATTCCGCAAAGTAGTCCGCGCGCACGATATAGGTGCCGTCGCAGTTGTACGAGGCGCGCACGATGCCCTCGGACAGCGAGATCGCGGCATTGCGCAGGTAATAGCCCTCGATGCCGCGCAGCACGTCGAAGCCCTGCACGATCTCGTCGATGCGTTCCAGCGCGAGCGGCTGCCACGCGTTGCGTTCGCCGTCCATGAGCTTCTGCCAGTGGGCGGGCAGGTACGCGCGCAGCGGACCGGTCTGGATCATCGCGCGCACCCAGGCGATGGTGCGCATCTTCTCTTCGTAGGGCACGCTGACGAAATGGCGCGCTGTGTAGCCCGGCTTCACCAGGTCCTCGGCGTCGTGCACCTCGTAGGCGAAGGGATTGAAGATCGATTCGGTACGCACTTCCGAACTGTTGAAGCCGACGTAGATCGCGAATACGCCGGTGTCGCGCAGCAGCGCGGCGCAGGTTTCCAGCACCGTGCCGGCGATTTGGTCGAGACGCGACGGGTGACGCGGGCGCAGCGGTACGGTCTCGCGCAGGCTGGGGTCGCCCTTGATGCTGACGAAGGGACGGTCGGCCGGCAGCCCGACGGCGCCGACGATGGGTTCGTGCAGGACGCAGACGGCGGGTTCATTCGTGGAGGTATCCATGCCGCGATTGTCGCACCCGCGGATGACAGTGGCGAGACAATCCCGCATGCGTCGCTGACTGCTGCGCGCGGGGGCGCGCTCAGTACAGATAGGCGCGCGCTTCCTCCCCCGGGTTCGGCAGGCCGGCCACGCGCCAGGCCTCGCGCGGGCCGGGAAACAGGCGTTGCATGCAGTCCGCGCTCTGGCCGGTGAGGTGGCACACGTGGCTGAGTGCGGTGACGCTGCCATGCCGCAGGTATTCGCGGCGCAGCGCGTGCAGCAGGCCCATCTGCAATTCGCTCAGTTCGCCGATGCCGTCGTTCTGTGCGATGCGGTCCGCGAGGCTCTCGCTCCACATCGCGGGATCGAGCAGAAAGCCATCCGGATCGAAGACGGCCGGGCCGGGCATGGTGAGGGATGCGTTCATGGCGATTCCCCTGCGATGGGATGACTGCTTTTGTATAGCACTTCGTCGCGAATCGGCCAGTGTCGCGTTCAGGTGTCGCCGAGGCGCATGAGCAGGGTGCGTACGGGTGCCGGCAGCGCGGCATCGAGTGCGTCCTTCGGCGCCAGCCAGATCTGCCCCGGTGGCGTCGCACCGCGGGGGGCGAGGTGGACTTCCAGTGGCCGGATGTTCAGCCTGAAGTGGGTGAAACTGTGACTGAGCGCGGGCAGTGCATGCAGCGCACGGACTTCGAAGCCGTAGCGCGTGTGGCAGTGCGCGTGCGCGTCGGCGTCCGGGTCGAGCTCGGGCAGGCTCCACAGGCCGCCCCACACGCCGCGCGGGGGGCGTTTTTCCAGCATCAGTTCGCCGCGATCGCGCAACAGCAGCATGGCCACCGATTTTTCCGGCAGCACCCGGCGTGGGCGCGGCGCCGGGATTTCGGCGCTTCGGCCCGTCTCGCGCGCCACGCAATCGGCCCGTAGCGGGCAGGTGTCGCAGGCGGGCCGCTGGCGCGTACACACCAGCGCGCCTAGATCCATCAATCCCTGGGTATAAGCACGGATGTCGCGCGACGGCACGCGTGCCTCGGCGAGTTGCCACAACGCCGTCTCGACCGCGCGCGCACCCGGCCAGCCCTCGATGCCGGCGTGCCGCGCCAGCACGCGTTTGACGTTGCCGTCCAGAATCGCACAGCGACGGCCGAACGCCAGCGCCGCGATCGCCGCGGCGGTCGAGCGCCCGATGCCCGGCAAGGCGGCCAGTTCCTGCTGCGTGTCGGGAAAGCGGCCGCCGTGCTCCGTCACGATCGCACGCGCCGCGGCGTGCAGATTGTGCGCCCGGCTGTAATACCCGAGCCCGCTCCACAGCGCCAGCACCGCGTCCTCGCTGGCGGCCGCCAGGGCGCGCACATCGGGGAAGTGCGTGACGAACCGGGCGAAATACGGGACCACCGTCGCCACCTGCGTCTGCTGCAGCATGATTTCCGACAGCCACACCCGGTACGCGTCGCCGCCGGCCTGCCAGGGCAGGTCGTGCCGCCCGTGCCGCCGCTGCCAGCGCACGACGCGCGCGGCGAACGAAGCGGCCGTTTCGCACGCGGCCTTCACGAATCAGCCCAGGCCATGCCGCTTCAGCTTGCGATATAGCGTGCGCTCGGTAATGCCGAGCGCCGTGGCGACGCGTGCGCGATGGCCCTGGTGGTGCGTGAGGAGGGACTGGATGTGCGCGCGTTCCACTTCGTACAGCGGCCGGGCCACATTCGTCGCCGGGGACACAAACACCGGCTGGCCCGCAGGCGTGGGCAGTCTGAGATCCCCGGCACGAATGATGCCGTCGCGGCAATTGAGCATCGCCTGCTGCAGCAGGTTGCGCAGTTCGCGCACGTTGCCCGGAAAATCGTAGCCCGCGAGTGCAGCGAGCGCACCGGGATCGAGTTGGTGGACGGCGTCGCCGCCGCTCAGGCGGCGCAGCAGGAAAGCGGTCAGTTCGGGCAGGTCGGCGCGCCGGTCGCGCAGCGGCGGCAGGGTGACCACGATACCCGCCAGGCGGTAATACAGGTCGAGGCGAAAACGCCGCGCGTCGATCTCGTCGAGCAGTTTGCGGTTGGTGGCGGAGACTACGCGCACGTCGGCGCTCAGCGTCTGCGTGCCGCCGACGCGGCGGAATTCCCCGGTTTCGAGCACGCGCAGCAGTTTGGCCTGCAGGCCGAGCGGGATCTCGCCCACTTCGTCAAGGAACAGGGTACCGCCGTCGGCGAGTTCGAACAGGCCCTTCTTCAACCCGCTGCTGCCGGAAAACGCGCCGCGTTCGTGGCCGAACAGCTCGCTTTCGAACAGGCTTTCCGGCACCGCTGCGCAGTTGATGACGATGAACGACGCGCCGGAACGGTTCGAACGCGCGTGGATGAAGCGCGCCGCGAGTTCCTTGCCGACGCCGCTCTCCCCGTACAGCAGCACTGGCGCCTCGCTTTCCGCCACACGCGCGAGATGGTCGACACAGGCGAGAAAGGCGGGCGAACGGCCCACCATCTGCAACGTGTCGCAGTCGCTGCACGCCTCCGCTTCCAGCGGAAACAGTTGTTCACCGAGGTAAATTTCGCCGGATGCGCCCACCAGGCGATGACCGCAGATGCGGGTGCGCTCCGGCTTGTCGTCGTGGAAATGGGTGTGCACGACCTCGACTGCCTCGCCGTGGCTGAACAGTGCCTGGTGCGGACAGTCCTCGCCGTTTTCGTGGCAGGGCCGGTCCGAATGGTGGGACACGGCGTGACAGGTCTTGCCGACGATGTCGGCCGGCGTCAGGCCATGCGCGCTGCAGTAGCGCCGGTTCGCCGCGACGATGCGGTAGTTGCGGTCGATCACCACGAACGGCTGCCTGTGGGTGTCGATCAGGCTTTGAAGTGCTATATCCATAAGAGCGTGCGCAGCATGTCATGACAGGGTGGAACCTTGTCATGACATATCGGTCATGTCAAACGGAAGCGCAAGTGAAAGAGCCCGGGACGACGCGGGTTGGCGGGGCTGGCACGCCTGTTGCATGGCTCCAGTTGTCATTCACTCAACCAAGGACAAACAATGGCACACATCGTGATTCTCGGAGCGGGCGTGGGCGGTATGACCATGGCCTACGAAATGCGCGAATCGGCGCGGGCGGAAGACAAGGTCACCGTCATTTCCAACTTCTCGTATTTCCAGTTCACGCCGTCGAATCCCTGGGTCGCGGTGAACTGGCGCAAACGCGACGACATCACGATCGAAGCCGGGCCTTATCTCAAGAAGAAGAACATCGACTTCATTCCGGTGGGCGCGGCGCGCGTGCATCCGGAAAAGAACCAGATCGAGCTGACCGACGGCCGCACCCTCGACTATGACTATCTCGTCATCGCCACCGGACCGAAGCTCGCCTTCGACGAAATCCCGGGCCTTGGCCCGGCCGCGCATACGCAGTCGATCTGCCACGTCGACCATGCCATCGCGGCAGGCAAGGCGTGGGATGACTTCGTCAAGAAACCCGGTCCCATCGTCGTCGGCGCGGTGCAGGGTGCATCCTGCTTCGGTCCCGCGTACGAGTTCGCCATGATCATGGATACCGACCTGCGCCGCCGCAAGCTGCGCAACCAGGTGCCGATGACCTTCGTCACCTCCGAGCCCTACATCGGCCATCTCGGCCTCGGCGGCGTGGGCGACTCCAAGGGCATGCTCGAATCGGCCATGCGCCAGCGCCACATCAAGTGGATCTGCAACGCCAAGGTCACCAAGGTCGAGGAAGGCAAGATGTTCGTCGCCGAGCACAACGATAAAGGCGAGGTCATCAAGGAACATGAACTGCCGTTCGCCTATTCCATGATGCTGCCCGCCTTCAAGGGCATCGACGCCGTCTTTGGCATCGAGGGCCTCACCAACCCGCGCGGCTTCATCGCCATCGATGCCCACCAGCGCAATCCCAAGTACCCGAACGTGTTCGCCGTCGGCGTATGCGTCGCCATCCCGCCCGTCGAGGCGACCCCGGTGCCCACCGGCACGCCGAAGACCGGCTACATGATCGAATCCATGGTCACCGCCAGCGCGCACAACATCCGCGCCCTCATCGACGGCCGCGAGCCGGACGAAAAGGCCACCTGGAACGCCATCTGCCTCGCCGACTTCGGTGACTCCGGCGCTGCCTTTGTCGCCCTGCCACAGATCCCGCCGCGCAACGTCAACTGGTTCAAGGAAGGCAAGTGGGTGCATCTGGCCAAGGTCGCCTTCGAGAAATACTTCATGCGCAAGATGAAGGCCGGCACCACCGAACCGCTTTACGAAAAATACGTGCTGAAGCTGATGGGTGTTCACAAGCTCAAATGATTCCTCCTTGAGGCTCCTGCCTTCAAGCGCCTGCGGGCGCTTTTTTTTAGCCTTGCGCCCCCGGCTATAATCCTTTTTTTTGTGGCGCAGCGCCAGAAGCTTCCAGCGCGCCGGCGCGCCGAAGGGATTGCCATGCTGCTGATGATCGAAAAGCATGATGCAAATCCGGCAACGTCCTTTCTGATCCGGTACCCCATATAAAACCTAGTATTTACGAGGGTTAGAAGGCCGTAAACAACCGGCATCATCCGTTGCCATCCGGAAAAATTGGGGGTATTGTTGGGGGTATCGATAGCCCGGTACCCCCATCATGGCACTGACCGACGCGAGCATCCGCAACAAGAAACCCGCCGAGAAGCAATACAAGGTTTCCGATGCTGGCGGGCTTTATCTGCTGGTAAAGCCGAGCGGCGCGAAGCTGTGGCGCTTGAAGTACCGCATAGACGGCAAGGAAAACGTTTTTGCCATCGGCGAGTATTGCGAAGCCCCGAGGGCTGAGACAGCCGCCGACGCTGCTAACCGAAAGGCATCCGGGCGCTACACCCTGGCCGAAGCCCGGCAGGAACGCGAGCGCTGTAAAGGGCTAATCAAGCACGGCATACACCCGGCGCATAACCGGAAGGCCGACGCGGCGAAGCGATCCGCCGAAAACGCAAACACCTTCGAGGCTGTTGCGCGGGAATGGATAGCCAAGAAAACGCCCGGATGGACGGCCTACTACCTGCGCCAAGTCGAGCGCGGCCTGGAGGCTGACGTTTTTCCCTACATCGGCAGTCTGCCGATTCGCAACGTGACGGCGGCGCACCTGCTGGAAATCTTGGGGCGTGTCGAGGGGCGCGGCGCTGAAACCGTGGCCCTGCTGGTGCGGCAATGGGCTTCCGCGATCTTCCGCTATGCCGTGGCGACCCTGCGGGCGGACACCGATCCAGCGTCGGCATTGAAGGGCGCGATTCACCGGCCAAAGATCGAGCATCACAAACCCCTGTCCCGCGACCAAGTGGGCGACTTCGTGAAGGCGCTTGATTCCTATGGCGGGTATCGGACTACGGTAATCGCCTTGCGCCTGATGCTGCTGACATTCGTTCGAACCGTGGAACTGCGGGCGGCGCACTGGACGGAGATTGACCTAGACCGGGCGGAATGGCGCATCCCCGCCGAGCGGATGAAGATGCGGGAGCCTCATATCGTCCCCTTGTCCCGGCAAGCCGTGGCGCTGCTGACGGAACTGCAAACCCATACCGGCGGGCGTAGTTTCCTGTTCCCCAACTACCGCAACCCGCAAACCTGCATGACGGCAACGACGCTGAATCGGGCGCTGGAACGCATGGGCTTCAACGGTAAGGACAGCATCGGCTTTTCGGCGCACGGATTCCGGGCCACGGCTTCAACCATGCTGAACGAATTGGGCTTTCGCTCCGAAGTGATCGAACGCCAGCTAGCCCATGCCGAACGCAACAAGGTGCGGGCCAGCTACAACCAGGGCGAATATATGGAAGAGCGGCGGGCCATGATGCAGCAATGGGCGGACATGACCGACGAAATGGCGAAGGCCCGCAGCAACGTGACACCGATTAAGCAGGCAGCGGCATAAAGGTTTGCTGCGCCTAGCCCGACGGGGCGAAAACCGGGACACCCTTACCCGGCTGGCGTGGCACCCAATCAAGGGAGCGCGAAAGGGCGCGACGATGGATTTTCCGGCATACGTCCCGGCGGCAGTCCGGGCGCACATAACGACACTGATCGAGGGCGATTCTTGGGAGCCGATGGGGTGGCAAAAATCCCTAGACAGCGCCGAGCGCCAGTTAGCTGAAATCGACGGGCAAATCGAGAGCTGCATCCGATGGGGGAAGGATGATTACCTGCCCGGCCTTAGAAGAGAAAGGCTTGAAGCGGCAGAGCATCGGGATACGCTGGCGGGCGATGTGGATTGCTTGCGACGCCTGGCGCACGATGCGCGGATGCGCGATGCCTTCGCACTACTGACCCGCGAATTTACCGACGATAGGCAATGGCGGAACTTCATCTATGCCGCGTGGGCGGCGCGGATAGATTTTGCGAAATTCCGCGACCGGTTGAAGCGAGCGACGGAACTGAAAGGCGAGATAGCCGAGGCGGCGGAAACGTTGGCGGAACTGATCCGGCAATTCGCGGAAACCGGAGTCAACGGGCCGAGCGAGTTTTATTCAATCCCCGAGCTACTCCGGCAAACCGACAATCACGAACTGCAGGGGCATAACCTGCATATGTGGCGATCCATGCGGCGCTACGTTCTAGGCGACCTGCCGAGGGATGATGTTCCAGAAATGGAGCCAAAGATCGAACCCCGCGAAGCAATGCCCCCGCTTGAGATTGTCATCGTGCCAGCCGGAGAGGGAGCCGAGATTGACCCGGTAGAAGAGGCACGAAATACCCTGCGCTACGCATGGGGGACGGCACCCGATTTGCCTGCATTGCTGCATAGCGTTGCAAAAGCGGCGCGTGGATTCGAGCCGAGCGAATCAGGCATGATCGGTGCGGCGATTGAGTCCCGGCAACGAAGCCCGAAAACGGAATACCTGCGAGCCTTCGGGACTCTGCTGATTGATGCTTATGGCTTCGCGCTAACAACGCCAATCATGAAGGCAATGGCAATCGTGGCGAATGTCGCTATCAACCTGCCCGACGTAGATGTGACCTATGACGACGTGCGGAAAGCCCTTGCAAAGCTAGGCGGGTAGCGGCTGGAAAAATCGGGCGGAAAATGGCGGGTGACTTTTCCAGACTGGCGGAAAACTCGGCCCCCAAAAACCTTTTGAGTTTCTTCGAGTTGTTTTGCTGAAAAAACGAGGATGCACCTACCGGCCAGCAACGGCCATTTATGGAGCATCCCGAATGAGCAAACTTCCCGAAACCGGCTTTCTTCGCCTGTCGCAAATCATCGGCGACCCCAGAGCGGAACCGCCTATCCCCCCAATCATTCCCGTTAAAAAGTCCTGCTGGTGGGATGGCGTCAAATCCGGGCGCTTCCCCAAGCCGGTAAAACTCGGGCCGCGTGTGACGGCCTGGCCTGTCGAGTCCATTCGCGCCCTGGTCGAGTCTTTGAAGTAAGGGGCGGCGATGAATACAAACAAAAAAGCCGCAACGAGCGGCAATGCCCATGCGGCTTCAAGACTACACAACACCCTGAATTCTATCAGCACAACCGCCTGGAGGCTGGCGTACTCGCTTGAAGAGGCCCGCCAGCTTCATGCTGCCAATGGCAATTTCTGGAAAGAGGCCGGGGCGTGCATCGCGTTGGCGTTTCTGCGGCTTGGGAGGCTGGCATGAGCGACCGCATCCGTGAAGCGCTGCAATTCATTCCGGCCAGTGACCGCGATACCTGGGTGAAGATGGGCATGGCGGTTAAGTCCGAGCTTGGGGATTCCGGCTTCGATCTGTGGGAAGGCTGGAGCCAGCAAGCCGACACCTTCAATGCCAAAGATGCGCGGGACGTTTGGAAGAGCATCCGCGTCAATGGCAAGGTGACTGCGGGGACGCTATTCCATGAGGCCAAAGCGAACGGCTGGCGCGACGATGGAACGCACCAGAAGCCGACGCCCGAAGAGATTGCGGAGCGCCAGCGCATCGCGGCGGAACGTGCGGCGCAAGAGGAAGCCCGCATCGCTTCGGAACGCGCCGAGGCCGCGAAGAAATCGGCGGCTGTCTGGAAGGCGGCAAGCGAAGCGAAGCCCGATCATCCCTACCTTGTCCGCAAACGGGTTTCGCCAGTGGCAACCCTGCGCGAGATCGACGCGGGCGCTGCGGCTGCGATTCTGGGCTATGCGCCGAAGTCGGGCGGCGAACACCTGGCCGGGCGCTTGCTGGTGGCCCCCGTCAAAGTCGGCGACGGACTTTCGACGCTGGAACTGATCGACGAAGAGGGGCGCAAGTCTGCTGTTTATGGCGGCGCGAAGGCTGGCGGGTATTGGGCAGCGCAACAGCTACCCGATGGCGACGGGCTGACCCTGCTAATCGGCGAAGGTGTTGCGACCGTGCTAACGGCGAAGGAATCAAGCGGACACCTGGCAATCGCGGCGCTGTCGGCTGGCAATCTGTCGACGGTGGCGAAGGCGATGCGCGAACGCAACCCGGCTGCGGCGCTGGTCATTCTTTCCGATCTGGTGAAGGCAACCGGCGCACCCGATCCCCATGCAGTCGAGGCGGCGCAATCCGTTGGCGGCAAGCTTGCAATCCCGGACTTTGGCACCGACCGACCGGACGGCGCGACCGACTTCAACGACATGGCGGCGCTACTCGGCAGGGACGCCGTAAAACGCGCCATAGCAAACGCAAGCGAGCCGGATGGGGCATCGCATCAACCCGAGCAAGAAAACGCAACAGCGCCAATTCTGGAGGGGCAAGTTTGGCCGGAGCCGCAACTGTTGACCGCGAAGGTGACACCAGAGCCTTATCCAATCGACGCGCTGCCTGAAACCATCCGGGCGGCGGTGGAAGAGGTGGCGGGTTTTGTCAAAGCACCGTTGCCGATGGTGGCATCGTCGGCACTGGCGGCGCTATCGCTGGCGACCCAAGCGCATATCGACGTGAAGCGGGCGGAACGGCTGCACGGGCCAACCGGGCTGTTCCTGCTGACCATCGCGGACAGTGGCGAGCGCAAATCAACCTGCGACGGCTTCTTTACGTCGGCGATCCGCCAGTACCAGGAAGAGCAAGCCGAGGCGATGAAACCGGCGATCAAGCAACACCAGGCCGATATTGCGGCATGGGAGGCTGAGCGCGACGGCATCATTTCCGCGATCAAGGATGCGGGCAAAAAGGGCAAGCCGACGGACAAGCTGCGGGACGATCTTGCCGAGCTGCAACGCGACAAACCCGAAGCGCCGAGAGTGCCGAGGCTATTGCTTGGCGATGAAACGCCGGAAAACCTGGCGTGGGGACTCGCAAAACATTGGCCGTCGGCGGGCGTGGTTTCTGCCGAGGCCGGGACTGTTTTTGGGGCGCATGGCATGAGCGGCGATTCAGTAATGCGGAATCTTGCCTTGCTGAATGTCCTATGGGATGGCGGCACGCATTCCGTGGGGCGGCGGACTTCGGAATCCTTCACCGTCAAAGGTGCGCGGCTGACCGTGGCTTTGCAGATTCAGGAAATGACGCTGCGGAGCTTTTTCGACAAGTCCGGCGGGCTGGCGCGTGGCACCGGATTCCTCGCCCGGTTTCTGGTGGCGTGGCCTGAATCGACACAAGGCTTTCGACCCTTCACCGAAGCCCCGCCGAACTGGCCGCACCTGGCCGCATTCCATCAACGCATTGGGGCGATTCTGGCAAACCCGGCACCGATTGACGAAGAGGGAGCGCTATCCCCGGCATTGATGATGCTGGCACCGGAAGCGAAGGCGGCGTGGGTGGCATTTCACGATGCAATCGAGGCCGAACTGAAAACCGGTGGCGAGCTTTACGACGTGCGGGACGTGGCGAGCAAGTCCGCCGACAACGCGGCACGGCTGGCGGCACTGTTCCAGATATTCGAGCATGGCATGGGCGGCGCTATCGGGCTGGATTGCTTCGAGTCGGCGAGCCGGATTGCTGCGTGGCACCTGAGCGAATCGCGGCGATTCTTCGGCGAGCTTGCGCTACCTGCGGAACTGGCGGATGCGGCGCGGCTGGATTCCTGGCTTGTCGATTACTGCCGACGGGAGCGAATACACCTTGTCCCGATTGCCAAGCTGCAACAATTCGGGCCGGGCGGACTACGAAGCAAGGCAACGATTGAAACCGCATTGCGCGAACTGGAAGAGGCGGGCCGCGCACGGCCAGAGCGGGAGGGCAAGCGGAAGATGATTGCCGTTAATCCTGCGCTGTTGGGAGGTGCATCGTGACCCTTGCCGCACTGATCCGAAAACGTGAAACCTTGACGCCTGCTAATGCTAATCCTGCTAAAGCTGCTAATGATGGGCAGGGGGAAGGCGAACCATTAGCAAAATTAGCACCTTTAGCATTAGCAAACCCCACGGATGCAAAAACGGCTGATGCTGTGACTTCGTGGGGGTGGCTGTTGCACTTCGCCGACCGCGAACCGCTGGAAGTCTATTGCAACCCGGACGCGACCCATGCGGCGATTCTGGAACGCTACCCCGACGCACTGGCAGCGGAGCCGATCCCGGAGCGAACCGCGCCAGCCTATGAGGTTGAGTGGCCGGACGTAGAACCCGCTCACGACGATGACCGGCGCACCTGTAGCCAATGCGCGAACCTGTCCGGGCGTCGTTGTCTTGCTGCATGGCGGGGCGAAATTCTTGCAAGCCGGGACTATGTGCCAGTCCGTGACATTCCCCGGCGCTGCGAAGGCTATGCACCCGGCGCGGATGATCCGGACACTAGACCAGGCCGGGAGCGCTGGCCGGAACTGAATCAGGAAAGGGGCGAGTGATGGCGACCAAATCGAAGAAACCGGCAGCAACCCAAGCAGAGAAATTCCCGAGGAAGGCGATAGCCTGCGAATCCGGGCCTTCCGATGATGAAAAAGGGCGGGCCTATGCGAGCCTGATTAACTCGCCCGAGCTTGCCGCTCACCGTATCGTCGGGATGATGCAGCCGAAGGTTCTAGCGGATGGAATCGACACCCCGACAATGCTGGCGACCCTGCGCGATCAAGCGGCAGCGGTGCAAGGGGGCGACCTGGCCCATGCCGAGGCGATGCTGATAAATCAGGCATCGGCGCTGCAAGCCGTGTTTGTGCGCCTTTCCGAGCGGGCAATGGAGCAAGCCCATATGCCGAACCTTGAGGGCTTCATGCGGATGGCGCTGCGGGCGCAATCACAATGCCGGGCAACGCTCGAAACGCTGGCGGCGATCAAGAATCCGCCGATTGTCTATGCGCGGCAGGCGAACGTGACAACCGGGCCGCAACAAATCAACAACGGCACGGCCAGTTTTATAACTGAAAAAAATGGCGCGCCATCGCGGGCGAGAGAAATCGAAACCGAGCAAACCCAACTAACAGGAGGAAGCGATGAGCTACTACCGGACACCAGAGCATCGGGCGAAGCAAGCCGAACGAATCAGGCAATGGAAGCCCTGGGAGAAATCGACCGGGCCGAAGTCCGAAGAGGGTAAGCGGCGATCCGCCATGCGCGGCTTTAAAGGTGGAACCCGCGAACTGCTGCGCGAAGTAGCGCGGCTGTTGCGGGAGCAAGCCGAGGCATTGAAGCGAATCGGTTAAAGGTTTGCGGCTTCGCAAATAGCGTTTAGCATGGGGCTAGATGCGCTAGGCAAAAATCATAAAAAAAGGGGGGGGAGTGGAAAAGCTTGTCGTTATCGAAGAGCATCCAGACTACGAAACCGCTTCATTCAGAGCCAAGAAACTAGCGGGAAAACTTTCTATATGTACAGGAGTTGGTCGCTCCTCTACCGGTTGGACTGTGCTTGCCCCGCCTACCCTTTTACCCGCAAAGCCATTGATACCCGAATTTGATGAAGGATATGAACATATTGAATACCTTTCAGATTATGAGATCCATGGTGGACTCCCTCTTTGTCCTTACTGCGGGCGAACTACCCATGGGCTAGGGCAAGTTTGTGTGGAGTGCATAATCGACGATAAGGGTGACCCGGCAGGCCGCTGGCTGGGGAACGCAGATGACGATGTGGATGATTATTGACAGTCTGCTTTGGCGAACGTGAAGATCGCCGGCACCGCGAGCAGACGGTCAACGGTTGTTTTTCCATGAGGCACCGTTGGCCCCGCAATTTCGCTCTAGTCCATTCATGGCTTCGGTGGCGCTGTATCTTCCTGCTCTAAAGCCGTCTACTGATTCCTGAATGTAGGCCCTGCAATTCACCGGCAGGCCAAACTCTTCGCCGTACACGGTCGCCTTGTTGTCGTCAAAGAATGAACCCCAATAGGCAACGGCAAAAATGATTCCTGCGGCAATCCATCCAGCGCTGCAGTCGCTTTCCATTTCTCTCCCCTTCCTTATGTTTGTTGTGTGACTTCCTGGCGGCTGCTTTCGGTTGCCTCTTCAAGCTGTGGCGCTTGGTGGGCGACGGTTTGAGGCGTGGCCGATATAGGGGACAATAACCGCTTTTCCCGCATTCGGTTTCGAGCCGCCTAGATAGGGTATCAACCGAAAAAGGGGGTACTCATGGGGGTATCTGCAAGCAATAGACTGGCAGCAATCCATGTAAATCAATAGGATGCAAGCTATATGCTGCTAATGATCGACAATTACGACAGCTTCACCTACAACCTGGTGCAGTATTTCGGTGAGCTCGGGGAGGAGGTCGAGGTGGTGCGCAACGACGAGATCGACCTCGCCGGCATCGCCGCCTTGAAACCCGATCACATCGTCGTTTCACCGGGGCCGTGCACGCCCAGCGAGGCCGGCGTGTCCGTACCGCTGATCAAGGAATTCGCCGGCCGGATTCCTATTCTTGGCGTATGCCTGGGCCACCAGAGCATCGGCCAGGCCTTCGGTGGAAAAATCATCCGCGCGAAGGAGCTGATGCACGGCAAGACGTCGATGATCCACCACCTCGGTGTCGGGGTGTTCAAGGGGCTGCCGAACCCCTTTCGCGCCACCCGCTACCATTCGCTGGTGATCGAGCGCGCGTCGCTGCCCGACTGTCTGGAAATCACCGCCTGGACCGATGACGGCGAAATCATGGGTGTACGTCACCGGACGCTGGCAGTCGAGGGCGTGCAGTTCCACCCCGAGTCCATTCTCAGCGAGCACGGCCATGCCTTGCTGCGCAATTTTCTCGCGCAGACCGTCGCGGCCTGAGCGGGCGGTCGTGCCGCGGTTCATGCGATAATCGCGGCTTCGATTTCTCAGTGGTCGGCGGCTGGGTTGTTGTCGTCCGATCAGGCTCTGTCATGTCCATCACACCGCAGGAAGCGCTGAAGCGCACCATCGAGCATCGCGAGATTTTCTTCGACGAAATGGTCGCGCTGATGCGCCAGATCATGGCGGGCGAAATCTCGCCCGTGATGACCGCCGCGATCCTCACCGGCCTGCGCACCAAGAAGGAAACCGTCGGCGAAATCGCGGCCGCCGCGACGGTGATGCGCGAGCTCGCGATTCCCGTCAGGGTGCCGCCGCCCAACGACAATTTCCTCGACGTCGTCGGCACCGGCGGCGACGGCGCGCAGACCTTCAACATTTCCACCGCCACGCTTTTCGTCGCCGCGGCGGCGGGTGCGCGTGTCGCCAAGCATGGCGGACGCAGCGTGTCGTCCTCGTCGGGTAGTGCCGACGTGCTGGAGGCACTGGGCGCGAACATCGCGCTCAACCCGGAGCAAGTGGCCGAATGCATCGAGACCACGGGCATCGGCTTCATGTTCGCGCCCAACCATCACACGGCGATGAAGAACGTGGCGCCGGTGCGCAAGGAACTGGGCGTGCGCACGATCTTTAACATCCTTGGTCCGCTGACCAATCCGGCCAGCGCGCCGAACACCCTGATGGGCGTGTTCCATCCCGATCTCGTGGGCATCCAGGTGCGCGTGATGCAGCGTCTGGGCGCGCGTCACGTGCTGGTGGTGCACGGACAGGACGGCATGGACGAGGTCTCGCTCGGCGCCGCCACCCTGGTCGGCGAACTCAGGGACGGCGAAATACGCGAATACACGATCCATCCCGAGGATTTCGGCCTGGCCATGATGTCCAGCCGCCACCTGCGCGTGGACAATGCCGAGGAATCGAAGGCCATGCTGCTCAACGCGCTCGACAACCACCCGGGCCCGGCGCGCGAAATCGTGGCGCTGAACGCCGGGGTCGCGCTCTATACCGCGAATCTCGCATCCGACATTGGCGAGGGCATCGCACGGGCGCGCGAGGTGCTGGCATCGGGGGCGGCGCGCGCCCGGCTCGATGCTTTCGTCGCCTGCACCCGCAGCTTCTCGTGAGACGGCGATGAGCGACATCCTCGAAAAAATCCTTGCCACCAAGCGTGAGGAAATTGCCGCCGGGCAGGCCCGCATGCCGCTCGCCGAGATGCGTGCGCAGGCCGCAGCGGCGCCCGCGCCACGCGACTTCGTCGGCGCCTTGCGTGCACAGGTCGATGCCGGCCGGCCCGCGGTGATCGCCGAAATCAAGAAAGCCAGTCCGTCGAAAGGTGTGATTCGCGCCGATTTTCGTCCCGGCGCGATCGCGGCGAGCTACGCGCAGGGCGGCGCCGCCTGCCTGTCGGTGCTGACCGACGCGCAGTATTTCCAGGGCAGCACCGAGTACCTCCGTGAGGCGCGTGCTGCCTGCGGTCTGCCGGTGCTGCGCAAGGACTTCATCATCGATCCCTGGCAGGTCTACGAGGCGCGGGCGATGGGTGCGGACGCTATCCTGCTCATCGTCGCCGCACTTGAACTGCCGGCGATGCAGGATCTGGAAGCGCTGGCGATGGAACTCGGCATGGCGGTGCTGGTGGAGTCACACGATGCGGCGGAACTTGAAGCAGCACTCACGCTGAAGACGCCGTTGATGGGCATCAACAACCGCAATCTGCGCACCTTCGAAGTCACCCTCGACACCACGCTCGACCTGCTGCCGAAGATCGGCAGCGAGCGCATCGTCGTCACCGAGTCCGGCATCCTCGCCCCGGTCGACGTCGCGAGGATGCGGGAGCACCAGGTCAACGCCTTCCTCGTCGGCGAGGCCTTCATGCGCGCTGCCGATCCAGGCGCCGAGCTCGCCCGGCTGTTCGCATTGTAGGAGCACACGCAAGGGGCAGGCCGCGGTTGTATGGCCGCTGAAGCGGCAACAACCGCGCACCGGCGCCTTTATGCCCTCTGGGTGCTCGCCGCGATGTTGGTTCACGAAGGCCCAATCGGCCCGAGGGCGGGCCTCCTACCTGTAGGAGCGGCGCCCTCGCCGCGATTGTCGGGCGGTCGCAACCATTACGCCATCGGTCCACACGCGGGCCTCCGCAAGCCCGCCACAGGAGCGGCGGCCGCTACGTCAACGCTTGCCACCAAAAATGCTTCCCAGCACGCCGCGCGTAATGGCGCGGCCGATCTGACTGCCGATCGAACGCGCGGCCGACTTCGCCATCGCCTCGACCGCCCCCTCCCGGCGCCCTCCGCGCCCGCCGAGGAGGTCACCCAGAATGCCGCCCGTTGCTGCCGGTTGCGCGGCTGCCGCCTTGGCCTGCTGCTTCGCCTGCTCGGCTGCGGCCGCCGCCTGCGCCGCTTGCTCCGCCCGCGCCTTGAGAATTTCATAGGCCGATTCGCGGTCGACGACCTTATCGTACACGCCGGCCACCAGCGAAGTCTGGATCAGGCGGCGGCGCTGTGCGTCGCTGATCGGGCCGATCTGTCCTTGCGGCGGCACGATGAAGGCGCGCTCGACCACGCCGGGGCGGCCCTTGGCGTCGAGAAAGGACACCAGTGCCTCGCCGACGCCAAGTTCGGTGATCGCCGTCGCCTCGTCGAGTTCGGGATTGTCGCGCATCGTTTCCGCGGCGGCCTTCACCGCCTTCTGGTCGCGCGGTGAGAAGGCGCGCAGTGCGTGTTGCACGCGGTTGCCGAGTTGGGCCAATACCTTGTCGGGCACATCGGCGGGATTTTGCGTGACGAAGTAGACGCCGACGCCCTTGGAGCGGATCAGCCGCACCACCTGCTCGATCTTCTCCACCAGCGCGGCGGGCGCGTCGGTGAACAGCAGGTGCGCCTCGTCAAAGAAGAACACCAGCTTGGGCTTGTCGAGATCGCCCGCTTCCGGCAGGTTCTCGAACAGCTCGGCCAGTAGCCACAGCAGCAGCGTCGCGTACATCTTGGGCGACTGCATCAGGCGGTCGGCCGACAGGATGTTGATGACGCCGCGCCCGCCGTCGGTCTGGATCAGGTCGGCGATGTCGAGCATCGGTTCGCCGAAGATCCGCTCGCCGCCCTGCGACTCCAGCGCCAGCAGGCCGCGCTGGATCGCGCCGATCGAGGCCGCCGAGACGTTGCCGTATTCGGTGGTGAACTGCTTCGCGTTGTCACCGACAAACGCCAGCATCGAACGCAAATCCTTGAGGTCGAGCAGCAAAAGGCCGTTGTCGTCGGCGACCTTGAACACCAGGTTCAGTACGCCGCTCTGTGTTTCGTTCAGATCGAGCATGCGTGACAGCAGCAGCGGACCCATGTCCGACACCGTGGCGCGCACCGGATGTCCGGCCTCTCCGAATGGATCCCACAGTGTCACCGGATAGCCCCGGTGCGCGAAGCCTTCGAGCTTCAGTGCTTCGACGCGCTCGGCCACCTTGGCGTTGCCGCCGCCGGGTTGCGAGATGCCGGAGAGATCACCCTTCACGTCCGACATGAAGCACGGCACGCCGATGCTGGAGAAGTGCTCGGCCAGCGTCTGCAGCGTGACGGTCTTGCCGGTACCGGTGGCGCCGGTGACGAGGCCGTGGCGGTTGGCCATCTGCGGCAGCAGGAAGAGTTCGGCGGTGGCGTTTTTGGCGATCAGCAGCGGTTCGGTCATGGCGGTGTCCTGAAACGGCAATGCATGGATTCTAGCGACTTGGGGTGAGCACTGGCCAAGTTTCGCGTGGACGCGTTCGCTTCCATGGGCGGCGTAGCGAAGGAAGTCAAAGCCCGCTGTAGGCCGTCCAGAATTCGGCCGAGGTACGGATCGGATAGCGGTCGGCCAGCGCTAAGAGAGCCTTGCCGCCCGTGGTGAGCGCGTCGGCGTGCGACTGTTGCAGCGCCGCAATCAGCGTCCCCAACACCGGCTGATCATTCAGGTCGGCCAGCGCGGGATCGCCGCCGGGCGCGGGTTCGATCACCTCGGCCTGAATCGACAGGATATCCACCAGGTCCTTGATTTCGGTTGCCGACAGGCCGTGCCGGTGCGCACTGAGTATTTTTCCTACCACGGTCCTCGGATAGGCGATGCCGGACAGCAGGGCGTCCGTGTCCAACACCGCGCGCATCGTCGATCGCCGTTAGCCCACCGGCCTCGGCTGTTTCGGCGTAGCCCGCCTCGATGCGCTGGCACAGCGCGTCGAAGCGCGCCTGCATCCGGCGGATATGTGCGAACAGCCGTGCGCCCACCAGCGCCGCCACCGGCACGCCCGACTGCAACAATGCCTACAGCGGCACCGATTGCGGCTACAACGTCAACCCCAACAGCAGCGAGATGGGCGCATGTGTGCTTTGTCGAGTTCGGGAATCTGATCTCCTACACGTCAACGGGGGCGTCGAGTGGTATTTATTCAGGGGGCGCGAACCCCTGCAGCACTTTGGACAACGTCGGTCCTTTCATCAATTTTCAGTCCTACAACTATCGGCCCGGTACAGAGTACATGACCGGCCGCCTGCGGCGGCTTAAACCCAGTTTTCCAGTTTCAGGCCGGGCACCCGTTCGAATTCGCGCAGGTTGTTGCTGACCAGCGGGACGCCCAGCGCCTGCGCATGCGCGGCAATCCACAGGTCGTTGTTGCCGATGGGTGTCCCCGCCTTCTGCAAGGTGGCACGAATCTCGCCGTAGCGCCGCCCCGCTTCCGCAGGCAGGGGTAACACCTCGATCGAACGGGAGAATTGCAGCAACAATTCGTGCGCGCGGGCGGGGTCGCTGCTCTTGTCCGCGCCGAAGCACAGTTCGCCCCAGGTGATGACCGAGATGCCCAGCGAACCGACGGCGGCGCGCGCAAACCGCCTGCCTACCGTCGCGGGATGCTTGCGCGCGATGTAGATGCAGATGTTGGTGTCGAGCAGCCGCGCAATCGCCATTACAGGCCTTCGCGCGATTGCGGCGGCGCGTCCTGACGGCCTTCGGCAAAAAAGTCCTCGGGCAGCGTGGTCAGGGCGTCGAACGCTTGTTTGAGGGTGCGGGCTCGCTGCCGAAGCACGATCTCGTCACCGCGCCGCTCGATTTCGACTTCATCGGTACTGAACTGGAATTCGCGCGGAATGCGCACCGCCTGCGAATTTCCGCTCTTGAAAACTTTTGCCAACGCCATGGTGTACTCCGAGAAGTGTATATACTTTAAGTATATCCATTGGATGTGAATAAGCAACCCGATCTTCGTCAGAGTCCATTCCCCAGCCACGCCGCTCCACGCACGCCGCTGGAGTCGCCGTATTTCGGCGGCACCAGCCTGGTGTCGACGCGGTCGGAAAACACGTAGCGCATCCACAGTCGCGGCACGGTGTCATACAGGCGTTCGATGTTGGACAGGCCGCCACCCAATACGATGACATCCGGGTCGATCAGGTTGATCACGCTGGCGAGCGCGCGCGCCAGTCTCTCTTCGTAGCGTGCCAGCGTCGCGCTGCATGGGCCGTAACCGGCCGCGGCAAGCTGCGCGATCTCGTGGGCAGGCAGATCCTCGCCACCGTAGCGCACATGGTCGGCGGCGAAGGCGGGGCCGGACAGCCAGGTTTCGATGCAGCCCTTCTTGCCGCAATAGCACGCGGGCGCTGCCCCGACTTCGCGCGGGTTCGGCCACGGATGCAGGATGGCCTCACCGGTGGCGGGATGCTGGCCGGTGCCAGCGCGGTCGGCCTGAGTGTGCGCGAACTGGAAGTAGGGCAGCGGCGAATGGCCCCATTCGCCGGCGATGGCGTTGGCACCGCGCAGGAGATGCCCGCGCACCACCACGCCGCCGCCGACGCCGGTGCCGAGGATGACACCGAACACCGTGCCGGCACCCGCTGCGGCGCCGTCGGTGGCTTCCGACAGGGCAAAGCAGTCGGCGTCGTTGGCGAGCCGGATGCTGCGATTCAGCACGCGTTCGAGATCTTCCTGCAAGGGTCTGCCGTTGAGGCAGGTCGAGTTGCAGTTCTTCATCAGGCCGGAGGCCGGCGAGATTGCCCCGGGGGTGCCGATGCCGATCGTACCCTGGTGGCCGAGCTCGACTTCGGCGGCGTGGATCAGTGCGGCGATCGCGGTCACCGTGGCGGGGTAATCGTTCTGCGGCGTCGGTACACGGCGGCGCAGGATTTCCTGGCCGGAAGCGTCGAGCGCAATGAGCTCGATCTTGCTGCCACCGAGGTCGACGCCGAGGCGGAAGGGTGGGGCTGCGGTGCTAAAATCGCGCATTACGTTTTTTGCGTTGGAACCGACATGGCAGGACATTCGAAATGGGCCAACATCCAGCACCGCAAGGGTCGCCAGGATGCCAAGCGCGGCAAGATATTTACCAAGCTTATCAAGGAAATCACCGTGGCCGCCAAGATGGGCGGCGGCGACCCCGCGATGAACCCGCGGCTGCGGCTGGCGATCGAGAAAGGCAAGGCTGAATCGCTGCCCAAGGACAACATCGAGAACGCGATCAAGCGCGGCACCGGCCAACTCGAAGGCGTGAACTATGAGGAGGTACGCTACGAGGGCTATGGCATCGGCGGCGTCGCGGTGATGGTCGATTGCCTCACCGACAACAAGACGCGTACCGTCGCCGACGTGCGTCACGCTTTCACCAAGCACGGCGGCAACATGGGCACCGATGGCTGCGTGGCGTTCCAGTTCAAGCACTGCGGCCAGATCGTGCTGGAGCCGGGCGCCGGTGAGGAAGCGGTGATGGACGCCGCGCTCGAGGCTGGCGCCGACGACGTCATTCCCAACGAGGACGGCTCGATCGAGGTGCTGACCTCGCCCGACCCCAGGGCCTTCGAGACGGTGAAGGAGGCACTGGAAAAGGCCGGCTTCAAGCCGGCGATGGCCGAGATCACCATGCGTCCCGAAGCCGAGACCGAACTCGCCGGTGACGACGCGGTGAAGATGCAGAAGATCCTCGACGCACTGGACAGCCTGGACGATGTGCAGGAGGTCTATACGAACGCGGTGTTGCCGGAGTGAGTCACGCCTGATAAAGTGGTCACAATTAAATGACCATACGAGGCGAACATGGAACTGCCGGCAACCGAATTCAAGGCCAAGTGCCTCGCCTACCTCGACCAGGTGGCACAGACGCATGCGCCGATTACCCTGACCAAGCACGGCCGTCCGGTGGCGCGGCTGGTGCCGGTGGAAGAAAGCGAACCCGTGCTGTTCGGGCGACTCGCCGGTACCGTGCAGGTCCGTGGCGATATCGTCGCACCGATCGATGAGACCTGGGCGGCCGATGCCTGATTCCGGGCTTCTCATCGACACCCACGTCTGGCTCTGGCTGGAGGCGGACCCCGAACGTCTTGGCGAGCCCGCGCGTGCGCGCATGGAGACGGCCGCGCGTGCGGGCAGACTGTGGGTATCGGTGCTGTCGGTGTGGGAAATCGGTATGCTGGTCGCAAAGGACCGTATTCGTCTGGCAATGCCGGTGGACGAATGGGTGCGCCAGGCCTCGGTCACGCCGGGGATGCAGATGCTGGGCCTGATCCCGGAAATCGCGTTGGAATCCACGCGCCTGCCCGACGCGCCGCATGGCGATCCAATCGACCGGATGCTGATCGCGAGCGCACGGGTACACAACCTGACTTTCGTCACTGCAGACGGGAAGATTCTTGCCTGTGCGGCGCAAGGACACCTGAAGGCGTTGAAGGCGTGAGTGGCCACCGTATCCTGGGCATCGACCCCGGCCTGCGCTTGACCGGTTTCGGCGTCATCGAACAGACCGGGCAGAAGCTCACCTACGTGGCCAGCGGTGTGATCAGGAGCGGGGAGGGCGAACTGCCCACCCGGCTCGGTGTCCTGTTTGCCGGCCTGAACGAGGTCATCGCCAGCTACCGGCCCGACACGTGCGCGGTGGAAATCGTGTTCGTCAACGTCAACCCGCAGTCGACGCTGCTGCTCGGGCAGGCGCGCGGCGCGGCGATTTGCGCGGCCGTGGCGAACGAACTCATGGTCGCCGAATATACCGCGCTGCAGATCAAGCAGGCGGTGGTGGGTCACGGCAAGGCGGCCAAGGAACAGGTGCAGGAGATGGTCAAGCGCCTGCTCGTGCTGCCGGTCGCGCCGCAGGCCGACGCCGCCGACGCGCTCGCCTGTGCGATCGCCCACGCGCACGGCAGCCGACTCGGCGCGCACTCCACCGCGGGCTACCGCATCAGGGGCGGGCGCCTGGTATGAGAAAGGATTCGAGATGATAGGCAGAGTGGCCGGCATACTCGCGGCCAAGCAGCCGCCGCAGGTCCTGGTGGACGTGAACGGCGTCGGCTACGAGATCGACGTGCCGATGAGCACGTTCTACAACCTGCCGGGCGTCGGTGAGAAGGTCAGCCTGCTCACGCATCTGGCGGTACGCGAGGATGCGCACCTGCTGTATGGCTTCGGCAGCGAGATCGAGCGGGTGGCGTTCCGCGAACTCCTGAAGGTCTCCGGCATCGGCGCCAAGACGGCGCTGGCGGTGCTCTCCGGCCTGTCGGTGAACGATCTTTCCGCGGCAATCGCGGCGCAGGAAACTGGCCGCCTCGTCAAGATTCCCGGCATCGGCAAGAAGACCGCCGAACGCCTGCTGCTGGAACTGAAAGGCAAGCCGGTGTTCGCCGGGGCGATCGCCGGTGCAGCGCCGGTCGGCATGTCCGATGACGTGCGCCAGGCGCTGCTGGCACTGGGCTACAACGAGCGCGAAACCGCCGAGGCGCTGCGTCAGCTGCCGCCCGACCTGCCGGTGGGTGAGGCGATCCGCCAGGCGCTGCGCGGGCTGTCGAAGGGCTGAGGTGAACGCGCGCGTGCGCTCGCCGGTATCGCTGCGCCGCAGCGTCGGCTGGCTGCTGCTCGCGGTGGCGGGACTGTTTGCTGCGGGCATCACGCTCAGCATCGTCTTCAGCGTACGGGCCGACCGCGAGGCGCGGCTGCAACTGCTTGAACTGGAAGCGCGGCAAACTGAGATCGGTGTCCGGCGGGTGCTCGACTATTACCAGCAGCTTGTGGCGCAACTGGCGCGCGCGCCGCAACTCGTCGACCTGATGCGCGTGGGCACCCTGGAAGAGCAAGGGGCCTGGGCCGCCAACCAGCAGGGCCTGCTGCCCGACGTGCTGGGCTTGGCCCTGGTCACGGCACGCGGTGAGGTGCTCGGCGATGCGCGCTCGCTGCGCGTCGGGCCGTCGTGCGAGCGCGACATGCAGCGTGTCGGCACGCTTGCAGAACTGCGTCCGCTGCTGCATCGCGAAATCGCCGGCGCCGAGCACTTCGACCTGGTTGCGGAAATGCGCGAGCCCGATGGCGCCGTGCTTGGCGGCGTCTTCGTCAGCCTTCGGCTGGGGCGCCTGCAGCAGGTGATCGACGACGCCATCCACCCCGAACACGCCATCACGCTGCTCGACGCGGAGGGTGGCATCATCGCGCGGCGTGGGCACATCGACGGCGCGACCCAGGAGATTCGCACCGCGATCCCGAGCACGGGCTGGATTCTCGTCGTCCAGGCGGCACCCGCGCGCCCTTTCCAGCACGGCGGCGGCATGCAGGTGCTGACCGGCCTTCTGACACTGGGCGCCGTGCTGGTCCTGCTGAGCGTGAGCTTGCTGCGCCTGCGTCACGCCACTTTGCGCGACGTCGACGGAATCCGCGATGCGCTGGCGGCGCTCGTGCGCGGCGAGCCGGTGCGGGCCATCACGCCGTACTATGCCGAGTTCGATCCCGCGGCCGCCGATATCCATCGCATCGCGCTGCAACTGCAGGAACGGCGCGCCCAGCTCGCGCATCTCAGCCTCACCGATCCGCTGACCGGCCTGCCCAACCGCCGCGCGTTCGAGGCCCATTTCCCGCAGGTGATCGGTCTTGCCGATCGCGGTCACGCCATCGCCCTGGTGATGCTCGACGTCGATCATTTCAAGGCCGTCAACGACCGCTTCGGGCATGCTGCGGGCGACCAGGTGCTGGTGGCGCTGGCGGAGTCGCTGCGCGCCCTGACGCGGCAGGCGGATCTTGCCGCGCGAATCGCTGGCGACGAGTTCGCCGTGCTGCTGACCGATGTCGACGCCGCAGGGGTGGCCGGCTGGTACCACCGCCTTGCCGAATACTTTCAGGCCGAGCTCAACGTGCTTGAGCTCGATCTACGCACCGGGCTCAGTGCGGGACAGACCTGGCTCGGCCGGGCCGCCGAGGACTCCCTCAGCCAGGCGCTGGCACGGGCCGATCGCGCCCTGTATGACGCGAAGGCGCGCGGACGCGGGCGGCTGGTGCAGGAAACCCTGGCGGTCGCGGAGTAGAATCCTTACCCACGAATGCCATGATCGAAACCGACCGCCTCATCGCCCCCGCCCCCGCCAGCCCGCAGGAAGAGCAGATCGAACGCGCGCTGCGGCCGCGCACGCTCGCCGAGTATATCGGCCAGGCGAAGGCGCGCGAGCAGCTGGAAATTTTCATCCACGCCGCGAAAAAACGCAGCGAGGCGCTCGACCACGTGCTGCTGTTCGGCCCGCCCGGCCTGGGCAAGACCACGCTCGCGCACATCATCGCGCGCGAGATGGGTGTCAACCTGCGCCAGACTTCCGGCCCGGTGCTGGAGCGCGCCGGCGACCTGGCCGCGCTGCTCACCAATCTCGAACCGCACGACGTGTTGTTCATCGACGAGATCCATCGTCTCTCGCCGGTGGTCGAGGAAGTGCTGTATCCGGCACTGGAGGATTTCCAGATCGACATCATGATCGGCGAAGGCCCGGCCGCACGCTCGGTCAAACTCGACCTGCCGCCGTTTACCCTGGTCGGCGCCACCACACGCGCGGGCATGCTCACCAACCCGCTGCGCGACCGCTTCGGCATCGTCGCCCGGCTGGAGTTTTATACGGCGGAGGAGCTCGGTACCATCGTGCACCGCTCGGCGGGGCTTCTGCAGATGAACCTCGACGCGGCCGGCGCACTGGAAATCGCGCGCCGCTCGCGCGGCACCCCGCGCATCGCCAACCGCCTGCTGCGCCGGGTACGCGACTACGCCGAAGTCAAGGCGAGCGGCCACGCGACGGGCGCGGTGGCGGACGCCGCATTGCTGATGCTCGACGTCGATCGAGCCGGCCTCGACGTGATGGACAGAAAACTCCTGTCGGCGGTGGTCGAGAAGTTCATGGGCGGACCGGTCGGACTGGACAACCTCGCGGCCGCCATCGGCGAGGAGCGCGACACCATCGAGGACGTGCTGGAACCCTATCTCATCCAGCAGGGCTATCTGCAGCGCACGCCGCGCGGGCGCATCGCCACGCCGCTCGCCTATCGCCACCTTGGTGTGGTGCCGCCGTCGGCCACGCCCAACGCGGACCTCTTCTGATGGCCTTCGTCTGGCCGGTGCGCGTGTACTGGGAGGACACCGATGCCGGTGGCGTGGTGTATTACGCCAACTATCTGAAGTTCATGGAGCGCGCACGCAGCGAATGGCTGCGCGCGCATGACTTCGAGCAGGATGCGCTGCGCGATCGCGCGGGCGTGGTGTTCGTGGTGCGGCGGGTAGAAATTGACTATCTTGCCCCGGCACGTTTCAACGACCAGCTCGAAATTGCGGTTGAGCCGATCAGGGTCGAAAGGGCCAGTCTCCTTGTCACGCAAGCCGTTTCGAGGGGACCAGCCCGGTTGGCTTCGGCGCTGGTGAAGCTCGCCTGCGTCGATGCCACGCGCTTCAAACCCGCTAGAATACCCGAGCCCATTCTCCAGGCTCTGGCCCGCGCGACGTGAACCCCGTACTCGATCAGGATCTCTCCCTACTCCATCTCATCCTGCACGCATCGGTGCCGGTGCAACTCGTCATGGCGCTGTTGCTGGTGGCCTCGCTGATGTCGTGGTGGTTCATCTTCATCAAGCTGTTTGCGCTGAAACGCGCGCAACGCCTCACCGACAGCTTCGAGCGCGAATTCTGGGGCGGCGGCGACATCAATGCGATGTACCAGCGCGTCGCCGCGGAGCGCGACGGCGCCGGGGAGATGGCGCGCATCTTCGAGGCCGGCTTCCGTGAATTCATGAAGCTGCGGCGCCAGGCCGGACAGAACGTCAACGTCATCATGGACGGCACCCGCCGCGCCATGCGCGCCACCTTCCAGCGCGAACTCGACGGCCTCGAGGCGCATCTGTCGTTTCTCGCCACCGTCGGCTCGGTGTCGCCCTATGTCGGCCTGTTCGGCACGGTGTGGGGCATCATGATCGCCTTCATGGGCCTGTCGAGTGTCGCGCAAGCCACGCTCGCACAGGTCGCGCCGGGCATCGCCGAGGCCTTGATCGCCACAGCCATGGGCCTGTTCGCCGCCATTCCCGCGGTGGTCGGCTACAACCGCTACACCCATGACATCGACCGCCTCGCCAACCGCATGGAGAGCTTCATGGAAGAGTTCTCCAACATCCTGCAGCGCCAGAGCACGACCAAATAGGCTCCGGCATGGCACGCTCCCGCAAGCAGATGGCCCAGATCAACGTCGTGCCGATGATCGACGTCATGCTGGTGCTGCTGGTTATCTTCATGGTCACCGCGCCCTTCATCAATCCTGGCCAGGTCGATCTGCCGAGCGTTGGCAAGACCGCGCAGACACCTTCGCTGCCGCTCGAAATCATCATCCGTGAATCGGGCGAATACCTGTTGCGCGATCGTGCCGGCGACAGCCAGGAGCGCGTGGTGAGCAAGGCGGCGCTGGCGGGTGAGATTGCCACCTTGCATCGAGCGCGCCCCGATCAGCCGGTGGTCATCGCGGCGGACAAGGGGGTTCGCTACGAGGAGGTCATGCACGCCATGACCCTGCTGCAGAATGCGCAGATCAGCCGCATTGGACTGCTTGCGCGCCCGGCGCCATGAACCTGCCGGCCGACGCGCCCTTCGTTTCCCGCCCCGCGACCAGCTTCGCCGCGGGGGCGCTCGCGGTGGCCGTGCATGCCCTGTTCCTGTTACTGCTGGTGATCGGCGTGTCCTGGCAGACGCAACATCCCGCTCCGGTGATGGTCGACGTGTGGGAGAGCCTGCCGCAACTGCAAAAGCCGCAGCCTGCGCCGGCGGCGGAGCCGCCCCCGCCGCAGCCGGAAGCGGTGAAGCCGCCACAACCCGCCAGGATTGAACCACCACCGAAGCCCGCGATGAAGGAGGCGGCGCCTCCCAAACCCCCCGACATCGCGCTGGAGAAGAAAAAGGCCGAAGCCGAGAAGCTGAAGCAGCTCAGGGCGATGCAGGCCGCCGAGGAAAAAGCACTCGCCGACGCCGCGCGTGCCGAGGCGGAGGCAATGAAGAAGGTGCGCGAAAAGGAGCTTGCGGAGCAAAAGAAGCGCGACCTGCTGCGCCAGATGGAGGAAGAGGAATTGATGCAGCGCATGGTCGACGAGGACGCTGCGCGCGAGGTGCGCGTGGCGAAAGCCACCGAGGCGCGCGCTGCCGCCAGCCGCCGGCAGGCTGAACTCGCGGGCGTGGTCGGCGAATACCGCAACCAGATCAGCGCCAAGGTACGCGGCAATACGCGCCTGCCGGAAAATCTCCAGGGCAATCCCGAAGTGCGCTGCCTGGTCCGGCTGCTGCCGACCGGCGAGGTGCAGAGCGTGAAGGTGACGCGCTCGAGCGGCAACCCGGCGTATGACGACGCCGTGGTGCGCGCGATCCAGAAGTCCTCGCCGTTGCCGCTGCCGGCGGACCGCGACGCCCGCATCGCTTTCGTGCCGGAACTTTCCTTCGTGCATCGCCCCAAAGAGTGAATCCGGCCGCGGCCGCGGCCATGTTAATATCGGGACGCTTCCCACGCGTTCCGTCACCGTGATGTTCCTGCCCATGCTGCGTGCCGTCCCGCTTCTGTTCCTGCTTCTTCTGACTGGCCTGCTGGCGCCGTTTTCCGCGCGCGCCGCGATGGAAATCCAGGTCATCGGCGGCGCTGCCAGCAAGATCGGCGTGGCGCTGGTACCTTTCCAGACCGCCCCCGGTCAGCCCGCCCCCGCATTGACCCAGATTGTCGGCGACGATCTCAACCGCAGCGGCCAGTTCCGTCTGGTCGACGCCAGCGGTGCGCAGCAGCCGGTCGAGCCTGCGCAGGTCGATTACGGCGTGTGGCGCGGCAAGGGTGCCGAGGCGATGGTGATCGGCCAGATCGTCGCGCTACCTGGCGGACGCTTCGAGGTGCGCTTCCGTCTGCTCGACGTCGTGCGCCAGACCCAACTGGCCGGTTACAGCTACAACGTCTCGGCGGGACAGTGGCGCGCCACCGCGCACCAGATCGCGGATATCGTCTACGAGGCGCTCACCGGGGTGAAGGGTGCATTCAGCAGCCGCATCGCGTACGTGCAGAAGCAGGGCAAGCGCTACGAGCTCAAGGTGGCCGACGCCGACGGACAGAATCCGCGCACCGTGGTGCGTTCCGGCGAATCCATCATCTCGCCGCGCTTCTCGCCGGACGGCGCGCGGCTCGCTTACGTGTCCTTCGAGGACAAGAAGCCGGTGGTCTACGTGCAGTCGCTCGCCGATGGCACGCGACGCAAGCTCGCGGCGTTCAAGGGTTCCAACTCGGCACCGGCATGGGCGCCCGACGGCAAACGCCTGGCGGTGGTGCTGACGCGCGACGACGCATCGCAGATCTATCTCATCGATGCCGACGGCGGCGGCCTCACCCGCCTCACGCACGGCGGCAACCTCGATACCGAACCGGCGTTCTCGCCCGATGGCCAGACCCTCTACTTCGCCTCCGACCGCGGCGGCAGCGCGCAGATCTACCGCGTTCCCGTTGCCGGCGGTGAGCCGCGCCGCGTCACCTTCAGCGGCACGTACAACGTCTCGCCCACGGTCAGTCCGGACGGCCGTCAGCTTGCGTACATCAGCCGGGAAGGGGGGCGCTTCCAGGTGACGCTGCATGAACTCGCGTCGGGACAGACGCGCGTGCTCACCGATTCGGCACGCGACGAATCGCCCAGTTTCGCCCCCAACGGTCAGGCCGTGCTCTATGCGACGGTGCTGGGTGGGCGCGGTATCCTCGGTACTGCGAGCCTCGACGGCAGGACGCGCGCGCGCCTGTCGGAGCAGGGCATCGACGCGCGCGAACCGGCGTGGGGACGCTGAATGCGAAACGCATGCGCCACGCCTACCAATCATCCAATGGAGGAAACACAATGAACAGACTCGTATGGCCGTTTCTGCTGGCGCTGGCACTTTCCGCCTGCGGTACGACCGGCGGCACCCAGGCCACTGTCGAGGATCGCACCGGCGGCACCACGGGTGCGGCCACGACCACGGCCGCGGGGACTGCAAGCGTTACCACGCCCGGTGGCGCGGAGACCACGCCACTGGGCGGACAGGGCGTTGCCGGCAGCGCGCTCGACGGCCGCCAGATCGACGCCAGCGGCGATCCACGCAAGAACCCCGCGAGCCCGCTTTCCTCGCGCAGCATCTTCTTCGACTTCGACAGCTTCGTGGTGAAGGACGAATACCGCAGCGTGCTCGAGGCTCACGCCGGCTACCTGCGCGCACGTCGCGATGCACGCGTGATTCTGCAGGGCAATACCGACGAGCGCGGCAGCCGCGAATACAACCTCGCGCTCGGGCAGAAACGCGCCGAAGCCGTGCGCCGTGCGCTCGGTGTGCTCGGCGTGCCCGATGCGCAGATGGAAGCGGTGAGCCTGGGCGAGGAGAAACTGCGCAACGAGGGCGACACCGAAGCGGCGCATGCCGAGAACCGCCGCACCGATATCGTCTACACGGACGAATGAGCCGGCCATGCCGATGCCGCGCCGCCTGGTTGCGCTGCTGATCGTGGCACTCGCCGGCACGACGCCGGCATGGGCCGAGAGTGATTCTGCGCGCCAGATGCAGGCCTTCGATGCGCGTCTGACGCGTCTCGAAAGTGCGCTGCAGAACCAGGAACTGCTCGGCCTTCTCAAGGAAGTCGAAACGCTCAAGGCCGAGCTCGCGCGTCTGCGCGGCCAGGCCGAGGTGCACGCCCACCAGCTCGATACGCTGGGCAAGCGGCAGAACGATCTCTACGTCGATCTCGACCAGCGCCTGGGCGAGCTTGCCAAGGCCGCGCGGCCACCCGAAGCGGCGACGGTGGCCACGCCCGCACCGGCCGCGTCTCCTGCCCCGGCCGCCGCGCAACCCGCGCCCGCCGCACAACCGGCGTCCGCCGCTGCGCCAGCGGGGCCCGCCGCCGCGGCACCGGCCGCGACGCCTGCCGCGGCGTCTTCCGCAGCTGCCACGCCCCAGCTCGACCCGCTGGTCGAATCGCGCAGCTACGAAACCGCACTCGCCCATTTCCGCGAAGGCAACTATGTCAATGCCATCGCCGGCTTTCGCGGCTTTCTCAAGGCCTATCCCGAGAGCACGCTCGCGCCGAACGCACAGTACTGGATCGGCTACTCGTATTACGCGTTGAAAGACTACAAGTCCGCGCTCGCCCACCAGCAGAAACTGCTCGCCGCATATCCGGCCAGTGCCAAGGTGCCTGACGCGATGCTCAACATCGCCACCAACCAGATCGCGCTCGACAATCTCGATGCCGCAAAGAAGACCCTGCAGGAACTGGTGGCCAAACATCCCGGCACCCAGGCGGCCACGCTCGCCAGCCGCCGCCTGAGTGCGTTGAAGTAAGCCGTGAGCGCCACAGCGATGCTCCGCGTGACGGAGGTGTTCCTGTCGTTGCAGGGCGAGACCAGCCGCGCCGGCCTGCCCACGGTGTTCGTGCGCCTCACCGGTTGCCCCCTGCGCTGTCGCTGGTGCGACACGCCATACAGCTTTCAGGGTGGCGAGAGCGCGACACTGCCTGCGCTGCTCGCGCGCATTGCGGACTACGGCGTGTCCACCGTGTGTGTCACCGGCGGCGAGCCGCTCGCGCAGAAGCACAGCCTCGCGCTGCTCACCGCGCTCGCGGACGCCGGCTATTCGGTGTCGCTGGAAACCAGCGGGGCGCTCGACATCGCCGGTGTCGATCCGCGCGTGTCGCGTATCGTCGACATCAAGCCGCCTGGGTCGGGTGAGGTCGATCGCAACCGCTGGGAGAATCTCGCATTGCTGACGCCGCACGACGAGATCAAGTTCGTCCTTGCCGGACGCGCCGACTACGAATGGGCGCGCGACGTGCTGCGCGAGGAAGCGCTCGATCGCCGCTGCCCTGTGCTGTTCGCGCCGGTGCAAGGCGAGCTTGCGCCGGAGCAGCTGGCTGCATGGATCCTGCAGGACCGCCTGCCAGTACGCATGCAGGTGCAGCTGCACAAAATCCTGTGGGGCAACGCGCCGGGACGATGAAATCACCTGCCGTCGTGCTCCTCTCCGGCGGGCTCGACTCCGCTACCGTGCTGGCGATCGCGCGCGACGCCGGCTATGCATGCCACGCCCTGAGCATCGACTACGGTCAGCGTCATGCCGCCGAACTCGCAGCCGCCGCGCGGCTCGCAGCGAGTCTCGGCGCCGTCGAGCACCGCGTGATCCGTCTCGGCCTCGGCGACTTCGGCGGCTCCGCGTTGACCGATGCATCCATCGCCGTGCCCGAGGCGCCCACCGAAGGCATTCCCGTTACCTACGTGCCCGCGCGCAACACCGTCATGCTCGCACTCGCGCTCGCCTGGGCCGAAGTCCTCGGTGCGCGCGACATCTTCATCGGCGTGAACGCTGTCGATTATTCCGGTTATCCCGACTGCCGCCCGGAATTCATCGAGGCGTTCGAGCGCATGGCCAACCTCGCCACCCGTGCGGGCGTCGAGGGCACGCGCCTCGTCATTCATGCGCCGCTACAGCATCTGTCGAAAGCCGGGATCATCCGTCGCGGCACGGCGCTTGGCGTCGACTATGGGCAGACGGTGAGCTGCTATCAGGCCGACGAAGCGGGCCACGCCTGCGGCGTGTGCGATGCCTGCCGCCTGCGTCGACAAGGGTTCGCGCAGGCGGGCATCGCCGACCCCACCGTGTACAGAAAAAGCCACACGTAGTTTTGACCTATTTGATTCGGCTCTGCTGCTGGAGAATAATCGACGCGCGCGTGTCTGCGCGCAACCATTGATAACACTATTCGGGAGACATGCCAGCATGGAAGGAATCGATCTCATCAGCCAGGTGCTCGCCGCGCTCGGCTGGGACCCGGCTAATGCCGATATCAAGGCCCGCACGGTCGCCTGGCTCGGCTTCGTGCTCGCCTTCATCTTTGGCTACGTCGGCAACAAGACGCACTTCTGCACCATGGGCGCGGTATCCGACATCGTCAACATGAGCCATTGGGATCGCATGCGCGCCTGGCTCCTGGCCATCGCCGTCGCCATCATCGGTACCAGCCTGCTCGTGTACAACGGCCATCTCGATCTCACCAAGACGATCTATACCGGATCGAATTTCTACTGGCTCGCCGCAATCGTCGGCGGCGTCACCTTCGGCATCGGCATGACGCTCGCTGGTGGCTGCGGCCAGCGCACCCTGGTGCGGCTCGGCGGCGGCAACCTCAAGTCCGTCGTCGTGTTTCTCTTCATGGGCTATGCCGCGCTCGTCACATTGTCCGGCATCTTCGGTGCCTTCCGCGTCAGCGTGTTGCAGGCCGAACCGGTCACCGTCTATCTGCAGGGCATGCAGACCATTCCCGAAGTGCTCGGGCTCGGTTCGCCCGGTGCCGCCCTCGGTGCGGGGCTGGCGATCGGCGTCGCGCTGCTGGTGTACATTTTTGCCAATAAAGAATTCCGTGCCAACTCCGATAACATCCTTGCAGGCATCGTGATCGGATTGATCGTGGTGGCGGGCTGGTACGTGACAGGCACATTCGGTTTCGGTGAAGACCCCGATACGCTCGAAATGGTCTATCTTGGCACCAACTCGCATCTCGCCGAATCGATGACGTTCGTTGCGCCGCTGGGCTACACCATGAATCTATGGGCCTACTGGACCGACAGCGCAACCATCGTCACCTTCGGTGTGGCAAGCGTGTTCGGCGTCGTCATCGGCTCGTTCGTCTACGCCGTGGCGCACAGAAGCTTCCGCTGGGAGTCCTTCAACTCGCCGCAGGACATGTTCCGCCACATCGTCGGCGCCGTGCTGATGGGCTTTGGCGGCGTCACCGCCATCGGCTGCACCATCGGCCAGGGCGTCACCGGCGTGTCCACGCTCGCGGTGTCCTCGTTCATCGTGCTGGCTTCCATCATCACTGGAGCAGCCATCACCATGAAGGTGCAATACGTCATGATGATGCGCCAGGCCTGACATCGGGCGCGTCGGCAGGATCCGCAGGGCATGGTCCAAATGGACCTTGACCCCGTGGTGACGGGTTGTTACGGTTAACCAAATGGCTTTTGTGGCCTGAAGGATCGATTTTGAAAACGTGGTTCCGCGCCCTGTGTTTCGCCCTCCTCGCCGGCCTCGCCTCGCAGGCCCATGCCAGCAAGGCCATCAACTTCAGCTTCACCGACAGCAAGGGCAAGACGATTCAGTTGTCCGACTACCGCGGCAAATGGGTCCTGGTGAATTTCTGGGCGCCGTGGTGCCCACGCTGCAAGATGGAGTTCGGTGAACTCAATGACCTCGACGCCCGCAGCGACTTCGTTGTCATCGGCGTTGCCATGGATTACGGCATCGACGTCGCCTCCGTCCAAAGCACCATCGAGCGCTTCAACCTGCGCTTCCCGCAGGTGATTGGCACCAACCGCCGCGACCCCGACAGCCCCGCGCAGCAGGTCGGCCCCGTCGATTACTACCCCACCTCGTATCTGTACGCTCCGGATGGCGAAATCGTCATGTTCGTGCCTGGCATCATCAGCAAACAGAAAATCCTCGCCTTCACCGACCAGTACCGGCAGACCAACCCCACCGCGTTCGTGCAGAGCGCGCCGCCCCCCGCGGCCGCCAAGGCGGTGGAGCCGGAACCCGTGGTGCGCAAGGCCAGCCACCCGGCGCCGGCCACCAGTCCGGCGAAAAAAAAAGTAACGATGTAACGAAGAAGAAGTAACGGCCCCCCGGATGGGGTTCGGCGAAAGAGGCGGGCAACCCGCCTTTTTTGTTGCACGGGCTTCCTTGCCGCACAAAATTCCGTGCTTCGGGGCTTTACCGGAAATCATCAATTCATCTATAATTGCGGGCTTTCGCGGATGCCCTCCGGCATCCTCGGGTCGGTAGCTCAGCCGGTAGAGCAGCGGACTTTTAATCCGTTGGTCGCGAGTTCGAATCTCGCCCGACCCACCAGAATCCAGACGGCCTGCGACAGCGGGCCGTTTCCATTGGTGCGTTTCGGACACGGCTGTGGCGGCGTCCGCTGCGCGCGTCACAGGCAGGGTGCTGCGTTGCGTCGCAGCACCCGCAGTTCGACAAACAGCAGCGTGATGCTGAACATGCTCATGCGGCCGGTGCTGCCGCTGAAGAAACCGAGCGGCGAAGCAGACAGGCTGAGGCTCACGCGCGTGCCCTTGCCCAGTTGCATCAGACGGCGGGCTGGCGGGCGAACAGCGAGAATTGCACGAACATCAGTGACAGACTGGTGAGGCTCATGCGTTCGGTCTGGCCGTGGAACCAGGCGAACGGGGTGGCGCTGAGTTCGAGGACCAGTTGGTTCTTGCCGAATTGCAGTTTCATGATGGTCTCCTTGGCGAGGGGTTTGCCTGAATACCTGCAATGCCTGTGCCACACGGACGGCTGTCGGTCTGGTACAAAAAATCGCCGACGAAACAATCGGTTGGTGATTCGTGCGTGGCTGCGGTGCCACGGGTTTTGGCACATCCTGACGGAAAACCGTCACGTCGTGTCGAAGCGGTGAACATCCGCCCAATCGGACGGGGAAACACGGCCGGCGCGGTAGAATCCGGCTTTCGTTTTGCGCGACTTTCGCGCCCCCCGCTTGCCTGCATGATCATCCTGAAGAATCTCACGTTGCGCCGCGGCGCGAAGGTGCTGCTCGACAGCGCGTCGGTGTCGCTCAATCCGGGCGAGAAAATTGGCCTGGTGGGCCGCAACGGCGCTGGCAAATCGAGCCTGTTTGCGCTGCTGAACGGCATGCTGCACGAGGACGCGGGCGATTTCTCGTTTCCAGCGCACTGGCGCCTCGCGCAGGTGGCGCAGGACATGCCGGAGACCAGCGAATCCGCGACCGACTTCGTCATCGCCGGTGACACCCAGCTTGCCGAGGCGCAGCGTGAGGTGGAAGCCGCCGAGGCCAGCGACGACGGCGAGCGCATGGCGCACGCCTACATGGCGCTGCACGACGCCGGCGCCCACGACGCGCAGTCGCGCGCGCAGGCGCTGATCCTCGGCCTGGGCTTCCAGGTGCGCGAGCTGAATCAATCTGTGAACAGCTTCTCCGGCGGTTGGCGTATGCGATTACAACTGGCACGCGCGCTGATGTGCCCGTCCGACCTGTTGCTGCTCGACGAACCGACCAACCACCTCGATCTGGACGCGCTGGTATGGCTGGAAGCCTGGCTGAAAAAATACTCCGGCACCATGCTGGTGATCAGCCACGACCGTGAATTTCTCGATGCCGTGACCAACGTCACCCTGCACATCGAGAACGGCCAGTTGACGCGCTACGGCGGCAACTACAGCACCTTCGAGGACATGCGTGCCGAGCAGATGGCGCTGCAGCAGGCGGCGTTTGCCAAACAGCAGGACAAGATCGCCCACCTGCAGGCGTTCATCAATCGCTTCAAGGCCAAGGCCAGCAAGGCCAAGCAGGCGCAAAGCCGGGTCAAGGCGCTGGACCGCATGGAAAAACTGGCGCCGATGCTGGCAAGCGCGGAGTTCGCCTTCGAGTTCAAGGAACCGCAGAACCTGCCCAATCCCATGCTGACCATCGACGACGCCAGCTTCGGCTACCCGCCGCCCGCCGATGCGCCGCCCGGCACCCCGCCGACCGTGATCGTGCGGCACGTCAGCAAGTCCGTCTTCGCCGGGCAGCGTATCGGTATCCTCGGCGCCAACGGCCAGGGCAAGTCCACCCTGGTGAAGACCATCGCGCGCGAGCTCAAGGTGGTCGCCGGTGAGGTCATCGAAGGTCGCGGCCTCAACATCGGCTACTTCGCGCAGCAGGAACTCGACGTGCTGCGCCCCGGCGACACGCCGCTGCAGCACATGATTCGCTTGGCACGCGACACGATCGCGAACGGCGGTGCCGGCCAGTTCAGCAGCCGCGAGCAGGATCTGCGCAATTTTCTTGGCACCTTCAACTTCAGCGGCGACATGGTCAAGCAGGCGGTGGGCACCATGAGCGGCGGCGAGAAGGCGCGGCTGGTGCTCGCCATGCTGGTGTGGCAGCGACCGAACCTGCTGCTGCTGGACGAGCCGACCAACCACCTTGACCTCGCCACCCGCGAAGCCCTGGCGGTGGCGCTGAACGAATTCGAGGGCACGTTGATGCTGGTGAGCCACGACCGCGCGCTGCTGCGCTCGGTGTGCGACGAGTTCTGGCTGGTGTCGCGTGGCGGCGTCGAGCCATTCGACGGCGATCTCGACGATTACCAGCGCTATCTGCTGGAGGAGGGCAAGCGCGTGCGCGAAAGCCTGAAGGAGGCCGGCAAGGTGGCAGAAACCCCAGTGGTCAGGGCGGAACCTGCGCCGGTTGCGGCGAAGAAGCTGGTGTCGTCGGGCAGGATCAAGTCGTTGAAGCAGAAACTGGAGAAGCTCGACAAAAGCATGGCTGCGCTACAGGCGGAAAAGGCGGCGTTCGAAGCCCGTCTGGGCGAAGCGCTTTCAGTCGAGGAGATTACTGAAACCGGCAAGCAGCTTCAGCATGTCATTGACGAGTTGACCATTGAAGAGGGGGAGTGGCTGGAACTGTCAGGGCAGATCGAGGAACTGGAAGGCGCGGGCGCCTGACGCTTGTTGCTTTGCCGGGGAACGTAAGCACCGGGTGCTAAACTGCCAAGACATCCATTCACAGGAAATCGTCATGCAAACCGCCAAACAGGAAGTTGCGTCTCTGCTTGAGCGGCTGCCCGAAGGCAGCTCACTCGAAGATGTGCAATATCACCTCTATGTCATCGAAAAGATACGCCGCGGCTTGGAGCGGGCGGAATCCGAAGGCGCGCTCACACAAGCGCAGGTAGCGGCGGATCCCGGAAAATGGCTCAGTAAATCGTAGTCTGGTCGCCCGAGGCGCTGGAAGATGTAAACGATATTGCAGCTTATATCAGAAGCTTATATCGCACGTGATTCGGCTTTTTATGCGGCGGCGGTTGTTGAGAAAGTGCTCGCAACGGCCATTGGGTTGAATCGGTTTCCCGAGTCCGGCCGCGTCGCCCCGGAACTGAATCAATCGAATATTCGTGAGCGTTTTGTTTACAGCTATCGCTTGATTTACCGGGTTGAGCCGGAGCGGGTATTGGTGACTGCGGTGGTGCATGGCAGGCGGTTGCTGGATGACGCTACGGCTGGGCGGCTGGCTGGGAACTGATTTTTGTGTTGCTCAGGGCAGTGCAGGTTTAAGGCCCGTTGGCCGGGGGTAGCCCAGCACCATCCCCGACCACGGCCAGCAACGAAACCCACCCCAACCACGTTAAAATGCCGCTTTCCCGAAAAGCCGCAGATCCGCCGTGAACCCCACCTTTCAGGACATCATCCTCACCCTGCAACGCTACTGGGGCGAGCGCGGCTGTGCGCTCTTGCAGCCTTACGACATGGAAGTCGGCGCCGGTACCTCGCACACCGCGACCTTCCTGCGCGCACTCGGCCCCGAGCCGTGGAAAGCGGCCTACGTGCAGCCCTCGCGGCGCCCGAAGGATGGCCGTTACGGTGACAACCCCAACCGGCTGCAGCACTACTACCAGTTCCAGGTGGTGCTGAAGCCGGCGCCGGCGAACATCCTCGAACTGTATCTCGGTTCGCTGGAGGCACTCGGTTTCGATCTCACGAAGAACGACGTGCGCTTCGTCGAGGACGACTGGGAGAATCCCACGCTCGGCGCGTGGGGCCTGGGCTGGGAGGTGTGGCTCAACGGCATGGAGGTGACCCAGTTCACCTATTTCCAGCAGGTCGGCGGCATCGACTGCAAGCCGATCACCGGCGAGATCACCTACGGGCTGGAACGCCTGGCGATGTATCTGCAGGGCGTGGAGAGCGTGTTCGATCTCACCTGGACGGAGGGGCTCAGCTACCGCGACGTGTATCACCAGAACGAGGTGGAACAGAGCGCCTACAACTTCGAGCATAGCGACGTCGACTTTCTGCTCGGTGCATTTTCCGCGCACGAGAAGAAGGCGCAGGAACTGGTGGCGGCGCAGCTCGCGCTGCCGGCGTATGAACAGGTGCTGAAAGCCGCGCACACCTTCAACCTGCTTGATGCGCGCGGGGCCATTTCGGTGACCGAGCGCGCCGCCTACATCGGCCGCATCCGCAATCTTGCGCGCAGCGTGGCGAAGAGCTACGTCGACAGCCGCGCGCGTCTGGGTTTTCCGCTGGCGCCGCGCGCGTGGGCGGATGAGGTGATCGCGCAACTGGAACGGAAGGCAGCCGCATGAGCGCGCAGAACCTGCTGGTCGAACTGTTCGTCGAGGAATTGCCACCGAAGGCACTGAAAAAACTGGGCGATGCCTTTGCCGCTGTGCTGGCCGAGGCTCTGGTGGCGCAGGGATTGGCGGAGGCGAGCGCCACGGTGGCGAGCTTCGCCTCGCCGCGCCGGTTGGGTGCGCATGTGGCCGGCGTGCTGGCGCGCGCCGCCGACCGTCCGGTGGCGACAAAACTGATGCCGGTCGCGGTGGGCTTCGACGCCAACGGCGCGCCGACCGCGGCGCTGCTGAAGCGTCTGGCCGCGCTGGGCGCGGATGCGTCCGCGGCAGGCAGTCTGCGCCGCGAAGGCGAGGGCAAGCAGGCGGCGCTGTTCTTCGACAGCATCGCGCCGGGCGTGAGTCTGGCCGACGGCCTGCAGCACGCGCTGGAAGCCGCGATGGCGAAGCTGCCGATCCCGAAGATCATGAGCTACCAGCTCGCCGATGGCTGGAGCACGGTGAACTTCGTGCGGCCGGTGCATGGTCTGGTGGCGCTGCACGGGACGGAAGTGGTGCCGCTGTCGGTGCTCGGTCTTGCCGCCGGGCGCACGACGCAGGGGCATCGTTTCGAGGCGAAGACGAATCCGGTGGCGCTGCGTTCCGCCGACGCCTATGCGGAACAGATGCGCGACGAAGGTGCGGTGATCGCGAGCTTCACCGAGCGGCGCGCCGAGATCGCGCGCCAGCTCGCGGCGTCAGCGGCACCGCTGGGGCTTGCGCCGATCGAGGACGATGCTTTGCTCGACGAGGTGACCGCGCTGGTCGAGCGCCCCAACGTGCTGCTCGGCAGGTTCGACGAGGCCTTCCTGGAAGTGCCGCAGGAGTGCCTGATCCTGACCATGAAGGCAAACCAGAAGTATTTCCCGCTGCTGGACGCGGCCGGCCGGCTCACCAACCGCTTTCTCATCGTCTCCAACATTTCACCGGCCGATGCGTCGGCGGTGGTGGGAGGCAACGAGCGCGTGGTGCGCCCGCGTCTGGCCGATGCCCGCTTCTTCTTCGACCAGGACCGCAGGAGGACACTGGACTCGCGTGTACTCGGGCTGGCGAAAGTCGTGTACCACAACAAGCTGGGTACTCAGGGCGAGCGGGTGACGCGGGTGCAGGCGATCGCCCGCGCGATCGGCGAGAAGCTCGGCGGCGCGACGCTGGCGCTGAAGGCCGACCAGGCGGCGCTGCTGGCCAAGGCGGACCTGCTTACCGACATGGTCGGCGAGTTTCCCGAACTGCAGGGCATCATGGGGCGCTACTATGCGCAGCACGATGGCATTGCTGACGATATCGCCTTCGCCATCGAGGATCACTACAAGCCGCGCTTCGCCGGCGACACCCTGCCACGCAACGAGGTGGGGGTGTGCGTGGCGCTGGCGGACAAGCTGGAAACGCTCGCGGGCCTGTTCGGTATCGGCGAGAAGCCTTCCGGCGACAAGGACCCGTTCGCGTTGCGCCGGCATGCACTGGGTGTGATCCGCATGCTGACCGAGAAGCCGGGGTTGCATCTCGATGCGCTGCTGAAGGATGCGCTCGCCGCATTTCCGGCCGGGTTGCTGGGTGACGTGGGCGCGGAGCTGGAGAACTTCGTCTATGATCGCATCAGCGGCATGGAGCGCGAGCGGGGCTTCAGCGCCAACGAAGTCGACGCCGTGCTGAGCCTGCGCCCGCCGGTGCTCGCCGATATTCCCCGGCGGCTCGAAGCGGTGCGCGCCTTCGCGGCGTTGCCGGAAGCGGAAAGCCTGGCCGCCGCCAACAAGCGCGTTGGCAATATCCTGAAAAAGGCCGAAGGCGAAGTGGGTGCGGCGGCCGATGTGGCGCGCTTCGTCGAGGCGGAGGAAAAGGCCCTGTTCGCCGCACTGACGGACATCGCACCACGTGCCGACGCGGCGTTCCTGGCGGGCGACTATACGGCTTCGTTGCAGGTGCTCGCCGCACTCAAGGCACCGGTCGACGCCTTCTTCGACAAGGTCATGGTCAACGCTGAGGATGCGGCACTGAAGGCCAACCGCCTTGCCTTGCTCAACCAGTTGCACCGCACCATGAACCGCGTGGCGGACCTGTCGCGCCTGGCAGCGTAAGATGGTCTCCCGCAGTACAGGAGTGTCGCCATGAAGCTCATCATTCTCGATCGCGATGGCGTGATCAATTTCGGCTCCGATCAGTACATCAAGTCGCCGGATGAATGGCGGCCGATTCCAGGCAGCCTGGAGGCGATCGCGCGGCTGACACGCGAGGGCTGGCGCGTGGTGGTGGCGACCAACCAGTCCGGCCTCGCGCGCGGCCTGTTCGAGATGGCGACCTTGAACGCCATCCACGCCAAGATGCACAAGGCGGTGGCACAGGCCGGCGGGCGTATCGAGGCGGTGTTTTACTGCCCGCATGCCGCCGAGAGCGAGTGCGACTGCCGTAAACCGAAACCCGGGCTGTTCAACGAGATCGCCACGCGTTACGGGCGCGATCTGGCAGGCGTGCCGGCGGTGGGCGATTCGCTGCGCGACCTGCTCGCCGCCGCAGCGGTCGGCGCGCGGCCGGTGCTGGTGCGTACCGGCAAGGGCGAGAAGACGCTGGCAGCCGGCGGCCTGCCGGGGGATACGCCGGTGTTCGCCGATCTTGGCGAGGTGGTCGAGCATCTGTTGAGGATCGCCGCGTGAATTTTTTGCGCTCGGCGCTTTTCGCCGTGATGCAGGCATTGCTCACGGTGCTGTTCAGCGTGGTTGCGTTGCTGAGCTTCCCGTTTCCACCGCATGCGCGCTACCGCATGATCACCGGCTACAACCATATCGTGATTTGGCTCGCACGCTGGGTGCTCGGCATCCGCTACGTGGTGCGTGGCCACGAACACCTGCCCGACCGACCGGCGGTGGTGCTCGCCAAGCACCAGTCGGCGTGGGAGACGGTGGCCTTCCTGTTCCTGTTTCCACCGGTGTCGGCGGTGATCAAGCAGGAACTGCTCAGGGTGCCGTTCTTCGGCTGGGCCTATCGCATGCTTTCGCCGATCGCCATCGACCGCAGCGCCGGGCGCGAGGCGCTGAAGCAGATCGTCAGCCAGGGCAGCGCCAAGCTGGCACAGAATTTCTGGGTACTGGTGTTTCCCGAGGGCACGCGCGTCGCGCCCGGCGAGAAGGGACGCTATGGCATCGGCGGCGCATGGCTGGCCGCGGAAACCGGCGCGCCCATCGTGCCGGTGGCGCACAACGCCGGTGAAGTGTGGCCGAAAAACGCGTTCGTCAAGCGTCCTGGCACGGTCACCGTCAGCATCGGCCCGGCGATCGAACCGGCCGGCAGGTCTGCGGCCGAACTCACCCGCGCCACCGAGGCGTGGATCGAAGCCGAAATGGCGAGGTTGCCCCCTGCTGCCGCGCGCCAATAACGGCGTCCTGCAACTCGGCGACGCCACGGTTCCCTACCGGCTGAGCCGCTCGCGCCGCCGCCGTACCCTTGGCTTGACCGTCACCGCGCACGAGGTGCGCATCCATGCGCCGGTGTGGACGCCACGCGAGGAAATCGAGGGCTATGTCCTGCACCAGCGCGACTGGCTGCGCCGTGCGTGGTCGCGCATGCAGGCACGGGTGCCGCCGGCCGAAGCCTCCAGCGAGGTGCGCTACCTCGGACGCGCACTCATCATCGAGGTGCGTCCGTCGCTGTTCTGTGACGTGCGTCGCCGCGGCGACCGGCTGCATGTCCATGCGCCGTTATCGGCGGATGTCGCGGCGCTGGTGCGCGAATGGCTGGTCGCGCGCGCCGCGCGCCTGCTGGCGTGGCGAATCGCCCGGATGGCGCGCCGACTCGGCCGTGCGCCGGCGTGCTTCGCGCTGTCCGACGCCCAGACGCAGTGGGGCAGTTGCACGCGGCGTGGCCATGTCCGCCTCAACTGGCGGCTGGTGCAGGCGCCACTGGCCTTGGTGGACTACGTCGCCGCGCACGAGATTGCCCATCTCGTCCACCTCGACCATTCGCCACGTTTCTGGGAGCAGGTCGCGGTCCTGTGTCCCGATGCGCTGGCACGGCGCGCCGCACTGCGCGGGATGAGCGCCGCACTGTTCCGGATCTGAGGCACGTCACAGGGCGGGGTCTCGCTGTGCGAGTGTCACGTCAACGCCGCTGGCGCAGTGCGTCGAGTTCCTCCAGCAGGTCGGCGACCAGTGCCGCGAGCTCGGGCACGGCGTCGAAGTCGCGTTCGAGTTCGCGCATGCGCCGCGCGCGCACGAGGCTCGCGCCGGAAAAGCGCCACGTGCCGGCGATGCTTTCCACATGCGGAAACAGGCCTTCGCCGATATGGCGCACGAGCCAGTCGGATTCGACGCTGCAGGCTGCGGCGACCTGCTCCAGGGTGAGCCAGGAGGCCTCCATGAGACTGCCGGTGAAGATGTCGTCGTCGTGCATGGTTCACGTCCTCCCGGACCGGCGCGGTTCGAACGCCAGTTCGCGCGCCATGGTTTCATAGAATTCCCGCGCTTTCGGCGAATCGGCCGGCGGCAGCACCACCTGCAGGTCGAGCAGCAGGTCGCCCGGCGGTTCGCCCGGCAGGCCGTGACCCCGCACGCGCAGTTGTCGCCCGCTCTGTGCGCCTGCGGGAACGCGTACCTTGACGGCACCGCCCGGCAGGTCGACGCTGACAACGGCGCCGAGTGCCGCTTCCCACGGTGCCAGTGCGAGCGTCAGGTGCACGTCGCGACCCTCGGCGCGCAGGCGCGGATGCGGGCGGAACTGTACTTCCAGCAGCAGGTCGCCGGTGGGGCCGCCACCCACTCCAGGTGCCCCCTGGCCGGCGAGGCGGATCACCTGGCCCGCGCGTACACCGCGTGGAATCTTCACGTTGAGCGTGCGGGTGGCAAGATGCACGCGTCCCTGCGCATCGAGTTGCGGTACGCGCAGGTTGATCTGGCGTGTGGCGCCCGTGAAGGCGTCTTCCAGATCGAGCAGCACCTTGGCGTGATGATCCTCGCCCTGTGCACGGAAGCCCGCACTGCGTGTGCCACGTGGCGTCGCCCCCATGTGGCCGAACAGCTCGGCGAAGAAATCGCTGAAGCCGGCCGCCTCGTGAGGCGAAAAGCCGTGCCCGGAGAACTCGAATCCGGCGTCCCAGTCGGGTGGCGGGCGAAAGTCCTGCCCCGGTTGATAGCCGCGCCCGACCTGGTCGTAGGCGGCACGCTTCTCCGGGTCGGACAGCACCGCGTAGGCCTCGTTGACCTCCTGCATGCGGGCCTCGGCATCCGCCTCCTTGGAAACGTCCGGGTGATACTTGCGCGCGAGCTTGCGGAAGGCTTTCTTCACCTCGTCCGCGCTGGCATCGCGCGCCACGCCCAGCGTCTGGTAATAGTCCTTGAATTGCATGCGGCGTCCTCGTCGATTGGTTCACTCTCTCACAAATCCGGCTCTCGGGTTGGCCACTGCCACCGGCCTGCAACCCATCGAGTATCTGCCGACGTCAGCGATGGATAGCTTGAATTCGTCAACTGGCGACCACCGGCACGATCCACAACTCGACGCGGCGGTTGAGCGCACGACCGGCTTCGGTGGCGTTGTCGGCACGCGGTTCGGTCTTGCCCTTGCCGTAGGATTCCAGCCGCAGCGGGTTGACGTTACGTGCGGCGAAATGATCCATCACCGCCTGCGCGCGGCGTTCAGACAGGGCCTGATTGTATTCGTGGCTGCCGATGTTGTCGGTGTGGCCGATCACGGTCACCGTGGTCTTGCCGTACTGATTCAGCACCTGTGCGATCTTGTCCAGTGTCGGCAGGTAGCCGGGTTTCAGCACGGCGAGGCCCGAGTCGAAACCGGTGCTGGCGGTCATGCTGACGAGTAGCGCGTTGTCGCTGGCGCGTTTTTCCACGGTGATTTCACCGCGCTGGATTTGCGGCTGCAGCTGCTTTTGCAGGTCTTTCGCCTGCTGATCCATGTAATAGCCGACTCCGGCACCGGTGAGGCCGCCGCCGACCGCGCCGATCAGCGCCCCCTTGCCACGATTCCTGTGGTTGATGATTGCGCCCAGTGCGGCACCGCTGGCGGTGCCGATGATCGCACCCTTTTCGGTCTTGCTGAGCTCGCGCCGGTCTCCTAGGTCGTTGGTGGCACAGCCAGCGGCGAGCAGGCTCGCGAGGAGCGGGGCGGTAAGGGAAAGCTTTTGCATTGTCGGTTCCTTGTTGAAAAAATCGGTGAAATTCGTCTGTGCTGGCGGGAGGTGCCGTGTGCGTGGCCGTTTGACGGCATGCCGGCCCGCGGACCGTGAATAGGACAATATGGGCTACCGAGGTTCCCGCATGGCGGGGGCTTGCATTTTTTCCGCAGCGCGCCATAACTACTGTTCCGCAGATTTTCCGAAAGGGCAAATTCGTGACCGACCTCTTCACTCCCGCGCGCTTTGGCGATCTCGAACTGCCCAACCGCATCGTCATGTCGTCGCTGACGCGCTGCCGCGCCGGCGCCGGCAACGTGCCGACACCGTTGATGGTCGAATATTACCGCCAGCGTGCCGGCGTCGGCCTCATCCTCAGCGAAGCCTCGCCGATCTGTGCCGCAGGGCACGGCTATCCGCGCACGCCGGGCATTCACACGCCGGAGCAGATCGCCGGCTGGAAACACGTGACCGCGGCGGTACACGGTGCCGGCGGGCGCATCGCGCTGCAACTGTGGCACGTCGGGCGCATTTCGCATCCCGCCTTGCAGCCCGGCGGAGCGCTGCCGGTGGCCCCCTCGGCGATTCGTCCGGCGGGACGGGTGTTCACCGGCAGCGACATGCAGGACTATGTCACGCCCCGTGCGCTGGACACGGACGAATTGCCGGGTCTCGTCGCGAACTATGCCGAAGCGGCGCGCAACGCCATGGCTGCGGGTTTCGACGCGGTCGAGGTACACGCCGGCAATGGCTATCTGCTCGACCAGTTCCTGCGTTCGTCCAGCAACCAGCGCACCGACGCCTACGGCGGCAGCCAGGCGAACCGCGCACGCCTGCTGCTGGAAGTGATGCAGGCGGTGTGCGAAGCCGTCGGCAGCGCACGCGTCGGGGTGCGCCTGTCGCCGGTGACGCGTGCCAACGGCCTGTCGGACGACGATCCGCAGGGCCTGTTCGAGTACGTGGTGGCGCAGTTGAACCCGCTCGGCCTCGCTTTCCTCGATATCCTGCGCGGCACCGGTGGTGCCCCGCAGGAGGCGTGGGTGCCGTTCGACTATGCGCGCCTGCGCGCGCTGTACCGCGGCAACCTCATCCTCAACAACGCCTTCGATTTTGCTGGCGCGCAGGCGGCGTTGCAGGCCGGCGAGGCCGATGCCATCGCGTTCGGTCGCCTGCTGCTCGCCAATCCCGATCTGGTCGAACGGTTCCATCGCGGGGCACCGCTCAACACACCCGATTACGAAACCTTCTACACCGGCGAGGCAAAGGGGTACACCGATTATCCCGCGCTCGCGGACTGAGCCGCGAGGCGGCGCGCCAGCACCTCGTAATCGGCGATGGCGAGCGCCTCCGCGCGCAACCCGGGGTCGATGCCGAGCGCGGCGAAATCCGCGGGTGTGAACAAACTGCCGAGTGTGTTTCTCAGCGTCTTGCGGCGTTGCGCGAACGCCGCGGCGACGACGCGCGCGAACATTTTCTCGTCAACCGGCGCGATCTCGGCGGACGCTTTCGGAATCAGGCGCACCACCGCCGAATCGACCTTGGGCGGCGGATTGAACGCGGTCGGCGGCACGTCGAGCAGCCAGTCCATGTGGCAGCGGCGTTGCAGCATGATGGACAGACGGCCATAGTCCGGGGTCGAAGGTGCGGCGACCATGCGCGCGACTACTTCCTTCTGCAGCATGAAATGCATGTCGCGGATGTGCGGCGCGAAATCCAGCAGATGGAACAGCAGCGGGCTGGAGATGTTGTAGGGCAGGTTGCCGACGATGCGCAGGTCGTCGCCGACCCTGGCGAAGTCGAATTTCAGTGCGTCGCCCTCGTGGATGGTCAGCCGCTGCGGCGGCCAGCTGCGGCGCAGCCGCGCGACGAGGTCGCGGTCGAGTTCCACGACGTGCAAATGCGGCAGCCGTTCCAGCAGCGGCCGCGTCAGCGCCCCCAGCCCAGGACCGATCTCCACTACCGTTTCTCCGGGCTGGGGCCGAATGGCGTTGACGATGGCGTGGATCACGCCGTCATCGACGAGGAAGTTCTGGCCGAAGCGTTTGCGAGGGGTGTGGTTAATCAGTTTGGGCATCACGTTTGCTCCCTCTCCCCTTGGGGGAGAGGGTTGGGGTGAGGGATCAGGGATCAGTGGGCAAGGGGCAAGGGGCAAGGGGCGATGGATATGAAAAAAGCCTGGCGCAGCTCATGAATTCATCAAGTACGCGGCGCAGCCGCACGCCCCCCTGATCCCTGATTCCTGATTCCTGGTCCCTGACAAGCCATCCCGATCGCCGCCAGCAGGCTGCCGAGTTCGGCGCGGCCGCTGCCGGCGAGGTCGAGCGCGGTGCCGTGGTCGACGGACGTGCGGATGAAGGGGAGGCCGAGGGTGACGTTGACGCCGGCGCCGAAGCTTGCGTACTTCAACACGGGCAGGCCCTGGTCGTGGTACATGGCAAGCACGGCGTCGCACGGTTCGTGGCGGATGCGCGAGAACAGGGTGTCGGCGGGCAGCGGGCCGACGAGATCGAGGCCCTCGTCGCGCAAACGCAGCAGGACGGGCTCGATGATGTCGATTTCCTCGCGCCCCAGGTGGCCGGATTCGCCGGCATGCGGATTGAGGCCGGCGACGGCGATGCGCGGGCGCGCGATGCCGAATTTCGTGCGCAGGTCGGTATCGAGGATGCGGATCACGTCGGTGAGAAGCTGCGGCGTGATGGCATCGGCGACGGCGCGCAACGGCAGATGGGTGGTGGCGAGCGCGACGCGCAGGCCGCCGCCGGTGAGCATCATCACCACGCGTGGCGTGGCGCTGTGTTCGGCAAGATATTCGGTGTGGCCGGTGAAGACGAAGCCGGCGTCGTTGATGATGCCCTTGTGCACCGGCGCGGTGACGAGCGCGTCGTAGCTGCCGTCCAGGCAGCCGGCGAGCGCGGCGTCGAGCAGCGCCAGGACGTGCGCGCTGTTGGTGGGGTCGGGCACGCCGGGCACGACCGGCGCGGCGACCGGCAGGTGGCGCACGTGCAAGCGGCCCGCACGGTGCGCCGGGATGTCCGCGCCCCCGGTGATCTCGAGCTTGACGCCGAGCATGCGCGCGCGTGTGCGCAGCACTTCGGCGTCACCGAGCACGACCAGCCGACACGGCAGTTCCCGCGCCGCCAGCGCGACGCACAGATCGGGACCGATGCCGGCGGGTTCGCCGGCGGTGAGCGCGATGACCGGAGGCAGCGGCGAGGAAATCAACGAAAACCCTGGTGCGTGCTCAATCGAGCGGGCGCAGTTCGACATATGCCGAGTCGCGGATCTGCCGCACCCAGTCCTGGAAGGACTCCTCGGCCTTGCGTTCGCGGATCGCCTGGCGCGCCAGCAGCTTCTGGCGCTCCTGCGTCACGTCCTGGTCGCGACGCTCCAGCACCTGGATCAGGTGCCAGCCAAAGGGTGACTGGATCGGTGCGCTGACCTCGCCCGGCTTCAACGCGTTCATCGCCTTTTCGAAGTCCGGCACGGTGTCGCCGGGGTTGATCCAGCCGAGATCGCCGCCTTTCGAGGCGCTGGCGTCCTCGGAGTGCAGCCGTGCCAGCTCGTCGAATTTCACGCCGTGGTCGATGCGCTCCTTCAACTGCTGCAGACGGGTACGGGCATCGTTTTCCGAGACGAGTTCGTTGGTCTTGATGAGGATGTGGCGTGCGTGGGTCTGCGTGACACTGAGCGTGGCGTCCAGGCCGCGCTTGTCGTAGAGCTTGAGGATGTGAAAACCGTTGCCGCTCTTCAGCAGCGGTGCGACCTCGCCCGGCTTCAAGGGCTTGAGTGCCTCGTAGAAGAGAGCGGGAATCTTGCCGCCCGCGCGCCAGCCGAAGGCGCCGCCCTGCAGGGCATTGGAGGCGTCGGAGTAGCTCGCGGACAGCTGGGCGAAATCGGCGCCCTTGGCCAGCTGGTCGAGGATGTCCTGCGCGCGCGCGCGGCGCGCCTGGATCTGCTCCGGCGAGGCGTTCTCCGGCACGGTGACGAGAATGTGCGCGAAGTTGTACTCCGTCTCTGCGCCCTGCTGCGCCTGGGTCTGCAGGTAGCCTTCGATTTCCGCGTCGCTGACGGCGACGCGGTTGTCCACGTCGCGTTCACGTGCACGTGCGATCAGCATTTCGTCACGTATCGTGGCGCGCATGCCGTCCAGGGTCTGGCCCTCCTTTTCCAGTGCGGCGGCAAGGCCGGCGAGGTCGAGCTGATTCTGCGCAGCGATGCGCTGCAGCGCCCGCTCCACCTGTGCGGCGTCGATCCGCACGCCGGTGCTGCGCGCGTGCTGCTGCAGCGCCAGCTCGGTGACCATGCGTTCGAGCAGCTGCTTTTCCAGTGTCGCGCGGGGCGGCAGCGGTGTGTTCTGGCGTGCCAGGCTACGCTCCACTTCGCGGTAGCGGCGCGTGAGCTCCTGGCGCGTGATGACCTCGTCGTTGACCACCGCGACGATGTGGTCGAGCGGCGTCACCGCGGCATGCGCCGGGAGCAGCAGCGAAGCCGCGAGCGACAATGCCGCGACCCACTGCGCGGTGCGATGTTCAGGGCGTTTTGAGAAGATCATTGCTGGTCCTGTATCCGGGGACACTCTGTTTCAACACGTCGAGCGGGTTGGCGCCGATGCGCCCCATGCCGCTCAGTTCGAGCTGGAGGAAGAACGCGTCGGTGGACTGGTTCTCCTTGGTGGCCAGGCGCTGGAACACGCCGCGCACGATCCAGCAGCCGCCATTGTATTCAAGACCGGCCAGACCCTCGACCAGCTTGTCGTCCTGGAAGGAGTAGTTGTAGCGGAACATGCCATACCAGCGCGGCGCCAGCGGCCATTGTGCGGAGACGTCGACCTGCTCGGTGGTTTGGTCAATGTAACGGTAGCCAAAGTTCAATGTACGTCCCGGCGTGGGGCGGTAGGCGGCACCGAGATTGCGGCGGATGGTGACGCCGTTCTGGGTGTTGACCTGCCAGGCGGCGTCGATGCGCCAGTCGCGGGTGATCTGTCCGCTCGCCGCCGCCAGCAGGTCGGTGGCGTTGCTGTTGCGCACCGGATCGCCCGGATTCAGCGTGACCTGCTGGTCGCTGAAGTAGTAGCGCTGGCCGACGGTGACCTGCAGGCGCTCCAGTCCGCTGTCCGCATCGGTGAAGCGGCTGGTCAGTGCCAGGGTGAGCTGGTTGGCGTCGTTGACACGATCGCCGCCGACGAACTGGTTTTCGGTAAACATCTGCGCATAGCTGAAATCGAGTAGTGCGGTGTCGAAATTGGGAATGGCGTCCTGGTCGCGGTAGGGTGCATAGACATAGTAGGCACGCGGTTCCAGGGTCTGCTCGAAACGGCGCCCGGCGAATTCCAGCGGGCGCTCGAACACCACGCCGCTATCCAGACTGAGGATCGGCACGTTACGTGAAACGCGCGATTTCGCCGCGTCGTCGTCGAGCACATAGTAGCTGCTGTGCCAGCCGAGCTGCGGCGTGACAAAGCCGAATGAGGTGGCAAGCGGCAGGCGCAGCGTCGGATAGGCGAGGGCGCGCGTGCCTTCCGGCTGGCTGGCGTCGGGATGGGCGAAGTGGGTCACTTCGCTGTCGAAGCGGAACTCAAGACCATTGGCGAAGGTTTGCGCCGTACCGAAGCGCGCCTGCGGCAGGCGCGCATAGAGATCGGCGATGGGCGTGGCGGCGGTCGAATCCTGCAGGGTCTGGAAACTTTGTGCGCGCAGTTCGGCGTTCCAGTTGGCGCGCCGGGTGGTGATCCATGCCTCGCGGTTGATGTGGGTCTGCGAGGTGACGGCGATCAGGTTCGACAGGTCGCGGAAATAGTCGTTGTCGGAAACGCGGCCGAACAGCATTCCTGCGCGGGTATTCGTGTCGATCTGGTATTCATTGTGCAGGGCCACGCTCCAGCGCGAGCGGCCTGCCTCGTTGTCGTTCGGCAGGTATTCGAGACGGTTCTCGCCGCGCGCATCGCCGAACAGGTAGCGGAGCTCGCCCCCCAGTTGCACGCCACGCTTCGACAGCAGGCGCGGATACAGCGTTGCGTCGTAATTGGGCGCGAGGTTGAGGTAGTAGGGCACCAGCACGTCGAGGCCGCTGCGTTCGGTGGTGCCGAAGGTCGGCGCGAGGATACCGGTCTTGCGTTCCTCGTTGAGGGCGAAATCCATCCATGGCGTGTAGAGGACGGGCGTTCCCAGGAAATGCAGCGAGGCGTGGCGCGCGGTGCCGATGTTGCGCGTCTTGTCGATGTCCAGCTCGCCAACCTTGAGGAACCAGTCGTCGTTGTCGACCGGACACGTCGTGTAGGTGGCGTTCTGCAGCGCGAAACGCTCCTTGTCGATGAAGTCGATGTGCTGGGCGTTGCCGCGCCCGGGCTGCGCTGTGAACTGATAGACCGGAGACGTCATCGCACCGCTGTAATCATCGAGGTCGAGCTTGAGCGTGTCGCCGTGCACGAGCAGGCGCTCCTGTTCCAGCCGGACCGCGCCGCGCGCGTCGATTGCATTGAGCGTGGTGTCGTAGCGCAGCCAGTTCGCCGAGAATACCTGCCCGGCCTGCCGTGCTTCGACGTTGCCCTGCGCTTCGACGATGTTCGGCGCGGTCGACTCGATGCGGTCGGCGGAGAGGAACATCGGCGCGCCCGTACCCACGGCCGCGGACCCGCGCAGCTCGACGTCCTTCTTCAGGGCGAGCCCCTCCGCCGCGGCGGAGCCGGCGGCCAGCAGCAGCGCGATGAAGGCAAGGCCGGGCAGAGTGGACAAGCGATGTAGAATCCGCGTTGGGTTATTCGGAGCGGCAGGACCGTGGAACGTTTGCAGGCATTACAGGAATGGGCGGCCCGCCAGTTGGGCGGCGATGGGCTGGATATCGCGCCGGCGTCGGCTGACGCCAGCTTCCGCCGCTATTTCCGCGTCACTGCCAAAGGTCGCGATTATATCGTGATGGATGCGCCCCCGGCGCACGAGGATTGCCGGCCCTTCATCGCCGTGGCGCGCCTGTTCGGCGAGGCCGGGGTGCACGTACCGGAAGTGCTGGCCCAGGATCTCGACCAGGGCTTCCTGCTGCTGAGCGATCTCGGACATACCACCTACCTGTCGGCGCTCAACGCAGCCGACCGCGATCCCGCGGTCGCGCGGGAGCTTTATCTGGCGTCGAACGACGCGCTGATTCGCATCCAGCAAGTGAGCCGCCCCGGCGTGCTGCCGGAATACGACCGGGCGCTGCTGACCCGCGAACTGATGCTTTTTCCCGAATGGTATGTCGCGAAGCATCTCGGCGTCGCCATGAACGAACAGCAGCAAGCCATCCTCGACGCCGTCTTCGAACGCATCCTCGCCAACAACCTCGCCCAGCCGCAGGTCTGGGTGCACCGTGACTGGCATTCGCGCAACCTCATGGTGTCCGACCCCAATCCCGGGATTCTCGATTTCCAGGACGCGGTTTACGGCCCCATCACCTACGATCTCGCGTCGATCTACCGCGACGCGTACATCGAATGGGACGAGGAGCAGCAACTCGACTGGGTAATCCGTTACTGGGAGAAGGCGCGCGCCGCCCGCCTGCCCGTGCGCGAGGACTTCGGCGAGTTCTGGCGCGATTTCGAGTGGATGGGGGCGCAGCGCCACATCAAGGTGCTCGGCATCTTCGCGCGCCTGTACCACCGCGACGGCAAGGACGGCTATCTGCAGGACATGCCGCGGGTGATGCGTTATCTGCGCAAGGTGTGCGCGCGCTACGACGAACTGAAGCCACTGCTGTCCCTGCTCGACGTGCTGGAGCAGCGCGAGGTGCAGGTGGGCTACACCTTCTAGGGCAGCCCGCATGCGCAGCGCCACGACCCGCAGCGCCATGCTCCTCGCCGCCGGCCGCGGCGAACGCATGCGCCCGCTCACCGACCACACGCCGAAGCCGCTGCTCGCGGTCGGCGGTAAGCCGCTGATCGTGTGGCACATCGAGCGGCTGCGCGACGCGGGTTTCCGCCACATCGTCATCAATCATGCGCATCTCGGCCAGCGCATCGAAGACGCGCTGGGGAACGGTGCGGCGTTCGGCGTGTCGATCGAGTATTCGCGCGAAGTCAGCGCGCTGGAGACGGCGGGCGGCATCGCGACCGCGCTGCCCTTGATCGGGGAGGAGGTGTTTCCCGTGGTGAACGCCGACATTCATTGCGACTACGATTTCACGCGGCTGGCGGAGCCGCTCGCGCGCCTCGCGCAGGGCCATGACCGTGCGCATCTGGTGCTGGTCGACAATCCGTCCCATCATCCGGAGGGTGATTTCGTTCTTGCCGGCGGGCGCGTCGTCAATGCCGACCGCCCGCTCACGCCGCATCCCGCGCGCCTCACGTTTTCGGGTATCGGCGTCTACCATCGCGCGCTGTTCGACCAGACCCCGGCAGGTGAAAAAGCGCCGCTGGCGCCGCTCTTGCGGCTGGCGATCGACGCCGGACGCGTATCCGGCGAACACTACACGGGGCGCTGGGTCGACGTCGGCACGCCGGCGCGTCTGGCCGCGCTCGACCAGCAACTGAGACAAACGCATGCAGCCTGACGCCGCGATCTACCGCGCCCGCCGCGAGCGGGTCATTGCCGAGATGGGCGAGGGGGTGATGGTCATCGCCACCGCATCCGAAGTCCCGCGCAACCGCGACACCCACTACCCCTATCGCCACGACAGCTATTTCTACTGGCTGACCGGCTTCACCGAGCCGGAAGCGGTGGTGGTGCTGGTGGCGGGCAGCGCGCCGCGCCACATCCTGTTCTGTCGCGAACGCAACGAGGAACGCGAGATCTGGGACGGCTTCCGCTACGGCCCGGCGGCGGCACGCGAGGCGTTCGCCTTCGACGAGACTTTCGCGTTCGATGCACTCGATGCGGAACTGCCGAAATATCTGGAGAACCAGCCGCAGCTTGCCTACATCATCGGTCGCGACATGGCGTGGGATACGCAGGTGATGGGCTGGCTCAACGCCGTGCGCGCGAAGGCGCGCAGCGGCGTGCAGGCACCGGTGCGCCTGGTCGATGCGCGCGTCTGGCTGGACGAGATGCGGCTCGTCAAGGACGACCACGAACTTGCCTTGATGCGCCGCGCCGCGGAGATTTCGACGCGTGCGCACGGCATCGCGATGCGCGCGACGCGCCCCGGGCGCCACGAATACGAGATCGAGGCCGAGATGCTGTGTGCCTTCCGTAGCGGCGGCGCGGCGGCGCCCGCCTACACCTCGATCGTTGCCAGCGGCGCCAACGCCTGTGTGCTGCACTACGTGTTCAACGACCGCCCGCTTGCCGATGGCGACCTGCTGCTGATCGACGCCGCTGCGGAGTTCGGCAGCTACGCCGCCGACATCACGCGCACCTTTCCGGTCAATGGCCGGTTTTCCGCGGCGCAGAGGGATGTCTACGAGCTCGTGCTGGCGGCGCAAACGGCGGCGATCGCGACGGTGCGCCCCGGCGCGCTGTGGAACGATCCGCACGAAGCGGCGGTACGCGTGCTGACCGCGGGCATGGTCGACCTCGGCCTGTTGCACGGCGCGGTCGACGATCTGATCGAGTCGGGCGCGTACCAGCGCTTCTACATGCACCGTACCGGTCACTGGCTCGGCATGGACGTACACGATGCCGGCGACTACAAGGTGCACGGCGCATGGCGGCCGTTCGTGCCGGGCATGACGCTCACCGTCGAGCCGGGGCTGTACATTCGTGCCGCCGACGACGTTCCGGCCGCCTTCCACAATATCGGCATCCGTATCGAGGACGACGTCGTGGTGACCGCGGACGGCTGTGAGGTGCTGACCACGCCACCCAGGACGGTGGCGGAAATCGAAGCATGGATGCGCGGATGAGTGAAATTCTGGTGGTCGGCGCGGGTCCGGTCGGCGCAGTGTGCGCGCTGGCGCTCGCACAGCAGGGCGTCGCCGTGCGGGTGCTGGAAGCGCAACCCGCCGACGCGCGCGGCGATGTGCGCACGCTCGCCCTGGCGCACGGCGCGCGGCTCATTCTCGAACGTCTCGGCGTGTGGGAACGGCTCAGCGAGGTCACGCCGATCACACGCATCCACATCTCGCAGTGTGGCGCGCTGGGGGTGGCGCGGCTGGCCGCCGACGAACTGGGCGTGCCGGCGCTCGGTTATGTACTGCCCTATGCGCAGCTCGCCGCGGCGCTGAAGGACGCCTTGCGCGAGGCGGAGGTTCCCGTTGAATACGGTGTCGCGGTCGACCGCATCGACGCGGGGCGGGAGGCCGCGACACTCGCTACGCGTGATGGGCGCACGCTCGCGTCGCCGCTCGTGGTGGTCGCCGATGGCGGCCGCGGCGAGGGGGCGCCGCCACCGTGGTTCGAAGCCGACTATGAGCAGGTGGCGGTGGTGTGTGACGTCGCCAGCGAGCGGCCGCACGCCAACCAGGCCTACGAGCGCTTCACGCCGATGGGGCCGGTCGCGCTGTTGCCCAAGGGCGAGCGTTACGCGCTGGTGTGGACCGCACCGCGTGCCGAGGCCGAGCGCATTGCCGCATTGTCCGACGCGGATTTTCTTGCTGCGCTGTACGCGCACTTCGGCGGCCGCCAGGGACACTTTCTCGAAGCCGGTGTGCGCCGCACTTTTCCGCTGCGGCTCACCTACACCGGCAGCGCCGCCGCGGACCATGTGGTGCGTATCGGCAATGCCGCGCAGACCCTGCATCCGGTGGCGGGCCAGGGGTTCAATATCGGCCTGCGCGATGCCTGGGAACTCGCTGCCCTGTGCGCCGACACTGCGCCGGCGCGGTTGGGCGATGCCGCGATGCTTGCCGCCTATGCGCGCGGACGGCGGTTCGATGTCCTGGGTGGCGTGGGGTTCACGGATTTTCTGGTGCGGGTGTTTTCCAACGATGTCGCGCCGCTGCGCCATGCGCGCGGTCTCGGGCTGATGGCACTCGAAGCGCTGCCGCCGCTCAAGACCTTCGTCGCGCGCCGCATGATGTTCGGAGCCCGCGGTTGAATCGGTTTGGGCATCACGTTCGCCCCCTCTCCCGCCTGCGGGAGAGGGTTGGGGGGAGGGCAACATGAATCCGGAGCGCTTCCACGCGGTCGTCGTCGGCGCCGGGCTGGTCGGCGCCGCCACCGCGCTGGCGCTCGCGCGTCAGGGGCTGCGGGTGGCCCTGATCGAACGCCGGCCGCCGCCGCAGCCGGCGGCGGCCTGGGATACGCGCATCTACGCCATCAGCCCGGCCAGTCGGCAATTTCTCGAAAACCTCGGTGCCTGGAGCCGGCTCGATCGCGCGCGCATCCAGCCGGTCTATCGCATGGACGTCGCCGGCGACGGCGAGGGTAGCGTGCGGCTCGACGCCTATGCCGCGGGCGTGTCGCATCTGGCGACCATCGTGGAAAGCGGGCGCCTGCAGCACGCGCTGTGGCAGGCGATCGTGGAGGACGGCAGCGTGGCCCTGTTTTGCCCGGCGGTGATCGCCACACTGGCGCGCGCGGGCGATCACACGCGGCTGACGCTCGACGACGGCACGCTGCTGGAGGCCGGTCTCGTGGTCGGTGCCGATGGCGCCGATTCGCGCATACGCGACTGGGCCCGTCTTGACGCCGTGACGACGCCTTATGGACAGAGCGGCGTGGTGGCGAACTTCTCCTGCGCCCGGCCGCATCGCGGTACGGCATTCCAGTGGTTCTTCGATGGCGACATCCTCGCCTGGCTGCCCTTGCCCGGGAACCGGGTATCGATGGTATGGTCCACTGTTACGGCGCAAGCAGAAGGTTTGCTCGCACTGGATGCGGCGGCGCTTGCCGAGCGGGTACGCAATGCGGGTCATGACCGGCTCGGCGCCTTGCAGGCGCTCACCCCGGCGGCGGCGTTTCCGCTGCGCCTGATTCGCGTGGCAACGCCCGTCGCGCCCGGTGTCGCGCTGGTCGGTGACGCCGCGCACGGCGTGCATCCGCTTGCCGGCCAGGGTGTCAATCTCGGTTTTGGTGACGCCGAGGCGCTCGCCGAGGTGCTGGCGCAGCATCGCCGCACGCCGGGTGATTCGCGCGTATTGCAGGGCTACGCGCGGCGGCGCGCCGCGCCGGTTGCACGCATGCAGACAGTGACGCACGGCCTGCATCATCTGTTTGCCGAGCCGCGCGCGGCCTGGCTGCGCAACGCCGGGATGGCGCTGGTCGACCAGGTGCCGCCCCTGAAGGCGGCGCTGGTGCGCGAAGCGATGTCCTGATTTTCTTGTCCACTCTGGAGTTCCCGATGAAATTCATTTTCCTGGCGCTGGCCGCAACCCTCATGGCGACCGCGACGGCGCAGGCCAACGAGTCGGTGATCCGCAAGGCGATCGCCACCCAGTTCCCGCAGGCACGCATCGAAGCGGTGCAGAAGACCCCGTACAGCGGCCTGTTCGAGGTCTATCTCGACGGCCAGATCGTGTATGTGGACGCCAAGGGGGAGTACATCTTCGCTGGCGACATCATCGATCTGAAGAATCGCACCAACCTCACGCAGCAACGCCTCAACCGCCTGCAGGCGGTGAAGTGGGACACGCTGCCGCTCGCGAACGCGCTGAAAACGGTGAAGGGCAAGGGCGAACGCAAGCTGGTGGTGTTCTCCGACGTCGACTGCCCGTTCTGCCGCAAGTTCGAGGCCGAGCTCGCGCAGGTGGACAACATCACCGTCTACACTTTCCTCTATCCGATCGAGGGCCTGCATCCCAAGGCGGTGCAGACTTCGAAGCAGATCTGGTGCGCACCGGACCGCAACAAGGCGTGGGACGACTACATCACGCGCGGCAGCGTGCCAAACAACGACGGCAAGTGCGCCAATCCGGTCGACGCGACCATCGCGCTGGGTAACAAGCTGAAGGTGGGGGGTACGCCGACCCTGGTATTCGCCAACGGCGTGCGCGTGCCGGGCATGGTGCCGGCGGCGCAACTGGAACGCCTGCTTGCCGCGAACGCCAAGTGAGCCGCGAATTCTGGGATACGCGTTACGCCACCGAGGCGTATATCTTCGGTACGGCGCCGAACGTGTTCCTCGCGAGCCAGGCGGCGCGCATCCGGCCCGGCATGCGCGCGCTGTCGATCGCCGACGGCGAAGGTCGCAACGGCGTGTGGCTCGCAGAGCAGGGCGCGCGGGTGCATGCCATCGACATTTCGCCCTTCGCGCTGGACAAGGCGCAGAAACTCGCCGTTGCGCGTGGCGTCGCCATCGACACCGAACAGGCTGACGCACTCGACTGGCACTGGCCCGCGGCGGCCTACGATGTGGTCGTGGCGATCTTCATCCAGTTCGCGCCGCCCCCTGCGCGCGAGCGCATCGTCGCCGGCATCCGCCGCACCCTCGCGCCCGGCGGTCTGCTCATCCTGCAGGGCTATACGCCGAAGCAGATCGAGTTCGGGACCGGCGGGCCGCCCGATCCCGCGCACATGTACACCGCCGACCTCTTGCGGCAATGGTTCGGCGACTGGGAGATCCTGCATCTCGCCGAGCACGAATCCTTCATCAGCGAAGGCACGCACCACCACGGGCAGTCGGCGCTGATCGACTTCGTCGCGCGCAAACCCGCCTATTGAGGCGGCACGAAGAAGTTTGAAACCGTATTGGTTTGCAAGGGCTTCAAGGGTGGACAGATTCGTTGAGCCGCCTCAATAGAACGCTGTCTTAATTGATTATTGCTTCGGCCCATTCACCTTCCCGACCTTGCAATATCGAATCGGATTACCCTGCCACTTCAAACTTCAGATGGCCGAATCAATAATCAGCGCGCGTTGCGCAGGCGCTCGTCACGCGCCAGTGCGCGCAGGCCGCCGAGCGCCTGCGCCAGCGAGTCGCTGTCGTGGCGGCGCGGATAGACCATCCACACCGGTACCCTGAAGCGCGGGCTGTCGGGCACCTGCCACAACTGGCCCGACGCGATGTGGTGTTGCACCAGGCGGCGCGGGAAATAGCCGCTGCCGCCGAAGGCGAGCAGTTGCTGCACCCCCAGCCAGCCGATGTTGGCGACCAGCGTCGGTGTCGGCACGTGGGGAAAATGCTCGGCGAACTGCTCGTGGAATTCCGCTTCCCAGTCGATATGGATATAGCCGGGGTCTGGCCAGCCGCGCGCCAGATCGCTCGTCACCAGGACCAGATCCTCCTCGAACAGCAGATCGGCGGCGAGGCCCGGGCGCGCACTCGAGGTGTAGATCACGCCGATGTCGATCGCGCCCTCGATGAGGTTCTGCATGATGTCTGCCTCGAAGCCGATTTCCAGACGCAGCGAGACGTCGGGTGCCTGCGCACGCATCCACGCCACCCAGTGCGGCAGAAAACCCTCCCACAGTGCGATGCGCGCCGACAGTGCGATGACATCGTGATAGCCCTCCGGCAAGCCGATGTCGTGGCGCGCCTGCTCCATCGTACGTACCAGGTTGTTGGCGTGGCGCAGGAAACGCTTGCCTGCGGGGGTGAGCGTCGCGCCGCCGCGGCCGCGCTGGAACAGGCGCCTGCCCAGCGTCGTCTCCAGAGTCTGGATGCGTGTGCTCACTGTCGACTGGGTGACGTGCAGCCGGCTTGCCGCGGCAACGAAGTTGCCGCTGGTGGCGACGGCGAGAAAAGTGCGGGCGAGTTCGGTGTCCATACCAATATAGTGATATTTGGATATTCGATATTAAACATCAAAATTTCTCGCTGGATGAATACTTTTTAGTGTTTTAGACTCCGTCCAGCCTGTTAGACCCGATGGTCACGGCGGAGGGTAGTCCGGATCATGAAACAACCGGTTACCCACACCGTCGGCCTCCCTCCGCTCCGCGGGCGGGCGAGGGGGCCGGACAAGGCTTCGTTCATAACGTTCTTGAGGAGTTCGCCATGAATCAGCCCGCCCATCAGACGAATTGGGTGTCCGCACCCAACCAGCCGGGTGAAACCCTGCCGCAGACACTGGTCGCCGACGCCCGCTGCGTCGTCCGACAACTTGCCCTCTTCCTCGGCGGCGCGGTCCGCATTCGATTTTCGGCGCTTTTCCGTCGCGTCGGCGTAGAACAGACACGGCGTGCCGCTCGCGTGCGGCCGTCCCACGCCTTGAACCTGGGCTGAGGGGTGACGCATGCGCAAACTTGCCTATTCGGTTTCGGAACGCGAACACTGGATTTCCGCGGCGGGCGGACTTTTCGGTACCCTGGCTGCACTGTGGGTGAGCCAGTTCTGGCTGTCGGGGCACGGCGGCCTGCTCGCGGTCGCGTCCATGGGCGCCAGCGCGGTGCTGCTGTTCGCTGCCCCGCATGGCGCCATGTCGCAGCCCTGGCCCGTGGTGGGCGGACACCTGGTGTCGGCCTTCATCGGCGTCGCCTGCGCACGCTGGTTCGGACAAGATCCCATGATCGCCGCTTCGCTCGCTGTGTCGTTGTCGATCGCGGCGATGTACGGCATGCGCTGCCTGCATCCGCCCGGCGGTGCCACGGCGCTGTATGCGGTGCTCGGCGGGCCGGCCGTGCATGCCCTCGGCTATACGTATGTGTTCAGTCCGGTGCTGCTGAACGTGCTGGTGCTGCTGGTCGTGGCGGTCGCGTTCAACTATCCGCTCGTCTGGCGGCGCTACCCGCAGGTGTGGCATGCGCGCTGCCATGATCCGGTCACCGGCGCCAAGGAAATGTGCATGATTCCTCACAGCAGCCTGGTGTACGCGCTGTCGCAAATCGATACGTTCGTCGACGTCAGCGAAGAGGACCTGCAACAGATCTATACCCTGGCGATGCACGCGCATCACGAGAATCCGCCTGTGCCGCTGGGACAGGTGGTGGCGGCCAGCGCCTGACGCGCGTGGCGCCGCCTGCCGGCGTCAGCCCAGGGCCGTGTCCAGCAGCAGCATCACCACGAAACCGCCGATGAGGCCGAGGGTGGCGGCCTGCTGGTGGCCCTTGCGGTGGGTTTCCGGGATGATTTCGTGCGACACCACCCAGATCATCGCGCCGGCCGCAAAGCCGAGGCCCGCGGGATACAGCGGCGCGAATCCCGAGGTCAGCGCGACGCCGACGATGGCCCCTGCCGGTTCGGCGAGCCCGGTGAGCGCCGCGGCCAGCGCCGCCTGCCACGGCGCGTAGGCGACGGTGCGCAGCGCCACGGCGACCACCAGGCCCTCCGGAATGTCCTGGATGGCAATCGCCGTCGCGAGCGGCACGCCGACTGCGAGATCGGCACCGGCAAAACCGACACCGATCGCCATGCCTTCCGGGACGTTGTGCAGGGCGATCGCGAACACCATCAGCCATACCTGCCGCAGGTGCGGCGACTCGGGGCCGTGATGGCCTGCCTGGGCATGTTCATGCGGCACCATCTTGTCCGCCAGCAGCAGTAGCAACGCGCCCAGCAGCAGGCCACCCGCGACCAGCGCGGAGCCGGCCGGCCGACTGCCGAGGAGGTCGGCGCCCGCAGCCACACCCGGCAGGATGAGAGAGAAACTTGCCGCCGCCGCCATGACGCCGGCACCGAAGCCGAGCATGATGTCCTGCCAGCGCGGCGAAATCTCGCGCACGAACAGCGCGGGCAGCGCCCCCAGCGCGGTGGCGAGCGCCGCCGCCGCGGAACCGGCGAGCGCCTGCCCCATCGGCGTGTGCAGTCGTGTGCCACCCTGCGCGATGGCGATCCATGCGAGGCCCGCCAACAGGAGTGCCCCGAGCGCCCAGGCGCCCCGGCGCGCAGCGCGGGCATGGCGTGGGTCGCTGAGATAGTTGTGCATGGTGCGGGTGGTGGCGTTCATGCGTGCTTGGCCTCCTTCTGGCGCGGTGTGCCCTGCAATGGGGCCGATATGCCGCACGACGGCTGAACCCGGATTATCCAATAGGCCGTCGGGCTTCAGTCCGACATGCCGGGTCGAAACCCGACCGGGCTGTCTGCGTGGCCCCGTAGATCGGGCTTCAGCCCGACTGGACCTCAACCGACCGTTGCGTCGGGTTGAAACCCGACCTACAACCCGTTGATTTGTCATGCACGGCTGTTCCAATGGATTTTTTGGATTCAAGACCAGCCGGCGACACTTGTCGCGTGAATGGTCTAGAATTGATCCATTGATGGAATCGAACGCTTCCCATGACCCTGCAGGAACTGAAATACCTGGTGGCACTGGCGGACCACGGTCACTTCGGGCGCGCGGCGGAGGCCTGCTTCATCACGCAGTCGACCTTGTCCACCCAGATCAAGAAACTGGAGGCGTTCCTCGGGGTCACGCTGTTCGACCGCAGCCTGAAACGTGTCACGCCGACGCCGATCGGCAGGGAAATCCTTGCCGCAGCGCGCAACATCGTCGAGGAGGCCGAGCGCATCCGCGAACTGGCCAGACACGCGCAGGACCCGATGACGCGCACGGTCCATCTCGGTGTCATTCCCACGCTCGGCCCCTACTACCTGCCGCACGCGTTGACCCTGGCGCACAGGAAGCATCCGGGTCTGCGTCTGCTGTTGCGCGAGGAAATGACGCCGCAGATCCTCGCGCATCTTGCCGATGGCAAGCTCGATGCGGGCCTGCTCGCCCTGCCGGTGAACGATGACGCGCTGCATGTCGAACCACTGTTCCACGAGCCGTTCCATGCGGCCTTGCCCGCGGGGCACGAACTGGCGAAACGCAGCACGCTGAAGGTGGCCGACATCATGAACGAGAAACTGCTCCTGCTCGACGAAGGACATTGCCTGCGCGACCAGGCACTCGATGTGTGCGGCGCACGCCAGAATCGCCGCGAGGAAGTGCGCGCGACCAGCCTGGAGACGTTGCGGCAGATGGTCGGCATGGGGCTGGGGCTCACACTGCTGCCCGCGCTGGCGGTCGACGCCGGGCCGCGCGTGAGCAGAAAATCGGTCGAAATCCGGCCGTTCCGGGTACCGGCGCCGGGGCGGACCATCGCGCTGGCCTGGCGCAAACGGGCGCCGTTTCCCGAAACGTTTGAACGGCTGGCGGCGACGCTCAAGGCGAGCCTGCCCGAAGGTGTGGAGGTGGCGTGATGTCCGCCCTCGACGACCCGCGCGTCTTCTTCGCCGCCGAGCGTACGCTGATGGCATGGAATCGCACCGGCCTGGCGCTGATGGCGTTCGGCTTCATGCTGGAGCGTTTCGGCTTGCTGCTGCACACATTGCGACCAAGTCTCGGGCATGTGGGGCGCGACCTGTCCTTCTGGATCGGGGTCGGCTTCATCGTCCTTGCGCTCGCCGTCATCACCCTTGCCGTCGTGCAGTTCCGGCGCGTGCTCGCAAGCTTTGGGCCCGCCGAGATTCCGCAGGGCTATCACACCTGGCCGGCGATCGCCATGAACGTGTTGGTGCTGGTCCTGGGTTGCGCGCTGCTGGCGTATCTGTTTTACGAGTTGTAGGGATCCGGGATCCCTGGCATATCTTCCGGCCGCACCACAGCGATCCGCTTCACCCGGACGCTGACCGCTGCCCGGCCAGAAGGCAAGTATCCGCCTCGCCTCGCGCGTGATGCGCACGCGCCGCTGGCAGATGGCCGGTCGCGGCGTCCTGGCGCCTGCCGCCGGACAGAGGGTGCGGTTGCATGGTCCGGAGGTTGGCCGCGGACTCATTTAGAATCGGTACATCTTGAGATATCTGCTACTAATCCCTCTCTGCCTCGTCGGGTCGGGCGCCGCGGCACTGGATCTGCCCGCGCATCCAGGTGAGTTCTGGCTGCGGCGCGATGCGCTGCCGGTGCCGGCCACCGCGTCCGATACCGTGCGCTTCACCAGTCTCGTGGCGCTCACCGAACATGCGCTGCGCACACGTGCCGCCTCGCGCGCCGCATGGCTCGCCATCCAGGCGGAAGCGGCACGGCTGGACGAAGCCGAAGCGGCGCGCTGGCCGACGCTGAGCGCGCAGTTCGCGTTCACCCAGAGTCGTGCGCTGTCGAGTTCGGGCGCCGCCGTGCCGACGTTACATCGCTATGGTCCCAGCCTCACCCTGAATTACCTAATCCACGACTTTGGCGCACGCAGCGCCGGCATCGAGGCACAGCGCTACCAGTTGATCGCGCGGCTGCTGCAGAACGACCGCGTGCTGCAGGATGTGATCGCCGAGGTCGAAGCGGCCGCGTTCGCGCTCCTGGCGGCACGTGCGCGCGTCGACGCGGAAACGGAACAGGAGGCCGCGCTGCGCGCCAGTGTCGACGCCGTGGCGATCCGTCTGCGCGGCGGGCTCGCTTCGCGCGCCGACGAACTGCGCGCCCGTGCCGCGCTCGCCGAGGCGCAACGCGCACGGCAACTGGCCGAACGCGACCGCGCCAAGGCGGACGCGGCGCTGAAACAGGCCGCCGGCCTCGCGCAGACCCAGACGCTGGTGCTCGATTGGGACACGGCGCCGCCGCAGCAAGCCGATGTGCTGCTCGCCGATCTGCTCGCCGAGGCCGAGCGGCAGCGTCCCGATCTGGGTGCGTTGCGCGCGGCCGCCGCGGCGGCGCGGCAGGATGCGGCGCAGGCGCGCGCGGCGCGCTGGCCCAGCCTGTCGCTGAGCGCCAACACCGGACGCACCTTCTTTCTCGAAGACGAGCGTACACCGTCGAGCACCTACAACATCGGCGTCAACGTGGTTGTGCCGCTGGCCGACGGTGGGCGCCTGCGCGCCGCGGCGCGCGCCGCCGAGCGCGAGGCGGAGCGGCTCGACGCCGAATTCGATGCCGGTCGCGCCGACGCCGCGCGCGCGGTGGCGGACGCCTATTTCGACACGCGCGACGCACAGGCCGCGCGCGGATTCGTTGCCGTGCAGTTCGACAGCGCGAGCGAATCGGCGCGCGCCGCGGCGTCACGTTACGCGGCCGGGGTGGGCAGCCTGCTCGAACTCCTCACCGCGCAGGCCGATCTGGCACGCGCCCGCCAGGCGCGCGCGCAGGCGGACACCGACTGGCTGGCGGCATTTTCGCGCCTGAACCACGCGCTGGGCCGGTTGCCCGGCGTCGCGCAGGAAGGACATCCATGAAGACTCGCATTCTCGTCGCCCTGCTCGTGCTTGCGCTCGCCGCCGGGGTGGTGTGGCGCCTGCAGCAGCAGAGTGGCCCGCAGGAACGCGCGAGCGGGGGTGATCGCGCGATCGCGGTGCGTACCGTGCCGGTGGCGGTACGCGATTTCCCCATCGTGATCGAGCTTCCCGGCACGGTCGAGGCGGCGCAGCAGGTCTCGCTCGTCGCACAGGTGGGCGGCACGGTGCTGCGCCGCCACGTCGTGGAGGGCGACAGCGTGCGTGCGGGACAGTTGCTCTTCACGCTGGATGCGCGCCCGGCGCAGGCACGCATCGAGCAGGCGCAGGCCGCCCTCGTGGGCGCGCGCGCCGAAATGGCCGAGGCGGAAAAGAAACTCGCGCGCCTGGCGCCCTTGCAGGCATCCGGCTACATCAGCCGCCAGGAATACGACGATGCGGTGCTCGCGCTGGAAGCTGCGCGGGCACGTGCGGGCACCGCCACGGCCGAGATGCGGGGTGCCCAGCTCGACGTCCAGTATGCGCAGTTGCGTGCGCCGATCGCCGGGCGCGTCGGCCGCATTGCGGTGCATGAGGGCAGCCTAGTGCAGGCGGGGGGCGACGTCCTGACGACGATTCTCGCACCGGGCACGCTCGACGTGCGTGCCGCCGTCGCTGCGCAGAACTGGCCTGCGCTCGCTACGGCGCGCGCACGCGGCCGGGTCGAGGCCGAGGTGTTCGACGACACGGCGCAGGCGGTGCCGCAGCGTGCCGAACTGGTCTTCACCGATGCGCAGCTCGACGCCGTGACCGGCACCGTGCCGGTGAAGCTGCGGCTCGCGGAACCGGGTGCGCTGCTCTCCGGCCAGGGTGTGCGCGTGCGCCTCTTCGTCGGCGCCGAGCCCGGCGCGCGGGTGGTGCCCGAGGCGGCGTTGCAACATGGGCAGCAGGGGGATTATGTGTACGTGGTGCGCAGTGGCAAGGCGGCGGTGCAGCCGGTGCGCCTGCTGCGCCGCCTCGATGGCGAAGCTGCGCTCGCCGGTGAACTGCGCGAGCACGAGCCGGTGCTGACGGAAATCCCCAAGCGCCTGAAAGCGGGCAGCAAGGTGAAACAGGAAACACGCCAATGACCGGTGCCAGGTCAAACGCGTGCAGCGCCCCGCATGGCGGCCGGGGAACGCGGCGTCAGCCCGATGCGCATCGCGCGTGCCGCTTCGGCTTCGCGCCCCTTCGCGTGCTTCGCGGACAAAGAAACCGCCACCCATGAATCTCTCGCGTCCCTTCATCGAACGCCCCGTCGCCACCCTGATGCTGGTGTTGGCGATGGCGCTGCTGGGTGCGCTCGCCTACCGGCTGCTGCCGGTCAACGACCTGCCACAGGTCGATTTTCCCACCCTGCGCGTGTCGGCGTCGCTGCCCGGCGCCAACCCGGAAACCATGGCCGCGACGGTGGCGCGGCCGCTGGAACGGCAACTCGCCACGGTGGCGGGAATCGAGTCGATGAGCTCGCAGTCGAGCCAGGGCTCGACCAGCATCACGCTGCAATTCACCCTCGACCGCGACATCGACGCCGCCGCGCAGGATGTGCAGACCGCACTGGCGCAGGCCATGGGCCGCCTGCCGCCAGGCATCGACCCGCCGCAGCTGCGCAAGATCAACCCGGCCGACTCGCCGATTCTCTATCTCGCGTTGTCCGCGGAACGGCTGCCGCTCACCGAGCTCGACGCCATCGCCGACGCGCGCGTGGTGCAGCGCCTCACCGGTTTGCCGGGCGTCGCGCAGGTGCTGGTGTTCGGCGGCCAGAAATACGCCCTCAACCTGTATCTCGATCCGGCACGCCTGCAGCAGCGGGGGCTGACCTTTGCCGACGTCGTGCGCGCGGTGCAGGCCGCCAACCCCAACCTGCCGTCCGGTACCCTCGACGGCGCGACGCGCTCGTACACGGTGAAGGCGCCGGCCGCGCGCGCCAATGCCGAAGATTTCGGCGACGTCATCGTCGCCTACCGCGACGGCGCCGCCCTGCGCGTGCGCGACCTCGGTCGCGCCGAAGACGGCGTGGAGAACGACAAGGCGCGCACCTGGTACAACGGCACGCGCGCCATCGTGCTGGCGGTGCAGCGCCAGCCCGGCGCGAACACCGTCGAGGTGGCCGAACGCATCCGCGCCATGCTGCCGGACATCGAGGCGGAACTGCCCGACGGCGTGCGCCTGCAGGTGCATTCCGATCGCTCGCGTTTCGTGCGTGACTCGCTGCACGAAGTGAATTTCACCCTGCTGCTGGCCCTTGCGCTGGTGATCCTGGTGATCTATGCCTTCCTGCACGACCTGCGCGCCACGCTCATCGCCGCATTGGTGCTGCCGAGTTCCCTGCTCGGCACGTTCGCCTTCATGCATCTGGCCGGCTACAGCCTCAACAACCTGTCGCTGATGGCGATCACCCTGGCGATCGGCTTCGTCGTCGACGACGCGGTGGTGATGATCGAGAACATCGCGCGGCACCTCGACATGGGCAAGCCGCGCCTGCAGGCGGCGCTCGACGGCGCTCGGGAGATCGGGTTTACCGTGGTGTCGATGACGGTCTCGCTCGCCGCGGTGTTCCTGCCCATTCTGTTCATGGGCGACATGATCGGGCGCCTGTTCCAGGAGTTCGCGGTATCGATCGGCGTCGCCGTGCTGCTCTCCGGCGTGGTCGCGCTGACGTTGACACCCATGCTGTGCGCGCGCGGCCTTGTCTCCGGGGTGCCGGACAACGCCGTGGCGCGTGCGTTCGATGCGGTGTTTGCCCGCTTTCGTGAGGCCTATGCGGTGACCCTGCGCGCGTCGATGCGTCATCGCGGCCTCATGCTGCTGGTGTCGGCCGTGGTGTTCGGTGCCATGCTGTGGCTTACCGGGACGGTCAAGCAGGGCTTCATTCCGCGCGTCGACTCCGGGATGGTCTTCGCCAGTGTCCAGTATCCCGAAGGCATTCCCTTCGAGGAACTGTCGCGGCGCCAGCAGGAACTCGCCGCCCGCGTACAGGCGCATCCGGCGGTCGAAGGTCTGATGTCGTCGGCCGGGCAGGGCGGCGGCGGCACCACCGGCAGCAATCTCGGCCGTCTGGTCATTCGCCTCACCCCGCGCGATGCGCGCGCAGGTGCCGATGCCATCATCGATGAGCTGCGCACGGCGACGCGCGGCCTCGGCGGCGCCAGCATCACCTTCACCAATCCGGCTTCGATCAATGTCGGCTCGCTGATCGCCAGCAGCGACTATCAGCTCACACTGACGGCCGGGGATTTCGACGTGCTCAAGGAAGCGGCGGTCGCGGTGGAAAAGCGGCTGGAAGAATTGCCGATGCTGGTCGACGTCAACAGCAATCTCGAACTCAACAATCCGGAACTGCGTGTCGTGCCGGATACGCTGGCCGCCGCCCGCCTCGGAATCACCACCGAACAGTTGCAGCAGACACTCTACGATGCGCTCGGCGGGCGCCGCATCGGCGAAATCTACGCCGCCGCCGACCAGTACGTGATCCGCGTCAAGGCGCTGCCCGAAGCGCAACTCGACCCGGCGGTGATCGGACAATTGCCGCTGCGTACCGCGAATGGCGAAGTGGTGCGCCTCGATGCGCTGGCGCGGGTGGAGGCGGGTGTCGGGCCGGTCGCGGTGTACCACTACGGACAACAGCCGGCGGTCACTCTGTCGTTCGGGCTCGCACCCGGCGTCTCGCTCGACACCGCGCTCGCGGCGGCGCGCGCGGCGGCGCGCGAGGTCGCGCCGCCCGAGGTTGCCGTGCAGTTCACCGGCGCCGCGCAGAAATTCCAGGAATCGACGGTGCAACTGCCCTTGCTGCTGTTGTTCACCGTCATCGTCATCTACATGGTGCTCGCGGTGCTCTACGAGCACCTCGGTCATCCGCTCACCATCCTCACTGCGCTGCCGCTGGCGGGGTTCGGCGCGCTGCTCGTGCTGCTCCTGGCCGACGCGGAGCTCAACGTGTTCAGCTTCGTCGGCATCATCCTGCTGGTCGGGCTGGTGAAGAAGAACGGCATCATGATGATCGACTTCGCCCTCACCCGGCAGCGCGCCGGCCTCAGCGCCGAGGACGCCATTGTCGAGGCGAGCCTGGTGCGCCTGCGCCCGATCATGATGACGACCTTCGCCGCCATCTTCGCCACGCTGCCCATCGCCATCGGTTTTGGCGCGGGGGGCGAGGCACGCCGGCCGCTCGGTATCGCGGTGGTTGGCGGGCTGGTGTTCTCGCAGTTGTTGACGCTCTACATCACACCGACCTTCTACGTCAGCATGGCGCGCCTGGAAGCGGCGCTGCGCCGCATGCGCTCGCGATCGACCTGAGCGCCGCCACGTTTGATTGATAACATCAATCGATCCGATGAATATTATCCGTTGGATAGAATGATCGATAATGCCTAATATCGCACCTGTCTTGATTGACATCACAAATCAACCACAGGAGCCGATCATGCAGAACATCAAGTCCCCCACCATCCAGAACCTCGAGGCCGCGTTCGCCGGCGAGTCGATGGCCCACATCAAGTACATGTGGTTCGCGCGTCTGTGCCGCAAGGCCGGCGACGAGGAAACCGCCCGCGTGTTCGAGGAGACCGCCGCGCAGGAAATGCTGCACGCCTTCGGCCACGCCGAGCTGCTGTTCGCCGCCGAGACCATGACGCCGGAAAAATGCCTGCAATATGCGATCGAGGGTGAAACCTACGAATACACCGAGATGTATCCGAAGTTCCGTCACGAGGCGATGATCGAAGGCCGTACCGATGCGGTCGCCGAGATCGACGAGCAGATCGCCGAATCGAAGGAACACGCGGAAATGTTCAAGAGCGTGCTGGAAAAGGCCGCCAAGCGCTTCGCCGCGCTGGCCAAGGTCGAGGAAAAGCACGCGAAGCACTATCAGGCGCAAAAGGACGCGATCAGCGCCTGAGCGACGAAATACCGATTGACCACTTCAATTTTGGAAAGGAAACATCATGAAAGCCTGGCAATGCATTGTGTGCGGTTACATCTACGACGAAGCCAAGGGTGATCCCGAGCATGGCATCGCTCCCGGCACCCGCTGGGAGGACGTGCCCGAGACCTGGGAATGCCCGGATTGCGGCGTCGCAAAGAGCGATTTCGAGATGATCGAGATCACCGCCGCCTGACACGACTCAGGCACGGGGCGCAGCCTTTGCGCCCCGACCGCTTCACTGGAGAACATCATGTCTGCGTCCCCCGTTGCAACACCGCCTGCCCATGACGTGGCGAATGCCGACGGCCCGATCGTCATCGTCGGCTCCGGTCTGGCGGGCTACACCCTGCTGAAGGAAATCCGCAAGCGCGACGCGGCCGTGCCGGTCACGCTGGTCACCGCGGACGACGGCAGCTTCTATTCCAAACCCAATCTGTCGAACGCGCTCGCTGCCGGCAAGGCGCCCGCGGCGCTGGTCGGTGCCGCAATGGAGAAGATGGCCACCGAACAGCGCGCCACGATCCTTCCGCATACCCGGGTGACGGCCATCGACACGGCACGCCGGCAGCTCGTCACCGAGCGTGGCGAACTCGCCTACGGCCGTCTGATCCTCGCGCTCGGCGCCGATCCTTTCTCCCACGGGCTCGATGGCGACGCTGCCGAAGCGGTGCTGACGGTGAACGATCTTGCCGACTACGCCGTATTCCGCGACGCCATCGCGGGCAAGCGCAGTGTGGTGGTGCTGGGCGGCGGGCTCATCGGCTGCGAGTTCGCCAACGATCTCGCGCAGGCCGGCTACCGCGTCGACGTGGTGCATCTGGGTGACTGGCCGCTGGAGCGCCTGTTGCCCGCCGAGGCCGGACAGCGTCTGGCCGACGGCCTCGCCACCCTGGGGGTGCGCTGGCATTTCGGCCGCAGCGGGCGCAGCGTCACGCGCCACGCGTCCGGCTTCACCGTCACGCTCGACAACGGCGGCACACTCGCTACCGACGTCGTGTTGTCGGCGATCGGCCTGCGGCCGCGCACCGCGCTCGCCGCGGCGGCCGGCATCGCCACCGGTCGCGGCATCCAGGTCGACAGCCTGTTGCAGACCAGCGCCCCGCAGGTCTATGCGCTGGGCGACTGCGCCGAAGTGGACGGCGTGAACCTGCCGTACGTGCAGCCCCTGATGGTGCAGGCGCGCGCGCTGGCCGCCACGCTAACCGGCACACCGACGCCTGTCGTCTATCCGGCGATGCCGGTGATGGTGAAGACTCCGGTGCATCCGGTGGCGGTGCTGCCACCGAAGCCGGGCAGCACGGGTGGCTGGCAGGTGGCGTGCGGTGAGCAGGGTGTGTGTGCCCTGCACGTCGACGCCGGGGGCCGTTTGCAGGGTTTCGCGCTCACCGGGGCCGAAACCGCGCAGCGCACCCGCCTGGTGGCCGAGCTTGCGACCTAGGAGCCTGTCGGGCTTGAGCACGATCTATTGCGCTGGCGGGATAGCGGTCCATATTTGCCCATTTTTTCGTTACACAGGCCCGCTATGCGCCTCAAAAATGGACAAATCCGTCCTCGCTCTCCCACTCGGTTCGCTATGATCGCTCAAGTCCGACAGACTCCCAGGCGGGGAAGGGGCGTGCGGGTCAGGGACGAGAGCTCAGTAACTGCTGTCGCCCGGACGCGGATCGGTGAAGCCGAGTGTGTCTGCGTTTTCGGCATCCGCCCGCATCGACGTGCCCTGGTAGGCTGGCGCCGCGTGGCTGCTGCTGCCAGGGCGCGGGTCGTCGAAGCCGAGCTCGCCATCCGTGCCGGTATACGCGACCTCGGCCTGCGGCTGCCAGCCGTGGCGAATCAGTTGGGCCTCGTCCGGATCCATGGCGAAGGCACCGCCGGAAACCGCCGCGGCGAGCGTGGCACCGAGAAGGCCGAGGCGAAGCGTGTGGAATTCGTGGGTTTTCATGATGAGCCTCCGTTCAGTTGGGGGGAGGGAAAAACCGGATGGAAGGTGCGCCTGCGGCCCTTCTTTCCGGCGCGTCGGTAAACTCACGATAGCGCCGGCGCGCCACCGGGGCATCCGGCAGATGGTCTATGCGCAAAGGACTATTGATCCGGCACGAAGAAGTTTGAAACCGTATTGGTTTGCAAGGGCTTCAGGGGTGGACAGATTCGTTGAGCCGCCTCAATAGAACGCTGTTTTAATTGATTATTGCTTCGGCCCATTCACCTTCCCGACCTTGCAATATCGAATCGGATTACCCCGCCACTTCAAACTTCAGATGGCCGAATCAATAATCCTGTCGGCGGCACATGCGCCGCTTGACGAAGGAAGAAGTTCTTCCTTCCTGTCTGCCGCAGTACGGAGGCAGGCGCTGCGCGCCCTTCGCCGCTGTCGTTCAACGGTCTTTTCCAGGTTCAGTTATTATTCTCAGTTACATAACCTTGTTCATCGGAGAACTCACATGATTCGCATCCTGGTCGTGCTCGCGTCGATCACTATGGTGGCGGGTGCCGCGCAGGCGGCCGATCTCGCCCGCGCCGAGGCCATCGTCTCGCAGGTCTGCCACCTCTGCCACGGCCAGGATGGCGAGAACTCCAACGCCGTGTATCCCCGCCTGGCGGGGCAGAATGCGGCCTACATCACCAAGCAACTGGCGGATTTCAAGAGCGGGCTGCGCAAGGGCACGATGAACTCGATGGCGGCCGGGCTTGACGACGCCGATATGGCGGCACTTGGCGCCTATTTCAGCAGCAAGCCGGCGAAGGCACATCGCGTGTCCGAACCCGAGCTTGCGGCGGTGGGCCAGTACATTTACGAGAACGGCAACAAGTGGTCGGGAGTGGCGAGTTGCGCGTCATGCCACGGCGCGGCGGCCGCCGGGACGGACAAGCTGCCGCGCCTCGCCGGCCAGCACGCGCGCTATCTGGTCACCCAGCTGAAGGATTTCAATACCCGCGAGCGCACCAACGACAACGCGGTGATGCAGTCCATCGCCTCCAAGCTCACCGAACTGGAAATCGAGGCGGTGGCGCGCTACCTGAGCGGGAAGTAGACCGGGCTGCGCGCGGCCGAGTCAGTCCTCGCCCCGGCCTCGGAGGATGTGCTGGATCACGTCCAGTGCGAAGCCCCGACCCTGCAGGAAGCGCATCTGCTTTGCCCGGTCGGCAGGGTTCGCTGGAGGGACGCCGAATTTCTTCTCCCACACGCTGCGGGCGCGCGCGGCTTCGTTGTCGCGCTGATCCGCCAATACGTCATCGATGAGCGCTTCGGGCACGCCGTGCTGGCGCAACTCGAACGCGAGCTTGATGGCGCCGGAGCGGTCGCGGTGATCGGCGACCCAGCTTTCGGCGAAGCGACGGTCGGACAGCCAGGTGCGCGCCTCGAATTCGTCGAGCAGCGGGCGCACGTCTTCGGCGGCGAAGCCGCCGGCCGCGAGCTTGCGCGCAAGTTCGGCGCGGGTGTGCTCGCGCCGCGCCAGGAGTGCCAGCGCGCGCTCACGCAGGTCGCCCGCCTCAGGCTTCCTCGAATTCGGCTTCATCCTCTTCCGTCATCACCGGGTTGTTGACGCCGACGGCGGCACGGATTTTCGCTTCGACCTCGTGGGCGATTGCCGGATGCTCGCGCAGGAATTCGCGAGCATTGTCCTTGCCCTGGCCGATCTTCTCGCCGTTGTAGGCGTACCAGGCGCCGGCCTTGTCGATGAACTTGTGGGCAACGCCCAGTTCGATGATCTCACCCTCGCGCGAGATGCCCTGGCCGTAGAGGATGTCGAAGTAGGCCTCCTTGAACGGCGGCGAGACCTTGTTCTTCACCACTTTCACCTTGGTTTCGTTGCCGATCACCTCGTCGCCCTTCTTGATCGCGCCGGTGCGACGGATGTCGAGGCGCACCGAGGCGTAGAACTTCAGCGCGTTGCCGCCGGTGGTGGTCTCCGGGTTGCCGAACATCACGCCGATCTTCATGCGGATCTGGTTGATGAAGATGACCAGGGTGTTGGTGCGCTTGATGTTGGCGGTGAGCTTGCGCAGCGCCTGGCTCATCAGCCTTGCGTGCAGGCCCATGTGCGAGTCGCCCATCTCGCCCTCGATCTCGGCCTTGGGCGTGAGCGCGGCGACCGAGTCGACGACGACGATATCGACCGAGCCGGAGCGCACCAGCATGTCGGCGATTTCCAGCGCCTGCTCGCCGGTGTCGGGCTGCGACACCAGCAGGTTGTCGACGTCGACGCCGAGCTTGGCGGCGTACGCCGGGTCGAGTGCGTGTTCGGCGTCGATGAAGGCCGCGGTGCCGCCGGTCTTCTGCATTTCGGCGATCGCCTGCAGGGTGAGCGTGGTCTTGCCGGAGGATTCCGGGCCGTAGATTTCGATGATGCGGCCGCGTGGCAGGCCGCCGATGCCGAGCGCGATGTCCAGGCCGAGCGAGCCGGTGGAGACGGCCTGGATGTCGCGCGCCACGTCGTGGTCGCCCAGGCGCATCACCGAGCCCTTGCCGAACTGCTTCTCGATCTGGGACAGTGCGGCGGCCAGCGCCTTGGATTTGTCGTCGGTCATTGCGGGGCTTGCCATGGGGGTCTCTCCTGAAAGGTGGGGGTGGACGCCGTCGTGCGGCGGCATGACGTCAATGTAGGCGATACTTTTATTGATGTCAATAAAAAATATCACGTCAATAAAAAATATGTAGCTGTCTATTGTATTTGAATGTGCGCCGCCTATAATCACCCACTAGCGGAGCGAGGGCGATGAATACAAAGGAAAAACTGCACGGGGACCTGAAGTGGGCCACCCGTCAGCGACTGCAATACATTGAAGTGATGGCTTACTACGCGGGCGTCGTGACGCGCAGCGACGTCGCCCGCGCCTTCGGCCTGTCCGATCCCGCAGCGACCAAGGATCTCAAGCTCTACGGCGACCTCGCTCCCGGCAACCTCGTCTACAACCATGCGGTGTTCGGCTTCGAGCCGGCGGCGGATTTCACCCCGCTGTTCGCCGATCTCGCCCCCACCGCCGTGCTGCCGGTGATTGCCGCCAACCTGGCGGTCGCCAACGGCCCCTACGGCGACACCCTGATTTACGGCCTGCCCACCGCCGCGCTGCCGCTGCCGGCACGCCTGCCATCGGCCGTCACGCTGGCGCAGCTCACCCGCGCCATGCGCGCGCGGCGCAAGCTGCGCGTGCGCTACCGCTCGCTCGGCCGCGTCGACAGCCTTGACGCGCGCATCCTCGAACCGCATACCCTGGTCGACACCGGACTGCGCTGGCATGTGCGCGCCTACAGCGAAGAGCGCTGTGAATTTCGCGATTTCGTGCTGTCGCGCATCGTCGAGGCCGAATGTCTCGATGCGCCGGCCGAATCCGGTGCGCAGTACGACGACGACTGGGTCGAGTGGGTGGGCCTGAAGCTCGCGCCGCACCGCGGCCTCGATCCCGCGCGGCGCGCAAACCTGCTGTTCGACTACGGCGCTACCGGCGAAATCATCGAGGTGAACGTGCGCCGCGCGCTGCTTGGCTACATGCTGCAACGCCTCGCGGTCGACACCACCCCGGATCACAGCCGGAATCCGCATGCCTTCCAGTTGATGCTGCTGAACCGCGATGAGATAGAACCCTTCGCGGGTTGGGCGTTCCTGTAGGAGGGCCGCCCCCGGCCCGATTGCCGTGATGTGTCCACCCCCCAATCGCGGCGGGGGCGCCGCTACGCTCAGCCGAGCAGTTCGATCAACCCCCGCAGCGCCGCCGCCACCGCACGCGAGCGGATTTCCTCGCGGTCGCCGTCGAGGCGGCAGGTGGAGGAGAGTACGGTGCCGTCTGCGAGCGCCCAGCCGTAGCACACCAGGCCGACGGGTTTTTGCGGGGTGCCGCCGCCAGGACCGGCAATGCCGGAAATGGCGAGCGTCGCCTGGGCGTGGCTGTGCTTGAGGGCCCCGGCGGCCATCGCCATGGCGGTCTCTTCGGATACCGCGCCATGTGTAGCGAGGAGTTCCTCCGGCACGCCGAGCATCTCGACCTTGGCGGCGTTGGCATAGGTGATGAAGCCGCGCTCGTACCATTGCGAGCTGCCCGGCAGCGCAGTGAGCAGATGCCCGACCCAGCCGCCGGTGCAGGATTCGGCGGTGGCGAGCATCCAGCCGCGTGCGCAGAGCCTTGCGGCAAGTTCCTTCGCGAGGTCTCGCAGTTCTTCGTCGCTCACACGAGCCATTGCAGTCCTTTCAGCGCGGCGATCGCGTAGAGTGCCGCGAGCAGATCGTCGAACATCACGCCGAAACCGTTTTTCAAGCGCGCGTCGGCACTGCGGATCGGCCAAGGTTTCAGGATATCGAACAGACGGAACAGTGCAAAGGCCACCCCGATCCACAGCCAGCCGGGCGGGGTGAACACCAACACCAGAGCGAAGGCGACGATCTCGTCCCAGACGATGCCGCCGTAGTCGGCGACGCCGAGGGCGCGACCGGTGCGCGCGCAGGCCCACACGCCGACGAGAAAGGCGGCGACGAGCAGCGTGATCTGGTTCGCCCGGTCCGGCGCGGCGACTTCGATCAGCCAGAAAAGCGGCAGGCCGAGCAGCGTGCCGACGGTGCCGGGGGCCTTGGGCGCGAGGCCACTGCCGAAGCCGAAGGCGACGAGGTGCGCGGGGTGGGCGAGCAGGAAGCGAACCGTCGCCCTCTCCCCCGCCCCGCTCCCGCGCGCGGGGTCATTCATCGAAGTGGTCATAGCCGGTCTTGGCGAATTGCATGGACTTGCCGTCGGTGTCGCGCACAGTGAGACCGGCTTCGGCGGTGATCGCGCCGATGCGCGTCACCGTGACGTTCGTCTGCTGCCCGGCGGCGAGCACCGCGTCGCGGCATGCGGCGGGTGCGGTGAAGCAGAGCTCGTAGTCGTCGCCGCCGGCCAGCACGCATTCGCGCGCCACGTCCTTGTGCAAATATTTGTGCAGCACCGGCAGGACGGGCAGCGTGGCGAATTCGAGCGTAGCGCCGACGCCGGAGCGTTCGAGAACGTGGCCGAGATCGGCGAGCAGGCCGTCGGAAACGTCGATCGCGGCGGAGGCGACGCCGCGCAGCGCAATGCCCAGTTCGACGCGCGGCGTCGGCAGGTAGAGGGCGGGCAGCACGCGCGCGGCGTCGAGCGGATCCATGGAGAGCCGCGCCTGGCGATAGGCCAGGGCGGCGGCGGCCGAGCCGAGCACGCCTGATACCCAGACGTCGTCACCGGGACGCGCGCCGTCGCGGCGCAGCGCCGCGTCCGGCGGCACTTCACCCATCACCGTGACGGCGATGGTGAGCGCGCCGCGCGTGGTGTCGCCGCCGACCAGTTCGATGCCATGCAGGTCGGCCATGCGAAAAAAGCCGCGTGCGAACGCGGTGAGCCAGGCGTCGTCCGCCGCCGGCAGCGCGATCGACAGCGTGGCCCAGCGCGGCGTCGCCCCCATCGCCGCGAGGTCGGACAGATTCACCGCGAGCGCCTTGTGCCCGATTCCCGCCGGTCCGTCCTGCGGCATGAAATGGCGCCCTTCGAGCAGCATGTCGGTCGACACCGCGAGCTGCATGCCCGGTGTCGGCGCCAGCAGCGCGCAGTCGTCACCCACGCCGAGTACCGCGCCGGGTGCCGGGCGGGTGAAGTGGCGGGCGATGAGGGAGAATTCCATGGGGGTAAGCGGGGAGCGGTAAGCGGGGAGCGGTAAGCGGGGAGCGGTAAGCGGGGAGCAGTAAACGGTCGGCGGAAAAACCACTCACCGCTTACCGCTTACCGTTTACCGCTCCCCGCTCACGCCTTTCTTCTTCGCGTGCGCAATCTCCACCGCGCGCACGGCCTGCGCCAGTTTGTCGAGTACGCCGTTGACATACTTGTGGCCGTCGGTGCCGCCGAACTTCTTCGCCAGTTCGACGCCTTCGTTGATGGCGACGCGCCAGGGCACATCCGGGCAGTTGACGAGTTCGTAAGCACCGAGGAGCAGGATGCCGCGCTCGATGGGGGAGAGTTCGGCGATGGGGCGGTCGAGCAGGGGGGCGATACGCGAGCTCAGCAGGTCTTCTTCCTTCAGTACGCCGTACAGCAGGGTGCGGAAGTAGTCCTCGTCGGCACGGCGGAATTGCTCGTCTTCCTTGAGGTTGGCGGCGATGAGGGTGACGTCGGCGCCGCCGACCAGCCAGGCGTACAGGCCCTGCAGGGCGAATTCACGCGCACTCCGGCGCGAACCAGCCATTAGAACCCGCCCCTCGGACAATGTCCCCTTTTCCCCCGCAGGGAGAGCGCGGGGAGCGGGTGAGACACCCGCATGGGGCCGGCGTTACGCGCCATGATCGTCACAGTTGCTTCAGCAGATTGGCCATCTCGACGGCCACGCGGGCGGCATCGCGGCCTTTTTCGGCCATGCGCTTGTGGCCCTGCTCCTCGGTTTCGACGGTGAGGATGGCGGTGGCAATGGGTACGCCGGTTTGCAGTTGTACGTCGAGAATGCCGCGCGCCGATTCGTTGGACACCACTTCGAAATGATAGGTGTCGCCGCGCACCACGGCGCCGAGGGCGACGAGTGCGTCGAATTTTCCAGACTGCGCCATTTTCTGCAGCGCGAGCGGGTGTTCGAGTGCGCCGGGCACGTTGACCAGCAGAATATCCTCGCTGGCGACGCCGAGACGTCCGAGTTCGATCTGGCAGGCCGACAGCAGCCCTTCGCAGATGTCCTTGTTGAAGCGGCTCATGACGATGCCGATCCTGAGGCCCTTGCCCTGGTAGACCGGGTCGAGTTCAGAGATATTGCTGGAGGTTCCCATGGTGCGTCCTTCGTCAAACAATCAGGCTTTTTCGGAATAACCGGCGACTTCGAGACCGAAGCCGTCCATTGCCGGCATCTTGCGTGGGCTGGCGAGCAGGCGCATCTTGCCGACGCCAAGGTCGCGCAGGATCTGCGCGCCGATGCCGTAGTCGCGCAGGTCGTACTTGTGGCTGGCGGCCGGTGCCGGATTGACGCGCGCGAGCAGCGCGTCGGCGGTCTCCGGACGGTGCAGCAGCACCAGCACGCCGGACTGCGATTCCGCGATGCGCTCCATCGCGCCGAGGATCGGCCAGGAGTGGCCGCTGCCGGTGACGTCGAGGAAATCCATCACCGAGAGCGGTTCGTGCACACGCACCAGGGTTTCGCGGTCGGCATGAATCTCGCCCTTGACCAGCGCGAGATGGGTCTCGCCGGCGCACTTGTCGCGGTAGGCGATGAGGCGGAACGCGCCGTACACGGTCTGCACCAGACGGTCGGCGGCGCGTTCGACCAGGCTTTCGGTCTGGCTGCGGTAGTGGATGAGGTCGGCGATAGCGCCGATCTTGAGGCCGTGTTCCTGCGCGAATGGCACGAGGTCGGGCAGGCGCGCCATGCTGCCGTCGTCCTTGAGGATCTCGCAGATCACCGCCGCGGGTTCGAGACCGGCGAGGGCGGCGAGGTCGCAGCCGGCCTCGGTGTGGCCGGCGCGCACCAGTACGCCGCCGGGTTGCGCGCGCAGCGGAAAGATGTGGCCGGGCTGGATGATGTCCGCGGGTTTTGCATCCCGCTTCACCGCGGCCTGGACGGTTACCGCGCGGTCGGCGGCGGAAATTCCGGTGGTCACACCCTCGGCGGCCTCGATCGACACGGTGAACGCGGTGCCGTGCGGCGTCTGGTTGTCCGCTACCATCTGCTTCAGACCCAACTGCCGGCAGCGCGCGTCGGTGAGGGTCAGACAGATGAGACCGCGGCCGTACTTGGCCATGAAGTTGATGGCGTCGGGCGTGACGTGCTCGGCGGCCATGACCAGGTCGCCCTCGTTTTCGCGGTCTTCCTCGTCGACCAGCACGACCATGCGGCCGGCACGCAGTTCTTCGATGATTTCAGGGGTGGAGGCGAGGCTCATCGGTCACAGGATGGGTTGAGGGTTGAGATGAAGCCCGCGCAGCGGGCCGTTGTTCCCCTCTCGCCCGCGGGAGCGCGGTGGAGAGGGACGCTTGTCCGCGGCGTTCGTCTGCGTCAATCATCGAGCAAGCCCGGGGCCGTGGGTTGAGTGAATTGCAGCATGCGCTCGACGTAGCGCGCGATCATGTCCACTTCCAGATTGACGCGGCTGCCCGCTTGCAGGTTTTTCAGCGTCGTCATCTGCAGGGTGTGCGGGATCAGGTTCAAGGCGAAGCGCGTACCCTCGACGCGGTTGACCGTGAGCGATACGCCGTTCACCGTGATCGAACCCTTGCGCAGGATGTAGCGCGCCAGCTCGCGCGGCGCGTCGATTTCCAGCAGGTGCGATTCGCCGGCAGGAACGAAGCGATGCACCGTGCCGACGCCGTCGACGTGACCCGACACCATGTGGCCGCCGAGGCGGTCGGCCAGGCGCAGCGCCTTTTCGAGGTTGACCTCGGCGCCGGGCACGAAGCCTTCGGTGCAGTTGAGCGTTTCCGCCGAAACGTCGACGGTGAAGCTGTCCGGCGTCAATTCCACCGCGGTCAGGCATACGCCGTTGACCGCAATGCTGTCGCCGATGGCGACGTCGGCAAGGTCCAGACCGTCGGCATGAATCACCATGCGCGCGTCGGCGCCGCGCGCGTCGTACTCGTGGATGCGGCCGATGGCTTGAACGATTCCGGTGAACATGGCGCGGGTCGGGGTTCCTGGATGAGGCCGGAGCGTGTGCGTCGTGGAGGGCGCCGGCCGGCAAAGACCCTGCATTGTAGGCGTTTCGCCGTGGCGGGTGAACCCCGGCGGACACCACCCCGGTGCGCGCCGGCGGAGGAGTCGGGCAGGGACAACGCGCAGGAACCCACCATGACCGGGTCAAATCCGCTAAAATTCTCAGGTTAACGCCTCCCTAGCCGGGCACGGAAACGTGCCCGTTTTGCTGTGTCGCAGAACCTGATCCGCAACTTTTCCATCATTGCTCATATCGACCACGGCAAGTCGACGCTCGCCGACCGGCTGATCCAGTATTGCGGCGGCCTGACCGAGCGCGAGATGGAGGCGCAGGTGCTCGACTCCATGGACCTGGAAAAAGAGCGCGGCATCACCATCAAGGCGCAGACCGCCGCGCTCACCTACAAGGCGCAGGACGGCAACACCTACCGCCTCAACCTGATCGACACCCCGGGCCACGTCGACTTTTCCTACGAGGTCAGCCGCTCGTTGTCGGCCTGCGAGGGCGCGCTGCTGGTGGTCGATGCCTCGCAGGGCGTGGAGGCGCAGACCGTGGCGAACTGTTACACGGCGATCGATCTCGGCGTCGAGGTCATTCCCGTATTGAACAAGATCGACCTGCCGGCGGCCGACCCCGACCGCGTGGCGGAGGAGATCGCGGACATCGTCGGACTGGACGCCAGCGAGGCGGTGCGCGCATCCGCCAAGACGGGCCTTGGCATCCAGGAGATCCTCGAAGTGGTGGTGAAGCAGGTGCCACCGCCACGCGGCAGGGAGAACGCGCCGTTGAAGGCGCTGATCATCGATTCCTGGTTCGACAGTTACGTTGGCGTCGTCATGCTGGTGCGCGTGGTCGACGGCGTGCTGCGCCCGAAGGACAGGATCCGTTTCATGGCCACCGGGGCACAGCACCTTACCGAGCATGTCGGCGTGTTCACCCCGAAATCCGTCGACCGTGAGCAGTTGTCGGCGGGTGAGGTCGGCTTCGTCATCGCCGGCATCAAGGAGCTGAAGTCGGCGCAGGTCGGCGATACCGTGACGCTGGTCGACAACCCGGCCACCGAACCCCTGCCCGGCTTCAAGAAGGTGCAGTCGCAGGTCTTCGCCGGCCTCTATCCGGTCGAGTCGCACGACTTCGAGGCGCTGCGCGAGGCCCTCACCAAGCTGCAACTGAACGATGCGGCGCTACAGTTCGAACCGGAGGTCAGCCAGGCGCTGGGCTTCGGCTTCCGCTGCGGTTTCCTCGGCCTTTTGCACATGGATATCGTGCAGGAGCGGCTCGAGCGCGAATACGACATGGATCTCATCACCACCGCGCCGACGGTGGTGTACGAGGTGCTGCTGAAGGATGGCGCCGTCGTCAACGTGGAGAACCCCTCGAAGCTGCCGGAACCGTCGAAAATCGAAGAAATCCGCGAGCCCATCATCACCGCGACGATCTTCGTGCCGGAGGAGTTCGTCGGCAACGTCATCACCCTGTGCAACCAGAAGCGCGGCATGCAGATCGATATGCAGTATCACGGCAGGCAGGTCATGCTGCGCTACGACCTGCCGATGAACGAGGTGGTGATGGACTTCTTCGACAAACTCAAGTCGACCAGCCGTGGCTATGCCTCGCTCGACTACGAGTTCAAGGAATACCGCCCGGGCGACCTGGTGAAACTCGACATCCTCGTCAACAACGAGAAGGTCGACGCGCTGTCCTTGATCGTGCACCGTGCCACCAGTGTGTATCGCGGACGCGAACTCGCTTCCAGGATGCGCGAGCTGATTCCGCGCCAGATGTTCGACGTCGCGGTGCAGGCGGCGATCGGCGCCAATATCATCGCGCGCGAGAACGTCAAGGCAATGCGCAAGAACGTGCTGGCCAAGTGCTACGGCGGCGACATTACGCGCAAGAAGAAGCTGCTGGAAAAACAGAAGGCCGGCAAGCGCCGCATGAAGCAGGTCGGCAACGTTGAAATCCCGCAGGAAGCTTTTCTTGCGATCCTCCAGGTCTCCGACAAATGAACTTCGCCCTCATCCTGTTCATCGCGCTGGTGGCCACCGGCGGCGTCTGGCTGCTCGACGTACTGCTGTTCAAGCGCCAGCGCGCTGCGGATGCGCGCGAGCCGATGCTGGTGGAGTACGCGCGCAGCTTCTTTCCGGTCATCCTCATCGTGTTCGGCCTGCGCTCCTTCCTCGTCGAGCCGTTCAAGATTCCGTCCGGATCGATGATGCCGACGCTGCTGATCGGTGATTTCATCCTCGTCAACAAGTACACCTACGGTATCCGCCTGCCGGTGATCAACCGCAAGATTGTGCAGTTGAACGATCCGCAGCGCGGCGATGTCGTGGTGTTCCGCTATCCGGCCGATCCCGGCCTCGACTACATCAAGCGCGTGATCGGCGTACCGGGGGATCGCGTCGAATACCGCGACAAGCAGCTGAGCATCAACGGCAAGCCGGTTGCGGCGCAGCATACCGGCACTTACAGTTACGTCGGCAACGGGCTGAACTATGTCACCGCGATGGTGTACGAGGAATCGCTCAACGGCCATGGTCACACCATGATGACCGAGCCGGGCAAGCCGGCGGTGTTTCCGCCCCAGGTGACGGACTTCCCCTTCCGCGAGAACTGCTCCTACAATGCTGACGGCGAGGGGTTTGCGTGCACGGTTCCGGCCGGGCAATATTTCGTCATGGGAGACAACCGCGACGCCAGCAACGACAGCCGTTACTGGGGCTTCGTGCCGGACCGGAACATCGTGGGCAAGGCCTTCTTCATCTGGATGAACTTCGACGAGTTCGGCCGCATCGGCACCCGCATACGATAAGGAGACAGCATGAAGCGTTTTTCCACCCCGAGCGTCCGGCGGCAGCGCGGACTTTCCATGATCGGCTTTCTGCTCGTTGCCGCACTGGTGGTGATGGCAGCCATGGTGGCGATGAAGCTGGTGCCGGCCTATATCGAGTTTTTCTCGGTGAAGAAAATTCTCGTCTCGATGAGCCAGGAAGCGGATTTCCGCGGCAGGAGCAATGCCGACATCCGTAACATCTTTTCCCGCAAGACCTCCGCCGACTACGTCTCGGTAGTGAAGGCCGACGACCTGATGATCGACCGCAGTTCCGGCACCCCGGTCGTTTCGGTCGATTATGAGTTCCGCACCAAACTGATCGGCAACGTGAGCCTGGTCGTCGATTTCAGTGCCAGTTCCGACCCGAACGCCGCATCGCGCCAGATTGAGTAATCCCCTCATGATCCAGCGCCTGCAGCAGGCGCTGGGCTACACGTTCAGCCGTCCCGAACTGCTGCTCCAGGCGTTGACGCATCGCAGTTCCGGGGCCGCCAACAACGAGCGCCTCGAATTTCTTGGTGACTCGGTGCTCAACTGCGCGGTGGCGCGCGCGCTGTACGACGCGTTTCCGGACCTGCCGGAAGGCAGCCTGTCGCGCCTGCGTGCCAACCTGGTGCGTCAGGAGACCCTCGCCGATATCGCGACTGCCCTGAAAATCGGCGACAACCTGCGGATGGGCGAGGGCGAACTGAAGAGCGGTGGCTTTCGACGCCCGTCGATTCTTGCCGACGCACTGGAATCCCTGTTCGGCGCCATTTTTCTCGAAGCAGGATTCGATGCGGCGCAGCGCGTGGTGCGCGGCCTGTTCGATCCGCTGGTCGCGCAGATCGATCCGCGCGCTTCGGGCAAGGACGCCAAGACCCAACTGCAGGAACTGCTGCAGTCGCGACGCCTGCCCTTGCCCACGTATCAGCTGGTGAGCACGGAAGGCGAGGCGCACGATCAGTCCTTCACCGTCGAATGCGTGCTTGCCAAGCCTGCACTGGTCACCCGCGGGACGGGCAAGAGCCGTCGCGCCGCAGAGCAGGATGCCGCACACCAGGCGTGCGGGGTGCTGCAGAAATGAGCGAATCCATAGCGGAATTTCGCTGCGGCCTCGTCGCCATCGTCGGTCGGCCCAACGTCGGCAAGTCGACGCTGCTCAACCGGCTGGTGGGGCAGAAAATCAGCATCACCTCGAAGAAGGCGCAGACCACGCGCCACCGTGTGATGGGCATCCATACCACCGACACCGCCCAGTTCGTCTTCGTCGACACTCCGGGTTTCCAGACCCGCCACGCCAGTACCATGAATCGCGCGATGAACCGGCGCGTGCGCGAAACCCTGGCGGATACCGACGTGGTGATGATGCTGGTCGAAGCGGGGCGGCTGACACGCGAGGATCGCCAGGTCATCGAACTGCTGCCGGCCGACCGGCCGCTCATCCTGGTCGTCAACAAGATCGACCAGGTGAAGGGCCGCGCCGCCTTGATGGCCTACCTGCAGGACGTCGCCGGCGCACACCCGTTTGCCGAGATCGTGCCGGTGTCGGCGAAGAACGCTGGCAACCTTGACGAGCTGTTGAAGACGCTGGAGAAATACCTGCCGGAAAACCCGCCGTTGTTCGACGCGGACGACGTCACCGACCAGACCGAACGCCAGCTCGCGGCCGAACTCGTGCGCGAGAAGGTGTTTCGCCTGTGCGGCGAGGAGATTCCCTACGCCGTTGCCGTCACCATCGACAAGTTCGAAGAAGTCGGCAAGCTGCGCCGCATCTACGCCACCATCCTCGTCGACCGCGACAGCCACAAGGCCATCGTCATCGGTCGCGGCGGCGAAAAACTCAAGGCCATCTCGACCCAGGCGCGCCAGGATATGGAACGCGCCTTCGACGCGAGGGTCTATCTGGAAGTATGGGTAAAGGTGAAGGGTGGCTGGGCGGACGACGTGCGCATGCTGAAGACGCTGGGGATCGATTAGACCTTTGTCCGCGAAGTACGCGAAGACGCGCGAAGAAAATCCTTGGAAATGCTTGCCTTTCTTCGCGTCCCTTCGCGTCCTTCGCGGATAACAGATATTTGATGTCCACCGACGCCCGCATCAACAACGAACCCGGCTTCGTCCTCCACACCTATCCGTTCAAGGAAACGAGCGTGGTGGCCGAGATATTCACGCGCGGACACGGGCGCGTCGCGCTGATCGCACGCGGGGCGCGCCGGCCGGCGTCGGCCCTGCGCGGGTTGATGCAGCCCTTCACGCCGCTGTTGCTGTCCTGGTTCGGCAAGGCGGAACTCAAAACCCTGCACGCCGCGGAATGGCAGGGTGGCCTGGTCGTACCGCAGGGGCGCGCATTGATGTGCGGTTTCTACCTCAACGAACTGCTGCTGCGCCTGCTCGCGCGTGGCGATGCGCACGAGGTGCTGTACGACCGCTATGTCGACACGCTCGACCAACTCGCGGGCGAGAGCACCATCGACTTCGAGCGGATCCTGCGCCGCTTCGAGAAGAGCCTGCTGAGCGAAATCGGTTACGGCGCCACTTTCGATGTCGACGCCGAAAGCGGCGTGGCGATCGATCCCAATGCCCGCTACGTGTTTCAGCCCGAGCGTGGCGCCACGCGCGCGGCCGGGCAGCCCGGCTGCCCCGTTTCGGGCCGGACGCTGCTCGATCTGGCGGAGGACCGCTTCGACCGTCCGGCCACGCTCGCCGAAGCCAAGATGCTGATGCGCGCCCTCATCAACCATACGCTCGGCACCAAGCCGCTTTATACTCGCCAACTGCTGCGCGAACTCACTGACCTGAATCCATGAGTATTTTTCTTGGCGTCAATATCGACCACGTCGCCACCCTGCGCCAGGCGCGCAAGACGCGTTACCCCAGCCCGGTCGAGGCCGCGCTCGTGGCCGAGACCGCCGGCGCCGATTCGATCACCCTGCATCTGCGGGAGGACCGCCGCCATATCCAGGACGCGGACGTCGCCATCCTGCGCCAGGTATTGAAGACCAAGATGAACCTGGAGATGGCCATCACCGCGGAAATGATCGCCATCGCCGTCGCCACGCACCCGCAGGACGTGTGTCTGGTGCCGGAAAAACGTGAGGAACTCACCACCGAAGGTGGACTCGACGTCGCCGGGCAGTTGCCAAAACTGAGCGAGGCCTGCGCGCGTCTGGCGGATGCCGGGATTCGTGTGTCGCTCTTCATCGACGCCGACTTCGCCCAGCTCGATGCTGCGCATGCGGCCGGCGCACCGGTGGTCGAGATTCACACCGGTCATTACGCCGATGCCGCGACCGATGCGGCGCGCAGTGTCGAATTCGAACGCATCCGCATGGCCGTGGCCTACGGCCGCAGCCTCGGTTTGACGGTGAACGCCGGCCATGGCCTTACCTACCACAACGTCCAGCCGATCGCGGCGCTGCCCGGCATCCATGAGCTCAACATCGGCCACGCCATCGTCGCGCAGGCCCTGTTCACCGGCTGGCGGGAGGCGGTGGCGGAAATGAAGCGCCTGATGGTCGAAGCGGCAGGCTGAGCGGAACCGATGGACGAGCAGGAACAGCGCGTCAGCATCGACCAGTTGCGGGTGGGGCTGCACATCCGCCTGGAGTCGTGGATGGACCATCCCTTCCTCTTCAGCAGCTTCAAGATTCGCAACGAGAAGCAGCTGCAGCAGTTGTGCTCCCTCGGCATTTCGCACGTGCTGTGCGACCTTGGCAAAAGCGACCTGCCGCCACTGCCGCCGCGCGCCGCGGACGCACCGCCACCGCCCCCGCCGCCACCCGATCCGGAACTTGAGGCGTTGTGGGAGGAAAAGAAACGCCGGCGTGAAAGACTCCTGCACCAGCGCGAAGCGCTGGGCCATTGTGAACGCCGGTTCGCGGCTGGCGCGTCCACGGTCAAGTCCCTGCTGCGCAACCTTTTTTCGCGTCCGCAGGACGCGATCGAGCAGGCGCAGTCTCTGGTTTCGGACATGGTCGATTCGCTGCTGGCGGACAAGGATATCGTCCTGCACCTGGTGAATGCCAAGGCGGGCGACGAGAACGCGTACTACCATGCGCTCAACGTCACGGTGCTGGCGCTGATCCTCGGCAAGGAGGTGCAGCTGGGGGCCGACGAGATGCGCGCGCTCGGGCTCGGTACGCTGCTGCACGACATCGGTCGGGAGAAAATACCCAGCCAGATCCTGCTGAACAAATCACCCTGGACCAAGGCCGAACTGGGTTTCTACCAGCAGCACGTGGCGTACGGGGTGGATATGGCGCGACGCCTGCCGGGCATGTCCGGGGCCGCACTCGACGTCATCGCCATGCACCACGAGATGCTGGACGGCAGCGGTTATCCGGAGCAATTGAGGGGCGACCGGATCGGCCGCCTCGCCCGCATCGCCGGTATCGCCAATGCGTTCGACAACCTGTGCAACCGCCCGAATCCCGGCGATTCCATGACGCCGGCCGAGGCCATTTCCTTCATGTTCAAGAAGGAAGCGGGAAAATACGATCCCCTGCTGCTGCAACGCTTCGTTCGCTGCATGGGCGTGTATCCGCCGGGGACCGTGGTGCAGTTGAGCAACGGCCAGATCGGTCTGGTCATGAGCGTGAATCCAGGCCAGCTGTTGCATCCCTCGCTCCTGCTTTATGAGCCGGGCATCCCCAGGGAGGAAGCCCTCTGGCTGGACATGCGGGAATCGCCGGAACTCGGTATCGCGAAGGTCCTGCGCGCGGCCGAGCTGGATCGTGCCGTGCTGGCCTACCTCGATCCACGCACGCGGGTCAGCTACTTCGCGGAAGGCGCGCTCGCTGCCAGGCGCGGCGGCTGAGCGGGCCGTGTGCCGGTGCCGGCTCAGATTTCGAGCTGTGCGCCGAGTTCGACCACCCGGTTGGCGGGAATGCGGAAGAAGGTCATCGGGCTGGCGGCATTGCGCGCCATCGCGGCGAACAGGTGTTCGCGCCACAGTTGCATGCCTTCGCCGCGCGTGGGAATGAGATTTTCCCGACTGAGAAAGAAGGTGGTGTCCATCATTTCGAACTGCATGCCGCAGGGGCATGCCGCCAGCGCCCCGGGAATGTCGGCGTCGTCCATGAAGCCATAGCGGATGACGACGTGATAGACGCCTTCGGCCAGCGTCGCGAGTTCGAGCCGGCGATCCTCCGCCACGTGAGGGACTTCGGCATAGCGCACGTTGAGGAGCACCACGCGCTGGTGGAGCACCTTGTTGTGCTTGAGGTTGTGCAGCAGCGCCGACGGTACCGCGTTCGCGTCCGCGGTCATGAACACGGCGGTGCCGGGGACGCGGATCGGTGGGTTCGCCAGCAGGCTCTCGACGAAGGGCGCGAGCGGCAGGGCCTTCTCGCGCAGTCGCAGCGTCACGATCTCGCGGCCACGTTTCCAGGTGACCAGCAGGGTGAAGATGATCGATGCCACCAGCAGGGGGAACCAGCCGCCGTCGGGGATTTTCACGATGTTCGCGCCGAAGAAGGCGAGATCGATGGCAAGAAAGAATATCACCGCCCCGAGGGTGAGTCCGGCACCGAAATCCCAGCGTACGCGCATGACCAGCCCCAGGAGCAGGGTGTCGATGGCGAACGTCGCGGTGACAGCGATGCCGTAGGCCGCGGCGAGGTTGCCCGAGCTCTGGAAGCCGAGCACCAGGAGGGCCACGCCGGTTGCCAGGGTCCAGTTGACGAAGGGAATGTAGATCTGGCCGGCCTCGGACGCCGAGGTGTGACGGATGAACAGGCGTGGCGCGTAGCCCATCTGGATCACCTGACGGGTAACCGAGAACGCCCCCGAGATGACCGCCTGCGAGGCGATCACCGTCGCCGCGGTGGCCAGGGCGATCATGGGGTAGAGCGCCCAGCCCGGTGCAAGCAGGTAGAACGGGTTGCGCACGGCGTCGGGGGTGGTGAGCAGCAGCGCGCCCTGGCCGAAGTAGTTGAGCACCAGCGCCGGCAGGACGTAGAAGAACCAGATCAGCCGGATCGGGTGGCGGCCGAAATGACCCATGTCGGCATACAGGGCCTCCGCACCGGTGATCGCCAGCACCACGCCGCCAAGTATGAAAAAGCTCGCCACGCCGTGTGCGGCGAAGAAGTTCAGCGCATGGACGGGCGACAGCGCCACCAGAACCTGCGGATGCTGGACGATGGCGAGCGTTCCCAGCAGGGCCAGCACGCCGAACCAGGTCAGCATGACGGGACCGAACAGGGCGCCAATGGATGCGGTGCCGTGTTGCTGGATGGCGAACAGGCCCACCAGGATGCCGAGTGCGAGCGGCACGATGAAGGGATGCAGGGCCGGCGCACCCATTTCCAGACCTTCCATGGCGGAAAGCACGGAGATGGCCGGCGTGATCAGGGTGTCACCGAAGAACAGCGAGGCACCGAGAAAACCCAGCGACATCAGCACCCAGCGGCTGCGCGACGCCAGCGGGACGTGCCCTTGCAGGAGCGAGAGCAGGGCGAGGATGCCGCCTTCCCCCTTGTTGTCGGCGCGCATCATGACGCTGACGTACTTGAGTGACACCACCAGCATCAGTGACCAGAAGACCAGCGAGAGGATACCCAGCACATTGTCCTGACTGAGTGCCAGGTGATGTCCGCCGAACACCTCCTTCATCGTGTAGAGGGGGCTGGTGCCGATGTCGCCGAAGACGACTCCCAGGGCACCGAGTGCGAGCGCGCGGGTGGTGCTGTGGGGGGGGCGGGACTGGCTCATTGCCGTGCAGGAATTACGACAGGATGATGCGCGGGTGGCGGGCCTGCATCCCGGATGGCATGGCTGCCGCCCTTCGGGCCACCCTCAGGGATGACCGGTTCACGCCGGCCGGCGACGTTGCCACCATACGTACGCACCGATGATGAACGCGACGAAGGCGATGACGCCCGCCGTGATGAAATGCTGGTATTCGCGGATCAGCGCCTCGTTGCCACCGAGGAAGTAGCCGAACAGGGTGAGGATGAGCGACCACAGCCCGGCACCGAGACAGGTGTAGAACGCGAACGCCGCGGGGTTCATGCGCGTCAGCCCGGCGGGGATCGAGATGAGGTGGCGGATACCGGGAATCAGGCGGCCGGTGAAGGTGGACACCGCTCCGTGCTTCGCGAAGAAGACGTCCGTCTTGCGCAGCAGTTCGGGACGCACGAAGAACCAGCGGCCCCAGCGTTCGAGGAAAGGGCGTCCCAGCCACATCGCCACGACGTAGTTGAACGACGCACCGAGCAGACTGCCGAGGGTGGAGGCGAGCACGATCAGCCCGAAATTCATCTGCCCCTGGTGCGCAAGATAGCCCGCGGGAATTAGCACGAGCTCGCTGGGCACCGGCAGCACCGTGGACTCCAGCGCCATGAGGAGGAAAATCCCGGTGTAGCCCCAGTCGTGGACGGTGGCGAGAATCCAGTCGATGAAGTCGTGGAGCATGCGGTGAGCGGTGAGCGGTGAGCGGTGAGCGGTGAGCGGGTTTGCCGCCTCACCGCTTCCTGCTCACTGCCTCACACGACGGCCTCTTCCTTCTTCTCCACCGGCTTGATGAAGTGTTCGCGCTTCACGCCGAACATCAGAAGCAGTGGCGAGGCGACGAGCACCGACGAATAGATGCCGAACATGATGCCGATGGTGAGCGCGAGTGCGAAGTTGTGCAGCGCCTCGCCGCCGAAGAACAGCATCGAGAGCACCATGATCTGCGTCGATCCGTGGGTGATGATGGTGCGGCTCATGGTGCGGGTGATGGCATCATCGATGATGTGCGGAATGGTGGCGCCGCGCATCTTGCGGATGTTCTCGCGGATGCGGTCGAAGATGACGACCGACTCGTTGACCGAATAGCCAAGGATGGCCAGCACGCCAGCGAGCACGGTCAGGGTGAATTCCCACTGGAAGAAGGCGAACACACCAAGAATGATCACGATGTCGTGCATGTTGGCGAGCATGCCGGCCACGGCGAAGCGCCATTCGAAGCGTATCGCCAGATAGGCCATGATGCCGAAGGCGACGACCAGCAGCGCAAGCGCGCCGCTATCGTAGAGCTCCTTGCCGACCTGCGGGCCGACGAAGTCGACGCGCTTGAGTTCCACGGAGGCGTCGGTGGCTTGCAGGGCGCCCATCACGCGGTTGCTGGTGTCCGACGCGTTGGCATGACCCTTGTTGGGCAGGCGGATCATCACGTCGCGGCTGGTGCCGAAGTTCTGCACCGAGATTTCCGGCAGACCGGTCTTTTCCAGTGCGCTGCGGATGGCATGCAGGTCGGCAGGCTGCGGGTAACTGACCTCGATCAGCGTGCCGCCGGTGAAATCGACGCCGAGATTGAGACCACGGTCCCACAGCGCCCATACCGAGAACAGGAAGGTCACCAGCGAAATGGTCGTGGTGAGCTTGCCCCAGCTCATGAAGGGGATGGTTTTCTTGAACGGGAAGAATTCCAGCATGATCCGGTCCTCAGATCGAAACTTTGGCCAGACGTGCCTGGCGGCCGTAGGTGAGGTTGACCATGGCGCGCGATACCGTGACGGCGCTGAACATGGAGGTGAGAATGCCGAGGCACAGTACCACCGCGAAGCCGCGCACCGGGCCCGATCCGAGCCAGAACAGCGCGATGCCGGCGATGAGCGTGGTGAGGTTGGAGTCGAGAATCGTCGCCCACGCCCGCTCGTAGCCGGCGTGGATCGCGGCCTGCGGCGTGGCACCGTTCCTGAGCTCCTCGCGTACGCGTTCGTTGATCAGCACGTTGGCGTCGATCGCCATACCGAGCGTCAGGGCGATTGCCGCCATGCCCGGCAGGGTGAGCGTCGCCTGCAACATCGACAGCAGGGCGACGAGGAAGAAGGCGTTGATCGCCAGTGCAACCGACGAGAACAGGCCGAACACGCGGTAGTAGAGGGTCATGAAGCTGACCACGGTGATGAAGCCCCAGATGTTCGAGTGAAAGCCCTTGCTGATGTTTTCCGCACCCATGCTCGGGCCAACGGTGCGTTCCTCGACGATCTGCATGGGGGCGGCGAGCGCGCCGGCGCGCAGCAGGAGCGCCACGTCGGAGGCTTCCTGGGCGGACTCCATGCCGGTGATCTGCACCCGGCCGCCGCCGATTTCCTCGCGGATCACCGGCGCGGTGATCGCCTCGGCGACGCCCTTTTCGATCAGCAGGATCGCCATGCGCTTGCCGACGTTCTCGCGCGTGATGTCCTTGAAGATACGCGCGCCCTTGCCGTCGAGGTTGATGTGTACTGCCGCCTGGCCGCTCTGGCTGTCGAAGCCGGGCGAGGCGTCGGTGATCGACTCGCCGGTGAGCACCACGTCCTTCTTCACCGCGATCGGCACACCTTCACGGCTCGGCACGATCTCCGCGCCGAACGGTGCCTGGCCCTGGCTGACCGCGACCGGGTCGGCCTGCTCGTCGACCATGCGCACTTCCAGGGTGGCGGTGCGGCCAAGAATGTCCTTCGCCTTGGCGGTATCCTGCACGCCGGGCAGTTGCACGACGACGCGACTCGCACCCTGTTGCTGGATCACCGGCTCCGCGACACCGAGCTCGTTGACGCGGTTCCTGAGTGTGGTGATGTTCTGCTGCAGGGCGAATTCCTGTACGCGCTTTTCGGCTTCGGGCCTCAGGCGTGCGGTGAGGGTGAAGCCCTCGGCCTGGTCCTCGGGCGTGAAGGCAAGATCGGTGAATGCCAGACCCAGCTTGCCGGCGGCGGCGTCGCGCTGGTCGCGCGTGGAGAAGTGTACCGTGACGGTGTTGCCCTCGCGGGCGATGCGGCCGTAGCGGATCCTGTCGTTGCGCAATTCCGTGCGGAAATCGTTCTGGTAGCGCACCGCGGCCTTTTCCAGCGCCGCCTTCATGTCGACTTCGAGCAGGAAATGCACGCCTCCGCGCAGGTCCAGGCCGAGATACATGGGCAGCGCGTTGACCGAGGCAAGCCACGCCGGCGAAGCCGGCACAAGATTGAGCGCGACCGTATAGCGGTTGCCCAGGGCGTTCTGCAGCACATCCTTCGCCTTGATCTGTGTGTCGGTCGTGGCGAGGCGCACCTTGACGCTGTTGCCGGCCAGTTCGACGCCGTGATAGGCGAGTCCGCCCGTCTTCAACGCAGCCTCGACCTGTTGCAGCAGTGCGGCATCGGCCTTCTCGGTCGTACGTACCGGTGAAACCTGCACGGCCGGCACTTCGCCGAAGAAGTTGGGCAGGGCGAAAACAAAGGCGACCACCAGCGTAATGCCGATGAGGATGTATTTCCAGAGCGGGTAACGGTTCATTTTGCTTGGGGTCTAGGGACTAGGATTTAGGGGTTAGGGAGGGGCGGCGTCAGGGCGGGGGGGTCCCTAGTCCCTAGCTCCTGGTCCCTGATCCCTAGAGGCTCTTGATGGTGCCCTTGGGCAGCAGCGTCTGCACCGACTGCTTCTGCACGTGAGTGATCACGCCCTCGGCGATTTCCAGTGCGACGTATTGCTCACCGATTTTCGCCACCTTGCCGACCTGGCCGCTGGCGGTGACGATTTCGTCGCCCTTCGCCAGTTCGGACAGCATCTTCTTCTGTTCCTTGGCGCGCTTCATCTGCGGGCGGATGAGCATGAACCAGAACAGGATGAAGATGATGATGAGCGGCAGGAAGTCTGTGAGACCGGGGGTGGCCGGTGCGGCGGCCTGGGCATGCGCAAGCGAAATCACGGGATGGAGCTCCAGTTCAGGGCAATTCGGCTAATAAAACTGCGAATTCTACCACCCACTGGATTGCAGCTCGTGAAACCGGGCGGCAAACCCGGCGAATTGGCCCGACTCGACGGCCGCGCGCATGTCCGCCATCAGGCGGTGGTAATAGTGCAGATTGTGGATCGTCGCCAGCCGGGCGCCGAGAATCTCGCCCGCACGGATCAGGTGGTGCACGTAGGCACGCGAAAAATGGGTGCAGGCGTGGCAGTCGCATTCCGGGTCGATCGGAGCGGTGTCGAGCTTCCAGCGTGCGTTGCGGATGCGCAACTCGCCGCGCCGGGTAAAAAGTATGCCGTGGCGCGCGTTGCGCGTCGGCAGCACGCAGTCGAACTGGTCGATGCCCTGCGCCACGGCCGCGACGAGATCGGCCGGCGTGCCGACGCCCATCAGGTAGCGCGGCTTGTCGGAGGGCAGTCGTGGCGCGGTGTGGGCGAGGATGCGCGCCATGTCGTCCTTTGGTTCGCCCACCGACAGCCCGCCGATGGCGTAGCCGTCGAAGTCCATGGCGATGAGTTCCCCCGCCGACTCGTCGCGCAGGCTTTCGTACATGCCGCCCTGCACGATGCCATAGAGTGCGTTGGGATTGTCGGCATGCGCCGCCTTCGAGCGCGCCGCCCAGCGCAGGCTCAGGCGCATCGAGTCGGCGGCTTCGCGCTCGCTCGCCGGGTAGGGGGTGCACTCGTCGAAGATCATCACGATGTCGGAATTCAGCGTGCGCTGGATATGCATCGAGATTTCCGGGGTAAGGAACAACTTGTCGCCGTTGATGGGCGAGGAAAACTTCACGCCTTCCTCGCTGATTTTTCGCAACTTGCCCAGGCTGAACACCTGGAAACCCCCGGAATCGGTGAGGATGGGCCGCTCCCAGCCCATGAACCGGTGCAGGCCGCCAAATTTTTCGATGACCGCGAGCCCCGGACGCAGCCACAGGTGGAAGGTGTTGGAGAGCACCATCTCGTAGCCGATCTCCGTGATCTCGGCCGGCGCCATCGCCTTCACCGTGCCGTAGGTGCCCACCGGCATGAAGGCCGGCGTCTCCACCGTGCCGTGCGCAAGCTGGAGGCGGCCGCGGCGCGCGCCCGCGTCGATGGCGAGAAGGTCGAACTTCACGGCGCGTGCTCCAGGCTGCTTTTTTCCAGAAACATGGCGTCACCGTAGCTGAAGAAACGGTAGCCGGCGCGGATCGCGTGGGCGTAGGCGGCACGGACGGTGTCGACGCCGGCGAACGCCGAGACCAGCATCAGCAGCGTGGAGCGCGGCAAATGGAAATTGGTGACAAGGGCGTCGACGACGCGGAAACGATAACCCGGTGTGATGAAGATATCGGTTTCGGCGGCGCCGGCACGCACGTCCCCTGTCTCGCTCGCCGCCTCCAGGGCGCGCAGGCTGGTGGTGCCCACCGCCACCACGCGGCCACCGCGCGCGCGGGTGTCGTGGATCGCGTCGATGGTAGTCTGCGGGACGATGTAGCACTCGCTGTGCATGCGGTGCTCGGCGAGAGTGTCGACGCGCACTGGCTGGAAGGTGCCGGCACCGACGTGCAGGGTCACCTGTGCGATGCGGATACCCGCCTGTTTCAGCGCGTCCAGCATCGGGGTGTCGAAATGCAGGCCGGCGGTCGGTGCCGCCACGGCACCCGGCGCCGCCGCATACACCGTCTGGTAACGCGTCTCGTCCTGCACCGTCGGTGTGTGTTCGATGTAGGGCGGCAGGGGCAGATGGCCGAGGCGGTCGAGGACGTCGAGTACCGGGTGCGCGAAGCGCAGCCGCGTGAGGTCGTTTTCTTTCGCCACCACCTCGACGATTTCGTCGTCGGCGAGACGAATGCGTGAGCCGGCCTTCGGCGCATGGCTTGCACGGATGAAGGCGAGTGCCCCGAATTCATCGGTGACGCGCTCCACCATCAACTCGACCTTGCCGCCGGACGCCTTCTGGCCGAACAGCCGTGCCTTGATCACGCGCGTATCGTTCATGACCAGCAGGTCGTCCGGGCGCAGCAGTCCCGGCAGATCGCGGAATTCGCGGTCGGCGAGCGTGCCGCAGGCATCGACATGCAGCAGACGGCTGCCGCCACGCACGGCAGGCGGAAACTGGGCGATCAGTTCTTGGGGAAGATCGAAGTCGAAATCGGCGACGCGCATGGGGCGCGATTATAGCCGTCGCCTTGCGGGAGCTTCCCCGCCTGGGTGATAATGCGCGGCTTCCGTGCCGGCCGCGTTCGCGGCCGGTCTCCTTGCCCGGGTGGCGGAATCGGTAGACGCAGCGGATTCAAAATCCGCCGCCGCAAGGTGTGGGGGTTCGAGTCCCCCCCCGGGCACCAGCATCGGACAGGCTCACGCGTGCTATGGCGGCGTGCACGTCGACGTCATCCCCGACGTGGATTGCAGCGTGCGCATGACTGGGCTAAAAAGAGCATTGATATCCATGCACTGCCGCGCCACGAGTCCGCTCGCAGGGAGGATGCCGGCCGCGGATGCGGGTAAACTGCCGTGGCGGCGCGACCGCGTGGCAGAGGCCCGCCGCGGCACCGGGAAAGACAGGAGATTGCAGGCATGTCATCAGTAGTTCAGGCGACCCACGGCGGCGCGCACGCGGGGGCGTCGCTGCATGGCCCGATCTGCCGACTGCTGCAGATGCACTACGTGCAACTGGCGCCGATCCACATGCGCGACCTGTTCTCTGCCGATCCGCAGCGCTTCGAGCGATTCTCCTTGCAGGTGGGCGATATCCTGCTCGATTATTCGAAAAACCGCATCACGCCAGAAACCATGCAGTTGCTGGTGCGGCTCGCCGCGGAAGCGGATGTCGCGGGGTGGCGCGAGCGCATGTTCGGTGGCGAGAAAATCAACAACACCGAGAACCGCGCCGTGCTGCACGTGGCGCTGCGCAACCGCAGCAACCGCCCCGTGATCGTCGATGGCGAGGACGTGATGCCCCGGGTGAACGCGGTCATCGAACGCATGGGCGCTTTCGCCGAGCGGGTGCGTGGCGGCGCGTGGCGCGGTTATACCGGCGAACCCATCACCGACGTGGTGAACGTCGGCATCGGGGGCTCCGACCTCGGGCCGCAGATGGTGTATCAGGCGTTGAAACCCTATCGTCATCCGCGCCTGAAGGTGCATTTCATTTCCAACGTCGACGGCGCCCACGTCAAGGAAACACTGGAGGCATTGAACCCGGAGACGACGCTGTTCATCGTATCGTCGAAAACCTTCACCACGCAGGAAACCATGACCAACGCGCATTACGCGCGCGACTGGTTTATCGCGCAGGCGCAGGCGGAGACGCACATCGCCCGGCACTTCGTTGCGGTGTCGACGAACCGCGAGGCGGTGGTGGCGTTCGGCATCGACCCCGCCAACATGTTCGAATTCTGGGACTGGGTGGGCGGGCGCTATTCACTGTGGTCGGCGATCGGCCTGTCGAGCGTGCTGGCGGTCGGCGCGGAGCGGTTCATCGAGTTGCTGGCGGGCGCCCACGCAATGGACGAGCATTTCCGGCACGCGCCGCTCGACAGGAACATGCCGGTGATCCTGGCGTTGCTGGGGGTCTGGTACAACAACTTCTTCGAGGCGGAATCGCACGCCATCCTGCCCTACGACCATTACCTGCGAAGCCTGCCGGCGTATCTCGAGCAGGCCGACATGGAATCGAACGGCAAGTCGGTCGATCGTGACGGCAACGTGGTCGATTACGCCACCGGCCAGATCGTGTGGGGCGCCAGCGGCATCAACGGCCAGCACGCGTTCTACCAGTTGCTGCACCAGGGCACCAAGATCATCCCGGCCGACTTCATTGTCTCGGTGACGCCGCACACTGAACTGCAGGCGCACCACGACATCCTCATCGCCAACTTCCTGGCGCAGACCGAGGCGCTGATGCGCGGACGCACCCGCGAGGAGACGCAGGCGCAGACCGGGCAGTTCGTGTCGCACAAGGTGTTCGAAGGCAATCATCCGAGCAGTGCCATCCTGCTGCAAAAGCTCACGCCGCACACGCTGGGCATGCTGATCGCGCTCTATGAGCACAAGATCTTCGTGCAGGGCGTGATCTGGAACCTCAATTCCTACGACCAGTGGGGCGTCGAGCTCGGCAAGCAGCTCGCCAGCCGCATCCTGCCCGAACTGCATGCCGACGCTCCGGTTTCCGGCCACGATGCCTCGACCAACGCGCTCATCAACTACTATCGACGCATGAGCCAACACCCGGATGACGTGTAGCATGGCTGCCATGAACCTGATTGCGGGCGATATCGGCGGGACCAAAAGCGGACTGGCGTGGGTACGGGGTGACGCCGCGAGTCCGCGCTTCGAGCGGGTCTATGCGAGCGCCGCGTTCGCTTCCGCCGACGACCTGTTGCGGCAGTTCATCGCCGACGCCGGTGAAACGGCGCCCCCGGAGCGCTTCCTGCTCGCGGTGCCGGGACCGGTCGACACGCAGCGCAGCCGTCTCACCAATCTCGACTGGACCGTGGATGCGGCCGCGCTTGGCCAGCGTTTTGGCGGCGCCGCGGTGCGGCTGGTCAATGATTTCGAGGCAGCGGCGGCCGGGGTGGCGACGCTGGCGCCGCAAGAGCAGCTTGCCCTCAACCCGCGGCCGGTCGAAAGGGACGCGGTGCGCGTCGTCACCGGCGCCGGAACCGGCCTGGGGCTCGCCTTCGTCGTCGGCGCCGGGCAAGCGTCGCGCATTTTCCCCAGCGAGGGCGGCCACAGCGATTTCGCCCCCGCCGACACGCGCCAGATGCGTCTGCTCGACATGTTGCGGGCTCGTTACGGTCATGTGTCGTGGGAACGTGTCGCCTCCGGTTCCGGGCTCGACGATCTGTATCGCTTCTGCTGCACCGAACGCGGACAGGATGCGGGCGACACGCCGATCGACGGCGCGGCGCTGTCGAAGCGCGCGATGGCGGGTGATACTGCCGCCGAGGCCGCACTCGATTTTTTCGTCGACCTCTATGCCGCCTGGGTCGGCAATGTCGCCTTGCTGTTCCAGCCGCGCGGCGGCCTGTACCTCGCCGGCGGAGTCAGCCGCCACCTGCGCGAGCGCCTGCAGGCCCCGCGCTTCATGCGCGCCGCCACCGACAAGGGGCGCATGCGTGGCGTGGTCGAACGAACACCGATTTTTCTGGTCACCAGTGAGCGGCTCGGCGTGGCCGGCGCCGTCACGCTGGGCCAGTTACCTTCACTGCGACATTCCAATTCAACCAGCGCTTGAAACCGGGAGGAGTTCCATGACGATTTCCAAGGATGAACAGGCACGTCGCTTTCGCTACTACACCGAGCCCCGCATGGTGACCGCGCTGACGCGGCGCACCCTGGCGCTGGTGCTGGCGGGCGGCGAAGGCTCGCGGCTGAAGGACCTGACCGCATGGCGTGCCAAGCCGGCCGTGCCGATCGGCGGCAAGTACCGCATCATCGACTTTCCCCTGTCCAACTGCGTCAACTCGGGGATCCGCCGCATCGGCGTGCTGACCCAGTACAAGTCGCATTCGCTGATCCGCCACCTGCAACGCGCGTGGGGCTTCATGCGCGCCGAGATCGGCGAGTTCGTCGAGATCCTGCCAGCGCAGCAGCGCACGCACAAGAAGGAGTGGTACCAGGGCACGGCCGATGCGCTGTATCAGAACATCGACATCATGCAGCGCCATCACCCCGACTACGTGCTCGTGCTCGGTGGCGATCACGTCTACACCATGGATTATTCGGACATGCTGCTCCATCATGTGCAGCACGAGGCCGATTTCACCGTGGGCAGCATCGAGGTACCGATCAGCGAGGCCCGCGCCTTCGGCGTCATGTCGGTTGACGAGAACCTGCGTATCACACGCTTCAGCGAAAAGCCGAAGCATCCCGACTGCGTTCCCGGCAAGCCGGACACCGCACTGGTCTCCACCGGCATCTATATTTTCTCCAAGGATTTCCTCTACCGGACGCTCATCGAGGACGCCGCCGACAGCGGCTCCTCGCACGACTTCGGCAAGGACATCATTCCATCGAAGATCGGCAGCGCCCGCGCCGTGGCCTATCCTTTCCGCAACAAGGCCGGTCGCCCCGCCTACTGGCGCGACGTCGGAACGCTGTATTCCTACTGGCAGACCAACATGGAACTGTGCTCGGTGGAACCGGAACTCAACCTGTACGACCGTGACTGGCCGATCTGGACCTACCAGCCGCAGTATCCACCCGCCAAGTTCATCTTCGACGACGAGGGGCGGCGCGGCGAGGCGATCGATTCGCTGATCGCCGGCGGCTGCATCCTGTCCGGCGCCCGGGTGAAGCGATCGGTGCTGTTTTTTTCCACCACGGTGGAGCAGCAGTCGCTCATCAAGGACAGCGTGATCCTGCCCAAGGTGAGTATCGGCCGCAACTGCCGCATCAACCGCGCGATCATCGACAAGGGCACGGTCATTCCCGACGGCTTCGTCATTGGCGAGAACCTGGCGGAGGATGCCAAGCGTTTCCACGTCACCCCGGAGGGCATCGTGCTGGTGACCCCGGCCATGCTCGGCCAGAACCTGTACGCGCGCTGGCAGGACGAGTTCGATGGCTGAGCCGCTCAACGTGGTGCTGTGCTGGCACATGCACCAGCCGTATTACCGCGAGGGCCTCGATGGCAGCTACCGGCTGCCCTGGGTCTATCTGCACGGCATCAAGGACTACAGCGACATGGCGGCGCATCTGGAGAGCCACCCCACCATGCGCGCGGTGGTCAACTTCGTCCCGGTGCTGCTGGAGCAGCTCGACGACTATGTGGGCCAGCTCGAAGCCCTGCTGACGCAGGGCCGCGCGACGCAGGACCCCATGCTCAACCTGCTTGCCGGAAGCGAGCCGATTCCAGCCGATCCCGCGCAGCGCCTGCGCATCATCCATGACTGTCAGCGCGCGCACGCGCCACGCATGATCCAGCCGCACGCCGCCTTCGCGCGGCTGCTGGAACTGGCTGGGAATGGCGAAAAGGCTGCCGAGGGCGACGCGGTCGCACTCTGGCAACTGGGCTGCCTGTCGGAGCAGTATTTTCTCGACCTGGCGACCTGGTACCACCTCGCCTGGCTTGGCCAGTCGCTTGCGCGGGAAGCCCTGCCACAGCGCCTCATGGCGCAGGAGAAGGATTTCGGAGACGCCGACCGGCGCGCCCTGCTGGACCTCATCCAGCGCACGCTTGCCGGGCTGGTGCCGCGTTACCGCGCGCTCGCCGAACGCGGACAGATCGAGTTGTCGATGACGCCGTGGGGGCATCCGATCGTGCCGCTGCTCAACGATTTCGCCAACATGCGCGATGCTCTGCCCGATGCCCCGGCGCCCGTGGCACCGGCCTATCCGGGCGGCGCCGAGCGTGCGCGCTGGCACCTGCGCCACGGCCTCGACGTGTTCGAGCGTTATTTCGGGCGCAGGCCCGTCGGCGTGTGGCTGTCGGAAGGTGGCGTCAGCGAGGACGCGCTTGCCCAGCTCGACGAATTCGGGATGCGCTGGACCGCGTCAGGGGAGGGTGTGTGGCGCAACAGTTGCGCCAAGTCGGGCTGTCTCCCGGAGCAGGCGGCAACCAAGCGCGCCCTGTTCTCCCCGGCGCGCTTCGATGCACGCGACGTGCGGGTGTTCTTCCGCGACGACGGCCTGTCGGACCTGATCGGTTTCAAGTACAGCGACTGGCATTCCGACGATGCAGTCGGCGACTTTATCCAGCATCTGGACAACATCGCCAGCTTCTTCGGCGACGAGGCCGGCAAGCATGTCGTGTCGATCATCCTTGACGGTGAAAATGCCTGGGAATACTACCCGGACAACGGCCACTACTTCCTCGATGCGCTGTATCGCAGATTGTCCGCGCAGCCGACCCTGCGGATGCGCACTTTCGCCGAGGTCGCCGCGGACCTGCCCGTGCGGCAAATGCGGACGCTCGCGGCGGGCAGCTGGGTGTACGGCAGCTTCTCGACATGGATCGGCTCGGAGGACAAGAACCGTGGCTGGGATCTGCTGGTGGCGGCCAAGCGCGATTTCGATGCGGCCGTCGGCGCCGGGCGCCTCGGTGCCGATACGCTGGAACAGGCGATCCGCCAGCTCGCGGTGTGCGAAGGGTCGGACTGGTTCTGGTGGTTCGGCGACTACAATCCCGCCGGCAGCGTCAGCGATTTCGAGCAGCTGTTCCGCGCCCAGCTGCGCGAACTCTATCGCCTGATCGGCGTGGCCGCGCCGGTCACGCTCGACGTGCCGCTATCGCACGGACGCGGCCAGGCGGAAAACGCCGGCACCATGCGCAGGAATACCGGATGATCCTGTCTTTATCCGCGAAGGGCGCGAAGGGGTTCTCCCCATGATCCCGTCCACGCGCCGCGCCGGGGTGCTGCTGCATCCGACCTCGCTGCCTTGCGGCACGCTGGCGGACGCACCGCGCTGGCTGGAGTTCCTGCACGCCTCCGGGTTTTGCGTATGGCAGATGCTGCCGCTGGGTGTTCCGCTCACGGGCTTGTCGCCTTACCAGTCCGTGTCGGCGTTCGCGGTCGATCCATCGCTGTTTCCGCAAGGTGACATGGACCCCGCCGGCTACGCCGACTGGCAGGCACGGCAGGCACACTGGCTTGACGATTTCGCGCGCTTCACGGTGATCAAGGGGGAACAGGGCGGCACGCCGTGGACCGAGTGGCCGCGCGCGCTACGCGACCGTGAACCCGGCGTGATGGTGCGTTTCGACATCGCGCACGGCGAGGCCCTGGACGCGGTCAGGCGCGGGCAGTATCGCGCGGTCGCCTACTGGCATGGGCTGCGGGCGCAGGCTGCGGCGCGCGGCATCCTGCTGTTCGGCGACATGCCGATTTTCGTCGCCCACGACAGCGCCGACGTGTGGGCGCGGCGCGACCTGTTCCTGCTCGATGCCGGCGGCTATCCGGAAGTGGTCACCGGCGTGCCGCCCGATTATTTTTCCGAGACCGGCCAGCGCTGGGGCAACCCGCACTACAACTGGACCGCGATGCGGGCCGACGGCTTCGCATGGTGGCGTGCGCGGCTGGCGGCGCATTTCGACTGGTTCGACCTCGTGCGCATCGACCATTTCCGCGGGCTCGCCGCAGCCTGGCACATTCCGGCGAGCGAACCCACCGCGGTGCATGGTGAATGGGTGCCGACGCCCGGTGCCGAACTGCTGCAGGCCATCGCCGACAGCATGGGGCCGCTGCCGCTGGTGGCCGAGGATCTCGGCATCATCACGCCCGATGTCACCGCCCTGCGGCGACAGTTCAATCTGCCCAACATGGCGGTGCTGCAATTCGCTTTCGACGGGCACGCCGACAATCCGCACAAGCCGGGGAATGTCCGGCCCGACACCGTCTACTACACCGGCACGCACGACAACGACACCACGGCCGGCTGGTGGCAGGCGCTGCCCGAAGCGGTACGCGAACCGGTCATGGCGCAGCTTGGCGTCGACGATGCCGGCGCGGTACCCGATATCATGGTCGACACTGTGCTGAACAGCCGTGCCGGGCTTGCCATCCTGCCGCTGCAGGACCTGCTCGGCCTCGGCAGCACGGCGCGCATGAACACGCCCGGCACGGTCACCGGAAACTGGGCCTGGCGTTTCGCGTGGGACGCGCTGACGCCCGAACTGATCTCACGCTTGCTTGAAAAAAACCGGAAGGCCCAACGATGCCCCATACCAAACAGCGGATGAACGACGCCGGCCCGGCCTTGTCCCTGCCCGCGATCGATGAGCCGATCAGGCGCCTGCAGACCGGCACCCATCACGATCCCTTCGAGGTGCTGGGGATGCATGTCCAGGCCGATGGCCACAGGTTGTTTCGCGTCTTCCTGCCGCCGGCCGAAGGAATCGAGTTGGCGGGCATGCCCATGGCGCGTATTGCCGGCACCGATTGCTTCGAACTCGACATCCCGCCCGACACGGCGGTCGAATTGCATCCCGTGCTGCGCTGGCAGCACAAGAAGAGCGGGCATTGGCACAGCACGCGCTCGTCCTATACCTTCGCACCTCAGCTTGGTGAACTCGACCTGCACCTGCTCGGCGAGGGCCGTCACATGCAGGCGTGGAAGGTGCTCGGCGCGCGCCTCGCTTGCATCGACGGCATCGACGGGTGCCAGTTCGCCGTGTGGGCGCCGGCGGCGCAGCGTGTCAGCGTGGTCGGCGACTTCAACGACTGGGATGGCCGCCGCCATCCCATGCGCAGCCGCGGCGCCACCGGCATCTGGGAACTGTTCGTGCCCGGCCTCGGCGCGGGACAGGCGTACAAGTACGAAATTCGCGGCCCGCATGGCCAACTGGTGAAAAAAACCGATCCCTATGCGCGCCGCATGTTCCTGCGCCCGGAAACCACCAGCCGCGTGCCGGAAGCGGAGACGCACGTGTGGGGTGATGCGGCGTGGCTCGACGCCCGCGCCGGCTTCGACTGGCAGCACCGACCGATCAGCATTTACGAAGTGCATCCCGGTTCGTGGCGGCGGCACGCCGACGGCAGCTTCTACAGCTGGGGCGAACTCGCCGCCGAGCTCATCCCCTATGTGCAGGAACTCGGCTACACCCACATCGAACTCCTGCCGGTGGCCGAGCATCCGCTCGACGCCTCATGGGGCTACCAGGTATCCGGTTACTACGCGCCCACCGCGCGCTTCGGCACGCCCGACGATTTCCGCGCCTTCGTCGACGCCTGCCACCGGGCCGGCATCGGTGTGCTGCTCGACTGGGTGCCGGCACATTTTCCCAAGGATGACTGGGCGCTCGCCCGCTTCACCGGCGAAGCGGTGTACGAGCATGCCGACCCGCGCCGGGGCGAACACCAGGACTGGGGCACGCTGATCTTCAACTTCGGTCGCAACGAGGTGCGCAACTTCCTCATCGCCAATGCGCTGTACTGGCTGGAGGAATTCCACATCGACGGCCTGCGCGTCGATGCCGTCGCTTCCATGCTCTATCTCGACTACTCGCGGCGTGCCGGCGAGTGGCTGCCGAACCCCTACGGTGGGCGCGAGAATATCGAGGCGATCCATTTTCTGCGCGAGCTGAACACCGAAGTGCACGGCCGCTTTCCGGGCGTACTCACCATCGCCGAGGAATCGACCGCCTGGCCTGCGGTGTCGCGTCCGGTGGAACTCGGCGGCCTGGGCTTCTCGATGAAGTGGAACATGGGGTGGATGAACGACAGCCTCGCCTACATCGAACTGGATCCCGTGCATCGAAAATACCATCACAACCAGCTCACCTTCAGCCAGATGTACGCGTGGACCGAGAATTTCGTGCTGCCGCTGTCGCACGACGAGGTCGTGCACATGAAGAAAAGCCTGCTCGACAAGATGCCTGGCGACACCTGGCAGCGTTTCGCCAACCTGCGCCTGTTCTATGCCTGGCAATACGCCCACCCGGGCAAGAAACTGCTGTTCATGGGCGGCGAATTCGCGCAGTGGAACGAATGGCGCGAAGCGGGCCTACTCGACTGGGATCTGCTGCGCTTTCCCATGCACGACGGCATCCGTGCGCTGCTGCGCGATCTCAACCATCTCTATCGCAGCGAAGGCGCGCTGCACGATTTCGATTTCGATCCGCGCGGCTTCCGCTGGATCGACTGTCACGACGCCGACCAGTCCATCCTGAGTCTGCTGCGCGAAGGACGAGATGAGTCCGAGCGCATGGTGGTGCTGCTCAACTTCACCCCCGTGCCACGGCGCGGCTATCGCATCGGCGTGCCCGCGGCACCCGCATGGTGCGAGGTGTTCAACAGCGACTCCATGTATTACGGTGGTGGCAACCTTGGCAACGGCGCGCCGATCATGGCGCAGAACCAGCCGTGGATGGGTTTCGAACAGTCGATCGAAGTCGTCCTGCCACCGCTGGGTGCGATCTTTCTCAAGCCCTGCCCGTAAAATACGGGTACGACAACGACACAACGCGGAGCAATGAACGTTCTTTTTGCCGCCAGCGAGGCGTATCCGCTGGTAAAGACCGGTGGCCTGGGCGACGTCGCCTACAGCCTGCCGAAGGCCCTGCACGCACGAGGCGCCGACATCCGCCTGGTCCTGCCGGGCTATCATGACCTGCTGCGCCAACTGGATGCGATGCGCATCGCCGGCTGGCTGGAGGTGCGCGGCAGTGAGCGTACGCTCGGCGTGCGGGTGCTGGAAGCCCGTCACGCCGCCTATCCGTTCCCGCTGTGGATCGTCGACTGCCCGTCCCTGTTCGATCGCCCCGGCAATCCCTACGTTGCCGCAAACGGCCGCGACTGGCCCGACAACGCCGAACGCTTCGCCGTGTTCGCGCGCACCGTGGCCCTGCTCGCACAGGATGCCCTGGGTCTTGGCTGGCGTGCCGACGTGGTGCACAGCCACGACTGGCAGACCGGACTGGTGCCCGCCTTCCTCGCCGATCTGGCCACGCCGCCGCGGACCGTGTTCACCATCCACAACCTGGCTTATGGCGGGTATTTCCCGCATGCCGATTTCGTTCGCCTGCAATTGCCGGCGCACTGGTGGAGCCCGGAAGGGGTCGAGTTTCACGGCGGTCTGTCCATGCTGAAGAGCGGTATCGTCTACGCCGACGCCATCACCACAGTGAGCCCGACCTACGCCGAGGAAATCTGTACCCCCGAGTTCGGCTACGGACTCGACGGCCTGCTGCGTTCACGTCGCCACAAGCTCACCGGCATCCTCAACGGCATCGACACCGAAGCGTGGAATCCCGCCACCGATCCGCATCTGTCCGCGCACTATTCGAAAGCGCGCATCCAGCCCGGCAAGCGGCACAACAAGCGCGCCCTGCTCGAACGCTTCCAGCCCGTCGACGACGCCCTGCTCGACGCCCCCCTGCTCGGTACGGTCGGGCGCCTCGTCGAGCAGAAGGGAATCGACTGGATCCTCGCCGCGATGCCTGTGCTGCTCGCCGAAAGCGACGTGCGCTTCGTCGTGCTCGGCAGCGGCCAGGCGCTCTATGAGGAGAAGCTGCAGCGCCTGGCGCAGCAGCATCCGGATCGCATCATGGTCGAAATCGGCTACGATGAAAATCTGGCGCACCGTGTCGAGGCCGGCGCCGATGTGTTCCTCATGCCCTCGCGTTTCGAGCCGTGCGGGCTCAACCAGATGTACAGCCTGCGCTACGGCACGCCACCCGTGGTGTTCCGCACAGGCGGGCTGGCCGATACCGTGGTCGACGCCGATGCGCCGCATTGTACCGACGGCACCGCCACCGGCTTCGTCTTCGACCAGCCCGCGCTCGCCGGCTTCCTCGATGCCATCCGCCGTGCGCTCGATCTGTACCGGCAGCCCAAGGCGTGGCGCCGGCTGCAGCAGACCGGCATGCGCCAGAACTTCGACTGGTCTGAAAGCGCGGGCCATTATCTGTCCCTCTACGCCACCTGATATTTGCCGGGGTTGTCATGTCCGCCAAAACATCCGAAGAACTTTGCACACTTTCCGCCTGCCCGTTTTCGCTGGAGCCGCTGCCGTCGGACACCGAGGCGCTGCGCCGCGATTTCGAGCGTTACCAGTACTACCATCTGGGCCGCCCGTATGGCGCGCCGCCGCTGTACGCCTACCATGCGCTCGCCTGGGCTCTGCGCGACCGCATCATGTCCGACTGGATGAACACCTACGCCGGGCGCGACCAGCCGGGCCGGCGTCACGCCTACTATCTGTCGCTCGAATTCCTCATCGGCCGCGCCCTGGGCAACCATGTTCTCAATCTCGGCCTCGACGCACCGACGCGCGAAGCCCTGCAAAGCTTCAGTCACACCCTCGAAGAGGTCGTCGAGCAGGAGCCCGACGCCGGCCTGGGCAACGGCGGTCTTGGTCGTCTGGCCGCCTGCTTCATGGACAGTTGCGCCACCCTCAAGCTGCCGGTCATGGGTTATGGCATCCGCTACGAATACGGCATGTTCGGCCAGCGCATCGAGGACGGCTACCAGAAGGAAGAACCCGACCACTGGCTGCGCGCCGGCAACCCGTGGGAAGTCGAGCGTTCCGAATTCACCTGCCGCGTGCACTTCGGCGGGCGCGTCGAGCATTTTCGCGACCCGGCCGGCATCCCGCGCGCGCGCTGGATCGACACCGCCGACGTGCTCGCCATTCCCTACGACATGCCGATCACCGGCTACCGCAACCGTGCGGTCAACACCCTGCGCCTGTGGAAGGCTGCCGCCACCGACGAATTCGACTTCGACGAATTCAGTGCCGGCAGTTATGGCGAAGCCGTGCAGGCCAAGAACGAGGCCGAGCACATCTCGATGGTGCTCTACCCCAACGACAGCAGCGAGAACGGCCGCGAGCTGCGCCTGCGCCAGCAGTATTTCCTTGCCTCCGCGAGCCTGCAGGATGTCTTCCGCCAGTGGCGCGCCGCCGGCAACAGCGATCTGATGAAGTTCGCCGAACACAACGTGTTCCAGATGAACGACACCCATCCCTCCATCGCCGTCGCCGAGCTGATGCGCCTGCTGCTCGACCACGAGCGCCTGACCTGGGACCAGGCCTGGGCCATCACGCGCAACTGCATGGCCTACACGAACCACACCCTGCTGCCCGAAGCGCTGGAAAAGTGGCCCGTCTCGTTGTTCGAACGGTTGCTGCCGCGTCTCCTGGAAATCATCTACGAGATCAACGGCGCCCTGCTGCGCGAAGTCGCCACCCGCTGGCCCGGCGACATCGACCGCCGGCGCCGCATGTCGCTGGTCGAGGAAGGCGACGTGCGCCAGATCCGCATGGCCTGGCTCGCCATCACTGGCAGCTTCTCCGTCAATGGCGTCGCGGCCCTGCATTCGCGCCTGCTGCGCGAAGGGCTGTTCCGCGACTTCTACGAACTGTGGCCCGACAAATTCAACAACAAGACCAACGGCGTCACCCCGCGTCGCTGGCTCGCGCACGCCAATCCCTCGCTGTCCGCGCTCATCACCCGCGAGATCGGCGACGGCTGGGTGGCCGACCTGGGCCAGCTCGAGCGCCTGCGACCCTTCGCTGCACCCGGACACGAGGCCTTCCAGGCCGAATGGCGCGCTGCCAAGCGCACCAACAAGGTGCGCCTGGCCGCCCTGGTCAAGCACGAATGCGGTATCGAATTCAATCCCGACGCCCTGTTCGACGTGCAGGTGAAGCGCATCCACGAATACAAGCGGCAACTCCTCAACATTTTGCACGTCATCCACCTGTACAACCGCATCAACCAGCACCGCCTCGACGGCTGGGTCGACCGCTGCGTCCTCATCGGTGGCAAGGCCGCGCCCGGCTACCTCATGGCCAAGCGCATCATCAAGCTCATCACCAGCGTCGCCGACGTCGTCAACAAGGATCCCGACGTCGGTGGCCGTCTGCGGGTCGCCTTCCTGCCCAACTACCGTGTCACCAGCATGGAAATCATCGCCCCCGCCACCGACCTGTCCGAGCAGGTTTCCACCGCCGGCAAGGAAGCCTCCGGTACCGGCAACATGAAATTCATGATGAACGGCGCCGTCACCATCGGCACCTACGACGGCGCCAACATCGAAATCCTCGAAGCCGTCGGCGAAGACAACTTCTTCCTCTTCGGCCTGCGCGCGGAAGAAATCGAAGACCTGCGTCCGCACTACAACCCGCAGGCGTATATCGACAACGACCCCGATCTGCGCGACGTCATCGGACTGTTGCAGTCCGACCACTTCAGCCTGTGCGAACCCGGCATTTTTCAGCCCATCCTCGACGCCATGCTGGACCCGAACGATCCCTGGATGACGCTCGCCGATTTCCGCAGCTATGTCGACGCGCAGAATCGCGTCGAACAGGCCTGGAGCCACCCCGCAGGCTGGACCCGCATGAGCATCCTCAATACTGCTTCCAGCGGCTATTTCTCCACCGACCGCACCATGCGGGAATACAACGACGACATCTGGAAACTGGTGGCGAACGGGGGGTGAGGCGCCGGATGTTCGCGCTTTTCTGCAAGCGAAAGGATCGTCGATGATTTTGCTGGAAGAATCCGTCGCCGCCTGGGGTACGGATGCGTTTGCCGCCACGCTGAAGACGGAGCTCGAGCGCCTGCGCAGCGATGTACTGCCGATCGGCCATGCGATCGCGGCGGGCAATCGCATCGACGACAGCGATTTGGGCGTGATCGTCAATGCGGTGAGTGAGGATGCGACACACATCCATGCCACGGTAGGCGTGTTTTTCGCCGAGATCGTTGCATGCACCACGTGCAGCGGTGGCAGCGGGATGTGCGACGAGGCGTACTGCGAACTGCGGGTGATGATCGACAAGGCGACCGGCGCAGCGCGTTTCGACGGGCTTTGAACGTCGCAACCGTTCGTCGCGACCGAGCAAGGGCAGCACGAAGATACCAGTGTCGCACCGCGAGGTAAACCGTTTTTCGGTATATCATGAAAACCTAATATATTCACTCCCTCAAGTTTCGGTGTCCGGTTCTTGAGGTTTCCGTTTTTGTCCTCTAACTGGAGCCTTCCATGCACGTCAAATCCCTTCTGGTCGTCCTGACGGCCGCACTTGCCGGCCTGTCCGCGCCGGCTGGTGCCCAGCTTCTTCCCCCGGTACTGCCGGTTCCGGCCGGTACGCCGCAATCGGCCGACCAGTGGATGAACCGCATGATGGACTTCACGCAGAATGCGTCGGCCTTCAAGGACCCGGCCGCGTTCGCGGCGTGGACCAATGCGATGACCGATCCCGCGATGGCCACTGCCATGGCGAGCCACCTGATGGAGCCGGGCAACCTGCTGCGTGCGATGACGACGATGATGCAGCCCGGCACGACGGCCAACTACATGCAGTTCCTCGACCCGAACATCTACCTGCGCTGGGGTGGGGCCATGATGAACCCCATGTGGTACACGCAGATGGCCCTGAACATGGCGGACCCCGGCAAGATGATGCGCTGGATGATGCTGCCGATGGATCCCAAAGTGTGGAAGCTGGGGATGCAGATGATGGACCCCAATCTCTACATGAAGTGGATGATGACGCCGACCGATCCGCGCGCGATGGCGCTGATGTTCGCGCCGATGAATCCGCAGCTCTACGGCAGCATGCTGGGCGGCGCGTTGAATCCGCAACTGGTCGGCGGGCCGAATTCGACCTGGGGCACGTTCATGTATCCGGCGCAGCCGGTGGTGCAGGTGCAGGGTTATGCGCCGGTGGCGAGCCCGATCAACGTGTGGGACCCGAGCACCTGGTTCAGCATGCTCAACATGTTCGGCATCAATCCTTCGGCCGGAACGGCCGGGGGGGCCGGGACGGGTGCGGCAACGTCGTTCTTCCCCACCTTCGGCAGTGGCCCCAACCCCTACCTGCCGGCGCCGCGCCCGGCGCAACCGGCGACCGGCGCCGCGGCCCCCGTCGCCGCGCCGGCAACCGCCCCTGCGCCCGCGCCCGCGCCCGCGCCCGCCGGGTTCGCGGTCCAGGCTGGCGCACCGTCGACCCTGAGTCTCGGCGGTGACGCCCTGTTCAAGACGGGCAAGTCGTCCACCAAGGATCTGACCCCGGAAGGGCGCGCCAAACTCGATGATCTGGTTGGCAAAATCAAAGCATTCGGTGCGATCGACAGCGTCAAGGTGACGGGCCACGCCGACAAGATGGGCAAGGCGTCCGACAACAAGAAACTGTCGCTGGCGCGTGCGAAGGCCGTGACGGCCTATCTCAAGTCCAAGGGCGTGAAGGCCAAGACCTTCGCCACCGCAGGCATGGGCGACACCCAGCCGGTCGTCGACTGCGACATGAAGCTCGCCAAGGACGCGCTGAAGGCCTGTCTCGCACCCAACCGCCGCGTGGAAATCGAGGTCACCGGGGCGAAGAAATAGGGTGAGCGGTGCCGCCAGGCAGGAATCCAGGATTGCTTGGTTGAGTTCGCGCCCTTCAGGGTGCGTGCAGGAACGAAAAAGGCCGGGACGTCCCGGCCTTTTTCATGGAGCGAGGCCCGATCAGGCGGCCTGGACCGGAATTGCCTGGCGCGTGTCCAGGATGCGGTTGTCGGCGTCCACGTACACCAGCTCCGGCGCGTAGCGCGCCAGTTCCAGCTCGTTATAGGTCGCGTAGGTGGCGATGATGACGAGATCGCCCGGATTGGCCTTGTGTGCGGCCGCACCATTCACCGAGACGATCCCCGAATCGCGCGCCGCACGGATGGCGTAGGTGGTGAAGCGTTCGCCATTGGTGACGTTGTAGATCTGGATCTGCTCGTACTCGTGGATGTCGGCTGCGTCCAGCAGGGTCTCGTCGATCGCGCAGGAGCCTTCGTAATGCAGCTCCGAATGGGTGACGGTGACCCGGTGCAGCTTGGACTTGAGCATCGTTCTCTGCATGACGGTGCCCTCAGAATTGCGAAAAAGGAACGACATTATACTCCCCTTGGACCTGTAAACTCCCGGGAGGGTTCAGTCGTGGGCGGCTTCGCCCGCGGGGTGGCGCCGTGCCACGCGGCGAGGCGGGTTCAAGTTGTGGCGATCCGCGCCGATTATCCTCTCAGGGGTCTTGCGGGGCCTCGGGCCAGGCCGCGACCGTGCGGCCTGGCACGACATTGCTGGAGGCGGCATGGTACAGCAGCAAAAAACGCTGGACGAATGGCTGGCCTTTCTGGGGACGGCCGATATTCCCGCGCTCCGGCATACCGCGCGTGAGCTGGGGCGCCTGCATGCCGACGAGACACGTTTTACCGCCCGCGCCGTCGCGGACGTGGTGGCCGACGATCCCCTCATGACACTCAAGCTTCTGCGCCACTTGCAGCGCCACAAACTCAGCCGGCAGGAATACGAGCTGGTCGATGTCAGGCAGGTGCTGCTGATGATGGGGCTGGACGCCTTCCTGCGCGACGTGCCGGCGACGCCGCTGGTGGAGGACATGTTGCACGACCACCTCGACGCCCTGGTGCAACTGCTGCAGACCGTCCGGCGCGCGCAGCGTGCGGCCTATTACGGCTATGACTGGGCCTTGCGGCTGCACGACCTGCATGCGGAGGAGGTCTACGTTTCGGCGCTGCTCACGCATGCGTCGGAGATGCTGATGTGGTGTTTCAATCCCGGCCCGATGCTGGAGATCCGCCGCCGCCAGCGCGCCGATTCCACGTTGCGCAGTGCCGACGCGCAGCGTCAGGTGCTGGGATTCACCGGCATGGAATTCCAGCGCCGGCTCACACTTGACTGGCGGCTGCCCGAATTGTTGCAGAACCTCGCCGATCCGGCGCTGGCACGGTCGAGCCGCGTACGCAACGTGATGCTTGCAGTGAATCTCGCGCGCCACTCGGCACAGGGTTGGGACGACGCGGCGCTGCCTGACGACTATCGCGCGATCGGTGAACTGCTGCGCATGGAGCCGGAAGCGGTGGAGCGCCTGGTGCGCAGGTTGCCCGTGGCCGAGACGGGTTAGCGTCGTGTTGCGCGCTTGGTGATGCGTTCGCGTAAGCCCTTGCAGGTCAGTCTAAAGCCCGACCTGCAATAGCGCGCTGGCCCGCGCACAGGTTCCAGACAGCGCGCAGCACTGCATTCGTGCGTCAGGCGGGCTTGGGGGCGACGATCTTTTCCACCAGGGCGGCGAGGCGGGTGATCGCCTGCGCTGCGGGACAGCCGGGTTTGGCCTGCAACAGCAACTGGCGGCGCATGATCGCCTGGCGCACTTCCGGATCGACCGGAATTTCTCCCATCGACTGCAGGCGAATCTGGCGCCCGGTTTCGCTGGCGACGAAGCGGTCGAGTACCTGCTGCAGTTGCGCGGCGATCGTCTGCCCCGCGCCGGCCCGCGTGGCCTGGTTGACGACCAGGCGCACGAGCTGGCGCTGCTGCTGGCCTGCGAGCACCTTCACGGTGGCGTAGGCGTCGGTCAGCGAGGTGGGCTCCGGCGTTGCCACCATGAGAACTTCCGCGGCGAGCGATACGGCGAACAGCACCACGTCCGAAATCCCCGCGCCGGTGTCGAGCAGGACGATGTCGTAGCGTGGCACCACGGCGTAGATTGCGCGCATGAATTCGTCGCGCACTTCCGTCGTCAGGCGCGAGTATTCGACCATGCCGGAGCCAGCCAGCAGTACCGAGAAACCGCCGGGGGCCTGCAGGATGGCTTCGTCGAGCGCGCATTTGCCGGTGAACACGTCGTGCAGGGTGAGCTTGGGATAGAGATTCAGCACGACGTCGAGGTTGGCGAGGCCAAGGTCGGCATCGAGCACCAGCACGCGGTGTCCGCGTTGCGCCAGTGCGGCAGCGAGGTTGGCGGCGACGAAGGTCTTGCCGACGCCCCCCTTGCCGCTGGTGACGGCAATCACCTTCTCGAGCGGCTTGAGCGAAGGCGGCGTAGCGGGTGTCTGGAGGGCAGCAGTCATGATTTTCCTTGTGACACGACGGCTGGCGCGGACTCGGCCTCGTTACCGAAGTGCTCGAAGAGCAGCCCCTTCTCCTCGGCACTCACCGAGACCTGGCGCGGCAGGTCGATGGCGCAGCGGTTGCGGCCGCCGTGCTTCGCATGATAGAGCTGCTGGTCGGTGCGTTCGAGCCAGAGTTCGCATGTGGAGCGAATCCACTCGGGGGCGAATGCGCCGCCGATGCTGATCGTGATGCGCAGATCGAGAACGGGCGATGCCGCGATGACCAGCGCCTCGATCGCGCGGCGAATGCGCTCGGCGACTTTCTCCCCGTAAAGTGGCCGGCAGTTCGGCAGCAGGATGGCGAATTCCTCGCCACCGTGGCGGGCGACCGTGTCCATCGGCCGCACGCAGCGGGTCAGACATGCCGCGACGGCCCGTAATACCTCGTCGCCGGCCTGGTGGCCGTGGGTGTCGTTGATCGCCTTGAAGTGGTCGATGTCGAGCAGCAACAGCAGCACCGAATCGCCGGAGCGTGCGACCGTCTCGATGGCGCGGTCGAGCAGCGCGCGGAAATGACGGCGGTTGGCAAGGCCGGTAAGCGGGTCGCGCGCCGACAGTTCGCACAGACCGTCGATCACGCGCTGCAGATAGGCGACCGGCGATTCGCCCGGTGCGGGTGTGCTGTCCTGCGCGGCGTGGCTCAACAGGGCGCGCGCGTCGTCGAGCCGCAGGGCGTCAAGGTCGATCGATGCGGAAGGAGCGCGTGAGGCCAAGAAAATGAGCGGTTGGATGGATGGCGTCAGGGCGCGCCCCTGGCGGGGCTGCCACCGGCATTGCGAAGAGTATGCGGGGGAATAGGTGCCGGATCAAGCGCCGCGTAACGGCGTCCCGCGGAAAGACGCAGGCAGGCGGGGTGCGCCATTGTAGGAGGGCCGCCCCCGGCCCGATGGGGTGATGACGCCACCGCCCGACAATCGCGGCGGGGGCGGCGCTCCTGCAGGGGGGCGTGGTGTTGTAGGAGGGCCGCCCCCGGCCCGATGGGGTGATGATTCCACCGTCCGACAATCGCGGCGAGGGCGCCGCTCCTACAGGTGGGGCGTGCTCTTGCGGGAGGGCGCGCCCGGCTACTCATTGCGCATCGCAAGCCCCCCCTGCCGGCGAATGGACAATCCGGTTACATCCGGGGCCGCAGGGTGGGCATCCCCATCATGCCCCGTTGTCGGCCGGCCTGGTGAGGGCCGCCGCGCTGAAACCCGGCTGGCCAGACGGGCGATCCCGCGTCAGGCGACGCTGCCGAAGCTCCTGTCGATCGCGTTGGCCGGCGCGACGAGGCCGCCGAGGCGGGAGATCTGCACGATGGGGCCGCCCGGGAACAGCGTGTAGAGATATTTCAGCCCACCCTGGTGGTGGAAATGCTCCTCCAGCGCGTCGTGCAGTGCGCGCAGGGTGAGGGTCGTGTCGTCGGCGTGGCGGGCGTAATAGCCCTGCATGACACGGATCGCTTCCCAGTGCGCGTCGGTCAGGCGGAGGCCTTCCTCGCGGGCGGCGGCTACTGCGTCGTCGCGGGTCCAGTCGAGCGGGGCGTGAGGGAAATCCGGGTCGATGTCGGGTTCGCGGATGAGCTGGTTGATGTCGGTGGAAGTGTGCAGCATGGTCGTACTCCTTGCAGAAAAAGAAGCAGCCAGAACGCCAGGAAGGCGCTCGCGGCACGCTCCTTACGGTTTCTCACTCTAGGCCAGAAAAGCCGGGATGCAAGGTCCGCTACCGGGTACCTATTGACGCCGCGCGGCGATGCGCTACGGTGGCGGCATCGACGTGACGAGAACTCCGCCATGCGGCTCCCCATCAGCCTGAAAATCTTCAGTATCACCCTGGCGCTGCTTGCATTGATGATCGTCGTCACCTGGTTGTCGGTACTGAATTTTCGCAACCTCAACAATCAGGTGCGCGCGCTGTCCGACTGGTATCTGCCGCTGGAACAACAGGTGGCGAGCGTGGAAATTCTCATCCGCCAGCAGATGGTGCATATGGAACGCGTGCTGGCGGGCATGGAAGTGGCGCATCCCGATGCCGAATACCTCGCGCGCGAGTCGAACGGCTTCGACATGCGCGGGGTCAATGCCGACCAGATCATCGATTCCTCGCTGCGCATGCTGGGTGAGGCCGAGGCGCAGCAGGACATTCGGCTCGACCGCGTGACCCTGGCGGTGCTGGGGCGCCAGTTGCCGGCGATCCAGACCGCGCGCCAGCATTTCCACGCGAGCTTCCGCCAGTTCCAGATCGAGGCCGAGGAGGGCAATCCACGCTCGGAAAAGCGGGTGCGCGAAGCCCTGCTGCGCGAGAAGGACAACGTCGACGTCGAGATCGGCAAGACGCTCGATCTCCTCAACACGCTCACGCGCGATACCGCCGCCGCGGCGAAACGCGAGGAGGCGCGTGCTACCACGCTCAACTGGATCGTCACCGGTATCGCCACCGCGCTGGGTCTGGTCTTCGCCGCCTTCGTCACCCGCTCGCTGGTCGATCCGGTCAAGCGCCTGCTGGGCGGTACGCGCGCCGTGGAGGCGGGCGACCTCGACGTGCAGATCCAGGTGCGCACCCATGACGAGCTGGCGACCCTCGCCGGATCCTTCAACCACATGGTCGTCGGCCTGCGCGAGAAGGAGCGCATCCGCGAGACCTTCGGCCAGTACGTCGATCCGCGCATCGTCAGGACGCTGCTGGAAAACCGCATGGTCGCGGACCGCGGCGAGCGGCAGGTGATGACGGTGTTCTTTTCCGATCTCGAAGGTTTCACGCGCCTGGCCGAGGGGCTCACCCCCGAAGCCACGGTACGTTTTCTCAACCGCTATTTCACGATGATGGGCGAAGTGGTGCGCGACCATGAAGGGATCATCGACAAATTCATCGGCGATTCGGTCATGGCGTTCTGGGGGCCGCCGTTCACCGATCCCGCCGAGCATGCGCGGCGTGCGTGCGTGGCGGCGCTCGGGCAGATGCGCAGGATGGCGGAATTCCGCGCGGGTCTGCCGGAACTGTTCGGCGTGAAGCACGGCCTGCCGGAGGTCAATGTGCGCATGGGGCTCGCCAGCGGCGAGGTGACGGTCGGCAACATCGGTTCCGAGACCTCGCGTGGCTACACCGTCATCGGCGATACGGTGAATCTGGCGTCAAGGCTGGAGCAGGCCAACAAGTTCTACGGCACGCGCATTCTGGCGAACGAAACGACACGCAGGCTCGCCGGGGATGTGCTCGCGTGGCGCGAAATCGACAGCCTGCGGGTCATGGGCAAGCTGGAGCCGGTCCGGGTGTACGAACTCATCGGCCTCGCCGCAGAGCTCGACGACAGCACGGCCGAGGCGGTCCAGGCTTACGAACAGGGACTTGCGCACTATCGTGCGCAGGCGTGGGACGCTGCCGAAGCCGCGTTCCGCGACTGCCTGGCGCGGGTGGCGGACGACCGGCCGAGCCGGGTCATGCTGGAGCGGATTGCCGCGTTCCGGCAGACACCGCCCGATACGGATTGGGACGGGAGCTGGACCGCCGCGAGCAAATGAGGTCGCACTCACTCGGCGAAGCCGTCCTCGCCGTGACAGGTACACCCCGGCTCCTTGCTGACGCTGCCGTCGCAGCAGACGATCTTGCCGGCACGGCAGCCGCAGATGCCCTTGTGCACCTTGCAGCACTCGGTCTGGGTGAGCTGGGCGAGGCGGTCGGCGGGCGCGCAGACGGCGGCGGCTGGCGGCGCCTGGATGGCAACCGGGGGCGGGGTGTCGGCCGCCAGGGACAGCGCCGGCAACAGGACGAACAGGGCGATCGACAGACGTGCGAACATGAGCGGCTCCGCGAAACGATGAGGCGAATGTCAGTGTATCCGATCGCAGGACACGGCGTGGGTTCCCCGGGAGCCTGTCGGGCTTGAGCGATCTGCCCTGCGTCGTCTTCGGCGCTTTCGACCGTCACAACTTCGGCGACCTGCTGTTTCTCCATCTGCTCGCCGCGCAACTGCGCGGCGAGCGCTTCGCGTGGGCGGGGCTGGCGGCGCGCGATCTCAGGCGGTTCGGCGGGCATCGCGTGACCGCGCTGGGGACGAAGCGGCGCGGCCACCTCATCCATGCCGGTGGGGAGCTGCTCGGCTGCCGCGCTTACGAGGCGGCGGTGATGCTGCTCGATCCCGCCGCGGCGGCGCAGGTCATTGCGCGTTACGACCGCGACCCGGCTGCCGCCACGGCGTGGGCGGCACGCCAGCTCGGCACCGCACGCGCGTTGCCGTATGTGGCCGGACGTGATGCGGTGGCCTCACCCGGACGGCTGATTTTCAATGCGGTGGGCGGCGTCGACTGGGCCACGCTGCCCGTAAACACGCGTGCCGAAGCGAAGGCGGCACTTGCCGCTGCCGACTGGGTGAGCGTACGCGACCGTATCACGCTGGACGCGCTGCGCGCCGATGGCATCACCGCCACCTTGTGTCCGGACCCGGCGGTGATGGTGCGTGCGTGCTGTGGCGAAACCATCGCTCGGTACGCAGCGCGGGGCGAGGCCCGCGCGGTGCGTGCGGCGTTTCCGCAGGGTTATATCGCCTGCCAGTTCAGCGCCGAGTTCGGCGATGACGCCACGCTCGATGCGCTGGCGCAGGGACTGCGGGCTGCCGCCACGGCAAGCGGTCTCGGCGTGGTGCTGTTCCAGGCCGGCGCCGCACCCTGGCACGACGATGCCGCGCTGTATGACGCCATCCTGCCGCGCCTGCCGGATGGCTTGGCGCGCCGCTTCGCCTCGCTGCACCTGTGGGATCTGTGCGCGCTCATCGCCGCGAGCCGCGTCACGCTCTCCAGCAGTCTGCACGCGCGTGTCGTGGCACTGGCCTACGCGCGCCCGCGGCTGACACTACGGCCGCCGCAGGGAGACGGTCCGGACAAGCGTGACGCCTTCGTCGCCACCTGGGAACCGGATGCGCTGCCCGGTTGCGTTGCATCCGCCGATCTTGCGCCGGCCGTCGCGGCGGCGCTGGCGGTGCCGCACGCGCAGCGGGAAGCCCACGCCGCGTCACTCGAAGCGGCGTATCGTTCCAGTCTTGCCGAATGGAGGCCCCTGTTGTCGGGCCAGTGATTCGGCATAATCGAGACTGTCCTCCGATCCTTGCCTGCCATGTCCGCCGCTGCCCTGCCGCCTGCCGAACTGCGTGTCGCCATCGATTCCGCCAGCCTTGGTTTCGACACCACGCACGCGCTGGTCAACGAAGCCCTGCCATGGATCGGCCAGGCGCGGGCCGAGGCGGCGGCGCGTTTCGGTCTGGCGATCGAGGCGCCGGACTACAACCTGTTCATACTCGGCAAGACCGGCAGCGGGCGCAGTTCGCTGTTGCGCCAGGCGATGCGCGAGGTGGCGGCGCAGCGCCGGGTGCCGCCGGACCTGTGCTATCTGCATAATTTCGATACGCCGGAGCGGCCGTTGGCGCTGCGTCTGCCGGCGGGCGAGGGGCGGCTGTTGCGGCAATCGCTGGCGCATGCGGTGAAAACCCTGCAGACGGACATTCCGCAGCGCCTCGAAGGACCGGACTACAAGGCGGAAGCGGCGCGCATCGAGCAGGCATGGAAGGACGAGGTGGCCGGACTGTATGCCGAGCTGTCGGCGTTTGCCGAGGCACGCAGTTTCTCGCTGCACCGTGAAGGCGGACGCATGGTGTTCACCCTGACCGGGAAGAAGGGTCAGGCGTTGACCGAGGACGAGGTGCTGGCGCTGCCGAAGGCACGCCGGACCCAGGTGGAACGCGGCGAGCAGGAACTGCGCGCCGAAATCACCCGCTACATCGAGAAGACGCAGCCGCTGGAGCGCGCGATGAACGAGGCGCTGGCGCTGCTGCGCCGGCAGATGGTGAAACCTCTGGTGGAGCGTGCGCTGGAGACGATTCGCGGCGCAATGAAGAAGCAGATCAAGGATGCCGCCAAGCTGACCGCCTGGCTCGATGCGCTGCAAACCGATCTGCTCGACGGGCTGGAGCTTTTTCACGGCGACGCCGACGACGCCGAGCGCCTCGACGCCTTGCACATGGTGCTGGCGCGCTATCGCGTCAATGTCGTCGTCGACAACGGCAGTCTGGCGGGGGCGCCGGTGATCGTCGAGGAGAACCCGCTGTTTCGCGCGCTGTTCGGCAGCATCGAATACCAGACCGAGAACGACGTGCTGGTCACCGATTTCTCGCGCATTCGCGCCGGCAGCCTGCTGCGTGCGCACGGCGGTTTTCTCATGCTGCATCTTGCCGACGTGCTCGCCGATCCGCTGGTGTGGGAGAAGCTGCGACGTTTTCTGCGCAGCGGGCGCCTGCAGATCGAGGAGCCGGGCGTGTCGTTCTCGCCGATCGCCACGGTGTCGCTGGTGCCAGAGGCGGTCGACGTCGACGTCAAGCTGGTGCTGATCGGCTCGCGCGAACAGTATTACGAACTCCAGGAAGCGGCCCCCGAAGTCGCGCGCCATTTTCGCGCCAAGGTCGATTTCGCCGACAGCTTTCCGGCCACGCCGGAAACGCACCACGCGTCCGCAATTTTCGTCGCACACACCTGCCGTCAACACGGCCTGCCGCACTTCGACGCGGCGGCGGTCGCGCGCCTGCTGGAGGAATCGCATCGCGAAGCGGGCGATCGCACGCGGCAGAGTGCATTGTTCGCGCGTGCCGAGGCGCTGGTGATCGAGAGCGCGACGCAGGCACGTGTACGCGGCGCCGCGCGCACCGAGGCGCTGGATGTCGAGGCCGCGCTGGCGGCACGCACGACGCGCCACGATTATCCCGAGCAACGCCTGCGCGAGGCCATCGTCGAGGGCGACGTGCTGATCGACGTCGTGGGTACGGCGACCGGGCGCCTGAACGGCTTGAGCGTGGTCGACACCGGCGACTACCGGTTCGGCGTGCCGGTGCGCCTGTCTGCGCGCGCGTTCGCGGGCGACGCCGGGGTGCTCAACATCGAGCGCGAAGTCGAACTGTCCGGGCCGGTGCACGACAAGGGGGTGCTGATCCTGGAGCACTATCTCAACGGCCTGTTCGCGGCGAACGCGCCGCTTTCGCTCAGCGCGTCGCTCGCCTTCGAGCAGCAGTACCACGGCGTCGAAGGCGACTCGGCGTCCTGCGCGGAACTGTACGCGCTGCTCTCCGCGCTGTCCGGACTACCCCTGGCGCAGGGCGTCGCGGTGACCGGCGCGGTCAACCAGCACGGCGAGGTGCTGCCGGTGGGCGGCATCAACGAAAAGATCGAGGGCTGGTTCCGCGTCTGCGCAGAGGTCGGTCTCGATGGCCGCCAGGGCGTGCTGATTCCCGCGCGCAACCGCCGTCACCTCATGCTCGCGCCGGAACTCGTCGCCGCCGTGGCCGCCGGACGCTTCCACGTCTACACCGCGGCGACGGCGGCCGAAGGCATCGAGCGTCTTACCGGCGTGGCGGCGGGCGCAGCCGACGGTGCCGGACGCTATCCGGCGAAGAGCGTGTTCGGCCGCGCGCAGGCGACCTTGCAGGCTTTCCGGCGCGCCTGCCGCGCGGCGGACACCCGCGCGCGCAGTCCGCGCAAGCCGGGTGCGCCGCGTTGACGCGCGGCACTACGGCATGCGGAACAGCGTGGCGAGCAGCACGGCCGCAGCGATGAGGATCGCCGCCAGCAGGTTGAACGCGCTGGTATAACCGGCGACGGTGACCATCCAGCCGGTGAGCACCGGCCCGATCGACTGGCCGACGTCCATCACCGTGCGCAACACGCCCATCGACGCGCCGAAGCGGCCATTGCGGGTCAGATCGGCGACCAGCGCCGAGGTCGACGAGGTGACGGTGGCGAACCCGAGGCCGAATACCAGGCTCAGTGCCGCAAGGCCGAAAAATCCCGAAGCCCACGGCAGCAGCAGAATGCTGCCCGCGCCGAGCGCGAGTCCGGGCAGGATCACGCGGCGGCGGCCGGCGCGGTCGGACAGGCGGCCCATCAGCGGCTTGGCCAGCACGATGCTGACCAGTTGCACGCCGAGGATGATGCCGATCTGCCACGCCGGCACGCCGAGCGATGCGGCGTACAGCGCGAGAAACGCTTCGATCGCCCCGAACACCAGATATTGCGCCGCTTCCACCGTGCTCACCAGAAGAATGCCGCGATCCCGCAGCACCTCTTTCAGACTGGCCCAGAAGCGCAGTCGCGTCGTGGTCTTCACCTGCGCCGGCGGGTCGTCGCGCAGCAGCAGGCCGGCGGCGAGCGCCAGCACGCCGCTCACCGCGCACGCGATGTAGACCGCGCCGTAGCTCGCCAGCGAAATCAGGAAGCCGCCAAGGAACGGCGCCAGCGAGCGGCCGACGATGGTCGCCGAGGAATACGTGGAAAGCCGCGCGGCGCGGTCCTGCGTGTAGCGCTCGGCAATCGCTGCGCTCGCCACGGTGCCGAAGATGGCGGTGGCGAAGCCGTGGTAGAAGCGCACCGCCATGAGCTGCCACGCGTTCTCGACACCCAGATAGAGGAAGGGCGCGGTGGCGAATACCACCAGTGAAGCGAGCAGCACGCGGCGCGTGCCAAGGTGGTCGGCGAGGGCGCCGGCGGGAAAGCTGATGAGCACGCCGGGAATCGTCGAGGCAATGACGATCCAGCCGATTTCGGCGGGTGTGGCGCCGAGCGATGTGGCAAACAGCGGCAGCACCGGCGTTTTCGACAGCGTCGAGCTGAAGATCGCCAGCGCACCGATGGTGGCAATGAGAACGAAGAAGGAGGGCTTGAGGGATTTCATGAGGGCGCTTGCAGTGTTCCCTGATTGTAGCAATCGGTGTCGGCCCGGCGCGCCGGCTATAATCATCCGCCACTCACGCTTCGCTTCCACATGGAAACCCAGCTTTTGCTCTGGCTGCTTGCCGCGCTGCTGATCGCCGTCGGTTTTGCCGGACTGATCCTCCCGATGCTGCCGGGCATTCCACTGGTGTTCGCCGGCCTTGTGCTGCTGGCCTGGGCGGAGAATTTTGCTTACGTGGGCTGGGGTACGCTTGCCGTACTGGGCCTGCTCGCGCTCCTCAGTTATGCGGTCGATTTCCTCGCCAGCGCGCTCGGTGCGAAGCATTTCGGTGCCTCGCCGCGGGCCATCGTCGGCGCGGCGCTCGGCGCCGTGGTCGGGGTGTTCTTCGGCCTGCCCGGCATCGTGCTCGGCCCCTTCGCCGGCGCGCTCATCGCCGAATTCAGCCAGCGCGCATCCGTCGCGGCCGCTACGCGCGCCGGTGTCGGAGCGCTGGTGGGGCTGGTGTTCGGCGCGCTGCTGAAGATCGCACTCGCCTTCACCATGATCGGCGTGTTCGTCGCCGCGCGCCTTTTCTGAGCGCTTTGTTTTTTTCTCCAGACTGGTAGGCTGAAGCTACGCGTTGCGCGTGCCCACTCAGGAGGAATCATGAGCGTAGCCAAAACCATCGAAATCACCGCCAGCTCGAAGAAGAGCTTCGACGACGCCATCAAGCAGGGCGTGGCGAAAGCAGCCGAATCGCTTGAAAACATCACCGGAGCCTGGGTGATGGACCAGAACGTTCACGTGGCCAAGGGCAAGATCGCCGAATACGTCGTGCGCATGAAGCTGACGTTCGTGCTGAAATGAGCGGGCACGCTCGACCCCGTCGATGACGGGGAGCCGCTCGAACGGCGATGGAGACGGCGGTGGGCCGCATCGCCACGCCATGCCGGTACGCCTGCTGTTCGCTGCACTGGGCACGCTGTTCCTGCTGCTTGGCGTGTTCGGGGCGTTCCTGCCGGTGCTGCCGACGACCCCCTTCCTGCTGCTGGCGACCGCCTGCTATGCGCGCGCCTCGCGCCGTGTCTTCAACTGGCTGCTGAATCATCCGCGCTTCGGTCCGTTGATCCGCGAATGGCGCGAATACCGCAGTATTCCGTATCGCGCCAAGCGCACCGCGCTCGTGCTCATTGTGCTGAGCTTCGCGGTCTCCATCACTTTTTTCGTGCCGGGCTGGCCGGCCAAACTGGCAATGGGCGTCGGCGGGCTGCTGCTGATGACGTGGATCGCCCGCATTCCGTCGCGCGACGCGCCGTCCGGCCCGGGGTGAAGCGTCTGTCCGGAGGACAAGGTCATGGCGAAACGCAGCTATCCGCTGGCAAAAGTGTATGGCCTGCTGGAGCCGGGACCGGTGGTCCTGCTGACCACCGCCCGCAAGGACCGGCGCAACATCATGACGATGTCGTGGCACACCATGATGGAATTCGAACCGCCGCTTGTCGGTTGCGTGGTCAGCGGGCGCAACCACTCGTTCGACGCGCTGCGGGCAACGAAGGAGTGTGCGATCAACATTCCCACCAGGGAACTGGCGAAGCCGGTGGTGGGGATCGGCAACTGCTCGGGGCGCAGCGTCGACAAGTTCGCGAAGTTCGGCCTGACGCCCGTCGCCGCGGCGCAGGTCGAGGCGCCGCTGATCGCCGAGTGCTACGCGAGCCTGGAATGCCGCGTCACCGATACGCGGCTGGTGAACCGCTACAACTTCTTCATCCTCGAAGTCGTGCAGGCGTGGGTCGACACCGCGCTCAAACAGCCGCAGACCCTGCACCACCGCGGCAACGGCGTGTTTTTTGCACCCGGGGAGGCGTTCAGGCTCGTCTCGGCGATGAAATAAGCGGCGTCTGCGGGTGCCGCCCCCGCGCTCGTGGATAATCACGCCGCATGAACGCGGTCCCCTACTGGCGCCTGTCCGGTTTCTATTTCTTCTATTTCGCCTTCGTCGGCGCGATGTCGCCGTTCTGGGGGCTGTACCTCAAGTCACTGGCGTTCAATGCCTTCCAGATCGGCGTGCTGATGTCGCTGCTGCAGGTGATGCGCATCTTCGCACCCAACATCTGGGGGCACATCGCCGACCGCAGCGGGCGGCGCACCGCCATCGTGCAACTGGCGGCGTTCGGCAGCGTGCTGGCCTTCGCTGGCGTGTTCTTCGGCAGCGGCTTCTGGTGGCTGTTCGCCGTGATGGCCGCGCTGAGCTTCTTCTGGAGCGCGTCCCTGCCGCTGGTCGAGGCGATGACCCTGTCGCACCTGGGCGAGCGCACGGACCGCTACGGCCGCATCCGCCTGTGGGGCTCGGTGGGCTTCATCGTCATGGTCGTCGGCCTGGGCTACGCGCTCGACACCGTGTCCATCGCCTGGCTGCCGTGGGCGGTGCTGGCGGTGATGCTCGGCATTGTGGCGTTCGCGCGGGTGATCCCCGAGGCCGAAATCCTCGCCCACCCGGCCGACCACGTTCCGCTGTGGGACGTCGTGAAGCGGCCCGAGGTGGCCTCGCTGCTCGCCGCCTGCCTCCTGATGGCGGTGACGCACGGCCCCTACTACACCTTCTACTCGATCTATCTGGTCGACCACGGCTACGACAAGTCCACCGTCGGCTGGCTGTGGGCGCTCGGCGTGCTGTGCGAGATCGGCATCTTTCTCGTCATCCCCCGCATCTTCGCCCGGGTGACGCCGCGCCGGCTGCTGCTGGCGAGCTTCGCGCTGGCGGTACTGCGCTTCCTGCTGATCGCCTGGGGTGTCGAGTCGCCCTGGGTGGTGTGGGGGGCGCAGACCCTGCACGCGTTCACCTTCGGCACCTACCACGCGGCCGCGGTGGCGCTGATCCACCAGCACTTCCGCGGCCGGCACCAGGCGCGCGGACAGGCGCTCTTCAACAGCCTGTCCTACGGGGTGGGCGGCACGCTGGGCGGGCTGGGCAGCGGGTTGGCCTGGGACACGCCGGGGCCGGCGTGGACCTTTACCCTGGCCGCCGCCAGCGCGGCGCTGGCCTGGGGTGTGTATGTGGTGTGGGGGCGAGCCCGATAGGCTGGCTTGAAATATGCATCGCGATGTGTATTATTGAATCGTGCGCTATTTCTGGGACGAAGCCAAACGGCAAGCCAATCTGGCCAAGCATGGCCTGGATTTCGCTGATGCGGAAAAGGTATTCGCGGGGCCGATGGCGCTATTCGAGGATACGCGCCGTAATTACGGCGAACAAAGGATGATAGGCATCGGCCTGTTGGAAACCCTGGTGGTGCTCATCGTCCACGTCGAATCCGATGACTCGATCCGTATCATTTCCATGCGAAAGGCAGACAGCGATGAAACCGACCTCTACTACCGCAACGTCGGCTATTTCTGACGCAGACGACGCGCCGCCCCTGACGCAGGCGGATTTCGACCGCGCGCGCTACAAGATCGGCGGCAAATCGGCCAGCCAGTCCGAATGGCAGGCTGCCGTGCGCGCCCGCAGTGGAAAGCAGCGCATCAACATCATGCTCGATGCACCCATCGTCGAGCATTTCAAGGCGCTGGCTGGCGAACGCGGCTACCAGACCCTGATCAACGACACCCTGCGCCGCGCCATCGCGGGCGAGCGGCTCGAAGCGGACTTGCGCGCGATTATTCGCGAGGAACTGCGCGCGTCCTGAGCAATTCCGAATCCGGAACCGGAGGCTGACGGCACGGAATCGCCCGGGCCGGCCACACCGCTGCCAACATCAGATCCGCGGGAAACTCAGCACCAGCTGAATGAGCTCGGCTTGCCGGTGCACGCCGGTCTTGCTGAAAACCGATCGCAGATGGGTCTTGATCGTGTTTTCGCTCAAGCCCAGATGCTGCGCCGCGGCACTGGCCGAGCCGGTTTTCAATAGCGCTGCGACAAGCTGGCTTTCCGCCGCGGTAAGCGCATAGCGGTTGCGGATCGCGGTGACGCGGGCCGGCAAATTCGCTTCCGGATCGTGGATCAGCACCACCTGCTGCGGCAGGTGGGCGGTGTGTTGCCGCGCGCACTCGGCCGCCTTCACGCGCGTGGCCACATACGCCTGCTTGCCGCTCGGGCGGGTGATGCGCAGCGAGCCCGCCGACTCCCGACTCCCTACTCCCGACTCCCGCATCGCGAACAAATCGCGCAGAAGGCGGTTCTCGTCCGGGTCGTCGGCAGCAGCCGGCGATCTATCAGGCGCAGGCCGTTGCGTTCCGCAAGTAGCGCGTGCGCCGCCCGGTTGGCGTGGACGATGTGCCCCGCCCGGTCCGCGAAGAACAGCGCGTCGCAGAACTTCGCTCCACCCGACCTACGGCCAAATGGACAATCTGGATTGATTCGTGGGCCCCGGGTTCAGGCGCCCGCGCAAATGTTCCCATCACCCACTGTATTTTCAACAGATACTATTTTCGGTCTTGCCCCACGAATCCTTCGGGGTCTCCGGTTGAACCGGTACCAGATTGTGGACCGCGGAGAGTGGTATTGGGTCGGCTTCGGTCATGGTGCTAACATCGCCTTGAGTCAACCGATTGGGAGTGGGGCATGGCCATCACCCTTGCAGAAATCGAAGCCCAGGCGCTGCAACTCACGCCCCGTGAACGCAGCGAACTCGCCCATCGCCTGATCGTAAGCCTGGACGGGCCGGTCGAAGACACGCCGGAAGCCATCGCCCAAGCCTGGGACGAGGAAATCGCGCGGCGCGTCGCGGATATGGACGCGGGGCGCACAAGGTGGATCCCGGCGGACGAAGCCATGCGCAGAATCCGCGAACGCATCGCCGCCGCCAAAGCGGCCCATGCGGGTTAGCGTTTCCGACGAAGCGCAGGCCGATTTCGACGCCGCGCTCGACTGGTACCTGGACGAGTTGGCGTTCGATGCCGCCGAGGGTTTTGCCGATGAGTTCGAGCGTGGGTTGGTGCTGCTCCAGTCCTTTCACGATGTGGGAAGTGCCAACCGATACCAGACGCGCGCATTCACCTTGCCCAAGTTTCCTTATTCGCTGATCTATCGGGTGTCGCCCGACAGCGTACGGATCATCGCCGTCGCCCACCACAGCCGCCGCCCGGGGTATTGGGGGGGGCGTCGTTAGCGGTGGCTGACGGTCATTTCTCAATCTCCACCATTCATGCCGCCTGCTTGACCAGTGCCATCCTCACATCGATTTCATCCCACGGCACGAATACCTTGCCGTTTTCGTCCTTGCTGATAACCATCCACTCGGACAGGATGCCGACGTCCTTGTAGACGTTGCGATAGTGGCGCTTCAGCATTTTTGCCAGCGCGTAGATGCTCAGCGGGCCCGATGCTTTCAGACTTTCGATCAGTTCCCAGCGCTTCGGGCTGAATACTTCGCCGAATTGCGCCATGTTCTCGAAACCGATGCCGGAATAAGCGCGCGGCGTGCGCCTCTCGATCACGGCCTGCAGGCTTTTGCCGAAACGCTCCAGCGCGGCGGTGGCGGGCTGAACTTCGATATGCAGTTTGTTCATTTGATTTGCTCCACGTCCCGAATGAAATCCTTGAGCAGGGTCGGCACGTCGACAAAACGGTAGGGTGTTTCGCGACCGCCGCGGTGCCGGTGATCGCCCTTGCCTCGCTCGTTGTCGTAACCCACGATTCTTTCCCCATCGACGAGATAGACCAGCCGGTATTTGTATCCATGCCGGCTAGGCGGCACGGGCTCCGGGACTTTCCATATCACGCCCTCGATCCTGCCCCTGCCGTACGCCTGCTTGAATTGATGGACGAGCACGGCTTTCATATAGCCCATGATGCCCCACAATATAGGGCACGACAAGCCCTGCCCGTATGTGCTGGAGCGGGGGGACTGATGGCGGGCCGAAGGGCGCCTGGAGTGTTGGACGGGCGACCACGTGTGTAGCCGGGGTAGCGGCAACAAAGTCCGTGCCAGCAAGGGCCAAGCTATGAAATAATTAGCCTTTTCCGCGCCGTAACGCTTTATTACTCCGCATGTCCGGTCAAACCCTCTTCCAGAAACTGTGGGACGCCCACGTCGTCCACGTCGAGCCCGACGGCACCACGCTGCTCTATATCGACCGCCACCTGGTGCACGAAGTCACCAGCCCGCAGGCGTTCGAGGGGCTGAAGCTCGCGCACCGCAAGCCGCGCCGCACCGACGCCGCGATCGCCGTGCCCGACCACAACGTGCCGACCACCGACCGCTCGCAGGGCATTGCCGACCCGGTGTCGCGCCTGCAGGTGGAGACGCTCGACGCCAACTGCGCCGAGTTCGGCATCACCGAATTCAGGATGGACGACGTCCGCCAGGGCATCGTCCACGTCATCGGCCCCGAGGAGGGGCTGACGCTCCCCGGCATGACCGTGGTGTGCGGCGATTCGCACACCTCGACGCATGGCGCGTTCGGCGCCTTGGCCTTCGGCATCGGCACCTCGGAGGTCGAGCATGTGCTGGCGACGCAATGCCTGTGGCAGAAACCGTCGAAAACCATGCTGGTGAAGGTCGAAGGCCAACTGGGCAAGGGCGTCACCGCCAAGGACATCGCGCTCGCCGTCATCGGCGCGATCGGCACCGCCGGCGGCACCGGCTACGCCATCGAGTTCGGCGGCGCGGCGATCCGTGCGCTGTCGATGGAAGGCCGCATGACGCTGTGCAACATGGCGATCGAGGCCGGCGCGCGCGCCGGCATGGTGGCGGTCGATGCGACCACGATCGACTACGTGAAGGGGCGTCCCTATGCCCCCACCGGCGCGGCGTGGGACAAGGCGGTCGCGTGGTGGAACACGCTGCATTCGGACGCCGACGCAAGCTTCGATCGCGTGGTCGAACTCGACGCGGCGCGCATCGCGCCGCAGGTGACCTGGGGCACCTCGCCGGAAATGGTGACCACGGTGGACGGACGCGTACCCGATCCGGCCGACGCCCCGACACCGGTCAAGGCCAGCGACTGGGCGCGCGCGCTCGAATACATGGGGCTTGCGGCGGGTATACCGATCACCGAAATCATGGTGGACAAGGTGTTCATTGGTTCGTGCACCAATTCCCGCATCGAGGACCTGCGCGAGGCGGCCGCGGTGGCGAAAGGCCGCAAGGTCGCACCCAACGTCAAACTGGCCATGGTCGTGCCGGGCTCCGGTCTGGTCAAGCAGCAGGCCGAGGCCGAAGGTCTGGATAAAATCTTTATCGAGGCAGGCTTCGAATGGCGCGAGCCGGGTTGCTCGATGTGTCTGGCGATGAACGCCGACCGGCTGGAGCCCGGCGAGCGCTGCGCCTCGACCAGCAACCGCAATTTCGAGGGCCGGCAGGGGCAGGGGGGGCGCACCCACCTCGTCAGCCCGGCGATGGCCGCCGCCGCCGCGTGTGCCGGACATTTCGTCGACGTACGTGATTTTTGAGGAGAACGTTTCCATGAAACCGATGATCGCCGTCCTGATTGCTGCCATGATGACCCTGGCCGGCTGCAACACCGTGCAGGGCATGGGCCAGGATATCCAGAAGGCCGGCAGCGCGATCGAACGCGCCGGCAGCAAGTGATGCAGGCATTTACCACGCTGGACGGCCTGGTGGTGCCGCTCGACCGCGCCAACGTCGACACCGACGCCATCATTCCCAAGCAGTTTCTGAAGTCGATCAAGCGCGCGGGCTTCGGCCCCAACCTGTTCGACGAATGGCGCTATCTCGATCACGGCGAGCCGGGCATGGACCCCGCCACGCGCCAGCCGAATCCGGATTTCGTGCTCAACTTTTCGCGCTACAAGGGCGCGTCGGTGCTGCTCGTGCGCGAGAACTTCGGCTGCGGGTCGAGCCGCGAACATGCACCGTGGGCGCTGGAGGATTACGGTATCCGTGCGATCATCGCGCCAAGCTTTGCCGACATCTTCTATAACAACTGTTTCAAGAACGGCATCCTGCCCATCGTGCTCGACGCCGCGACGGTCGACCGCCTGTTCCGTGAGTGCGAGGCGAACGAGGGCTACCGCCTCACCATCGATCTGGCGCAACAGACGGTCACCACACCGGGTGGCGAGGTCCTGAAGTTCGAGGTCGACGGCGGGCGCAAGCATCGCCTGCTGAACGGGCTCGACGACATCGGCCTCACCTTGCTGCAGGCGGACCGGATCAGGGCGTATGAAGAGCGCCGCAAGATCGAAGCACCGTGGTTGTTTGCGTGATTTTTTATCCGCGAAGTTTTTATCCGCGAAGGACGCGAAGAAACGCGAAATGAAGGATTTTTCTTCGTGATCTTCGCGTCCTTCGCGGAAAGAAGGGTTTTGAGAACATGAAAATTGCAGTCCTGCCGGGTGACGGCATCGGTCCGGAAATCGTCGCCCAGGCCGTCAAGGTGCTCGAGGCGCTGCGCGCCGACGGCGCGAAGATCGAAATGGAAAGCGCGCCGATCGGCGGCGCCGGCTACGACGCGGCCGGCGACCCGCTGCCCGACGCCACACTGAAACTCGCGCGCGCAGCCGACGCGGTGCTGCTCGGCGCCGTCGGTGGCGTGCAGTACGACACGCTGGAGCGGCCGCTGCGTCCCGAGCGCGGGCTCCTGCGCATCCGCAAGGAATTGAACCTCTTCGCCAACCTGCGTCCGGCGCTGCTGTATCCGGAACTCGCCGGCGCATCCTCGCTGAAGCCCGAGGTGGTGGCGGGGCTCGACCTCATGATCGTGCGCGAGCTGACCGGCGACGTGTACTTCGGCCAGCCGCGCGGCATCGAAGTGCGCAATGGCGAGCGCGTCGGCTTCAACACCATGCTGTATTCGGAATCCGAAGTGCGCCGCGTGGCCCATGTCGCTTTCGATATCGCGATGAAACGCGGCAAGCGCCTGTGTTCGGTGGAAAAATCCAACGTGCTGGAATGCTCCGAGCTGTGGAAGGAAGTGATGATCGAAGTCGCGAAGGACTATCCCGCGGTCGAACTGTCCCACATGTACGTGGACAATGCCGCGATGCAGATCATCCGTGCCCCCAAGCAGTTCGACACCATGGTCACCGGCAACATCTTCGGCGACATCCTGTCCGACGCCGCCTCGATGCTGTCCGGCTCGATCGGCATGCTGCCGTCGGCGTCGCTGGACGAGCACAACAAGGGCATGTACGAACCGATCCATGGCTCCGCGCCGGATATCGCCGGCAAGGACATGGCCAACCCGCTCGCGACCATCCTCTCGGTGGCGATGATGTACCGTTACACCTTCGCCGACCTCGCCACCGCCGACCGCATCGAGAACGCGGTGAAGAAGGTGATCGCCGAAGGTTACCGCACCGGCGACATCTGGACCGAAGGCACGCAGAAGGTGTCGTGCAGCACGATGGGCGATGCAGTGGTGAAGGCGCTTTGATTTTTTCCGCGAAGGACGCGAAGGTTCGCGAAGAAAGGCAGTTCTTGGCGTTTCTTCGCGTCCTTCGTGGATAAGGAGTTTTGGAGATGAACATGATGAAGACAGGCTTGATCGGCTGGCGCGGCATGGTGGGTTCGGTGCTGATGGGGCGCATGAAGGAAGAACGCGATTTCGACCACATCGACCCCGTGTTCTTCACCACCTCGAACGTCGGTGGCAAGGGCCCCGACATCGGCCGTGAGGTGCCGCCGCTGAAGGACGCCCGCAGCGTCGACGAACTCAAGGCGTGCGACATCCTCATCAGCTGCCAGGGCGGCGACTATACGAATGAGGTCTATCCCGGATTGCGCGCCGCCGGCTGGAAAGGCTACTGGATCGACGCCGCCTCCGCGCTGCGTATGAAAGACGAGTCCATCATCATCCTCGACCCGGTCAACAGGAAGGCGATCCAGGACGGCATCGCCCACGGCGTCAAGACTTACGTGGGCGGCAACTGCACGGTGTCCCTGATGCTGATGGCAATGGGCGGCCTGTTCGACGCCGGTCTCGTCGAGTGGGTCTCGCCGATGACCTACCAGGCGGCGTCCGGCGCCGGTGCGCGCAACATGCGCGAACTGATCCAGCAGATGGGCGCGGTTCATGGCGAAGTGAAAGCGCTGCTCGACGACCCGGCCTCGGCGATACTCGAAATCGACCGCAAGGTGGCCGAATTCATCCGTTCGGATCGCTATCCGACCGATGCCTGGCCGGTGCCGCTCGCCGGCAACCTGATTCCGTGGATCGACGTCGCGCTCGAATCCGGCCAGTCGAAGGAGGAGTGGAAAGCCCAGGTCGAGGCCAACAAGATCATGGGCCGGAGCGCCAGCCCGATTCCCATCGACGGCCTGTGCGTGCGCGTCGGCGCGATGCGCTGCCACTCGCAGGCGCTCACCATCAAGCTGACCCGCGACGTGCCGCTGCCGGAGATCCACGAACTCATCGCCGCGCACAACCAATGGGTGAAAGTGGTACCGAACGACCGTGAACTCAGCATGCGCGAACTCACGCCGGCGGCGGTGACCGGCACGCTGAGCGTGCCCATCGGGCGCATGCGCAAGCTCAACATGGGGCCGCAGTACCTCGCTGCCTTCACCGTGGGCGACCAGCTCCTGTGGGGCGCCGCCGAGCCGCTGCGCCGCATGCTGCGCATCCTGCTGGAGGCCTGAGCAGGACAAAAAAGTCGCCGAGTGGTGATCTGGTGCGCTTGTTGCTCTAAAGATTGCGCCTGCCGAGCCGTCAATAGTGGCGTCGACGATTCAACAGCCCCGACAGGCGGGGCGTACAGGGAGAACGGGATGAAATTGAAGCGCTTCACCACTCATCTGGCGGCGGCGGGGCTGGTCGCCCTGCCGTGGATGGCGCACGCAGCGGGTCTCGGCAAGCTGTCCGTCACCTCGGCGCTTGGCCAGCCGCTGGCGGCCGAGATCGAGGTGTTTGCCGCGGACAAGGCCGAATTCGACAGCCTGACCGCCAATCTTGCGTCCGATCAGGCCTTCCGTGAGGCGCGTGTCGAGTTCGCTCCCATTCTCTCCTCCTTGCGGTTTTCCCTCGAACGCAAGCCCGACGGCCGGGCCGTGCTCAAGCTCAGCACGAACCGCCCGGTCAACGATCCTTTTGTCGATCTCGTTCTTGAACTGAACTGGAATTCCGGTCGCCTGGTGCGCGAATACACCATGCTGCTCGATCCGCCCGGCATGGCGGCGCCCCAGAAGGCTGCGCCGACGGTGGTGCCCGCGCAGGTTGCCGCGCCCAAGGCCGCCCCCAAGCCGGCGCCGGCTCCCGAGTCGGCACCGGCGACACCTGCCGCCGAGGTGCCTGCCGCGCCGGCAGCCAAGGCCGCAGCCAAGCCGGCTGAGCCGGCGGCGCCGGCCGCTGCACCGACCGAGATCGTCGTCAAGCGTGGTGACACCCTGGCGAAAATCGCCAGCCGGGTGCGTCCGGAAGGCGTCAGCCTGGAACAGGCCCTGGTTGGCCTGTATCGCGAGAACGCCAAGGCGTTCGAAGGCAACATGAACCGGCTGAAGTCGGGCAAGACGCTGAATATTCCCGGCGCGGAAGCGCTGGCCGGCATCACCCGCCAGGAAGCGGCGCGCGAAATCCGCCTGCAGGCCGAAGACTGGCGCGCCTACCGCCAGAAGCTCGCGACCGCGGTGCAGGAAGCGCCCGCGGCAAAGACCGAACCGGCGCAGGCCGCGACGGGCAAGATCACGCCCAAGGTCGAGGACAAGGCCAAGCCCGCGCCCGAGGCGCAACAGGACGTGCTGAAGCTGTCCAAGGCGCCGGCGGCCACCGCCAAGGCGGACGAGGCGCGCGCGCTGCAGGACAAGCTGCGCGCCCAGGAAGAAGACGCCATCGCGCGGCAGAAGGCGCTCGACGAATCCGGCCAGCGGGTTGCTGCGCTCGAAAAGCAGATCGAGGACATGCAGAAGCTGGTCGAGATGAAGGACAAGGAGCAGCAGGCCGCGGCGGCCCCCGAACCCGTGCCGGTACCCGAGCCCAAGGTGGAAGCCCCACCCGTGCCCAAGCCCGCTCCGGCGCCCGCAGTCAAGGCTCCCCCCGCTGCACCGCCGGCCGGCGAGGCCTGGTATACCCCGCTGCTGCAAAATCCGCTCTACTGGGGCGGCGGCCTGGCGGCGCTGGGCCTGGGCGGCGTGCTGTGGTGGATGCTGGCCGGCGGCGGGCGCCGCCGCAAGACCACCGCAAGCGCGCTGGAAGACAGCATCATGAGCAGTGGCGAGGTGCGTCCGAACACCGTCATTGGCGCCGCATCCGGCGGCAGCGTGAACACCGGCGACACGTCCTTCCTGACCGACTTCAGCCAGGCAGGCCTTGGCACCATCGACACGCATGACGTCGATCCCATCGCCGAAGCCGAGGTCTACATGGCTTACGGCCGCGATGCCCAGGCCGAGGAAATCCTCAAGGAAGCCATCAACAAGAATCCCGACCGCCACGAGATTCGCGTCAAGCTGCTGGAAATCTATGCGGCGCGCCGCAACACCCAGGCCTTCGGGGCGGGGGCGGGCGAACTCTATGCGGCACTCGGCAGCACGCAGCATCCGCTGTGGGACAAGGTCTGCGAGATGGGGCGCAGTATCGACCCGACCAATCCGCTGTACGGGGGTGGCGAGTCCGCCGCGCCGGCCGAGACGGTTGCCGCCACCGCGGCGATCGCCGGCGGTGCCGTGGCCTTCGGCGGCGACGCACTGGCCGAAGCGCCGGCCGTCGCACCGGAACCCGAGCCGTTCCCGGCCTACGAACCCGCGCCTGTGGCCGAAGCGGTCGAGGCCGTCACATCCGGACCGCTGGAATTCGAATCAGCCGGCAACGTTCTCAGCTTCGATACCCGCGCCGAAGCAGCGGTGATCGCCGAAACTCCCGTGGCCGCCGAACAGGCGTACGTGGAGCCGGACACGCAGGGCCTCGATTTCGAACTGCCCGAGCTCGATCTGCCGAACGTGCAGGACGATGAACTCAAGCTGGACCTGGGCCTGGAAGAGGACAGCGGCCCGGACAGCAAGTTCGATTTCAGCGGCCTCGACCTCGACCTGGGCGAAGCCGGTGGCAGCGAGCTCGAACTCGACGAAGTCGGCACCAAACTCGATCTTGCCCGTGCCTACGTCGAAATGGGCGACAAGGAAGGCGCCCGCGAAATCCTCAACGAAGTGCTGGCCGAAGGCAGCGACAGGCAGAAGTCCGACGCGAAGGACATGCTGGGCGCGCTGGGCTGACCTCTTGCATCCGCTCGCCCGCATCCTGTTGTGGTGCGGCTGGGCGGTGGCGGTCGAACGCGCTGCCCCGCCCCTGCTGACGATCCTGGCCGTCGCCTCCGCGACGGCCTTTCTGTTTGCGGCCTCGCGCGTCCAACTGCTGCGGCTGCTGCGGCGCACCCGCTGGCTGCTCGTCGTGCTGATCATCGCTCACGCCTATGCCCTGCCCGGGGTCGCCGCGTGGCCCGCGCTGGGGTGGGCGAGCCCAAGTGTCGAAGGCCTGCACGCGGGCGCGCTGCGCGCGGTGCGGTTGGTGCTGCTGCTTGCCGGCCTCGCGCTGCTGCTCGCCTACACCACGCGGCCGCGCCTGATCTACGCCCTGTACACCCTGGCCCGTCCGCTGACCGCGTTCGGCTTCGACCGCCGTGCCTTCGCGGTACGCCTCGGCCTGACGCTCGATTACGCCGAACATGCGGCGAAGCCGGCGCACTGGCTTGATGCGCTGCGTGCACCGATACCCGATCCGGGAACGCCCGTCAGCTATCGGCTGGAAGCCGAGCGCTGGCAAAGCCGCGACAGCGCCGTCATACTCGCGGGCTTGCTTCTGCTGGGATGCGCTTTGGCATGAGAAGAATCGTCATCGGCCTCGAATACCGGGGACAGGGCTTTTGCGGCTGGCAGTCGCAGCCGCAGGGCTGCGCTGTGCAGGACGCGGTGGAAGCCGCGGTCGGCGCCATCGCCGATGCGAAAACGACCGTCACCGCCGCCGGCCGCACCGACACCGGCGTGCACGCCGCGTTGCAGGTCGCGCACTTCGACGTGTCGGTGGAACGTCCGCTCACCGCGTGGGTGCGTGGCGTCAACAGCCATCTTCCCGAAGGCGTGGCGGTGCTGTGGGCGCGCGAAACGGACGCGTCCTTTCATGCGCGTTTCGCCGCCCTCCAGCGCGGTTATCGCTATGTGCTGCTCAACCATCCGGTGCGCCCCGGCCTCAATGCCGGTCTCGTCGGCTGGCATCATCGCCCGCTCGACGCCGACGCGATGAACCGTGCGGCGCTGCATCTCATCGGCCAGCACGATTTTTCCGCCTTTCGCGCCGCCGAATGCCAGGCGAAATCCCCGGTCAAGGAACTGCGTCGCGCGCAGGTCGAGCGGCGCGGCGAGTATCTTCTGTGCGACTTCCAGGCCGACGGCTTCCTGCATCACATGGTGCGCAACATCATGGGCAGCCTGATCCAGGTCGGTGCCGGCATGCAGCCGGCCGAGTGGCTGGGCGAACTCCTGACGAGCCGCGACCGCACGCTCGCGGCGCCGACCTTCGACGCCGCCGGGCTCTATCTCACCCATATCCGGTATCCTGCGCACTTTGCCCTGCCGGAACACTCCGACCGATGGCCCTTCGCAACATGAGTTTGCGCGTAAAAATCTGTGGTATCACCCGCGCACAGGATCTGCACGCCGCCTGCGAGGCCGGCGCCGACGCGCTCGGCTTCGTGTTCTACGACAAGAGCCCGCGGCACGTCTCGCTCGGGACCGCGACGGCGCTGCTGCGCGAACTGCCGCCCTTCGTGCAGTCGGTGGGGCTCTTCGTGAACGCCGATCCGGCTTTCGTCGAATCAGTGCTGCACGTTGCGCCACTCGACCTGTTGCAATTCCACGGCGACGAGACGCGGGCCGACTGTGCGCGGTACGGCCGGCCCTGGATCAAGGCCGTTCGCGTCAGTGCCGGGACGGATTTGCTAAAATGTGCGGCTGACTTCGCGGGTGCCCGCGGTCTCCTGCTCGATGCCTTCGTACCCGGCGTGCCGGGCGGTACCGGCGAGCGCTTCGACTGGGGGCTGATCCCGCCGGACCTGCCGCTGCCGGTGGTGCTGTCGGGCGGCCTCGACCCCGCCAACGTCGTCGACGCGGTGCGCACGGTGCGCCCGTGGGCAGTCGATGTCTCCTCCGGCGTGGAAGCCGCGAAGGGTATCAAGGATCCACAGAAAGTGGCGCAATTCATTGCACGAGCAAGGGCAACATGAAGCTGACTGATCTACCTGATTCCCGCGGCCATTTCGGTCCCTACGGCGGCATTTTCGTCGCCGAAACCCTGATGGCGGCGCTGGAGGACCTGCGCGCGGAGTACGACCGCGCGCGCAAGGATCCCGCCTTCATGACCGAGTTCGAATACGAGCTCAAGCACTACGTCGGCCGCCCCAGCCCGGTGTACCACGCCAGGCGCCTGAGCGAGGCGTACGGCGGCGCGCAGATCTACCTCAAGCGCGAGGATCTCAACCACACCGGCGCGCACAAGATCAACAACACCATCGGCCAGGCGCTGCTCGCCCGCCGCATGGGCAAGCAGCGCGTCATCGCCGAGACCGGCGCCGGTCAGCATGGCGTCGCCACCGCCACCGTCGCCGCGCGCTACGGCATGGAATGCGTGGTCTACATGGGCGCCGAGGACGTCGCGCGCCAGGCGCCCAACGTGTTCCGCATGAAGCTCCTCGGCGCCACCGTGGTGCCGGTGGCGTCCGGTTCGAAGACGCTGAAGGACGCGCTCAACGAGGCCATGCGCGACTGGGTCACCAACGTCGAAACCACGTTCTACATTCTCGGCACCGCCGCTGGTCCGCATCCCTATCCCATGCTCGTGCGCGATTTCCAGTGCGTGATCGGCCGCGAATGCCTGCAACAGATGCCGGAACTGACCGGCCGCCAGCCTGATGCCGTCATCGCCTGCGTCGGCGGCGGCTCCAACGCCATCGGCATCTTCCACCCCTACCTCGAACATGACGGCGTGCGCCTCATCGGCGTCGAGGCAGGCGGCCTCGGTATCGCCTCCGGCAAGCACGCCGCGCCGCTCAACGCCGGCAGCCCGGGCGTGCTGCACGGCTTCCGCAGCTATCTGATGCAGGACGAGAACGGCCAGATCACCGAGACGCATTCCGTCTCGGCCGGCCTCGATTACCCGGGTGTCGGCCCCGAGCACAGCTATCTCAAGGACATCGGCCGCGCCGAGTACGTCCCGGTCAACGACGACGAGGCGCTTGCCGCCTTCAGTGATCTGTGCCGGCTGGAAGGCATCATTCCCGCGCTCGAATCGAGCCACGCCGTCGCGTATGCCAAGCAACTGGCGCCAACCATGAAGAAAGACCAGATCATTCTCATCAACCTTTCCGGCCGCGGCGACAAGGACATCAACACGGTGGCGAAGGTGTCGGGGATTACCCTGTAGGCATGGGAAAATATGACAAGCTGATTCTTCAGATATTGCATGGCTTGTCAGATGCAAATATTGCGTTTGATGATTTGCTGTGTTTGCTGGAGCACTTGGGGTTTGAAATCCGCATTCGTGGAAGCCACCACATGTTCAGAAAGGCCGGCGTTTCTGAAAAAATCAACTTGCAAAGGCAAGGTCCAAAAGCCAAACCCTATCAGGTAAAACAGGTTCGGGAAGTTATCCGTAAACACCGCCTGGGTCTTGAGGAGTAAAAAATGGAACGCTACGAAATCATCATGTACTGGAGCAAGGAAGACGAGGTGTTTGTTGCCGTCGTGCCCGAGTTGCCCGGTTGCGTGGCGCATGGCGACACACAGGAAGAAGCCTTGAGCAATATCAAGAAAGCCATGCGGCTCTGGCTGGATACTGCGCGAGAGTTTGGCGACTCCATTCCCGAGCCGCGCGGGCGCTTGATGTATGCGTGAGGACATTGGCACCGTAGGGAAGGTATCGGCGGGTGCGCTGTAAGCATGGCTATTCCCGATTTCCAGACGCTGATGCTTCCTTTGCTCCGCTATTGTGGGGACGGCAAGGACCACACAAAAAGTGAAGCCGTTCCAGCACTGGCCAAAGAGTTTGGCTTGACAGAAGTGGAACTCGCAGAGGATTTGCCTAAGGTACGTCAGGGTAAGTTTTATAACCGCGTAGCCTGGGCGCAGACCTATTTGAAACAAGCTGGCTTGCTCGAAATCACGGGGCGGGGTTTATTTCGTATTACGGAGCGAGGGAAACAGGTTCTGGTATCCAACCCTGCCAGGATCGACATGAAATTCCTTGAGCAGTACCCGGAATACATTGCTTTTCGCAACCGTGGAAAAAGCAACAGAGAAAAACAGGAATCAGGGCAGACTGCGGTAGAAGAGGCAGTGTCGGACGCCACGCCGGAAGAACTGCTTGAAGCCGGTTATCGCCAGCTACGCTCTGCTTTGGGAGGCGAATTACTCCAGCAAGTCAAATCCGCATCCCCCGCATTTTTTGAGCGCATGGTTGTGGAACTGCTGCTACGCATGGGGTATGGCGGAACACGTGAAGATGCGGCACAGGTTGTGGGCAAGAGCGGGGACGGCGGTATTGACGGCATCATCAAGGAGGACCGTCTCGGACTGGATGTCATCTATATCCAGGCCAAGCGCTGGGAAGCTGATGTAGGCAGTTCGGAAATCCGGAATTTCATCGGGGCCTTGTCAGTGAACAAAGCTAACAAAGGGGTATTCATCACAACCTCCGGCTTCAACAAGAACGCCCGCAGCACGGCTTCCAATGTGACCAGCAAGATTGTCTTGATTGACGGCCCCATGCTGGCCGAACTGATGATGGATTTTGGCTTGGGAGTCTCCCTGGTCAATACCTATGAAATCAAACGCGTTGACTCCGATTATTTTGAAGAAGACTGAGCTATGAGCCGCATCGGCCCCACCTTCGCCGCGCTGAAAGCGCAAAACAGGAAAGCCCTGATTCCCTTCATCACCGCCGGGATTCCCGGCAAGGGCATGACCGTGCCGCTGATGCACGCGCTGGTGGAGGCCGGCGTGGACATCATCGAGCTGGGGGTGCCGTTTTCCGATCCGATGGCGGATGGGCCGGTGATCCAGCGCGCGTCGGAGCGGGCACTGGCGAACAAGGTGGGGCTCAGGGACGTGCTGGCCATGGTCGCCGAATTCCGCAAGGTCAACACGACCACGCCGGTGGTGCTGATGGGTTACGCCAATCCGGTGGAACGCATGGGCTACGAAAATTTCGCCCAGGCGGCGCAGGCGGCGGGGGTGGATGGCGTGCTGACGGTGGACATTCCACCGGAGGAAGCGGCCGGCATCGCGCAAGCGTTCAAGGCGCATGACATCGATCCGATCTTTCTCCTGTCGCCGACCACGCCGGAGTCGCGCATCGAGCAGGTGGCGGCGGTGGCCGGCGGCTTCATCTATTACGTGTCGCTGAAGGGCGTCACCGGCTCGGCGAATCTCGACATCGACGAGGTGGCGCGCAAGATCGCCCTGGTGCGCAAGCATTGCAGCCTGCCGGTGGGCGTCGGTTTCGGTATCCGCGATGCGGACTCCGCGTGTGCGGTGGCGCGCGTCGCCGATGCCGTGGTGGTGGGCAGCCGCATCGTCGGCGAGATCGAGGCCGCTCCGGACGGTGGTTGTGTCGACCGCGTGAAGTATCTGGTCGCCGAACTGCGGCGCGGTGTGGACGCCGCGAGCAAGTGAAATCAACGCCGGGGTGCGCCGCACCCTTTCCCCACTCCCTCCCCTCAAGTGAGGGGGCAATAACGTCAGGGTCATTCCTATGAGCTGGTTCCAGAAAATCCTGCCGCCGAAAATCAAGCGCCGGGCGGATGCGCGCAAGTCGATGCCGGAAGGCCTGTGGTCGAAATGTCCGGCGTGCAACGAGGTGCTGTATCGCGCCGACCTCGAGAGCAATCTGGAAGTGTGTCCGAAGTGCGGACATCATCACCGCATCGGTGCGCGTGCGCGTCTGGCCATGTTTCTGGATGCTGAGGGGCGGCACGAAATCGGCGCGCAGGTAAGACCGCTCGATCCGCTGAAATTCAAGGACAGCAAGAAATATCCCGACCGCCTCAAGGAGGCGCACGGCGCGACGTCGGAGAGCGACGCGCTGGTGGTGATCGGCGGCAGCGTGAAGGCGGTGCCGGTGGTCGCGGCGGCGTTCGAGTTCAAGTTCATGGGCGGTTCGATGGGCTCGGTGGTGGGCGAACGCTTCGTGCAGGGCGTGGAGGCGGCGATCGAGTCGAATTCCGCCTTCGTGTGTTTCTCGGCCAGTGGTGGCGCGCGCATGCAGGAGGGCCTGTTTTCGCTGATGCAGATGGCCAAGACCTCGGCTGCGCTCACCCAATTGTCGCGCCATCGCCTGCCGTTCATTTCGGTGCTGACCGATCCCACCATGGGCGGGGTGTCGGCGAGCTTCGCCATGCTCGGCGACCTCGTCATCGCCGAACCCAACGCGCTGATCGGTTTCGCCGGTCCGCGCGTGATCGAGCAGACCGTGCGCGAGACCCTGCCGGAAGGTTTCCAGCGTGCCGAGTTTCTGCTGGACAAGGGGGCGATCGATCGTATCGTCGACCGGCGCGCGATGCGCGACGAACTGGCCGCCACGCTGACGATGCTGATGGGACGGCCGGCGCTGGCGGCGTAGCGCCGCCCCGCCGCCGTCATGCGCGGCCCTGCCGGGGGTTGCGCGGAGAACCGATCGTGTCGCATTCGAATTCTCTTCAGGCCTGGCTCGCGCGGCTGGAGCAACTGCATCCGAGCGCCATCGCGCTCGGGCTCGACCGGGTACGTCACGTCATGCAGGCGATGGCGCTTGCCCCCCGCTTTCCTCTCGTCATCGTCGGCGGCACCAATGGCAAGGGCTCAGCCTGCGCCATGCTCGACGCGATTCTCTCGGCCGCCGGCTATCGGACCGGGCGCTACACCTCCCCCCACCTGTTGCGCTACAACGAGCGCGTGCGCATCGGCGGGCGCGAGGCGAGCGACGCGGAACTGGTCGCCGCGTTCGCGCAGGTCGACGCGGCGCGCGGCGATACCGCGCTGACCTACTTCGAATTCGGCACCCTTGCGGCGATGGCGCAGTTCATCGCCGCGGACGTCGACGTCGCCATTCTCGAAGTGGGTCTCGGTGGACGGCTCGATGCGGTCAACGTGTTCGACGCCGATGTGGCGCTGGTCACCACGGTCGATCTCGATCACCAGGATTACCTGGGCGATACGCGGGACGTGATCGGTTTTGAGAAAGCCGGTATCTATCGTGCCGGGCGTCCCGCGATCTGCGCCGATCCGGCGCCGACGGCAAGCCTGGTCGCACACGCCCGCGCCATCGGCGCGGATCTGCGCGCGCTGGGACGGGCGTTTTCCTATGACACGGAGGGCGAGGGCTGGACCTATCGCGGCGTGGCCGTGGTCTGGCCGGAGTTGCCGGCTCCGGCGCTTGCCGGCAGTTTTCAGTTGCGCAATGCCGCGGGCGCGCTGGCCGTGCTCGAAGCCCTGCGCGAACGACTCCCGGTCGATGTGACAGCGATTCGTGAGGGATTGCGCACGGTGACCGTGCCGGGTCGCTTCCAGCGCATCGCCTCGATGCCGGAAACCATCGTCGATGTCGCGCACAATCCTGAAGCCGCGCGTGCGCTGGCGGCCACCCTGCAAGAAAGGCCGGCGCGGGGTCGCACGCTTGCGGTAGTGGGCATGCTGGCCGACAAGGACGCGGCCGGAGTCATCGCCGCGCTCGCCGAACTGGTCGACCAGTGGTGGGTCTGCACGCCAGGGTCGTCGCGTGCGCTGCCGGCCGCGCGGCTGGCGGAAGTGGTGCACAGCCGGGCGCCGGCGGTGCCGCTGTGGATCGAAGCGGACGTGCGCGGCGCGCTCGCCGCCGCGCAGGGCGAGGCGCGGGAAGGTGATAGAATTATCGTCTTCGGTTCGTTCTATACCGTCGCCGCCGTGCTCGCCCATGCCGCCACCCAGCAGTGAAAACGATCTCAAGCGTCGCGCCCGGCGCCGGCTGATCGGTGCGGTCGCGCTCACGCTGCTGGCCGTGATTCTCCTGCCCCTGCTGCTTGAAGACGAGCCACGGCCCGGTAGCCCACTCGCCGTACGCATGGCCGTGCTGCCGCCCGCCAGCGTGCCGACCGCGTCAAGCGAAGCCGCGGTCCCGGAATCCGTGCCCCCGGTGCAGCCCTTGCCCGTCGCACCGCAGCCGGATACGCCACGCGCGGTGGCCGAGCCGGTGCCGGAGCCGGTCAAGCACGCGTCGCCCACATCCGAAGCGAAACCCAAACCCGAAGCCAAACCCGAAGCCAAACCCGAAGCCAAACCCGAAGCCAAACCCGAAGCCAAACCCGAAGCCAAGCCGAAGCTGCCGCAATCCGAGGCACCCAGGCCGGCGGCCAAGCCGGTTGCGCCATCCGCCGTGACCGTCAAGCCTACGGCAGGCGAGGGCTACGCGGTCCAGATTGCCGCCCTGCAGGACGCGGCCAAGGTGGGCGAGCTGGAGGCGCGCGTGCGCGCCACGGGTTTGCCGGTCTACACTGATCGACTGGGCCCGCTGACCCGGGTGCGCGTGGGGCCGTTCCCGACGCGCGAGGCGGCCCAGGAAGCGGTGCGCAGGCTGCAGGCCGCCGGCATCAAGGACGCGGTCCTGACGCCATGAACGTGCTCGATCTCGTCGTCCTGCTGGTGCTGGTTCTTGCGGTCGTGCGCGGACTGATGCGCGGGATGGTGGATACGCTGTTTTCGCTGGCGGCCTGGCTGCTCGCATTTTTGCTGGGCAAGTGGGGCGCGCTGCTCGCGGAGCCCCTGTTGCCGGCGGGCCTGGAAAGCCCGGCGCCGCGCTATTTCGCCGGGTTCGCGCTGGTGTTCCTGGTGGTGCTGATCGCGGTGCTGCTGGCCGGTCATGCCGTCGCGGCGCTGGTGCGCGCGGTCGGCCTGGGTGCCGCCGACAAGGTGCTGGGCGGATTGATCGGGGTGGTGAAGGGCCTGGTCATCCTGACCGGCTTCAGCGTCGCGGCCGGGCTCACCGCGTTGCCGCGCACCGACCTGTGGAAACAGGCGATGCTTTCCGGCAGCCTGCAGGCGATGGCGCGTGCGACGTTGCCGCTGCTGCCTCCGAACGTGGCGAAGCATGTTCGCTTTGAATGACGTTCATGGCGATCCGCCGCCCCGGAAGATGATGACGGCGGCTCGCGCTGAACACTGCGCTCTCCCCGCTCTCCCAAGCGGGCGAGGGGGACAAGGCCTGGCTACGCGAGTTTCACGTTAATGGATGGGTTGCACTCATGTGCGGAGTAATCGGAATCGTCGCCAACACCTCGGTGAACCAGCTGCTCTACGACGGGCTGATGGTGTTGCAGCATCGTGGCCAGGATGCCGCCGGCATCGTCACGGCGGAGGAAAGCCGCTTTCACATGCACAAGGGGCAGGGGCTGGCGCGCGACGTGTTCCGCACGCGTGACATGCGCAACCTGCTCGGCGACATGGGCGTGGCGCACGTGCGTTATCCCACTGCCGGCAGCGCCTCGTCGTCGGCGGAATCCCAGCCGTTCTACGTCAACTCGCCCTACGGCATCGTGCTGGGCCACAACGGCAATCTCACCAACACGCAAGAGCTGAAGGAATCGCTGTTCGGTACCGATCTGCGTCACGTCAACACCAATTCCGATTCGGAAGTGCTGCTCAACGTGCTCGCGCACGAGCTGCAGGTGCGGGTAAGCGGGCGGCAGCTCAGCCTGGACGCGATCTTTGGTGCCGTCGCCGGGGTGCACGCGCGCTGTCGCGGTGCCTACGCCGTGGTGGCGTTCATCGCCGGTTACGGCCTGCTGGCGTTCCGCGACCCGCACGGCATCCGTCCGCTGGTGATCGGCGTCAACGAGCAGGCGATGCCGCACGAATATATCGTGGCGTCGGAAAGCGTGGCAATCGACACCCTCGGCTTCCGCCTGCTGCGCGACGTCGCGCCCGGCGAGGCGGTATTCATCGACTATGACCGGCGCATGCACAGTCGCGTGTGCAGCGACCGCGCGGTGCTCAATCCGTGCATTTTCGAGTACGTTTATCTTGCGCGTCCCGATTCGGTGATCGATGGCGCGTCCGTATACAACACACGGCTCGCGATGGGTGTGTCGCTGGCCGAGAAAATCAGGCGCGAGTTCGCCCACCTGAAGATCGACGTCGTGATCCCGATTCCCGACACCAGCCGGCCGTCGGCACTGCAACTGGCGAACCATCTGAACGTTCCCTATCGTGAGGGGTTCATCAAGAACCGTTACATCGGCCGTACCTTCATCATGCCGGGGCAGGCGCTGCGCAAGAAATCGGTGCGGCAGAAGCTCAACGCCATCGCGGAAGAGTTCAAGGGCCGCAACGTGCTCCTGGTCGACGACTCGATCGTGCGCGGCACCACCAGCCGCGAGATCGTGCAGATGGCGCGCGATGCGGGCGCGGCACAGGTGTATTTCGCCTCGGCGTCGCCGCCGGTGCGATTCTCCAACGTCTACGGCATCGACATGCCGACGCGCAACGAGCTCATCGCCAACGGCCGCAGCGATGCGGAGATCGCCCGCGAGATCGGCTGCGACGCGCTGATCTACCAGGATCTCGACGCCATGGTCGCGGCGGTGCGCGCCGGCAATCCGTCCATCGCCGACTTTGATACCTCGTGCTTCGACGGGCGCTACATCACCGGCGACGTGACGCCGGAATATCTTGCCTACGTCGAAGCGGTGCGCAACGGCGAGACGCCGCCGCCGTCCGCGCTGTCGACGCAGCAACTCGATCTCAATCTCGCGGTAACCGGCTGACATGGACGAACACTACGACATCGAAACCCTGGCGGTGCGCGCGGGCAGCGTACGCAGCCAGTTCAACGAACACTCGGAGGCGATGTTCCTCACCTCCAGCTTCGTGTTCGGCAGCGCCGCCGAAGCCGCGGCGCGCTTCAAGGGCGAACAGCCGGGACCGATCTACGCGCGCTTCACCAATCCCACGGTACAGATGATGGAGGCGCGACTCGCCGCCCTCGAAGGCGCCGAGCGCTGCGTGGCCTTCGCCTCCGGCATGGCGGCGATCCTTGCCACGGTGATGGGGCTCATGAAAGCGGGCGAGCACATCGTCGCCTCGCGCTCGATCTTCGGTTCCACGGTGCAGCTCTTTTCCAACATTCTCGGCCGCTTCGGCATCGAGACGAGCTACGTGTCACCGACCGACCCCGCGGAATGGCGCGCGGCCGTGAAACCGAACACGAAGCTCTTCTTCGTCGAATCGCCGTCCAATCCGCTCACCGAGGTGAGCGACATCCGTGCACTTGCCGCCATCGCCCACGACGCCGGCGCATGGCTCGCGGTGGACAACTGCTTCTGTTCACCCGCGCTGCAGCAGCCGCTCGCACTCGGCGCCGACATCGTGATCCATTCCGCGACCAAGTACCTCGACGGCCAGGGCCGTGTGCTCGGTGGCGCCGTGCTGGGCAGCCAGGCGCTCATGGAAGGCGTCTACACCTTCCTGCGCACCGCCGGGCCGACGCTCTCGCCGTTCAACGCCTGGGTGATCCTCAAGGGGATGGAGACCCTGGCGCTGCGCATGGCGGCACATTCGCGCAATGCGCTCACCCTCGCGCAATGGCTGGAAGGGCAGCCGCAGGTCGCGCGCGTCCTCTATCCCGGCCTGCCTTCGCACCCGCAACACGCACTGGCGATGGCGCAGCAGAAAACCGGCGGCGGCATCGTCGCCTTCGACATCAAGGGTGGCCAGGCCGCAGCGTGGAAACTCATCGACGCCACCAGGCTCCTGTCGATCACCGCCAACCTGGGCGACACCAAGAGCACCATCACCCATCCGGCCAGTACCACGCACAGTCGCATGACGGCGGAGCAGCGTGCGGCGGCCGGTATCGGCGACGGCCTGATCCGCATTGCCGTCGGCCTCGAATCCGTCGCCGACATCCAGGCCGATCTCGCGCGCGGGCTCGCGTGAAACCTTTCGCACTCGCTGCGTGGCTGCTGCTGGCCGGCAGCGCACACGCGGCGGACATGGTCGCGTTGCGCTACCTCGACCAGGACCCCGGCGATCCCGCTTATCCGACCCGCATCCTGGTGACGCCGGATTTTCTGCGCATGGACGGCGGCGCGGACGACGGCGATTTCGTCCTGCTCGACCGGCGCGCGCAGCGGGTGTTCAGCGTCATGCGCGAATCCCGCGTGACCATGGTATTCGGCGCCGGCAGCGTGCCACGGAAACCCGAAACCTGGTCCGCGCGCCTCGAGCGCCGCGCAGGTGCGACGGGCATCGTCCGCTACCGCCTCATGCTCGGCGATGTGGTGTGCAGCGAGGGCAGCGTGGCGCCGCGTGCGGCATCCGATGCGGCGCGTGCGCTGACTGAACTCAAGACCGCGCTCGCCGCCACGCAGTATCGCGTGTGGCGCGATACGCCCCCCGAGATGCGGCACGACTGCGATCTGGCGAACCTGGTATGGGAAGCCGGCACCGTGCCGGGGCTTGGGCTGCCGCTGGAAGAACGCGAATTCAGCGGGCGCAGCCGCGTGCTGCAGCAGGAAGCACGCGAACCGATGCAGCCCCGCCTGTTTCGGTTGCCGCAAGGCTACGCGGTGATCGATGCGCCGTCATGACGGCGCCACCTCCAGGGTGCAGCCCGCGGCATCGCATACCACGTAGCCCCAGCGTGCGTACCAGTCCGGCAGCACCCAGCGCTCGCACGCCGTGCCGTCGACCTCGTGGGTGTGGCGGGCCGGGCGGTGGGTGTGGCCGTGGATCAGTCGCTGCACGCGTTGCACGCGCAGCACACGCACCACCTCGCTGACGTTGACATCCATGATGGCGGCGGGCTTGTGCGCCTTGGCGGCCGCGCTGCCGGCGCGTGCCCGCTGCGCCAGGTGGCGGCGCAGCCCCTTGGGCAGGCGTCTGAGGAGGGCGACGGTGACGGGGTGGCGTGAGCGGCGGCGGAAAGCCTGGTAGGCGAGGTCATCGGTGCACAGCGTGTCGCCGTGCATCAGCAGCGTCGGCACGCCATACAGGTCGACGCGCGCCGGATCGGCGATGAGCGTCATGCCGGCGTGTGAGGCATAGCGCTGCGCCAGCATGAAATCGCGGTTGCCGTGCTGGAAATACACCGGCGTGCCGGAGGTGGCCAATGTCTTCAGGCGGCGCGCCGTTTCCGTGGCCACGGCCTCGTCGTGGTCGTCCCCCGTCCAGGCTTCGAACAGATCGCCGAGTATGTAGAGCGCGTCGGCACCCGCAACCTGCTCTTCGAGAAAGCGAAAAAAACGCCCGGTCGCGGCCGGGCGTTCGTCGGTGAGGTGCAGGTCGGCGACGAAGTAGGTGCGTCCCGTCTTCACCGGGTGTTTCAGGCGATTTCCGCCCTGGTGATGACGACATCCTCCAGCGGCACGTCCTGGTGGCCGGCGCGGTTGCCGGTCTTCACTTTCCTGATGGCGTCGATGACCTCGGTGCCCTCGACCACCTTGCCGAACACCGCATAGCCGTAGCCCTGCGGCGTGGGGGCGCTGAAGTTGAGAAAGCCGTTGTCCTTGACGTTGATGAAGAACTGCGCCGTGGCCGAATTCGGATCCGGCGTGCGCGCCATGGCGATCGTATAGGTCTCGTTCTTCAGGCCATTGGATGCTTCGTTTTCGATCGGCGCGCGCGTCGGCTTCTGCGTCATGCCGGGAACGAAGCCCCCGCCCTGGATCATGAAGCCGTCGATCACGCGATGGAAGATCGTGCCGTCATAGAAACCATCGCGCACGTACTGGAGAAAGTTTTCCACCGTCTTTGGTGCCTTTTCAGCGTCGAGTTCGAGGGTGAGGGTGCCGAGGGTGGTATGAAGCTTGACCATGTCCGTCCTTAGAGTGAAGTTTCCTGGATGATCGTCCAGCGTCCCTTGTCGCGGCGCCAGAACTGGCGCTTCACGGTGCGGTCGCTGAGATTGTTGCTGCGGTAGTCCTGCACGAAGCTGACCAGCGCGAGATCCGGCCGTTCGGGGTAGAGCATCAGGCTGACGCGATCGAGTCCCACCTTGATCCAGGTCTTGCCCGCGTTGACCTTCTGCTTCGCGGCGCGGAACGTACCCAGATCCTGTTCGCCGCTGCGAAACTGTGGATGATAATGGGCGATCAGGCGTGCCGTGTCGCGGCTTTCCCAGTCCTGGCGCCAGCTTTCCAGCGCGGTTGCGAGGTCCTTGCGGCGTTCGGCGAGGGCGTCGGGGGCCACCCACTCTACCGCCTCGGCAATGACCACGGGTGTGTTGCGGGGCTCGATGTATTGTCCGAGGCGCGTCAGGTCGTCGTTGGCGAGCACCACGCAGCCCTCGCTTGCACGCGGCGCCCGGCTGTAGGTGTTGCTGGGACTGCCGTGGATCCAGATGCCATGGCCGTTGCGTCCCTGACGGGTGTCCCACTCGTTGGGGTAGCTGAGGGTGAAGGCGCCGCTGCCGTAGAAGTCGGTGAGTTCCTGTGGCGACTTGAAGCCGGACACGTTGTAGATACCGATGGGCGTGCGGTTGTCGCCTTCGCGCTCCTTGCCGGCGCCGGCCTTGCCGATGGTGACGTAGAAATCCGCCACGCGCACCGGCAGGCCGGCGCGGTTCGCGTAGACATACAGGCGCGAGCGGCTGGCGTCGACCACCAGCGCATGGCGGTAGCCGTCGTCGAGATTGAGCAGGTAGGCCGGCACCTTGTCCTGTGGCAGGGGGTCGGTCGCTGCGCGCACGCGCTGGCGTGCTTCGTCGCGCAGCTGCTGGAGTTCGCTGCCGCGTGTCGTCACGTTGCCGAGCGTGTCCAGCGGTCGTGCGCGTGCGAGCAGCAGGTCGCCGTGCACCAGGTGCGCGAGGCGGAAATTGGGATGCTGACGGGTGAGCTGATCGACTGTTGAAAGGGCTTCCGGTACGCGGCTCTGCGTCACGGCGAGCAGGCTGTCGGTCAGCATGCGGTCGGCGTCCGCCAGCGCGCCTGGCGACAGGCCGGCGAGCAGGAGGACGGACAGCAGGCGGCGCATGCGGGCGGTCAGCGGGACGTTTCGTCGACGATGCGCCACTGGCCGTTCTGCAGGGCCAGCTTCAGCGTCTTGGTGACGGTCGAGCTGAGACGGTCGGAACGGTAGGCCTGGCGGAAGGTGGCCGTCGCGTTGTCGTCCTGTTGCTCCACCTTGACGTCGCTCACCGTGACCTCGATGCGCTTCGGTGCGGTGATGCGCGCGCGACGCTGCGCTTCCCAGGCCGTGCGCGACAGGCCCTCCGCACTGTAGTCGCTGGCGTAGGCCGCCAGATACGCGTCGACGTCGCGGCGCGACCAGGCCCGCGCCCACTGCGTGATCGCCGCCTCGATGTCGGTCGCCGCTGCGGCAGGGGTTGCGGCGCGGGGTTCCACGGCGGCTGCGGCGAGCTTGGGTGCTGGCGCGGCGGTCGTGGCGGCGGTAGCGGCGGTGGCCACGGCGGGACGGACCGCGGTCTTGCGCGGCTGGCCACCCATCATTTCCTTGATCAACGCAAGCTTGGTCTGCGCGGCGGTGTTGCGGCTGTCGAGCGCCAGAGCCTTGTCATACGCCAGCGACGCCATCTTGGCGTAAATGTCGCCTAGATTCTCGTGGGCGGTGGCGTAGCTCGGATGGGTGCGGATTGCTTTCTCCAGCGAATCCTTCGCCGCCTCGTATTTGCCCTGCGAGGCATACAGTACCGCGAGGTTGTTGTAGGGTTCGGGCAACTCCGGATAGTCCTCGGTCAGCGCGGTGAACAGGCCGATCGCGTCGTTGGTCTTGCCCTGGTCGGCGAGGATCAGGCCCTTGAGAAAGCGCGCCTGCGCATCCTTCGGGTTCTTCGCCAGATAGCGGTTGGCGTTGTCGAGCGCGCCGGCAAGGTCGCCCTTGCGGAACTGCTGGTTGATTTCCTGGATGTCGCTGGCCAGCACGGGCGCGCCCGCAAGCAGGGCGCAGACGGCGGCAGCGGCGAGAAAACGGGACAGGGCCATGTGATATGCTCGGGTCATCGCGGAAAACTGGCATTCTAGCAACATCGACCCGGCTGAGACAGCCGGGGCGCCGCCGGATTCCCGGATCGCATCATTCAGTTCCCGGCCCTTTCGTTCCATGCTGCACATTACCAACTCCCTCACCCGCACCAAGGAAGCCTTCGTTCCGCTCGTGCCCGGCCGCGTCCGCATGTACGTGTGCGGAATGACCGTGTACGACCTCTGCCACCTGGGCCACGCACGCGTGTTCGTGGTGTTCGACATGGCGGTGCGCTGGCTGCGGGCGAGCGGCTACGAGGTCGAGTATGTCAGGAACATAACGGACATCGACGACAAAATCATTAGACGCGCGCAGGAAAACGGCGAGCCGCCGGCCGCGCTCACCGAGCGTTTCATCGCCGCGATGCACGAGGACGAGCGCGCGCTTGGCGTGCTGCCGCCCGACCACGAGCCACGTGCCACCCGCTACGTGGCGCAGATGCTGGCGATGATCGAACGTTTGCAGGAAAAGGGACTGGCCTACGCTGCGCCCAATGGCGACGTTTACTACAGCGTGCGCGGTTTTCCCACCTACGGCCGGCTATCCGGCAAGAGTCTCGACGAGTTGCGAGCCGGCGAGCGTGTCGAGGTCGATCCGAACAAGCGCGACCCCATGGATTTCGTGCTGTGGAAAGCCGCCAAGCCGGGCGAGCCGGCGTGGGATTCGCCGTGGGGGCCGGGGCGTCCCGGCTGGCACATCGAATGCTCGGCGATGAGCGCGGAACTGCTGGGCCGCCACTTCGATATCCATGGCGGCGGCCAGGATCTCCAGTTTCCGCACCACGAGAACGAGATCGCCCAGTCCGAGGGCGCGCACGCCTGCACCTTCGTCAATTACTGGATGCACAACGGCTTCGTGCGCGTCGACAACGAGAAGATGTCGAAGTCGCTCGGCAACTTTTTCACCATCCGTGAAATCCTGCAGAACTACGATGCCGAGGTGGTGCGCTTCTTCATCCTGCGTGCGCATTACCGCAGCCCCCTGAACTATTCGGACGCCCACCTCGACGACGCGCGCAGCGCGCTGACCCGCCTGTATACGGCGCTGAAGGGTGCGCCGCTGGAAACCGGCCCGGTGGACTGGGCAATCCCGGCCGCGGCGCGCTTCCGCGCCGCGATGGACGACGACTTCAATACGCCGGAGGCGATTGCGGTGCTGTTCGACCTCGCCGGCGAGGCCAACCGTGGTGATGCGGCGGCCGCGCGCCTGTTGCGCATGCTGGGTGGCACGCTCGGGTTGCTGCAACGCGAGGCCGAGGTTTTTCTCAAGGGGAAAGTCCCGGCTGGCGGCCTTGACGAAACCGCGATCGAAAGTCTGATCGCCGCGCGTCAGGCGGCGCGCAAGGCGAAGAACTTCGCCGAGTCCGACCGCATCCGCGACGAACTGGCCGCGGCTGGCGTGATTCTGGAGGACGGCCCCGGCGGCACCGTCTGGCGGCGTGCCTGAGGCGAACCGCATCCTGGCAATGAAAAAGGGACGGCGAACCGTCCCTTTCTTGCCTGCGACCGTGCCGGAATTACTTGGCGGCCGGTGCCGGTGCCTGCTGCGGTGCGGCGTAGAAGTTCGCCGGGTTCATCATGTTCATCCAGGTGTTCGGATCGAAGAAGTTGAACGTGCCAGCGGGGACCGCAGCGGGCGGGGTGCCGGCAGCTGCGGGCTGGCCCGCGGCGGGGGCGGTCATGCCCATCCAGCTGGCCGGGTCGAAGAAGTTGAACGTCCCGGCAGGCGCGGCGCCAGCCACGGGGGCGGCGTAGGTCGCGGGGTTCATCCAGGTGCCCCACGAACCGTAGGTGGCCGGGTTCATCGACGCGTTCATCCAGCCGGTGTACATGGCGGGGTTCATTGGCTGCATCATCAACTGCCACAGACGCGGATCCATCGGTGCCATCATCCACTTCATGTACATGGCGGGGTTCATGGACTGCATCATCATGTTCCACATCTGCGGATCCATGGGCATCATCATCCAGCGCATCATCTTGCCCGGATCGAACAGCTGGGTCATCAGCGCGGTGTAGAAGTTGGGGTCCATCGACGCCGCCATCCATTTCATGTACATGTTGGGGTCGGCGAACTGCATGTAGTTGGACAGCGAGCGCGGATCCATCATCGAGCCCATCATGCGGTACCAGTTGCCCGGCTCCATCATGTTGACGCCCATCTGGGTGTAGAAGCCGGGTTCGGTGACCGCGTTCGCCCAAGGCACGAACACCTTCGGGTCACGATACGCGGACGCGTTGCGGGTGAAGTCGGTCATGCGCTCCAGCCACTGCTGGCTGGTTTGCGGAACATTGGCAGCCGCGCCAGCGGCAGGTGCCGGGGCGCCGGCAGGGGCGGTGCCATTGGCGAATGCGGCGGGGGCGATGGCCAGGCCGAGGGCAACTACGAGGGACTTCACTTTCATGATCGACTCCATAGAAATGAACGAACGTAAAACACGGTTAAATGTAGAGCGTGATTGGATTATTTGTCCCCATTAGCATATTGTCAATGCCTAATATACTGATCTGGTACGAAAATCCCGGGAGGGGTGTGGGGTGATTACCAGCCATCTGGTCAGGGTCGGTAGCGTCGGCTGGGAGCACCCGGAATGGCGGGGAAGCTTCTATCCAGAAGATATTCCCGCGGACTGGCTGTTGTCCTATTACAACACCCAGTTTCAGGCGGTTTTCCTCTCCGCGGACACCTGGACTGGCGTGTCAGGGGCAGACTGGGCGCGCTGGCTGTACGACACCCGCGAGGATTTCGTATTCGTGCTTGAACCGGCCCCGGGGGTCGAACCACCGTCCTCGCCGCGCGTGATGCAGGCCGCACCGGCGTGGGCGGCCGGACATCTGTGGTGGATCGACGAGGCCCCCGACCTGCGTGCGCTGGCGCAGCGTATCACCGCGCATGCCGCGAGCGGTGAACCGCTCTTCGTGTTCAGCCGTGAGGGCAGCCTGGCACGACTCGGACAGGCCGCCGAACTCGTCCGGGTGATGGGTTACTGACCCCGCACCGGGCGGAATTACGTGCGACTCCGGTAGAATGATAGGTTGTCGTCACCATTCACGGGTCATCGGTTGCAACACGATACGCTGGTCGAAATCAGGGACGTGGTCTTCGGCTACGGCGCCCGCCCGGTCCTGAAGGGGATCAACCTGACCGCACGGCGTGGCCAGGTCGTCGCCATCATGGGCAGCAGCGGTTGCGGAAAGACCACACTGTTACGCCTGATCGGCGGGCAGGCCCGGCCGGGCCAGGGCAGCGTGCGGGTGGCCGGCGAATCGGTGGGCGAGCTCGACCGCGCCGGGCTGTACCGGCTGCGTCGCAAAATGGGCATGTTGTTCCAGTTCGGCGCGCTGTTCACCGACATCCCGGTGTTCGACAACGTGGCCTTCCAGCTACGCGAGCACACCGACCTGCCGGAGGACGCCATCCGCGACCTGGTGCTGATGAAGCTGCACGCGGTGGGGCTGCGCGGCGCGGCGGATCTGATGCCGTCCGAGCTGTCCGGTGGCATGGCACGGCGGGTGGCGCTGGCGCGCGCGATCGCGCTCGACCCCATGCTGGTGATGTACGACGAGCCCTTTGCGGGACTCGATCCGATTTCGCTGGGGGTGACCGGCAACCTCATCCGCAGGCTGACCGACACGCTCGGCCTGACTTCGCTGGTGGTGACCCATGACGTGCAGGAATCGCTGAAGATCGTGGATTACGTGTATTTCGTCTCGGAAGGGGTGATCGTCGCCGAGGGCACGGCGGACGAGATCCGCGCCTCGGACCTGCCCTACGTGCACCAGTTCGTGCACGGCGAGGCCGACGGCCCGATGCCTTTCCATTACCCCGCGCCGACGTACGCCGAGGACCTGCGGCTGGGAGTGCAGCGTGCTTAGGCGGTCGATCGAGGGGCTGGGGCAGCGCACCATCGAAGGCGTGTGGCGCATCGGCTTTGCCGCCCGCTTCTTCGGGGCGATGCTGCTGCATTCGGGTACCGCGTTCCGGCGCTTTGGCCTCACCATCCGCGAGATGTATTTCAGCGGCGTGCTCTCGCTCATCATCATCCTGGTGTCCGGCCTGTTCGTCGGCATGGTGCTCGGCCTGCAGGGCTATGAGACGCTGCAGCGCTATGGTTCGGAATCGGCGCTGGGTACGCTGGTGGCGCTGTCGCTGGTGCGCGAACTGGGGCCGGTACTCGCGGGACTCCTGTTCGCCAGCCGCGCGGGGTCGGCGATCACCGCGGAGATCGGCCTGATGAAGGCGACCGAACAGCTCTCCGCGATGGAAATGATGGCGGTCGATCCGATCGCCCGCGTGGTGGCGCCGCGCTTCTGGGCCGGGGTGATCTCGATGCCCGTGCTGGCGGCGCTGTTCTCCGCAATGGGCATTTTCGGTGGTTATCTCGTCGGCGTGCACCTGATCGGCGTCGACGAAGGCTCGTTCTGGTCGCAGATGCAGGGTGCGGTCGATTTCGAGCAGGACATCCTGAACGGCGTCATCAAGAGCGTGGTGTTCGGCATCGCCATCACCACCATCGCCCTGTTCGAGGGCTACGACGCGCCGCCGACCGCCGAAGGGGTATCCGGCGCCACCACGCGCACCGTGGTGACTTCCAGTCTCGCCGTGCTGGCGCTGGATTTCGTCCTGACCGCATTCATGTTCCGGGGAATCAACTGACAATGAACCGTACCGTACTCGACCTCTGGGTGGGCCTTTTCGTCATCGCCGGGATTGGCTCGCTGCTGTTCCTCGCGCTCAAGGTCGGTAGCATGAATACCGTAAAGGCAGGCAACAGCTATGAAGTCGTCGCCCGCTTCGACAACATCGGCGGGCTGAAGCCGCGCGCCCCGGTGAAGAGCGCCGGCGTGGTGGTGGGGCGCGTCGCCGACATCCGTTTCGACAACGAAACCTACGAGGCGGCGGTGACGCTGCGCATCGACAAGCGCTATGCTTTCCCCAAGGACACCTCCGCCGCGATCATGACCTCGGGCCTGCTCGGCGAGCAGTACATCGGCCTGGAGGCGGGCGGCGACGAACAGAAACTTAAGGACAAGGATCGCATCACCCTCACCCAGTCGGCGGTGGTGCTGGAAAACCTGATCGGACAGTTCATCTACGGCAAGGCTCAGGAAGGAGCACCCCAATGACTTTCAAACCCATCACCCGGACTCTGCTGGCGGCAGGCCTCGTCGTGGCCGCGCTGCCGGCCCGCGCCGACACGGTCACCCTGCAGCAGGCGGTCGAGATGAGCCTCGCCGCCGACCCCCGCATCAAGGAGCGCGAACAGGTCATCGAAGCGGCGCGCGGCCTCATGAACGAAGTCAAGGGCAACGCCGGCTGGCGGGTCAGCGCCAATGCCTTCATCGGGCTCGCACCCGAGGCCGAGGGGGGCTTCTACCAAGGCGGGGTCTTTTCAGGAACTACGCCGCGCAGCGACGGCGACAAACTCCACGGCGTGTCCGACTGGAGCCACCTTGACTTCGCCCTGATCAAGCCGCTCTACACCTTCGGCAAGGTCGAGCGTTACGGCGAGGCGGCGCAGGGCAACGTCGATCTCAAGCGCGGCGAGCTCAAGCAGACCCGCAGCGACATCGTCTACGACACCAAGCGCGCCTATTTCGGCTATCTGACGGCGCGCGACATCCGCGTGTTCATGGAGGACATGCAGGAGCGGCTGAACGGTGCCATCGCCTCGGTCGAACGCAACCTCAAGGAAGAAACCGGCGAATCGCGCCAGTCCGACCTGTATGCCCTGCAGACCGCGCGCGGCCTGCTTGCCAAATACACCTACCAGGCGCGCGCGGTCGAGAAAATCAGCCTCGACGGGCTCAAGGTGCTGACCGGTGCCGGATTGAAATCCCAGCTTGCGGTGGCCGATACCCGCATCGAACCTTTGCCCTTCCCGCACGTCGAGCTTGCGGAATTCCAGTCTCGTGCGCTGCAGGAACGCGCCGAGATGCAGCAGCTCGAAGCCGGTCTGCGCGCCCGTCGCGCGCTGCTGGACGCGAAAAAGGCCGATCGCATGCCCGACGTGTACGCCGGCGTGGTGGGCCAGGCCAACTACGCCTCGCGGCGCGAGCGGCTCGACAACCCCTATCTCTACGATCCCTTCAACAGCGCCGGCCTGACGCCGGTGGTGGGGGTGAAATGGGACAGTGTGTTCGGCGCTGCCAGCGCACGGGTCGAACAGGCACAGGCCGAACTCGAGGCACTCAACCACAAGAAGGCCTTCGCGCTCGCCGGCATTCCCTACGAGGTCAGCGAGGCCTATGCCAATGCCCAGGCCAACTTCGAGGCGCAGCGGGATCTGGCGGAGGGCGCTGCCGCGGCACGGCGCTGGATGGTGGCGACGCTGGCCGATTTTTCCGCGGGCCTCGAGGGCGCGGACAAGGTCGCCGATGCGATGAAGAGCTACGTCCTCACGCAGACCGAATACCTGCGCACGATCAACGACTACAACATGAACGTCGCCCAGCTGGCGCGGCTATCGGGTGAACTCCGCTGACGCGCGGACGTCTATCTATCGACAATCCGAATACAGGAACCTTCATCATCATGTTGCGCGCTTTCCTTCTGGCACTGGCACTGATCTCCGGTGTCGCAACGGCGCAGGCCGACACCAACACGCCGCCCGACGTCCTGGCGCGCTCCACGACGCAGGACGTGCTGGCCATTCTCAAGCAGGACAAGGACATCCAGAGCGGCAATTCCACCAAGGTGCTGCAGCTGGTCGAGGCCAAGGTGCTGCCGCACTTCGATTTCAATCGCATGACCCAACTCGTGGTCGGCAAACACTGGCCGCGTGCGACACCGCAGCAGAAGCAGGCGCTCGTCGGCGAGTTCCGCAACCTGCTGGTGCGCACCTATTCGACCTCGCTGACCGCGTTTTCCAACCAGACCGTCGAATTCAAGCCGCTGACGATGAAGCCCGATGCCACCGACGTCGTCGTGCGCTCGGAAATCCGCCAGCCCGGTGGCCAGCCGATTCCCATCGACTACAGCATGTACAAGACCGATTTTGGCTGGAAGGTCTATGACGTGTCGATCGACAGCGTCAGCCTGGTGACCAACTATCGCGCGTCGTTCTCGAACACCATCCGCCAGCAGGGCATCGACGGCCTCATCAAGACCCTCGCCGCCCAATCCGCTCGCGCCGCAGCGGCCAAGCCTGCTGCGCCTTCCGGCACGTGATTCGCTGCGAGGGCGGGCGCTGCCGCATCGAGGGCGTGGTGACCGTCGATACGGTCGGCGGCCTGCTGCGTGCATTGCAGCCGCACCTCGTCGCCGGCGTCGACGTGCTGGATTTCAGCGCCGTCGAGCGCGCGGATTCGGCGGCGCTCGCGCTGGTATTCAGCGCCATGCGCCAGAATCACGGCAAACTCTCCTGCACCGGCCTGCCTGCCAGTTTTGCCACGCTCGCCGACCTCTATGGAGTGGCCGACCTGCTTCCCGCATGAACGTGCCGCCCGCGATCCGCGTGGAGGGTCTGCGCAAGCGCTTCCGCACCACGCAGGCACTGGACGGTGTCTCGCTCGATATCGCGGCGGGCGAGTTTTTCGGTCTTCTGGGCCCCAACGGCGCGGGCAAGACCACGCTGATCTCCATCCTTGCCGGGCTCGCCCGCGCCGACGCGGGTGCCGCCGCCGTCATGGGGCACGACGTGGTGCGCGACTACCGCGCCGCGCGCCGCGCCCTCGGCGTGGTGCCGCAGGAGCTGGTCTACGATCCCTTCTTCAACGTGCGCGAGACGCTGCGCATTCAGTCCGGCTATTTCGGCCTGCACCGCAACGACGACTGGATCGACGAGATCATGCATCACCTGGCACTGACGCCGCACGCCGGCAAGGGCACGCAGAATCTCTCCGGTGGGATGAAGCGGCGCCTGCTGGTGGCGCAGGCGCTGGTGCACAAGCCGCCGGTGATCGTGCTCGACGAGCCGACCGCCGGGGTCGACGTCGACCTGCGCCGCTCGCTGTGGGCGTTTGTCAGCCGCCTCAACCGCGAGGGCCACACCATCCTGCTCACCACGCACTACCTGGAAGAGGCGCAGGCCCTGTGTGGCCGCATCGCCATGCTGAAAAGCGGCCGCATCGTCGCCTGCGACACCACCCGCAACCTGCTGCGCCGCACCCATGAACACTGTGCGCAGCTGCGCGTCGATGGCGACGCGGTGCCGACCAACTGGCAGGGACGGATGCAGCGCGACGCCGACGGCGTCTGGCGCGTCAACTTCGGCGACTACGTCGAGCTGGAAAACCTGCTCGCCGACCTGCGCGCGGCCGGTCTGCGCGTGCAGGAATTGCAGTTGCAGGAGCCCGATCTGGAGGATGTCTTCACCGACATCATGAAGGGCGCCTGAGCGTGTTCCACAGGGGCGTGTCATGCCCGCGCCGGCAGACTTCTGGATGCGCCCCGGCGTCCGGCTGATACGCTACGGCACCCGTGTCGGTTCGTGCCGCTCGAAGCGGTAATACGCCGGCGGCACCTGCCGCAGGCGGATTTCGCGCGTGCCGGGGGCGACGGGAATGCGACCGACGCGCTGATACGGTCCCATCATCGACGGTGCGGCGCGCACGTCGTAGAGGCCGGGTGCGAGCAGACGCGCGGATACGGCGAGTCCGCCGCCTTCGGCATGATGCGCAACACCGGCGAACGGACGCGCCAGGGGCTCGCCGATGAAGAGTCCCTGTCCGGGCATCTGTACGCTTTTCCAGTAGGCCTCGATGAGCGTTTCGCCCTGCAGGTAGTGCACCATGGCGATGCCGGGCTGGGGAAACTTGGTGGGAAAGTTGCACGGCTCGGTCACCGTGCCATAGCTGCCGGTGGCGCCGGCGTCGATCCAGGCGAGGCTGCTCATCTGGCTGTTGCCCGAAAGGTCGCCGCCGAAGGACGTGAGGTGGTCGGCAATGGCGCCGGGCAGATAGCTGTTGCGCTCGATCGCCGGCACGTGCGCCAGGCCGGTGAAATAGAACATGACGTCCGGTTTGTTCTCGATGCGGTCGGCCTCGACGATCTCGGTGACGAATGCCTTGCCGAGCTGCATCTGCAATGCATGGAAGGCGGCGGCGCGGACGTTGCGCGCCTTGTCCGGGGTGCTGACGAGGTAGGCGGTGCCATCCGGGTTACTGCCGTCGCTGGCCACGCCGCGGTCGATCAGGCGCCTGGCCGCGTCCAGGTTTGCGGCGGCGAGACTCATGGTCGGGCGCATGCGGTAGGTATCGAAGGGACGTGGCGTGTTGCTGTTGAAATACGGGCTTTCGCGCGTCGGCTTGCAATCCTTCGCGCAGAACGCGGGATCGAAACCGAAGGCGAACGCCGTGGTGATCGACATGCAGTCGACGCGCCACGGCTGCGTCCAGGTCAGTGCATACGCCTGGACGTGCCGGGGCGTCTTGCGCTCGAGGCGGCGCTTGAGGTTGACGAACTCCTCGCGCGGCAGCGTGGGGCGCCCCGGCTGGAAGCGTACGTGGATGAGATTCGTGGCGGGGATGCCGCGTTTTTCCATGTAGTACGCGGCGAGTGCCACGCTGTCCGGATCGTCGTCGTTGACGATCACACCGAGATCTTCGGCGCGCAGCGCGGGTTGCGGAAACTCCGTCACCACCGCCTCGCCGGGTGCGGCGTGCGCGGCGTGCAGCAGCGCGCTTGCGGCCAGTGCGGCGAGCCAGCGCCCCCTCATGCGAGTCGCTCCACGCATTCGCGCACCAGTTCCGGCCCACGATAGATGAGCCCGGAATAGAGCTGCACCAGCGTCGCGCCGGCGTCGATCTTCTCGCGCGCGTCCTCGCCCGACAGGATGCCGCCGACACCGATGATCGGCACCTCGTTCTGCAGATGACGCGCCAGTTCGCGTACCACGCGCGTGGCGGCGGCACGCACCGGTGCGCCGGACAGGCCGCCAGTCTCCGCGGCGTTGGGCAAGCCGGCGACGGTGTCGCGTGCGATGGTGGTGTTGGTGGCGATCACCGCGTCGATGCGGTGCATCATCAAGAGCGCGGCGATCGCGGCAATCTGCGCGTCGTCGAGGTCGGGCGCGATCTTCAGCACGATCGGCACGTACCGGCCGTGCCGCTGCGCCAGTTCCGACTGCCGCAGCTTGATCGCCGAGAGCAGAGCGTCGAGCGCCTCGTCCTTCTGCAACTCGCGCAGGTTCTGCGTATTGGGCGAGGAGATGTTCACCGTCACGTAGCTCGCGTGCGCGTACACCTTGTCGAGGCAGGCGAGATAGTCGTCGACCGCATGGTCGTTGGGGGTGTCCTTGTTCTTGCCGATGTTGATGCCGAGGATGCCCTTATAGCCGCTTGCCTCGACATTGCGGACCAGGTTGTCGACGCCGAGGTTGTTGAAGCCCATGCGGTTGATCAGCGCCTGCGCCTGCGGCAGGCGGAACAGCCGCGGCTTGGGGTTGCCGCCCTGCGGGCGCGGCGTCACCGTGCCGATCTCGATGAAGCCGAAGCCGAGCGCCGCCAGCACGTCGATGTGCGCGCCGTCCTTGTCGAGCCCGGCGGCAAGCCCCACGGGGTTGGGAAAATCGAGGCCCATCACGTGCACCGCGCGGCCCGTCGCACGCGGCAGGAGGTTCAGCAGGCCGAAGCGATGCGCGGCGTCGAGGCTCGCGAGGGTGAAGCGGTGCGCATCCTCGGGATCGAGCGAGAAGAGCGCGGGGCGGATCAGCGAATACAGCATGGGCAACGCGGGAAATTGGGCCAGACGCGAGTGTAGCAGGCGCTCCGGCTGGTACACTCGCGTTCCTGTGCGCGGCGCGGTTCAGGCCTCGCTGCGTGGTGTCGAATCCATTGTCCGATCCTTGTCCATGATCCAACGTACCCTTGCCCGCCGCCTGTTCCTGCTCGCGCTCTCGCTGCTGCCCCTGCCTGCACTTTCCGACAGCGTGCCGCCGCCGCCCCCGCTCGCCGCCAGGTCGTGGGTGCTCATGGACGCCACCAGCGGCGCGGTGCTGGTCGATCAGCAGGGCAGCCAGCGCCTGCCGCCCGCCAGTCTCACCAAGCTGATGACCGCGCACGTCGCCGCACTGGAACTGCAACGCGGCCGGCTGAAGGAGGACGATCGCGTACTCATCAGCGAAAAAGCCTGGCGCATGGGCGGCTCGAAGATGTTCGTCATGGTCGGCGACAAGGTCGCGGTCAGGGATCTTCTGCAGGGGATCATCGTGCAGTCCGGCAACGACGCCAGCATCGCGCTCGCCGAGCACATCGCCGGTTCCGAGGACAGCTTCGCCGCGATGATGAACCAGGAAGCCAAGCGGCTCGGCCTTGCCGACACGCACTTCGTCAACGCCACCGGCTGGCCCGATCCCAACCACTATTCCAGTGCGCTCGACATGGTGAAGCTCGCGCGCGCGATCATCCTCGAAGACCCTGCGCACTACGCGCTGTACAAGGAAAGGGAGTTCGTCTGGAACAACATCCGCCAGCCGAACCGCAACCTGCTGCTGTGGCGCGACCCGTCGGTCGATGGCCTGAAGACGGGCCATACCGAGGAAGCCGGCTACTGCCTCGTCGCCTCGGCCCAGCGCGACGGCATGCGTCTTGTCGCTGCCGTGTTCGGCACCGCCAGTGAGGCGGCACGCGCCACCGAAACGGCCAAGCTCCTCGGTTATGGCTTCAGTTTCTTCGAAAGCCGCGTGTTCTTCAGGAAGGGTGCGACGATCCAGGCCGTCAACGTCTGGAAAGGGGGCGCACGCAGCGTCAAGGCTGGCGTCGGCAGCGATTTCGCCGCCGCGCTACCCAAGCGTGCGGGTGAGGAATACACGCCCCGCGTCGTGCTGAAGGACGGCGACGTCGTCGCACCCGTCGCCGCCGGCGCCCAGCTCGGTCGCGTCGAGCTGGTGGGCGCCGACGGCAAGGTCGTCATGCAGGCGCCGTTGGTGGCGCTGGAGGCGGTCGAGCAGGGCGGTTTCTTCCGGCGCATGTGGGATGGCATCCGCCTCTTTTTCCGCGGGCTCTTCGGCTGAGGCGGCGGCATTTCCACCGCGTCTTTGGGCAGCGTCGCCAAGTGCGGCATAATGAAAATATGCGATGTATGCCTCGCGCAAGGTAAGCAGGAGCACCGGCGAAGCACCGCGCGTCGTTCCTTCGACGCGGGCTCGCTACATTGATTGTCTGAATGAGGATCGGAGCATGTCACCCATCATGAAAAAGGCAATTCTCGGCTTGACCGGTGCCCTGGCCCTGGCCGCGTCGGGCGCTGCGCTGGCCACCTTGAGCACCGAGGCGCTGACCAGACTGAAGGCATCCGGGCTGGGTGAGGAGGTCATTCGCTTCATGATCGACAACGACTACGACAACGTCGACAGGGTACTCAAACTCAAGGAGGCAGGGTTTACCGACGCGACGATCGCGTCGGTCATCCGCAGCGATCTCAAGACCGGTGGCGAGCCAGCACGGCCCGCTCCCCAGGCGCAGCCGGCGAACGCGCCAAAACCCGCGCAACAGGCGCAGCCGGTGCAGCGGGAAGCACAACCGGTCGCCGAGGCGCCCGTCCTGATGCGCACCCCTGCGAAGGTGAAGATCGAGCAGTATGTGGGACTCGGGGAACCGGTTGTGCAGAACAGTCAGGATATTCCGGCTGCGACGGTTTCCCTGCTCGAGGGGCGACGCCTGAAGATCGAATGGGAGCAGGACAGTTCCACCTCGACGCCGGCCAGGATGCTCTGGCGCAAGCCGTTCACCAGCCCCTTCTACTGGGATCTGAGCAAGGGCGATCTGCTGCATCGCGCGAGCGCGCGGGACAATTCCTTCACCCTGCGTACCGGACACCTGCATGGAGGCAGTCCCGCAACGACCAAGAGCCAGCACTGGCTCGTGCATCTGACTCCCGACAACCCCGACCTGGCGCGGCGCATCAAGGAACTGCTGCCCGAGTGAGCAGCTTTCGGCTGCGTCCAGCCGGGCGCATCGTGGGTGGGCTCAGCCGGCCCACAGGTCGTCCAGGTTCCTGATCCCCCATTTCGCCGCGTCCTCGCGTCCCACGATCCTGTCCGTGGCACTCGGGTGTGAAAGATCGATCATCTCCGGCACGACGTAGGTCTGCGCCTTGGTCGAGAAGAATGCCTTGACCCGGGGTGCGAGCAGCGATTTTTCCGACTGTTCGATGACCACCGCCAGGCGTCCCGAGGCGAGTCGCACCAGCGATCCGGTCGGGTAGATGCCGATGCTCTTGACGAAGGCCTGGAAGACGACGTCGTCGAAGTGCCCCGTGCTCCATTCGGCCATGCGGCGGATCGATTCCGCCGGGTCCCAGCCGGCCTTGTAGGGGCGGTTGGAGGTGATGGCGTCGTAGACGTCGCATACCGCGCCCATCTTGGCGAACACGCTGATCTTCTCGCCCGGGAGGCGGTCGGGATAGCCGCTGCCGTCGGTCTTCTCGTGATGGTGCAGGCAGACGTCGAGTACGATCTCGCTCGCGCTCTTGCCTTCGACCAGCAGGCGGTGTCCTTCGACCGGATGACTCTGGATGATACGGAACTCGTCGTCGGTCAGTTTGCCCGGCTTGTTGAGGATATCCATCGGCATCATCGCCTTGCCGATGTCGTGCAGCAATCCGGACATGCCCGCCTCGCGCGTGGCTTGCTCGTCAAGGTCGAGTTGGCGCGCCAGCGCGACCATCAGCGCGCAGACCGCGACGGAGTGCATGTAGGTGTAGTCGTCGGCGGTCTTGAGGCGCGCGAGACTGATCAGGGCCCCGGGATTGCGCAACACCGAGGAGGAAATCTCCTCCACCAGTTCGCTTGCCGCCTCCGCGTTGATCGCCTTGCCCATGCGCACCTCCTGGAACATGGACACCACGGCCGAGCGTGCCCGGGCGCAGATCATGGCCGCGCGCTTGAGTTCCTCGTCCAGTGCGACCTGTTTCGGCGCCCTCGCATAGGGCGTGTCCACCGGCTGCGCGGGTGTCGTGGCCACGGCGGGTGCCGGCTCCGTCGGCGGTTTCCCGGATGCGGCGGCAGGCAGGTCCGCGCCCTTGGCGGTGTCGATCCAGACTTCGACGATCCCGCTGTCCAGGATGCGCCGGATGTCTGCCGGGTCGCTGAGGGTAAACCTGCTGCGCCAGAAGGGATGATCCATCCACGAACCGCACAGCTCGTGCAGGTGCATGCCCGGCTTCAGGTCGGCGGCTTTGATCTTCTTGAGCGTGCTGCGGGTCATTGTTGCTAACCCTGTGTTCTTGAAATCGATCGGACAACCGCGGCAGCTGTACGCAATGACGTCATCGCGACGCCAGAAGGGGCCTTCCCTCGTGTCTGTCGCATCAACCCAAAAAATTCATTGGAATGTCTGTACATGGTAAATCAACGGGACGTAGGTCCGGCTTTAGCCGACATGTCGGGCTGAAGCCCGATTTTCGGTTCATTGGATGCTCCCGGATTAATATTCTCCTGCCGATCCCGAAATACCAAGCCCCAATATCTTGGCGGCGTTGTTGAGGCGATTATCGAAACAACCGAATGCGACCTGACCGGGCGCGACGGCCACAATCTCACAGGCGGCAGCAAGCTGCACGCTGTCGTAAGCGCGTAGCGCGAAAGTCTCGGCGAACACTCCGGCGCGTTCGACCACCGACTGCGTGACTTCGACGATGAAAAAATGTGGCCAGTCGCGTGCCAGAGCCTGGCGCGCCGCGATGATTGCGTCCTCGTCGGCAGGCACTTCACGCGCGCGGCGGGCCAGTGCCGCGCACGCCTCGGCCCAGGCAATGCGGCAAACCGCGACGGTTTGCGCGGCGGCAACCGAGGTATGCACGGCTGAACTGTCTGCTTCGACGATATAAAGCTTGACCAGCGCGGAGGTGTCGAGAAACAGGATCAACTGCGCGTTATCCGCGGTCGCCCAGCACGATGCGGGACACAGACTCGCCCCTGCGCGACAGTGCGATATGTGCGCCCAGCGGCTTGCGGCCGTCCCATTCGGCGGCCCCCCGAGCAATCATCTCGCCCAAGGCTGGCGTGGAGGACTCGGGAATACCGGTTACGCGGGCAACGACGCGACGATGTGAGGTGATCTCCAGTGTCGTCCCTTGGCGGGCTTGGGCGAGATAGCGCGACAGGTGGGCTTTCAGCTCACGGATGGATACCTGCATTTGTGGGCCCATAAAGATAAATATTTATTGAAATGTAGTCTCAATTTTCGAGTGGGTCAATTGTTGGTCTGGCGGGAAACGCTGCGGCAGCTGCGCACCAACGACAAGGGCCGCGCTTGCGGCCCTTGTCGTTGGTCGTGCTTGAGGTTTATTTCTTCGTCGTCCGCCGCCAACCCTTATTTCTTCGCCGTGCGTCGCAGCCGGTTCAACAGTCGCCGCGCCAGTTCTCCGAACAGTTCGGTCTGCGTCGGGTGCGGGAAAATGGCGCGGGCGACCTGGGTGAGCGTCATCTCGCCGGCGACCATCATCACGCCCGTGCCGATCAGGGTATCGGTATGGTCGGCGAGGAAGTGCACGCCGATGACGCGGCCGCTGGCCTTGTCGGCGACGAGCTTGATCATGCCCTCGGTCTCGCCGGTGATCATCGCCTTGGCGTCGATGCTCATGGGCATCTTGGCCTCCACGGCGTCGATACTCTTCGCCTTCGCCTGGGCGAGGGAGAGGCCGACGAAACCGGCCTGTGGGCGCGAGAAGGTGACGGCGCAATCGCGGTCCTGGTCGTATTCGCCGCCGTGGCCGAGCAGGTTGGCGGCGGCCACCCGTCCCTGGGTCGCGGCGGTGTGCGCGAGCATGTAGCCGCCGATGACGTCGCCCACCGCGAAGATGTGCGGCACGCTGGTCTGGCAACGCGCGTTGACCTTGATCGCCGCGCCATCGAGTTCGACGCCGAGCCTGTCGAGGTTGAGCCGGCTGGTATCCGGACGCTTGCCGGTCGCCATCAGCACGATGTCGCAGTCGAATACCGACTCGACGCCGTCCTTATCGGCATAGCGCAGCTTCATCGCACCGGGTGTGCCGGAGACCTCGTTGATCGATGCGTGGGTCACTACGGTGATTTCCTTTTCCAGCAGCGCGATCAGCGTCTTGCCGATTTCCTCCTCGATCTCGCCGAGAATGCGTTCGTGCCGTTCAAGCATCAGCACCTCGCTGCCGAAGTCGCGGAAGATCTGCGCCATCTCGACGCCGATCACGCCGCCGCCAACGATGCCGAGCTTCTTCGGCGGCTGGCTGAGGTTCCAGATGGTGTCGGAGGTGACGACGCCGCCAGAGGCGAGGTTTTCGCGCGCGCCGGGGATGGGCGGCACGAAGGCGGGCGCACCGGTGGCGATGACTGCGGCACCGAACGTGACCTGATAAGGCTCGCCCTCGACCGGGGTGATCTTCAGCGTGTGGGCATCGACGAATTCGCCGAAACCTTCGCGCACGTCGATCTTCATCCCCTTGTCGGCCTTGAGCGCCATGTCGCCGCGGCTCGACTGCACCCAGCGGCGGTGTTTTTCGACCTGTTCCCAGTTGAGCTGCGGCGCATGCGTGCCGTCGACACCCATCTCCGCGTCGTGTGCGCGGTTGCGGATGCCGTCGGCCGCGGCGCGCCACGCCTTGGAGGGGATGCAACCGCGCCACAGGCATTCGCCGCCGGGGAAGGGTTCGTTGTTGACCATCATGACCTTGACGCCGTGCTCGGCGAGGTCGCGCGCGCAATCCTCGCCGCCGGGACCGCCGCCGACGACGACGACCGGGACGTCCCAGTTGCCTTCGGGGATCGGCGAGACCGGTGCGGCTTCGGCCGCGGTCGCGTCGCCCGCCATCCAGGCGTCCGGCGCTTCGATGGTCTGTTTCAGCGCGGCGAGATACAGCGCGACGTCGGCGCCGTTCAGGACGCGGTGATCACCCGTGATGGTGAACGGCGTGCCTTGCAGGCCGCTGGCGGCGATCGCCAGGATCGCGGCGATACCGGGGGTGGGAATCGCGGTGAAATGCGACACGCCCAGCATGCCCATGTTGGAAATGGTGAAGGTCGGATTGGCATACTCGGCCGGTGCGAGCTTTCTCACGCGTGCGCGCTCGACCAGGCCGGTCCACTCGGTCTGCAGCGCTTCCAGCGGCTTCTTCTCGATGCCGTGCAGGATCGGCACCACCAGACCGCCGTCGTTCGACATCACCGCCACGCCGAAATCGTGATTGGCGCGTTCGACCAGCTTGTCGACCGGCTGGTAGGCCCAGTTCATGCGCGGGAACTTCGCCATGGCGACCGAGCAGGCCTTGGCGATCGCCACCGTCACCGACACCTTTTTCGCCTTGGCGGCGGCGGTCAGTTTCACGGTGTCGATGTTCACCGTGACATGAAAGGTCGGCAGCGTGAGCGACGCGGTCATCGCGTGGCTGACGGCCTTTTCCATCGAGGTCATGGCACGGCCCTGGCCGGGCACGTCGACCTGCGGCAGCGAGTGCGCGACGTCCTGCATCGACGGGCGGGCACGCGCCACGTCGGCGGCGACGATGACGCCCGCCGGGCCGGTGCCGGCAAGCCCGGCGAGGTTCACGCCGAGCTGCGCGGCGACCTTGCGCGCATAAGGCGAAGCCGGCCGCCCCGGCACGCGCGCCACCGGCGGCACGTTGCCGGCGGCGCTGACCTGCGCCGGCGCGGCCTTGGGTACGGGAATCGTCGCTGGCCTGTCGGCCGGATGCGGGGCGACCTTGTGCGTTTCCTTGACCTTGTGGTCGGCGGCGATCGTTACGCCCGTGTCATTGACCTTCGCCGCATCGTCGACGATGAAGGCCATCGGGTGACCGACCTCGACGACGCTGCCGACGTCGGCGATGGGGCCGGAAAGAAAGCCTTCCTGGAACACCTCGACGTCCATGATGGCCTTGTCGGTCTCCACCGTGGCGACGATGTCGCCGCGGCGGATGCTGTCACCCGGCTGCTTTTCCCAGGTCACCACCACCCCTTCGGTCATGGTGTCGGAGAGCTGCGGCATCACGATCGGCGTGCCGGCATGGTGCGGAATCATCTCCGTTGGTGCCTGCTCCTCGACCACCTCGCCGGCGGCGATGGCGACGTCCCCCGGGGTGTCGGTGATGTAGCCGAGTGCTGCGCCGACCGCGATGGTGGCACCGACCTCGGCGAGCGGACCGGCGAGGTAACCGGCCTTGAACACCTCGACGTCCATGATGGCCTTGTCGGTCTCGACCGTGGCGACGATATCGCCGCGCTCGACGCGGTCGCCCGGCTGCTTTTCCCAGGTGACGAGCACACCCTCGGTCATGGTGTCCGAGAGCTGCGGCATCGTGATGGCGTAATGTTGGGACATATTTATTCCTGAAAAACTTTCATCCGCGAAGGACGCGAAGAAACGCGAAGAAAAACACAAAAGAACAACTCAAGAGCAGTCGGGATTGCTTTGTTTCCAACGCAGCGCATATCAGCCCGTAATCGCTTTGCAGAAAGTTTTTTTGCGGTTTTTGTTCTTCTTTGCGTCCCTTCGCGTTCTTCGCGGACAAAAAGGGTTTTACGCCTTGCCGAACATCTTCAACACGGCCTTCACCACATCCTCGTGATCGGGGATCGCCGCCTTTTCCAGCGTGTGGTTGTAAGGCTGCGGCACCAGCGCGGAGTGCACGCGCACCGGGGCGGCGTCGAGTTCGAAGAAGCACTCCTCGTTGATGATGGCGATGACTTCGGAGCCGACGCCGACCGGCGCTTCGTCCTCTTCGGCGATGACGGCGCGGTGGGTCTTGCTGACGGATTTCCTGATCCCGTCACGGTCGAGTGGCGACAGCGAATAGAGGTCGACCACCTCGGCCGAGATGCCGTACTGCTTGTCGAGGATCTCGGCGGCCTTGAGGCACCAGTGCACCGAGATGTTGTAGCCGAACAGGGTGACGTCCGTACCGCTGCGCGCGATTTCCGAGCCTTCCAGCGGGTGGAAGTATTCGCCGTCGGGCACTTCGCCCTTCATGTTGTACATCAGTTCGTGTTCGTTGATGAACACCGGGTCGTCGCAGCGCACCGCCGACTTCAGCAGACCATAGGCCTGCTTCGGATTGGACGGGGTGACCACGCGCAGACCGGCGATGCCCATGAACACCTTCTCCATGCGTGCCGAATGCTGCGCGCCGAGCTGATGCGCGGCGCCGCCGGCGGAGCGGAACACGCACGGGGCGGCGAGCTGGCCGCCGGACATGTAGCGCACTTTCGCGGCCGAGTTGAACATCTGGTCCATCGCCAGCCAGGCGAAGTTGACCGACATGATTTCCACGATCGGCCGCACGCCGAGGAAAGAGGCGCCAACGGCGAGGCCGGTAAAACCGTTCTCGGAAATCGGCGTGTCCATCACGCGCAGCGGACCGTATTTCTCGTACAGGCCCTTGGTGGCCTTGTACGTGCCACCGGCGACGCCGATGTCCTCGCCCATGCAGATGACCAGGGGGTCACGCGCCATTTCTTCGTCGTGGGCGCGCTGGATCGCTTCCCAGTACATGATTTGAGCCATTTCTGATTCCTTTAAGCGGCCTTGCCGGTGAGCCATGGGAGCTGGGTTTCACGCTCGGCGAGCACGTATTTCTCGAGATCCTCGACACGTGGTTCGGGCGATTCCTCGGCGAAGCGGATCACTTCGTTCTCGATGTAGGCATCGGTTTCCTTTTCCAGCGCCTCGTAATCGGCCATGGTCATTTCACCCGCGGCGATGAGACGATCGCGCAGGATGAAGATGGGATCGCGCTGCTTCCACATTTCCTCTTCCTCGCGTGAACGATAGCCGCGCGAGTCGGACATGGAATGCCCGCGGTAGCGGTAGGTGAGCAGTTCGAGAAAGTAGGGGCCCTTGCCGGAGCGCACATGGTCGACTGCCTTGCGCGCGTGTTCGTAGACGACCTCGATGTCCTGGCCGTCGCACTCGTCGGCAGGGATGTTGTACGCGGCGACACGCTTGTGCTGGTGCACCACGGCGGTGGAGCGGTCGATCGCGGTACCGATGCCGTAGAGGTTGTTCTCACACACGAACAACACTGGCAACTTCCACAGCGCCGCCATGTTCATGGTCTCGTGGAAGGTACCCTGGTTGTTGGCGGCGTCGCCGAGGAAGCAGATCGCGATCTCGTCGCCGCCTTTCAGCTGGATCGCCTTGGCCATGCCGGCGGCGAGCGGGAAGGGGCCGCCGACCAGCGCGTAGCCGCCCATGAAACGATGCGCCACGTCGAAGATGTGCATCGAGCCGCCGCGCCCCTTGGAGGATCCGGTTTCCTTGCCGTACAACTCGGCCATCACTTCCTTGGGGTCGGCCCCGCATTTGATTGCGTGGACGTGGTCGCGGTAGCCGGTGATCACGTAGTCGTGACCGGGACGCGCGGCCTCCATCACGCCGTTGCAGCAGGCCTCCTGGCCGGGATAGAGATGCAGGAAGCCACCGATCTTGCGTTCGATGTAGGCCTGGTAGCAGCGCTCTTCAAAACGGCGATGCAGCACCATTTCGCGCAGCACACGTTTCTTGTCTTCAATCTTCATTCGGTTACCCTTGTCGGATGGGTCGGAAAACGCGCTGAGAAAAAACTCGAACGCGCGATTATCCGGCAAAGCCCGTCACCCATCAAGAAACGTGCCTTTCCCGAGGAATCCGGATGTTGCCCAAACTGACTGAAAACAAAGCTGAAATAACCGAGAAAACACTCGAACAGGCTGGCCACGCCCTGCTCGTGCTGCCCCACGCCAAGTCTCTGCCCGACTTGCCTGGCGTTGGCGCGCTGAAGGCCGCGCTGAAGCGGCGCAAGCTCAAGGCCGACGAACTGGCGAAGTCGCCGCTCGCGGTGCAGTTGCCCGCTGGCACGCTTGCCGTCGCGGTCATGCTGAAGCCGGAGGCCACCACCTTCGAGACTCACGAAACCCTGCGCAAGGCGCTTGCGCTGCTGAACGCGGAACACCCGCAGTCACTCGCGCTGGCGGTGTTCGGCGATGCCGCGTTCAAGGCGCGTGCGGCGCAGGCCGCGGCGTACGTCGCGCTGGTCAATGGCGTGGCGCTGCCGTCGCGCAAATCCAAGCCTGACGCGGTGTTGAAAGCCATTGCCGTGCATGGTCACAAATCGGCAGATGGCCTGGTGCGCGTGCAGGCGCTCGCCGAGGGCAACCTGCTTACTCGCAGTCTTACCGTGCAGGGACCGGACGAACTTACGCCTGGCGCGTATCGCCGGCGCATCCGTGTGCTGGCGAAACAATATGGCTGGCGCGTCGAGGAATATCCCTTCGACAGGCTGAAGAAGATGGGCGCCGGCGCGTTCTGTGCGGTGGCGCAGGGCTCGCCCGCGAAGGACGCGGCGATCGTGCGCATCACCTATCCGGGACCGGGAATCAGGAGCCGGAAAGGCACGAAGAAGGTGGCTTTCGTCGGCAAGGGCATCTGCTTCGACACCGGCGGCCACAACTTGAAGCCGGCCAAGTATATGCAGGGCATGCACGAGGACATGAACGGCTCGGCGGTGGTGCTCGGCATCCTCGCGGTGGCGTCGCGCCTCGGGTTGCCGGTCGCGCTCGACGGCTGGCTCGCCCTCGCGGAGAACCACATCAGTCCCGCCGCGTATCGGCAGAACGAAGTGGTGAAAGCGCTCAACGGCACCACCATCGAGGTCGTGCACACCGACGCCGAGGGGCGCATGGTGCTCGCCGACACCCTGGCACTGGCCGCGAAAGCGAAACCCGACCTCATCGCCGATTTCGCCACCCTGACCGGCTCCATGCACTACGCGCTGGGCAGCCGCATGTCCGGCGTGTTCGCCAGTTCCAGCGCGCTTGCGCACGAGGCCTCGCGCGCTGCCACGGCGAGCGGCGAACGCATCGTCGTCTTTCCCTATCCCGAGGATTACGACGCCAGCCTCGAATCCACGGTGGCCGACGTCAAGCAGTGCAGCATGGAAGGCGAAGCCGACCACATCCTCGCCACCCGTTTCCTGTCGCGCTTCGTCGGCGATACGCCCTGGCTGCACATGGACCTGTCGGGCCATAGCTGCAAGGGCGGGCTGGGGGCGGTGATGAGTGACGCCAACGGCTTCGGCGTAGCGTGGGGAATCGCCCTGCTGGATGAACTGAGCGGCAAGAACTGACGGCGCCGATGGGCAAGGCACTGGCAATCGTCCATGTCGACGACAGCCTGCTGGTGCTGGACAAGCCGGCGGGCTTGCTTGCGGTGCCGGGACGCGGCCCCGACAAGGCCGACTGCCTCGCCGCGCGCGCGCAGGCGCGTTTTCCGGATGCGCGGGTGGTGCACCGCCTCGACATGGACACTTCCGGGTTGATGCTGATGGCGCGTGGTGCGGCCGCGCAGCGCGCGCTCAGCAGTGCGTTCGCGATGCGTACGGTGCGCAAGCGCTATCTCGCGGTGGTGGCGGGGCGAATGAAACCGCCGGTGGAGGAATGGGGCAGCATCGACCTGCCGCTCATCTGCGACTGGCCGAACCGGCCTCGCCAGATCGTCGATCACGCCATCGGCAAGCCGAGCCTGACGCGCTGGCGTGTGCTGGAACACGACGCCAGCCATGATGCGACGCGCGTCGAACTGGAGCCGGTCACCGGGCGTTCGCACCAGTTGCGGGTGCACCTGGCCGCGCTCGGGCATCCCATTCTGGGCGACGCGCTCTACGCGCAGCCAGTACTGCAGGCGCGTGCGCCACGCTTGCTGCTGCATGCCTGGCGGCTAACGTTCATCCATCCGGTGACGCGCGAGGTGCTGGAGTTCGAGCGGCCGGGCCCGTTCTGAGCTGCCAGCGCAGAAAACGCGGGTGCACGACTGCAACGTTATCGTACGCCGCCAATCCCGAGCCGGGCGCCTAGCGTGCCGATAGATAGCTCGGGAAAGCCTGCTTGTCGAGCAGGATTTCGATGAGGTTGATGCCGCCGACGAGGTCGGCGCGCTCGAACATCGCGTCGAGATCGGCGGGTGTCTCGATGCGGTAATGCGGGACGCCGAACGACTGCGCGAGGAGGCCGAAGTCGGGGTTCCTGAAGTCGCAGTCGATGTAGCGCTCGCCGTAGAGCTGGAACTGGTTCTTGCGGATCAGCGACAGGGTCGCATTGTTGATGACGACGACGTTGAGCGGAATGCCGTAGTTGATCGCGGTCATCATCTCCATGCCGCACATCTGGAAACCACCGTCGCCGAGGATGGCGAAGGTGGGGCGGTCGGGTGCGTGACAGCGCGCCCCGATTGCCGCGGGGATGGCGTATCCCAGCGAGGAGATGCCGGTGTTGGGAAAATAGCGGTTATGGTCGGACACGTCGAAGTAGCTCTGCGCGAACACGATGTTGTCGTCGAACACCTGGGTGTTGGACGGGAAGCGCCGGGCGAGCGCTTCGTAGAACAGGCGGATGAGGCGGAACTTCTCGTCGTCGTCAGTGCCCGCCGCACTCCGGTGCGGCGGTGGTATGGCGCGGTGGGCATTCAGGCGGTCGAGCGCCTTGGGCGGCATCGCGGCGTCATCCAGGGCCGCGCACACGTGTTCGACGGTGGCGCGGATGTCGCCGCAGATGGCGAGCTGCGGCTGGAACACGCGGCCGAGCTGCGCGGGGTTGCGGTCGACCTGCGCGATGGTCTTGCCCGCGAACAGGCGGGCGTCCCACACGTGGCTGGTGCGCTCGTTGAATCCGGCGCCCAGCACGATCAGCAGGTCGGCGTGTTCGGTGATGTAGCGGTAGGCGTCGCCGTTGGAGGTCACGCCCAGGCAGCCGAGAGACAGCGGCGAGCCTTCCGCCACCACGCCCTTGGCCTTGAGGCTGGTGGCGACCGGGATGTTGAAGCGCGCCGCAAGCGCGGCGACGGCGTCGCGTGCGCCGGAGGCGACGCAGCCGTAGCCGGCGACGATGGCGGGATAGCGCGCCGAACGGAGCAGGCCGGCGAGCGCGTCGGCCGGCCCGGTGGCGCGCGCGACGGCCTTGTGCGGGAAATGGACCTGTTCGAGCACGCCGGGATCGACGGGCTCCTTCTGCACGTTGTAGGGGATCGACAGCAGCACCGGACCGGACTCGCGGCCGAGCAGTGACTGCGTCGCCTGGTTCAGCACCTGGCCGAGGTAGTCGGTACGCTCGACCAGCCGACGATAGCGCGTGATACTGGAAAACAGCGCGGCCTGGTCGATGGCGCCGCCCTCGCCCGAGCTTTCCTGCAGGCCGCCGCGGCCGAACAGATAGGTCGAGGTCTCGCCGGTGATCGCCAGTACCGGCAGACGCTCGGCGTAGGCGTTGGCGATGCCGGTGACGAGGTTGGTCGCGCCAGGTCCGGCGGTGGCGATGCAGGCCGACGGACGGAGCGCCGCGCGCGCGTAGCCGCCCGCCATGAACGCCGCGCCCTGTTCGTGCTTGACCAGTATGCTTTTTACCGTCGAGCCATAAAGGCTGTCGTAGATGGGCAGCACATGCGAGCCCGGCATGCCGAACAGGGTGTCGATCCCCAGGCGTTCGAGATACCTGACGATGAGTTCGCTGACGGAGATGTTCATGTGTTCGGGCTGCAATCCGCGCTATGCGGCCGCCACCGTGGGCGGCCATGCAGGCAAAAGGCGGATTTGAGCACAAGACGCGCCGCAGGAAAACCTGCGCCGCGCGGGGGAAAGACCGGGCTGCCCCGGCCCGTGCGCATCAGGCGTGCGCGAGGTGTTGTTCGATTTCCAGGAAGGTGCTCGCCACTTCGGTGGTCTGCACGACGATGCCGAGCTGCTTGCACAGCTGCGACAGCGACAGCAGGCCGCGCACCATCTGCCGGCCTTCAGTCTGTTCGATCACCAGCGCGTGTTGCCGGCCGCGCGCCTTGAGGGTCTCCAGGACATGGCCGACGCGCGCATGCGCGATGTCGTCGTAGTCGATCGCTTCCAGGCGCTCCACCGGTGTCATGATGTCGGCCACCAGCACTTCGTCGCGGCGGATGCCGCGGCTTTGCACCACCAGCAACGGTTTTTCGCTGTGCAGGTCGGTGCGCGTCACCAGTCCCGCCATGCGATCCTGCGCCTCCATCACGAACAGCAGGCGCACCTTGCGGCGGCGCATGCGCTCCTCCGCTTGCTGGATGGTATCGCCGGGTGTGGCGATGAAAGCGGTGAGGCGCCGGAAATCGGTCATCACGTCGAGCGCGGGATTGTCCAGCGTGACACGATCAGGCAATACACAGGCTGGCCGCACCAGACCCGCGGTGCGGTCCAGGTTGCGGGAGGGCAGACGGGTGTACGGCTGGCTCATGGCGTATCTCCTTGCATCGGCGTTTCAAGGATCCCGGCCGCGCGCTGCGCGGGGGAAGGGGGTAATGCTGTGCCCGGATCGACGGGCTGTCCATTCAAGAATTTTTACGACGGCATAAGGGAAGTTTGTCGGCACGTGTCGATCGGGGGTCGCCTTTCGCGGGTCGGTGAGAGCGGTGGGGTGGTCGGCTAACCGGCCTGCTGCAACAGCTTCTGATACGCTGTCTCGAACAGGTCGACGCCGTCGCGTTGCAGGGTGTGGCCGACCAGTTCGAGATCGATGCCCAGGCGCGCGAGTTCGTCGAACACCGCCTGCGCTTCCGCGACGCCTTCCTCCACGCGCAGCGCGGGGCGGCCGTGCTCGCGCAGGGCGTCGAGGGTCTTGTCGGGCAGGGTATTGATGGTCTCGCGGCCGATCAGCGGTTCGACGTAAAGGAGATCCTGGTAATCGGGGTTCTTCACGCCGCTGCTCGCCCACAGCAGGAATTGCGGCGCGGCGCCCGCGCGTGCGAGTTCGGCGAACGCCGCGCCGTGGAACAGTTGAAGATAGCGCTGATAGGCGAGCTTGGCCATCGCCACCGCGGTGCGGCCGCGCAACGACAGTGCTTCCTGCGTGCCGATGGCGGTGAGCGATTTGTCGACGAGGGTGTCCACGCGCGACAGGAACAGGCTGGCCACCGCCTTGCTGTGCCGCACGTCGCCTCCCGCGGCAACACGCGCGGCGAGTCCGCGCAGGTAGGCCTCGAAGGTCGCCTGCGTCTGCTCCAGCGAGAACAGCAGCGTGACGTTGACATTGATGCCATGCTGCGTCAGCGCCTCGAACGCGCTGAGGCCTTCCGGCGTGCCGGGGACCTTGACGAGGAGGTTGCGCCGGTCGACCCGTCCGGCAAGACGTTGCGCCTCGGCCACCGTGTGCGTGGCGTCGTAGGCCCAGCGCGGAGCGACCTCGATGCTGACATAGCCGTCGCGCCCGCCGCTTGCCTGGTGGAGGGGCAGTAGCAGATCACACGCCGCCTGCACGTCGGGGATGGCCAGCGCCTCGTAGCGCCGTTCGGCATCCGGCTCGGTCGCTTTCAGGCGCGCGAGATCGTCCGCGTAATAAGGGCTGCTGGCGAATGCCTTCTCGAAGATCGATGGATTCGACGTCACGCCCGAGATCCCGTCCTCGGCGATCAGGCGGGCGAGCACGCCGTCACGGATGTGGCTGCGCGAGAGGTTGTCGAGCCACAGGCTCTGGCCGAGGGTGGTGACGTGGCGAGTGGGATTCATGTGCGTTCCTCCTGATTCTTGGTATCAGGATAGAACACGCCTGCTGCGGTTAGTTCACGGCATGGCTGGCGGACCGGCGGCAGGGGGCGCCTGTGCTAGACTTCGGCGCATTCACCGGCCATCCCCTGCGCACGCCCATGTCAGGCAGCACCCTCGGCAAACTGTTCTGTGTCACCGTGTTCGGCGAATCGCACGGCCCCGCCATCGGCTGCGTGGTCGACGGCTGCCCGCCGGGCATGCTGCTCGATGCCGCCGACATCCAGTTCGACCTCGACCGCCGCAAGCCGGGCACCTCGCGTCACGTCACCCAGCGGCGCGAATCCGACACCGTCGAGATTCTCTCCGGCCTGTACGAAGGAAAAACGACCGGTACGCCGATCGCACTGCTGATCCGCAACGAAGACCAGCGCAGCAAGGACTACGGCAACATCGCCGACACCTTCCGTCCCGGCCACGCCGACTACACCTACACGCAGAAATACGGCTTTCGCGATCCGCGCGGCGGCGGGCGCTCGTCGGCCCGGCTGACCGCGCCCATCGTCGGTGCCGGCGCCATCGCCAAAAAGTGGCTGCAGGAAAAACACGGCATCGTGATCCGCGGCTACATGAGCGCGCTGGGGCCGATCGACATCCCCTTCGAGTCGTGGGGCGAAGTGGCTGACAACGCCTTCTTCTCGCCGAGTGCCGCCATCGTGCCTGAGCTCGAAGCTTACATGGATGCATTGCGCAAGTCCGGCGATTCCGTCGGCGCCAAAGTCACCGTGGTCGCCGAAAACGTGCCGCCCGGCTGGGGCGAACCGCTCTACGACAAGCTCGACGCGGACCTCGCGCATGCGCTGATGGGCCTGAACGCGGTCAAGGGTGTGGAGATCGGCGACGGCATGCAGGCCGCGCGCCAGAAGGGCACCGAGCACCGCGACGAAATCACCCCGCAGGGCTTCCTTTCCAACCATGCCGGCGGCGTACTCGGCGGCCTCTCGTCCGGGCAGGCCATCGTCGCCCACGTCGCGATCAAGCCGACTTCATCGATGCGCCTGCCCGGCCGCTCGGTCGACCGCAGCGGCCAGCCGATCGAGGTCGTCACCCACGGCCGTCACGACCCCTGCGTCGGCATCCGCGCCACGCCCATCGTCGAGGCGCTGACCGCGATCGTGCTGATGGACCATGCGCTGCGCCATCGCGCGCAGTGTGGCGACGTCGCGCGCGGCGCGCCGGTGATACCAGCCGGAGACGGCTGAGCGCGACTGCCGCGGAGCCGGCGCGCGTCGGCGTCAAAGCCCCTGCTCCGGAGGGGGCGACAGGGGTGGACGCTGGTCTATAGTAAAAGCCGCTTCATTTCTGCAAGGAGCCGGCCATGAACGCACTGCACCGCATGGAACGCTTTCTCGACGCGCACATGATTCCGTTCGATCTCGTGGCGCATCCGCACAGCCAGACCAGCGCCGAGACCGCACGCGCGGCAGGTGTGGCGCTTTCCCGCGTGGCGAAGGGGGTGCTGCTGGACGGGCGCGAGTGCCAGATGGTGGCGATGATTCCCGCGGACCAGGAAGTGCATCTGGGCCGGCTGGGGCACGATCACGGCATCGACTTCACGCTGGCCGACGAGGCGAGCGTCAGCCGCCTGTTCACCGAATGCGAGCCCGGCGTCATACCCGGCCTGCCCAACGTCTGGGGCGTGGAAATGGTCTGGGACGACGCGCTGATGGCCGAGCCCGAGCTTTACCTCGAGGCGGGTGACCATGAGCGTCTGCTGCGCATCGAGACACGTTATCTGCGTGAGCTCTTTGGCGACGCCCCGCACTGCCGCTTCACCCAGCCACGCATGCGGCACTAAACCGGCTGCCTCGCCCCCTGGACGCCCGGCATCGCCGGGTTTTTTTGTTTTCGGGTTTGGTCTTGTATACTATATAACAATAATGTAGGATATGTAACATTAAATTTGGAAGCCCCTGTCGTGGACTATCTCGCGCTTGTCGTCAGCCTGCCCACCCGTGCGTCCAGCGGACGCATGCGGGTCTGGCGCGCCCTGAAAGCGCTTGGCTGCGCGACGCTGCGCGACGGCGTGTACCTGCTGCCGGACACACCGGATCACGATGCGGCGCTGGACGAGGTGGCCGACGAGGCGGCGAAGGTCAATGGCCACGCCGAAATCTATCGTCTGGTTGCGCGTGACGGTTTGCAGGCGGCGGCCTTGCAAGCGCTGTTCGATCGCGGCGAAGACTACGCACATGTCGTCGGCGAGGCCCGGACGTTGCGCGAGGAACTGGACGGCCTCGATCACGCGGTGGCGCAGCGCCGCGAGCAGGCCTTGCGTCGTCGCTTCGATCAGATCGTCGGGGTGGATTTCTTCGCCGGTGAGGCGCAGCGACAGGCCCTGGCGGAGCTGGGCGTCCTGCATGTCGCGGTGGCCCGGATGCTGTCCCCGGACGAGCCTGGCCCGACGCAGGCGGAGGTGCCGCTGCGCGACCGGGCGGACTATCGCGGCCGCACCTGGGCCACGCGGGCGCGCCCGTGGGTCGACCGAATGGCGAGCGCCTGGCTCATCCGCCGCTTCATCGACCCCGAGGCGCGCTTCGTGTGGCTGGCATCGCCGGCCGACTGCCACAACGACTGGCTGGGTTTTGACTTCGACGGCGCGACGTTCACCCACGTCGGCGTCCGCGTCACCTTCGAGACGCTCATGGCGAGCTTTGGTCTCGAATCCGACCCGGCGCTGCAACGCGTGGCGAGCCTGGTGCACGCCCTCGACGTCGGCGGCCTGCCGGTCGCCGAGGCCCCCGGCGTGGAAGCCTTGCTGGCCGGGCTGCGCGCCGCGGAATCCGATGACGATGCCCTGCTCGCGCGGGCGTCCGACGTTTTTGACTGGCTGCTGCAACACTACAAGGATCAAATCGAATGAAATCGCTCGCAGCGCCGCAGGTGTGCCCCGCGCATCCCTCCTTCCGTGAAGCGTTCTGGTACTGGCTGAAACTCGGTTTCATCAGCTTCGGCGGACCGGCCGGGCAGATCGCCATCATGCACCAGGAACTGGTGGAGAAGCGCCGCTGGATATCCGAACGCCGTTTCCTGCATGCGCTCAACTACTGCATGGTGCTGCCCGGCCCCGAAGCGCAGCAACTGGCGATCTACATCGGCTGGCTGCTGCACCGCACCTGGGGTGGCATCGTCGCCGGCACCCTCTTCGTGCCGCCCTCGCTGTTCATTCTGGCCGGGCTGACCTATGTCTACCTCGCCTTCGGCGATCTCACCCTCGTCAAGGGCATGTTCAACGGCATCAAGCCGGCGGTGGTCGCCATCGTCGTGTTCGCCGCCTGGCGCATCGGTGCGCGGGCGTTGAAAAACGGACTGCTGTGGGGGTTTGCGGCCGCATCCTTTCTCGCCATCTTCACGCTGAAAATCCCCTTTCCCTACATCGTGCTGGGAGCGGGCCTCCTCGGTTTCGTCGGTGGCAAGCTGGTGCCGCGGTTCTTCGCGCTCGGGGGCGGTCACGGCATGGCCGAGCGCGACTACGGCCCGGCGCTGATCGACGACGACACGCCGCCACCGGCGCATGTGCGCCACAGCCACGCGCATCTGGCGAAGCTGCTCGCCACCGGCTTCGCGCTGTGGGCGGCAGCGATGGGGGCGCTGCCCGAGGGGACGCTCGCCGACATGGGGGCGTTCTTCACCAAGGCGGCATTGCTCACGTTCGGTGGCGCCTACGCCGTGCTGCCCTACGTCTACCAGGGCGGTGTCGAGCATTACCACTGGCTGACCGGGGCGCAGATGATCGACGGCCTGGCGCTGGGCGAGACGACACCCGGCCCCCTCATCATGGTGGTCGCCTTCGTCGGCTTCGTCGGTGCCTGGAGCAAGGAGATCTTCGGCCCGGACATGCTGTTCCTCGCCGGTTTCGCCGGTGCGTCGGTGGCGACTTTCTCCACCTTCCTGCCCGGCTTCATCTTCATTCTCGCCGGCGGCCCGCTAGTCGAGGCCACCCACGGTGATCTCAAGTTCACCGCGCCGCTCACCGGCATCACCGCCGCCGTCGTCGGGGTTATTCTCAACCTCGCCGTGTTCTTCGGCTGGCACGTGCTGTGGCCGCAGGCCACCGCGGCCGCGCCGTTCACCGGCCCGTTCGAATGGTTCTACGCGCTCGTCACACTGGCCGCGTTTTTCGCGCTGTGGAAGTACAGGCAAGACATCCTGCGTGTGATCGCCGGCTGCGCGGCCGTCGGCCTGATTTACACCTATCTCGTGCTGTAAAGGCACTCGCCCATGGATCGCACCATCAAACCCGAAATTCTCAAGGCCGGAACCACCGGCAAATATGTGCTCGATGGGCGCCGCGCCGCCGACCGTGATGCGTCCAGCGAGCAGTTGGCCGGCGGCGAGGGGGTCGGAAAATGAAATGGGTCACGCGCGAGCGCCCGAAAATCGACCGCATTGCCTGCCCGTGGCTGATTGCGCGCTTCATCGATCCGGCGCCGGAGTTTCTCTATGTGCCGCCTGCCGATGTGCTGCGGGTGGCGGCGGATACCGGTGCCACGCCCTATGACATCCCCGGGGTCGATTACGGGCACCATGGCGAGGGGTGCAGCTTCGATGCGTTCATGGAGCGCTATCGGCTTGTCGACGACCCGGCGCTGGTCCGGCTTGCCCGCATCGTGCGCGGGGCGGACACCGGGCGGCCGGATCTCGCGCCCGAATGCGATGGTCTGCTGGCGGTTTCACTGGGACTGGCGCTCAACTACGCCGACGACCATGCGCTGCTCGACCAGGGCATGGTGATTTATGATGCCCTGTACGCATGGTGCCGTACGCGCAGCGAATGAGAGCCGATGCGTGAACGTTGCCGCACGCGTGCGGTCTGCATCGATATGAACGCTCCATCCGACGCCCCCTCCCGGAATCCGCACCGTGGCCTTGGCCGCGGCATGGCGCTCGCCGCCAGTCTGGTGCTGCTCGGGATGTTGTACGTCTTTTTCGATGGGCGCCTGCAGGCACAGAACGCACCCAACCGCGCGCTGCAGATCGCACCCGGCAGCGAACTGGTGCTCAAGCGCAGTCGCGACGGGCATTACGTGTTTCCCGGCACCATCAACGGGCGGCCGGTGAGTTTCCTGCTCGATACCGGTGCCACCCTCGTGTCGGTGCCGGCGCATCTGGGCGGGACGCTCGGCCTTGATGCGGGCGCGCCGATGCGCAGCGTCACCGCCAACGGCACGGTCACCACGCGTGCGACGCGTATCGATGCGCTGGCATTCGGTCCGTTCGAGGTGCGCGGTGTGCTCGCCAGCCTCAACCCCGGCATGGGCGGCAACCAGGTGCTGCTGGGCATGAGCGTGCTGAAGCACCTCGAATTCACCCAGCGCGGCGACACGCTGCGACTGCGCCCACTGGCAGCGCATCAAAAAACGCTTTGACAATTTGCGGGAGTGTGTTATCAATGCGGCGTCTGTTGGATTCAAGAGGTAAATTGCGGTACCTCTGGTAAGCGTTTTCCTTGAAATTCGATTGACGGGGCGTGTTGCCCGTTTTTTTTGAAATGGATAGGAAACGAGATGGAAACAGGTACTGTCAAGTGGTTCAACGACGCCAAGGGCTTCGGCTTCATCACCCCGGATAACGGCGGCGAAGACCTCTTTGCGCATTTCTCCGCGATCAACGCCAGCGGCTTCAAGACCTTGAAGGAAAACCAGCGCGTCAGCTTCGAAGTGACGACCGGCCCCAAGGGCAAGCAGGCTTCCAACATCCAGATCGTGTCGTAATCGACCCGGACGGATGTAAAGAAGACCCCGGTTCGCCGGGGTTTTTTTCGCTCCCGATTTTCTGACGCGCGCAGCCATGGCACTCAAGGCCACCATCTACAAAGCCGACCTGCAGATCGCCGACATGGATCGGCACGTCTACGTCGACCATGCGCTGACCATCGCGCGCCACCCCTCTGAGACCGACGAGCGCATGATGGCGCGGCTGCTCGCCTATGCGCTGAACGCGCAGGAGGGCATCGCCTTCACCCGCGGGCTGTCCGAGGTCGACGAACCGGACGTGTGGGTGAAAACCCTGGCGGGCGACATCAGCTTGTGGATCGATCTCGGGCAACCCGACGAGACGCGCATCCGCCGTGCGTGCCATCGCGCGGCGGCGGTTCTGGTGCTCTGCTACGGCAGCGGCTGCGGCGTGTGGTGGAAACAGAACGCGAGCAAGCTGGCACGTTTCCCCAACCTGACCGTGTTGCAGCTTGCCGCCGAAACCAGCCAGGCGCTCGCTGCCCTGGCCGAACGCAACATGCGTCTGCAATGCCTGGTGCAGGACGGCGAAGTCTGGATCAACTCCGAAACGCGCAACGTGCCGGTGAAGCTGACGACACTGCAGCGGCCCGCCTGAGACCTCACTCCTTCGGGCAGTTCTTCACGCACACCGTTTCCGTCACCCGCTGCCCACCGCAACCGACGAAGCACGCGTCGTAGGCCGGCAGGCAGCCGCAATCGTCCTTGCACTGGGTCTTTTCGAGCTGGGCGCGCACGCTCTCCCGGGTCGGCATGGTCGGTGCGGGATAGGGCGGCGGGTAGTACGGTCCCGGCCAGGGGTCCCACCCCCACCACGGATGGATGAAGGGACGGCGATTCAGCCATTCGAACTGCAATTGCGTCTCGTAATGGCGCAGGTCGGCAGCGTAGCGCCTGAGTTCGAATTCGTACTGCTTGAGCGCTTCGAGATAACGCGCCTCCACCTGGGGTTCCAGCGCCTGCGCGCACTCGCGGTAACGCGCCTGACAGGCCTCCTGGCAGGCCGTCTTTTTCGCCTCGCATTCGGCGACGCAGGCGCGTCCCGCCGCATCCGCCGGCGGGATCAGCTGCACGCGTGTCTGATACTGGGGGGTCGCGCATGCCACGAGCAGAAGCGTCGCGGCGGCGACAACGATGTGGCGATACCGGAGCATGCATGATCTCCTGTTGAATGTACCCTTTTCAGGATAGGGTATTTTTAGTCAGGGATTGGGCCGAGAAAACGGCCTTCGAGTTCCTGGAGATTGAGCTCGCGCAGGATCTGCTGCAAGCGCTCGCGCGCGCTGCGGTGGCGTGCGCCGGTACGCGTGGCGATGATGAGTTCGTTTTTCAGCGAGTGCTCCCAGCCAACCAGTTCGGTCACGCTCAGGCGATAGCCGTGCGATTCCAGTTGCAGGCAGCGCAGTACGTTGGTCAGCAGGCTGCCGAATTCACGGGTGTGGAGGGGATGGCGCCAGATTTCCGACAAGGCGGTCATGCCAAAGGCCGTGTTCTTGTGGCGGCGCAGCACGGCGGCAACTTCGGCCTGGCAGCAGGGCACCAGCACGATGTGGTGCGCGCGCCGCGCCAGGGCGAACTGGATGGCGTCGTCGGTCGCCGTGTCGCAGGCGTGCAGCGCGGTGACGATGTCGATGTTCTCGGGCAACGCGTCGGAACGGATCGACTCGGCCACCGTGGCGTTGACGAAGGACATGCGTGTAAAGCCTAGCCGCGCCGCCAGTGCGCGCGCCTTGTCCACCAGGTCGTCGCGCCGCTCGATGCCATGGATGTGGGCGGGGCGTTCCTTCAGGAACAGGTCGTAGAGGATGAAGCCGAGATAGGATTTGCCGGCTCCGTGATCGACCAGGGTGAGCGTGTCCTGTCGCCCGAGCACCTCGTCGATCAAGGGTTCGATGAAATGGCACAGGTGATACACCTGCTTGAGCTTGCGCCGGCTGTCCTGGTTGAGTCTGCCGTCGCGGGTGAGGATGTGCAGTTCCTTCAGCAGTTCGACCGACTGCCCGGGGCGCAGCACGTCGGCGAGCGGATCGCTGTATGTTGCCTTGGCTGCGCCGCGCTTCATGCCGGATTGAGCAGCCGGACGTCGTGCTGCGGGAAGGGGATGCGGATGCCGCGTGTGCGGAAGGTTTCCAGCACCGTCCGGGTGACGTCGCTCGACGCCGTGTAGAAATGCTCGACGTGCGTCCATGGCTGGATGGCGATGCTGATACGCGATTCGCCGAGTGCGAGGACGCGAATCACCGGTGCCGGCTCATCGAGAATGTGCGGATGTGCGGCGAGCACTTCGCGAATCGCCGCGAGCGCCAGATCGAGATCGGTGTCGTAGGCGACGCCGACGGTTACGTCGAGCTGCCGCAGCGTGCCGAAGTTGTGCAGGATTTCGCCGACGATGCGGCGGTTGGGAATCACCACCCGCGAGCGGTCGGGATGGCTCAGCACGGTGTTGAAGAGCCTGATTTCCTCGACCGTGCCTTCCTCGCCGACGATGGAGATGTATTCGCCGACGTGGAACGGCCGGGTGAAGATGATCGTCAGCCCTGCGGCGAGATTGCCGAGCACGCCCTGCATCGCCAGCGCCACACCCGCTCCGGCGACGCCCAGGCCGGCGATCAACGGCAGCAGTTGCACGCCGAGATTCTGCAAGGCCATGATGAGGAACAGCCCCAACACGAGCAGACGCACCATGCGCACCAGAAGCTGGCGCAGGGCCTCGTCCAGATTGAGCCTGACCAGCATCGAATCGGTCATGCGGCCGACCCAGCGCCCGACGTAGTAACCCGTCACGAGAATGAGCAGCGCGACGAGCAGCTTCGGTCCGAACTGCACCGCGAGTTCGACGGCGACCTGCTGGGCGTGCTCAAAAGTCTTGAAAGAGTCGTTCATGGCGACGGCCGGGCGGGGCAAGCTGGAAGGGTATCAAAAAGCCGCTGGGGGCGATGCGCTCCGACGCACCCGCGCGTGGGCCAGACCCGCGCCCGCGCGGTTGCACGGGCGCCGTGTCCTCAGGCGTTTACTTTCCCGCCTGGCATTTGTTCATGAAGCTGTTTCGTGCCGCACCCGCCAGTTTCTTGGCGTCGGCCTGTTCGGTGCAGAAGCCTTGCAGACCGTCGGCCAGGCACTTCGTGCCGAAGCTGGCTTTCGCGGCACCGGCCAGTTTTTTCTCGGCGGCGGTGGTTTCGCAGCCCTCGCGTACGCATTTGCGCACGAAGCTGGCCGCGGCTGCGCCGGCGAGCTTTTTCTCCTTGGCGAGAGCCAGGCAGTCCGGCGAGGCGGCAAGCGCCGTCGTGGTGAAAAAGAGGGTGGCAAGTACGATGGAGAGTGCTTTCATGGCCGTTCCGATTTCCTGGATGGAATGCGAATTCTAGCGCAGTGACGCATCGCAGGTGTGCACGGATCGCGCTTGTGGCAGCCCGGAATCGGATGGATTGATGCACCCTGCCGGGATGCCGGGTTCACGTGCGCCATGTGCTTCCGCATTGTCGGCACGGGAAGGGCGCTGTGAGTGAGTGCGGAGTGTGTCCGTCGCTTCAGTTATACTGATTCTAGATCCGCCATTACCGTATGAACGGGCCCTGGCAGGATCGCCGATCGTTGCGGCGGGTTGCGCAATCAGCCTGTGTGAGCGCTCGAGTGGGAGACATCTCGTGGACAGGAAGCGATTTTATGCCGGTGCACTCACCATCCTGGCGCTGATGCACGCGCCGGCGACGCTGCGCGCCGAGGTGCCGGTGGCGAAGGCCGCTGCGATGGATAACGCCACGGCGGTGAATCTCGCGGGACGTCAGCGCATGCTGTCACAGCGCAGTGTGAAGGCCTATCTGATGCTGGGACAGGGAATCGCCGACGGTGACCCGCGCAAGCTGTTGCAGGAGTCGATCACCCAGTTCGATGTGCAGCTTTCCACGCTGAAAACCTATCAACCGACGCCCGCAGTCAGGAATGCGCTCAGCGCGCTGGAGGATGCCTGGTTGAAATGCAAACCCATGCTGACAGGCGTGCCGGACCGTACGACGGCCGCGGCGCTCTACGACGCCAACGAGGAACTGCAGAAAGCGGCACACAGTGCGACGGTGGCCTACGAAACGGCAAGCCTCGTGCCCCTCGATCATCTGGTGGGTATCGCGGGGCGTCAGCGCATGCTGTCACAGCGCATGGCCAAGTTCTATTTCTATCGTACCTGGAATCTCTACGATGCCGCCGCCGACATGGAGCTGCACCTGAGCAGTGCGCATTTTTCCGCGGTATTGAATGCGGTCGAGAATTCTCCCCTCGTCTCAGCCGAGGTCCGGGCGGGCGTGGCGCGCGTCCGCCGCGAATGGGAGCCCTATCGGCAAGTCCTGTTTGCAAACCGGGAGCCGGAGAACATGCGCAAGGACGCACCCCGCGTCGCCGAATTGAGCGAGCGGATGCTTGCGGCTACCGAGAATCTGGTGACGCTGATGGCTGCCCAGGCCCGGGTCGTGCCGCGGCAGACAAACTGACGCGTCCTGCCCCTGGCTGCTACGCAAAAAACACGGCAAGACCGACCAGTGCGAGAAACACGACGAGAAGCCCGAGCAGGAAGATGCGCTCGGCGAGCCGTTCGACCCGCGCGCGGTCGCCACTGAAACGCAGGCTGAAATAGGAAATGCCTGCGCTCACGATAAAGACGAGCGCGGCGAGCACCAACGTTTCGTCGAGCCATTGCGCCCACCCGTGGCGAGGCAGCAACTGGACCAGGGGCACCGCACACACGCATGCACCCACCAGATTGGCGGCGGTGGGCAGGATATGGGTGCTGAGTGCGCTTGCTTCCGGCCTCGGCGGATGATTTTTCCGCATCGCGTCAGCCAGTACGAACCGGCACGAAGAGACGCTGGTTCCCGCGCTGGATCAGGAGGGCGACGTAGGATCCTGCATGTTTGGCAAGCGCGCTCAACTGCTCCGCGGAGCGCAGCGGCGTGCCATTGGCAGCGAGGATCACGTCGCCGGCACGGATCCCGGCGCGCGCGGCCGCACCGCGCGCTTCCGCGACCCGCAGGCCAGCCTCGGCGTGCAATTGGTCGCGATCCTCCGGGCTGAGCGGCCGCAGGGCGAGCCCGAATTCGCCGGAATCGCCGACTTCGGCCGCGGCCGTCTGTGCACGGCTTCGCAGCTCTCCGATTTTCAGCCGCAACTTTTGATTCCGGTGATCACGCCAGATGTCGAGCGTCGCCTCGCTGCCGGGTAGCAGACTGGCGATGAGCGGGGGCAGATCCTTCGATGCACCAATATGGCGGCCGTCGACGGCCAGCACGATATCGCCCGCCCGCAGGCCGGCCCGTGCGGCGCTGCCGTCGGGCTCGACGGAGGCCACCAGCGCGCCGTCGGGCGATGGAAGTCCGAACGAGCCGGCCAGTTCCTGGTTCATGTCCTGGATCGCGGCGCCGATGTATCCGCGTACGACCTTGCCGTGCTCGACGAGTTGCTTTTCCACCTGCATGGCGATATCGATGGGGATCGCGAAGGACACACCCTGGTAGCCACCGGACCGGCTGTAGATCTGGGAGTTGATGCCGACCACCTCGCCGCGCAGGTTGAACAGCGGCCCGCCCGAATTGCCGGGATTCACCGCGACGTCGGTCTGGATGAAAGGCACGTAGTTCGCGTCCGGCAGCGCACGTGCCTTGGCCGAGACGATCCCCGCGGTCACGCTGTTGTCGAATCCGAAGGGCGAGCCGATGGCGAGTACCCATTCGCCCACCCGCAACTTGGCGGGATCGCCCAGGCGCACGGTCGGCAGGCCCTTCGCGTCGATTTTCAGCACCGCGACATCGGCCGCGGCGTCGAGGCCGACCACCTTGGCCTTGAATTCGCGGCGATCGGTGAGTTTCACCGTCACCTCGCGGGCGTCGTCCACGACGTGGGCATTGGTGAGGATCACGCCGTCCGCGCTGACGATGAAGCCGGAACCTTCGGCCATGCGCGGATTGTCGGGGCTGGGTGCCGGCACGCCGAAGCGGCGGAAGAAATCGGAAAACGGGCTGTCCGGCCCGGGATCGGACATGCGGGCGTCCATCGCGCGCTCACCCGAGGCGACGGTGATGTTGACGACGCTGGGGCCGTTTGCCTGCACGATGGCGCTGAAGTCGGGCAGGCCGGACACGGCCTGAACGACGGGAGGCGGCGTGGGTGCGCGATCCGCACGCAGTGCGTGCGCGTGGTTCAACCAGGCATAGGCGCCGATGGCCACGGCGACGATCGAAAGCGCGGGCAGGCCGCGTCTGAGAAAGATGGCTTTCATGGTGCGAGATTCTCCTCTGCGCAGGCGCCGGCATGCGTGCCGACAAAGTCACTCATGCCGGAGCCGGCATGGATGGGTCATTGATCCTGGCGAGGCCAAACGGACGATGTCGGATCAATCGAGACGATTGGAGTGGGCAAAGCGAAAAAAGTTTGCGCGCCTGGGCGAGACAGCGTGCGCAATCATGACCACGGTTGGAACGTGGTCGCGCGCGTGCCCACCCGCTGCTCAGCCGAGTGCGCGGATCGACTGCATCGGCGGCACGCGCACGATGTGGCGCGTGGTCAGCCAGCCGCTGGCGCCGACCAGTGCCGCCCCGGCCGCGGGCAGGGCAAACCACAGCCAGGGGTGCAGCGTCATCGGCAGATCGAACAGGCGTGCCGCGATCAGCGCCATGGCGACTTCGGCCGATACACAAGCGAGCAGTCCCGCCAGCAGCCCCAGCGTGACGAATTCGCTCAGCAGGGCACGTGCGAGGTAGGCGCGCTGCGCACCGAGCGTGCGCAGCAGCACCGCTTCCTGGCGGCGCGCGTCGAGGCCGGCGAGCAGGGTGGCGACGACGACCGCCATGCCGGCGGCGAGGAGAAAACCCAGCAGCAGCTGCACAGCCGCGATGATCTGATTGAATATGCCGGTGATCTGCGTGATCAGCTTGTCGAGCGCGAGCACGGTCACGCCGGGGAAGCTGCGCACGAACTCCGGCAGTACGCTGCCGGCATCGTCCGGGATGCGCACGCCGGCAAGATAACTGGCCGGCAGAGCGTCGAGAGGCCCGGCGGCAAAGATCACGAAGAAGTTGGGTTGCATCGAATCCCAGCGTACGCTGCGCAGGCTGGTGATCGTGGCGCTGATCGTCTGGTCGCCGATCGCGAAACCGAGTTCGTCGTCGAGCGCGAGGCCGAGCCGCTCCGCCATCCCCGCCTCGACGGAGATCTCCGCGCCATGGCGGTTGCCGAACCAACGTCCGGAGATGATGCGATTGTTGGCGGGAAGGGTGACGGTGTGGGAAAGATTGAGCTCGCGGCGCAGCGTCGAGGCATCGGCCTGCCCGGGTGGCAGGGTCGCTTCGATGGGCTGGCCGTTTTTCGTCGTCAGGCGGCCGCGTACCATGGGGTAGAGCTCGGAGGTGGCAAGGTGGTGGCGGGCGAGAAACGCCGCGACATCCTGCTCTTGATGCGGCGCGATGTTGATGAGGAAATGGTTGGGCGCATCGGCCGGCACCTGCTGGCGCCAGCCGTCGACGAGGTCGCTCCTTACCAGCGCCAGCAGCGCGACGAGGAAGAGCGCCAGGGTGAAGGCGGCGAGCTGTAGCGTGCTGTCGAAGCGATGGCGCAAGAGCTGCGCGAGACCGAAGCGCAGCGGGCCGTAGCTCATGCGCTGCACCACACGGCCGAGACCAAGGGCGAGCTGGGCGAGCAGCGCGAGCAGGAGCGCGAGTCCCGCCAGCGCGCCGACAAAAATACCGACCAGCTTCAACTCGCCGGCGTACCAGGCGGTGAGCCCCAGCAGCAGGACGAGGCTTCCGCCGGCGCTCACCCACGCCGAGCCCGACAGCGGCGGCAGGTCGCGCCGCAGCACGCGCAGCGGTGGCACATGCAGCAGGCGCAGCAGCGCCGGCATGCTGGCACCGGCGAGTGCGACGAAACCGCTCGCCACGCCGGCAACCACCGGAGCGGGTCCGAGTGCGGGCAGCCGCGCCACCGCTGTCGGCAGCAGCAGGTGCGCCAGCGCGGTTTGCAACAGCGCGCCCAGCGCAATCCCGGCGAGGCTGCCGGCGAGGCCGATGCTGCCGAACTGGATGAGATAGAGCGTGCGCAGGTCGCGGCGGGTGGCGCCCATGCAGCGCAACAGTGCCGCCTGATCGTAATGGCGCAGTGCGTAGTGATGCGCCGTGATGGCGATGGCCACGACCGCCAGCAACAGGCTCACCAGTGCGGCGAGCTGGATGTAGCGGTCGGTATCGGCGAACGCGCCGCGCAGCGTTTCGACGCCTTCGTGCGCGCCGATCAGGCGCTGCGTGCGGTCCAGCCGCGGCTTCATTGCCTCGGAGAAGGCGGCGAGCGCGTCCGGCGCGCCGCCGAACTGGTAGAGGTAGGTCACGCGGCTGCCCGGTTGCAGCACCTGGGTGGCCGCCACCGCGTCGGCGCGCAGAAAGACGCGGGGCGCCAGGCCGAACATTGCGCCGGGCTGCCCCGGCTCTTGCGTGACCACGCCGGCGATGCGGAAGGTGGTGGCGCCAAGCTGCACGCGGTCGCCCACCTGCGCCCCCAGCAAGGGCAGCAGTTCCTGATCGGCGTAGATTGCGCCCGGTGGCGGCAACGCACGGCCAGGGATGCCCGGCGCGAACGGCTGCGCCGCGATCTTCACCGTACCGGCCACCGGGTAGGCGGCGTCGACCGCACGCACGGTGGCGAGCTGAAAGGCGTCGCCATGACTCACCATGCTGGCGAATTCGAGCGCCGCGCTGTGCGTGAGCCGATGCGCCGGCCAGGAATCCACCGGGCGCGGGCTGGTGACGAGCAGATCGGCGCCGAGGAAGCGCGCGCCTTCGTCGCGCATCGCGCGCTTGAAGCGGTCACCCAGAAACCCCGTCGTCGACACGCTGCCGACGCCGATGACGAGCGCCAGCAGCAGCACGCGCCACTCACCGCTCGCGCGCTCGCGCCGCAGCAGCCACAGACCCAGGCGCAGCAGCTTCATGCCGGTGCGCGCGCGGCGACGCGTCCGGCGACCAGATGCATGCGGCGCGCACAGCGCGTGGCGAGCGCCGCGTCGTGAGTGACCAGCACCAGTGTCGTGCCCGCGCGTGCGTTCAGTTCGAACAGCAGATCGATGATGCGTGCGCCGGTGTCGGCGTCGAGGTTGCCGGTCGGTTCATCGGCGAACACGATCTGCGGATCGGTGGCAAACGCGCGTGCAAGCGCGACGCGCTGCTGCTCGCCGCCGGAAAGCTGGCGCGGGGTGTGGCTCGCGCGCTCCGCCAGACCGACGCGCGCCAGCCAGTCGGCGGCGCGCGCGCGGGCGTCGCGGTGCCCGGCGAGTTCGAGCGGCAGGAGAATGTTCTCCAGTGCACTGAGCGCGGGCAGGAGCTGGAACGACTGGAACACGAAGCCCACGCGGCCGGCGCGCAGGCGTGCGCGGGCGTCCTCGTCCAACTCGCTGAGCGCCGCGCCGAGCAGCATGACCTCCCCCGCGCTGGGCCGGTCGAGCCCGGCGAGCAGGCCCAGCAGCGTCGACTTGCCCGAACCCGACGCGCCGGTGATCGCCAGCGTCTCGCCCGGTGCCACCGTGAGATCGATGTCGGCGAGTATGGTGAGTTCGCCGTCGGCGGTCGTCACGCGCTGCGCGAGTCCACGGGCGGAAACAACGGCGCCGTCGGGGAACCGGCGGCTGTCGGGTGGCGTCATTGCATGGGCTCGGTTAAGGTTGTGACATGAATTATCGTCTGTGGTGGATTTTGCTGCTGTTGTGGCCCGGATGGGCGCTGGCGGCAACGTGTTCCGTGTTGATCGTCGGCGACAGCCTGAGTTCCGGCTATGGCCTCGCGCCCGGGCAGGGCTGGGTCGACCGGCTCGATGCCCGTCTGAAAAAAACGGCACCGGCGTGGCGTGCGATCAATGCCAGCGTCGCCGGCGACACTACGCAGAATGGCCTGCAACGGTTGGGCCCGGCGCTGGAGCGGCAGCGCCCGCAAGGGGTACTGATCGCGCTGGGCGGCAACGACGCGCTGCGCGGGATCGCGCCCGCCGTCATCCGGCAGAACCTCACCACGCTGGTGCGTCAAGCGCGCGCCAGCGGGGTGTGGGTGCTGCTGCTGGAAGCGCCGGTGCTGCCGAACTACGGGCCGGCCTACGCCGATGCGGTGGCGAAAATCTACGGCGAGGTGGCGCGCGCGGAACAGGCGGTGCATGTGCCGTGCTTCGTGTGCGGCGTCGGTACCGATACGGGCATGATGCAGGCCGACGGCATCCATCCCAATGCGCAGGCGCAGGGCGCCATGCTCGACGCCGTGTGGCCCTACCTGAAACCGAAGCTGCGCTGCCCCGGCCGATGAAACCGCGCACCGAGACCTGTCTGTGTGGTTCGGGCCGCGCCTACGACGCCTGCTGTGGCAGATGGCATCGTGGCGAGGCGGCGCCCGACGCCGAAAAATTGATGCGTTCGCGCTACGTCGCCTATGTGATGGGGCTGGAGGCGTATTTGCTCGCGACATGGCATCCGGCCACGCGTCCTGCCGCGCTTGACCTCGACGCGCCGCCGCGCCCCCAATGGCTGGGCCTCACGATCAAGGCGCACGTGCCGCTCGATGCGACGCATGCCACCGTCGAATTCATCGCGCGCTACCGCATCGACGGGCGCGCGTACCGGCTGCACGAACGCAGCCGCTTCGAACGCATCGACGGGCGCTGGTTCTACGTCGACGGCGACATGCGGTCCTGAGCGTTCAGCGCGCGCTCAGCATCAGCCACACCAGGCGGCGCGCCATCTCGCGCTTGCGCGCGGGATAGCTCGTCACGCTCGCCTCAAGGTTTTCGCCGGGTGCGGCCGACCGTTCGCCCGGCGCTTGCGGCTTCTCCGCCGCCACGCGGCCCACCCGGTCGAAGCCGGGGCCGGAATTCGCCATTCCGTCCGCATGGGCCGTGCCCAGACCCAGCAGGGCCACCGTCATCATCGCCATCATCGTCTTCATCGCTCCGCTCCTTGTTTTCACGCTCTGCGCACCGTGCGTCAGAACACGATGCAAGCGTAGGCGGCGCGAAGCGGCGGGATAAGCAACCGGGTCGCAACCCGGACGGCCAACCCAGTTGGGGGTGGATCAGGGGAGCATCTTCAATTGCGTGTTGAGGATGTCCAGGCGGCGGTCGATGTCGCGGATCGCCGGATGCTGTGGCAGATAGTCGACCAGCAGCTTCGCGCGCTCCGCTTCCAGCGACTTGATGTGCGCCTCGATTTCATCCTTGCTGCGCAACGGCGGCTGCACGGCGGGACGTGCTTCGAGCCGTTCGACGCGGTGCTCGAGCTCGTTCACGCGCTGCGCCAGTGGGGACGCTTCGCTCTTCGCGGGGGCAGGTGTCTCGCAGGCGGTGAGCACGAGCGCGAGAGCGAGCGCGACGGGGGACAGACGTTTCAGCATGAGCGGAGGCTGCGGGAAATTGCGGACCAATTGACACATGATAGTCGAGCGGTTCCACCCACGCAGTCACAAAGAAAAAGCCCCCGGCCTTGCGGTACCGGGGACTTGTATATGGGGTGGATGATGGGACTCGAACCCACGACGACAGGAATCACAATCCTGGACTCTACCAACTGAGCTACATCCACCATTGTCGTTGCCGGCGGGCCGGCAGCGAAAACCTTGGCCTGCCCGACAGGAATCGAACCTGTAACCCCCAGCTTAGAAGGCTGGTGCTCTATCCAGTTGAGCTACGGGCAGAGTCTATCCTTGCTCGGGCGCTGTCTCTTACTTGTCGGATAGGGGGTGGTCGGGGTGAGAGGATTCGAACCTCCGACATCCTGCTCCCAAAGCAGGCGCGCTACCAGACTGCGCTACACCCCGAAATCCGACGGCCAACGCGGGCCTCGTTTCGGAGAGGCGAGACTATACCTTGGTGGCGTGTCGGGGTCAATTTTCTGCCTTTCCCCCGCGCGTCCCCTTGAGTCGGCGGAGGGCTTCCGGGACAATCGCGTTTTTGCTTCCGGACGGCACCGATGAGCGCACGCATTCTCGACGGCAAGGCGATGGCGGATACCATCCTTGCGGTGATTCACGACAAGGTTGCGGAGCGCGAGGCGCAGGGCAAGCGCCGTCCCGGTCTGGCGGTGATTCTGGTCGGCAGCGATCCTGCCTCCGCGGTGTACGTGCGCAACAAGAAGCGCGCGTGCGAGCGCGCCGGCGTCACCAGCGTGTCGCACGACCTGCCGGCGATCACCACCCAGGACGAACTTCTCGCACTGATCGACGCGCTCAATGCAGATCCCGTCATCGACGGCATTCTGGTGCAACTGCCGCTGCCCGCGCACATCGACGCGGAGACGGTGATCGAGCGCATTCGCCCCGACAAGGACGTCGACGGTTTTCATCCCTACAACATCGGTCGCCTGGCGGTGAAGATGCCCACCCTGCGGCCCTCCACCCCGCGCGGGGTGATGACGCTGCTGCGCGCCACCGGCGAGGAGTTGCGCGGCAAGAACGCGGTGATGGTCGGCGCCTCGAACATCGTCGGCCGGCCGATGAGCCTGGAGCTGTTGCTCGCCGGCTGCACCATCACGGTGTGCCACAGCGCCACGCGCGATCTGGAAAGCTTCGTGCGCTCGGCCGAGATTCTGGTGGTGGGCGTGGGGCGCCCGCGCATGATTCCGGGCGACTGGATTCGCGAAGGGGCGATGGTCATCGACGTTGGCATCAACCGCCTCGACGATGGCAAGCTGGTCGGCGATGTCGATTTCGACGGCGCCATCCAGCGTGCGGGCTGGATTACTCCGGTGCCCGGCGGCGTCGGACCGATGACGGTGGCACCGCTGCTGGAGACCGCGCTGGAAGCGCGGCTGAGGAACACCCCCGGGGGGCGGGGGGGGGGGGGCGGGGGGCGGGGGGCTGGGGGGTAGGGGTTAGGGGTTGGGGGCTGGGGCTGGGGGGCTAGGGGCTAGGGGCTCATTAAATTTCGCGGCCTCCGGCCGCTCATCCTCTGCCCCCTAAATCCTCCCGCCAGCCCGATACAGCGCTTGCAGATACGCCACGTCGACGTACGGCCGACCGAGATCCGGGCCGGCGATCAGCGCGTTGGGGGCGTCGGGTTCGCCGAGGTCGGAGAGCACCACGGCGGCCCCGCGGAAATCGTGGTCGTGGGTGTAGTCGTTGACGGTCACCAGGGTTTTCAGGCCGGCACCGAGGCTTGCGCGCAGGCCGTTTTCCGAATCCTCGAACGCGAGACACTCAACGGCGGGCAGGCCGAGTCTTTCCAGCGCGTAGTGGTAGATGTCGGGGGCGGGCTTCTTCGCCGGCACGATGTCGCCTGCGGCGATGACCTCGAACCATTCCGTGGTGCCCGGACCGAGGCTGTGTTCGAGCAGGACGGTGACGTTCTCCGGCGTGGTGGTGGTGGCGATCGCCAGCCGCATGCCGGCGGTGCGCGCTTCCAGCAGCAGGCGCTTGACGCCGGGGCGCATCGGGATGCCGCCCTGCGCGGCAAGCGCGCTGTAGTGGCGGGTCTTGGCCTGGTGCAGGCGGGCGACCAGATCGTTGAAATCGGCGGGCTTCCTATAGTCCGGCCGATACTGGTCGATATAGTGCTTCATGCGCTCCTTGCCGCCGGTGACGGCGAGGAGTCTGCCGTACAGGGCAGCGTCCCAGTGCCAGTCGAGACCGGCTTCGGCAAAGGCCTGGTTGAAGGCGGGACGGTGGCCGTCGCGCTCGGTGTCGGCAAGGGTGCCGTCGACGTCGAAGAGCAGGGCTTGGAGTGTCATATGGGTTGCGACGCGTGGAGGATTCTGTTATTTAATCGTGTTTGGGCTCGGCCCGGAACACACTGACCTACGAAGAGGACGAGATGGCTGAAACTTTGATGCGCTTTGAGCCCTACAAGGCCAAAAAAGGCGAAGAGTACATGAACGCAAAGCAGCTCGCGCATTTTCGCAAAATGCTCGAGGCCTGGAAAGCCGAACTGTCGCAGGACATCGATGTCACGCTGCACTCCATGCAGGACGAGCAGACCGTGTTTGCCGATCCCAACGATCGCGCGACACAGGAATCCGATATGGCGCTGGAACTGCGCAACCGCGACCGCGAGCGCAAGCTGATCAAGAAGATCAACGAGACGATCGCCAAGATCGACAGTGGTGACTACGGTTACTGCGAGGCATGTGGTATCGAGATCGGCCTGGACCGCCTGCAGGCGCGTCCCACGGCCACCCTGTGCATCGACTGCAAGACGCTCGAGGAAATCCGCGAGCGCCAGGTCGCCAAATGAATATGGCGCGCCAGGTTGCCAGGTAAATCTGCCATGTCCGACAGCGGCGAATTCGAGCGTTATTACAACGGGCTGCTCTACAGCGTCATGCGCTGGGATCAACTCACCGCCTTCTGGCAGAAGCTCGACGCCGAGGCGGGATGGTATCTCTACGCAGTTGGCCACGAGGTGCCGCAGGCACCATCGCCGGCCGACAAGGTGCGGCAGTTCACGCGCGAACTCGACGAACTGCTGCGCCGCGAGCATCACGAGGATTATTGCGCGATCGTCTACGCCGACGATCTCGATGCGCCCAACTTCGTCAAGATCTACGATCCCAACCATCTTGGCAGTTCGTGCGGCTCCAGTTCCATGAAAAGCTCGGTGCTGCCGGGCTGGCTCATGAGCAAGACGCCGCCGCGTGAAATCCAGGTGAACCACATCGTCACCGGCCAGCGCAAGCGCTGGTGGCAGGCGTTCCTGGGCGGTTGACGTGAAAGTCGCGAAACGAGATCTCGCCTTCCTCGAAGGCGGGGAGGTCGTGTCGATCGCCTGTTATTGATTCGGCTAGCTGCCGTTTGAAGTGGCCAGAAAACCCGATTCGATGAAGCAAGGCCGGGAAGGCGAACAGGCCGAAGCGATAATCAATTAAAACATCGTTCTATTGAGGCGGCTCAACGAATCTGTCCACCCCTGAAGCCCTTGCAAACCAATACGGTTTCAAACTTCTTCGTGCCGGATCAATAGTGGCGTGCGGGCCGGGGGAGGGCGCGCTTGCCCGCTTCCGGACATGGGCAAAAAAAGTGGCGTTTCACGACGCCTTGCGGAAATGAAAAAACCGCGCCCGTGAGCGCGGTTTCTCGCAGCCCGTACGGCTTACTTCTTCGCGGGCGCCTCGCTGGTGGACGCACCGGCCTTCTTCTCTTCAGCCTTGTGAGTCTTCTTCGAGGCCTTCTTCGGCGCTTCAGCCGGCTTCTCGGCTGCCGGGGCGGCGCTTGCGGCAGGCGTTGCCGCGGGGGCGGCCGTGCCATGCTCGGCCGCGATGGCGGACATGCTGAACGCACCGGCAACGGCAACGGCAAGCAGGGAAGACATCAGTTTGCTCATCTCTTTCTCCATACAGTGATTGATTTGGCATGCCGTTGCACCGTGCTACGGCATGCGTGGCACTATGCTGCGTCCGGCTTACACAAACCTTACGGGTGGATATCCGGGTCGCGCGGCGCGGAGGTGCTGGTTGTGGCAGACTGCCGCCATGAAGATTCTGCTGGTGGAAGACGATCCGACCCTTGGCGAGGCGGTCATGCTGGCACTCAGACAGGCGGGTTTCTCGGTCGACTGGGCGCGCGATGGGGTGCAGGCGGAGCTTGCGCTGGGGGGCTACGCCTACGATGCCATGCTGCTCGACCTCGGACTGCCGCGGCGCGAGGGGCTGGAGATCCTGCGCCAGGCACGGGGGCGCGGCGCGATCCTGCCGGTGATCATTCTCACCGCGCGCGACACGGTGGAGGATCGCGTGCGCGGCCTGGATGCGGGCGCTGACGACTACGTGCTGAAGCCGTTCGCACTGGACGAACTGCTGGCACGGTTGCGTGCCTTGCTGCGGCGGTCGCAGGGACGGGCCGATCCGCAGATCCGTGTGGGACGCCTGAGCTTCGACAGTGTGCGGCGTCAGGCCACTGTCGGCGACACGCCGCTCGCGCTGTCGGCGCGCGAAATCGAGGTTCTGGAAATCCTGCTCGCGCATGCGGGGCGCGTCACGGCCAAAGAGGCGATCGCCGACCGTCTTGCCGGCTGGGACGAAGGTGTGGGAGAGAACGCGGTGGAGGTCTACATTCACCGGCTGCGCCGCAAGCTGCACGATTCGGGCGTGGCGATCCGCACCCTGCGCGGGTTGGGCTATCTGCTGGAGGCCGGATCTTGAGGCGATCCTCGTCGAGCCTCCGGCGGCAGTTGATCGTGCGCATGGTGTCGATGATGCTGCCTATCCTCATTCTGCTGTGGGTGGTCGCCTATTTTTCCAGCCTGTACTACATCAATGCGGCGTTCGACCGCTCGCTGGTCCGGCGCACCTATGCGCTGGCCGACCAGATCGAAGTCGTGAGGGGGCAGGTGCGGGTCGACCTGCCGGTCGCGGCGCGCGAAATCCTTGCCTTTGACCAGGAAGACCTGTTGTTCCATCGCATCGTCGATCCGCACGGCAGGGTCGTCGAGGGTGAGTTGAACATGCCGAAGGTTCCGGGAAAAGCTCCGCTCCGGTCCGGTGAGATGAGCATCTACGAGGGCGTGAAGGATGGTCAGCCCGTGCGTGTGGTGGCGTTCGCACTTTCGCTCAAGGGAACCAGCGCGGCCGGAACGGTAATGATCCAGGTGGGTGAGACGCTGTCACGGCGCTCGGCCATCGCCAGGCGCGCGACACTGGCGATCGTGGTGCCGATGCTGCTGATGACGCTGACGGCGGTCGGCGCGATCGCCTATGGCGTCGGGCGCGGCCTGGAACCGGTGCGGCGCCTGCGCGACCGTCTGCTGGCGCGGTCCGCGTTCGACCTCAGCCCGGTTCCGCTGGAGGAAACGCCGGCGGAGATGCGGCCTTTCCTCGACGAAATCAACTCGCTGCTCGCCCGCCTGTCCGAAGCGGTCGAGGCGCAATCGCGTTTCGTTGCGGACGCCGCGCATCAACTGCGCACGCCCATCGCCGGCATCCGTGCGCAGGCTGAAGCGGCGTTGGCGGCCGGCCAGCCCGACCAGGGGCAGGCGGCCCTGCGGCGCATCGCCCACGTCGCGAAGAACATGGGCGAGCTGGTGCAGAAGCTCCTCATCCTGGCACGCGTCGACGCGGCCGAAAACACCCTGCACCTCGGCCGCATCGACGCGCGCGACCTGATGCGCGAAGTCGCCATGGATTGGGTGCCGCAGGCGCTGGCGCAGGGCGTTGAAATCGGCTTCGACGAGACGGGAGACGAGCTGGCCTGGGTGGTCGGTGACCGGGACTTGTTGCGCGAGTTGCTGGCCAATCTGGTCGACAATGCCCTGCGTCATGGCGGACGGCTTGTTACGCTGGGCCTGGGAGCTTCCACCGAGGGTGTGATATGGCGCGTGTCGGACAATGGCCCCGGCATCCCGGCAAGCCAGCGTGAGGTGGTGTTCGCGCCCTTCCATCGTTTGTCGGGCAGTGCCGACGGCGCGGGGTTGGGGCTGGCGATCGTGCAGCGGATCGCGCGCCTGCATGGAGCGACGGTTGAGCTGGAGGCGGGGTCGGGCGGTCAAGGCCTGACCGTCGTGGTGCGTTTCCCGCCGCTGCCGGATGGCGGCGGCTGAACCCGACAAAAAAACGCGCCCACGGGCGCGTTTTTTCGGAGCGGGCATGCCCCCGCGGCGGGGCGGCGCTCAGGCCGCGGGTTCCTGGTCGCCCGGGGCGGCGTCCAGCAGCGCCTTCATCGACAGGCGCAGACGGCCCTTCTCGTCGGCTTCCAGGATCTTCACCTTCACCACCTGGCCTTCCTTGAGGTAGTCGCCGATGGCGTTGACGCGCTCGTGGGCGATCTGCGAGATGTGCAGCAGGCCGTCGCGGCCGGGCAGCACGTTGACGATGGCGCCGAAGTCCAGCAACTTGATCACCGGGCCCTCGTAGACCTTGCCGACCTCGACTTCGGCGGTGATCTCCTCGATGCGCTTTTTCGCCAGTTCGCCGGCTTCCATGCTGGTACAGGCAATCTTCACGCTGCCGTCTTCCTGGATGTCGATCTGCGTGCCGGTCTCCTCGGTGAGCGCGCGGATGACGGCGCCGCCCTTGCCGATGACGTCGCGGATTTTTTCCGGGTTGATCTTCATGGCGATGATGCGCGGCGCGTAGGCCGACATTTCATGGGCGCCGGACACCGCGGACTTCATGATGCCGAGGATGTGCATGCGGCCTTCCTTCGCCTGCGTCAGCGCGGCGTGCATGATTTCCTTGGTGATGCCGGTGATCTTGATGTCCATCTGCAGCGCGGTGACGCCATTTTCGGTACCCGCCACCTTGAAGTCCATGTCACCCAGGTGATCCTCGTCGCCGAGGATGTCGGTCAGCACGGCGAAACGGTTGCCTTCCTTGATGAGCCCCATGGCGATGCCGGCGACGTGGTTCTTCACCGGCACGCCGGCGTCCATCAGCGAGAGGCAGCCGCCGCACACCGAAGCCATCGACGACGAGCCGTTGGACTCGGTGATTTCCGACACCACACGCAGGGTATAGCCGAAATCCTCCTTGCTGGGCAGCACCGCCAGCAGCGCGCGCTTGGCCAGGCGCCCGTGGCCGATCTCGCGGCGCTTGGGGCTGCCGACCCGGCCGGTCTCGCCGGTGGCGTAGGGCGGCATGTTGTAGTGCAGCATGAAACGGTCGGAGTAGGAGCCTTCGAGTGCGTCGATGGTCTGCTCGTCGCGGCCGGTGCCGAGCGTGGTGACGACCAGCGCCTGGGTCTCGCCGCGGGTGAACAGCGCCGAGCCGTGGGTGCGCGGCAGCACGCCGGTGCGGATGGTGATCGGGCGCACGGTACGGGTATCGCGGCCGTCGATGCGCGGCTGGCCAGACAGGATGCGGTTGCGCACCACGCCGGCTTCGAGACGGTGGAAGGCGTCCTTCACCACGTTGGCGGCGACGGTGTCCATCTCCGGCGTGATCAGTTCGGCAAAGGCCTTGCTGCGTACCTCGTCGACCGCGGTCATGCGCGCCTGCTTCTGCTTGATGTTGTAGGCCTGCTGCAGGCCGGCTTCGGCCAGTGCCTTCAGGCGATCGACCATCGCGGTGTCCTCGGCGGGCGCTTCCCACTCCCAGGCATCGGCGCCGGCTTCGTCGGCCAGTTCGTTGATCGCGTCGATCGCTGCCTGCATCTGGGTGTGACCGAACACCACCGCGCCCAGCATGATGTCTTCCGGCAGCTCCATGGCCTCGGATTCCACCATCAGCACGGCGGTCGCAGTGCCGGCGACGACGAGGTCGAGTTTCGAATCCTTGAGTTCGGTGTGGGTCGGGTTGAGTACGTATTCGCCGTTGATGAAGCCCACGCGCGCGGCGCCGATCGGGCCGTCGAACGGCAGGCCGGACAGCGACAGCGCGGCCGATGCCCCGATCATCGCGGGGATGTCCGCGCTCACCTCGGGGTTGGACGAGATCACCGTGGCGATGATCTGCACTTCATTGAAGAAACCTTCCGGGAACAGCGGACGGATGGGACGGTCGATCAGGCGCGAGGTCAGCGTCTCGCCCTCGGACGGGCGGCTCTCGCGCTTGAGGAAGCCTCCCGGGATGCGGCCGGCGGCGTAGGTTTTTTCCTGATAGTCGACGGTCAGCGGGAAGAAGTCCTGGCCCGGCTTGACCTCGTTCTTGGCGACGACGGTGACCAGCACCACGGTGTCGTCCATGTTGACGATGACGGCGCCGGACGCCTGGCGGGCGATTTCACCCGTTTCCAGGGTGACCTGATGGCGGCCGAAAGCGAATGTTTTCTTGGTTGCACTCACGCGAATTCCTTTCCAAAAACGCAAACGCCCCGCCTTGGGCGGGGCGCAGCAGGCTCAGGGGCGCCGCGCCGGGGCCCCGTTGCCGATGACGTTGTGGCAATGCTTCACCGAGGGTGTGCCGCGCTTACTTGCGCAGACCGAGACGCTCGATGAGGGTCTTGTAGCCTTCGAGATTGGTGCGCTTCAGGTAATCCAGCAGCTTGCGGCGGCGGCTCACCATCTTCAGCAGGCCGCGACGCGAGTGGTGATCCTTCATATTGACCTTGAAATGTTCGGTCAGGTCGTTGATGCGCGCGGTGAGCAGGGCGACCTGCACTTCCGGCGAACCGGTGTCGGCGGCGGCGCGCTGGTAATCCTGGACGATCTGCGCCTTCTGCGCGGTGGTGACAGCCATGATGCACTCCTTCTGAATCGCGTGGCCTGCGGCTGAGCGGGACACGTTCGTGGAAAATCGCAAATTTTACGCGAAAAGCTCCGTTCGACCAAATCAGGCGGTGGCCACCAGACGGCGTGGCGCCAGCCCGTCGGGGCCGGCTTCGGCCAGTCCGAGGAAGTCCGCGCCGGCGTAGACACGCACCAGACCGGTGGCGGGTTGCGCGTGAGGGATCCTGCGGCCCTGCAGCAACGCTGCGGCGGCCGTTTCGTCCAGGCGCACCGCAGGCAGGTGGGCGACGAGGCAGTCGGGTGGCAGCAGCAGTGTCTGGCGCGCCGGGATGTCGAGTGCCGCAAGTTCGTCCAGCGTGTGCGCTGCGTCAAGCGCGAAGCCGCCTGCCGCAGTGCGCGTCAGGGCGGTGAGATGGGCGCCGCAGCCGAGCGCTGCGCCGATGTCCTGCGCCAGCGTGCGGATGTAGGTGCCCGCGCTGCAGCGCACGTCGAGTACCACGCGCGGCGGCGCGCATTCGAGCAGTTCGATGGAACGAATCGTGACCTTGCGCGGCGGCCGTTCGATGTCGATCCCGGCGCGCGCGTATTCGTAGAGTGGGCGTCCCTGGTGCTTCAGGGCCGAATGCATGGGCGGGATCTGCTCGATCTCGCCCGTGAAACGTGGCAGGACGGCCTCGATGTCGGCGCGGCTGGCGTTCACGTCGCGTGTCGCGGTGACGTCGCCCTCGGGGTCGCCGGTCGTGGTGGTGATGCCCAGTTGCAGCACGGCACGGTAGCCCTTGTCGGCATCGAGCAAATAGGCGGAAAACTTGGTCGCCTCGCCGAAGCACAACGGCAGCAGACCATCGGCAAACGGGTCGAGCGTGCCGGTGTGGCCGGCCTTGCGCGCATTGAGCAAGCGCTTCGCCTTTTGCAGCGCCGTGTTGGAGGTGAGCCCCACCGGCTTGTCCAGCAGCAACACGCCGTTAATCGCTTTGGGCCTAGCGTTTGCCCCCTCTCCCCTCGGGGGAGAGGGTTGGGGAGAGGGCATCGCTTTGGGCCTAGCGTTTGCCCCCTCTCCCCCCTCTCCCCCCTCTCCCCGCCCTCTCCCGCAAGCGGGAGAGGGGGGCAAGGCTGGGTTTGCCCTGGATGGAGAGGGTTGGGGAGAGGGCATCGCTTTGGGCCTGGCGTTTGCCCCCTCCCCCGCTTGCGGGATAAGCGGCGACTTGCCCGCCTGCGGGCTTGGTCGATCGCTTGGTAGCTTCATCAGAGGGTCGGGGAGCGCACGCGCAGCCATCGCCTGGCGTATCGCTTTCACTCGTCCTTCGGGTGCGTGGCGTCTTCGGCGACGGCGCTCTCGATCAGCTGGGTGAGCGCGATCCCGCGTTCGATGGAGCGGTCGTAGACGAAGGTGAGCTTGGGCACGACGCGCAACTGCATGCGGTGCGAAAGCTGCGCGCGCAAAAAACCACTCGCCCGCTGTAGCCCCGCGAGGCAGGCGGCATGCTCGGCCTCGCCGCCCAGCGTGGTGAAGTACACCTTGGCGAACTCCATGTCGCGGTTCACCTCCACCTCGGTGATGGTGAGCATGCCGACACGCGGATCCTTCACTTCCTGCCGGATGAGTTCCGGCAGTTCGCGCTGGATCTGGTCGGCGACGCGGCGGGCGCGGGGGAAGTCCTTGGGCATTTTTAGGGGCTAGGAATCAGGGGCTAGGGGCTAGGGCAAACGCGCGCGGCAGCGCCGCGTTCATTCCCCAGATCCTAAATCCTGGCTCCTAGGAGCCTGTCGGACTTGAGCGATCGTAGCGAGCCGAGTGGGAGAGCGAGGACAGATTTGTCCATTTTTGAGGCGCATAGTGGGCCTATGTAACGAAAAAATGGACAAATATGGACCGCTATCCCACCGGCGCAGTAGATCGTGCTCAAGTCCGACAGGCTCCTAGATCCTCGGTCCTCACAGCGAACGCGCCACCTCGACCACCTCGAACGCCTCGAGCACGTCACCTTCCTGGATGTCATTGAAATTCTTCAGCGAGAGACCGCATTCGAAGTTGGCCTTGACTTCCTTGACGTCGTCCTTGAAGCGCTTCAGCGAATCGAGTTCGCCCTGGTGGATGACCACGTTGTTGCGCAGCACGCGCACGCCTGCACCACGTTTGACGACGCCGTCGGTGACGTAGCAGCCGGCGATGGTGCCGATCTTGGAGATGTGGAACACCTGGCGAACCTCGACGGTACCGATGACGTTTTCTTTCTTCTCCGGTGCGAGCATGCCGGACAGGGCCGCCTTCACTTCATCCACGGCTTCGTAGATGATGTTGTAGTAGCGGATGTCGACGCCGCTGGCTTCGGCCAGCCTGCGTGCCTGCGTGTCGGCGCGGACGTTGAAGCCGATCAGTACTGCCTTGGACGCGAGCGCCAGGTTGACGTCGGATTCGGTGATCGCACCGACCGCGCTGTGGATGACGTTGACCTTGACCTCTTCGGTCGACAGCTTGGCGAGCGCATGCGCCAGGCCCTCGTAGGAGCCCTGCACGTCGGCCTTGATGATGATGGGCAACTGTTTGACCTCGCCTTCGCCCATTTGTTCGAACATCGATTCCAGCTTGGCGGCCTGCTTCTTCGCAAGTTGTACGTCACGGAACTTGCCCTGGCGGAACAGCGCGATTTCGCGTGCCTTGCGCTCGTCGGGCAGCACCATCATGTCCTCGCCCGCGTGCGGCACGTCGGACAGGCCCTGGATCTCGACGGGGATCGACGGACCGGCTTCGCTGACGGCCTTGCCGGCTTCGTCCAGCATGGCGCGCACGCGCCCGAACACCTGTCCGGCCAGCACCATGTCGCCGCGCCGGAGGGTGCCGGATTGCACCAGCATGGTGGCGACCGGTCCCTTGCCCTTGTCGAGGCGGGCCTCGATCACGATGCCCTTGGCCGGTCCTTCGGCCGGCGCGCTCAGTTCGAGCACCTCGGCCTGCAGCAGAATTGCGTCGAGCAGTCCGTCGATGTTGGTGTTGGCCTTGGCCGACACGTCGACGAACTGGGCGTCGCCGCCCCATTCCTCGGGGGTGACGCCGTGCGCCACGAGTTCCTGGCGGATGCGCTCGGGGTTGGCCTCCGGCTTGTCGATCTTGTTCACGGCGACGACCAACGGTACGCCGGCCGCCTTGGCGTGGTGAACGGCCTCGATGGTCTGCGGCATGACGCCGTCATCGGCCGCGACCACCAGCACCACGATGTCGGTCGCCTTCGCGCCGCGGGCGCGCATGGCGGTGAACGCCTCGTGGCCCGGCGTGTCGAGGAAGGTGATGACGCCCTTCTCGGTCTCGACGTGGTAGGCACCGATATGCTGGGTGATGCCGCCGGCTTCGCCGACTGCGACGCGGGTGCGGCGGATGGTGTCGAGCAGCGAGGTCTTGCCGTGGTCGACGTGACCCATCACCGTCACCACCGGCGGACGCGGGTGCGCTTCCGTTTCGGTCGCCTCCACGGTATCGGTGAGGAAGGCTTCCGGTGTGTCGAGCGCGGCGGGCTTGCCGATGTGGCCCATTTCCTCGACCACGATCAGCGCGGTTTCCTGGTCGAGCACCTGGTTGATGGTGACCATGCTGCCAAGCTTCATCATTGTCTTGATGACTTCCGCGGCTTTGACCGACATCTTGTGTGCAAGCTCGGCCACGGTGATGGTTTCCGGCACGAGCACCTCGCGCACGATGGGTTCGGTCGGTGCAACAAAGCTGCTTTCTTCGTGGGCACCGCCCTTGGTCTTGCCCTTGCGGCCGCGCCAGCCGGCGTCGGGCGTCGCGCCACCGCGGGTCTTGAGGCCACCCTTGCGTCGTGCCGCGTCGTCCTTCCAGGCCGTGTCGGCCTTTTTCGCCGGTTTCTTGTCAGTCTTGCCGGCCGCCGGCTTGTCCGGCTTGTGCAGCGTCTTGTCGCTCGGCGCGGGGGCGGCGGCTTTCTGCGCTTCGGTGAGTTTGGCCGCTTCGCGGGCCGCCTCCGCCTGCTTGCGCAGGGCTTCGCGCTCGGCACGCGCCTTGGCGTCTGCGGCCTGGCGTTCGAGCAGGGCCTGGTGGCGACGGGTTTCCTCCTCGCGCGCCTTGATTTCAGCTTCGCCGAGGATGGTCGCCTTCTTGACGCGAGTCGTCTTCTTCGGCGCGGGCGCGGTTTCTGCCGCCGGTTCGGCGGCTTTTTCCGCAGGCGCTTCGACCGGCGCGGCCTCGGCGACGACCGGTTCGGGCGCCGCGGGCGGGGTCGGTGCTTCGGCAACCGGCTCCACGACGGGGGCCGGCGCTACCGGTTCCGGAATTGCCGGCTCGGCGGCGACGGGCTCCGGCGTCGCCACGGCCGCAGCCTGGGCTTCCGCCGCCAGAGCGGCGGCATCGCGCTTCACGTAGGTACGCGACTTGCGCACCTCGACCTGAATGGTGCGGGACTTGCCCGTGCTGTCGGTCTTGCGGATCTCGCCGGTCTGCTTGCGCGTGATGGTGATCTTGGTCTTGCCGGCCTCGCCGCCGCCACCATGCATCCGACGCAGGTAGTCGAGCAGTTGTGCCTTGTCCGCCTCGGTGACGGAGTCGACCACATCCTTCTTGCTGACGCCAGCCGCCTTCAACTGTTCCAGCAAAAGCTGTGGTGGCAGTTTCAGTTCCTGGGCGAATTGTTCAACGTTCATGCAATCCTCTTAGCCTTGGGCGAACCAGGGCGCGCGTGCCGCCATGATCAGTTGTTTGGCGTGCTCTTCGTCCAGCCCGGTCATTTCGGTCAGTTCGTCGACCGCCAGCTCGGCCAGGTCATCGGTGGTATGGATGCCTTTGGTGGCGAGCAGGCGCGCGGTTTCGGCGTCCATCCCCTCGAGCGAGAGCAGATCGCCGGCCGAGGCCTCGACCTGCTCCTCGCCGACGATCGCGGCGGTGAGCAGCGCGTTGCGGGCGCGGTTGCGCAGTTCGTTGACGAGTTCCTCGTCGAACGCCTCGATCTCGAGCATTTCGCTGAGGGGCACGTAGGCGACTTCCTCCAGCGTCGAAAAGCCTTCGTCGACCAGGATCTGCGCGACTTCCTCGTCGACGTCGAGCTTCTCGATGAAGAGCTGGAGCGTCGTCTCGCTTTCGCTCTGCTGTTTTTCGGCCGCCGCTTCGCGCGACATGATGTTGAGGTTCCACCCTGTCAGTTCGGACGCCAGGCGCACGTTCTGGCCGCCGCGGCCGATCGCCATCGCCAGCTGCTCCTCCTCGACGACGACATCCATGCTGCGCTTGTCCTCGTCGACGACGATGGAGCTCACCTCCGCGGGGGCCAGCGCGTTGATGACGTACTGTGCCGGATCCTCGGACCAGTGGATGATGTCGACCCGCTCGCCGGCGAGCTCGTTGGTCACCGAGGTGACGCGCGAGCCTCTCAGGCCGATACAGGTGCCGATCGGGTCGATGCGCGGATCGTGCGAAACCACGGCGATCTTGGCGCGCAGGCCAGGGTCGCGGGCGGCTGCCTTGATTTCCAGCAGGCCTTCCTCGATCTCGGGGACCTCGAGCTCGAACAGCTTCATGATGAATTCGGGTGCGGTGCGCGAGAGGACCACCTGCGGACCGCGGGTGCCGCGGTCGATGCGCAGCAGGTAGGCGCGTACGCGGTCACCGATGCGCAGGTTCTCACGCGGGATCATCTGGTCGCGGTGCAGGAAGCCCTCGACACGGCCGGACTCGAGAATGGCGTTGCCACGGTCGATGCGCTTGACGACGCCGTTGACGAGGTGCTCCTTGCGGGCGAGGAAGTCCTGGATGATCTGCTCGCGCTCGGCGTCGCGGATCTTCTGCAGGATCACCTGCTTGGCGGCCTGCGCGCCAATGCGGCCGAATTCGACGTTTTCCAGCGGCTCCTCGACGTAGTCGCCAAGTTCGATGTCGGGATGGCTGTCACGTGCGTCCACCAGGAGGATCTGGTTGTCCTCGGATTCGAGTTCGGTTTCCGAGACGACCTTCCAGCGGCGGAAGGATTCGTAGTCGCCGGTTTCGCGGTTGATGGTCACGCGCACGTCGGCGTCTTCCTTGAAGCGTTTCTTGGTGGCGGAGGCGAGCGCCTGCTCCAGGGCCTCGAACACCACGTCCTTGTCCACGTTCTTTTCGCGCGCCAGCGCATCCGCCAGCATCAACATTTCACGGCTCATCGTTTTCTCCTGTGCGCCGGTCCCTAAATCGCCGGTTTCAGGCGCACCACATCCACATTCATCAGGTCGACCGACATTTCCCTGCCGTCGACGATCAGCTTCACCGCACCGTCCGCGAGCCCGATCAACTGTCCGGCAAGCTTGCGCCGGTTCTCGATCGGCACGCGCAGCTTCAGTGTCACGGTCTCGCCGGCGAAGCGCGCGTAATCCTGCGGTTTCACCAGCGGCCGGTCGAGCCCGGGCGACGACACTTCCAGACGCTCGTAATCGATGTTCTCGACCGTGAACAGGTGGGTCAGGTGATTGCTCACCGCGACGCAGTCGTCGATGGTGACACCGCCGGGCTTGTCGACGAAGATCCGCAGCAGCCCGCGGCCGGCGCGCTCGAGCAGCACCAGCTCGTAGCCGAGGCCGGCAAGCACGGGTTCCAGTCGGGTGGACAGATCCATCATCGTTTCAGGCACCGCACAAACAAAAAATGGGCGAACCGCCCATCGTTATCGATCTTTGAAGCGCCCGGATTGTATCACCACGGGCAGCAGACAAAAAGCATTGTTGGTGCCCGGAACCGGAATCGAACCGGTACGCCATCGCTGGCGAGGGATTTTAAGTCCCTTGTGTCTACCAATTTCACCATCCGGGCGGAGCGGACGGCAATCCGGAATCTGGAGGCGCGTGCCGGAGTCGAACCGACCTACACGGATTTGCAATCCGGTGCATAACCGCTTTGCTAACGCGCCGTCGTGGCAAACCACCGTAAACGAAAAGGGGAAAACATCCGGACTGTGCCTTCTGTTTTCCCCGGAATTCTGGAGCGGGAAAGGAGGTTCGAACTCCCGACCTCAACCTTGGCAAGGTTGCGCTCTACCAGCTGAGCTATTCCCGCACTAAAGGCTGCGCATTATGGGGAGTCCGGCCTTTCGTGTCAACACCTAGGCGGAACTCCGCAGTGCGCGTGCGGCCATCGCCAGGTAATAGGCCATCGACACCAGCGTCAGGATCGCGGCCACCCAGATCAGCACGCTGCCGATCGTGGCGACGGGCAGACCGGCAAGCGGATCATGGTACAACAGCAGGACGATGGCGACCATCTGCGCGGCGGTCTTCAGCTTGCCGACGAAGGAGACCGCCACGCTGGCCGACTTGCCGGCCTTCGCCATCCATTCGCGCAGCGCGGAAATGGTGATTTCGCGGCCGATGATGACAAGCGCGACGAGCGGCGCGACGCGGTCGAGATCGACCAGCACGATGAGCGCCACGGCCACCATCAGCTTGTCCGCCACCGGGTCGAGGAAGGCGCCGAATGCCGAGGTCTGCCCGAGCGCGCGCGCCAGATAGCCGTCGAACCAGTCGGTGAGCGCGGCAACGGCGAAGAAAAGCGTGGCGAACAGGTTGACGCGGTGCGCCGCGACCCAGCCATCGGGCAGATAGAACACGCCGGCCATCAGCGGGATGAGCAGGATGCGCAGCCAGGTCAGCAGGTTGGGAAGGTTGAACGGCATCGGGTCAGTGGAGGGCGCTGTAGATCGTTTCCGCCAATTCTCGGCTGATACCGCTCACCGAGGCAAGCGCGTCGACGCCGGCATCGCGCACACCCTGCAGGCCGCCGAAGTGTTCGAGCAGCTGTTTGCGCCGCTTGGGACCGATGCCCGGGATGTCCTCCAGGGTCGATTGCACGCGCGCCTTGCCGCGTCGGGCGCGGTGGCCGGTGATGGCGAAGCGGTGCGCCTCGTCGCGAATCTGCTGGATGAGATGGAAGCCGGAATGATCCTTCGCGAGGTGCAGTTCGCGGCCGTCAGGAAAGATCAGCGTTTCCAGCCCCGGTTTGCGCGATTCGCCCTTGGCGACGCCGAGCAGCGGCACCTCGCCCAGGCCCAGCTCGGTCATCGCCTCCACCGCGCTGGAAATCTGGCCCTTGCCGCCGTCGATCAGCAGCAGGTCGGGCAGCACACCGTTTTCCTCCAGGCTTTTGTGAAAGCGTTTGGAAAGTGCGGCGCGCATGGCGGCGTAATCGTCACCCGGCGTGATGCCGGTGATGTTGTAGCGGCGGTAGTCGGCTTTCTTGAGATCGTCGCCGTCGTACACGACACAGGAGGCGACCGTCGCCTCACCCATCGTGTGCGAGATGTCGAAGCATTCGATGCGCTTCAACCCCGGCAGGTCCAGCGTTTCGGCCAGGGCAGCGAGGCGCTGCGATTGCTGGGAGCGGTCGGCACTGCGGCGGTCGGCAGACAGCCTGGCGTTGGCCTGCGCCATGGCGATCCACACGCGACGCTCGCCGGTGGCGCGGTGCTGCACGCTGACCTTCCTGCCCGCCTGTTCGCCAAGCAGGGCCGCGAGCGCATCGGTCTCGATCGGCTCGCTGACGAAAATACGGGACGGGGCAGGGTGGTCGAGGTAGTGTTGCAGCAGAAAGGCTTCGAGTGCCTCGGCGAGGCTTGCGCCCTCGCTTTGCTGCGGAAAGAAGCTGCGGTCGCCGAGATGGCGGCCGCCACGGATCATGGTGAGGTTGACGGCGATCACGCCACCCGCCTCGGCGACCGCAACCACGTCGGCATCGGCCTCGTTGCCGGTGGTGTCGACGAACTGCTTCTCGCGTACCGTGGCGAGCATGCGCAGACGGTCGCGCAGGAAGGCGGCGGTCTCGAAATCCAGCCGCTCGGCGGCGGCATTCATCTGCATGGTGAGCGTTTCGGTGAGCGCGCTCGCTTCGCCCTTCAGCAGTTGCACCGCTTCGGCGACATCGCGTGCATAGGTTTCGGCGCTGATGCGGTTCACGCACGGTGCGGTGCAGCGCTTGATCTGGTGCAGCAGGCACGGCCGCGAGCGGTTGGCGAACACCGTGTCTTCGCAGGTGCGCAGTTGGAACACTTTCTGCAGCAACTGGATGCTCTCGCGCACGGCGTGGCTGTTGGGGTAGGGGCCGAAAGCCAGGTCGCGCTTCTTCGGCGTGCCGCGGAAATACGCGAGGCGCGGAAAGCGGTGTCCGGTGAGCAGCAGATAGGGATAGGATTTGTCGTCGCGAAACAGGATGTTGAAGCGCGGCTTGAGTCCCTTGATGAGGTTGTTTTCCAGCAGCAGGGCCTCGGCCTCGGTGCGCGTCACCGTGGTGTCGATGCGTGCGACGCTCTTCAGCATCAGCCTGATGCGTGGGCTCTGGTCGCTCTTCTGGAAGTAGCTGGCCACGCGCTTTTTGAGATCCTTCGCCTTGCCGACATACAGCACGCTGTCCGCGGCGTCGAGCATGCGGTAGACACCGGGCAGGGTGGGCAGGGAAGCGAGGAAGTCCTTGGTGATGCTCACATGCAAAACCGTTTATCCGCGAAGGACGCGAAGGAACGCGAAGAAAGGCGAAACACTTTTACTTCGCGTCTCTTCGCGTCCTTCGCGGACAAAAATCATCCCGGATGATCCAATAGACCGTAGGTCGGGCTTCAGCCCGACATGGAGGCGTTGCTGCGGAGTCGACGTTTGCATGCAAAACCCGTTTATCCGCGAAGGGCGCGAAGGACCACGAAGAAAGGCTGAACGCTTTTACTTCGCGTCTCTTCGCGTCCTTCGTGGATAAAAATCATTCTTCATCCAGCAACTTGCCGGCGATCGCCCAGTTCGCGTCGGGCAGTTCCTCGAAAGCGATGTAGGTGTAGGACGCGGGCTTGTTGGCGTGGCGTTCTAGGGTGGCGGTGATTTCCTCGGCGACTTTCTGCTTCTGCTCGCGCGTCAGCGTGCCGGCGAGCTTGATGGTGACGACGGGCATGGTCAGTCCTCGCTCTGAATTTTCTCGAATACTGCGGCGAACATCTCGGGGGTGAGGCGGCGTGTCTGCGTATTGTAGCGGGAGCAGTGGTAGCTGCTGACCAGCCGGCGTTCGTCGGGCAGGCGATGGTCGCTGGCGTGGGCGAAGGGATAGTCCCCGAGCTTGAGGTCCAGGGCACGCAGCACCGCCTGGTGTGCGATCCGACCCAGCGCAAGGATGGTCGCACGCGGCGGCAGGGCCGCGAGTTCGGCGGCGAGAAAGCGGTTGCAGGTACGGATTTCCGCCGACTCCGGCTTGTTGGCGGGCGGCAGGCATTTCACCGCGTTGGTGATGCGGCAGCCGGTGAGTTGCAGACGGTCGTCGACCGCGACGGATTGCGGCGCGCTGGCGTAGCCGAAGCGGTGCAGCGTCTGGTACAGCAGGATGCCGGCGTGGTCGCCGGTGAAGGGGCGGCCGCTGCGGTTGGCACCGTGCATGCCGGGGGCGAGCCCGACGATGAGCAGACGGGGGGCCGGGTCACCGAATGGCGGCACGGGTCGCGCGTGGTAGTCGGGGTGCGCGGCGCGCACCGTGTCGAGAAAACCGGCGAGGCGCGGGCAGGCGCGGCAGTCGGGATCGAAATTCATGACGGCGCCCTCACATGTTGCACCAAAGGCTGCGCCATGAGTACCTCCGGTTGCAGGGTGACGTGATGGATGCCGTGGTGTGCATCGAGCAATTCGCGTGCCTCGGCGAGAATGCGCGGCCAGTCGTCGAGCGTGCGAACTTCCATGTGCGCCGACAGCGCGACGCTGCCGGAGGCGAGTGTCCACACGTGCAGGTCGTGCACGCGCAGCACGCCATCGAGCGCGGCCAGCTCGCGGCCGATGGTGTCCAGTTGCAGGTCGAACGGTACGCCTTCCATCAGCACGTGCACCGCCTCGCGCACCAGACGCAGCGCGGACACCAGGATCAGTGCCGCCACCAGCATCGAGAGCAGCGGATCGATCGGCGTCCAGCCGGTGATGAGGATGACCAGACCCGCGACGATCGCCGCGACCGAGCCCAGCGCATCGCCGAGCACGTGCAGCAGGGCGGCGCGGCTGTTGAGCGTCTGCGCGCCGCGACTCAGCAGCCAGGCGACGGCGAGATTGACCATGAGGCCGATGACGGCGACCCCGACCACGGTGTCGCCGTGGATTGCGCGTGGCGTGCCGATGCGGCCGATGGCCTCGTGCACGATGAAGCCGAGCAGCACCAGCATCAGGACACTGTTGATGAGCGCGGCCAGCACTTCTGCGCGCGCGAAACCGTAGGAGTGCCGCAGGCTCGGCGGCCGCCGGGCCAGCCATGCGGCCGCGGCCGCCAATGCCAGGGACGACCCGTCGGTGAGCATGTGGATGGCGTCGGCGAGCAAGGCGAGCGAGCCTGCCCACCAGCCGGCCAGCGCCTCGACGCCGGAAAAGGCAAAGGTCAGCAGCAGCGCGGCAAGCAGCGTGCCGCCGTGTTGCGGTTGATCGTGGTGCGCATGGCTGTGCCCTGCGCCGTGATGCTCATGAGCGTGCACAGTAATCCGTCGGGTCGACCTGCAGATTGAGCGTGGCGCTGTCCAGCCCCAGTCCGGCGATGTGGTGCAGCGCGCGTGCATAGCGGCCGGATTCGCGCAACGCGGTCATGTCGGGTGGATGCGGGTGGCCGTGCATGCGTGCCAGGCGGGCGCGCGCCGGCGCGGGCCAGTCGACCTCGAGCTTCGCCAGCACCTCGTCGGCGAGATCGGGGCGGTTGCACACCAGCGCCATGTCGCAGCCGGCGTCCAGCGCCGCGGTCACCCGCTCGACCACGCCACCCGCCACCGCGGCGCCCGCCATGCACAGGTCGTCGCTGAAGATGGCGCCGTCGAAGCGCAGTTGCTGGCGCAGGATTTTCTGCAGCCATATGCGCGAGAATCCTGCGGGCTGCGGGTCCACTTCCGGGTAGATCACGTGGGCGGGCATGACCGCAGCAAGCCCCGCCTCGACCATCAGGCGAAACGGTATAAGATCGGCGAGGGCGATGGCCGCGAGCGTGCGCGAGTCGATGGGAATGTCGACGTGCGAATCGGCGGCAACAAAGCCGTGTCCCGGAAAATGCTTGCCGCAGGCCGCCATGCCGGCGTCCTTCATGCCCAGCATCACCGCCTGTCCCAGTTCGAACACCGCGCGCGGATCGACGTGAAAGGCGCGGTCGCCGATCACGCTCGACGCACCGAAATCCAGATCGAGCACGGGCGCGAAGCTGAAATCGACGCCGTGCGCGCGCAGTTCGCTCGCCAGCACGTAGCCGGCTTCGCGCGCGAGTTCCTTCGCGCGGTGCGGGTGCGCGTTCCAGATTTCACCGAAGGCGCGCATCGGCGGCAGGCGGGTGAAACCTTCGCGGAAGCGCTGCACGCGGCCGCCTTCGTGGTCGACGCCGATCAGCAGCGGCGCAGATTTCAGGGCGTGGATGTCCGCGGTGAGCGCCGCCAGTTGCGCGGGGTCGCGATAGTTGCGGGTGAACAGGATCACCCCGCCGACCAGCGGATGGGCGAGACGGCGCCGGTCCTCGTCTGTCAGTTCGGTGCCGGCGACGTCGAGCATCAGGGGACCGAGCGTCATGTCTTCTCCAGAATTGCGTAAGCCAGCACGAGTTCGCCCTCGTCGGACAGCGACAGGTGGTGCGCGACGATGCCCTGCGCCGTCAGCCAGGCGACAAGCTCGGGTGCGCAGTCGAAATGCGGCCTGCCGTGCGCATTGCGCAGCACCGCAAGATTGCGCAGCGTCACCGGCGCACGCAGTCCCGTGCCCGCCGCCTTGGCGAACGCCTCCTTGGCCGCGAAGCACTTGGCGAGGAAGCGCGCCGGGTCGCGGCTCGCGTAATAGTCGGCATGCTCGGCCGGAGCGAGGAGGCGGTCGGCGTAGTGTTCGCCGAAGCGTGCGAGGCCGTCGCGCACACGCCGCGTGTCGACCAGATCGGTGCCGATGCCGTGAATCATGGCGTCACCCGGACGGCGAGTCCTGCCGCGCGGATCCTGTCCGCAAAGGCTTCCAGCCACGCGGCGGGCAGGGCCGAGAGGCGCGGGGCCTGGGGTTGCAGCGACGGCCGGGCGAGGCCGTACAGCAGTACCCCGCGTACCGGAATCCGCTCATGCACGATGCGTGCGACGGCGGCGAGGTAGGCCTCCTGCTCCGCCTCGGCGGGCGGCTCGCCATCGCGCGCGAACACGCAGGTTTGCAGCCAGGTCGGGCACAGGCGCGCGGCGAGGGCGAGCCGTGCGAACTGTTTTTCGGGGCTGATGCGCGTCTGGTTGATCATGCGCATGCCCGCCACGGTCGCGCTGTCGAACTTGAACCATATCTCGCCGTTCAACGCCGCCATCTGCCGCAGTCCCGCCTGTACGCGCGGACGATCGATCAGGCTGCCATTGGTGATGAGCACCACCTTGATGCGCCCGGCGAGATCGAAATCCGTCAGCACGCGGCCGATCCGTTCGATCACGTCGGGGAACGCCTTGGCGCTGGTCGGCTCGCCATTGCCCGACAGGGCGACGTCGTTGAGCCGTCGCGCGCCTTCCGGCACGCGCGTCTGCATGAAATCGCCGTGCAGGATGGCATCGAGCATCGCACGCAGTTCGGCTTCCAGGCGTTCCAGATCGATGTCCGGCGCCGTGCCGCGCGTGAGGTTGGGTACCTGGCAATAGACGCATGCCCAGTTGCATGCGTTGTTGGGGTTGAGATTCACCCCCACCGACACCCCGCCGGCACGGCGCGACACCACCGGATACACGTAGCGCATCCCCGCGTTGTCGCGGTCGTGGTCACGGGACGTGAGGGGGGCGGTGCGTGCCATGGCAGGGATTTTCGCACGGGGCGGTGCGGAAATTGGCGGAAGCGGTGTCCGCCAATCTGTAGTCCACTACAGTTTATTTTTGTTCAGCAAAGTCAACCGCAAAGCCATAAGGAAAGCGCAATTCAGCGATTTATAGTCCACTACAGTTCACCTTGATTTTTTGCAATCCATCGCCATAATGGTGGGTAGAGTGGTGGGTAGATGGTGGGTGGTTGACTATGGCGGAGGGTGGAAGATGCTTACTGAGCTGAAAATAAAACATGCCAAGCCTGGGTATTGGCTTGACGGTGACGGGCTATATCTCCAGGTGAGCCCCTCGGGTGCGAAGTCGTGGATCTACCGGTTCCAGATCAACGGCCGGCGCCGCGAGATGGGGCTGGGCTCGCTGGCCGACGTGAGCGCGAAGGATGCGCGGCGGCTGGCGGCCGGGGCGCGGGCCTTGGTACACAACAAGATCGACCCCTTGGAGAACCGCAAGCAGCAAGCCCAGGTGGCGGCCGAGCAAGCCGCCCGTGTTGCTGCGGGGGCCGTCACCTTCAAGGCGATGGCGCTGGAATACATCAAGGCCAACCGGGCCGGCTGGAAGAACAGCAAGCACGCCGCCCAGTGGGAGAACACGCTCGCCTCCTACGCTTACCCCGTGCTGGGGGATATTGCGGTCGGCGAGGTGGACACCGCCAGGGTGCTGGAAGTGCTCAACCCGATTTGGCTCACCAAGACCGAAACGGCCAAGCGGCTGCGCGGACGGATTGAGCTTGTGCTGTCCTACGCCAAGGTGAAGGGCTACCGCAGCGGCGAGAATCCCGCAGCTTGGCGTGGGCACCTCGACAACGTGCTGCCGCAGCCGGGCAAGATCGCGCCGCACAAGCATCACGCCGCCCTGCCATACGATCAGATGGGCGAGTTCATGGGCAAACTGCGCACCCATGAGGGGGTCAGTGTGCTGTGCCTGGAGTTCGTCATCCTCACCGCTTGCCGCAGTGGCGAGGCCCTGAAGGCGAAATGGTCCGAGATAGACGAGGAAAAGGGCGTGTGGGTCATCCCTGCGTCGAGGATGAAGGCTCGCAAGGAACACCGGATTCCTCTCTCGGATGCGGCGCTGGCGGTGCTCGAAGATGCCAAGAAGCTTTGCCAGGGTGAACACATTTTCCCCGGCGTGCGCAGCGGCAAGCCCATGTCAGATATGAGCCTCACCATGCTGCTGCGCCGGATGAGCCCAGGCATCACGGTCCACGGGTTCCGTTCTGCGTTCCGGGACTGGGCCGCAGAGGTCACGCACTACCCCGGCGAGATGGCCGAGATGGCGCTGGCGCACGTGGTTGGCAACAAGGTGGAGGCGGCATACCGGCGCGGCGACATGTTCGAGAAGCGGCGCCAGATGATGGCCGACTGGGCCGCGTGGTGCGAGCCGAAGGAAAACGTAGTGTCGATCAAAGGTAAAGCCGCCGCCTGACGGATTCAGGCAAAGCGGGCCGGAAGGGTGCAGCAACACCCGACCAGCCCTGACCACAAAACAACCTGTCTAGGAGATTGCATCATGGCTGCATCCAATTCTAGCCGCTCGCGTGGCGTCAAGATCGAACACCACTGGTGGGGCCACTGTGCCAGGGGAACGCGCGAGGCGCTGATTCAGCACGGCATCACCCGCGAGTGGCCTTTCCCCGGCGACCCCGGCGAGAAGAAAACCACATGCAAGACGATAGACCCGCTGGGGCGAGAAATCAGCATCCGTCGCGCGTCCAAGACGACGTTCAGCGTCTACCGTGATTTGAACGAGGAAGAAAAAGCAGCTCAGGAGCAAAGCGAGAAATGCGAAAAGGAACTCCGGCAGGCCAAAGAGCTCGTGGCGTCATGGCCTAGGACTACGCGTGAATACCGTGATCAAACCGGCCGCATGATTGGTTCTCTGCTGGATGGAATTGAGCGCGAGTTCAGTTCTGGAATGTCGGGTGGCTACAGATTGCACGATTCGGCGCTTAATAGGGTCTACGAACTTACCGCCGAGTTACGAGGCATGGTTGAAGCGGGTGGTGTCGTTATGGACCTGTCGCTGAGGGAGCAATGGACGCCTGACTGCATCGCAGAAGAAGTTTCCGCGTCTGGTGTGGCCTATGCCGACAACCCGATCCAATGCGGTGGCAATGTGGTCCCCTTCCGGAAGCCGTGCCAACTGGGACCGAAACTTTTGTGAGAGGTCATGACATGACCAGCAAAAAACAAACTCGGAAAGCCCCCGGCAAGCGCGGCCAGACGATCAGCGTAACCACCAGCGGCAAGCCGCCATTATCCGGGGCTGTAGCATTCGCGCGTTTGCTGGTCAGGGTCAGCACGACGAGCCGATGACGTTTCTCAGGTAGTCGAATCAGCCAGAAAGGCCCGCCCAGTGCGGGCTTTTTCTTTTGTGTCCTGGGGGGGGTGCGCGTACCTCAGAAAACGGCCAATAGTCTTAGGACTCCTTTGAATTTAACGGAGTGCAGAAGATGGTCAACATCATTCGCTTACCTGACGTGATGGCCCGCACGGGCCTTTCGCGGTCCTCAGTATTCCTGAAGGTCAAAACCGGCGACATGCCGCCGCCCATCAAGTTGGGCGTCCGCGCGACTGGCTGGGTTGCCGAGGAAATCGACGCCTGGATCAAGCAGCGCGTGGCGGCGAGCCGTCCGACCACCAGCACCAAAGGCTGAGTCATGCGGCCCGATGCAGGGGGGCGAGTGATGGAACTCCGCCCCTACCAGTCCGGCGCCGTGGAGCAGGCCCGAGAGAATGGACGCGCCGGCCTCCTGCGGCAAATCATCTACTCACCCACTGGCAGCGGCAAGACAGAGATCGCCATTGCGCTGATCCACTCCGCCAACAGTAAAGGCCGGCGTGTGGCGTTCGTCGCCAACCGGATCGGGCTTGTGGAGCAGGCTGCGCGCCGCTTGCGCCAGTCCGGCCTGAGTGTCGGCGTGCTGCAAGGTGACAACACCCACCGGCTTGATGCGCCTGTTCTGGTCTGCTCCATTCATACCGTGGCCAGGCGAGGCTTGCCCGTCGACATAGACGTGATCGTGATCGACGAGGCCCATGGTGTCGCCGGCTCCCGCCACTATCGCGAGCTGCTGTTCCGGTACAACGCCCTGCCAGTGATCGGGTTGAGTGCCACGCCGTTCGCCAAGGGGCTCGGCAAGCATTACGACGATCTGGGCGGTCCGCTGTTCGAGCGCATCGTGAAGGCCGCCAGCATCCGGGAACTCATCGACCTGGGCTTCCTGGTCGACTGCGACATCTACGCGCCATCTGAGCCTGATCTTTCAGGCGTCGCCCTGGTGCGCAATGCATTCGGTGAGCAGGACTACAACGAGCGCCAACTGGCGGCAGCCGTGGACAAGCCTTCCTTGGTGGGCGACATCGTGGCGCACTGGAAGCGGCTTGGCGGTGACCTGCCGACCGTCTGCTTTGCGACCAGCATTGCCCACAGCAAGCACATCGCCAGTGAGTTCAACGCCGCCGGCATTCCGGCTGAGCACATCGACTGCTACACAGACGAGGAAGAGCGCCGTGGCATTCTGGAGCGCGTCACCAGCGGACAGACTCGGGTGATCTCCAACGTGGGGATTTTGACCGAAGGGTGGGACATGCCGGCCTGCGGGGTAATGATCCTGGCGCGGCCGACTCGAAGCCTGACGCGGTGGATTCAAATGGCTGGCCGGGTGCTGCGCCCTTATCCGGGAAAATCCCGCGCCATCATCCTCGACCATTCCGGCAGCGCCGCGCATCTCGGCTATCCGACCGACGACCTGCCGCTTGAACTGGACGACGGCACGCCGAAGAAGGCGAGCGGCGCCAAGCAGAAGGATGAATCGAAACCGAAGAAGTGCCCGTCCTGCAGCTATGTTCGGCCGCCTAAGGTGCACGTTTGCCCGGCCTGTGGCTTCGAGCCTGAGAGGAAGTCCGAGGTCGAGGTCGAGGATGGCGAGCTTGTGAGGCTCGATCGCGGCAAGAAACCGACGCGGGACGAGAAGCAGGCGGCCTATTCCGCCTTGCTTTGGATGGCGCGCGAAAAGGGTCGAAAGCTTGGGTGGGCCGCACACATTTACCGCGACATCTTCGGGGTGTGGCCGAGGGGGCTTGATGACGCACCAGCACCGGCATCGGAAGCCCTTATCAGCTTTGTGAGATCCCGCGATATTCGCCATGCCAAGCGGAAGGAGGCTGCCAATGCTGCAGCCCGTCCGTGAGGTGGCACAAGGCCGCTGGCGCGGCATCCTGTCCAGTTTCGGCCTGACCGACAAGCATCTCTCCGGCAAACACACGGCCTGCCCGATGTGCGGCGGGAAAGATCGGTTCCGCTTCGACGATCAGGAGGGGCGCGGGACGTTCTATTGCTCGCATTGCAAGGCTGGTGATGGTGTGGCGCTGGTGATGGCACTCAAGGGCTGGGACTTCAAGACGGCGGCCCAGGAGATCGAGGCTATCGCCGGAGTGGTGCAGCCGGCGCCGGTCGCGAAGCTTCCCGACGAGGCGCAAAAGCTGGATGCGCTGCGCCGAGTGTGGAGCGAGTGCAGGCCCCTGGCCATAAGCGACGAGGTGATGCGCTATCTGGCAGGGCGTGGGCTCGATCTGGCAAGCCCACCGGACAACCTGAGATTGCATCCGGCCCTTCCGTATCACGACGGCGAGAAGTTCGTCGGCAAGTTCCCGGCGATGGTTGCGCGCGTCCTGGCACCGGACGGAACGGGCGTGACGCTCCATCGGACCTATCTCAAGGATGGGAACAAGGCGCCGGTCGAGTGTCCGAAGAAATTGATGCCCGGCAGGCCCGTCACAGGGGCCGCCATTCGACTTTCGGCAGTCGGTGAAGGGATAGGCATAGCCGAGGGAATTGAAACGGCCCTGGCGGCTTCCATTCGGTTCGGCATTCCAGTCTGGTCATGCGTCACGGCGCACGGCATCGAAACCTTCGAGCCGCCTGCGGGTGTGAAGCGCATCACGATCTTCGCGGACAACGACGCCAGCTTCACGGGGCAGCGGGCCGCCTATGTCGCCGCGTTCAGATTGGTGCAGCAGGGCTTTGACGTTGAGGTGAACGTACCGCCGGTGGTGGGCGACTGGCTCGACGTTCTCCAGGGTGCGCGTACCCACCGACCACAAGCCGACACTGAGCGCATGAGATCACACAGGGGGCAACAATGAAGCTCATCAGCTACGAGGCGGTGCAACAAAAGCTCGGCGGTGATGACGGGCCGAGTCGGCGGACGATTGAGCGCATGGTCGACCGTGGCGAGTTCGTCCAGCCGGTTCAGGTCGCGCCCAGGCGGTTGATGTTCGTCGAGGATGAGGTCGACCACTGGATCAGGCAGCGGCAGCGCAAGGGGGCGGCATGACGGTCGACGTTCTCGCACAATCGCCACCGATGGCGGCCGCCCAAAAAGAAACGCCCCACGAAGGGCGGGGCGCACAAGGTAAAACACTCTATGGGCATGGTAGCACACAGAAAAATCAAAGCCGCATGACGGCTGACCCGTTTGGCGAGATGGCACCGTCGCCAAAGTTCAAACTGCTGACCGACGACGACCTGGAGGCCATGCCGCCCGTTCCGTGGCTGGTGCGTGGCGTCCTGCCGGCTACCGGCATCGCTGCGATCTTTGGTCCGAGTGGTAGCGGCAAGAGCTTCCTCACGCTCGATCTGCTTGCAGCGGTTGCGGGTGGTGATGAATGGTTCGGCTGCCGGGTGAAGGATGCGCCTGTGCTGTACGTCGGGCTGGAGGGGGAAGCCGGAATCGCGCAACGGGTGAAGGCCCGCCGCATCAAGCACGGCCCTTGTCGTGGCTTGCGCTACATGCTGACGCCGATGGACATACGGAGTCCGATGGATCGCGCTGCTTTGATCGAAGCGGTGAGGGCGGCCGGGTGGGCCGATGGTGTTCTGTGTATCGACACTCTCAACCGCGCCGCGCCTGGCATGGATGAAAACAGCTCGCAGGACATGGGGGAAGTCATCGGCGCCGCCAAGGCCATACAAGCCGAGTTGGGTGGGCTGGTCCTGCTTGTCCACCACACTGGCAAGGACTCGAACAAAGGGCTGCGTGGGCACTCAAGCTTGATTGCTGCCCTGGATTGCGCCATCGAGGTGAGCCGCGAGGAAGATCGGCGCTCGTGGCGCGTGTTCAAGTCCAAGGATGGGGCGGACGGCAAGGCGCATCCGTTCACCTTGCGGGTTGTTGATCTTGGTATCGATGAGGATGGCGAGCCCGTTACATCGTGTGTGGTGCAAGCCGAGCAAGGCCCGAGCGAGAGCGTTCGGCGGGCACTGCCGCCCAAGTCCGGAAACCAGCGCGTCGTTTGGGATGCCTTGGGTGAACTGTTCAAGTCTGCCGGGACACTCGCGCCCCAAGATGCCCCCAAAGGCGTCCCAAACGGGCGTCCGTGCCTTCGCCTGGAAGACGCGATCAAGGCGGTGCGTGGCAGGCTCGTGTGTGATCCGAAGCGGCAGACCGAGCGAACACAGTCAGCAATCACCGGGCTTATTTCACGCGGGAATCTGGCGCATCGGGAGGGCTGGATATGGTGCGTCTGACTTTCCCGTTTTTTCCCGAAGTGGTGGGTAGACCCGAACTCATACGCCAGGGGAAACTCAGGACGAAAAAGTGGGCATTCCCGAAATCAATAAATGCCCCGAAGGCCAATAACGGCAAGGCTTACAGGCGTTTCCCGCGATTCCCGAAATGTCCCGAAACGGGAACCCCGGACTTTCCCGCGATTCCCGCAGCAGCTATAGGAGCTGCGGGAACGATAACGGGACGGGAAAACGGGATGGACAGAGACTGGTGCGAATTGGTGCGAAACACCTATCCGCACTGGATGCTGATGGAGTCCCTAGCCATGAGAGATGGTGGTGGAACTGAGCACCCGCACTCAATCCTGGCTGGGCAAAGCGGGCGAGGGCAGCAACGCATAGCTGAGCGCGATTCGACGGGCTCGGGCCGCACTGAGGCCATCGGCAACCACGCCAGCAGACGAGTATGGCGGAACCATTATCCGCTTGTAGTCCTTTGCTGGTGCGGTATTGCGGATACTTTGTCGCCAATACCCACCGCTCTACCCGCCACCGACCGCAAGAAACAGGCGATTGGATGACCCCCGAGCAAGCGACCATCGCCGCCGGCATTCTGTCCATGCACCTGCCGAGCGACCCCGGACGCATGGCCGACGTGCTGGAGGTGATCGAGGAACTGCGCGCACTGTCGGCGAAGCCCTGCGCCTGGCGCTACGAGGCCGGCACGCTGCGCGTCACGAACACGGAGGGCTACACCCGCACCCTGGCAAGGGTGCCGGGCATTGCTTGTGAAGCCGGCCGCGCATTGGCTTCGCCTGGGGAGTGGGTTGTCGCATCGACTGAACTTAGCCGCGACGCGCTCAAGGATCAGCGTAGGCGGCTCGCCAAGCGCCTTGCCGACATGAACCTGCACACACTGGCCGAGGCCGTTCGGTCGATTCGCCTCAGAGCTGAAGGGGCGACCGTCCGCTGCTGCTATGACCCGCTCGGGCTGCCGGTGCGCATCGAATGAAGGTTATCCCTCCCGCATCCCTCCCTTTGGCCCACAAATGCAGCATGGACAGCCACCATGGCAGCAACTCAACACAGGAGCCGACCATGGCAAGCATCACGGAAAAGATTGAAGGCCTGCAGAAGCAGGAGGAAGCCAACCGCAAGGCCTTGGAGCTGCTGCGCCAGGAACTCGACGACGCAGCGGACAGCGGCAACGCCGAGGAAGTCGCGGTGATCCAAAGCGAGATCGGCGTGCGCGAGGCGATGGCAGCCTCCAACGAGCGCCGCCTGGCGAAACTGCAGGGAGAACTGAGCGACGAGGGCCGCGCCCAGCAGAAGGCTTCCAACCTGGGCCGGGTCAAGCGCGTGGTGGCCGAACTCGACGCCGCTGCAGCGCTCGCTGGCAAGGTCGACAAAGCGCTGGCGCAGTTGGTCTCAGTGCTTGAGGAAATGCACAAGCATGGCGATGCCGCCCGCGTAGATGCAGGCGAACTGCTGCGCCAGATTCCGACGCGCCAGCGTGACCGCTACTCTGCGATTGTCCAGGGTGTTGCCCTGCGAGATTCACTGCTTGGCAGCTTGCTTGAGGGCGAGATGCTGCGCCTGGGCGTTTTCAGCAAGCTCGCGCCTAGCCCGTCCGTGCATCTCCAGCGCCATGACCTTGGTGCTGTGGGTGACGCCTTCGCCGCGCGCTCGAAGAAGCTGCAGGCCGCAGTCGCCAGTTTGGCCGAGCAGGTCAACCAGGAGCTTTGACCATGTTCATGAGCGACTGGGAACGATTCTGCAAAGGGGGTGCGCCATCGGGCGTGCTGCCACTTGCCATCGGCACAGCGATCATCGGCGACCATCTCGACATGAAGTACAACATGCCCGGCCCGGTGCACACCGCTGGCTGGCTGGTCATCACGGCGTATTCGGCCATCACGGCAGCAGGCAATGGCACGCTGACCTTCGCCTTGGTATCCGATGCGCAAATCCCCATCGCCACCGATGGCTCGGCAACCGAGCACATCGAGTGCGACCCTGTGGCGACGAGTACGACGCCCATTCCAGCAGGCACCATGCTGGCCTGCGTGCGCATCCCCGACGGTGAATACGAGCGTTATGCCGGCCTGATGCTGACCACTGCCGGCGCTGCACTCACCGAGGGCGAGGCGAACGCCTTCCTGACCGACGAACCGAGTTACTGGCGGGCTTTGCCTGCCGCGAATGGGGGCTGACCATGCTTGACGACGCAACGATGGCGGAACGCCTCTACGGCACGCCCAAACCCACAACCCCGCAGGCGCCCGTAGACGAGGCCACGGCAATGGCCGAACGACTCTACCCGTCAACACCAAAGCCTGAAGCGAAGCCTGCCGAACCTGTCAGCGACCCCGCCGCGCGCCTGTTTGGTGGCCCTGACACGGAGCCGGCGCAGGACGCACCGCCCCGCCCGCACACCGACGAAGAGATGCAGGCGATCCTTTACCCCGAACCGGAGAAGTCCGCCCCGCTGGCCGAGGTCCCGCCAGAGGTGCAGGAACTGCGCGACCTTCCTGAGCGCCGCATGTTCGATGCACAGTCCATGCTGCGCGATGTGGTGCAGGAACTGACCGACGAGCAATGCGAAGCGGAAGGCATCGACCCTTCTGACGCGCGCCAGGCCGCAGTCGAGTTGCGGGAAATGGCGGCCGACCTCGACCTCGGCGTGCTGGACGTGCGTACCCTGCGCACCAGAGTTGAGACGCTGCGCAGCACGCCGGTGGAGACCATCACCCAGCGCGAGGCTGCCGTCGACGCGCTCAATCGCGAATTCGGCAGCGGAGCCAAGCAAGCCCTGCGCGACGCCCGGGCGCTGGTGGCACGTGATGCCCGCGTAGCGCGAGCTATCGAAGCAATGGGCCTGGGTGACGACGCCGAGACCATCGTGATGCTGGCCAAGAAGGCACGCAGCCAGCGTGTTGCCGGAAAGCTGAAGAATGGCAAACGCTAATCAAGACCTCAGCCTCACCATCGCCCATGTCGTTGGCCAGGGCGTCGTTGCCATCTCCGCAGGCTGCGAGATCCACTTGGCGGTCAACCCTCACCCCGGCGGGAAGTCCTTCGACGGCGGTTGCTGGGTTCGCCATCCATCTGGCGATCTACCCGATTCGCTGCGGCGCTCGATTGCCGTGGCCGGGGAGTTGGCCTCGCTGGCGTTCGAGCGTGGCGCCCCGGAAGAAATCGAACCGCTGGAGGCATTCGACAAGCTGCAATCCGGCGAGCTTGGGCTGTCGGCATCCGACGCCCAGATGGCAGAGGGCTTCACCCTGGCGGACGTGGCCTTCGTTCTCGATGTGCTGTGCGATCGCTGGCCGATCATCACCGACGAAGTGGTGCGCATGTCGCCCGTGATTCTGAACAACACTCACCGAATCCACTGAAGGAGGAACACCCATGTCCATGTACGCAAATCTCTCTCTCGGGTTGCAAGCGGCCGGTGCCGTATCTGGAGCCATCGGCGGTTTTTATAGCGCAAAAATGACCAAGAACCAGCTTGCCTTTGAGGCGAGCATGTCGCGCATCAACGCCCGCATCGCTGAGTTGGGTTATCGCGGCGCGATGGAGCGCGGCCAGAAGGAAGTCGCCAGCCTCACCATGCAGGCCGGGCAGCTCAAGGCGCGTCAACGTGCTTCGATGGCCGCCAACGGCATCGACCTTGGCGAAGGCAATGCAGCAGAACTGCAGGCAAGCACGGAAATCCTCAAAGAGACAGACCGCATGACGCTTGAGTCGAATGCGGTTCGGAGTGCCTGGGGATACAGAACCCAAGGAGCGAACTATCAGAGCGAGGCGCTTATGAAGTACGGGTCTGCTGCCGGTATCAGTCCATTCGCTTCGGGCGCGTCTTCTCTACTCACTTCTGCCGGCCAAGTCGCAAGCAGTTGGTACCAGATGAACGAGGCATCGAAGAAGTCTTAACTGTGGAATGCCGCTCCGATGATGCTGCAACGGAAGAGGAAATCGCCGCGGCTCTCTCCGAGGAGGAAGGCCGCACGGTGACGGTTCAGGAGGTGCGGCGCATCGAGCACCAAGCGATGCGGAAACTACGCCTGGCTTTGCAGGTGCGCGGGCACACGTCGGCCAATCTGCTACCGGAGGACTAGGAATGCTCACGAAAATCGAGATTTTGTTTCAAAACGCCATCGGCAAGCTTGTCGGCGCGTCGCACGGGATGGCGCGGCATGACGATGATGTGGTCGCCAAAGCACGCGAGATGTACGCGGCTGGTGTGGGGTATCGCTCCATCGGCAAGGCGCTTGGCGTCCATCGCTCAACCGTGCAGTCATGGGTCGGGAAGAGTGGCAACAAGCGCCGGAACGTGGAGCCTGTTCGCATCAGGGTTGTGAGCCGAACGGAGAAGCTGGCGCCATGACGGAGAAAACGCAGGTCAAACGGGCGGAGGGCGGAAAGCTGCTCCCCGGGCATGGCCTGAAATCGCCGGGGCGCCCGCGCGGCAAAAGCCCGTCGGAGCAGGTACGGGATCTCATCGAGCCGCACAAGGCAGAGATCATCGCCAAGGCTGTCCAGCTCGCCAAGATGGGTGACCCGACCAGCATCAAGGTGTGTCTGGAGCGACTGGCTCCAGCGCCTCGCCCGGAAGCCGAGAAAGTGGTGGTGCCTGGCTTGAAGGAGGCCGAGACGCTGCAGGACAAGGCGACCGCGATCCTTGCGGCGGTGGCTGACGGAGAAATCAGCGCCGAGGCTGGCGACAAGCTGCTGCGGATGTTGGACACCTATGCCAAGGCGGTGGTGGTCGACGAGCACGAGCGCCGGCTGCGCACTCTTGAAGGCAAGCCGGCACTGGAAGGCTCCGCCGCACTATTGAGCAACGACACCGAGGATGAACCGGAATGACGGCCATCAACATTTCCCGCCGGCTGGAGAAGATTGAAGCCGCGCAGTCCGCAGCCCACGACATTCGCGCTGAAATCCTCGCAGCCAGGCGCACCCCGCCCAAGCCGTCTCACACCAGGGAGGAATTGCAGGCGCTTGCCGGGACGCCCGGCGACGTTGGGCGCATCGCCCGTGGGTGGCTGAGAATTGGGTTCGTTGCTGAGCGCTCAACCCGCCGGAAGATCGAGCCCGCCACCGTCCTGCAGCGCATGGCTGGGTACTTCTACGACAAGCCGCTGGCCTTTGTGCTGTTTGCCTACGAGTGGGATCGTGACCGCTCGCTGCAGGTGGTGAAGCTGCCGCAGGAATATCGAGAGACCTACGACACCGAGCACGGCCCCGATGCCTGGGCCTGCGAGCTGCTGGAGGAAATTGGCAGCCAGGTGACGGAACGAGCATTCGACGGGCGTACCGCAGTCGATGCCATCCGAAACGCGATCAGCAGCGGCCACGGCATCGGCAAGAGTGCGATCACCGCATGGCTGGTCAACTGGATCATGAGCACGCGCCCCAATGCGCGCGGCGTGGTGACGGCGAACACGGCGCCACAGCTTGAGTCCAAGACCTGGGCGGAAATCGGCAAGTGGACGAAGCGCTGCATCTTTGGCGAGTGGTTCGATGTGACGGCCGGCAAGGGCGCGATGCGCATGACGATGGCCGAGTATCCAGAGTCCTGGCGCTGCGATGCGCAGACGTGCCGGGAGGAAAACAGCGAATCCTTCGCCGGCCTGCACGCCGCCGATTCGACGCCGTTCTACATCTTCGACGAGGCGAGCGCGATCCCGGCCAAGATTTGGGAAGTGGCCGAGGGCGGCATGACGGACGGTGCGCCGATGTGGTTCGCATTCGGCAACCCTACCCGGACCGGAACCAAGTTCTTCGAGTGCTTCAACGGCCAGCGGCACCGCTGGAACATCCGGCAGATCGACAGCCGCACGTGCCAGATCACCAACAAGAATCAGATCGACGAGTGGGTGGCCGACTACGGCATCGGCTCGGACTTCGTGAAGGTTCGTGTCCTGGGCGAGTTCCCGAGCGCATCCAGCCTGCAGTTCATCTCGCGCGATGTGGTCAATGACGCCCAAGTGCGGGAAGTGTCCGCAGAGCGCCACGAGGCTTTCGTCGTAGGTGTTGACCCAGCACGCTTCGGCGACGACAGCAGCGTGATATGGACCCGCTGCGGGCGTGACGCGCGTTCGTGGGCTCCCATCCGTCTGAAGGGCGCGGACACCATGACCCTGGCCGCGCGAGTGGTCGAGCACGTCAACACGCTGCGACTGGCCGGCAATCGCGTCATCGTCAACGTCGACGGCGGCGGTGTGGGCGGCGGGGTGATCGACCGGCTGCGCTCCATCGGCTTTGATGTGAACGAAGTGCAGTTCGGCGGCCGGGCAATGGACCCGCGCAAGTGGGCGAACCGGCGCGCGGAGATTTGGGGATTAATGCGTGAATGGCTGGCTGGTGGGGCGATCCCCCGCGACGAAATGCTCGCCACTGACCTGACCGGCGTCGAGTATGGCTACAACGCCGCCGACGCCATCCTGCTAGAGAAGAAGGAAAGCATGAAGGCGCGCGGCCTGGCCTCACCCGACTCGGCCGACGCGCTGGCGATCACCTTCGCCGTGCCGGTACCGGTGGGGAGCCTTGACGATATTGGCCCCGCCGTCATGCACAAGGCGCAGGAATACGACCCTTATGCAAGCATGAACCGAGGGCACGAGCCGCTGGTGCTGGGTGCGCGGTGAGGCGGGGTTTCACCTGGCTTTGAGATGGTTCCGGCGGCCTGCCGCGAAGGCAACGAGCCCAAGGCCCGCCAGCATCATGGCGTAGGTCTCGGGTTCCGGAATTGCGGCCACGTCGCCATCGCGAACGGCCCAAGCGTAAAGGTATGCGTCGCTCGATGCGCCATTCTTGCTCTGTATGCCGTTGTCCATATCAAAAGCCCAGACCGTAAGCGACGGATAGGTGCTTGCCACGGTGCTCGACCAATGGCCGGCGTCAAATGGGTTCTGGATATTCTGGAAAAGCAGGTAGTTGTCGTTGTGAGTCGTGGCTAGATCTACGTGGGCCACACCGCCGAGGTCGATGTAATACAGGTGCCCCATTTCACTGTCGACGCAGCCTGAGTAGTTGAAGCAGAAATCGCTTACCGGGAGCCGCCAGTCGTCGTAAGTGGTGTTGCGAACTGCGTCGTAAACGCTGAGGCCTGCAACCCAAGCCATGGCATCCTGCCAGGTCATCAGGCCGCCCGCATCATGCCCGCTGGTCTTGGCGTAATTCGCATCCTGCAGCCAGGTGACATCGAGAGCATCGTCGTAGATGAAACCGCCGCCGCGATCATGCAGGGCTGCTTGCACTGCTCCGGGTAGAGCAGATGCCAGTATGAGTGCAGCCGTGAGCGTGTTGCGTGCCTTCATGCCTCTCCCTTTCCGAAAAAGCGCTACATGAGTGGCACGTTCCCTAGCACCCTCGAAGTGGTGGGTGTTGTGGTGGGTAATGCCTGCATTACACTTTCAAATTATTGTTTTTATTGATGTTCTGGCGGAAGCGGTGAGATTCGAACTCACGGAGGGGTATCAGCCCTCGGTGCTTTTCAAGAGCACTGCCTTAAACCACTCGGCCACGCTTCCAACGACCTGAACGATGCAGGCGACGGGTTTTGGGTTCCGGCGACCGCATTGTGGCCCGATCCGCTGCACGCGGCGAAACCGGTCTCCCGGTCCGATTGCCGTTTCTGCGTCTCAGGCCCCGGCATTGTACCGGCTCGGCGCGCCCCGGGCGACGCCTTGACCGCCTGTCGGTGCGTCGACAGGCGCTGTCGAGTTTTCGTGGAAATGTGTGTGGAACAGGGTGCGGCGTCCGAACGAATCCTTGGCGAAACATGTGCTTGCCACAGGGCCGCAAGCCCCGCCAACTGGCATGGATACTGCTGAGCCGGGTATGTCATCTCCCGGTACCGGACCATGAACGAATTTTTCGGAATGCTGAGCACGATCGCCCGTCGCCGCAAGGCCGGAGCGGGTTCGCCCTTCGCCTCGCTCAAGGCGACGGAGCGATGGTTGCAGCACCTGCCGGCGGATTCGGACTACGACGCGCATCATGCACTCGTCGAAGGGCTGGAGCGTTTCAACGCGGAACGTGGCACGGCGACGCTGGCGCGCATGAAAATGTTGCAGAGGCTGGAGGCCACCGGTCTTGTGCTGCAACAGCGCATCGTCGAGCAGTACGTGCGCAATCAGGCGACCTTCCGTCTCGCCCGCCAGGCACTGTGGCGCGAATCCTGGATGTTCTGGTCGCTGTTGGCGGAGGCCTGGCTGGATTTTCTCAAGCAAGCCTACCGCAATGCGGAAAGCGTCGAACTGAAGCCCCAGGTGGCCGAAATCGCGGCGCGTGCGCTGCGCTATGCCGGTCTGGTGATGCGCTGGGACTACCACCAGGCGCGCGAACCCGCGCCCTCGGCCTGGCGGCGCGTGAACAAGATTTTCCGTCTGGTCGAGCGCGACGGATTCGACCGCGCGCCGGCGACGATCGGCGACGAAAGCACGCACTGCGCACGCGAGTATGCGCTGGTCGTGCTCATGGGGCTGGTCCATCCGGTCGGCTTCCGTGCGCATGAGGTCGAACTGATCGCGCGCATGCTCGCCGATTACGAACCCCTGCCGCTGCCCGCGGCGGTGCCGACCCGCGACGTCGACAGCCATGTCGTCGATCTGTCGCTTGCCGAGGGCGCGAGCAAGCTTGACGGGGAGTGGGTACGTGGCCGCCGCCTGCGCTATTTCGCGCTCGACGATCTGGTCGCGCACCTGAAATCCGCCGATGCCGGCGGGGCGGCGGGCGTGGACGAGGCATTGACCCGCCAGGTGGCGAGCCTGATCGAACGCGGCGGCATCCGGCGCAACCGTCAGCGCACACATCGTTTCGGCCAGGTATGGGTGGCGGCGGGTGTCGACAATGTGATGTCGACGCTGGCGGCTTCGGGCTCGGCTCCGAATCGCGCGGGACTCGAACCGTGGATGCTGCGCGACGAAAGCACGGAAGGCATGGGTTTCATGCTGCCGGAGCGGCACACCTTGCCGCACGGCCGCCTGCTCGCGGTGAGCTGGGATCCGGCCGAGGCGGTGTGGCAACTGCTGGTGGTACGCTGGACGCGCGAGGAGGGCGGCCAGAATCTGCTCGGTGCGCAGCGCCTGTCGCGCCATCCGAAGCGGGTGGAAGTGCTGTTCGACCGGCAGGCCGATGGCCAGGGCGAGACGCGTACCTGGGCGCTGTTCATGCCGCTGGCGGAGCAGGAGCAGGGACTTTGCAACCTGCTGTTGCCGAAGGCGCACTACCGCTTTGGCGCCCATCTCACCCTGCGCGACGGTGATGTGATTTATCGCCTGCGGCTGGGCGAAGTGCAGGAAGCCCACGAAGGCTGGCTGCGCGTAGGCATGGACGTGCTGGGGCGGGAGCAGTTCGCCGCTGCGGCCTGAAAGCATCGTTGTCCTGGCTCATGAGAAGCATGTCGATCGCAGGTAGGTCGGGTTTCAACCCGACACAACGGACCGACAACGGCTGTCGGGCTGAAGCCCGACCTACGGTCCATTGGCAAGGTCCGGGTACAAGGGCGGCATGAATGACCGCGGCGCGTCTCAGCGCGTGCGGATGTCGCCGAAATGAAAGGCGAAGCGGTCGTTGCGACGGTCGGCGAAATATTGTTCCAGCGTCGAGCGCACGGTGCGGAAGGCGATACGGTCCCAGGGGATTTCCGCCTCGGTGAACAGCCGGGCCTCGAGTGACTCGATGCCCGGCTGGAAATCGAGATCGAGCAGGCGCGCGCGGAAGATGAAATACACCTGGTTGACGTGCGGCAGGTTGTACAGCGTGTACAGGCTGCCGATCTCGATGCGTGCACCGGCTTCTTCCCACGTCTCGCGCGCCGCGCCCTCGGCGGTGGTTTCGCCGTTTTCCATGAAGCCCGCTGGCAGCGTCCACATCCCATGCTTCGGCTCGATGGCGCGGCGGCACAGCAGTACCCTGTCCTCCCATTCCGGGATGCAGCCCACCACCATCTTCGGGTTCTGGTAATGGACGGTGCCGCAGTTCGGGCACACATAGCGTGGCAGGCTGTCGCCGTCGGGCACGCGCAGAACCACGGGCGCGCCGCATTCACTACAGTAATTCATGCCGAATCCAGTTCATTGACGTAAAACTCGCGCAGCGAGCCTTGTCCTGACGCCGCACCGTAGCAAAATCCCCCCATTCCGGGCAAGGGCGAAACTGGAATGCGCGTGCGCGAGCGTTTATTATCCCAAAATACATATCGCCGTGCCTCAAAGCCCATGCGTCCTTCCCACATTGAAACCATCCTCGATCGCGAGTTCGCAAGCACCGCCGGCGGTCACCACACCCCGGTGATGCTGTGGGGACCGCCCGGGGTGGGCAAGTCACAGATCGTCGCCAAGATCGCCCGGCAGCACGGCGTGCCGCTCATCGACATCCGCCTCTCCCAGATGGAACCGACCGACCTGCGTGGCATTCCGTTCCGCAGCGGGCAACTCGTCGAGTGGTCGATCCCCGCCGTGCTGCCGGACGCGGCACGCCATGGCCCCTCGGGCATCCTGTTCCTCGACGAGCTCACCTCGGCGCCACCCACGGTGTCGGCCGCGGCCTACCAGCTCATCCTCGACCGTCGCCTGGGCGAATACCGCATACCGGACGGCTGGGTCATCTTCGCCGCCGGCAACCGCCAGGGCGACCGCGGCGTCACCTACGCCATGCCGGCGCCGCTCGCCAACCGGTTCACCCACTACGAGGTCGAGGTGTTTCTCGACGACTGGGTGCGCTGGGCCTACACCGAGAACATCGATGCGCGCGTGATCGCCTTCCTGCGCTTCCGCCCCGACCTCCTGTTCAGCTTCGATCCCGCGCACACGCCGATTGCCTTCCCCAGCCCGCGCTCGTGGGAGTTCGCCCACCGCGCCCTGCAGAAGTTCGACGCCACCGCGCTGCTCGCCGATGCGCTGATCGCCTGTGTCGGCCAGTCCGCCGGCCTGGAACTGAAAACCTTCGTCGACAACATGGCGCAGATGCCGGACATCGACGCCATCATCGCCGGCGAAGCGGCGGAAGTGCCGGCCGGCATCGACCTGCAGTACGGCGTCGCTGCCGCGCTGGTGCGCAAGGCGTTGCTCGCCGCCGAGCGTGGCGACGCGGCCACGGTGTACGGCAACATTCTCAAGTATGCACAACGTTTCCCACAGCGCGAGATGGGTGTGATGCTGGTGTCCGATCTGCATCGTGCGGTCGGGCGGCCGCTGTTCACCGTGCCGGCGTTCGCCGAATGGGCCAACAGCATCACCGATCTGGTCCTCTACGAACACTGATGGCTGACCAGCCCGGCCCCGCGCTCGAACCCATCCTCACCAAGCTCGCCGCGGCGCGCACGCGGCTCATCATGGAGCGCCCCTTCCTCGGCGCGCTGGTCATGCATCTGCCGCTGACGCCGGGCGGCGACTGGTGCACCACCACCGGGACGGACGCCAAGGCGTTCTACTTCAACCCGAAATTCATCGACAACCTCAGCCTTGCGCAGACCCAGTTCGTGCTGGCGCACGAGGCCATGCACTGTGCGATGGGCCATCCGCACCGACGCCAGTACCGTTCCCGGCACCGCTGGGACGTCGCCTGCGACCATGCGGTGAACCTCATCCTCATCGAGGAGGGGATGAAACCGCCCTTGCACGGCATCCTCGCCGACCAGAACTACATGACGCTGTCGGCCGAGGAGATCTATCCCCTCATCCCCGAGGACACCACCGAGGAATCCTTCGACCAGCACCTGTTCGACAGCGACAACCAGGCAAGCGGCAGTCCGGATCAGGGCGAGCGCCAGGACAAGCCCGATACCGGTGACTCCGGCGGGCAGGCCGGGGAAGGCCAGGGCGAGGGCGAGCCGCAGCAGGGCAGCGGCGGCGAGGCCTCGGCGCAACCGGAGCCCCTGTCGCAAAGCGAACGCGAAAAACTCGCCGAGCAATGGAAGAACCGGCTGGCTGCGGCCGCCCAGGCCGCGCGCCAGGCCGGCAAGCTGTCGCAGTCGATGCTGCGCCTGGTCGACGGCCTGCTCGCCCCCAGTCTGCCCTGGCGCGCGCTGCTGGCGCGCTTCTTTGCCATCAACCAGCGCGACGACTACTCGTGGCGGCGGCCGTCGCGGCGCGAGGGCGAAGCGCTGCTGCCGCGCCTGTCGAGCGAAGGCATCGACGTGATCGCCGCGATCGACACCAGCGGCTCCATCACCGACGAGGAGTTGCGCGCATTCGCCGGCGAGCTCGATGCCTTGAAGGGCCTGGTGCGTGCGCGCATCACCCTGCTTGCCTGTGACACATGCATCGACGAAGCCGGTCCGTGGGAATTCGAACCCTGGGACACCCTGCAACTGCCCGAAGGCATCGAAGGCGGCGGCGGCACCGATTTCCATCCGGTGTTCGACTGGGTGGAGCGGGCGGGCCGCAGCCCGAATCTGCTGGTGTATTTCACCGATGCCGAGGGCGACTTCCCCAAGGTGCCGCCCGCCTATCCCGTCGTCTGGCTGGTCAAGGGCAAGGCCCCCGTGCCTTGGGGCGAGCGGGTGCAGCTCAATTGAACACGGAGGCAGATGCCGGCTGCGTGCGCGGCTTTCTGTTCGAGGCGCTCGACATCCGTGGCGCGTGGGTGCAACTGGGGTCCGCCTGGCGCGACATGGCCGCGCGACGCGACACCCCGCAACCGGCGCTCGAACTGCTGGGCCAGCTCGCCGGCGTCACCACGCTCATCGCCGCCAACCTCAAGCAACCCGGCCGCCTCACCTTCCAGTTGCGTGGCGACGGCGCCATTCCGCTGCTGGTCATGGATTGCGACGAACAATTGCGCCTGCGCGGCATGGCGCGTGCCGCGCCCGACGTCGTCGCCGGCACGCTCGCGCAACTGCTCGGCGAGGGTGCGCTGACGCTCACCCTCGACGTCGCCGACATGCGCCAGCCCTATCAGAGCCACGTGCCGCTGCAGGGCGACACCCTCGCCGCCGCGTTCGAACACTATCTCGCCCAATCCGAGCAGTTGCCCACCCGCCTGTGGCTCGCCGCCGACCGCGACAGCGCGGCCGGTCTTTTTCTGCAGGCGCTTCCCGGTGCGGCGGCGCGTGATCCCGACGGCTGGAATCGCGTGCAGCAGCTCGCGGCCACCGTGCGCCCCGGCGAACTGCTCGGATTGGGCGCCATCGCCCTGATCGGCCGGCTGTTTCCCGAAGAGGACGTGCGTGTGTTCGACCCGCGCCCGGTGACCTATCATTGTCCCTACGACCCGGCGAAAATCCACGCCATGCTGCGTGGCGTCGGACGCGCCGAATGCGACGCCATCCTCGCCGAGCACGGCGAAATCCGCGTGCATGACGACATCTGCAACCACGAATACGTGCTCGACGCGGTGGCGGTTGCCGCGCTGTTTGAGTGAAAGGAGCCGCGATGCGTACCCTTTGCATGCTTCTGGGGCTGTTCGCCCTGCCGATGGCGACCCTCGCCGACGAGGGGCGCTACCAGGCGCTTCCCCTCGCCGGTGCAGCGGGAGGGCAGGGTGGCGGCCGCGCCTTCATCCTCGATACCCGCGAAGGTCATGTGTGGATCTGGAGCGAAAACGAGCCCGTCGTCGCGCCCGACGGCAGCCGCCGCTACGGCGCCGGCTTCATCTACCAGGGCCGCTTGCGCCCCGGTACGCGGGCGGGGGAATGGGTGGGTGGGCCGGGAGCGGCAGGCGGGGAGCGGTAAGCGGTAAGCGGTAAGCGGGGAGCGGGGAGCGGGGAGCGGGGAGCGGGGAGCGGGGAGCGGGGAGCGGGGAGCGGGGAGCGGGGGTGCGCTCGGGCCCCTTCAGGGGTTGGGGAGAGGGTGAACGTCCCCGGCCGAACCCGCGCCGCGCCGGCTCGATGCGCAATGCACCGCGACAGGATTTGTTCTTGGCGTTCCTTCGCGCCCTTCGCGGATAAAATGAACGGACAAGGCGCGTGCCACACGAGCACACACTAAAGCCGGCGCCCGTTTGCGCCGATAGGGGCACATTCAGGAGATCCGCCCGCCATGCCAGCCGAACCCGTCGCGTCGACGCCCCCCCCACGCCAGAAGATCCGTCTTGGCGACCTGCTGGTCGAGCAGAAGGTCATTTCGGCCGCCGATCTGGAGGTGGCGCTCGCGGCGCAGAAGAAAAGCGGGCGGCGGCTCGGGCGCATCATCGTCGAGACCGGCCTGGCCGGCGAGAACGACATCGCGCAGGCGCTGGCGCGCCAGCTTGCGCTGCCCTTCGTCGATCTGCGGCGCTTCAATCCGGAAACGGGCATCATCCAGCGCCTGTCGGAAACACAGGCGCGGCGCTTCCGCGCGATTCCATTGGCGCGGCGCGATGGCGACGTGCTCGTCGGCATGGCCGATCCGACCGATCTTGCCGCGTATGACGAAATTGCCCGCCTCATCACCGAGGGTATCCAGCTTGCCGTCGTCGCGGAGGGCGACCTGCTCGCCGCGATCGACCGGCTGTACCGCCGCACCGACGACATCCAGGGGCTTACCGAGGAACTCGCGCGCGATCTCAGCGAGAGTGATGCCAACATCATCGGCCTGGAAGCGCTTGGCGAGGGCGCCGTCGACGCGCCGGTGGTGCGCCTGCTGCAGACCCTGTTCGAGGACGCCATGCAGGTTGGCGCATCCGACGTCCATATCGAGCCGCAGGAAAAGCAGCTCGTCATCCGTTTTCGCATCGACGGTATTTTGCATCCGCAGACCGAGGCCGACCTGAAGATCGCTCCGGCCCTGGCCCTGCGCCTGAAGATCGTCTCCGGGCTCGACATTTCCGAAAAACGCCTGCCGCAGGACGGTCGCTTCGCCATCAAGGTGCGCGGCCGCACCCTCGACGTGCGCCTGTCCACGCTGCCCACCCAGTATGGCGAATCGGTGGTGATGCGCCTGCTGAGCCAGGGTGACAGTGCGCCGGGCCTGGACCATCTCGGCATGCCGCCGGCGATGCTGGAGCGCTTCCGCGCGATCCTGCACCGTCCGAACGGCCTGGTGCTGGTGACCGGCCCCACCGGCAGCGGCAAGACCACCACGCTGTATGCTGCGCTTGCGGAACTCAACGATCCCGGCACCAAGATCATCACCGTCGAGGATCCGGTGGAATACCGGCTGCCCGGCGTCAACCAGGTGCAGGCCAACGAAAAGATCGACCTCAGCTTCGCGCGTGTGCTGCGCGCCATGCTGCGGCAGGATCCGGACGTCATCCTCGTCGGCGAGATGCGCGACCCGGAAACCGCGCAGATCGCGCTGCGCGCGGCGATGACGGGTCACCTCGTGCTGTCCACGCTGCACACCAACGACGCCGCCTCCACGCCGGTGCGCCTGCTCGACATGGGCGTGCCGGCCTTCATGGTGGCGACTTCGGTACAGGGGGTGCTGGCGCAGCGGCTGCTGCGCCGGGTGTGCGACCACTGCAAGGCGCCGCACACGCTTACGCCGCAGGAACAGGTGTGGCTCGGCAGCGCGGCGGAGAACGGCGGTGACACGGGCTTTGTCGCCGGGCGCGGCTGCGACCGCTGCCACCACACCGGCTACGCCGGGCGGCGCGCGATTCACGAACTCCTCGAAATCGATGCGACGCTCGCCGACAGTCTCGCGCGCGAGGAACCTGCCCGTTTCGTCGCCACCGCGCGTGCCTCGCTGGCCGGCCACACCCTGCGTGACCAGGCGCTCGCACTCGCGCGCGCCGGCGCCACCTCGCTTGCCGAGGCCATGCGCGTGAGCGCCCAGGACGACACGGCCTGATGCCTCAGTTCGTCTATACCGGACGGGCACAAGGCGGTGACGCCGTGCGCGGGGTATTCGACGGTGAAAGCGCCGTCGCCTGCGCGAGCTATCTCGTCCGGAGCGGCATCACACCGGTCAGCATCACCGAGAGCGACCGCGCCGAGCGGCGCGGCGCCGGCGGTGCGCCGTTCGCGCTGTTCGCGCCCGTGGTCAAGCCCATCGACGTGCAGCTGTTCTCGCGTCAGCTCTACACCCTGATGCGCGCCGGAGTGCCCATTCTGCGTGCGCTCGACGGCTTGGCCGAGTCGACCGTCAACGTCGCGTTCAAACGCGTGATCGAAGCGCTCAAGACCGCACTCGAGGCGGGGCGTGACCTGTCTGCCGCGATGCGCCAGCATCCGCAGGTGTTCTCGCCCTTCTACGTGGCGATGGTGCGCATCGGCGAGGCCACCGGCCGGCTGGAGGAAATCCTTCTGCGCATGTTCGAGTACCTCGAATTCGAACGCGAAACGCGTGCGCGCATCAAGGAGGCCCTGCGCTATCCGATCTTCGTCGTCATCGCCATGGCGGCCGCCATCGCCGTCATCAACGTCTTCGTCATTCCGGCCTTCGCCAAGGTGTACGCGGGGCTCGGCGCGGAGCTGCCGCTGATGACGAGGATCCTCATCGGCACCTCACGCTTCACCCTCGACTACGGCTGGCTCCTGCTCGCCGCGCTGGCGGGCGCCATCGCCGGTTTCCGTCTGTGGCGCGCGAGCGACAGCGGGCGGCTCGTCTGGGACCGTTTCAAGCTGCGCCTGCCGCTCACCGGGTCCATCGTGCTGCGTAGTACGCTCGCGCGCTTTGCCCGCAGCCTCGCGCTTTCCCTGAGAAGCGGCATTCCTGCCGCGCAGGCACTGGCGGTCGTCGCCGAAGTCAGCGACAACGCCTGGATCGCCTCGCGTATCGAACAGATGCGCAACGGCATCGAGCGCGGCGAATCGGTGCTGCGCACCGCCCAGGCCACGCGCGTGTTCAATCCCGTCGTGCTGCAGATGATCGCCGTCGGCGAGGAAACCGGCAGCATGGACGAACTCATGCAGGAAGTCGCGGAAATGTACGAACGCGAGGTGGATTACGAAATCAAGACCCTCGCCGCACGCATCGAGCCGATCATCGTCGTCGCCCTGGGGGCCGTCGTGCTCGTGCTGGCGCTCGGCGTGTTCCTGCCCATGTGGGATCTCGCACGCGTCGCGATCAAGTGAGGCCCCATGCAGCAACCGCGTCCGCGCGGCCATCGCCGCCGGTGGCGGCGATGGGCCCGCCACAATGAAAAAAACCGTGAAGCCTATAAAGTTCTGGCGCCATGTGCCGAAATTTGCAGCAACGGGCCCGAAACTTGCCTGTCATCCGACCCCCAACCTGTGGAGACCAAAATGAAAACCAGGCAACACGGTTTCACCATGATCGAGCTGATCGTCGTCATTGTCATCCTCGGCATTCTTGCCGCGGTGGCCCTGCCGCGTTTCACCAATATCCAGCGCGACGCCCGCATCGCCAAGCTCAATGCGGCGCGCGGCGCGGTGCAGGCAGCTGCGGCAATGGTTCACGGCACCGCGCTGGCGCGCGGCGGTGTGGCCGATACGGTAGCCTGCCCGGTTACTACCGGCTTTGGCGCCAGCCCGGCCAACAACACCACCAACCTGTGTACGGAAAGCGGCCTGGTGCAGATCCTCAACACCTATCCCACCGCCAACGTGATGGGTATCGTCAACGCGAGTGGCCTGACCTCGACTTTCTTCCCGGCCGGTACCACCGTTGCCACCGCGAATACCGCACTCGCACCGGAAGGCTACCGTCTCGCAGGCGGCGGCGGGGGGGCTGGCGCGGTCATCACCATCCTTGTGAGCGGCGGCAGTGCCCCGGCGAACTGCTCGTTCACCTACACGGCCCCCGCGGCGAACGCGGCACCCGTCGTCAGCGCGGTGACGACCACGGGTTGCTGAGTTCCTGGCCGATGCCGTGAGCGCGCGTCCGGTCCACGGCTTTACCCTCGTCGAACTCATTGTCGTCATGGCCATCGCCGGCATTCTTGCGGCGGTGGCCATGCCGCGTCTGGTGGGGCGCAACGGCTTCGACAGCCGCGGCTACGCCGATCAGCTCGCGGCCACGGTCCGCTACGCGCAAAAGCTCGCGGTGGCGCAGCGCCGCGACGTGTTCGTTCAGGTCACTGCCGGACAGGCCAGTCTGTGCTACCTGGCGGCGGCCCCCTGCACCACGCCTGCCCCCGGCCCGGGTGGGGAGAAACCCTACGCCGTCACCGCGCCGGCCGGTGTGGTGCTCAGCCCCGCGACGACGCTCGGCTTCGACGCCGGAGGGCGTCCCGATATCGCGGCCACTCTCGATATCCTGGTCAACGGCGCCGGCACCTACCGCGTGCGGGTGGAACGGGAGACGGGCTATGTTCATTAGACCGTCGCCCCGGCGACTGCCGCGGTCCAGGTGCTTGGCACAGGCGGTGCGAGCCGTTCGCTCGCGTGCCGAATTTACCCAGCACGGCATCAGCCTCATCGAACTTCTGGTGTTCATCGTCGTGGTCGGCATCGCCGTCGCCGGCCTGCTGACGGTCTACAGCACCAGCACGCGCGCCAGCGCCGACCCGGTGGTGCGCAAGCAGGTGCAGGCCATCGCCGAGTCGCTGCTGGAAGAAGTGCTGGCCAAACCCTTCACGTATTGCGATCCGGACGACCCCAATACCGAAACCGCCACCAGCGCCGCCGACTGCGCGACACCCGAGACCAGCGGGCCGGAGGCAGGCGAATCACGTTACGCTGCCACGCGCCCCTTCGACAACGTCAATGATTATGACGGCTTCGCCATGACCGGCATCGCCGACCTTGCCGGCGATGTCGTGGCCGGACTGGATGCCTATTCCGCCACCGTCAGCGTCGTCCCCGCCGGGATCTTCAACGGCATTCCCGCGGGCGAGACCCTGCTCGTCACGGTGACCGCGACCGGTCCCGGCAATCACAGTCTCAGCCTGTCCGGCTACCGCACCCGCCATGCGCCGAATCTGTGAACCCGTCCGCGCCGCCGGCTTCAGCCTGGTCGAACTCGTCATCGTCATGGCGGTCACCGCGATCGTCGGTGCCATGGTCGCGGTGTTCCTGCGCGCACCGCTGGAGAGCTACGTGGCGCAGGATCGCCGCGCGCGCCTCGCCGATGCGGCCGACACCGCGCTGCGCCGCATCGGGCGCGACATCCGTCTGGCGCTGCCCAACAGCGTGCGGGTGGTCGAGGTGGGCGGCGTCACCTATCTGGAATTCCTCGCCACCCGCACGGGCGGGCGCTACCGCGCCGAAGGCGGCGGCGACATCCTCGACTTCACTGCCGCCGACAGCAGCTTCGACGTGCTGGGACCGGCCATCGTCATGCGCGCCGGGGACATGATCGCGGTCTACAACCTCGGCATACCCGGCGCCGACGCCTGGGCGGGCGAAACCCTGGCTGCGTATACGGGTGCGAGCGGCAGCGCGACGACCCTCAACATCGCCGCCAAGCTCTTTCCACTCGCTTCGCCGGGCAGCCGTTTTTATGTCGTCGAAGGTCCGGTGAGCTACGTATGCGACCCCGCCGCGCATACGCTCACCCGCTACTGGGGCTATGCGGTCGGCGCGGCGCAGCCGACGAGCTTTGCCGCGGCGACGCCCAGCGCGCTGCTTGCCGACGGTGTCAGTGCCTGTCGCATCACCTATGAACCGGGCGTCACCGAGCGTGGCGGACTGGTCAGCGTCACCCTCACGCTCACGCGCGACAACGAAAGCGCGCGCCTCTACGCCGCGACCCAGGTGGTGAACCAGCCATGACACGCACCATGCTCCGCCGCGCCGGACGCGGCTTCGCGCTTCCTTCCGCGATCTTTCTGCTGGTGGTGCTGGCCGCGCTGGGCGCCTACCTGGTCACGCTGTCGCGCACCAGCCACCTCGCCGCCGCACTCGACGTGCACAGCGCGCGCGCCTACCAGGCCGCGCGCGCCGGCATCGAGTGGGCGGCGTGGCAGGTGATCGTTCCACCCGGACCCGCCACACCCTGTCCACCTTCACCGTCCACTCTCACTCTGGGTGCGACGCTCGGGCTTTTCTCCGTCACCGTCGAATGCCGGCGCAGCGACGTGAGTGATGGTGCGGAAACCGTTTCCGTCTATCAGATCAGGTCCACGGCGACGGCCGGCGCGGCGGGTGAGCCGGATTACGTCGAACGACGCATCGAAGCGGTGTTTGCGAAATGAATACCGGATACCCTCTGCACTGCATCGACCGTCTCGGCACCTGGCTTGCGATCCTGGTGCTGTTGCTTGGCCTGGTGCCGCATGCCGATGCCGACCTCGTCTCAGTGACCAAGAGTTTCAGCCCGGATACGATCGCCACGGGAGGGAATTCGACACTCACCATCATCATTCAGAACCGGCCACCCCCCGGGGGCGCATCGAACATCACCTTTACCGACACATATCCGGCGAATCTGAAAAATGCCGCGGCACCCAATGTGGTCAACACCTGCGGCGGCAGCGTGACAGCCGCGCCGAACGGCACGTCGCTCAGGCTGACGGGTGGAAGCATCACGGGGAACCAGTCATGCAGCGTCAGCGTGTCGGTCACGTCGAGCATCGCCGGGAGCTACGTGAACAGTACCGGAACGGTGACGTCGAGTGCCGGTTCGGTAGGTCCGGCCACGGCCACGCTGACCGTCACCGGGGCGCCGACCGCTCCCGGCGGTTTCAATGCCTTCGAAACCGGTACACCCGCGGGAAGCACGTCAGGCGTGATTCGCACCAAGGTCGCCGCGAATGCCTTCGCCATCGACGTCGTCGCACTCGACAGTGCCGGCACTGCGGTGCAGGCGGCGTTCGCCGGCAGCGTCAAGGTCGAGCTGGTCGACGCGACGAGCGGCGTTGCCTGCGCCTCGCATGCGACGATCCGCAACCTCGGTACCTTGGCTTTCAGCGCAGCCGACCATGGCCGCAAGACGCTTGGGAGCATCAGCGAGCCGGAAGCCTGGCCCAACGTGCGCGTGCGCATGAGCTATCCGGCGACGGGCGCCCCCAGCATCGTCGCGTGCTCCGCTGACGCGCTCGCCATTCGTCCGGCGAGCTTCGGCAATCTGTCGGCAAGCGATGCCGACAGCGCCAGTGCCGGCACGGGCCGCACACTCGACAATCTGGCCGCGAGCGGCGGTGTCGTGCATCGGGCAGGGCGCCCATTCAGCCTGCGCGCCACGGCCTACAACGCCGTCGGCACGCCTACGGCACACTACACCGGAAATCCGCTCGCCAGTTTCGTAAGCTGCCTGCTGCCGGCCAGTGCTTGCGCACCGGGCATACTCGCTGCCGGTGTCTGGACCACGTCTTCCGGCACGTTGACGAGCGACAGCGCCACCTATGGCGAGGTTGGCGCGTTCACCATGAAACTCGTGGATACGGCCTTTACCGCGGTCGACGCTGGCGACGGTTCCAGCATTGCCGAGCGCCAGATCGAATCGGCGCCATTCGGTGTAGGCCGCTTCGTTCCCGATCATTTCGATCTCGCCACCGCCAGCGTACCCCAGTTCAGGACTTTCAACGACGCCACCTGTCCCGTCCGTTCCTTTACCTACGTCGGCCAGCCGTTCGGCTACGTCACGCTGCCGCAGGCCACCATCATGGCGAAAAATGCCGGTGGCGCGCTCACGCTCAACTATGCGGGCCCGCTGTGGAAACTGGTACCGCTCGGTACCGTACAGACCTATACAGTGGTCACGGGTACGCTGGACATCAGCCTTCTTGGGACACCGACCGTCACCGGGGCCGGCGGTGGAAAGGGCACCATGACGGCCAACCCCACCGACGAACTCGCCTTTGTGCGCTCAAGCCCGGTCGCCCCCTTCCTGGCCGATATCACCCTGTCGATGAGCGTTCAGGACATCGCCGAGAACAGCGTGTCGGGCAACGGTACCATCGACACGGCGGTCCCCGCGCAGTTTCCGGATATCGCCTTCGACGCCGGCAATCAAATCCGTTTTGGTCAGCTGGTTCTGTCCAATGCCCACGGTTCCGAGCTGCTCGGCCTGCCGGTGCCGATCGAAACCCGCTATTGGAACGGCAGCGGATTCGTGCTCAATACGGCGGATTTCTGCACCCAGCTTTCCGCGGCCGACGTGGCGCTCGGCAACTGGCAGCGCGATCTGAACAGCCCCGAGACGACGGTGACGCTATCCGGGCGTTTCAAGGCCGGCCGTGGCAACCTGCGGCTTTCCGCGCCGGGGGCCGGCAACAGCGGCAGCGTCGATCTGTGCATCGACCTCGGCAGCGATCCGCCCGGCGGCACCCATTGCGTTGCGGCGGGTGCGGGGATGTCCTACCTGCAGGGGAAGTGGGCGCCCGGCACGACCTGGGACAACGATCCCGTCGCGCGGGCGAGCTTCGGCCTCTATCGCGGCAGCCGGCGCCTGATCTACATGCGCGAGATGTACTGAGGGGCGCCGGCCCGAGTGTGGGGTGAATCGCACAGTTGTGCGCGGCACACGCGTGCGCGGGTGGGTTTGGTTGTAGTATTCGTCGAATTATTAGGGGCTTGCGCCAAAAATCTCATGCGTTTCTTTCGCCGGAAAGCCGAAGGGGGTCTCACCGCATACCTGCGTCTGGCGGATCGCATCGCCTACGCGCGCGTCGACCGTCGCGTCGCGGTGCCCCGGCTGCTCGCCGCTGGCGAGGTGGCGGTGGCAGGGGAGAACTGGCGTGAGGCGCTGGCGAACCTGCACGCGCGGGGGCCAGCAAGTCTGGTATTGCGGGCGGCCGACTACCGCCTGCGCCTGGTCGACGCCCCCAATGTGCCGGCGGACGAACTCAAGGCAGCCGTGCGCTGGCAGATCCAGGACCAGCTCGATTTTCATGCCGACGACGGCACCTTCGACGTGCTCGCCGTGCCGCATCCCGAACACCTCAGCCATGTGCGCCAGTTGTTCGCCGTCGCCGCGCGCAACACCCTGCTGGCGGACGAAACCGCGCTCGCGCTGGCGGCCGGTCTCGATCTCAAGATCATCGACATCATCGAAACCGCGCAGCGCAACATCGCCGCGCGCCTGGAAAAGCCCGGCCGTGCACTGGCGATCTTCTCCTTCATCGAGTCGGGTGGCCTGCTCACCCTCTCGCTCGACGGCGAACTGTGCATGGCGCGCACGCTGGCGGTGAATCCGGCGATTCTCGACGGCGGCGACCTGGGCGCCGCGCTCGAACGCCCCACGCTGGAAATCCAGCGCACACTCGATCATTTCGACCGTCAGTTCGGCGGCATTCCGGTGGACCGCCTGCTGCTCGCCCCGCTCGCACAGGTCGAACGGCTGCGCGAGGGGCTCGCTGCCAATCTCGCCCTGCCGGTCGAGGTTCTGTCGCTCGCCGAAGTCCTCGACACCAGCGCGCTGCCTGATGTCGCCGCGCTGCCGCCGGCCTGCTTTCATGCCATCGGTGCCGCGCTGCGCCGGGAAGACACGCAGCCATGAGCCAACAAATCAACCTCATCAACCCGCTGCTGTTGAAGAAGCGCTACGCCTTCGGCCTGCGCGAGATGGCGTTCGGCGCCGGCTTCGCGCTCGTCGTCGCGCTTGCGTGGACCGCCTGGCTGCATGCCCGCGCTGCCGCCGACGAAACGCGTGCCGCCGCGCGTGAAGCCGGGCAGGCTGCCGCCCAGCAGGCGTTCGACGCGCAGGCCGCGGCGGCCGCGCGCCCTGCCAGCAAGCTCGTCACCGAGCGTGCACGTGCCATCGAGGCGCAGGTGGCCGCGCGCGAGGCGCTGCGCGCGTCGCTCGGTGCCACGCCTGGCACCGTATCCAGCGGCTTTGCGGCGCGCCTGCGGGCGCTCGCGCACGGCCGTGTCGACGGCGTGTGGTTGAATGGTTTTACCCTTGCGCCCGGCCACGTCGCCTTGAACGGCTCGGCGCTGGAGGCGCGCCTGCTGAGCGCCTACCTCGACCAGCTCGGCCGGCAGGCGCCGTTTGCCGGCATGCGTTTTTCCGCCATGCAGGTGGCACCGGCGCAGGCGCAGACCAGCGCGCCCGGCCAGGTCGATTTCACCCTCGTCGCCGGTGTGCCGGCGAAGGTCGCAACGGAGACGGGCGATGAACGCTGAGAGCCTGCAACGCATGCGCGTACGCGTCGACGCCATGAGTCTGCGCGAGCGACTGTTCGTGTTCGCCGCCCTCGTCGTGGCGCTGCTCGCCCTGATCCAGTTGCTGCTGATCGACCCCGTCAATGCACGCCGGGCCGCCGCGCAAACGCGTATCGAAGCCGCCGATGCCGCGATCGCGGAACTCGCCGCGCAGCAGGGCGAACTTGGCGCACGCACGGCCCATGATCCCGACCAGGCAGCGCGCGAGGCGCTCGCCCGCGCTACGGCGCGCCTCGCCGAACTCGATACCGAACTCGAACAGCGCATGCGCGCCATGGTGCCGCCCGAGCGCATGCCGCAGGTGCTGCGCGAGATGGCGCGCGGTGGCGCGGGCGTGCGTGTCACCGGTCTGCGCTCGCTCGAACCGCAGCCGTTGCGGCCGGCGGGCGGGGAGGGCGCCGCACCGTCCGGCATCTGGCGGCACGGTTTCGAAATCACCCTGGTTGGCCGCTACGCCGATCTCGTCGCCTATCTGGAGCGCGTCGAGGCGCTGCCCTGGCAGTTCGAGTGGGCCGAAGTGCGGCTCGACGCGAGCATGCGCCCCGAGCTCACGCTCGTCCTCACCCTCCACACCCTCAGTCTGGACGAAGCATGGCTGCGCGTCTGATCTCGCTCGTCCTGCTCGCCGCGCTCGCCGCCTCGCCCGCGCAGGCGGAACTGCCCGATCCTACCGCGCCACCGCCGCGTGCCGACAGTGTGGAGGCACCACCGCCGGTCGCACTCACCGCCATACGCAGCAGCGGGGCGCAGCGTGTCGCCATCCTCGACGGCCGGTCGGTGCGGGTTGGCGACCGTTATCAGGGTGCGCGTGTCGTGCGCATCGACGAAACCGAAGTGACGCTGCGCCGTGGCAGCGAAACCGTGGTGCTGAAGCTGCATCCCGAGGCCGAGACGCGGCGGCGCAAGCAATGAAATACAGGAGAACGTCCCCATGAACAAACCCTGGGCCCTTCACGTTGCCGTGCCGCTGCTGCTGGCGGCGTGTGCCGGACCGCTCACCCCCCGCCCGACGCAAGAGGCGATCCGTGCGGAAGCCGAGGCCGCCGCGCAACCCGCACCGCCGCCGGTCAGCGAAGCCCAGGCACGTGCCGCGCTGCTGCCGCCGCTGGCACTGGAGCTTCCCAGGGCAGCTGCGCCGGCCGCGGTCCCCGAAACGCGCTTCGATCTCGCCGTCAACGGTGCACCCGCGCGCGATGTGTTCATGGCCATTGTTTCCGGTACGCGCTACAGCATGCTGGTGCATCCGGACGTGGCGGGCACGATTTCCGCCAACCTCAAGAACGTCACCGTTCCGGAGGCGCTGGCCTCGATCCGCGAGCTCTATGGCTACGACTACGCCATCGACGGCAGCCGCGTGGTGGTGCATCCGCTCACCGCGCAGACCCGCATCTTCAAGGTCAACTACCTTGCCGGCACGCGCGCCGGCGCCTCGGACACCCGTGTCGTTTCGGGCTCCGTCAACACCGGAGGCGGCGGGGCCGGCAGCACCGGCGGCTCGGGCAGCCGCAGTGCCGCGCAGCAGTCGCTGGAAACCAGCAAGGTCACCACGACTCTCACCTCCGACTTCTGGGGTGAACTGAAAGCCGCACTCGGCGCCATCACCGGCGATGGCGGCACGGTCATCGTCAATCCGCAATCCGGCGTGGTCGTGGTGAAGGCCGCGCCGCAGGCCATGCGCGACGTCGAACGCTTCCTCAAGGCCACCGCGCTCGCCGTCGAGCGCCAGGTCATGCTGGAAGCCAAGATCCTCGAAGTCCAGTTGAAGGACGGCTTCCAGACCGGCATCAACTGGGCGGTGCTGCACAACGGTCAGCACAGGACCTCCGGCGGCGCCGATACCGGCAGCTTCGACTTCGTCACCGGCGCCGCCAGCGGCACGCTTGGCCAAGTGCTCGGCAGCGGCCTGCCCGCGGCGTCCGGCACCACTGGCGGTGTCTTCGGCCTCGCCTTCCAGACCAAGAGCTTCGCCGCGCTGATCGACTTCCTTGAAACCCAGGGCAGCGTGCATGTGTTGTCCAGCCCGCGCATCGCCGCGCTCAACAACCAGAAAGCCGTGCTCAAGGTCGGTACCGACGATTTCTTCGTCACCGATGTATCGACCACCAGCAACACCGGTGGTGCGGGCACCACCACCACTCCCAGTGTTACCCTGCAGCCCTTCTTCTCCGGCATCGCGCTGGACGTCACCCCGCAGATCGACGAGCAAGGGCGCATCACCCTGCATGTGCGCCCCTCCGTCAGCGTCGTTACCGAAAAGGTCAAGTTCATCGACGCCGGTGCCGCCGGTGAACTCATCCTGCCGCTCGCATCCAGTGCGGTATCCGAGACCGACAGCGTCGTGCAGGTCGAGGACGGTCGCATCGTTGCCATCGGGGGCATGATGAAGCAGGCTTTCGACGGTGGTGCCAACCGCATTCCCGGTCTGGGCAGCATCCCACTCGTCGGCTATCTTTTCGGTAACACGCGCCAGAGCACGCTGAAGAGTGAACTCGTCATCCTCATCAAGCCCACCGTCATCGATCGCCACGAAGACTGGCAGGCCGACGCCGTCGCCACCCGGCAGCGTATCGAAAAGCTCGAACGCCCCGTCACCCTGCCATGACCTTGTACCAATTTTCCGTAGGTCGATCATCGGCCATGCCAGGATCGTTGAACAACCCGCGATGAACACCCTCGCCGTGCCGGCTCCCACCCCTGACACTTCGCTTGGCGTGCCGGCTCCCGTGCCGGCAGGCCGCACGCTCTCGTATCTCGCCCACTTCGGCCTTGCCGAAACACCCTTCGGCCTCACCCCCGACACGGACTTCTTCTTCGCTTCGCCGCCGCACCGTGAAGCGCTCGACACCCTGCTTCATGCGCTCGCCGGCGGCGAAGGTTTTCTGCGCATCGTCGGCGCCGTCGGCACCGGCAAGACGCTCCTGTGCCGTACCCTGCTCGCGGCATTGCCGTCCGGCACCCGCGCACTCTATCTGCCCAACCCCGCGCTCGATCCCGCCGGCATCCTCCGCGCGGTTGCCGCTGAACTGGGTTTCGAATTCTGCGACAGCGAAAGTGCCTACACCGTGCAGCGCAGCATCGAAACCCGTCTCATCGAACTGGCCGCAGCCGGCATCCAGGTCGTCCTCGTCATCGACGAGGCGCAGGCGCTGTCGCCGGAAAGCCTGGAAACCGTGCGTCTGCTGTCCAACCTCGAAACCGAGAAGCAGAAACTCCTCTGCATCGTTCTCTTCGGCCAGCCCGAACTCGACGCCCGCCTCGAAATCATTCCGCAATTCAAGACGCGCATCAGTTTTCACGATACCCTGCGCCCGCTCACCCGCAGCGAGCTTGCCGCCTATCTCGACCACCGCGTCGCGCGCGCGGGCCGCGGTCCCGCTGCCGCGCCGCTGTTCCCCGCGCGTGCCGTCGCCGCCCTGCATGCCGCCAGTGGCGGTGTCCCCCGCGTTGCCAACGTCGTCGCCCACAAGACCCTGCTGCTCGCCTGGGGGCGCGGCCTCGAGCGCCCCGGTCTGCGTGAAGTGCGCGAAGCCGCGCGCGATCCCCTGGCAGCGCGTCCCGCCAGCGTCCGGCTGCGCATCCTCGCCGGCATCGCGCTCGTCGCTGCCGGTGCCATCGCCGGCTGGCTCGCACAGGGCATCCTCGCATGAGCATCATCAACCAGACCCTGCGTGAACTGGACGCCCGCCGCGCCGCGCCCGCCGCGCCGTTCCCGGCATCTGCCGGCGCCACGGGCCGGCGCCGTCCCGGCCGGTGGGCGCTCGCCGCCTTGCTCGTGCCCATTGTCGGTGCCGCCGCCTGGTTCGCGTGGAGCACCCTCGGCAAGGCGCCTCCTGCGCCTCCACACGCCGCCCGGCCCTCACTCCCCGCGCCCGTCGTTGTTGGCCCTGCAGTCGCGCCAGCGTCTGCGTCGACGGCTCCCGTCGCTGCACCGGCCTCTCCTGTGACGCCGCCCACCACCGCAGCCCCGGCACCCGCCACCGCCGATATGCTTGCCGTCAACCCGCCTCGCGCGCCGTGGCCGGTGCCGGAAGCCGCTACCCCCCCCGCGCGCGTTGCCTGAAGCCGGTAACAGGCTCGCCCTGAAGCAGGCAAAAACGCTGCCGGCCACCCCTGCGGCCGAACCCGCCGTGTCCACCATCCAGCACGAAACCCGCCCGCCCTCCGGCGGCGAAATCGCCGACACCTATTACCGCAAGGCCCTCGCGGAACTTCAGGCCGGGCGCACCGAGAGTGCCCGTCTCGCGCTTCTCGCCGCCCTCGACGCGGCCCCCGCTCATGCCGACGCGCGCCTGGCGCTCGCCGCACTGCTCAGTCGCAGCGGCCAGGCCGCCGATGCCGAAGTCCTCCTGCGCAACGGCCGCGCCCTCACGCCCGACCACCCTGGCCTTGCCATGAGCCTCGCCCGCCTGCAAGCCGCCCGTGGCGACACCGCCGATGCTGCGGCCACCCTCATTGAAACCGCCGACAAGCCCGGTGCCGGCGCAGACTACCACGCCACCCTGGCCGCTATGCTCGTCCAGCTCGACCGTCCCGCCGACGCCGCCCGCCACTACGAACAGGCCCTGCGCCAGCAACCCGGCCAGGGTACCTGGTGGGCCGGTCTCGCCATCAGCCTCGAAGCCCAGGGCAAATCCGCCGAAGCCCGCACCGCCTACCAGCGCGCCCTGCAAAGCGGCCCCCTTCCAGACGACCTCGCCGCCTTCGCCCGCGCCAGGGTCGGGAAGTGACGGTGGAGACACGCCGCCCCATGCGGCGTATGGGCAGGGGGCAGTCGACGGGGCACGTCGTGCCCTGCACCCGCCACAACTTCGGTCTGATCCGTGCAGGGGTCGGGGGGGCTCTGGTGCGCCCCCCTGCCCAATGAGGCGCTGATGACGTTGTCAGCCCAGTCGTACACGCTGCGCGCGCAGCTTGTCCAACATGGTGCCGAAATCCGCGAGCCGGGTTTTTTCCTGTGCGACGACGGCGGCGGGTGCGCGGTCGACGAAGCTGGGGTTGGCGAGCTTGGCCTGCGCCTTGGCGATCTCCCCTTCGATGCGCGCGATTTCCTTGTCGAGGCGGGCGCGTTCGGCGGTCTTGTCGATTTCCACCACCAGCATCACGCGCATGTCGCCGACGAGGGCGATGGGGGCGTCGGCCTCGGTGAGCGTCGCCACCGCGTTCACGCCGGAGAGTCTGGCGAGTGCGGTGATGTAGGGCGCGAGGGCCTCGATGCGCGCGGTGTCGCCTTCGATCACGGCCGGCACGCGCTGCGCGGGGGAAAGGTTCATTTCACCGCGCAGGGTGCGGCAGGCGTTGACGAGTTCCTTCAGCAACTGGATGGCGGCGACGCTTTCGGGGTGGCGCTGCGCGTCGCTTTGTTCCGGATAGCGCGCGAGCATGATGCTCTCGCCCGCGACGCCGGCGAGTGGGGCGACTTTCTGCCACAACTCCTCGGTGATGAAGGGAATGATGGGGTGGGCCAGACGCAGCGTGGTTTCGAGCACGCCGGCGAACGTCCGGCGCGTGGCGCGCTGCTGCGCGGGGGTGCCAGTGTTCAACTGCACCTTGGCGAGTTCGAGATACCAGTCGCAGAACTCGTCCCACACGAATTCGTAAACGCCGCGCGCGGCCTGGTCGAAGCGGTAGGCGGCGAAGGCATCGTGCACGTCGCTGACGGCCTGCTGTAGCCGTGCGACGATCCAGCGGTCGGCATCGGAATACTCGAAGGAGGCCGACGCGTCAAGGCCGCAGTCGTGGCCTTCCAGGTTCATCAGCGCGAAGCGGGTGGCATTCCACAGTTTGTTGCAGAAGTTGCGGTAGCCTTCTGCGCGCTGGAGGTCGAACTTGATGTCGCGCCCGTGCGTGGCGAGGCTGGCGAAGGTGAACCTCAACGCATCGGTGCCGTAGGCGGCGATGCCCTGGGGGAATTCGCGGCGGGTGCGCTTCTCGATGCCGGCGGCCTGCCCGGGGTTCATCAGGCCGGAGGTGCGCTTGGCGACGAGGTCGTCGATGCCGATGCCGTCAATAAGATCGATGGGGTCGAGTACGTTGCCCTTCGACTTGCTCATCTTCTGGCCTTCGGAGTCGCGCACCAGACCCGTCACATAGACCTCGCGGAACGGCACCTTGCCGGTGAAGTGCAGCGACATCATCACCATGCGGGCGACCCAGAAGAAGATGATGTCGAAGCCGGTGACCAGCACCGAGGTCGGCAGGTAGCGTTCGAGTTCGGGTGTCTCGTCCGGCCAGCCGAGCGTGGAGAAGGGCCACAGCGCGCTGGAGAACCAGGTGTCGAGGACGTCGGCGTCCTGCGTGAGTTCGCGCCCGCCGGCCTGTTTTTGCGCGTCCGCCTCGTTGTGGGCGACGTAGAAGTTGCCGTCGGCGTCGTACCAGGCGGGAATGCGGTGTCCCCACCACAACTGGCGCGACACGCACCAGTCCTGGATGTTCTCCAGCCATTGGCGATAGGTGGTGGTCCAGTTTTCCGGGACGAACCTGAGTTCACCGCTGTCGACCACGTCGAGCGCACGCCGGGCCAGGCCTTCCATGCTCATGAACCATTGGTCGGTGAGCATGGGCTCGATCACCGCGTGCGTGCGGTCGCCGCGCGGAATCATCAGCTTGTGCGCCTTGGCCGACACCAGCAGGCCCTTGGCCTGCAGCGCGTCGAGCAGCTTCTGGCGCGCATCGTAGCGGTCGAGGCCCTGGTATTCGACGGGGCAAAGATCGTTCATCTTCGCGTCGAGCGTGAGCACGTTGCTGGCGACGAGGCCGTGGCGCTGGCCGACCTGCCAGTCGTTGAAATCGTGCGCGGGGGTGATCTTCACCACGCCGGTGCCGAATTCGCGATCGACGTAATCGTCGGCGATGACCGGAATGCTGCGCTCGGCGACGGGCAGGCGCACCTGCTTGCCGATCAGGTGCCGGTAGCGTTCGTCCTCGGGATGCACGGCGACCGCGGTGTCGCCGAGCAGGGTTTCCGGGCGCGTGGTGGCGACGGTGAGGAAACCTGTGCCGTCTTCCAGCGGATAGTTGATCTCCCAGATGAAGCCGTCCTCCTCCTGGCTCACCACCTCGAGATCGGACACTGCGGTCTGCAGCACCGGGTCCCAGTTGACCAGGCGCTTGCCACGGTAGATCAGTCCCTCGCGATACAGGCGCACGAACACCTCGGTGACGGCCTTCGACAGGCCTTCGTCCATAGTGAAGCGCTCGCGGCTCCAGTCGGGGCTGGTGCCCAGCCGGCGCATCTGGCGGGTGATGGTGGAGCCGGAATGCTCCTTCCATTCCCACACCTTTTCCAGGAATTTCTCGCGGCCAAGGGCGTGGCGCGACACGCCCTGCTGGTCGAGCTGGCGCTCCACCACGATCTGGGTGGCGATGCCGGCGTGGTCGGTGCCGGGCTGCCACAGCGTGTTGTCGCCCGCCATGCGGTGGTAGCGTGTGAGCGCGTCCATCAGCGTGTGCTGGAAGGCGTGACCCATGTGCAGCGTGCCGGTGACGTTGGGCGGCGGCAGCAGGATGCAGTAAGCGGGCGTGTCGGGCGCGTCGCCGGCCTTGAAATAGCCGGCGCTTTCCCAGTGGGCGTACCAGCGCTTCTCGATGTCAGCCGGTTCGAAGGATTTGGCGAGTTCCATGGCGTGCGGGCAAAGCCGTGATTATCCCAAAAAAGCGTGCCGCGCGATCAGGCGCAGCGGCTCAGGCGGAGGGATCGCGCGGTGTCTTGAGTTTTTCCGCGACGGCTTCGCGCACGATTTCGCGCACATTGACGTCGAGTTGGGCGAGCAGGGTGGACACGGTTTCGTCGAGGTTCTTGCGCAATTCGGCAGCGACCTGTTTTTCCATGACTTCGGTCAGGCGCGGGGCGAGTTCGCTCATCAACTGCTCGGTGAGGGTGTCGCCCACGGGGAGCAGCGGACCCTGAGCGACGGCGGGGGGGGTTGGCTCGGGTGCCATCATGGTGGGTACGGGTTCGACCGCGTTCGCGGTCGCTGGCGGCGCTTCCGCAGGCGCAGGCGGCGTGCCGCGTTCGATGACGTCGGTGAGCACCGGCAGCCAGGCGTCCGGCGGGGGTGCGGCGCTCGCCTCGCTGGCGGGCAACGCGTCGCCGCCGCGGTGCTTTTTCAGCAGCGCATCCATCTTGCCGAGCAGGGGACTGTCGCTCATCGGCTTTCCTCGCGCGCACGCAGGTCGTGGGTCTGCATGGCATAACCGCGCGCCTGATAGAAGCGGTAGCGTGCCCGACCCTGTTCGCGCGCGTCGTCGCCCTGGCCGACGATCTCGATGACTCGCTCGTAACGCGCATAGCCGGGCGGCTCGCTGGCACCGAGGTTGATCAGTACATCGGCGCGGCCGAGCGCGTCGGGGTTGCTGCCGATCAGTATCGGCGTCTCGCCGGCGAGGGCGTCGCTGTCGCGACAGTGTGGCACAAAGGTCAGCGCGGGCACGGTCCATAACAGGCGGTCGACGTTGCCTGCGACGGTCGCGTCGGGCGCGTAGAGCATCACCTGCTGGCCGCGCGTGTAAGCCTTCGTCGCGATGCGGCGTGCGACATCGAGCGGATCCTCGGCGAACGTGTAGAAGGTGATTTCGGTCACGACGCTTTGGCGACGCGGTTGAGCAGGAAGTGCACCAGCAGCGCCACCGGTCGCCCGGTCGAGCCCTTCTCGCGCCCTCCCTTGTAGGCCGTGCCGGCGATGTCCAGGTGCGCCCAGTGATATTTCTTGGCGAAGCGCGACAGGAAACACGCGGCGGTGATCGACCCGGCCGGGCGGCCGCCGATGTTGGCCATGTCGGCAAGGCTGCTCTTCAGTTGCTCCTGGTAATCGTCCCACAGCGGCATGCGCCAGACGCGGTCCCAGGCATGATCGGCGGCATGTTCGATCTCGCGCGCGAGCGGATCGTGGTTGGCGTACAGGGCGCTGGGGTGCGCGCCCAGCGCGATGACGCAGGCGCCGGTGAGTGTCGCCAGGTCGACGACGGCGTCCGGCTCGAAGCGCTCGGCGTAGGTGAGCGCGTCGCACAGGATCAGGCGGCCCTCGGCGTCGGTATTGAGGATTTCGATGGTCTGGCCGGACATCGAGGTGACGATGTCGCCCGGCTTGTTGGCGTGGGCGTCGGGCAGGTTTTCGCAGGAGGGCACGAGGCCGATCACGTTGAGCGGCAGGCCCAGTTCGCCGATGGCGCGAAACGCACCGAGCACGGCACCGCCGCCGCTCATGTCGTAGTTCATCTCGTCCATTTCGGCGGGCGGTTTGAGCGAGATGCCGCCGGCGTCGAAAGTGATCGCCTTGCCGACCAGTACCACGGGTTTGTCGCCCTTGTTGCCGCCGTTGTGCTTCAGCACAATGAAGCGCGGCGGCTTGTCGCTGCCCTTGCCGACCGACAGGAAGGAACCCATGCCGAGTTTCTCGCAGGCGGCCTGGTCGAGCACTTCGCAGCCGAAGCGGTAGGCTTTCGCCAGCCGCTTCGCCTCGGCGGCCAGGTAGTCCGGCGTGCAGACGTTCGAGGGGGTGTTGCCAAGATCCTTCGCGAGATCGATGCCGCGGGCGATGGCCTGCCCGTGCACGAGGCCGGTTTCGCCGGATTTCAGCTCGCCGCGGCGCGCAACCGTGAACACGACACGTTTGAGCGGGCGGCGAGCGTCTTCACGCTTGCTTTTCATGGCGTCGAAGCGATACAGCGTGCCATGCGAGGCGACCACGGCCTGCTCGATGCTCCAGATGACGTCGCGCTTCTTTACGGCAAGCTCGGATAGCGTGATCACCGCATCCATCGCACCGGTATCGCGCAGGGTTTTCACCGCGCTGGCGATGGCGTCGCGATAGGCCTTTTCATGGAACTCGCGCTCCTTGCCGAGGCCGATCAGCAATACGCGCTCGGCGGGGATGTTGGGGACACCGTGAAGCAGCAGCGAGGCCCCGGCCTTGCCTTCCATGTCGCCGCCGCGCAGGATGCCGGCAAGATAGCCGTCGCTGGCGCGATCGACTTCCCGTGCGGGACCGGAGAGTTTGCGTCCCTCGAATACGCCGACCACGATGCAGGCGGTGCGCTGCTTTTCGGGGGCACCGCTTTTTATGCTAAATTCGACCTCGATTTCCCTGTTCTTCATGTCCGTGCTCAAAAAAATACAATTTACCGTGGCGTCCGGCGACGATGCTGCCGATCGCACGATTATTGGCGCGGGCCGTGTGGAATGTCAAAAGCGTTTGCGGTGTGTCCGCTTCGAGCCATGCTTTACCGGCGCACGCTGACGCGCGAAATGGGCCTGACCGCGGGCGCCGTGCTGGCGGTGCTGGTCGCGATCGCCCTGGTGGTCCTGTTCATCCGCCTGCTCGGTGACGTGGCGCGCGGCGAGCTCGCCAACGAGGCGGTATTCACGTTCCTCGGCTTTTCCCTGCTGTATTTCCTGCCGGTGCTGATGACCATCGCGCTGTTCGCCGGGGTGCTGCTGCCGCTGTCACGCATGTGGCGCGACAGCGAGATGGTGATCTGGTTCGGTGCCGGGCTGTCGCTCACGCAGTGGCTGCGTCCGGTTCTCACCTTCGCGCTGCCGCTGGCTGCGGTGATCTTCCTGCTCACCGTGGTCCTGAATCCCTGGGCGCAGGCCAAGAAGAACGAATACCGCGACGAGTTGCGCAGCCGCAGCGAGAGCAGCCTGATCGCGCCGGGGCTGTTCGCGGAATCCAGCGGTGGGCAGCGCGTCTACTACGTCGAATCCCTCAACCCGCTCACCGGTATCGTGCGCAACGTCTTCATGCAGTCGCGCATCGACGGCCAGCTTGGCCTGGTGGTGGCGCACGAAGGCAGCCACACCGAGCTGCCCGACGGCTCGCGCTACCTGGTGTTCAAGGACGGTCGCCGCTACGAGGGCACCCCGGGGCGGCTCGACTACCGGGTCATCGAATTCGAACGGTACTGGATGCGCCTCGACCCCGTCGCCGTTGGCGGCAAGGAAACCAGCGTGCGCCACGCGCCGCTCGATGACCTGCTGCGCGATCCGTCGCCGCCGGCGCGTGCCGAGCTGCTGTGGCGCTTCGGCGTGCCGCTGTCCGCGCTGATCCTCGCGGTGATGGCGATTCCGCTTGGCTTCGTCAATACGCGCGCGCGTCGCTCCTACGGGCTCTTGGTCGCGCTGCTGCTGTATTTCGTCTACAACAACCTGCTGTCGCTGGCGCAGGCGTGGGTGTCGCAGGACAAGCTCAACGCCGCCGTCGGCATCGTCGCGCCGCACCTGATCATGCTCGCCGCCACCGCACTGCTGTTCCATCGGCGCATGCGCACGCGGCCCTGGCGCCGGGGAACGGCATGAGACTGCTCGCACGCTACCTGGGCGCACAGGTGCTGGGGGCCTCCGGATTCGTGCTGCTCGGGTTGCTCGTGCTGTTCGCCTTTTTTGACGTGATCCAGGAGCTTGGCAGCCTCGGGCGCAACAACTACGGTCTTGGCCAGGCGGCGGTGGTGGTGCTGTTGAACATGCCGGGCCACCTGTACGAAATCCTGCCTGTGGCGGCACTGATCGGCACGCTGTTCGCCCTTTCACGCCTGGTCGGCAACACCGAGTATGCGGTGATGCGTGTGTCGGGCCTGTCGAACTGGCGCGTGGCCGGCTATTTCGCCGCGATCGGGGTGGTGCTCTCGCTGATCCTGCTGCTGCTCGGCGAATACGTCGCGCCGTGGTCGGAACAGGCGGCGCAACGTTTCAAGCTGTCGGCGACGCGGTCGGTGGTGGCGCAACAGTTCCGGTCCGGCCTGTGGGTGAAGGACGGCAGCACCTTCATCAACGTGCGCGAGGTCATGCCCGACAGCACGCTGCGCGACATCGAGATCTACGGTTTCGACGCCGAGGGGCGGCTCGGCTGGATTCGCGCGGCGCGCGAGGCCGACTGGCGCGGCGAGCAGGGCTGGAACCTCACCGGAGTGATGGAAACGCATTTCAGTGCGGACGGCTTGCGCGCGGTTCACCGGGAGGCGCAGACCTGGCAGTCGGTGCTGACACCGGACATTCTCAGTGTGCTGCTGGTGGCGCCGGAGCGTATGTCGGCGCGCACGCTGTGGCGCTACGTCGCGCATCTGAAGGCGAACGGCCAGAAATCCTCGCGCTACGAGGTCGCGCTGTGGAGCAAATTCGTCAACCCCTTCATCATCCCGATCATGATGCTGATCGCGATGCCCTTCGCGATCCAGGGGCCGCGTACGGGCGGCACCAGCAGCAAGATCTTCCTCGGCATCCTGGCCGGTCTGGGTTTTCATCTGCTGAGCCGCCTGTTCGGCCACCTCGGTCTGCTCAACGACTGGCCGCCGGCGGCGGTGTCCACCCTGCCGCTGTTGATTTTTCTCGGCTTCGCGCTGGCGGGAATCCGCTGGGTGGAACGACGCTGAGCCGGGATCAGAGTCCCAGCGTCGTCGCCGACACCTGCGCCGGTGCACGCTGCCACATGCCCTCGAAGACCTGGTGCAGCGGTGCGGCAACGGCCGCATCGTCCGCGTGCAGATTTCCGCGCAGCGCGGACTTGTCCGCGCGCACGAGGACAGCGAGGCGGTCGGCGAGTACGAAAGCCTCGTCGGGGCGTGGTGCATGCGGATCGGACTGGCGGATCTGCAGGACATGGCCGAAGTCGCGTACCAGTTGCATCAGGCGCGGGTGGGTGCGCGCCACGCGGTCGATGTCGTCGAGCAGGAACTCGATGCGGCGTCCGCCCCCCGCCACGCAGAACGCGCGCAATGCGGCATGGCGCTCCATGTCGTCCAGTTCGAACAGGGTGAGGTCGTGGTCGTACAGCCGCAGCGTGCGGTGGCAGCCGGCGAGCAGGGCGTCGAATGCGGCGCGCAGTTCGGACGGGGTTTCGATGGTATTCATCCTTGCGGAGCCTTTCGGACGCGATTCGACAAAAAAATATTATAGCGACGCATTCCCGGGCTAGAATGCGCCGAAAATTGCATTGCGGAGTTCTTCTCATGCTGAAGGCGGGCGACCCCGCGCCGGACTTTTCCAGCCCGGACGCGGACATGAATTTCATCGAATTGTCGCAGTTGCGCGGGAAGACTGTCGTGCTGTTCTTCTATTTGCGCGACGATACACCCGGCTGCACGGCCGAAGCGATCGAATTCTCCGAACTCGAGAGCGATTTTGCCAGGCTTGGCGCGGTCGTGCTGGGCGTCTCGCGCGACGACTGCATCAAGCACGGCGAGTTTCGCGACAAGCACGGCATCGGCGTGCCGCTGCTCGCCGACAAGGAGCAGACGATGAGCGAGGCCTACGGCGTGATGCAGGACAAGGATGTGGATGGCGTCATGCGCAAGAGCGCGGTGCGTGCCACCTTCGTCATCGACCCTCGGGGCGTTATCCGCCACGCGCTGTATGGTGTCGCCAGCCGTGGTCACGCGGCGGAAGTGCTGGAACTGGTAAAGGAACTCAAATGAATATCTGCAAGGACACCGTCGTCACCCTCTCCTACATCGTCCGCGACCTCGACGGCCGCACGCTGGAGGAAAGCGACGAACCCGTGAGCTACCTGCACGGCGGCTACGACAACATCTTCCCGCTGGTCGAACAGGCGCTGGAAGGCAAGGCCACTGGCGAGACCGTCGATCTCAAATTGCAGCCGGCCGATGCTTTCGGCGAATTCGACGACGAACTGGTGCGGATCGAATCGCGCGAGGTGTTTCCCGACAATATCGAGGTCGGCATGCAGTTCGTCGGTGCGCCGGTCGAGGGTGGCGAGGAAATGCTCTACACGGTGACCGATATCGCGGATGACAAGGTCGTCGTCGACGGCAACCATCCCTACGCCGGACAGGCGGTGCACTTTCAGTGCACGGTGGCCGAGGTGCGGGCCGCGACGCCCGATGAGGTGGCGCACGGCCACGCCCACGGCGCCCACGGTCATCATCATTGAGCAAACGGCGGCGCGGCGGCCGCCTGCTAAAATAACCGGCTGACATTCCATTCCCCCAACGCTTGATGAAAATCACCTTCCTCGACTTCGAGCAGCCGATCGCCGAGCTCGAAGCCAAGATCGAAGAGCTGCGCTTCGTGCAGGATGATTCCGCGCTGGATATCTCGGAAGAGATCCGCCGCCTGCAGAAGAAGAGCCAGACGCTGACCCGGGACATCTACGCCAAGCTTTCCGCCTGGCAGGTGTCGCAGGTGGCGCGTCACCCGCAGCGTCCCTATACGCTCGATTACGTGCAGGGCCTGTTCACCGATTTCGTCGAACTGCATGGCGATCGTGCCTTTGCCGACGATCCGGCGATCGTCGGCGGTGTGGCACGCTTCAACGGCGAGCCGGTGCTGGTCATCGGGCACCAGAAGGGGCGCGATACCAAGGAAAAGCTCCATCGCAATTTCGGCATGCCACGGCCCGAGGGCTACCGCAAGGCCCTGCGCCTGATGCGCCTCGCGGAAAAATTCCGCATGCCCATCTTCACCTTCATCGACACGCCCGGCGCTTATCCGGGCATCGGCGCGGAAGAACGCGGCCAGTCCGAGGCCATCGCGCGTAACCTCTACGTGATGGCCGAATTGCAGACGCCGATCATCTGCAGCATCGTTGGCGAGGGTGGATCGGGCGGCGCCCTGGCGATCGGTGTCGGCGATCGCACCCTGATCCTGGAGTACTCGACCTATTCGGTCATCTCTCCCGAAGGCTGCGCCTCGATCCTGTGGAAGAGCGCGGACAAGGCGTCGGTTGCTGCCGAGACGCTGGGCATCACGGCGGATCGCCTGAAAGCCAATGGCCTGGTCGACCGCATCGTCGACGAGCCGCTTGGCGGCGCGCAGCGTGACTGGGACACCATGTTCCAGGCCATGCGTCGCGCCCTGACCGACACCCTGGCGGAACTGCGCAAGCAGCCGCTGGATGCCCTGCTGGCCGCGCGCTACCAGCGTCTGCGGGCGTATGGCAGTTTCAAGGAAGCTTCCGCCAAGTAAAGCCGTCCTCGCCAGCGTGGCGGACGTGCTGGTTCGCCACGTGCCGCGCGGCGCCCGTCTGGCGCTGGCGCTGTCCGGTGGTCTCGATTCGATGGCGCTGCTGCATGTCCTCGGCGCCCTGCGCGACGATCACCGCTTCACCCTGCATACCGTTCATGTCCACCATGGCTTGTCGCCGCAGGCGGATGACTGGGCGGATTTCTGCGCGCGTCACTGTGCGATGCACGGCGTCACGCTCGCCGTGCACCGCGTGACGGTCACGCGCGACGATGCTGCCGGCATCGAAGCCGCGGCGCGGCGCCTGCGCCACGACATCTTCGCCGAGGTGGACGCGGACTTCCTGCTCACCGCGCACCAGCAGGACGACCAGGCGGAAACGCTGCTGCTGCAGTTGCTGCGCGGCGCCGGCCCCAAGGGACTGGCGGCCATGCCCGAGCTGCAACGGCGCTCCGGCTGGCGCGCCGTGCAATTGCGCCCTCTGCTCGGTATCAGCCGCGCCCAGTTGCGCGACTACGCCGCGGCGCACGATCTGGAATGGGTCGAGGACGACAGCAACGTCGACATGCGCTACCGGCGCAACGCGCTGCGCCAGGAGATCATGCCGCGCCTGGCGGCACATTTTCCCGGCAGTTCGGCCACCCTCGCACGCGCGGCGGGTCTGCAGGCCGAGGCGGCGGAACTCCTCGACGAGCTGGCGCTCATCGACGCAGCCGGGGCGGTCGCTGGCGCGCGCCTCGACTGTGCGGCGCTGGCGGGACTGACGCCGGCGCGTGCACGCAATCTGCTGCGTCACTTCATCGCCCGCCATGGTCTGCCCATGCCGCAGGCGCGGGTGCTGGACGAAGCCCTGCGCCAGCTGCTCGCGGCGCGCCAGGACGCGCGCGTGCAGGTGAATCTCGGTCCGTGGTCACTGTGGCGTTTTCGTGGCGGCGCCTACCTCGCGCCGTCGTTGCCGCCACCCGCGCCCCCGGTACGCTGGCGCGGCGAGGCTGCACTATGGGTGCCGGCGGCAGGCGTCACGGTGGCGATGCAGCCGGTGGCGGGCGCCGGCCTGCGCCGCGCGGCGCTGGAAAACGCGGTGGTGACGCTGGGCGCGCGCACCGGTGGGGAGCGCATGCAGCTGACGCCGGACGGCCCGCATCGCAGCCTGAAGAACCTCATGCAGGAACGTGCGGTGCCGCCGTGGCAGCGCGCGCGCCTGCCGCTTTTGTGGTGCGACGGGCGGTTGGCGTGGGTGCATGGCATCGGGATCGATGCTGCGTTCCACGCCGGGCCGGGGGAGGCCGGGATTCAGCCGGATGTGCAGGAAGGGTTGCCGGGGCAAGACAGCGAGCGGCCGCGCGTGCTATCCTAGCGGGCTGATTTTCATCGTTTTTTGAACGTTTTTTCTTTCCGGGAGCACATATCATCATGGCCGTTCAGCGCACGTTTTCCATCATCAAGCCCGACGCCGTCAAAAAGAACGTGATCGGCAAGATCGTCAGCCGTTTCGAGACCAACGGCCTCAAGATCGTGGCGTCGAAAATGAAGCACCTTTCGCGTCAGGAAGCCGAAGGCTTCTACGCCGTGCACAAGGACCGCCCCTTCTTCAAGGATCTGGTCGAGTTCATGGTGTCCGGCCCCGTCGTGCTGCAGGTGCTCGAGGGCGAGGACGCGATCGCCAAGAACCGCGCGCTGATGGGCGCGACCGATCCGAAGAAGGCCGAGCCGGGCACCATCCGCGCGGATTTTGCCGAGAGCATCGACGCCAACGCCGTGCACGGCTCCGACGCGCCGGAGACCGCGGCGATCGAGATCGCCTATTTCTTCCCCGGCTGCGAAGTCTACGCCGGCCGTTGATCTGAAACGCGCGAAGCGAGACCTTGTCGTCTCCTCTCCTGCTTGCGGAAGAGGATGAGGAAAGGAAAACGCATGCCACAGAATCTGCTCGATTTCGACCTTCCCGGATTGACCGCCTGGTTCGCCGAACTTGGCGAGAAGCCCTTCCGTGCCCGCCAGGTGTTTCGCTGGATCCACCAGGCGGGGGTGGCCGATTTCGCGCACATGACGGACATCGCCAAGAGCCTGCGCGAGACCCTGCAAGCGCAGGCGGTGGTGCAGGCGCCCGCGATCAAGTTCCTGCACCGCTCCGCCGACGGCACGCGCAAGTGGCTGTTCGATGTCGGCGTCGGCAACGGTATCGAGACCGTATTCATCCCCGAGGACGACCGCGGCACCCTGTGCGTGTCCTCGCAGGTGGGCTGTGCGCTGGAGTGCAGCTTCTGCTCGACCGGGCGCCAGGGGTTCAACCGTAACCTCGGCGTGGCCGAGATCATCGGTCAGTTGTGGGTGGCGCAGCATTCCCTGAAGACCGAAGCCAACCGTACCACCGGAGAGATCGCCGAGCGCCCGGTGTCCAACGTGGTGATGATGGGCATGGGCGAGCCGCTGGCCAATTTCGAGAATGTGGTGACCGCGCTCGGTGTCATGCTCGACGATCACGCCTACGGTCTGTCGCGCCGCCGCGTGACGGTGTCGACCTCGGGGTTGGTGCCGGCGATGGATCGCCTGGCCGAGCGCTGTCCGGTGGCGTTGGCGGTGAGCCTGCACGCACCGAACGATGCCTTGCGTGACCGGCTCGTGCCGATCAACAAGAAATATCCGCTGGCCGAGCTGATGGCGGCGTGCCGGCGCTATCTCGTGCATGCGCCGCGCGACTTCATCACTTTCGAATATGTCCTGCTGGCAGGCGTGAACGATCAGCCTGTGCACGCGCGCGAGCTGGTCGAGCTTGCACGCGACGTGCCGTGCAAGTTCAATCTCATTCCGTTCAATCCCTTTCCGGATGCGGGCTACGAGAAACCGGGCGGCGAGGCGATGCGGGTGTTTCGCGAGATCCTGCAGGATGCGGGCTACGTGGTCACCACGCGCAGGACGCGCGGCGACGACATCGACGCCGCATGCGGTCAGCTGGCGGGGCAGGTGGCGGACCGCAGCGGGCGCGTGATCAAACGACTGCACAGGGAGGCGGCGTGAAAAACTGGAAGACCCTTCTGGCCAGCCTTTGGCTGTGCGGCTGCGCAGCCGTGCCGCAGGGGGGTGACGACGCATCCGGCAGGACCGCCGACAGCGAGAGCGGCCAGCGCGCGCGTGCCTTCACCGACCTGGCGAGCGCGTATTACACGCGAGGCCAGTACAAGGTCGCGCTCGACGAACTGCGCAAGGCGATCTCGGCGGAGAATCGTTATGGACCGGCCTACAACGTCTACGGCCTGATCTACATGGAACTGGCCGAGGACAAGCTGGCGGAAGAAAATTTCCGGCGCGCGATCGAACTCGATCGCAACGATTCCGAGGCGCGCAACAATCTGGGCTGGTTCCTGTGCACACGCGGCCGGTACGACGAAGGACTGGAACAGTTCGCGGCCGCCCTGCGTAATCCGTTGTATGCGTATCCCGAACGCGCCATGGCCAATGCGGGGCTGTGTGCGGAGCAGAAGGGCGATCTCGCGCTGGCCGAGACCAACCTGCAGAAATCGCTCAAGTTGCAGCCGGACAACCCGACCACGCTGCTCAAGCTGGCCGGCCTGCGTTTCCGCCAGGGGCAAGTGACGGAGGCGCAGCGTCTGCTGGCCCGTCATGCCGAGCTCGCGCCACCCACCGCGGAGAGTCTGTGGCTCGGCGTGCGTGTGGAACGCAAGCTGGGCGACCGTGCGCAGGAGGCGGTCTACGGACAACAACTGCGCAAGCGTTTTCCGGATGCCGATGAGACGCGCCGCCTGCTGGCGGGGCAGTACGAATGAGCGATCCCGCATCCGGGCCGGTCGGACAGACGCTGCGCGACGCGCGCGAAGCGCAGGGCCTCGGCGTCGACGACGTGGCGGCACGTCTGCGCCTGATGCGCCGCCAGATCGAGGCGATGGAGGCCGACGACTTCGACTCGCTCGGACAGCCCGTGTTCGCGCGCGGATTCGTACGCAATTATGCGCGCCTGCTGGGGCTCGCGCCCGACCCGTTGCTGGCCGACATGGGCGGAGCGACGGCCGAACCGGTCGTGATGCGCCCGGAGGCGCCGCTGCCGTCGCGCAACTGGCTGACGTCGCCTTGGTTGCTGCTCGCTTTGTTCGGCGTGGCCGTGCTGGCGGTGGTTCCGGTGGCACTCTACTGGTGGCTCAACAGTGACGAAGACGAGGTGCCCGTGGGTGCGACGAGGGCACCGGCTGTCGCGCCGGCGACGCCGGCAGCGGCCGACACGGTGCCGGTTGAGCCGCCTGTGGCCGCCGAAGCGCCGACGACTCCGGAGGCCGTCCCCACAGTGCCGGCCGTGCAGGATGCCGGCGCCGTAGCTGCGGACGAAACCCCGTCTGCGGTGGCGCCGGTTGTGCGCGGTGTGTTGCAGCTGGAATTCGGCGCCGATTCGTGGGTCGAAATTCGCGATGCGACGGGGCGCATGCTGCACCGTCAGCTCGACACGGCCGGCAGCAGCATCGAGGTGCGTGGCGAGCCGCCGTTCGATGTGGTGGTCGGCAACGCGGCGCAGGTGCGCATGACTTACAACGGTCGCCCGATCGATCTCAAACCCTTCATCGACGTGACGGTCGCCCGTTTCACGCTCGAAGAATGACCCATGAAGAAAGACAAGCGGGAAACATGATGTCGCAGATTGTTCGTCGCCCCACGCGCCAGGTGCGGGTCGGCGCGGTCCGGGTCGGTGGCGACGCGCCGGTGGTGGTGCAGTCGATGACCAACACCGATACGGCCGACGTCACGGCCACGGTGAACCAGGTGCAGGCACTTGCCGAGGCCGGCTCCGAGCTCGTGCGCATCACCGTGAACACTGCGGAAGCCGCGGCGGCGGTGCCGCGTATTCGCGCGCGTCTCGACGCGCTGGGCTGCCGCGTGCCCCTGGTCGGCGATTTCCATTTCAACGGCCACAAGCTGTTGACGCAGGAACCTGCGTGTGCCGAGGCGCTGGCCAAGTACCGCATCAATCCGGGCAACCTCGGGCGCGGCAGCAAGCGCGACGAGCAGTTTTCCACGCTGATCGACACCGCATGCCGCTACGACAAGCCGGTGCGCATCGGCGTCAACTGGGGCAGCCTCGACCCGGCGCTTGCGGCACGCATGATGGACGAGAACGCGCGTCTGCCCCGGCCGCTCGATCCGGAGGTCGTGATGCGCCGCGCGATGGTCGCCTCCGCGCTCGAATCGGCGGCGAAGGCGGAGGAACTCGGCCTTGCCGGCGACCGCATCGTCCTGTCGTGCAAGATGAGTCGGGTGCAGGATCTCATCGCGGTGTATCGCGACCTGTCCGCGCAGTGCGACTATGCGCTGCACCTGGGCCTGACCGAGGCGGGCATGGGCAGCAAGGGCATCGTCGCCTCGAGCGCCGCCCTGGCGGTGCTGCTGCAGGAAGGCATCGGCGATACCATCCGCGTCTCGCTGACCCCCGAGCCCGGCGGCGACCGCACGCTGGAGGTGCGCGTCGCGCAGGAAATCCTGCAGGCGCTGGGCCTGCGCGCATTCACGCCGCAGGTCACTGCCTGTCCGGGCTGCGGGCGCACCACCTCCACGGTGTTCCAGGAACTCGCGCAGGCGATCGAGACTTATCTTCGCAAGCAGATGCCGGTGTGGCGCAGCCAGTATCCCGGCGTCGAAACCATGCAGGTCGCGGTGATGGGCTGCGTCGTCAACGGACCCGGCGAATCGAAGCACGCCAACATCGGCATTTCGCTGCCCGGCACCGGCGAAGTGCCGGTGGCGCCGGTGTACGTCGACGGCGAAAAGACGGTGACACTGAAAGGCGAGAGGATCGCCGAGGAATTCCAGGCGCTGGTCGAGGACTATGTGCGGCGGCGCTATGGAAGCTGAAAAGCATTTATCCGCGAAGGACGCGAAGTTGCGCGAAGAAAACCCAAACCGGGTTTCATTGACGTTTACTTCGCGTCTCTTCGCGTCCTTCGCGGACAAGAAAAACTTATTGTCATGAGTAACACCATACAATCCGTGCGCGGCATGAACGACTGCCTGCCCGACGCCGCCGACACCTGGCAGGCGTTCGAGGCGATCGTGCGCGACTGGCTGCGACGCTATGGCTACCGCGAACTGCGCACGCCGATCCTCGAACATACGGGGCTTTTCAAGCGCGCCATCGGCGAAGTCACCGACATCGTCGAGAAGGAGATGTACACCTTCGTCGACGAGCTGAACGGCGAATCGCTGACGCTGCGCCCCGAAGGCACCGCCTCGTCGGTGCGCGCGACGATTCAGCATAACCTCCTGTACGACGGCGGCAAGCGCCTGTGGTACACGGGGCCGATGTTTCGCCACGAGCGCCCGCAGAAGGGACGCTACCGGCAGTTTCATCAGGTCGGTGTCGAGGCGCTGGGATTCGCCGGTCCCGACGTCGACGCGGAGCTGATCGTCATGTGCGCCGACCTGTGGCGCGAGCTCGGCATCGCGCCGACGCTGCAACTCAACACGCTGGGCGACCACGCCGCACGGCAGCGCCACCGCGCCCGGCTCGTCGCCCATTACGAGGCGCACCGCGATGCGCTCGACGCCGACGCCGAGCGGCGTCTGTACAGCAATCCGCTGCGCATCCTCGACAGCAAGAATCCGGCGATGCAGGCGATCAACGACGCTGCACCGAAGCTGATGGATGAACTGGAGGACGAGGCCCTGGCGCATTTCGACGCCGTGCAGAATCTCCTGCGCGCCAGCGGTATCGCCTTCGAGATCAATCCGCGGCTGGTGCGCGGTCTCGACTATTACAACCGCACCGTGTTCGAATGGGTCACCGACCAGCTCGGCGCGCAGGGCACGGTGTGTGCTGGCGGACGCTACGACGGGCTGATCGCCCAGTTGGGCGGCAAGCCGGCACCGGCGGCCGGCTTCGCCATGGGTATCGAGCGCCTGCTCGCGCTCGTCGAGGCGGGTGGCCGTATGCTGGAAACGCCGGTGCCCGACGCCTACGTCGTCCACGCCGGCGCGGTAGCCGAGGCCTGGGCCTGGCAGGTTGTCGCGGCACTGCGCGCGGCCGGGCTCGCTGCCATCCTGCATTGCGGCGGCGGCAGTTTCAAGTCGCAAATGAAGAAGGCGGACGCCAGCCGCGCGCGTTATGCCGTCATCATCGGTGACGAGGAAGCCGCGGCGCAGCAGGTGACGCTCAAACCGTTGCGCGGCACCGGCGAACAGACCCGCGTCGAACTGGCGCTGGCGATCGACTCTCTGAACAACGCATCAATCTGAAAAGGCTACGTGTAATGGCAACCTACGACCTCGACGAGCAGGAACGGCTGGACGAACTGAAGGCCTGGTGGAAGCGCTGGGGCAACCTCGCGCTGATTGCCTTGGCAGTGGTCGTGGCCGCTGCGGCCGGCTGGCGCTACTGGCAACAGCGTACGCTGACGCAGAATGTGGAAGCCGGCGCCGTGTACGAACGGCTGACGCAATCGCTCGCCGCCAACGATGTGAAAGCCGCGCGCGAGGCGGGAGGGCTGTTGATCGACCAGTACCAGGGCACGGCGTACGCGCCGCGTGCGGCGCTGGTGCTGGCCCGCATCAATGCGGGTAGCGGCGACCTGAAGAGCGCGCAGGCACAACTGGAATGGGCGCTTGCCCAGGCGAAGGAGCCGGCGCTGAAGGACCTCGCGCGCCTGCGTCTCGCCGGCGTACAACTCGACCAGAAAGCCTACGACGCGGCACTGAAGACGCTCGCGGGCAGCCACAGCGACGCTTTCGCCGCACGCTTCGACGATTTGCGGGGCGACGTCCTGTTCGCCCAGGGCAAGGCGGACGAGGCCCGCGCCGCCTACCAGGCGGCCCTTGGCAAACTGGGTGACGACAACCCCTATCGCAACATCGTCGAGCTCAAGCTCGACGGTGTGGGAGGAGCGGTCAAGTGATCCGGCGCACACTCCTCGCCGGCGCCGCGCTGGCGCTCGTCGGGTGCAGCACGGTCTCGTCGGTGACCGGTACCGTCGGCGGCTGGTTCGGCGCTGGCCCGACGCGGGTCAAACCGGCCGAGCTGGTCGATTTCAAGCCGGGTGTCGCCCTGAGCGAAGCCTGGAAAGCCGATACCGGCGATGCTGACGGCTATCTGCTGTCTCCGCAGGCCGATGGCGAAAACGTCTTCGCCGCCGGGGGAGGGCGCGTGGTACGCATTGCCGTCAACAATGGCAGCCTTGCCTGGCGGCAGGACACGGGTCTCAGGCTTTCCGCCGGCGCGGGTGCCGGCCTCGGGCTGGCTCTCGCCGGGGGGGCCAAGGGCGAGCTTGTCGCACTCGATGCTGCCAATGGCCAGCCGCGCTGGAAAGCCGCCCTGTCGAGCGAAGTGACCGGGCAATTGCTGGCGGTCGCCGATACCGTCATCGTGCGCACCGGAGATGGCCGCGTGCATGGCCTTGCGCTTGCCGACGGCAGCCGCAAGTGGCTGTACAGCCGCAACCTGCCGCCGCTGAGCCTGCGCGGCTCCGGGGGCCTGACGGCCTTCGAGGGTGTGGTCTATGCCGGTTTCCCCGGCGGCAAGCTCGTCGCGCTCGATGCCCGCAACGGCGCGCAGTTGTGGGAGGCCACCGTGGCCCTGCCGCGCGGCGCCACCGAACTCGAACGCGTGGCCGACGTGATGGGCAACCCCGCAGTCGATACCTCCCAGGTCTGCGCGGTGGCGTACCAGGGACGCGTCGCCTGTTTCGACCGCCGCAACGGCGGACCGATGTGGGCGCGGGACACCTCCAGTAACAGCGGACTGGCGATGGACGGGCGCAACGTCTACGTCACCGACGACAAGGACGCCGTCACCGCCTACGACAAGGCATCCGGCCGTGCCGTGTGGCGCCAGGACAAACTGGCCCGCCGTCAGGTCACCGCGCCGCTGGCACTGGGCAACTGGGTCGCGGTCGGCGATGGCGAAGGCTACGTGCATGTGCTGTCGGTGGACGACGGCAGCTTCGTCGCACGCGCCCGCGTGGACAGCGCGGTGCGCACGGCGCCGGTCGATATCGGCCCCGGCTTCGCGGCGCAGACGACGAAGGGTACGGTCGTCGCCTTCCGCGTACAATAAATGCTTCCCACACTCGTCCTCGTCGGCCGTCCCAACGTCGGCAAATCGACGCTCTTCAACCGGCTGACCGGCACGCGCGACGCGCTGGTGCACGACATGCCGGGGCTGACGCGCGACCGTCATTACGGGCGCGGCCGCATCGGCGGCAAGCCCTATCTCGTGGTCGACACCGGCGGCCTGGAGCCGGTGGCCAAGGACGGCATCCTCGCCGAGATGGCGCGGCAGACGCTGCAGGCGATCGACGAGGCCGATGCAGTCATCTTCATGGTCGACGCCCGCAGCGGCCTGACGCCGCAGGACAAGGTCATCGCCGACCGCCTGCGTCGCGCGCAGTGTCCGGTGTTTCTCGCCGTCAACAAGGCCGAGGGCATGAATCGCGCGGTGGTGACTGCGGAATTCCACGAACTCGGACTGGGTGAGCCGCTGGCGATTTCCGGCGCGCATGGCGATGGCATCGGCGATCTCATCGCCGAGGCGCTGGCGCCGTTTCCCGAAATGGCGGAGGAAGCGAGCGAGCACGGCGTGCCGAAGATCGCCCTGGTGGGGCGGCCCAACGCCGGCAAGTCGACCCTCGTCAATGCACTGGTCGGTGAGGAGCGCGTCATCGCCTTCGATCAGCCTGGCACCACACGCGATTCGATCCATGTCGAATTCGAGCGTGACGGCAAGCCCTACATCCTCATCGACACCGCCGGCGTGCGCCGCAAGGGCAAGGTGTTCGAGGCAGTGGAGAAATTTTCCGTCATCAAGACGTTACAGGCGATCGAGGACGCCAACGTGGTGGTGCTGGTGCTCGACGCGCGCGAGAACATTGCCGAGCAGGATGCGCACCTGGCCGGCTTCATCCTGGAGAGCGGGCGTGCGCTGGTGGTCGCGGTCAACAAGTGGGACGGCCTGTCCGCCGAGCGGCGCGACGATATCAAGCGCGAGATCGGACGCAAACTCGCCTTTCTCGATTTTGCCCGCTTCAACTATATTTCGGCGCTAAAGGGCAAGGGGTTGGAGAACCTGTTGAAGGACGTCGAGGCGGCACACGCCGCGGCCTTCATCAGGATGACGACGCCCAAGCTCACGCGCGTACTGGAAGCCGCCGTGGCGCAGCACGCGCCGCCGAAGAGCGGCCTGTTCCGGCCCAAGCCGCGTTACGCCCATCAGGGCGGCAAGAATCCGCCGGTCATCGTCCTGCACGGCAACGCCTTGGAAGGCCTGCGTGACGACTACAAACGCTACCTGGAAAGCTGTTTTCGCAAGGCATTCAATTTGCAGGGCACGCCGCTCCGGATCCAGGTCAAGGAAGATACCGGCAGGAATCCGTTCGAAGGGAAACAGCGTGGGCCGCTCACCGAGAGCGAGGCCACCCGGCGACGGCGCGAGAAACGCATACGGCGCAAGGTGTACGGCGACACCTGACGGCCATGCCCACCCGTCTTGGGCGCGCGCGAAGAAACCGCTGAGATGGACGCGAGCCGGCGGCTCAGTCGAGCCAGCGTACCAGGTAATAGAGCCTGAAGCCTTCCGACGAGCGCGACGGTCCGCTGGCGATGGCCGCGTGGCGGTGTCTGGTGGGATCGGCGTGGCTGCGTGCCTCGTCCTCGCTCGCATCCCCCTCGACCACGCCTTCCGGAAAGCGTTTGCGCCCCTTGCCCGCGGGCGCATAGATCACCGCCGCGACCGTGGCGACAACGCTGGTTTCGGTGTCGGCAAACAGGCTGCTGGGCAGCGGCATGTGCGGCGCCGTCAGTGAGGCTTCTTGGAAATGCTGCCGACCTTGATCGCATGCGAGGTCGGCGTCTCGTCGCTGAAGTGCGGCCGCTCGTCGAGCGTGCGCCCGGTCAGGCGCGCAAGCTCGGTTTCGCGACTGGCGATCACCATCAGGCAATCCTTGATGTTCATGACCGTCGCTTCCGTCAGCGGGCTCGGGTTGCCGTCGCGCGGTGCGGTGTCGCGCACGATGGACGTCAGGGTCTTGCGCATCATGCGCATCAGGCGCTGTTCGTCGTGCAGGGCTTTGTCGTCCATGGGGGGCTCCGATTAACGTGAAACTCGCGTCGCGAGACTTTGTCCCGCTCTCTCGTTTGCGCGAGAGGGCGAGGAGAACGCAACGTTCATGACGAGTCGTTGTTGCATGTTCCGGGGTGGTGAATCGTCATGAGCGTTTGCAGGAATGGTTCGTCATTCTGAGCGCCGGCCGGCCCCTCGTCAACGCAAATCCCCGCGCCGGCAGGGGGCAAACCTCGTGCTGAGGGCATGGTCAGAATGCGCCGCGACCGCACGGCGCCACGTTCATGTTTGCGTGCAGAGGTGACGACCCGTGGTGTCATCCCCATTGAGCCAGCGGGTCCACGGAATCCGCATCAACCCCATTGTGCCGCGCGGGTCGGTGTTCGTCGCCGGCGCGTCCAGGCCGGCTTCGTCCTCGACGCAACCCTCCACGACCGTGCTTCCGGACTGTGGCGCGCTACAATGCGTGGCTGTCCATCCGTATTCTCCCGTCCGCATGCCCCACCTCATCCGATCCGTGCTGTGCCCCCACGCGGCGATTGCCCCACGCCATGTTTGAGCGACACGCGGGCGGCGAGCGGGTGGTGCTCGTGGCCATCGATCTGGGTGACCCGGACTACGCCGAGAGCGTGGCCGAGCTGCGCCTGCTCGCCGGCGGCGCGGGGCTCGACCTTCGTGGCGAAGTCGAGGGCCGGCGGGCGCGTCCCGACGCGGCGCTGTTCGTCGGCAGCGGCAAGGCCGACGAGATTGCCGCGCTGGTCGCGGCGACCGAGGCGGACGTCGTCATCTTCAACCACGAACTGTCGCCGGCGCAGGAGCGCAACCTGGAGCGCCGCTTGCACTGCCGGGTGATCGACCGTGTCAGCCTGATTCTCGACATTTTCGCGCGGCGTGCGCGCAGCGCCGAGGGCAAGCTGCAGGTCGAACTCGCGCAGCTGCAGCACCTGTCGACGCGCCTGGTGCGCGGCTGGACCCACCTCGAGCGCCAGCGCGGCGGCGTCGGCCTGCGCGGCCCTGGCGAAAAGCAGCTCGAAACCGACCGTCGCCTCATTGGCCTGCGCGTCAAGGCCCTGCGCGAACGCATCGACAAGCTGGCGCGCCAGCGCCGCACCCAGCGGCGCGCACGCGAACGCCGCGACGTCCTGTCGGTGGCGCTGGTCGGCTATACCAACGCCGGCAAGTCCACGCTTTTCAATGCATTGACCCGTGCCGGCGCCTACGCCGCCGACCAGTTGTTCGCCACCCTCGACACCACTACGCGCAAGGTCTACCTGCCCGGAATCGGCGAAGTGGTGTTGTCCGATACCGTGGGTTTCGTCACCAATCTGCCGCACAGCCTGGTCGCGGCGTTTCGCGCCACGCTGGAGGCGACCGCCGAAGCCGATCTGCTGCTGCACGTGATCGATGCCGCCAGCTCGGCACGCGAGCGCCAGATTGGCGCGGTGGAACAGGTATTGAAGGAGATCGGTGCCGAAGACGTGCCGGTTCTGCGCGTCTACAACAAGCTCGATCTCACCGAGGTGGCGCCGGGGGTGGCACGGGACGAATATGCTAAACTCGCCAGTGTTTACGTGTCCGCCCGAACCGGTGCCGGACTTGAACTTCTGCGGGGTGCGCTGTCGGAAATCCTGGGCGCCGAGCGCGCCCGCGCTGCGGCGGACGAATCCGTCGGCGCCGCGCCCCAACCAACGGCACACACTTCTTGACACGATATGGCCTGGAACGACCCCCAATGGGGCAACAACGGTAAGCGCAACAACAGCGGCCCTCCCGATCTGGACGAGATATGGCGGCGCTTCAACCAGCGTCTGGCCGGCATGTTCGGCGGCAGGGGAAATGGCGGTGGCGAGGGTCCGTCCGGCGTCGGTGTGCCGGGAGGCGGTAATCTGGTGCTGGGCCTGATCGGCATCCTCGCGCTGGTGTGGGTGGCAAGTGGCTTCTACATCGTCGACACCGGCCAGCGGGGCGTCGTGCTGCGCTTCGGCAAGTACGTCGAGACCACCGATCCGGGGCCGCGCTGGCACCTGCCGTGGCCGATCGAGTCGCGCGAGGTCGTCAACGTCGACCAGGTGCGCACCGTCGAAATCGGCTACCGCAACAACGTGAAGAGCAAGGTGCTCAAGGAATCGCTGATGCTCACCGACGACGAGAACATCATCGACCTGCAGTTCGCCGTACAGTACGTTCTCAAGGATCCGGTCGAGTTCCTGTTCGTCAACCGCGCGCCTGACGACAGTGCGCTACAAGTGGCCGAGACCGCGATGCGCGAGATCGTCGGCAAGAACAAGATGGACTTCGTTCTCTATGAAGGACGCGCGGAAATCGCCGCACGCGCCAAGCAACTGATGCAGGAAATCCACGATCGCTACCGGACCGGCATCAGCATCAGCCAGGTCACCTTGCAGAACATCCAGCCACCCGAACAGGTGCAGGCGGCGTTCGACGACGCGGTGAAGGCGGGCCAGGACCGCGAGCGGCTGAAGAACGAGGCCGAGGCCTACTCCAACGACATCGTGCCGCGCGCACGTGGTCTCGCGTCGCGCCTGAAAGAGGAAGCCGAGGGCTACAAGCAGGCGGTGACCGCCAACGCGCAGGGCGAGGCGAGTCGCTTCTCGCAGATTTTCAACGAATACCAGAAGGCACCGCAGGTGACGCGCCAACGCATGTACCTCGACACCATGCAGACCGTGATGAACAACACCAGCAAGGTGGTCGTCGACCAGAAGGGCGGCAACAGCCTGCTCTATCTGCCGCTCGACAAGTTGCAGCAGAATCTCGGCCAGACGTATTCTGGCACGACGGAGACCCTTCCGCAGCCGGCTGCGCCCACCGCGCCGTCCACGCAATCGCTGGACGTGCGCTCGCGCGACGCCTTGCGCAGCCGTGACCGGGAGGACCGGCCATGAGCAGAAACCTCGCCCCGGTGCTGGTCGCCCTGTTGGTCGCCCTGGTCGTGCTTTCCGGCAGCATGTTCACCGTCGACCAGCGACAGAACGCCCTGGTGTTCCAGCTCGGCGAGGTGGTCGGCGTGAAGACGAAGCCCGGACTCTACTGGAAGCTGCCGCTGGTGCAGAACGTGCGCTATTTCGATACGCGTATCCTCACCCTCGATGCAGCCGACCCCGAGCGTTTCATTACCTCGGAAAAGAAGAACGTGCTGGTGGACTCGTTCATCAAGTGGCGCGTGATCGACGCCAAGCAGTTCTACGTGTCGGTGGGCGGCGACGAGATGCGCGCGCAGATCCGTCTCAACCAGACGGTCAACGACGGCTTGCGTGCCGAGTTCGGCAAACGCACCATCAACGACGTGGTCTCGGGCAGCCGCGACGAGATCATGAACATCATCCGCACCAAGGCCGACAGCGATGCGCGCAAGATTGGCGTGCAGGTGGTCGACGTGCGCATCAAGCGCGTCGACCTGCCGGAAACGGTGTCGGAGAACGTCTACCGGCGCATGGAGGCCGAGCGCAAGCAGGTGGCCAACGAGCTGCGTTCGACCGGCGCGGCGGAAGCCGAGAAGATCAAGGCGGATGCCGACAAACAGAAGGAAGTGATCGTCGCCGAAGCGTATCGTGACGCGCAGCAGGTCAAGGGCGAGGGCGATGCGCGGGCGGCCGCGGTCTACGCCGCGGCGTTCGGCAAGAACCCCGAATTCTATGCGTTCTACCGCAGCATGCAGGCGTATCGCGAGAGCTTCCGCAGCAAGAGCGATGTCATGGTGCTCGATCCGAGCGCCGACTTCTTCAAGTACATGAAGAATCCGCGGGCCGCGGGTGGGCAATGACCAGCTGGGACTGGATCGCGGCGGTCGGCCTGCTGCTGGTGATCGAGGGCATGCTGCCGTTCGCCGCGCCGGCGGCGTGGCGGGACGGTGTGAGCCGCATCGCCGCGCTGCGCGACGGCCAGCTGCGTTTTATCGGCGCGGCCTCGATGCTCGCCGGCCTCCTGCTGTTGCTGTCGTTCAAGTGAGCCGCAAGACCCATGACCGCCTGGCTGCTGCCTGAAAACGTCGAGGACGTCCTGCCGCCGGAGGCCTGGCGCATGGAGGACATGCGTCGCGTCTTGCTCGACCTGTTCCGTGCCCGCGGCTACCAACTGGTGATTCCGCCGCTGATGGAATTCGTCGACTCGCTGCTGACTGGAGTGGGCGCGGCGCTGGACCTGAAGACCTACAAGGTGGTCGATCGCGTGTCGGGACGGCTGATGGGCGTGCGCGCCGATATCACACCACAGGTTGCGCGCATCGATGCGCATCTGCTTGCCGGGAATGCGGTGAACCGCCTGTGCTATGCGGGCAGCGTGCTGCACACGCTGTCAGCCGGATTCCACCGCTCGCGCGAGCCGATCCAGATCGGCGCGGAGCTCTACGGCGAGGCCGGCGTCGCCGCGGATCTCGAGATTCTGCAGTTGATGCGGCAGGCGCTGGCCGCGTGCGGCATCGCCGTGTTCCAGCTCGATATCGGACATGTCGGCGTGTATCGTGCGCTCGCCAGGGAAGCCCGCCTCGACGGGGCCGTCGAACACGAGCTTTTCGGCGCCCTGCAGGCCAAGGATGCCAGTGCGGTGGCGGTGCTGACCGCCGGCCTGCCCATCGCGCTGCGCGATGCGTTCGCCGCGCTGCCGCGCCTGTACGGCGACCGCAGCGTGCTCGGTGAAGCGCGTACCTGCCTGCCGCAGTTGCCTGCGGTCGAGGCGGCACTCGATGTGCTCGACGCCATCGACCGCGAGCTGGGGGAGACGGACCTCGCCTACGATCTGGCGGAGCTGCGCGGCTACGGCTACCACAGCGGCGTCGTGTTCGCCGCCTACGTAGGTGGGCGTAGCCACGCGGTGGCCCAGGGCGGACGCTACGACGAGGTGGGGCGTGTGTTCGGCCGCGCGCGGCCGGCCACCGGATTCAGCATGGATTTGCGCGAGCTGGTACGTGCCGGCGCGCCGACGGGACAGTAAACAGGGAGATTTGGCATGGCAGCGAAGAACGTCGTCGTCATCGGCACCCAGTGGGGCGATGAAGGCAAGGGCAAGATCGTCGACTGGTTGACCGACCGCGCACAGGGTGTGGTGCGCTTCCAGGGCGGCCACAACGCGGGGCACACGCTGGTGGTGGGCGGAAAGAAAACCGTGTTGCACCTGATTCCCTCCGGCATCCTGCGCGAGAACGTCACCTGCTACATCGGCAATGGCGTGGTGCTCGCACCGGACGCACTCCTGAAGGAAATGGACATGCTCGGCGCCGCAGGCGTGGACGTCGCCGGTCGCCTCAAGATCAGCGAGGCCTGCCCGCTCATCATGCCGCACCATGTCGCGCTCGACCAGGCGCGCGAGATCGCCAAGGGCGCCGGCAAGATCGGCACCACCGGGCGCGGCATCGGCCCCGCCTACGAGGACAAGGTGGCGCGCCGTGCGCTGCGCCTGCAGGACCTGTTCCACCGCGAGCGTTTCGCCGCCAAGCTGGGCGAGGTGCTCGACCATCACAACTTCATGCTGAAGAATTACTACAAGGCCGACACCGTCAGCTTCAACGAGACGCTCGACAGCATGATGGCGATGGCCGAGCGGCTGAAGCCGATGGTGGCCGACGTGCCGCGCAGCCTGTACGAGGCGAACAAGGCCGGCGGCAACCTGCTGTTCGAAGGCGCGCAGGGCACGCTGCTGGACATCGACCACGGTACCTATCCCTTCGTCACCTCGTCGAACTGCACCGCCGGCGGCGCGGCCACCGGTTCCGGCGTCGGCCCGGCGGCGATGCATTACGTGCTCGGCATCACCAAGGCCTACACCACGCGGGTCGGCTCCGGTCCATTCCCGACCGAATTGTTTGACGACGTCGGCCAGTATCTCGGCGAAAAGGGCCACGAATTCGGCGCCACCACCGGACGCCAGCGCCGGTGCGGCTGGTTCGACGCCGCCGCGCTGAAGCGCTCGATCCAGATCAACGGCGTGTCGGGCCTGTGCGTGACCAAGCTCGACGTGCTGGACGGCCTGGAAACCGTGCGCGTGTGCGTCGGCTACCGGATCGACGGCCAGACCTGCGATATTTTGCCGGTGGGTGCTGAGTCGATCACCGGTGTCGAACCGATCTACGAGGATCATCCGGGCTGGAGCGAGACCACCGTCGGCGTGCAGGAATTCGACAGGCTGCCGCAGAAGGCGCAAGCTTATTTGAAGCGCATGGAAGAACTGTGCGAGGTACCGGTCGACGTGGTGTCGACGGGCCCCGACCGGGTGGAAACCATCGTGCGCCGCCACCCGTACGACGTCTGAGCGTGCAGGCGAGGCAAACAAAAAGCCGACGCGAGGTCGGCTTTTTGTATCAAGCTAAATTTTCTAGCTGCGTTTGGTGCCCAGAAGAGGACTCGAACCTCCACAGTGTTGCCACCGCTAGGACCTGAACCTAGTGCGTCTACCAATTCCGCCATCTGGGCAATGAAGGCGCGCATTTTAAGAGAGACGAGACCGAATTGTCAACGAAGACGACTGCAAAAAAATCCGGTGGCCGCGGAAGCAAGCACAGGATTCCCGCGATCCGCCTCGCCGACCCGTTCTATGAACGGGAGGTCGAGCGCTACGAATCGCCGCTGCCCAGCCGCGAATACATCCTGCAACTGCTGACCGAGGCCGGCCACCCGGTCGAGGTGGAGGCGTTCATCGAGCAGTTGCACATCACCGAAGCCGAGCGTGACCTGTTCGAGCGTCGCCTGGGCGCGATGCAGCGCGATGCCCAGCTGGTGATCAACCGCAAGGGTCTGCTGTTGCTGCCCGACAAGCTCGATCTCATCAAGGGACGGGTGGAGGGCCACCCCGACGGCTTCGGCTTCGTCGTGCCCGACGAGGGTGGCGATGACCTCTATCTTTCGGCCAAGGAAATGCATCGCGTGCTGCATGGCGACCGTGTGCTGGTGCGCGTCGCAGGCTTCGACCGGCGCGGTCGGCGCGAGGCCAAGATCGTCAAGGTGCTGGAGCACGTCAACCGCTTCATCGTCGGTCGCTATTACCGCGAAGGTGGGGTCGGTTTCCTGATCGCGGAAAACCGTCGCATCAACCAGGACATCCTGGTGCCCACCGAACATGCCGGCGCCGCACAGTCCGGTCAGGTGGTGATGGTGGAAATCCTCACCCAGCCTGGCGCGCACAACGAGGCCGTCGGGCGGGTGACCGAGGTGCTGGGCAGCTACACCGATCCCGGCATGGAAATCGAGATCGCATTGCGCAAGCACGACCTGCCCCACGTGTTTCCGCCGGACGTCGAAAATCAGGCGGAAAGGCTTCCGGCCAAGGTGCTGAAAAAGGATCTGGACGGACGCGAGGATATCCGCCGTCTGCCGCTCGTCACCATCGACGGCGAGACGGCGCGCGATTTCGACGACGCCGTGTACTGCGAACCGGTGGGGCGTGGCGGGTTCCGTCTGGTAGTGGCGATTGCCGATGTCAGCCATTACGTGCAACCGGGGGACGCGCTCGATCGCGAAGGCTACACGCGCGGCAATTCGGTGTACTTTCCGCGCCGGGTCATCCCCATGCTGCCCGAGGCGCTTTCAAATGGCCTGTGTTCGCTCAATCCGGAAGTCGACCGCCTCGCCATGGTGTGCGACATGCAGATCGGTCCGGGGGGTGCGATCAGGGATTACCGCTTCTATCCGGGGGTGATCCACTCGCACGCGCGCCTCACCTACAATCAGGTGTGGGACTGGCTTTCGGGCGCAGCGAAACCTGAGAAAAAGCAGGCTGCGCTGATGCCTCACCTGCAGGCGCTCGAGATGCTGTTCCGCACGCTGCTGAAGGCGCGCGCCAAGCGCGGCGCCATCGACTTCGGCTCGACCGAGACGCAGATCCTGTTCGACGACCAGGGCAAGATCGCGGAAATCGTGCCGGTGATCCGCAACGATGCCCACCGCATCATCGAGGAATGCATGCTGGCGGCCAACGTGTGCGCCTCCGATTTTCTCCACACGCACAAGCAGCCGGCGCTGTACCGCGTCCACGAAGGGCCGACCGTGGAGAGGCTCACCGCACTGCGTGAGTTCCTCGCCGAATTCGGTCTCGATCTCGGCGGGGGCGACAAGCCGCACGCCAGGGAATATGCGGCGCTGCTCGACAGGATCAAGGACCGCCCCGACCATGGTCTCTTGCAGACGGTGATGCTGCGCTCGCTCAAGCAGGCGATCTACAGCCCGGACAACAAGGGCCATTTCGGCCTCGCCTACGAAGCGTATACGCACTTCACTTCGCCGATCCGGCGCTACCCCGACCTTCTGGTGCACCGCGGCATCAAGGCGGTGCTGGATGGCGAAAAGCTGCCCGCCAAGGGCCTGGCGGACATCGGCCTGCACTGCTCGATGACGGAACGCCGCGCCGACGACGCCACCCGCGACGTCGATGCGTGGCTCAAGACCTATTTCATGCGCGACCGCATCGGCGAGGAATACGACGGCACCGTCAGCGCGGTGACGAGCTTCGGCATCTTCGTCGCCCTCGACGACATCTTCATCGAGGGCCTGGTGCACGTCTCCGAACTTGGCCAGGACTATTTCCACTATGACCAGGCGCGCCACTGGATGCTCGGGGAACGCACCGGCAAGCGGTATCGCCTGGGCGACCGCGTGCGCATCAAGGTGATCCGTGCCGACATCGAGACCAGCAAGATCGACTTCAGCCTGATCGAACAGGTCGAGGCGCTGGAAGCGTCCGCCACGCCGAAGAAGAAGGGCGGCAGGAAGAAATGAGCGAGAAGGCTGCCGAAAAGCTCATTTACGGCTTTCACTCAGTGCTCGCGCGTCTGCGTCACGATCCGGCGGGGATACTGGAAATCTACCTCGATGTCACCCGCCGCGACGCGCGTGCGCGCGATCTGGTGCATCAGGCGAAGGCCGCCGGCGTCAGGCTGGCACAGGTCGAGGCCGACCGCCTCGAGCGTCTGGTCGGCAAGGCGGCGCGGCATCAGGGCGTGGTCGCACGGGTACGGCCGGTCGCACTCTCCCATTCCCTGGACGATATCCTCGACAACGTCGCGGGCGCACCACTGCTGATCCTTCTCGACGGCGTCACCGACCCGCACAATCTCGGCGCCATCCTGCGCTCGGCCGACGCCTTCGGCGCGCACGCCGTCGTCGCGCCCAAGGACAACGCCGTCGGCCTCAATGCGACGGTGGAGAAGGTCGCCTGCGGCGCGGCGGAGACCGTGCCCTACCTCATGGTCACCAACCTTGCGCGCACCATCGAGGATCTGCAGGAGCGCAACATCTGGGTGATCGCTGCCGACATGGACGGCGACACGCCGCTCTCCGGCATCGACTGCAAGTCCGGCATCGCCTGGGTGCTCGGCGCGGAAGGCAGCGGTATCCGCCGTCTGGTCAAGCAGCGCTGCGACCAGGTCGCGCGCATTCCCATCGGTGGCACCGTGGAAAGCCTCAATGTTTCCGTCTCGGCGGCGCTGTGTCTGTACGAGACTGCACGCCAGCGCGGCGGCTGAGGGAACGGGGGCGCCGCATGCAGGCTCGCGGGCTCTTCGCGCGACGGTTCGCGTGCCGCGTGAGTCTGGTCCTTCTGGTTCTCGCCGCCGTGTCCGGTGCCGCGCCGCTGTGGGCTGCGGCGCAAACCTTTGGCATCGAGGACGGCCGCGCCGCCCACGCGGCCCGCCCGCATGCCGAATGGGTGCGCGAAGCGCAGGCGCTGGAGCGGCGCCGCGACTGGGCGAGCCTGCTCACCTGGGGGCGGGACTGGGTGGCGGTGCATGCGGGAAATCCGCTCGCCTGGTTCGTGCAGGGGCGCGCACTGGGAGAACTGGGCCGCTTGCCGGAAGCGATCGCCGCGTATCGCCAGACCCTGAAGATCGATCCCGCTGACGTGTGGGCGCTGAACAACCTCGGCAACGCGCAGCGCGACAGCGGCAACGTGCGCGAGGCGATACAGACGTACCAACGCGCCGTGGAAGTCGACCCCGGCTACGTTGCCGCGTGGCACAACCTCGGCCTGACCTTCTATCTCACGCAGGGCGAAGCCGGGGTCGCGCGGGTACTACGACAGCTTGACGCCGTCGATCCGAAACTGGCCAGCGTATGGCGGACCCTGGCGATCGACTACACCCTGACGCGCGACGAGCGGGTCGCCCAGGAGGCCGTGCGGGTGCTGCGCAGCCTTGGCGCCGCCGAGCGCGCGCGCCTGTTCCGCATTCTGTTCGACGAAGGCTGGCAATCAGGTGGCGGTGTGTTCGAATTCGGCCACCAACTGGCGTAGCCGGCTCGCCTCGTGTTCGGGGCGCAGCAGCGCGCGCCGCACGCGCGCATGGTCGCGCAGGTCGGCGTAGAAACCCGCATCGGTCTCGGCGCGCAGGAGCCGTTCCGCCAGGCAGCGTTCGTCACCCACCGGAAAATATCCCGGATAGTCGTCGCCGAGCATGCCGCGATTGCCGGGGATGTCCGACGCCAGTACCGGCACGTCGGCGGCGAGGGCTTCGCAGATCACGTTGGCGCCGCCTTCCATACGCGAAGCCAGCACCAGCAGGCGCGCGCGTGACAGATGCTTCAGCACCGCGCCGTGCGGCACCTCGCCACCCCAGTGCCAGCGCGGCAGGCTGGCCTGGGCGCGTTCGGCAGTGGCGGCCATCTCGTCGTCGAGCGCACGCCCGAGATAGATGGCCTGGATGCGCGAAGTGCGCGGCAGTAGCGCGGTGGCGAGCGCGAGACGAAAGGGATCCTTTTCTTCGCGCAAATGACCGATTGCCAGCACTTCGAAGCGGTCGTCGTGCACCGGGCCGCGCTCGATGTCGGGTGAAGACTGGTAGATGACGCGTGTCTTGCCGGCGAGACGCGGGCCAAGCTCCCCGATTCCACGTTCCTGCAGCACGACGAGGCGGTGCGCGAGTTCCAGCGAATCCTGTGCATCGACATCCTGACGAATGTCACGATAGAGATCCGTGCCGGTCAGGACGACGATGAGCGGTCGGCTCGGATGGCGTTCGGCAAACGCACGGATCGCGGCATGACTGCGGCGCGCGTGCAGCGCGATCATCAGATCGGCTTGATGTCCGTCCCACTCGACCTGGGTGCGCACGCCATGGCCCGCTTCGCGCAGGAAGCGTGCCCAGCGCGCGGCAGTGTGCCAGTTGCCGTTGCGTTGCTGCGGGCCGTAGGGGGTGATGAGGGCGATATGCATCAGGTTATCGATTTGGCCAGCTGAAGTTTGAAGTGGCAGGGTAATCCGATTCGATCAGGTGAAGGCGAACGAAGGCGGACTTTTCAGCATTCATGCGGCGTTGATGAGCGTATCAAGCGGTCAACTGCGGTTTTTAGGATAATCCCGAAAAATCCATTGGAACATCCGTACGTGATAAATCAACGGGTTGTAGGTCGGGCTTCAGCCCGACAGTTGGGCTGAAGCCCGACCTACGCCCCAATGGACAATCCGGGATAATCCCGAAAAATCCATTGGAACAGCCGTGCGTGACAAATCAACGGGTTGTAGGTCGGGTTTCAACCCGACGCAACGGTCGGTTGAGGTCCAGTCGGGCTGAAGCCCGACCTACGAGGCCACGCAGACAGCCCGGTCGGGTTTCGACCCGGCATGTCGGGCTAAGCCCGACGGCCTATTGGACAATCCGGGATAATCCCAAAAAATCCATTGGAACAGCCGTGCGTGACAAATCAACGGGTTGTAGGTCGGGTTTCAACCCGACGCAACGGTCGGTTGAGACCCAGTCGGGCTGAAGCCCGATCTACGAGGCCACGCAGACAGCCCGGTCGGGTTTCGACCCGGCATGTCGGGCTAAGCCCGACGGCCTATTGGACAATCCGGGATAATTATAGAATGCACCCAACGATCGTGATTTCCCGCGACAACCCGGTTTTCAGGCGCTTGAAGAAACTCGCCGAGTCGGCGCGTGCCCGGCGCGAGGCCGGCATGACGCTGCTCGACGGCGAGCACCTGCTGGAGGCGTATCGTGACGCGGGCGGTACGCCGCACACGCTGGTGTGTGCGGCAGCGTGCGCGCCCGATCGTCTGGAGATGCTGGTGGCACGAGGTGGCGGTGCGCGCATGCTGGTTCTCGCCGATGCGTTGTTCGCCGAATTGTCGCCGGTGACGACACCGACGGGGGTGCTGGCCGAGGTCGCATGGCTGGCGCCTCCGCTGCCGGTGGCGATGCCGCTGGTGATCGTGCTGGAGGACATCCAGGATCCCGGCAACCTCGGTTCGATGTTGCGCACGGCCGCGGCGGCCGGCGCGACGCTCGCCGTACTGTCGAAAGGCTGCCACGATCCCTGGTCACCCAAGGCGCTGCGTGGCGGACAGGGCGCACAGTTCGTGCTGCCGCTGCTGCGCGACGCCGACCTGGCTGCCTGGCTCGCTGGCTTCGACGGGCAGAGCGTGGCGCTGGCGCTCGCCGAGTCTGAGGACTTCTACGCGGTATCCTGCACAGGGCCGACAGCGCTGGTGGTTGGCAACGAAGGCGCCGGCCTGAGCGCGGCGACCGCGCGCGCGGCGCAGCGGCGTGTTCGGATTCCGATGCCGGGACGGGTGGAGTCGCTGAACGCAGCCGCGGCCCTCGCCGCTGCGCTGTTCGAGGTCGTGCGGCAGCGTCGCGTGGGTGAAACCGCCTGAGCGGCGGACCTGGCATTCAGTGCACGATGGTGGGCACGCGCCCGAAAGTCGCGGTCCAGTCCCGCTGAAGCAGCGCGGACACCTCGGCGGCGGGTACCGGGCGGCTGACGAGATAACCCTGGACGATGCAGCATCCCAGTGCGCGCAGGACGTCGAGCTGGGTGGCGTCCTCCACGCCTTCGGCGATGGGAGCGAGACGCAAGCCCTCGCACAGCGCGAGGATCGAGGCGATGAGCGCGCGGTTGACCGGAGCCTGGACGAGGTCGCGGACGAACAGGCGATCGATCTTGATGGCGTCGAGCGGAAAACGCTTGAGGTGCGCGAGCGACGAGTAGCCGGTGCCGAAATCGTCGACCGCAATGGTGACACCGAGCGTCTTCAATTCATGCACGCGCGCGATTGCGGTGTCGATGTCCTCCATGAAGATTCCCTCGGTCAGTTCCAGTTGCAGGAAGGCGGGCGGCAGGCCGGATTGTGTCAGGGCGTCGCGTACGTTGGCGAACAGGCTCTCGTGCCAGAATTCCTTGCCGGAGACGTTGACCGAAACAGTGAGTTCCGCATGACCGGCTGCATGCCATCCGGTCGCTTCGTGGCACGCCTCCAGCAACAGTGCGCGCCCGACCTTGAGGATGTCGCCGCCGGCTTCGAGCAGGTCGAGAAACTCGCCGGGGGCGAGCAGGCCGCGCGTCGGATGGCGCCAGCGCATGAGCGCCTCGAAGGCGACGATGCGCCCACCGGCGACATCGAGCTGCGGCTGATAGTGGAAGGTGAATTCGTTGCGCGCCAGGGCATAGTGCAGGTCGGTTTCCAGTTGCAGCCGCTCCGCCGCCATGGCATTCATCGCCGGGTCGTAAAGATGGAGGCGGTCGCGGCCGTGCTGTTTGGCGTGATACATCGCGGTATCGGCATGCTTGAGCAGCGTGGAGGAATCGGTGCCGTCGTTGGGAAACACGCTGATGCCGATGCTGCAACTGCTGAAAAGCTCGTGTCCGGCGATGTGGAAAGGCTGCCCGATGGCGGCGAGCATCTTTTCCGCGACCTGCAGGATATCGTGGACGCCGGCGGCCTCGCCGATCACCACGACGAATTCGTCACCGCCCAGGCGCGCCACGGTGTCTTCGGCACGCGAGGCGGCACGCAGGCGCTGTGCGACCTCACGGATCAACTCATCGCCGCTGGCGTGTCCGAGCGTATCGTTGACACGCTTGAAGCGGTCGAGATCGATGAAGATCACGCCGACCAGTGCATTGCGGCGCTCGGCGCGGACCAGTGCCTGCTCCAGACGATCCATGAACAGCATGCGGTTGGGCAGGCCGGTGAGGGTGTCGTGGGTGGCGAGGCGTTCGCGCTCGCGACTGATACGCGCGGTATGGCGCAGCACCAGCGTTGCCACGATGACGCCAATCAGCAGCGACGCAGCGGACAGCCAGATCATCCAGCGGCGCGCGACGGCCTGTGCGGCACGTGCCGCATGGCTGGCTTCGACGACACTGCGCTGGGTTTCGGCGTCGAGCTGCGTGACGATCGCCTGAACCGCATTCTGCGCGGGGATGGCATCGCTCAGCACGAGGTCGATGATGCCGCGGTCGGTGCCTTCCATAATGAGCTCGACGATATGTTCCTGGATCGGTTGGGCGAGGACGATCAGTTCGCGCTGGCGTTCCGCGAGGACGCGCTCCCTGTTGCTCAGCGGCATGGCCATGAGCCCCTGCCGTGCCGCGACGAACTCGGATCCCATCTGGCGGAACTGCATCAGAAGGGCGTCGCGCTCGAAGGGATCGTCGGTTTTCGACATCATGAAGATGAGAATGGTGCGCTGGCGCGCGGTGAGCGCCATCGCCTTGGCGAAATTCTGCTTGCGCATCTGCACGTCGGCGACGTTTTCCAGGTTGTGCGCGGCGAAATCCAGCTGGCGCAGGCCGATCAGGGTGACGAACAGGACCAGCAGCAACTGCACGGCAAAGCCGGCGAGCAGGGCGTATTGCCACGCCACGGGCTGGGGGCGCGGTGTGACGGCGGGCGGCGCGGCGGGCATCGCGCGGGCTCAGGCGGCGTGGCGCAGGCGCGCCGCGATCTCCTCGACCGACATGCGCGTCGTGTCGAGAACGGGGATGGCGTGCCGGCGAAACAGCGCCTCGGCGGCGGCGAGTTCGCTGCGGCATTGGATGAGGCTGGCGTAGCGGCTGTCGGGATAGCGCACCTGGCGGATGGCCGCGAGACGCTCGGGCAGCAGGGTGAGACCGCGCAGCTTGGGCTGGTGCTCGAGCAGTACCGCAGGCAGGACGGGCTGCTCCAGATCGTCCGGCGTCAGCGGATAGTTCGCGGCACGCAGGCCATATTGCAGCGCAAGGTAGAGCGCGCTGGGGGTCTTGCCGACGCGCGAGACACCGACCAGGATGAGGTCGGCGCCGTCGAGCCGCTCCGGGCTCAGGCCGTCATCGAGTTGCAGCGCGAAATTGACCGCATCGATGCGCGCATCGTAACCCGGCGCCATGCCGTGGGTGTGCCCGCCGCTGGGCGTCGGCGGCTGCTCCAGCGCCGAGCCGACCGCGGGCGCGATGAGATCGAACAGGTCGAACAGCGTAATGCCGGCACCGTGGAACGGTTCCCGCAAGCGCGGGTCAGTCAGGGAGGAGAACACCAGCGCGGGCGACGCCGCCGCAATGCGCGCGGCGGTTTCGCGTGCCCGCTCGACGCTGTCGACAAAGGGCAGCGTGGTCGAGCTAAACTCGACACGGGGGAATTGCGCGAGCACGCTGCGCGCGACCGCCTCGATGGTCACGCCCGTGTGATCCGACACGCAGAATATCCTGTAATTGATCATGGAGCCTGAACGAATGTCCATAGACTATATCGTGCCTCTGGAAGCCCTGTCGATGGCGGACGTCCCGCGTGTCGGCGGCAAGAACGCATCGCTTGGCGAAATGATTCGCAGCCTCGCCGGTGTTGGTGTGAGCGTACCGGGAGGATTCGCCACCACGGCGCAGGCGTTCTGGGATTTTCTCGATCACAATGCGCTGCGCACCCGCATCCACGACCGCCTGGCGACGCTGGATGTTGACGATGTCGCGGAGTTGATGCGCGCCGGAGGGGAAATTCGCGCCTGGGTGGAGGCGGCCAGCCTGCCTGCCGCGCTGGAGTCGGGGCTGCGCGACGCCTACGCGGCGCTGGGTGCGGATGTCTCGGTGGCGGTGCGCTCGTCGGCCACCGCCGAAGACCTGCCCGATGCCTCGTTCGCCGGTCAGCAGGAGACCTACCTGCACGTGCAGGGCGCCGATGCGCTCGTCGCGCATGTGAAAAAAGTGTTCGCCTCGCTCTACAACGATCGCGCCATCGCCTACCGCGTGCACCACGGCTTCGATCATGCGCAGGTCGCGCTGTCCGCCGGCATCCAGCGCATGGTGCGCTCGGATCTCGCCTGTTCCGGGGTGTTGTTCACGCTCGATACCGAATCCGGGTTCCGCGACGTGGTGTTCATCACCGCCGCCTGGGGACTGGGCGAGACGGTGGTGCAGGGTTCGGTCAACCCCGACGAATTCTACGTGCACAAACCGCGTCTTGCCGATGGTTTTCCCGCCGTGGTGCGGCGCGAGCTCGGCGGCAAGGCGATCCGCATGGTGTGGCGCGATGGCGCGACGGTGATCGAGGATACGCCCATCGAGCAGCAGCGCCGCTTCGCACTTGAAGACACCGAAGTGCTGGAACTGGCGCGCCAGGCGGTGCAGATCGAGAAGCACTACGGCCGGCCGATGGACATCGAATGGGCGAAGGATGGCGTCAGCGGCGAGCTCTTCATCGTGCAGGCGCGCCCGGAAACGGTGAAGGCGCGCGGTGTGGGTGATATCGAACGCTATACCCTCAAGGCGAAGGGCGAGGTGCGCGCCAGCGGACGCGCCATCGGGCAGAAGATCGGCAGCGGGCCGGTGCGGCTGATCGCCAGTCCCGCCGAAATGGAGCGGGTGCAGCCGGGCGACGTGCTCGTCACCGACATGACCGACCCCGACTGGGAGCCGGTGATGAAGCGCGCCGCGGCCATCGTCACCAACCGCGGCGGGCGCACCTGCCATGCCGCCATCGTCGCGCGCGAGCTGGGCATTCCCGCGGTGGTCGGCGTCGGCAATGCCACCGAGGCCCTGCGCGATGGAGAGGTCGTCACCGTGTCGTGCGCCGAGGGCGACACCGGCTTCATCTACGCCGGCCAGCTCGATTTCGAGGTGGAGACGCAGGCCCGGATGCCACTCGCCGAGCCGCCGGCCAAACTGATGATGAACGTCGGCAATCCGGATCGCGCCTTCGAATTCGCACAATTGCCGAATCACGGCGTCGGGCTCGCGCGTCTGGAATTCATCATCGCGCGCACCATCGGCGTTCACCCGCTGGCGCTGCTCGAATACGCAAGCCTGCCGCCGGCACTGCGCGACGACATCGCGGCACGCGCCGCGGGTTATGCGGACCCGGTCGCGTTCTACGTCGACAAGCTGGCCGAAGGAATCGCCACGCTTGCCGCGGCGTTCTGGCCCAAGCCGGTCATCGTGCGCCTGTCGGATTTCAAGTCGAACGAATACGCCCACCTTGCGGGCGGCGACCGCTACGAGCCGCAGGAGGAGAACCCCATGCTCGGTCTGCGCGGCGCGGCGCGCTATCTTTCGGCGCAGTTCCGCCCGGCGTTCGAACTGGAATGCCGGGCGTTGAAGCAGGTGCGCGAGATACTCGGCTTCACCAACGTCGAGGTGATGATTCCCTTCGTGCGCACCGTCGAGGAATGCGCGGCGGTCGTCGACTTGCTTGCCGCCAACGGCCTGCGCCGCGGCGAGCAGGGGTTGCGCGTGGTGATGATGTGCGAGATACCCTCCAACGTGCTGCTCGCCGACGACTTTCTCGCGTACGTCGACGGCTTTTCCATCGGCAGCAACGATCTCACCCAGCTCACCCTCGGCATCGACCGCGACTCCGGCCTCGTCGCCGGGAGTTTCGACGAGCGCAATCCCGCGGTGAAGAAGCTGCTCGCCGATGCGATTTCAGCGTGCCGGCGCCACGGCAAGTACATCGGCATCTGCGGCCAGGGCCCGAGCGATCACCCGGATCTCGCCGACTGGCTGGTGGCGCAGGAAATCGGCTCGATTTCGCTCAATCCCGATACGGTGATGGCGACGTGGCAGAGGCTGGCTGGTTGAACTGTGAGTGGTGAGCGGTTTCACGGTCTCACCGCGTGTGCCCGCTCCCCCGCTCACGCCTGAAACGTCTTCAGCCGTTGCGTATCCAGCACGCGGATGGTGCGCCCGCTCACTTCGATGACGCCGCCTTCCGCAAGATGGTGCAGCGCGCGCGAGAAGGTTTCCGGTGCGAGGTTCAGACGCGAGGCCAGCATCTGCTTGCTGGTGTCGAGGCGGATTTCGCACGCGGGGCCCTCGCTCTCCGGCACCTGCTGCGAGAGATAGCTCACCACGCGTTGCAGGCTGTTCATCAGCGTACAGGTCTCCATGTCCGACATCAGTTCGTGCAGGCGCATGGAAATGCTCGCCAGCATCTGGCGCGCGAAGACGGGATTGCGGTCCATCATCGTCAGCAGCACGTCCTTGGCGACAATGAGGAAAGTGCTGTCCTGGGTCGCCTCCGCCGACACCGGGCAGGGGCGGTCGAGGAAGACGACCGCTTCGCCGAAGGCCTGGCCCGGCTTCACCATCGTGAGGAGTTTCTCCGTGCCCTGGGCGGTCGTCATGAACAGCTTGGCCTGCCCGCTCACCAGTACATGAATTCCCCGCAGGCTGTCGCCCTTCTGGAACAGCATCTCGTGGGCGCGTACCTTGAATTCGCGCACTCCGGGCAGGAGGGGTGCGAGTTCGTGAGGAGGGATCCCGGAGAACAGGGGCAGGCGATGCAGGCTGTCGGTGATCGAAGCGGGTGTGAAGGGCGTCATGGCTCGGTTGGGGTTTCCTCGAATGGAGCGTGGCGTCGGGCGTATCCGGATGGAGCGGGCTGGTAAATTCGGACTTTCTTGATTTCGGTCAAGGTTTTCATTATTGCCCCCAACCAGAATCGGGGCAACCGGGAATTTCGGAGATATCGGATGAACATATCTGGAATAGCCGTCAGCACGCGGCCGGAATGGGTCGAACTCGTGGTGCAGACACTTTCTGCTATAGAGGGAGTGGAGGTTCATGCAGCCGATGTTGCGAGGGGCAAACTCGTCGTCACACTGGAAGCGCCGACGGTCGGCGCCGAGGTGGAGGGCTTCAAGCGGATCCGCGCCCTGCCCCACGTCGTTGCCGCTGACCTGGTACAGCATTATTTCGAGGATGACGGTGAAATCATCAATGCCCTGCCACCCGGACTCGACGCGCTGGAAGGCGTCAGCGTACCCGAAGAATTGAAAGACCACTAAGGAGACCACCATGCAGCTATCCCGTCGCGAATTCATCAAGTCCGGTATCGCCGCCAGCACGGCGGGCGTGGTGGGCTTGCCTGTTTCCGGCCTTGCCGCGGCCGCGGCGGCGGAACTGGAAAAGGACTGGAAATGGGACAAGGCGGTATGCCGCTTCTGCGGCACCGGTTGCGGCATCCAGATCGCCACGCATCAGGGACGCATCGTCGCCACCAAGGGTGATCCCGACGCACCGGTCAACCGTGGCCTGAACTGCATCAAGGGCTATTTCAACGGCAAGATCCTGTATGGCAAGGACCGCCTGACCCAGCCCCTGATGCGCATGAAGGACGGCAAGTTCGACAAGAAGGGCCAGTTCGTGCCGGTCACCTGGGAGCAGGCGTTCGACGAGATGGAGCGCCAGTTCCGCAAGACCTATGCCGAGAAAGGTCCGAACGGCGTGGCCATGTTCGGATCCGGCCAGTGGACGATCCACGAGGGCTACGCCATGAACAAGCTGTTCAAGGCGGGCTTCCGCTCCAACAACCTCGACCCCAACGCGCGCAACTGCATGGCGAGCGCCGTGGCGGCGTTCTACAGCGTATTCGGTACCGACGAGCCAGCGGGTAATTACGACGACATCGAGTACACCGACACCATGGTGCTGTGGGGCGCGAACATGGCGGAGATGCACCCCATCCTGTGGTCGCGCATCACCGACCGGCGGCTTGCCCATGCGAACTGCCGTGTGGTCAACCTCACCACCTTCCGCAACATGTCGTCGGATATCGCGGATCTGGAAATCGTGTTCAAGCCGAATACCGATCTTGCCATCCAGAACTACATCGCGCGCGAGATCATCGCCCGCGACGCGATGAACAAGGCCTTCGTCGAAAAGAACTGCGTGTTCGCCACGGGTCCCTACGACATCGGTTACGGCATGCGTGCCACCGACAAGTATGCCTATCCTGCGGAGAAGGATACCCAGGCCAAGGAGCTCAAGGTCAAGCTCGACAAGTGGGAGGCCATCGGCCAGCGCAGGAAGGAAGGCGAGGTCGTCGAGCAGAAGAACACCGCCGACCCGGCGAAGCACTGGATGATCAGCTTCGAGGATTTCAGGAAGGGCGTCGAGCCCTACACGCTCGATTTCGTCGCCGAACTGGCCAAGGGTGATCCCGACGAATCGCTCGACATCTTCAAAAACAAGCTCAAGCAACTGGCCGATCTCTACATCGACGCGAACCGCAAGGTGGTGTCGTTCTGGACCATGGGCTTCAACCAGCACCAGCGTGGCACCTGGGTCAACGAACAGTGCTACATGAACCACCTCCTGCTCGGCAAGCAGTCGATGCCCGGCAATGGCGCGTTCTCGCTCACCGGCCAGCCCTCGGCGTGCGGCACCGCGCGCGAGGTGGGTACGTTCTCCCACCGCCTGCCGGCCGACCGCCTGATTCCCAACCCGCAGCACCGCGCCGAAACCGAGGGCTACTGGAAGATTCCGGCGAAGACACTCAACCCGAAGGTCGGCTCGTTCTATGCCAAGATTCTGCGCGATCTCGAGGATGGCTCGGTGAAATGGGCCTGGGTGCAGGTCAACAACCCCTGGCACACCCATCCCAACGCCAACCACTGGATTCGCGCGGCGCGCGAGCAGGACAACTTCATCATCGTGTCCGAAGCGTATCCGGGCATTTCCGCCAAGGTCGCCGACCTCATCCTGCCCAGCGCGATGATCTTCGAGAAATGGGGCGGTTATGGCAATGCCGAACGCCGCACCCAGCAGTGGCGCCAGCAGGTGCCGCCGCCGGGACAGGCGCGCGGCGACCTGTGGCAGACCCTGGAGTTCGCCAAGCGCTTCAAGCTCAAGGACTTCTGGGGCGAGCAGAAGGTGCCCGGGCTCAAGGCCGAGGGGTTTGCCGACAACACCCTGCCCGACGTGATGGCGGAGGCGAAAAAGCTCGGCTATTCGCCGGAGGACAGCCTGTACAAAGTGCTGTTCGCCACGCCGGACAATCTCAAGGTGAAGTGGCCCGACGCCGTGGCCAAGGGCCACGATAACCATATCGCCACCCTGCTCGGCGACGGCTGGTTTCCGGAGAAGGCGTTCTGGATCGAATACCAGCAGTTCGGCAAGGGCAAGGGCAAGGACCTCGCCGATTTCGACGTCTATCATGCCGACAAGGTGCGCGGTCTGAAGTGGCCGGTGGTCAACGGCAAGGAAGTCGCCTGGCGCTTCAACGAGCAATACGACCCCTACGTGACCAAGGGTGCCGGAATCGAGTTCTACGGCAAGCTGTTCAAGGCGATCCCGAGCGGCAACCTTGACGGCATCACCGACCCTGCGCCGAAGAGCCTCGCCGGCAAGGCAAAGATCTTCTTCCGCCCGTATGCCGCACCTGCCGAGCAGCCGGACAAGAACTACGACCTGTGGCTGTGCACCGGTCGGGTGCTCGAACACTGGCACTCCGGCACCATGACGCGCCGCGTGCCTGAACTGCACCGCGCGGTGCCGGCGGCGGTGATGTGGATCCATCCCGCCGACGCCGAAGCGCGTGGCCTGAAACGTAACGACCTGGTGTGGATCGAGTCGCGTCGCGGCAAGGTCAAGGTGCGGGTGGAAACCGGCGGTCGCAACAAGATGGTCAAGGGAACCGTGTACGTGCCCTTCTTCGACGAGGGCGTGTTCATCAACCGCGTTACCCTGGACACGACCTGCCCGATTTCCAAGGAGAGCGACTACAAGAAGTGCGCCGTCAAGGTCTACAAGGCCTGAGTGACGCGCCGGAACGGGTGAGAACGCGATGGATGCCGGGCGCCGGGAATTCCTGATGCGGACCGCGCAGGGCGCTGCGGTGGCGGCCTGCGGCGGACTGCTGTGGGCGCACCTGCTGCGCCAGGAAGCGGCGGCGTCGGTGCTGGCGCTGCGTCCGCCCGGCGCGCTGGCCGAAGCGGACTTCGCCGCCGCCTGCATCAAGTGCGGCCAGTGCGTCCACGCCTGTCCCTACGACACGCTGCGCCTCGCACGCGCCCAGGATGGCGCCCCCATTGGCACTCCGTTCTTCACGCCGCGCAAGGTGCCGTGCTACATGTGCACCGATTTTCCTTGCGTGCCGGCCTGCCCGACCGGTGCGCTCGACCCGAAATTCGCGAACATCGCCGATGCGCGCATGGGTCTCGCGGTGATCGATGAGGAGTCCTGCCTGTCGTGGCAGGGCCTGCGCTGCGAGGTGTGCTATCGCGTCTGTCCCGTGAAGGACAGCGCCATCACCATCCAGACTCACCCGCGCCAGTTGAGCAAGCACGCCATGTTCGTGCCCATCGTGCATTCGCAGGCCTGCACCGGCTGTGGCATGTGTGAGGAAGCCTGTCCCACCGACGAAGCCGCCATCCGCGTGCTGAATCCGAAACTGGTGCAGGGTCGCATGGGCGAGCACTACCGGCTGGGGTGGAAATCGGAGACGCCATCATCCGCCGCTGTGCCCGCCGAGTCGCCCGCGGCCGCACCGGCACCATCCGCCGCCGAACCTGCTGCCCCCGCGAAAGCACCGGGCATGGATGTGCTCAATGAAGAGCTCGAACTGTGAACGCCACGGCGAATCCACCGAAGGTCGGCCTGTGGGGCTGGCGCCATCTGATCCTGCGCCGCGGCGTCCAGTTCGCGGTGCTGCTGATGTTCTTCGGCACCCTGCACTGGGGCTGGGAAGTAGCCGGAGTCCCGCTGCTGCGCGGCAATCTCTCGGCCGCCGAACTGCTCGGCGTGATCCCCTTTGCCGATCCGTTTGCGGTGCTGTAGCAACTGGTCTCCGGCCACTGGCTGCACACCACGGTGCTGACCGGCGCAGCGGTGATCCTCGTTTTCTATGCCGTCGTCGGGCGCGTGTTCTGTGCCTGGGTGTGCCCGATGAACCTGGTGACGGATTTCGCGGCATGGCTGCGCAATCGCCTGAATCCGAAGAATCTGTTCGTGCTGTCGCGCACCACGCGCTACTGGATTCTCGGCATGGCCCTGCTGTTGTCGGTACTCACCGGCGTCGCCGCCTTCGAATGGGTGAGCCCGATTTCCATGCTGCACCGCGAACTGATCTACGGGGTGGGCATGGGGCTGACCGCCGTGCTCGGTATTTTCATCTTCGATCTGCTGATCCTGAAGCATGGCTGGTGCGGTCATCTGTGTCCGCTCGGCGCATTCTACGGCCTGCTCGGCAGCCGTGCGGCGATTCGCGTGCGCTTCGACGACGCCAGTTGCACCCGCTGCGGCGAATGCGCACGCGTGTGTCCGGAACCGCAGGTGCTCAACCTGAAGCAGGCGGCCGAGCGCGGCATGGTGGCGTCGGGCGCCTGTACCAACTGCGGCCGCTGCCTGCCGGCCTGCCCCGAAGACAGTCTCGACTTTGCGTGGCGCTGGCAGGCAGTGCCGCAAGCTACGAGAAGACAACCCTGACCAAGAGGAAACGGAGATGAAAAAGACCATCACGGCAGTTCTGGCGATTGGCCTCGTGAGTGTGGCCTATGGTGCGCTGCAGGCGGGCGAGGTCGTGGTGCGTGACGACCAGATGGGCCTTGCGCCGGGCAGCGTGTTCGACGATCCCAGTCCGGAAGTCTTCCAGTATCCGGAGACCGAACCTTCGGCGGCGCGCGGGTTGCAGCGTGCCTACCTCGGCGCGCCCCCGCAGATTCCGCACAGGATCGACAACCTGTTGCCGATCCGTGCGAAGAAGAACGGCTGCCTGCGCTGCCACGACGCGCCGGACATGATCGGCAAGCCGCGTGCCGCATCAGGTGAGCCGACACCGATGCCGCTGACGCATTACGTGAAGCTCGACGACGGCAGCCTCAAGCGTGCCGACAACCGCCATGTGTGCGTGCAGTGCCACACGCCGCAGGCCGAGGTGAAGGAGCTGGTGGGTAACACCTTTGCACCCTGATTGCGGTCACCGCAAAAAAGTTGTGGGCCGTGCCGAATAGGCGAGCAGAAATTTGTGGCTGTCCTATAGTGAACAAAAATGGATTTTCGGCGTCTACGACGCCCCATTGTTCAGGTTGCGTCCGCCGGGGGGCGGATGAGACATACGGGAGGCGAGCATGGGCATTCGCGCTACGATCGCGGTATTCCTGGTGGGGCTCGGGACTTCGGCGCATGCCGCCGATTCCGTCGAGGCCCTGGCCAGTACCTGCAACAACTGTCACGGGGTGAACGGCGTTTCGGTGGGGCCCACCATGCCATCCATCGGTGGCTTGCCCCAGGCCTATCTCACCAACGTCATGCTGGAGTGGAAAAGCGGCACGCGCTTTTCCGCCACCATGGGGCGCCTGCTCAAGGGTTATAGCGACGTGCAGATCGCCGACCTCGCGGCGTATTTCGCAAAGCAGCCTTGGGTGCCCCAAGCGCAGAAGATCGACGACGCCCGCGTGCGGCTCGGCGCGCAATCGCTCAAGCGTTGCGAGAAGTGTCACGGCAACGACGGTCTCCCGCGCGATGGCGAAACCCCTCCCGTGAACGGCCAGTGGGCGGACTATCTCTACCTTGAGTCGCTCAAGTACCGCGACGACGCGGTGGGGATGTCGAACCGCCAGATGCGTGGCGCCATGAAGCGTTTGAGCGACGAGGAACTGCGCGCCGTATCGGACTATTACGCCGGTCAAAAATAATCGGGAGACTGCCATGAGTCGACTCAATCGCCGCGATTTTCTCAAGGCCGCCGCGCTAGGCGTCCCGGCCCTAGCGCTGCATGCGCCGTGGGCGTTCGCAAACGGCAAACAGCGCGTGGTGGTCGTGGGGGGCGGCTTCGGCGGCGCGGCGGCGGCCAAATACCTGAAGATGATGGCGCCCGCGCTCGACGTCACCCTCGTCGAGCGCAACAAGGTTTATGTATCCTGTCCCCTGTCCAACGAGGTTATCTCCGGACACGGCGAGCTCAAGGATCTCGAAGTCGGCTACGGTGGCCTGCAGAAGCGCGGCGTCAACGTGCTCTTCGACGAAGCGACCGCCATCGACGCGGCGAAGCGCACGGTCAGCCTCAAGGGCGGCACGACACTCGCCTACGACGCGCTGGTGTTGTCGCCGGGCATCGATTTCAACTACGCCGGTGTGGAAGGGTACACGGAGGAACTGGCGAATACCGATCTGCCGCACGCCTACAAGGCCGGACCGCAAACGCTCGCGCTGAAAAAGCAGCTCGAGGCGATGCCCGACGGCGGCACCTTCATCATCGCCGTACCGCCCGGCCCCTTCCGCTGCCCCCCAGGCCCTTACGAGCGCGCGTCGCAGGTGGCGGCCTATCTCAAGGGTCACGGCAAGACCAAATCGAAGGTGCTGATTCTCGACGCCAACGATTCCTTCTCCAAGAAGGGCCTGTTCGAACAGGCCTGGAAGACCCACTACGGCAGCATGATCGAGTGGGTGCCCGGCGCCTCCGACGGCAAAGTAGTGAAGATCGATCCCAAGACGAAGACCGCCTACACCAACTTCGGCGAGCACAAGGCAGACGTGCTCAACGTCATTCCACCGCATCATGCCGGTTCGATCGCGAAGAATGCGGGGCTGACCAACGACAAGGGCTGGTGCACGGTCGACATGTTGACCATGGAATCGACGGTGCAGAAGAATATCTGGGTAGTGGGGGATTCCTGTGTGCATGGTGACCTCCCGGTCTACCCCATGCCGAAGTCGGCGCATGCGGCCGTCACCCAGGCGAAAGTGGCGGTCGGTGCGATCCTCGCGCGGCTGGCCGGACAGCCCGCACCGACGCCGTATTTCGTCAACACCTGTTACAGCATCGCGGCTCCCGACTGGGGTTTTTCCGTGGTGCACGTGTACCGGGTGGAAGGCGGCAAGCTGATCTACGCACAGGAGGCCGGCGGTATCTCGGTGATCGAGACGCCCGCGATCACCACGCTGCGCAAACTGGAGGCGGAATACGCCGTCGGCTGGCTGAAGAACATCATGGCGGACTGTTTTGCCTGAGTACACGCATCGCTGAATTTCCAGGGGAGAACGCCATGAGCAGAGGGAACCGTTATACGCGCTGGCTGCTGGCGGCCGCCGCCGCATGGCTGGGCTGCGCCGTGCAGGCTGCGGAGCCGCCGAAACCGCCGATCAAGCCGGTCGATACCGAGAAATGCTTCGCGTGCCACGTCGAGATCGAGGATTTCCATGCCGAGGGGCGCCATGCCACGGTCAACTGCGCGCACTGTCACGAGAATCTCGATGCGCACCTGAAGACGGCCAAGCCGAAGAACATGGGGACGCGGCCGGTCACCATCACCGATCATCGCGCGTGTGCGACCTGTCACGCCGACCAGTACAACTCCTTCGTGCAGACCAACCTGAATTCGCCGGCGCGTCTGGAAAAGGCTACCTTCAAGGGCCGCTCGCCGCTGTTCGACAAGCTGATGGAGGGCTACGGCTTCACCAAGGAGCATGGCGAACCGCGCTCGCACGCCTTCATGCTGGTCGACCAGTGGGCGGTCGACCGCGCCTTTGGCGGACGCATCCAGTTCAAGGACTGGACCTACATCAACAAGGCCGAACTGGCGGCGAACAATGCGTGGAACGTGCTGGTCGATCGCGAGCCGGCGACTTCAGACCAGAAGAAATTCATGCGCCAGACCGTCACCGCAGTCAACCCGGTGTGCATGAACTGCAAGACGCAGGATCACATCCTCGACTGGAGCTATCGCGGCGACAAGCACCCCGCGGCGAAATGGGACCGCACGTCCAAGCCAGTCGAGTTCGCGCGCGCGATGAAGCATCCGCTCAACTGTTTCATGTGCCACGACCCGCATTCGGCTGGCCCGCGCGTGGTGCGTGATGCGCTGATCGATGCCGTGGTCGATCGCAAGCTTGGCACCTATCCGATGGACCCCGAGAAGAGCCAGAAGACGACCATGACCAAGGTCACGTTCAAGCGAAACGGGAGCGACTTCCGCGCCATCGGCGTGCTCAACCGGGTTGATTCCAACCTGATGTGCGCGCAATGTCACGTCGAGTACAACTGCGGACCCGGCTACGACTGCACCGACCCGGAGGACCACAAGCCCGTCGGCATGGCGGATGCGCGCACCAACATCTTCCCCTGGACCAACGTGTTCGGCTACAAGAAGGTCATGGTCGAGGGCTACAAGTTCAAGGACTTCAAGCATGCCGGCACCGGGGCCTACCTGCCCAAGATCCAGCACCCCGAATTCGAGACCTACTGGGGATCGAAGCATGAACAGGCAGGGGTCGAGTGCAAGAACTGTCACATGCCGAAGAAGGTGCTGGCCAACGGCAAGACGCTGACCTCGCACCAGCAGATGTCACCGCGCTACCAGATCAAGGAAACCTGTCTCACCTGCCACAAGGACTGGAGCGAGAAGGATGCCCTCTATCACATCGATTCGATCCAGAACTACACCCGTGGCAAGCTGGCCAAGGCCGAATTCTGGATCGCCAGCCTGATCGACTGGATCGGCAAGGCACAGGCCGCCGGCACGGTGCCGAAGGACGTGATGGACAAGGCCTATGATCTTCAGTACGACGCCACCCTGTACTGGGAGTGGTGGACCGCCGAGAACTCCGACGGTTTCCACAACCCGCAGAACGCGCGTGAGTCGCTCACTCGCTCGATGGACGCCGCGCAGGAAGGCATCGCCCTTCTGAAGAAGGCGCTGGGGGCGGACAAGGCGCCGGCTGCCGTCGGCAACAGCAAGACCGCCGCACAGAAGCCGTACTGACGCGGTGGGTGCTGGATCATTCCGGGGGGCTTGCGCCCCCCTTTTTTCGTCCATTCGCCGGCGTGGCGAGCGGTGCCGGGGGGGTGAATTCTGGTAAGCTGCGGGGTTGATTCACGCTTGCCTGTCATGAACGCTTTTCCCGTCCTTTCCGCTGAGGGTCTCGCCTGCGAACGCAGCGAACACACGCTGTTCCATGGACTCGGCTTCGAGCTGGACGGCGGCGAGGCCCTGCTGGTGCGCGGGGGCAACGGGCGCGGCAAGACCAGCCTGTTGCGCATCCTGTGCGGCCTGTCGCAGCCGGCGGCCGGTGCCGTGCACTGGCGCGGCGAGCCGCTCGCACGCGTACATGAGCAATACGGGCGCGAGATGGCCTACGTTGGCCACGTCAACGGCATCAAGGACGACCTCACGCCGCTGGAGAACCTGCGTCTGGCGGCCGACCTCGGCGGGCGGACGCTGGACGAAGATGCCGCGGTCGCGGCACTGGAACAGCTGGGCCTGGGGCGCTGTCTCGACCTGCCGGCGCGCGTGCTGTCCTTCGGCCAGCGCCGCCGTGTCGCGCTGGCGGGGCTGGTGACGGCCGGCGCGCTGCTGTGGATTCTCGACGAGCCCCTGACGGGGCTGGACGTGCACGGCGTCGCGCTGGTCGAAGGGTTGATCCGCGACCATGTCCTTGCCGGCGGCATGGTCATCATGACCACTCATCAACCGCTGTCGCTCGACGGCCTCACGCCCAAGTCGGTTTCGGTCGGGGAGTGATGGGCGCCACCCATGAATCCGCATGTTGCGCTTTCTGATCGCGGTCATCCGCCGCGACATCCTGCTCGCCGCGCGCCGTCGCGGCGACTGGCTGACCGCGCAATTCTTCTTCGTCATGGTCACGAGCCTGTTTCCGCTTGGCATCGGCCCGGAACCGGCGATGCTGCGGACCATTGGTCCGGGGGTGGTGTGGGTGGCGGCGCTGCTCGCCTGCCTGCTGTCGCTGGGGCGACTGTATGCCGACGACCACCGCGACGGCAGCCTGGAGCAGCTCCTGCTCGCGCCGTATTCGAATGCGCTGCTGGCGCTGGGCAAGGCGATCGCCCACTGGATCATCAACGGCATTCCGCTGCTGCTGATCGCGCCGGTGCTGGGCATCCAGTTCGGCCTGCCGGCCGACGCGCTGGTGGTACTGGTGCTGTCGCTGGCGATCGGCACGCCGGTGCTGTCGCTGCTGGGCGGCATCGGCGCGGCGCTGACGCTGGGGCTGCGCGGAGGCGGCGTGCTGATCACCCTGCTGATCCTGCCACTCTATGTGCCGGTGCTGATTTTCGGCGCGGGAGCGGTCGATGGCACGCTTTCGGGAACTGGTGCCGAGGCGCACCTGTCCCTGTTGGGGGCGGTGCTGGTGATGGCACTGCTGGTCGCGCCGTGGATCAGCGCACTCGCCCTTCGAGTATCCGTGGAGTGAACCCTTGAGTCTTTATCATTACGCCTCGCCGGCGACCTTCTATCCGCTCGCCGGCCGGCTCGTGCCCTGGTTCGCCGCGCTCGCTGTCGTGTTCGCCGCGGTGGGGCTTTACCTCAGCTTCTTCGTTGCGCCGACCGACTTCCAGCAGGGCGAGGGTTACCGCATCATCTTCATCCACGTGCCGGCGGCGTGGATGTCGATGTTCATCTACATCGTCATGGCGTTCTGGTCCGCCATCGGCCTGGCCTGGAACACGCGCCTGTCCTTCGTCATGGCGCGTGCGCTTGCGCCCACCGGCGCCATGTTCACCTTCCTCGCGCTGTGGACGGGGGCGCTGTGGGGCAAGCCGATGTGGGGTGCGTGGTGGGTGTGGGATGCGCGTCTCACCTCGGAACTCATCCTGCTGTTCCTGTACGTGGGCTACATGGCGCTGCAGGCGGCCATCGACGACCCGCGCCGCGCCGATCGCGCCGGGGCGCTGCTCAATCTGGTCGGTGTCATCAACGTGCCGATCATCTATTTTTCGGTCAAGTGGTGGAACACCCTGCACCAGGGCGCGTCGGTGAGTCTTACCCGTGCGCCGTCGATGGCGCAGGTCATGCTGTGGGGCATGCTCGTCATGGCGCTCGCGGCGTGGATGTATACCATCGCCGTCGCCCTCGCACGCGCGCGCACCCTCATTCTCGAGCGTGAGCGGCAGACCGAGTGGGCACGCGCCGTTCTCAAGGAGCAGGCATGATCTGGGAAAGCTGGGACGCCTTCTGGGCCATGGGCGGCTACGCGCTCTATGTGTGGGGTTCGTTCGGTGCGACGCTCGCCTGCATCGTGGGGGAGGTGTGGCGGGTGCGTCGGCAGCGCCGCCAGGTCATCAGCCGCCTGCGCCGCCTGCAACGATTCGATTCGCAATGAGCATTCAATCATGAAATCACGCCACAAGAAACTTGCCATCATCGTTCTCGTCGTTGCCGGCCTCGGTATCGCCGCCGCCCTCGTGCTCAACGCTTTCCAGAGCAATCTGGTGTTCTTTTTCTCGCCGAGCCAGGTCGCCAATGGCGAAGCGCCGACCGGGCGCGCATTCCGCATCGGCGGGCTGGTCGAGGCGGGCAGCATCCAGCGCCAGCCCGACGGCCTGTCGGTGCGCTTCGTCGTCACCGACACCGCGCGCACCATTCCGGTGATCTATACGGGCATCCTTCCCGACCTGTTCAAGGAAGGCAAGGGCGTGGTCGCCGAAGGTCGCCTGGGTGGCGACGGCGTGTTCACCGCCACCCAGGTGCTCGCCAAGCACGACGAGAACTACATGCCCCCCGAGGCGGCGCACGCCGTCGAACAGGCGCAGAAGGCCCAGCAAACGGTGGTCGAATGAGCGCGACGGGCGCGGCATCGGCGGTTGACGAGGAGAAAACATGATTCCCGAGCTTGGACATTTCGCATTGATCCTTGGACTGCTGCTGGCACTGGCGCAATCGGTGCTGCCGCTGGTCGGGGCGCAGCGCGGCGACCGCACCCTGATGGCGGTGGCGCGGCCTGCCGCGCAGGGGCAGTTCGTCTTCGTCGCGCTGGCCTTCGGCTGCCTGGCCTGGTCCTTCCTTGCCAACGACTTTTCCGTGATGAACGTGGCGCGCAACTCCTACTCGCGCCTGCCGGAGGTGTATCGCATCACTGCGACCTGGGGCTCGCACGAGGGCTCGATGCTGCTGTGGGTGCTGATACTTGGTTTCTGGAGCACGGCCGTCGCGGTCTTCTCGCGCCACTTGCCGGAAGACATGGTGGCGCGTGTGCTCGGCATCATGGGCCTGATCTCGGTGGGCTTCCTCGCCTTCCTGCTCACCACCTCGAATCCCTTCACGCGGCTCGTCCCGGCGGCGCCGGATGGCAGCGACCTGAATCCGCTGTTGCAGGACTGGGGCATGATCATGCATCCGCCGATGCTCTACATGGGTTACGTCGGTTTCGCGGTCGCCTTCGCCTTCGCCATCGCCGCGCTGCTGTCCGGCAAGCTCGATGCCGCCTGGGCGCGCTGGTCGCGGCCGTGGACCACGGTGGCCTGGGCCTTCCTCACGCTGGGCATCGTGCTCGGCAGCTGGTGGGCCTATCGTGAACTCGGCTGGGGCGGCTGGTGGTTCTGGGATCCGACCGAGAATGCCTCGTTCATGCCCTGGATCGCCGGCACGGCACTGATCCACTCGCTCGCCGTGACGGAAAAGCGTGGCGCGTTCAAGGCGTGGACCGTGCTGCTGGCACTGGTGGCGTTCTCGCTGTCGTTGCTCGGCACCTTCCTCGTGCGCTCCGGCGTGCTGTCCTCGGTGCACGCGTTTGCCACCGATCCGGCGCGCGGCGCGTTCATCCTCGGTTTTCTCGCGGTGGTCATCGGCGGTTCGCTGGTGCTGTACGCATGGCGTGCACCGAAGATGATCACCGGCGGCGGCTTCTCCTGGTTCTCGCGCGAATCGCTGCTGCTCGCCAACAACGTCATTCTGGTCGCCGCGCTGGGGGCGGTGTTGCTGGGTACGCTGTACCCGCTGTTCATGGACGCCATGGGGCTGGGCAAGATTTCCGTCGGCCCGCCTTATTTCAATGCCGTGTTCGTGCCGCTGATGGCGCCGGCGCTGTTCCTCATGGGCGTCGGTCCGCTGGTGCGCTGGAAGGAAGGCAGTCTGCCCGACGCCTGGACGCGCCTGAAATGGGCGCTGGCGGTGGCCGTGGTTGCGGCGCTGCTGCTGCCGTTCACCGTGGACGGCTTCAAGCCGTGGGCGAGCCTCGGCTTCTTCCTCGCGGTTTGGATCACGCTGGCGGTGGCGGTCGCGTTCCGTGACCGCCTGGGCCACGGAGCGGGCGGCGTCGGCCAGAGGCTGCGCAGCGTGCCGCGCGGTTTCTGGGGCATGCAGCTCGCGCACTTCGGCGTGGCGGTCGGCATCGCCGGCATCGCCGTGGTCGCCAACTTCGAGAGCGAGCGCGATGTGCGCATGGATGTCGGCAGCTACGCCGAGCTTGCCGGCTACACCTTCACCTTCCGCGGGGCGACTGAACGCGACGGTCCCAACTACCGCGCGGCCCGCGGTACCGTGGAAGTGACCCGCAACGGCGCCCCCGTCGCCACGCTGCATCCGGAGAAGCGCCTGTACAACGCCTCCGGCATGGCGATGACCGAGGCGGCGCTGCATGCCAACCTGTTCCGCGACCTCTATGTGGCCATGGGCGAACAACTGGACGAACAGGGGGCGTGGAGCATTCGCCTGTTCCACAAGCCGTTCATTAACTGGCTGTGGCTGGGCGGGGCGTTCATGGTCGTCGGCGGCTTGCTTGCTGCGTCCGACAGGCGCTACCGCATCGCCCTGCGGCGCAGCGAACTGCCGCGCGGCCTCGCCGCGCAGGGAGCCTGAGCATGAAGCGCTGGTTGCCGCTGCTGGCCTTTCTCGTCCTGGTGGGCTTCTTCGCCAAGGGGCTGTTCCTCAATCCGCGCGAGGTGCCGTCGCCCTTGATCGACCGTCCTGCGCCGGCGTTCAAGCTGCCGCTGGTGGGCAACGACGCCGCGTCGTTCAGCCCCGCCGACATGCGCGGCAAGGTGTGGTTGCTCAACGTGTGGGCGCCCTGGTGCGTGTCGTGCCGTCAGGAGCATCCGGTGTTGATGCAGATCGCACAGGGCGGGCGCGTGCCCATCGTCGGGCTGAACTGGAAGGACCGTGATCGCGAGGCTGCGATGCTGCTCGCGCGCGCCGGCAGTCCTTACCTTGCCGTGCCCGAGGATCTCGACGGCCGCGTCGGCATCGACTACGGCGTCACCGGCACGCCAGAAACCTATGTCATCGATCGCGAGGGTATCGTGCGCATGAAGCATATCGGCCCGATCAGCCCGGACGTGTGGAAAGAGAAATTCGAACCGAAATTGAAGGAGCTCGGCGCATGAGCGATCGCATCCGCAACCTCATGCTGGCGCTCTTGCTGGTGTGTGCGCCGTCTTTGGCTGTCAGCGCCGCGCCGAACGACGCAGCAGCCAGGGAAGCAGCACCCAACGCCGAAAACCCGGAGATCGAGCAGCGCATGGTGCGTCTGGCGGAAGACCTCCGCTGCCTGGTCTGCCAGAACGAGTCGCTCGCCGGCTCCAAGGCCGAACTGGCGGAGGATCTGCGGCGCGAGATCCGCGACCAGATGAAGGCAGGCAAGAGCGACCCCGAGGTGATCGATTACCTGACCGCGCGCTACGGCGATTTCGTGCTGTACCGGCCCCCGTTCAAGCCGGTGACCTGGCTGCTCTGGCTGGGTCCGGTGCTGTTTCTCGGCGCCGGCGCCGCTGCCTGGTACGTCACGCTGCGCCGCCGTCGTGCCGCAGCGGCCGAACCGCCGGATGAACAGAAACTTGCCGCGGCCGCCCGGCTGCTGAAAGAAGATCAATGAGCCTGCTTTCCTCCTCCCCCCTGTTCTGGGGGCTTGCCGCCGCCTGCGCGCTGGTCGCGCTTGCCTTCGTCCTGCCCGCGCTGCTGCGCGCGCGCAAGACGATCGGCGCGGCGGGGCGGCGCGACATCAACATCGCCGTCTACCGTGACCAGTTGAAGGAACTGGAAGCCGACCGCGCCAACGGCCTGATCCCCGAGGCGCAGTACCAGGCTGCACTGCAGGAACTGGAACTGCGTCTCGCTGACGACGCCCTGGCGCCGGACGCCGCGCCCGCGCCGGTCTCGGCGGGTGCGCGTGGACTCGGCTATGCGCTCGCCGTGGCCCTGCCGGCCGCCGCGTTCGGCCTGTATTTCTGGCTGGGCAACCCCGCCGCGTTGCAGGCGCCTGCAACGGCGATGGCCGCCGGCGACGGCGGCCACGACATCATGGCGATGATCGGCAAGATCGAGGAACGCACGCGAAGCAACCCTGACGACGTCCGCGCCTGGGAGATACTCGGCCGGACCTATGCGGCCCTCGAACGCTGGGCGGACTCGCAGAAGGCCTATGAGCAGGCGCTGCGTCTGCGTCCCGACACGCCCGCACTGATGACCGGCTATGCCGAGGTTCTGGCGCTCGCCGGCAACGGCCTGCTCAAGGGGCGGCCGATGGAACTGGTGCTGAAGGCGCTCGAGATCGATCCGGACGACACCAAGGGACTGGAACTCGCCGGACTCAATGCGTTCCAGGAAGGCAATTTTGCCCAGGCGGGCTATTACTTCAAGCGCCTGCACGCGCTGCTGCCACCGGATTCCGAATTCGCCCGCGACGTGCTGGCGGCGCGGCAGGAAGCTGAACGCCGTGCCCACACCGCGGTCAGCGGACTCGACAGCCTGGCCGCCCCGCCGGCAGCGAATCCGCCCGCCGCGGTGGACGCGCGCATCGAAGGTCGCATCGAAATCGCCGCAGCGCTGAAGGACAAAATCGGCGCCGGCGACACACTCTTTCTCTTCGCCCGTTCGCAGCAGGGCGGACCGCCGGTCGCCGCGCTGCGCGCCAGCGCCGCCAGGTTGCCGCTGGATTTCCGCCTGGACGACAGCATGGCGATCAGCCCCGCCAACCCCCTGTCCGGCCAGCAGCGTGTGACCCTGGTCGCGCGCGTGTCGCGATCGGGCGATGCCACGGCGCGGCCGGGCGATCTGGAAGGCAGCATGGCCGGCGTCGAAGTGGGTGCCAGGGGGGTGCGCATCGTCGTCGACAGGGCGCTGCCGTAGGTGCTTTGAGTGGACAGGGGGATGGAGTAGAATCCGTCATCACCCGCCCCCGCGCATAACAATGACGAAGTACGTGTTTGTCACCGGCGGAGTGGTTTCTTCCCTCGGGAAAGGGATCGCCTCCGCCTCGCTCGCTGCGCTGCTCGAATCGCGCGGTATCCGCGTCACCCTGTTGAAACTGGATCCGTACATCAACGTCGATCCAGGCACCATGAGCCCGTTCCAGCACGGCGAGGTGTTCGTCACCGAGGATGGCGCCGAGACCGACCTCGACCTCGGGCACTACGAGCGCTTCTCCAGCGCGCGCATGAGCAAGCGCAACAACTTCACCACGGGACAGATCTACAAGTCGGTCATCGACAAGGAACGCCGCGGCGATTACCTCGGCGGCACGGTGCAGGTGATCCCGCACATCACCGACGAGATCAAGCTGTCGATCCGCGAGGGTGCCCGGGGCGCCGACGTCGCGTTGGTCGAGATCGGCGGTACCGTCGGTGACATCGAATCGCTGCCCTTTCTCGAAGCCATTCGCCAGATGGGCTTCGAGGACGGCAAGGAAAACACCTGCTTCATCCACCTCACCCTGTTGCCCTATATCGCGACCGCGGGCGAACTGAAAACCAAGCCGACCCAGCACAGCGTCAAGGAACTGCGCGAGATCGGCATCCAGCCCGACATTCTCCTGTGCCGGGCCGACCGCGAGATTCCCGTCGACGAGCGGCGCAAGATCGCCCTCTTCACCAATGTGCGCCCCGAGGCGGTGATCGAGGTGCGCGATTCGGACTCGATCTACAAGATCCCGGCGATGCTGCATGACCAGATGCTCGACGAGATCGTCTGTCACAAGCTCAACATCCTCGCGCGCGCTGCCGATCTCACGGTATGGAAGAACCTGGTGCACGCGCTGGAGCATCCGCGCCACACGGTCGACATCGCCTTCGTCGGCAAGTACGTCGATCTCACCGAATCCTACAAGTCGCTGTCCGAAGCGATGATCCACGCCGGCATGCACACCCTGAGCCGGGTGAAAATCCACTACATCGACTCCGAGCAGATCGAGAAATCCGGTACCGGTTGCCTGAAGGACATGGACGCGATCCTGGTGCCGGGCGGCTTCGGCAAGCGCGGCGTCGAAGGCAAGATCGCTGCCATCCGTTACGCGCGCGAGAACAAGGTGCCCTACCTCGGCATCTGTCTGGGCATGCAGCTCGCCGTGGTCGAATTCGCACGCGACGTCGCTGGCATGACGGACGCACACTCGACTGAATTCGAGCCGGCGACCACGCATCCCGTGATCGGCCTCATCACCGAATGGCTCGACCGCAGCGGCCAGGTGGAAAAACGCAGCGAGCAGTCCGACCTTGGCGGCACCATGCGCCTCGGTGGGCAGCCGTGCAATCTGAAGCCGGGCACGCTGGCGCGCGAGGTCTATGGCGCCGACAGCATCGTCGAGCGCCACCGCCACCGCTACGAGGTGAACAATACCCTGCTCGCCGAGCTGGAAGCCAAGGGGCTGGTCGTTGCCGGCCGCGCCCCCGGCACCGACCTGTGCGAAATGGTCGAACTGCCGCGCGCGGTGCATCCCTGGTTCGTCGGCTGCCAGTTCCATCCCGAATTCACCAGCAACCCGCGCAACGGCCATCCGCTGTTCATCGCCTTCGTCAAGGCGGCGCTCGCGCAGCGGGAGGAGCAGGGGCGATGAAGCTGTGTCATTTTGAGGCAGGCCTCGACCAGCCGCTGTTCCTGATCTCCGGGCCGTGTGTCATCGAGTCGGAGCAACTGGCGATGGACACCGCCGGCACGCTGAAGGAAATGTGCGCGGCGCTCGATGTCCCCTTCATCTACAAATCCTCGTTCGACAAGGCCAATCGCTCGTCGACCGCGTCCTTCCGTGGTCTCGGCCTCGACGAGGGGCTGCGCATCCTGGCTGAGGTCAAGAAACAGATCGGCGTGCCGGTGCTGACCGACGTGCACGAGGACACGCCGCTTGCCGAAGTCGCCAGCGTGGTCGACGTGCTGCAGACGCCGGCCTTCCTGTGCCGGCAGACCAACTTCATCCAGAACGTGGCCCGCCAGGGCAAGCCCGTGAACATCAAGAAGGGCCAGTTTCTTGCGCCGTGGGACATGCAGAACGTCGTCGACAAGGCGCGCGCCGTCGGCAACGAACAGATCATGGTGTGCGAACGCGGCGTCAGCTTCGGCTACAACACGCTGGTGTCGGATATGCGGGGCCTGGCGATCATGCGTGCCACCGGCTGTCCGGTGGTATTCGACGCCACCCACTCGGTGCAGCAGCCGGGTGGGCAGGGTACGTCGTCCGGCGGCCAGCGTGAATTCGTGCCGGTGCTGGCACGCGCGGCGGTGGCCACGGGTGTCGCCGGTCTCTTCGCCGAGACGCATCCGAATCCGGAGTGCGCCCTGTCCGACGGCCCCAACGCCTGGCCGCTCGGCAGGATGAAGGAACTGCTGGAAACGCTGAAGGAAATCGACGCGCTGGTGAAGCAGCGCGGGTTTGTCGAACATGAATTGATGAAAACCTGATCCGCGAAGGGCGCGAAGAAACGCGAAGAAAACCCGGGTTCTGTCTCGTTTTTTTCCTTCGCGTATCTTCTCTTCGCGCCCTTCGCGGATGAAATGAAAATTGAAGGAAACAGAGTGAGTGCAATCATTGATGTCGTCGCCCGGGAAATTCTCGATTCCCGCGGCAATCCCACGGTCGAGGCCGACGTGCTGCTGGAGTCCGGTGTGCTGGGCCGCGCGGCGGTGCCGTCGGGGGCGTCGACCGGCAGCCGGGAAGCGATCGAGCTCCGCGACGGCGACAAGTCGCGCTATCTCGGCAAGGGCGTGCTGAAGGCGGTTGAGCACGTCAACACGGAAATCTGCGAGGCGATCATCGGGCTGGACGTCGAGGATCAGGCCTTCATCGACAGGACCATGATCGAGCTCGACGCCACCGACAACAAGTCGCGCCTCGGCGCCAACGCGCTGCTCGCCGTTTCGATGGCGTGCGCCCGCGCCGCCGCCGAGCAGGCCGGGTTGCCTCTTTATCGTTATCTTGGCGGCGCCGCGCCGATGGCGCTGCCGGTGCCGATGATGAATATCATCAACGGCGGCGCGCACGCCAACAACAACATCGACATGCAGGAATTCATGGTGATCCCGGTGGGGGCGCCGAGCTTCCGCGAGGCGCTGCGCTATGGTGCCGAGGTGTTCCATGCGCTGAAGAAGCTGCTCGACGACGCCGGCATGACCACCACCGTCGGCGACGAGGGCGGCTTCGCGCCCAATCTCGAATCGCACGAGGCAGCCTTGAAACTGATCGTGCAGGCGATCGAAAAGGCGGGTCTGCAACCCGGCATCGACGTCGCCATCGGCGTCGATTGTGCGAGTTCCGAATTCTACCGGGACGGTTTCTACCACCTTGAATCCGAGGGGCTCAAGCTGACTGCGGAGAAGTTCGCCGACTATCTTGCCGCCTGGTGCGACAAGTATCCCGTCATCAGCATCGAGGACGGCATGGCCGAAGGCGACTGGGAAGGCTGGGCGCTGCTGACCGAGAAGCTCGGCCGCCGGGTGCAACTCGTCGGCGACGACCTTTTCGTCACCAACACGAAAATCCTCAAGGAAGGCATCGACAAGGGCATCGCCAACTCGATCCTCATCAAGGTCAATCAGATCGGCACGCTGTCGGAGACCTTCCAGGCGATCGAGATGGCCAAGCAGGCCGGCTACACCGCCGTCATCTCGCATCGTTCCGGCGAGACCGAGGACACCACCATCGCCGATCTGGCGGTCGCCACCAACGCGCGCCAGATCAAGACCGGTTCGCTGTCGCGCTCCGACCGCATGGCCAAGTACAACCAACTGCTGCGCATCGAGGAAGAACTCGGCGAGGCGGCGAGTTATCCCGGACGCGATGCGTTCCGCCAGCGCGGCTGACCGGATCGCACGCATACGCAGCCAGGGCCTGACCTGGGTGCTGGCGGCCGCCATCGTGCTGCTGCAATATCCGCTCTGGCTGGGCGACGGCGGTTGGCTGAAGGTGCGCGCGTGGGCGCGCCAGGTCGCGGCCCAGCAGGCGCTCAATCAGCGCCTGCAAAGCCGTAACGCCGGCCTTCTGGCCGAGCTGGGAGACCTCAAGCAGGGGCGCGACGCGATCGAGGAGCGCGCGCGCAACGAGCTGGGTATGGTCGCGCCGGACGAATGGTTCGTTCGGGTGGTGCCGGCCTCTACCGTTCAGTCGGGAAAGACGCATGAGTGAATTGCAAATCTGGTTGCTGGTGCTCGGGGTCGCCGTGGTGGCGGCGGTAGTGCTGTTCAACTGGCTGCAGGAACGCCGTTTCCGCAAACAGACCGAAGCGGCGTTCCAAGTGCCATCGGTCGACCCGCTGGCCCGCCCTGGCGTGACACCGCGCGAGAGCTCGGGCCGTGTCGAACCTGCCCTGCGCGAACCGGTGTTCGATGCGGCAGGTGCTCCGGATCTGCCCGAAGCCAGCGAACCCCGCCTGCATATCGAGCCGGAGCCTGTCGTCGAGATGCCCGCGGCGCGCCCGGCAGCGCCGCATACGCCGCCCCCCGCGGCAACGGCCGTGACGCTCCCACCGGCACCCTATGACGAACTCATCGAATACCGCGTCCGCCTCGGCGGCGACGGCGTACTCGCCAACGCGTTCGCCGACGCCTTCAACCACTCGCGCACGCTGGGCAAGGCGGTACGCTGGGCCGGCCTGCCTGTCGGCACGGCGCAGTGGGAAGAGCTGCAACCGTGGCGCGACGTGCATTATCAGCAGGTGGTGGTGACCATGCAGTTGGCCGACCGCAACGGCGCGGCGGAACCCGAACAGCTGAGCGCGCTGTGCGAGCTCCTGAAGGCGACCGCACAGCTGCACGGCCTGCGCGTCGCCTGCGACGATACCGGCGAAGCGCTCGAGCGTGCGCAGGCAATCGATCATTTCTGTGTCGATGTCGATGTGCTCATCGGCCTGAACGTCATGGCACGTGGCGAAGGCGCGGTCAACCTTGCGCGCATCGTTGGCGAGGCCATCGGCAACGGCATGGTGCTCGGTGCGGATGGCGTGTTCCAGCTGATCGACAGCCGCGGCGAACCCTTGTATACGCTGTGCAATCATGACGCCGAACCGTTCAGCGAAGTCGTCGAGGAAGGGCAGACCTCGCAGGGCGTGACCCTGCAATTCGACGTGCCGCGGGTGCCGGACGGCCTCAAGGTGTTCGACGGCATGGTGGCCTTCGGCCGCAAGCTCGCCAACGAAGTCGGCGGCATCCTGGTCGACGACAATCTGCGTCCGCTCACCGATTCCGGCATCGAGAAGATCCGCAGCCAGCTCGCGCAGATCTACGAACGCATGGAAGCGCGGGGTGTGCCCTCCGGCTCGCGGCGGGCGCTGCGCCTGTTCGCCTGATGGCCGCACCCGACGCCGTGGCGCGCGCCGCGGCGTTGCGCCGGGAGATCGAGCGCCATAATTGCGCTTACTACGTCCTCGACGCGCCGACTGTCCCGGACGCCGAGTACGACCGCCTGTTCCGCGAACTGCAGGCGCTCGAAGCGGAATTTCCCGAACTCGTCACACCCGATTCGCCGACGCAGCGGGTGGGCGGCCGCCCACTCGATGCCTTCCCCAAGGTGCATCACGCGGTGCCGATGCTGTCGATCCGTACCGAGACCGACACCACGGCGGCGGGTGCGCGTGCGTTCGATGTGCGGGTACGCAAGGAACTCGGGCTTGCCGAGTCCGACCCGCCGGTCGAGTACCACGCCGAGCTGAAATTCGACGGTCTTGCCATCAACCTGCGCTACGAGCACGGCGTGCTGGTGGCGGCGGCGACGCGCGGCGACGGCGAGACCGGCGAGGCGGTGACGCAGAACGTGCGCACGGTACATGCGATTCCGCTGCGTCTTGCCAGCGATCGTCCACCCGCCGTGCTCGAAGTGCGCGGCGAGGTCTACATGCGGCGCGACGACTTCGAGCGCTACAACGCGCGCCAGCGCGAGGTGGGGCAGCCGACCCTGGTAAATCCGCGCAACGGTGCCGCCGGCAGCATTCGCCAGCTCGATCCCGCGGTGGCGGCGCAGCGTCCGCTGTCGTTTTTCGCCTACGGTCTGGGCGAGGTCGTGGGCTGGGACGATGCGCCCGTCACCCACGGCGCCACGCTCGATGCGCTGCTCCGCCTCGGCGTGCCGGTATGTGCCGAACGGCGTGTCTGCCGCGGCGCCGAGGAGCTGGTCGCCTTCCATCATGACATCGCGCTGCGCCGCGACAGCCTGCCCTTCGACATCGACGGCGTGGTGTACAAGGTCAATCGCCTGGACCAGCAGCGCGCGCTCGGCTTCGTCACGCGCGAGCCGCGCTGGGCGGTGGCGCACAAGTACCCGGCGCAGGAGGAGCTGACCGTGGTCGAGGCGATCGAGGTGCAGGTCGGTCGCACCGGGGTGCTCACGCCGGTGGCGCGACTCGCGCCGGTGTTCGTCGGCGGCGTCACCGTGACCAACGCCACCCTGCACAATCAGGACGAGATCGACCGCAAGGACGTGCGTGTCGGCGACACCGTCATCGTGCGCCGCGCCGGCGACGTCATTCCCGAAGTGGTCGCCGTCGTCGCGGAGCGGCGCCCCGTGCCCGCACCGCCGCGTTTCGACATCCTGCAAAGCTACCCGGTCTGCCCCGAATGTGGCTCGCACGTGGTGCGCCTCGAAGGCGAGGCGGCGGTACGCTGCACCGGCGGCCTGTACTGTCCAGCCCAGCGCAAGCAGGCGCTGCTGCATTTCGCTTCGCGGCGCGCCATGGATATCGAGGGCCTGGGTGACAAACTGGTCGACCAGTTGGTCGACCGCGAGCTCGTTCATACCCCCGCCGACGTCTACCGGCTCGATCTTGCGACGCTTGCGGGGCTCGAGCGCATGGCGGAGAAATCCGCCGCCAGGCTCATCGCCGCGATCGAGGCGAGCAAGTCGACGACGCTGGCGCGCTTCATTTTCGCGCTGGGCATCCGTAATGTGGGAGAGACCACGGCGAAGGATCTGGCGCGGCACTTCGGTGCACTCGATGCGCTGATCGGCGCGACGCCGCAGACGCTGACGGCAGTGCGCGACGTGGGGCCGGTGGTGACCGAAGCGATCACGCAGTTCTTCGCCGAGCCGCACAACCTGGACGTGGTGGCCGCGCTGCGGCGGGCTGGCGTGCACTGGCCGGAGCAGACGGGTACGCAGGAAAGCGCTGGTATCCTTGCGGGCAGGACGCTGGTGCTGACCGGCACCCTGCCGACGCTGACGCGCGAGGCGGCAAAGGAAATGATCGAGGCCGCCGGCGGCAAGGTGGCCGGCTCGGTATCGAAGAAGACCGACTACGTCATCGCCGGGAGCGAGGCCGGCAGCAAACTGGCGAAAGCGCAGGAGCTCGGCGTGGCGGTGCTCGACGAGGCCGGGCTGTTGGTGCTGCTGGCGCGGCAGGGAGGGTGATTTGCGGTCCGCGAAGGACGTGAAGCGTCCAGGGTATTCGGGCTCGCTTCGCGTTTCTTTGCGCCTTTCGCGGACCAAATGTTCTTGAATCAGACAATCATGGAAGAGACATGCAGAAAGTAAGAAAAGCCGTATTCCCGGTGGCCGGCCTGGGCACCCGTTTCCTGCCGGCCACCAAGGCCAGCCCCAAGGAAATGCTGCCCATCGTCGACAAGCCCCTGATCCAGTATGCGGTGGAGGAGGCGATCGAGGCGGGCATCACCGACATCATCTTCATCAGCAGCCGCACCAAGCGCACCGTCGAGGACCATTTCGACAAGGCGTATGAACTGGAGACCGAACTGGAGACGCGCGGCAAGAAGCGGGTGCTCGAACTGGTGCAGTCGATCCGGCCGAACCACATCAATTTCATTTACATCCGCCAGGCCGAAGCGCTCGGCCTCGGACATGCCGTACTCTGTGCACAGCCCGTGGTGGGTAACGAGCCCTTCGCCGTCATTCTCGCCGACGATCTCATCGACGGCGAGCCGGCGGTGATGAAGCAGATGGTCGACCAGTACAACTATTACCAGTGCTCGGTGCTTGGCGTGCAGCAGGTGGCGCGCGAGGACACCGCCTCCTATGGCATCGTCGATGCCACGCCGATGGCCGAGCGCGTGTCGCGCGTCAATGCCGTCGTGGAAAAACCCAAGCCGGAGGAAGCACCCTCGACGCTCGGCGTGGTCGGTCGCTACATCCTCACGCCGCGCATCTTCCACCACATCCAGCATCTCACGCCGGGTGCCGGCGGCGAGCTACAGCTGACCGACGCCATCGCTGGCCTGCTGAAGGAACAGCAGGTACTCGCCTACGCCTACGACGGCATCCGCTACGACTGCGGCAGCAAGCTTGGCTACCTGCAGGCAACCGTCGAATACGCTCTCAAGCACAGCGAAGTCAGCGAGGATTTCGCTGCTTACCTGAAGCAGCGCGTTTGTTGAGCCGCGCCCCGGATTGCGCGGCCGGCGGCAGAAAGTGCGCCCCCGGCACGGTTATCGTGACATTTCCCATGCCCCATCCATAACGCGAAGGAGCGCGCCGGTCTGATGAAGTGACGGATCGGCAAGTTTCGCACCGCACGTGGTGCTCCAGGCCGCATGCGCGCCAAGAGACAAATGCGGTCAACAGCGTGCAGCGCCTTGACGCCGCCGTAGCAGCGTTTGGTAGAGCTTCAGTCGCGCCGGGTCGACGGTCCCCGCGGCAACGGCTTCGTCGAGCCGGCAGCCGGGTTCGCCGGCGTGGCGGCAGTCACGAAAGCGGCATTGGCCGAGAAACGGACGGAATTCGACGAAGGCGCGCGCCAACGCCTCGTCGTCGAGGTGTTGCAGCGCGAATTCCTGCAGGCCGGGAGAGTCGATCAGTGCGGTGTCGGGGTCGAGGCGGTGCAGGCGCGTGTGGGTGGTGGTATGGCGACCGCTGTCGAGCGCTTCGGAGTATTCGCCGGTCGCGACTGCGGCGTCCGGACATAGCGCATTGACCAGGGTGGACTTGCCCATGCCGGACTGCCCGATCAGCAGGGTGGTGTGACCCTGCAGATGAGGCAGTAACGGGGTGGCGTCCGACTCCGCGGACAGCGTCACTACACGGTAGCCGATGTGTGCCAGAGGTTCGAGGGGCGCACGCGCCGTGGCGGTTTCCGGCAGATCGGCCTTATTGAGGACGATGAGGCTCGCCATGCCCTGGTCCTCCGCGGCGAGCAGGCAGCGTTGCACCAGTTCCGGCGAGAAGCTGGGCCGCGCCGCCACCACCACGGCAACCTGACTGGCATTGGCGGCGATGGCCTTGCTGCGGAAAACGTCCGAGCGGTACAGCAGGGTGGTGCGCGGGAGCACCCGCTCGATCACGCCGCCGTCGCCGGCGCGCCGTACTTCGACCTGGTCGCCACACACCACATGCAGGCGCCGGCCGCGTACCTGGCACGCGAGTTCGCCTGCCGGTGTGGCGACGATGAAGCGGCGGCTGAAGGCGGCGATGACCTCGCCCGAAAGTGGATTCAGGGTAAGGGCACGCCGTTGTCAGTATGCTGCTGTGGCAGGTCGTTGACGCGGTGTTTGCGCCGTCCGGATGGCACTCAGATGTCGAACAGCGCGTCGACCTTGGCGGCACAGATGAAGTCGTTCTCCGACAGGCCGTTGATCGCGTGGGTCCAGTACTCGACGCGCACGGTGTTGTAGCCGACGACGAGGTAGGGGTGGTGGTCCTCGCGGTGCGAGACCCACATCACCGCGTTGACGAAGGCCTGAGCCTGATAGTGGTCCTTGAACGCATAGTCCTTGGCGATCTTCATGCCGTCGCGCTGCCAGCCGGCAAGGCCCTTGAGGAACGGCGTGATCTGCGCATCGGTGAGCGGCTCGACGCCCCCTTCGCAGGGTGCGCATTTCTTGCGGACGAGGGCTTCGACGACGGTGGTCATGGCGGACTCCTACTTGAACTTGTAATACTGCTGGTTCAGATACGCCGCGACGTGGGCTTCGTCCTCGGGGAACCAGCCGGCGCCGGTGTTGGCGTTGCAGCCGGCAATGCGCCCCGCGAGCTGCTGTGGGGTGCGCACCTTACGGTCGGCGCGCGTGTAAATGCCGCTGCCGTCGCCGCCGACCAGGCCGACGTGACAGTTGACACAGGACTTGTCGTGCAGGACCTTGCCGGCCTTGGCGTCGCCCTTGGCGGGTGGAGCCGCGTGGACACCGGCAGCCATGGCAAAGGCGGAGAGGAACAGGACGAAGGCTTTCATCGGGGGGCTCCGGTCGATCCAAATATTCGCATTATGGACGCAAGATGCAGCGGCTTCCACCCCGCCGTACCCGGGGTCTATGCGAAAATGCCGGCATCGCAATCCAGGAAATCCCCATGCCGCAAAACCCCACCCACCTGCTCTGGCTCGACATGGAAATGACCGGTCTCGCGCCCGATACCGACCGCATCATCGAGCTGGCCATCGTCGTCACTGATGCCGACCTCAACACCGTCGCCGAGGGGCCGGTACTCGTGGTGCACCAGCCGGACGCGGTGCTGGACGCGATGGACAGCTGGAACAAGGGCACCCATGGCAAGTCCGGCCTGATCGAGCGGGTGAAGGCGTCGCGGCTCTCCGAGGCCGATGCCGAAGCGCAGATGCTGGCCTTCGTGAAGCAGCACGTGCCGGCGCGCACGTCGCCGATGTGCGGCAACTCAATCTGCCAGGACCGCCGCTTCCTGGCGCGCTACATGCCGGCGCTGGAAGCCTTTTTCCACTACCGCAACCTCGACGTCAGCACGCTGAAAGAGCTTGCCAAGCGCTGGCACCCCGGCTTGCCGGAGGCGTTCAAGAAGACCAACAAGCACGAGGCGCTCGCCGACATCTATGAGTCGATCGAGGAGCTCAAGCACTACCGCGAGCACTTCATCCGCGGGGCCTGAAGCCCCCGCGGGGTGTCAGGGCTTGAGGTAAACGAAGCCTTCCCTCGCCTGCAAGCGGCCGATTTCGGCGACGCCGGATGGGACCACCTCGGCATCGATGATCACGGCGTCGTCGCCAAGATTGCGTCCCCTGAGCGTATTGCGACAGACGCGGAACCCGACGCCACGCTCCTTGAGGCCGGCGACCTGTGCCTCATAAGCCTGACCCTTGTCGTCTTTCGCGCCGTTGAGCAGGAAGTCGATCCCCGCGCCGTGCGTCACCACGACGATCTTCGCATCGGGGTCGGCGGTGATGTGGTTCTGCACGTTGCGCAGGGCCATGCGCGCACGTGTGGCATCGTTGACGTGATAGACGACTTTTTCCTGTGCTGCGGCGAGGGTGGCGGATCGTGATGGCGTGGGATCGGCGCTCGCGCCGGTGCTGGCGAGCGGGGTCACGGCGAGCAGCAGTGCGGCGGCAAGGGCGGCAGGGCGGGGCAGGTTGCATTTCATGGCGTTCTCCGGTTGGCATGGGGCTGGTGGTCTGCTTCCGAAATAACGCGACATGAAACGGCGTCTTTTTCCGCATGGCGGCGTTGCTCGTCGTTGCCATAGTCCGGGCTATGTCGCCTCCTCGCGCCTTGCCCTGCAGAAAAAGCCATCCGTTTCATCCTGTCACCCTATTTCGGAAGCAGACCACTGGATGCCCTATAGTGAAAGACGTTCCTGCTGAAACACTTATTCCATGCGCTGGCTTTTTTTTCATGGAATATTCGGACCGTTTCCCGCGTCTTATAGCCATGAGCCTGATCACACGCCTCCTGTTCGGTCCGCCTCGTGGCGATATCGAGGCCCTGCGCCCCGCGCTTCATCGCATTGCCTACGCCTGGTGCCACGACGCCGCCCTGGCCGACGACCTGACGCAGGAAACGCTCGCGCGGGCACTGGCACGGCGCGGCCAATTGCGCGACGCGCGGGCACTCAAGGCCTGGATGATGAAAATCCTGCACCATTGCTGGATGGACCATCTGCGCCGCAGGCGGGAGTTCGACGATTGGGAATCCCTGGAAGACACTCACGAAACCGGGGCCGAGACCCCCGAGGAGTGCTGCGACCGCACGCGCATCGTCGCGTGCGTGCGCGCAGCCGTGGCGCGACTGCCGATGGCTCAGCGCGAAGTGCTGACGCTGGTGGATCTGGAGGAATTCGGCTACGCGGAGGTGGCCGGCATCCTTGGCATTCCAGTCGGCACCGTGATGAGCCGGCTGTCACGCGGGCGAGCCGCACTGAAGTCGCTCCTGCTCGATGGTGCGCAGCGCACCGCTAAACATCCTGTGCTGAGGCGCGTGAAATGACCGGCGAGATTCCTGACGAGATCCTGCATGCCTTCGTCGATGGAGAACTTGCCGCGGACGAAAGCGAACGCCTCATCGCCCGCGTGCGTGACGACGCGTCGCTCGCTGCGCGCGTGTGCGAACTGCGTAACCTGCGGTCGATGGTACGTACGGCCTACGCCGAACCGCCGCTACCCGCCAGGCGAGTCGATCGTTCGTCGCGCACGTGGCGGGCGGGTCTTGCGGCCGCAGTCGCCGTGCTTGCGATCGGCGTCGCCGCGGGCTGGATGCTGCGGGGCCTGGATGGCGCACCGGATGCGCTCCATCTCGCCCGCATCGTCGCGCCGGCCGGGCAGGGCAAGGTGCTGCTGCATCTCGACAGTGCGGAACCGGAACGCATGCAGACTGCGCTTGATGCGGCCGAACGGTTGCTCGACGAGGCGGAAAGGCAGGGGCGGGCCACGCAGGTCGAAATCGTTGCGAACAGCCAGGGAATCGGCTTGCTGCGCGCTGGTGTCAGCCCTCACGTGGCGCGCATCGCGCAACTGCACGCCCGCCATGTCAACCTGCAATTCGTCGCCTGCGGCCAGACGATCGCCCGTCTCGCCGGCGAGGGGGATCGTGTCGTCCTGCTGCCTGCGGTCCGTACCGCGCCCACGGCAGTCGGCGAGATCGTCGACCGCCTGCAGCAGGGCTGGACTTACGTGCGCATCTGACCCGCGACACGGCGTGCGGGTCGTGCGGGCCCGGGAGAGTCTCATGCAAACCGGTTGGTCTGGATTCACGCGTGTGCTGGCCGGTGTTCTGCTGCTGGCGTGCCTGCTGCCGGCCGCTGCGGTGACGCAGCCCCTGTCGAACCGACTCGCCGGCCATCCCTCGCCGTATCTCGCCCTGCACGCCGGCGATCCCGTGGTGTGGCAGGAGTGGAACGCCGAAACGGTCGCGCGCGCACGGCGCGAGAACAAGCTGCTGTTCGTCTCCATCGGCTACTTCGCCTGCCACTGGTGCCACGTCATGCAGCGCGAGAGCTATCGCAACAGTACGATTGCGGCGCGTCTCAACGAAAATTTCATACCCGTCAAGGTCGACCGGGAGTTGCACGGTGGACTGGATAGCGCGCTGCAGGCGTTTGCCGCGCGCCTCACCGGTGTGTCCGGCTGGCCCCTCAACGCATTCGTGACGCCCGACGGCTACCCGCTGTCCGTCGTTCTATATGTCCCGCCGCAGGACCTTGCCGCGGTGCTCGACCGCATCGCGGCGCGCTGGGCCGCGGAGCCGGAGGCCCTTCGCGCGCTGGCGCGTCGCGCCGCCCCGGCGGCAACCGCACCGCCGCGGGCCGCGCCGCTCACCACCGCGCGTGGCGCCGATGCATGGCGGCAATTTCTCGATGCCGCGTGGCATGAGGCCGATCTCCTGCACGGTGGCTTCGGACAGGTCGCAAAATTTCCCATGGCGCCGCAGCTCGAGGCCCTGCTCGAACGCCAGGCGCGGAATCCTGAAGCCAGGCTCGCCGAGTTCCTGCGTCTCACGCTCGAGCAGATGGTCGCGCGCGGTTTGCGTGACCATGTTGGCGGCGGCTTCTTTCGCTACACGGTCGACCCCGGTTGGGAGACCCCGCATTTCGAAAAGATGCTTGCCGACAACGCGCAATTGGCTGCGCTCTACCTGCGTGCGGCGGTGGTGCTGCGCGAACCGCGCTATCGCGAGGTGGCGCGCACCACGTTCGACTTCATGCTGCGCGATCTGGCCGATGCGGGGGGCGGCTTCTACGCCAGCACATCCGCAGTCGATGCGCAGGGACGCGAAGGCGTGTTCTACCTGTGGGAGCCCGAGGTGCTGCAACGCCATCTGTCGCCTGCGACCTACGCCGCCGCGTGGCGTGTATGGCGGCTGGACGCGGCGCGTGCCTTCGATCATGGTTACCTGCCGGCGGAATATCGCGTGCCGACGGAGTTGGAACGGCCGCGCCTCAAGGAAGCGGCGGCCGTCCTGCTGCCGTTGCGCCAGACCCGCAGCCTGCCGCGCGATACCAAGATGAACGCGGGTCTCAATGGCCTCGCCCTGTCGGCGCTGAGTCGGGCGGCGGCGCTCGATCCCGCTTACCGGCGCGCCGCCGACCGTCTGCAGCACTTCCTGCTCAAACACCTGGTGCGCAGCGGCAAACTGGTGAAGGCCGTGGCCGGCGGCAAGAAGGTGGCAGGCGCGGAACTGGAGGATTACGCCTGGACCGTGGCGGGACTGCTTGATTACGCCGACGCTACCGGCGATCGGGCGTCGCGTGCGGCAGCCCGAAACCTGGCGCACGTCGCCTGGCAGACATTCTGGCGCACGGCGGGCTGGCAGCACGAAGTAGAGCCACTGCTCGCGACCCGTGCGCCAGCGGCGGGCCTGCCTGACGGCGCGCAGCCCTCGCCGGCCGACGTGCTGATCCGGTCCAGCCTGCGCCTGGGTGACCCGAAATTGCGGGAACGCGCACGCGAGGCCGCCGCGTGGACGCTGCCGGAGATGGCGCGCGACCCGCTTGCCTGGCCCAGCCGTGTGCGCCTGCTGGATGCGCTCAGTTGAGCTCGGGATCGGCCTGTGGCAGCGGTGAACGCTGTACCGGGCGGCGCCCCGCCTGCACCGAGACCTCGAGTGATTGTTGCTTGCGCGCCACCGAGAGGCGCGCGGTTTCGCCGGGTTTGAGTGCGGCGATGAGATTGAGCAGCGACGCCGAGTCGGATACCTGTTTGCCGTTCACCGCGAGCAGGACGTCGCCCGGACGCACGCCGCCGTTGTCGGCCGGTCCACCCTTCAACACGCCCGCGATCAGCGCGCCGTGGGCGTTCTTCAGGCTGAACGATTCGGCGAGTTCCGGGGTGAGGTCCTGCACCTCGATGCCGACCCAGCCGCGTGTCACGCTGCCTTCGCGAATGATCTGCTCCATCACCTGGCGCGCGATGCTCACCGGAATGGCGAAGCCGATGCCTTGCGAGCCACCGGTACGCGAATAGATCGCGCTGTTGATGCCCACCAGATTCCCGGCGGCATCGACCAGCGCCCCGCCCGAGTTGCCGGGGTTGATCGCGGCGTCGGTCTGGATGAAGTTCTCGAAAGTGTTGATGCCGAGCTGGGTGCGCCCGAGGGCACTGACGATACCCGCCGTGACCGTCTGCCCGACGCCGAAGGGGTTGCCCAGCGCCAGCACCCAGTCGCCCACCCGGAGCGTGTCGGGTTGCGCGAAGGTGATCGCCGGCAGGTCGCCGGCGTCGATTTTCAGCACCGCCAGATCGGTTTCCGGGTCGGCGCCGACGACGCGCGCGGGCAGGGCGCGGCCGTCGGCCAGTGCCACCTGGATTTCGTCGGCCGCCTCGACCACGTGGTAGTTGGTGAGGACGTAGCCGTTCGCGCTGACAATGACTCCCGAGCCGAGGTTGGACGCCTGACGCGGGCGGCCATCGAGGCGATCGCCGAAGAAGTAGCGGAAAATCGGATCCTGCACCGCGGGGGCGCGCATTTTTTGCTGGGTGAACACGTTGACCACGGCGGGGATCACGCGCTGCGCCGCCGGCGCGAACGATTCCATGGGAGGCAGCGGCGTCGCGGGTGTCGCGGGAGCCTGGCGAATGGTTACACCGGGGCGGGGTTGCGGTGCCTGCCAGCGCAGCAGGTCCGGCTTGAAGAGCGCGATGACGAACAGCACGCCCAGGGCCACCGTGGTGGTCTGGGCGAAAAGCAGCCAGAGTTTGCGCATAATTGATTTAAATCAAGGCATGGAGAGGGCCGGTAGGCGACAATTATAAATTCAAAAACACGCCGTGCCCCTCCCCCCACCCCCGCCGCAAGCCATGTGGGCCTTCCGGTCGTGGGCATCGTTTTGTTACAATTTCAGTTTGGTTGAAAAACGGTCAGGTTGAAAAACATGAGTCAAACAGCCGATGGGCAACAAATAAACCGCAGCAAACGGAAATTCCTGGTCGCCGCGACCAGCGCCCTCGGTGGCGTGGCGGCGGCCGGTGTCGCCGTGCCGCTGGTGATGAGCATGCTGCCGAGCGCGCGCGCGAAGGCCGCCGGTGCGCCGGTCGAGGTCGACATCAGCAAGATCGAACCCGGCATGATGCTGACCGTCGAATGGCGCGGCAAACCCGTATGGATCGTCAACCGCACCAAGGAAATGCTCGATCTCATGGTCAAGCACGACGACCAGCTCGCCGATCCCAAGAGCGAAATGCCGCAGCAGCCCGAGTACTGCAAGAACGACGGCCGCTCGATCAAGCCCGAGCTGCTGGTCGCCGTCGGCATCTGCACTCACCTGGGCTGCTCGCCCACCTACCGCAAGGAAATCGGCGCCGCCGATCTCGGTGCCGACTGGCCGGGCGGCTTCTTCTGTCCCTGCCACGGTTCGCGCTTCGATATCGCCGGGCGCGTCTACAAGGGTGTCCCCGCACCGACCAACCTGGTGGTGCCGCCCCACCAATATCTCGGCGACGCCCGGCTGTTGATCGGCGTGGACACGAAAGGAGCCTGAGTAAATGTCTGCCCTGCAAAAAATGATGGGTTGGATCGACGACCGTTTCCCGCTCACCGCGACCTACAAGGCTCATCTGTCCGAGTACTACGCACCGAAGAACTTCAACTTCTGGTACTTCTTCGGCTCGCTCGCCCTCCTGGTGCTGGTGCTGCAGATCGTCACCGGAATTTTCCTCACCATGAACTACAAGCCGGATGCCGCGCTCGCGTTTGCGTCCGTCGAGTACATCATGCGCGACGTCGAATGGGGCTGGCTGATCCGCTACATGCATTCGACCGGCGCCTCGATGTTCTTCGTGGTGGTCTACCTGCACATGTTCCGCGGCCTCATGTACGGCTCCTACCGCAAGCCGCGCGAACTGATCTGGATCTTCGGCGTGCTGATCTACCTCGCGCTGATGGCGGAAGCCTTCCTCGGCTACCTGCTGCCGTGGGGCCAGATGTCGTTCTGGGGTGCGCAGGTGATCGTCAACCTGTTTGCCGCCGTGCCCTTCATCGGCGAGGATCTGTCGATCTGGATCCGCGGCGACTACGTCATCTCCGACGCCACCCTGAACCGCTTCTTCGCCTTCCACGTCATCGCGCTGCCACTGGTGCTGATCGCGCTCGTCGCCGTGCATCTGGTCGCGCTACACGAAGTCGGCTCCAACAACCCCGACGGCATCGAGATCAAGAAAAAGAAAGATCCCAACACCGGCATCCCGCTCGACGGCATTCCCTTCCATCCCTACTATACGGTGAAGGACATCGTCGGCGTCGTCGTCTTCCTCATGGTGTTCTCGGCCATCGTGTTCTTCGCGCCGGAAATGGGTGGCTACTTCCTCGAAGCCAACAACTTCATTCCCGCCGATCCCCTGAAGACCCCGCCGCACATCGCGCCGCTGTGGTACTTCACGCCGTTCTACGCGATCCTGCGTGCGGTGCCGCCGATGTTCGGCTCGCAGTTCCCCGGTGTCGTGGCGATGGGACTGTCGATCGTGCTGCTGTTCTTCCTGCCCTGGCTCGACCGCGCCAAGGTGAAGTCGATCCGTTATCGCGGCTCCATCTACAAGATCATGCTGGCGCTGTTCATCGTGTCCTTCGTGGGGCTTGGCTATCTGGGCCTGTTGCCGGCCACGCCGATCGCGACGCTGTTCGCGCGCATCTTCTCGGTGGTCTACTTCCTGTTTTTCCTGTTGATGCCCTGGTATACCTCGATTGACAAGACCAAACCGGAACCGGAAAGGGTGACTGGCTAAAATGAAACGCTTGAAGAAATTTCTCCTCCTGCTGACGGCTGCCCCGGTCGTGGCCTTTGCGGCCGAGGCCGGAATCCATCTGGACACGGCCCCGGTCAATCTCGCCGACCAGGAATCCCTGCAACGCGGTGCCCGCGTGTTCGTCAACAACTGCCTCAACTGTCATGCGGCCGCCTCCATGCGCTATATCCGCATGCAGGACATCGGCCTCAGCGAAGAGCAGATCAAGGACAACCTGCTGTTCGCCGCCGAAAAGCCGGGCGAAACCATGACCGTCGGCATGAAGGCCGCCGACGGCAAGGCCTGGTTCGGTGCTACCCCCCCCGACCTGTCGGTGATCGCGCGCTCGCGGAGCGCCGACTGGCTGTACACCTATCTGCGCGGCTTCTATCGCGACGACACGCGGCCGTCCGGCTGGAACAACACCGTGTTCGACAAGGTGGGCATGCCGCACGTCCTGTGGAGCCTGCAGGGCGAGCAGGTGCCGCGCTTCAAGACCGTCGACGGCCATGAAGTCATCGACCGCCTCGAACTCGTCAAGCCCGGCACCATGACTCCGGCCGAATACGACGCCATGGTCGGCGACCTCGTCAACTACCTCGTCTGGATGGGCGAACCCGCGCAGCTTACGCGCAAGCGCACCGGCCTTGCCGTGCTCGCCTTCCTCGCGATCTTCTTCATTCCCGCCTACTATCTGAAGAAGGAATACTGGAAAGACGTCCACTGAAGACGTGTCGAGCCCTTGCCAACAGCCGGGCCGTGGTCCGGCTGTTGGCGTTTTGAATCGCTCCGCCCATCACTCCGCAACGCCACAGGGAGCCCCCCGCCATGATGACCCTCTACTCCGGCAGTACCGACCCGTACAGCCACCGCTGCCGAATCGTCCTCTTCGAAAAGGACATGGACTTCGAAGTCATCGACGTCGACATGCACAACAAGCCCGAGGAAATCGCCAGCATCAGCCCCACCGGCAAGATGCCCGTGCTGGTCGAACGCGACCTCGTGCTGACCGAGGCGAACATCATCAACGAATACATCGACGAGCGTTTTCCGCATCCGCAACTGATGCCGCCCGACCCCGTCATGCGTGCGCGTGCCCGTCTGGTCCTGTTCAACTTCGAACGCGACCTCTATACCCACGTCGACACGCTCGAGCACAGCCTCAGCAAGGCGTCGGACAAGGCGCGCCAGGAAATCCGCGACAACCTCTCGCAGCTCACGCCCATTCTCACCAAGCAGAAATACCTGATGAACGACGAGTTCTCCATGCTCGACGTCGCCATCGCTCCGCTGCTGTGGCGACTCGAGCACTACGGCATCGAACTGCCCAAGATGGCCGCGCCCGTGCTCAAGTATCGTGAGCGCCTGTTCAGCCGTCCGGCCTTCATCAACGCACTCACGCCCACCGAGAAATCGATGCGCAAGTGAGCGGCGAACGGAGCCGGGGCATGGCCGAGATTTCCACCAAGCCGTACCTCATCCGCGCACTGTACGAGTGGTGCGTGGACTCCGGCTTCACGCCCCAGTTGCTTGTCGCCGTCGATGCCCAGACCCGCGTGCCCATGGGCTACGTGCGCGACGGCCAGATCCTCCTCAATATCGGTGCGGCCGCGGTGCGCGACCTCACCCTCGACAACGAGTGGATCCAGTTCTCCGCGCGCTTCGGCGGGGTGTCCCAGGAAATCGCCATTCCGGTCGACCGCGTCGCCGCCATCTTCGCGCGCGAGAACGGCCAGGGCCTGCACTTCGAGCCGACCGACACCCCCGAGCCGCCGGAACCGACCGATCAGGAACCACCGTCATCCGAGGCGCCCCGCACGCCGCCCAAGGGCCGTCCCGCGCTCAAAGTCGTGAAGTGATGCGTGGTCGGCGCATGGCGTGGCTATAATGTCGCCCTTCGCCGCTTTAGCTCAGTTGGTAGAGCAACCGCCTTGTAAGCGGTAGGTCATCTGTTCGAGTCAGATAAGCGGCACCAATTCCGATGTGCGCGCGTCTGCCGGCGCGTTGCTGATCCACCGATGGCTCACCCTTGCAACACACACCGCGCGCGGCTGTGCGGTGTCACACCGGGGGCAACGTTGCGCGCAGGCACGCCGCGGCTCCGGTGCTACTCGATTCCCAGCCGCTCCAGCCGGTAGCGCAGGCTGCGGAAGGTAACGCCGAGCAGACGCGCGGCGGCGGTCTTGTTGTGGCGGGTTTGTTCCAGCGCGTCGAGAATGGCGGCGCGTTCCGCCTGATCGAGGTAATCCTGCAAGGGGTAGGTGCTGCCGGGCGTGGCTTGCGCGGCGGGTGCGTTAGGCGCGAGGTTGAGGTCGTCGGGCGTGATGCGCTGGTCTTCGCACAGCGCCAGCGCGCGTTCCAGGATGTTCTCCAGTTCGCGCACGTTGCCGGGGAAGGCGTAGGCGGAGAGGGCGCGCATCGCTGCGGCGTCCAGCGTGACGTCGGCGCCGCCGAGGCGGTCGAGCAGCGCTCGCGCCAATTCGGGAATGTCCTCCGGGCGGTCGCGCAGGCTGGGCATGACGAGATCGATGACGTTCAGGCGGTAGTAAAGGTCCTGGCGGAAGCGGCCGGCCTCGACGAGTGCCGCCAGGTTCTGGTGGGTCGCGCTGACGATGCGCACGTCGACGGCTTCTTCGGTGGTGGCGCCAACCTTGCGCACTTTTTTCTCCTGCAGCACGCGCAACAGCTTCACCTGCATGGACAGCGGCAGGTCGGCGACCTCGTCGAGAAACAGGGTGCCGCCGTCGGCCGCCTGGAAGAAGCCGCCGCGATCGGCGTCGGCGCCGGTGAACGCGCCCTTGCGGTAGCCGAAGAACTCGCTTTCCATCAGCGTTTCGGGAATCGCACCGCAGTTGACCGCGACGAAGGACTGGTCGGCGCGGCTGCCGAGGCGGTGGATGAGTCGCGCGGCGAGTTCCTTGCCGCTGCCGGATTCACCAGCGATGTAGACGGGTGCCTGGGTGCGCGCCAGCTTGGCGATGCGCGCGCGCACCTCCTGCATGGCGGCGGATTCGCCGATGAGTTCGCGCGGCGAACTACCGCTGGCAGGCGCTTCCGGCACTTTCAGCGCCGATTTCACCAGCGCGCGCAACTGGTCGAGCGCCACCGGTTTGGCGAGATAGTCGAAGGCGCCCGCTTTCAGCGCGGCCACCGCATTGCCGGCGTTGCCGTAGGCGGTGATGACCGCGACCGGCACCGGCGTGGGCAGTGCGCTGGCGCTGGCGACCACGGCGAGGCCCTCGCCGTCGGTCAGGCGCATGTCGGTCAGGCACAGGTCGTAGCGCGCTGTGGAAAGCTTTGCCTGCGCTTCCGCAACGCTCGTGGCACGATCCGTCTCCAGGCCCATTTTCGTGAGCGTGAGCTCCATCAGGTCGAGCAGGTCGGGCTCGTCGTCGACCAGCAGTACACGCGGACAAACGGCCATGTCAGTCGCCTCCCGCCACGCTCAGGGCGAAATGGGCGCCGCCCGTACCCGGCACATAGTCGAGCTGTGCGCGATTGGCTTCGGCGAGCTCGCGCGCGAGAAACAGCCCCAGGCCGGTGCCCTGCGCGTCGGTGGTGAAGAAGGGCTCGAACAGGCGGGGCTGGTGCTCGGGGGAAACGCCCGGGCCGTCGTCGACGAATTCGATCTGTACCATGCGCCCCGCGGTCTGCACGCGAATCTGCAGGCTCCCCGCCTGCCTGCGACAGAACCGCCAGGCGTTGCGCATGAGATTCCACAGGATCTGGCGCAGGTGATCGGGGTCGAAACGGAAATCAAGTGTCTGCGGCATGTCCACTATGACGGCCGCGGCGGGGATTTCTTCAGTCTGGCGCAGTTCGCCGATCAGCGCGACGAGCATTGCGGCATCGAACGAAACGGGTTTCAGGCGGTCGCGGCGGTTGAGCGTCAGGACTTCCTCGACCAGGCGGTCGAGCCGTTCCGCGTTCTTCTCGACGATGCCGGCGAGTCTCGTCTGGGCATCGTCGGTGGCGTCCTCGCGCAACAATTGCGCGGCATGGCTGATGGCCGACAGGGGGTTGCGGATCTCGTGTGCGATGTTGGCCGTGAGACGGCCCAGCGCCGCGAGCTTCAGGCGTTGCGCGGTGCGTTCGGCTTCGCGCAGGTCCTCCAGCACCAGCAATTGGCTGTCGTCCTCCATGGCCAGTGGCATGCGGCGGATTCTCAGGTGAGCGGCCGGGGTGACCAGGGTCGGCGGGCTCGTCGTGCCGCCGTTCAGCACCAGTCGCGCGAGTTCCGGACAACACGCCTGCAGGCGCGTAACACCCGGGGTCGGCGCAGTCGCCAGGCCGAGCAGCGCCAGCGCGCGCGGCGTCATGTGGTGGATCACGCCGTCGCCCCGCACCGCCATGAGCCCGTCCGCCGAGTGTTCGATGGCGACTGCGTTGATGCGGTCGAGCAAGGCGAGCCGCTCCGCCTGCCGCTGCGCCAGCCGTTCCGAATGCAGCGCGCGCTGCGTCAGCGTGTGCGCCAGCCAGCCCGTGGCGAAGAAACCCGCGCAAAGCAGGCCGACCTGGAAGAAACCATCCATGCCCAGGCGGTTGTCCAGCACGCCGAAAGTGTGCTGCAGCAGCACGGCGATCGATGCCATTGCCGCGTACAGCAGTGCCAGCCGTCCGCTGCCCACCAGACCGCCGGAGGCGATGGAGATCACCAGCAGCAGGCCCATGCCGCCCGCCAGCCGGTGGCTGGTTGCCATCAACAGCGTCACCACCAGAATGTCGGCCAGGATGTGGGCGGTGAGTTGCGTCTGGAAACCCGGCCAGCGCGCACGGATGCCCAGCACGAACAGGGCGGCCAGCACCAGGTAGGCATACGCCACCGAGACGAAGCGTGCGCCGGCTCCCGGCGGAAACAGTTCCGAATCGGCGAACAGCGTTCCGGCGAACACCAGCGCCAGGGCCAGGGTGAGCCGGTAGAGGTTGAAATAGTCGAGACTGCGCCAGTGCGACGGAAAATAGTCCGGCGCGCCGCGGTGCCGCGCGGAGGCCATCACGGCGCTCATTTTTTGCCGAGGCGCTGGTGCTCCGGCGTACAGAAAAAGGAGCCGCCGGAATAGATGGCCTCGCTGCGCGGCAGGTTCACCCCGCACTGCGCGCACTTCACCATGTCTTCCGCCTCGCGCTGGCGCGGGACCGGCGGCCTGCGCAGCGAGCGCTGGTACCCGCGCAGCACGCCCCACACCAGAAACGCAATCGCAAGCAGCAACAGAATCTTGATCACATGGCCTCCCGGAACAGGCTGGCAGGATAGCATGCTGATTGTGTGAAGCGGGAAGGGGAAAGCGGGGAGCGGGGAGCGGGGAGCGGGGAGCGGGGAGCGGGGAGCGGGGAGCGGGGAGCGGGGAGCGGGGAGCGGGGAGCGGGGAGCGGGGAGCGGGGAGCGGGTGTTGTCGGAAAACTTTACACTGACGTAGTCTGGAATTCGTCCATTTCCTGTCCCCGGAAAAAAGTTGTCGATTAATCATCGTGATAGATGATGAATCAACGTGGTGGCCGGAATCTTGCTTGTTAAAGGGCCATAACAAGCTGTCGCCAGGATGTTGCGGACGTAGTTGCGAACCGTAAGACTGTTGCACACACAACTGGAGGAGTATTCATGACGTACAAGAACGCTGTATTGGCCACGCTGCTGGCCGCGCCCGCGCTTGTGATGCCATCGCACGCCGGGGCCGCGGCGAACTGGGTCGGCTCCGCCGACTACACGGCAAGTCCCTTGAATATCACCACGGCCGACGTCGTCGGTCCCTTCTCGGTCTATGACGCCGGCAGCGGGGTGGTGTTGCTGCACAACACCAGCTCGAGTGGTTCCCTGGCCTATTACGACGGCTACTATCAGTCGTATGTGACCAGGCACGAACTGAACGGCAACCCGGTTGCCGCGCCCAATCTTGACTCGAAATACGAGTTGACCGTCGTGGCGGATTTCAAGGAGACGCTGGATACGTCCACCAACACCTTCAGCGTCACCGGCGGCAGTTTCGCCATCTATCTGGACAATGCGGTGGACCGCAGTTTTTCGGGCGATTCAGGCTTCAGCGACGGCGACAAGATTCTTTGGGGCAGCATTATCAGCGGTTCCGGAACCACGATGAGCGTTGGCAGCATGGTCTTCGGCGCCACCGACCTCAACATCAAGATCACGGGCTACGATACGAACGTCTACAACCCGGACACCATCACGGACGCCGGTGGAATTTTCACCCTGCGCCTTGGCAACCCCTACGATGCGGACTTCCTTGTCCCGATCACCAAGGTGCAGGGGCACGCGGTGGGTTCGGGCGATCTGAAGTTCGCCGCCGACGGTTATCTCGCGCTCGCGGTTCCCGAAGCCGAAACCTACGCCATGATGCTGGCTGGCCTGGGACTGGTAGGCTTCATGGCGCGGCGCCGGACGCGCGGTCTGGCCTGACCTGTGGACTCCCCGCTTGACGCGGGGGGTGTTGCGGCTGCGCAGGCAGCCGTTTTCGTTTGGGCCGTCCCGCGTTGCGATCCAGGACCCTGTCCAGGCGATTTCCCCGGCGGACAACACGATTTTGTCGGAATTCTTTACACTCGCTTGGGCGACAAGATTCGTGAAATCGACGCATCCAAACAAACTCAATAAAATCAAATGATTGGCTTGTTGATCGAGCGCTGGCCCCGGTCTTGCTTTGTGTCAGGCATCATCAACAGCGTTCATGACCAACAATGCGCCCGATAAAAACAACTCTGGCAGGATTCGCTCTCGCACTGGCATGCGGGTTCGCGCAGGCGGGCGTGATTACGCTGAACGGCGATCATTTCTCGGTCAGCTACGACGAGGCGCTGGTCGACCCCCTCTACAAGACCGCGCTCCTCTCCGGTTCGCAGGATACGGTCTATTTCCTGCCGACCAAATTCGCGGCACTGACCGGCGGCGCGCCCGTTTCCACCCAGGCCGCGTTGCACTTCACCCTGGCCATCGACCCCGGTTACAGCTTCGCCGGAATCGAATTTGCCGAGAGCGGCAGCTATTTCCTCTCGAAGGGTGGCTCGGTCGGCGCCGGCGCGAGCCTGCAGGCCACCAATTCCGACACGCTGGCGGCGGTGGTGCTGAACCTGGCCTCCCCCGCGCTCGGTGCGGTGGGCACCTCCACCCCGTGGTCGCTCGCCGCCCTGCTCGGACCCGGCGGGCTCGACGCGCCCCACACGCTCGCGATCAGCTTCGACAATACCCTGCATAGTGAGCCGTCCAGCGGCATCGGCTTCATCCAGAGCACTTACGTCGGCTTCCGCGTCCTCACGCTTCCTCCGGCGCAGTCGGTGCCCGAACCCTCGGGGCTCGCGCTGCTGGTGGGCGGGGCGCTCGCCGCCCTGGCGGTGCGCCGGCGCCGCTTGTGATCGGGCGGCAAAAGTCTTAGAGTCACGCCATACAAATATCAATCAAATCAAACATCAAAGAGGCAGGAGGAGTCATGAAAATCAACAGCAATCACGCCCGCGCGGCGGTTCTGGGCTGCGCGCTTGTGCTGCTGAGCGGTGGCGCGGCGGCGGGTACCACCCTTGCCGGCAACAACGTCAGCTACCAGTTCGACGCGGGCGAACTGGGCCTGTTCGGTAGTGCGTCCGTGGTTGGTGGCAATCTGGTGTTCACGCCTGCCGGCTTCAGCGCCGACGGCCCTTTGGGGTTCGCCAGCGAAACGATCAACATCACGGTCATGGCCGACGCCGGCTATGTACTCACCGGCTTCGGCCTTCAAGAAACCGGCGGCTACGCCGGCGATGCGGAGAGTGCGTACGCGACGGGCACGTTCACCGCCATCGACATCGAGGGCACGACGGGCAAGCAGTTGCCGGTGTCGTTCAACGGTGTCAACGGCGGTGGAACCTGGACCGCGGACGCCTTGATCGCCTTGCCCGCCAGCGGTTGGGGCGGCGCGGACGGCGAGGTCACCAGCGTCACCCTCACGCTGTCGAACCAGTTGTTCGCGGTGGGGGATTCTTCGATCTGGAAGAACGGCGTCAGCATTTCCGCCACCGCGCTTCCCGTCCCCGAAGCCGATACCTACGCCATGCTGCTCGCCGGCCTGGGGCTGGTGGGCTTCATGGCTCGCCGCCGCGCCGGCCACACGGTCTGACACGCTTCCCCGCCGGCCCCGCGGGTCGGCGGCAGTTCCGCACGCACGGCATTCCCGCCGCGCGCCAGCCTGAAGACCGCGCCCTGAGCTGTTGCGACACGTCCGCGCTAAAGCCTGGCCGCGAATGGCCGTTGTCAGGACAGCACCTCCCGGATGGTACTTTTGTAAGATAATGTCCGCCTCCTGCGGCGCTGGGCAGGCAGCGGGCGCCCGGTCGTGACGCTCGCCGGGCGGTCGGCCGGTAGCGCGGGACACAGGATGTTCCTGTTCGACAACGATGACAACGCGCGTTCGCGGACGCGCATGGAGTGATGACAAACCATAACCAGTGGCTGTTCCGCCAGCAACTGTCTGTCGTGACACTGACCAAGATCCTGCTCGATCCTTTCGTGGCGGTGCTGGTGCTGGTGGGCTGCGCGCTGTACTTCGACGAGCCGTTCCGCGGCCCGTACCCGATTCTGGCGCTGATCGTCTTCACGCTGACCTTCCCCGGCAAGTGGCCCGAGGTGAACCTGCGGGTGTTCTGGGCCGAGGTCATCATGCCGTGGTTCTTCCTGGCGGGACTGATCCTGCTGTTCGGCTATTCCAGCGGCTATCTCGACTGGTTCCCGCCCAACCTCGTGCTCGCCTGGGTGCTCATCACCCCGGTCGCGATGTATCTCGCGCACCGCATCGTGCGCAAGCTGTTGCCGCGTCTGCTGCTGCTGGAAGGCGGACGCCGCCGCGCGCTGATCGCCGGGGCGGGCCACCTCGGCACCGAGCTGCGCGGACGTTTTGCCAATGACGCGTCGCTCGGTGTCGACGTCGTCGGTTTCTTCGACGATCGCGCCATCGAGCGCACCGACCTCGTCGATCCGGCGCGCCTGCTCGGGAAGCTCGCCGACATCCCCGGATACGTCAACCGCAATGCCATCGACCTCGTGTACATCACCCTGCCGATGGCGTCGCAGCCGCGCACGCTCGCCCTGCTCGATGCACTGCGCGATACCACGGCATCGGTCTACTTCGTGCCGGACATCTTCGTGTCCGACCTCATCCAGGCGCGCGTCGACCACATCCACGGCATGCCGGTGGTGGCGCTTACCGAAAGCCCCACCCTCGGCGTCTCGGGCATCGGCAAGCGCATCAGCGATATCGTCATCGCCAGCCTCATCCTGCTCCTGATCTGGCCGCTGCTGCTGGTCCTCGCTGCCGGTGTCAAGCTGTCATCGCCCGGCCCGGTCATTTTCAAGCAGCGCCGCTATGGTCTGGATGGACATGAAATCCTCGTCTACAAGTTCCGCTCCATGCGGGTGTGCGAGGACGGCGGCAGCATCAGGCAGGCGGGACGCGAGGATCCGCGCATCACCCGGTTCGGTGCGTTCATCCGCCGCACCTCGCTCGATGAGCTGCCGCAGTTCATCAACGTGCTGCAGGGCCGCATGAGCGTCGTCGGCCCGCGCCCGCACGCGGTCGCGCACAACGAGCAGTACCGCAAGCTGATCAAGGGCTATATGCTGCGCCACAAGGTCAAGCCGGGCATCACCGGCTGGGCGCAGGTCAACGGCCTGCGCGGGGAAACCGAGACCCTGGAAAAGATGCGTGCGCGCATCCAGTACGACATCGACTACATGCGCAACTGGTCGCTGATGCTGGACCTGATGATCATTGCCAAGACCATCGCCGTGGTGTGGCGCGATCAGAACGCCTATTGAGCCCGTGCACCGATCGCTTTCCGCGCGCACGCTTGCTGGCTGCGGCGAAATGTCGCGTCTGACGTTGTGCGGGCGCAACATGAGCGTGATGGAATGCAAAAATTCAGCAGATTGTGATTTTCTTTTGCGATTTTGCTAGAATCCGCGCGTCGGCTGGATCAACAAATCCCGGACCGATCTCTGGTGTGGGTTTTAATCGCAAACTTAAGGGAAATCCGAAATGAAATACTCTGCTCTGCTGGCCGCTCTGCTGGCCCTGTCCGTGACCGCTTGCGGCCAAAAAGAAGAAGCCGCTGCGCCTGCCGAGGCACCTGCCGCTGAAGCTCCGGCTCCGGCTCCCGAGGCTGCTGCCCCGGCTCCCGAAGCCGCTGCCCCCGCTGCTGATGCCGCCGCTCCGGCTGATGCCGCTGCCGCCCCGGCTGACGGTGCTGCTCCCGCTCCTGCTCCCGCCCAGTAATTCCGGGCATCGGGACCAAAACCGGCCTGTGGGCCGGTTTTTTTACGCCTGCAGAAAACCGTCCAATCGTGCCAGGGCCTCCGCGAGGCGGGGAAGCGGTTGCGTGTAGGCCAAGCGCAGATGCACGCCGGCGCGGTGCGCACCAAAATCGATGCCGGGGGTCGCGGCGATGCCGGCTTCGTCGAGCAGGCGCTCGGCAAATGCCTGGCTGTCGGCGGTGAAGCGCGCGCAGTCGGCGTACACGTAGAACGCACCCTGCGGGGTGACGGGGACGCGGAAGCCAAGGGCCTGCAGGCGGGGTAGCAGAAAGTCGCGCCGGACCCGCAGTTCGCCTTTGCGTTGTTCGAGGACGGTCATGGCCTCCGGTGTGAAGGCCGCCAGGGCGGCGTGCTGCGCGGGCGTGGGCGCGGCGAGGAACAGGTTCTGCGCCAGCCGTTCCAGCCCCGGCAGCGCCCAGGCAGGCGCCACCAGCCAGCCGAGGCGCCAGCCGGTCATCAGGAAGTATTTCGAGAAGCTGTTGACGACGAACACGTCGTCCCAGCGCGATGCGCTGTGCTCGGCGCCGTCGTAGGTGAGCGCGAGATAGATCTCGTCGACGATGAGGGCGACCCCGCGTTCCGCGCACCAGTCGTGGATGCGCGCGAGTTCGGCGGGGGCGATGGCGGTGCCGGTGGGATTCGACGGGCTGGCGATGAGGATCGCGCGGGTGGCGGGCGTGGTGTAGCGCTCGATCAGCTCGAGCGTGAGCTGGAAGCCGGTGGCTGCGTCGACCGGCACGCTCACCGCACGCGCCTCGCAGAAGCGCGCGAAATGGCGGTTGCAGGGATAGCCGGGATCGGCCATCAGCACTTCGTCGCCGGGGCCGGCCAGGAGGCCGAGCGCGAGCAGCAGCGCGCCCGATGCACCGGGGGTCACGATGATGCGTGTTGGTTCAACCGTGGTCTGCCAGCGCGTCGCGTGGAAGCCCGTAATCGCCTCGCGCAGCGCCGGCAGGCCGAGCGCGCCGGTGTAGCGCGTGTGGCCGGCACGTAGCGCGGCGATGCCGGCCTCGACGATGGGCGCGGGCGTGGCGAAATCCGGTTCGCCGATTTCCAGATGGATGATGTCGCGCCCCGCGGCTTCCATCGCCTGTGCGCGTGCGAGGATATCCATGACGTGAAAGGGCGCGATATCGTGGACGCGCGCTGCGCTGCGGGGATCAGGCATGAGCGGCCTCCAGGCGGGCGAGCGGATGCTGGCGGTAGAACAGGCGCAATTGCGCATATACGGCGGGATATTCGGCGTGGACGACGTGCGGGATCTCGAAGAAGGCCTCGGTCAGCACCGCGAAGAATTCTCCGGGGTCGTGGGTTGCATAGGGGTCGATAGGCGTGTCCTCGCCGGCATCGACGCGCGCGCACAGGTCCTCGTAGGCCGTGCCGAAATCGCGCGCCCAGGTGGCGGCATCCATGCCGCGATGCAGCGGCGGGTAGCCGTTGGCGTCGCCGTTCAGCATGTCGAGCTTGTGGGCGAATTCGTGCAGCACGACGTTGAAGCCGTCGGCCTGGCCGCTCGCCTCGACATCGGCGAGCGAGAGCACCAGCGGGCCGCCGTGCCAGGACTCGCCGGCCAGGATGTCGCGCGTGTGGTGCACTACACCGGCCTCGTCCATTTCCTCGCGCTCGCGCAGGAATTCCTCGGGATACAGGATGATTTCGCTCCAGCCGTCGTAGCTGTCCTCGTCGAGATTGAGCGTCAGCAGGCAGGCCTGCACCGCGATGACGCGCTGCATGGCCTCGTCGACCTCGGCGCCGCCAGCCGCGGAAAACGCCTTGCGGTGGATCAGCAGGCTGGCCTGCTCACGCAGGCGATGCAGGTCTTCGGGGGTGAGCCCGTGCAGGATCGGCAGCGCCGCGACGGTCGCGTCGAACGCGGCCTGCGCAATATTGTGCCGCGCCAGAATGCGCGTCCGGCGCCAGCGGCGGAACCAGTTCATGCGTCGACGTCGGGCAGGCGCGCGGTCATCGCCTCCGCATGGTCGAGTTCCACCCGCTCGATCTGCGCGAAGCGCTTGCTGATCTTGTCGCTGGAAATGCGCACCTCGCTGACGTCCTTGTTCGCCTGTTCGATATGCGTGGCCAGCTTTTTCATGCGCTCGTCGAAGCGGGCGAAATCCTTGGCGAGCTTGGCGAGTTCGTCCTTGATGACGTGCGCCATGCGCCGTGTTTCCGAATCGCGGATCACCGCGCGCGCGGTGTTCAACACCGCCATCAGCGTGGTCGGCGAGGTGAGCCAGACGCGCTTCTTCTGCGCGTGTTCGACGAGGTCGGGATGGTAGGCATGGATCTCGGCGAACACCGCCTCGGCCGGCAGGAACATCACGGCGCCTTCGGACGTCTCGCCGGCGACGATGTAGCGGGTGGCGATATCGTCGACGTGCTTCTTCACGTCCGCCTTGAACTGCCGGCGTGCGACATCGCGCTCGGCGGCCGGCAACGCCTCGTCGAGCATGCGGCTGTAGTTTTCCAGCGGGAACTTGGCGTCGACGCACACCGTGCCGGTCGGCTCCGGCAGGATCAGCACGCAGTCGGCGCGCGCGCCGCTTTTCAGGGTGTGCTGGAAGGCGTAGGCGTCGGGCGGCAGGCTGTTCCGCACCAGCGCCTCCAGCTGCACCTCGCCAAACGCACCGCGCGAGCGCTTGTCGCCCAATATCTCCTGCAGCGACACGACGTTGGAGGCGAGCCCCTCGATCTTCTTCTGCGCCTCATCGATCACCGCGAGGCGCGTCATCACCGAGGTGAAGGTCTCGTTGGTCTTTTTGAATCCCTCGTCGAGGCGCTCGGCGACCTTGCCGGAGATTTCGTTGAGCCGGCCGTCGACGGTCTGCGACAGCTGCTGCACGCGCTCGCCGAACTGCGCGCTCATGCCCTTCAGGGTGTCCTGCAGCAGGCCCTGCTCGGCGCGCCCCTGCTCGATGAGTTTTTCCAGCATCGCGGTCTGGAACTGGCCGAGGTGCTCGGTGACCGTCGCGCGTGTCTCCGCCAGGCGTTCGGTCTGGCCGACCTGTAGCGAAGCCAGTTGGCTCATCATGCGGTCGGACTGCTGCGCGAGGCCGGCGTGCAGGTCGGCGAGCACGGCACGGTGGCGGGTTTCCATGTCCTGGGTCAGCAGTGCGGGCAGGCCTCCTTGCTCACGTCGCAACGCCTGCAAACGCAGCAGCAGCACAACCGTCAGAACGGCGAGGAGGGCAAGGCCGAGAATCAGGCCGATTTCGAATGGACGCATGGGGCGATTTTACCCGTAGCACGCTGTCGGAATTCTTTGCAGCAGAAAACGACTGTCGCTCAGGCCTTCGGAAAGGGATTGACGACCGTCACCCCTTCGATTTCCTGTCCATCCTGCAAATCTTCCGAATACAAAACCGAAGCGCCCAGTTGCACGGCTGCCGCGACAATCGCCGCATCCCAATAGGACAACTGATAGCGTGCTTTCAAGCGCAGGGCGTCGAGTAGCAGCGCCGCGTTGTTATCCGCCACGGGGCGCAGCAGCAATTGCCGGATCGCCGCTTCCGCATCTTCATGCCGCATCGCGGGCTGCGGTGGGCGGGTCGCGTTCACATAAAATTCCTGCAATACCTGAATCGACAGCCCCCAGTCTGGCTGCGCCAGAATCTCGCGTGCACGTTGCTTCCTGGCGGCTTCTTCCGGGGCGGTGGAAATTGCGTAAAGGAGGATATTGGTGTCAACGAACGCGTCCGCGCGCATGGCTTTCCTCCCGCGTCATGCGGCTGGAAGCCTGGTACGAATCCGCCCGATCCAGCGTATCGAACAGCGCGGTCGTCGGGTCGGTTTCCGTGCCGCGCCGGGACAGGCTATTCAGGTAATCGCGCACCAGCGCGCTCACCGTCGTGCCCCGTTCGGCGGCCTTGATGCGTGCCTGGCGCCAAGTTTCCTCGTCGACAGAGAGGGTAATGTTTTTCATGGGATGTGTCACACAGTCTCACATATGCACAGAATATGTGTGGCGTGAGGTGCTGTCAAGGTCTGCCTTGCGGGCTGAAATCTGTCGGAAATTTTTACGTCTCTCTGCTCTCTGCGATGAAAATGCTTGGGGTGACAAATCCGGTTGTGGCACCAACGCATTAGTCATAGGAATTTACCCGTCACAGATGACCAATGCAGGGGGAACCATATTCACGAAATACAGTTACTTGGCGTTTTGCAGCGGGGACGCATGTAATACAGGAAGTTGGCAATTCACGAGTCTCACGTCGAACTTGACCACGGCCAGCATTACTTCAGTGCCGGAACCGGAATCCTATGCCACGATGCTGGCGGGACTTGGGGTGGTTGGCTGGATGGCGCGTCGACGCGCGGAAAGTTGACCCAATGCAGCTTCGAAACGATCAAGGGCCGCATTCGCGGCCCTTGATCGTTGATGCAGACGGATGCGTTACGCCGCTTCGCGCGCCGCGCGCTTGCGTTCGTGCTCGTTGAGGAGGCGCTTGCGGATACGGATCGACTTGGGCGTGATCTCGACCAGCTCGTCGTCGTCGATGAACTCGACCGCGGATTCGAGCGTGAGCTTGATCGGCGTGGTCAGGCGCACGGCTTCGTCGGTGCCGGAGGCGCGCACGTTGGTGAGCTTCTTGCCCTTGATCGGGTTGACGATCAGGTCGTTGTCGCGGCTGTGGATGCCGATGATCATGCCTTCGTACAGCTTGTCGCCGGGGTTGACGAACATGCGGCCGCGGTCTTCAAGGTTCCACAGCGCGTAGGCGACGGCCTCGCCGTTTTCCTGGCTGACCAGTACGCCGTTGTGGCGACCCGGGAGATCGGGCTTGACCGGCGCGTAGTCGTCGAACACGTGGCTCATGAGGCCGACGCCGCGGGTCATGGTGAGGAAGTCGGACTGGAAGCCGATGAGGCCGCGCGCGGGAATGTGGTATTCGAGGCGGGTACGGCCCTTGCCGTCGGATTCCATGTTGGTGAGTTCACCGCGGCGGCGGCCGATTTCCTCCATCACCGTGCCCTGGTGTTCGTCCTCCAGGTCGATGGTGAGGTTCTCGTAGGGTTCGCACTTCTCGCCGTTGATGTCCTTGTACACCACGCGCGGCTTGCCGACGGCCAGCTCGAAACCTTCGCGGCGCATGTTTTCCAGCAGGATCGTGAGGTGCAGCTCGCCGCGGCCGGAGACGCGGAAGATGTCGGCGTCGGCGGTGTCCTCGACGCGCAGGGCGACGTTGGTCAGCAGCTCCCGCGTCAGGCGCTCGCGGATCTGGCGGCTGGTGACGAACTTGCCCTCGGTGCCGGCGAGCGGCGAGGTGTTGACCATGAAGTCCATGGTCAGGGTCGGCTCATCCACGCTCAGCATGGGCAGGCCGGCGGGCGTGTCGCGGTCGCAGAGGGTGACGCCAATGCCGATGTCCTCGACGCCGGAGACGATGACGATGTCGCCGGCTTCCGCTTCGTCGACCGGGATGCGTTCCAGGCCCTTGAAACCGAGCACCTGGTTGATGCGGCCGGTGGCGACCTGCTCCGCGTGGTTCATCACCGCGACCTGCATGCCGGGCCTGATGCGGCCGTTCAGCACGCGGCCGACGCCCAGACGCCCGGTGTAGGTCGAATAATCCAGGGCGGCGATCTGCAACTGCAACGGCGCGTCGGCCGAGCCGGGTGGGGTGGGGACGTGGCTCAAGACGGTATCGAACAGCGGCGTCATGTCGGACGCGGCCCCCCCCTGCGACGGTGCGTCCTTGAGGTCCATGCAGGCCCAGCCGTTGAGGCCCGAGGCGTAGATGATGGGGAAGTCGAGCTGCTCGTCCGTCGCCCCCAATTTGTCGAACAGGTCGAAGGTCTGGTCGACCACCCAGTCCGGGCGCGAGCCCGGGCGGTCGACCTTGTTGATGACGACGATGGGGCGCAGGCCAAGCGCCAGCGCCTTCTTGGTGACGAAACGCGTCTGCGGCATCGGGCCTTCGACGGCGTCGACCAGCAGCACCACGCCGTCGACCATGCCGAGCACGCGTTCGACTTCGCCGCCGAAGTCGGCGTGCCCGGGGGTGTCGACGATGTTGATGTGGGTGTCGCCGTAGGTGATCGCGGTGTTCTTCGCCAGGATGGTGATGCCGCGCTCTTTCTCGATGTCGCCGGAGTCCATCACCCGTTCGTCGACTGCCTCGTTGTCGCGGAAGGTGCCGGATTGCCTGAGAAGCTGGTCGACCAGCGTGGTCTTGCCGTGGTCGACGTGTGCAATGATGGCGATGTTGCGAAGCTTGCGGGACATGATGGAACTCTGGGCGGAGAAAAGCCCAAAATTATAGCATGCTCACTCGGTTACTCCTTGTGCAAGGGGTGCGCGGCGAGGCGCGCGTCGATGCGCTCGATGACCCGCGTGTAGCGTGGCCCGCCGACGGGGCCGAAGCGTCGCGCGAACTCTGCTTCCGGCATGTATTCCGGCAGGTCGCGGAAGTCCGGCAGCAGGTCGGCGTCGGTGTGTACACGGGCCAGCAGGTGGCGAATGCCCGCGGCGTGGTTGCCGGTGGCGCGTTCACCGAGCCGGGCGCCGGCGCGATTGGCGGCCATGTCGGTGAAGCTGAAACCGGAGCCACGCTCGGCGTCTTCTTCCTCCTTGACGAGGCCGATGGCGTTGGCGAGCCGGCTGCCGCCGTTGGCGGCGAGTGCGGCGGAAATCACGAAATGCTCGGCGAAATCGCGCCGTCCGTGCAGCGTCAGTAGCACCCGCGGCGCACGGCGGATCGAGCGGCTGTCGCCTTCGAGCAGACGCGGCAGGCTGACGCCCGAAAGATACGCGCCAAGTGCCGTGAGTGCGGCGCGATTTTGCAGCGCGGCGTCGTCCTGGCGTTCAGCGAACAATGGGGCGATGACGCTGACCAGCGGTACCGTGCTGCCGTGGCGATACGGCTTCAGCAGGGCATCGAGCCGCTGGGCATGCGCCAGCATGCGTGCCTGGTCATCCGGCGCGATGAGCAATTCGGCGCCCTTGCGTTCGAGGCGCGTGAGAAGTTCCGGATGCCAGCGATAGTCCAGCGTGGCCTGGTTCTCGTCGAAGTTCACCCGCACGAAGGCATCGGCGAAGGCGGCATAGGTCGCGTCGCGGCGCAGCCAGCGGTGAGCCTGCCGCGCCGTCCAGTCGGCCAGCGCGCCGGGCAGGGTGAGGCTGCCCAGTTGCAGGCTATTGAGGCGAACGCCACCGGGCGCCTCGGTGAGTTCGGCGGTGACGTTGAGGTAGCGCCCGAAGGGATTGCGCGGCGCGACGAGCGTTGCCGTGAGGGTTGCCATGCCGGGGGTGAGTTCCGCCGCGACGCCGGTAACGCGGCGCAGTTCCACGGCGTAATTCAGCACGCGATTCAGTTCGGTCTCATCGAGGCGGATGCTGTGGACCATGTCCGGGGTCTGCCCGCGTGGGTCGTGCCGGTCGAACAGCGACTTGATCCACGCCAGGTCGGTGCGGCGGAACTTGCCCGGCGGCTCGATCGTTGGTGTGGCATCGAGCATCAGCCAGGGCAGCACCGTCAGTACCGTCAGCACGACGATCAGCAGGCTCCACCCCAGCAGGCGTCTCATGTCATTGCGGCTGGTTGCGCATGAAGTCCGCGGTCTGGAACAGGGCAGTGTCGAGTTCCTGCCGCAACGCAGCGTCCAGATCCATGTCCCGCATCGCCCGGCGCATGCAGTCCATCCACTGGTCCCGTTCCGCCGTGCCGATGGCGAACGGCAGGTGACGGCGCCGCAGGAAGGGATGGCCGAAGCGATCGACGTATTCCGGTGGCCCGCCGGTCCAGCCGGAGAGGAACCAGAACAGCTTGTCGCGCGATGTCGACAGGTCCGCCGGATGCATCTTGCGGATGCCGTAATAGTCCGGGTCCTCGTCCATCAGGTCGTAGAAACGGTCCACCAGTGTGCGCAGCGCATCCGCGCCGCCGAGGCGGTCGTAGGGGGTCGGTCGGGCGGGTGTGTTCACGGTGTGGCGACGGGTAACGGAGAATCCAGAGGGGATTCTACTTGCAGGCGCGCGGATGCGTCATGCCCGTCGTGCACGGATGAAGCTTACAGATGTTCCTCGATGGGCAGTGCTCGCAGGATACGCAGCAATGCACGCTGCAGGGGGGTGGTGCCCGGCTCGACATCGCTGACGCGTTCACTGCCCTGGAACGTGTCGTGCCACTGCACGCGCGCTTCGTCCGGCGTGTCGACGGGTTCGATCAGGCGCGGTTGGTAGCTGCGTTCGGGGCGCATGGCGTCTTCGGCGATGGCAGTGACTTCGCGCGCGAGCGCGGGCGAATGGATGACGATGCCCAGTTCGGTATTGAGATGCGCGGAGCGCGGATCGAAATTGAAACTGCCGATGAACACGTGGAGATCGTCGAAGACGAAGGCCTTGGCGTGCAGGCTGGCGCGCGAGGCGCTGCTGCCAAGGTCGCGCAGGCGACCGCCGACGGGTTCGGCGACGGGCTTGAGTTCGTAAAGCCTGACGCCGGTCTGCAACAATGGGACGCGGTAGTTGGCGTAGCCCGCATGCACGACCGGTACGTCGCTGGCCGAGTAGGCGTTGGTGAGGATGTCGATGTGCACACCCTGATGATGCCAGTAGCGGAAATACGCCATGCCCATGGGCCCGGGAACGAAGTAGGGGGAAACGATGAGCGCGCGTTGCCGGGGATCGATCCACAGGCCGGCGAGCTGGCCGATCAGCAGGCGCGCGGTCGGCTTGTCGGGTTCGCGCGCCTTGGAGGGTGGATCGACGATGAGGTCGGCAGGGGCGATATGCCACGCGGTGTGCCCGGCGAGAAGTGCGGGCAGCGGGTCGGCGGCGGCCAGGGTGCGGCCCGCCTCGCTTTTCGCATGTTCGCTGCGCAATTGATCGAGCCGGCGCGTCGCGCGCTGAAGGCGCGCATCGTCGGGGGCGACCGGCAGGGCGGAGGCGGGAACGGCCGCCTCGTCGCTCCAGTATGCGTCGAAAGAGCGGGACAGGTCGTCGACGATGGCACCCGCGGCGAGCACGTCCAGATCGACGAAATCGAGACCGTCGTGTGCCTCGAAATATTCGTCGCCGATGTTGCGACCGCCGGTGATGGCGAGCTGGTTGTCGGCAATGAAGGCCTTGTTGTGCATGCGCCGGTTGAGCCGCACATGGTCGCGCAGCGCCTGCCACGCCTTGACCAGCAGGTTGCTGCTACGGGTGCGGAAGGGATTGAACAGGCGTACCTCGATGTTGGGGTGGCGATCCAGCGTGGCGAGCCGGACATCCTTGTCCAGGCTGTCGATGTCGTCGACGAGGACGCGCACGCGCACGCCGCGTTCGGCGGCGGCGAGCAGGGCGGCGGTGACGAGTTTGCCGGAGGTGTCGGTATGGAACAGGTAATACTGCACGTCGAGGCTGTGCACGGCACGCTCGGCGAGCGCCAGGCGCGCGGCCAGCGCGGCACGCCCGGCGTGCAGCAGGTGGAAACCCGACTCGCCCGGTGGAATGTGCGCCGCGAGTGCGGTCTTCAGGGGGCTGTCGGCAGCCTGGGTGATGGCGTGCGACGGCGGGCGCGGCGCGTCGACACGCAGCATGGGGGCGCAGCCGGGCAGTGCGGCAAGCACAGCGACCGCGAGGCCGGCGAGAGCGCTAAGCCGTTTGCCCATGCAGGCGCTGCCAGGCGAAATGCGGGCCCGGATCGGTCTTGCGGCCCGGGGCGATGTCGCTGTGGCCGACCACTGCGCGTATGGGATAGGTGGTCTTGAGCGTTTCCAGCAAAGGCATCAGGGTGGCGTATTGCGCCTCGGTGAAAGGCGTGGTGTCGCTGCCTTCGAGTTCGATGCCGATGGAAAAGTCGTTGCAGCGTTCGCGGCCTTCCCAGCTTGATGTGCCGGCGTGCCAGGCGCGTAGCCCGCACGGCACGAACTGGATCAGGCTGCCGTCGCGGCGGATGAAGAAATGCGCGGAGACCTCGAGGCCGCGGATGCTCTGGTAGTACGGATGGGCATCCCAGTCGAGCCGGTTGGTGAAGAGCTCGATCACCGCATCGCCCTCGAATACGTCGGGCGGCAGCGCGATGGCGTGAATGACGATAAGCTCGATGGCGGCGTCCGCGGGGCGCGCGTCGCAGTTGGGCGAAGGCAGCCGGCGCGCGGCGGGCAGCCAGCCGGCGTCGTCGGGGGCAGGGGGAGTGGAGGGCGGCATGACGCAAGCTTACGCGACACCGTCGCGCTCTGGAAACATCGGGCCGCAGGCCTTAGACTCTGGAACTTTGCGAAACCGCAACGCCGCGATGAAACTACCCGATCCGCAATATCTGCTCGACAGTGCCGAGTGCATCGCTTCGGTGGCGACGGTCGAGGCTGCCATCACACGCCTCGCCGATGCGATCACCGCGGCGCTCGGCAACGAGTTTCCGCTGGTGCTGCCGGTGATGGGGGGCGCCATCGTGTTTGCCGGACAACTGTTGCCGAAGCTCGCGTTTCCGCTGGAGTTCGACTATCTGCACGTGACCCGTTACCGCGGTGGAACCCGCGGCGGCGACATGGAGTGGCGCGTGCTGCCGGGCAAGAACGTGGCGGGGCGCAGCGTGCTGGTGCTCGACGATATACTCGACGAGGGCGAAACGCTGGCGGCGATCCGCGACAAGCTCATGGAGATGGGCGCGAAACGTGTGTGGTCGGCGGTGCTGACCGACAAGGACAACGGACTCGCCAAGCCGATCCGTGCGGATTTCGTCGGCCTGTCCGTACCGAACCGCTATGTATTCGGTTGCGGGATGGATGCCTATGGGTTGTGGCGTAACCTGCCGGCGATCTATGCGCTGAGGCCCGAAGCGATCATGAATGGAGAGAACTGATACATGTTGGGCATCATCGGCGGCACCGGGCTGACGCAACTCGCCAATCTCGAAATCACCCACCGCAGGGTGGCACGCACGCCGTGGGGCGAGCCTTCCGGAGCCCTCACTTTCGGGCGGCTGGGTGATCAGGAAGTGATTTTTCTGGCGCGCCACGGCTATGGTCACAACATTCCTCCGCACGAGGTGAATTATCGCGCCAACCTGTGGGCACTTAAGGATCATGGCGTCGATCGCGTGGTGTCGGTGGCGACCGTCGGCGGCATCCGCTCCGATCTCCTGCCGGGTGTGCTCGTCATTCCCGATCAGATCATCGATTACACCCACGGCCGCGCGACCACGTATTTCGTCGACACCGACAAACCGGTGGTCCATCTCGATTTCACCACACCTTATTGCGAGGCGATGCGCGCCGCGCTGTTCGCGGCGGGCGAACGCGCCGGCATCCACTTGCGTGACGGTGGCGTGTATGGCGCGGTCCAGGGGCCGCGCCTGGAGACGGCGGCGGAGATCAACCGCATGGAGCGCGATGGCGCCGACATGGTCGGCATGACGGGCATGCCGGAAGCCTACCTCGCGCGCGAGCTCGAGCTCTGCTACGCGGCGGTGGGGGCGGTGGTCAATTATGCTGCGGGCCGCGGCCTGTCGGCGGACGGCATCCAGATGGAAGAGATCCAGGGTGTGCTCGGCGAGGTCATGGCACAGGTGCGCCATCTGCTCGAACAGCTGGTGAACGACGACGCCAGCACGCAACCCCCCGGCTGATGCGCCAATGAAACTGTTCCGCGCCCTGCAGACGCAGGGTTTCGGCAGCCGCAAGGCGTGCCGGCTGCGTGTGCGCGCGGGCACCGTCGCGGTCAACGGCGTGGACTGCACCGATCCCGATGTCGAAGTGGATCCCGGTTCGCTGGAACTGAGCGTCGACGGCGAGCGCTGGCCATTTCGTGAGCACGCCTATCTCGCGCTGCACAAACCCGCCGGGTATGAATGCTCGCACCAGCCGAGCCATCATCCGGGTGTGTTCGCCCTCCTGCCCGCGCCGCTGGTGCAGCGTGGCGTGCAGTGCGTCGGCCGGCTCGACCAGGATACCACCGGCCTGTTGCTGCTATCCGACGACGGCCAGTTCATCCATCGCATGATTTCGCCGAAGAAAGGCGTGCCCAAGGTGTATTGCGCACGCTGCGCCGAGCCGGTGGCACCGGCGATGCTCGACGTGCTGCGCGCCGGGGTGCGGTTGCGCGACGAGCCGGCGCCGGTCGCGGCGCTCGCGTGCACGTCGGTCGATGACCACACCCTGCAATTGACGCTCGCCGAGGGCAAGTATCATCAGGTGAAGCGCATGATCGCCGCGGCCGGCAACAGTGTCGTCGCGCTGCACCGCGAATCGATCGGCGCCTATGTCTTGCCGGCCGACCTGGCGCCGGGAAGCTGGCGCTGGCTGGAAACCGAAGACCTGGAAAGACTGGAGCGCACGTGGCCGTTCGTGAAGTCCTGAAAATGGGCGATCCGCGCCTGCTCGAACCGGCACGCCCGGTGGGCGATTTCGCCTCTCCCGAGCTTGCCCGTCTGATCGTCGACATGCACGACACCATGCGCGCTCTCAACGGCGCCGGGCTCGCGGCGCCGCAGATCGGCGTCGGGCTGCAGGTGGTCGTGTTCGAGGTCGATGCCAATCCGCGTTATCCGGATGCCGAAACGGTGCCGTATACGGTGCTCGTCAATCCGGTTCTCACGCCCCTGTCCGAAACGATGGAGGAAGCCTGGGAAGGCTGCCTGTCGGTACCCGGCATGCGCGGACTGGTGCCGCGCTACGCGGCGCTGCGCTACCAGGGATTCGACGCAGGAGGGCAGCCGGTCGACCGCAGTGTCAGCGGTTTCCATGCCCGTGTCGTGCAGCACGAAGTCGACCATCTGCACGGCATCCTCTACCCCATGCGCATCCGCGATCTGCGCTGGTTCGGCTTCACCGACACCTTGTTTCCGGGACAGACTTTGCAGGACGACTGAATCCTGGACTGCGAACAAAGCGGATGTGCGTGAGCTTCGTCTCGTGATGCTCTGCGGAGTCCGGCGGGAGTGAGCGCGCGCCAGCCCCGTCGCACCTAAAGTTGCACTCCGACCGTCCGCTAACCAGAAGTGTGCAAATGGGCAAGCAGTCGTGAAAAAGGACGGCCAATGATTCGTGAACATCATTTCCAGCAGGCGCGCTGCGGCCACCGCCGCCCGTGCTCGACGCGCAGCCAGGTGGTGCGGCTCGAGGAACTCGCCGCGCGCCTCATGCGGCTCCAGCGCCAGTGGGATCAGCCCGGTCGCGACAGCGAGCTCGACGCCGTGCTCGCCAGCAGCCGCGACGCGTGGCACGACATCCAGAACGCGCTCGCCCACGGCACCCTCAGCCTGCCGCTGGAAGTACGCGAGAACCTGCTGATTCTCTCCGTGTACGCGCACAGCAAGATCGAAACCTGCGCCAGCCATCGCGACGGGCAGGCATTGAGTTCGCTGCTCGCCCTGACCCGGACGCTTGCGGGCAGTCTGAAGGAATGGCGGGCGGCGGCATGAGCCATCTGGTGATCGCCTTGCACCACGAAAGCGGATTCCACCGGGTCACGGCCCACTTCTCGCCCGCGGACGGCATGGGGGTCGGCGCGCCGGGGCGCACCGGCCGCGTGCGCAGTCGCACCAAGATCGGCCCCGAAGAAAAGGTGAAGAAACCCGTCGACGGCGTGCGCAAGAAACCCCCGCCTGCGCGCAAGACGCCGCCCCGCGGGCGTTATGTGGACGAATACGCGCGTCCTTGCGGATGAGTGGGGAGTGGCAAGTGGCAAGTGGCAAGTGGCAAGTGGCAAGTGGCAAGTGGCAAGTGGCAAGTGGCAAGTGGCAAGTGGCAAGTGGCAAGTGGCAAGTGGCAAGACATGTTGCTGGTTCTATCCCTCACCCCTCACCCCTCACCCCTCACCCCTCACCCCTCACCCCTCACCCCTCACCCCAGCACCTCCAACACCCTCGCTTCCAGTCGGCGCACGCCGTCGGCCGTGTCCAGTGCGCTGCCCCGAATCACGAACGTGTCCTCGACGCGAGCGCCGAGGGTGTCGATTTTCGCCGCGTAGACCTCGATGCCGTGCCGCATCAGTACTTCGGCGACAGTGAACAGCAGGCCGCCACGGTCGGCGCAGGTGATCGACAGGATGTGGCCGCGCCCCTGGGGGTCGGGCGTGATCTGCGCGCTCGCAGGATAGGGATGGTGGCGCTGATGGCGCGAAAGACGGCCGCGTGGCACGCTCTGCAGCGGCTGGGCTGGGTCGAGGTCACGTGCGAGTTCATGTTCGACGAAATTGAGGAAATCGCGGTAAGGGATGCCGCGATTCACCAGATCCATGACCTGGAAACTGTCGAGCGCATAGCCGTGGTGCGTGGTGTGAATCTTGGCTTCGACGATGGTGTAGCGGATGCGTGCGAAAAAACCGCAGATGCGCACGAAGATGTCCGGGCGGTCCGGGGTGTAGACGAGTACCTGGATGCCTTCGCCCGCCGGCGACAGGCGCGCGCGCACGATGATCGCTCCACTGTCGGCGCGGCGCCACAGCACCCGGGCGTGCCATGCCATGTCGCGGGCGTCGAAGCGCGTGAAATAGCGCTCGTCGAGATGGGCCCACAGGGCGTCGGCGGCGTCTTCTGGCAAGCCATGGAGCGCGAGGGCGGTGAGGGCCTCGCGCTGCCGTTCGGTGATATCCGCAATCGATACGGCGCCGGTGAGGCGCGCGCGCGTGGCGTGAAACAGGTCTTCGAGCAACTTGCCTTTCCAGGCATTCCACGCCGTAGGGCTGGTGCCACGGATGTCGGCCACGGTGAGCAGATAGAGCGCGACCAGATGGCGCTCGTCTTTCATGCGTGCGGCGAAGGCCGTGACGACGTTGGGGTCGCTGATGTCCTCTTTTTGCGCGGTGCGCGACAGCGCCAGGTGCATCGCCACCAGCCAGGCGACGAATTCGCTGTCGGTGCGGTCGAGTCCGTGCTGGCGGCAGAAGCGGCGCGCATCGACTGCGCCGAGTTCGGAGTGATCGCCACCGCGTCCCTTGGCGATGTCGTGAAACAGGGCGGCGAGATACAGCAGTTCCGGCTTGTCGAAGGTGGCGATGAGACGGCTGGCGAGTGGAAGTTCGTGCGCCAGCTCGGGGACGGTCAGGCGTCGCAGGTTGCGCAGCACGGCGAGAATATGCTCGTCGACGGTGTAGACGTGGAAGAGGTCGTGCTGCATCTGCCCGACGATGCGGCCGAAGGTGGGGATATAACGCGCGAGCAGGCCATAACGGTGCAGCGCACGCAGGGAACGGCTCACCCCCACCGGTTCCCGTAGCAAGGTCATGAACAGGGTGCGATGGTGCGGATCGGCGCGAAACGCGGCATCGATGCGGGCGCTGCCACGCCACAGCGCACGCAGCGTGGCCGGTTCGAAACCGGCGGCGGCCGGGTGCCGCGCCAGCACGATGAAGGCGCGCAGCAGCGCATCCGGCGCGCGCTCGAACAGGTCGGCGCTACGCGCTTCGATGAGGTTGTCGCGCAACTGGAAGTCGGTGTCGATTGGCAGCGGTGGTGCACTGACCGGAAACAGGCGCGCGTGCAGCGACTGGACCAGAATATCGTTGGCGCGCTGGATGAACTTGGCGGCACGGTAATAGCGCTGCATCAGGCGTTCACCCGGGCGGCGGTGCGCGCTGGCAGCAAGCCCGAGCCGCGTCGCGAGTTCGGTCTGGTAGTCGAAGGCAAGGCGGTCCTCGCGTCGACCGGTGAGCAGGTGGAGATGGATGCGCAGCGTGGCCAGTGTGCGCTCCTCGGCGGCGATGCGGCGTGCTTCCGCGTCGGCGAGCAGGCCCGCGCGCGCCAGGCCGCGCCAGCCGCCGGTGATGCCGCAGGCCTGCGCCAGCCAGTGAATGGTGTGCAGATCGCGCAGTCCGCCCGGACTGTCCTTGAGATTGGGCTCGAGCTTGTAGGCGCTGTCGTCGAAGCGCGCATGGCGTGCCTGCTGCTCGGCGACTTTGCCGTCGAAAAAATGCTGCGCGTCGAAGCACTGGCCGAGGCGTTCGCGCAATGCGTCGTGGAGTTCCGCCGCGCCCCACAGCGAGCGCGCTTCCAGCAGATTGGTTTCCACGGTGAGGTCGGATGCTTCCGTGAGGCACGCGTCGACGGTACGGACGCTGTGGCCGATTTCCAGGCCGATGTCCCAGCATGCGCGCACCCAGTGTTCCAGCACTTCCGCTTCGGCCGGCGTCGGGTCGCCCGGTAGCAGCAGCAGGACGTCGATGTCCGAACCGGGAAACAGTTCGCCGCGGCCGTAGCCGCCGACGGCGACCAGGCAGTATGTGCGCGGCAGGGCGAGCCGCGTACAGAGGTCGGCGAGCACGGCATCGACGAGGTCCGTATGGCCGGACAGGTAGCGCGCCGCCGCACCCCGCTTGAGAAAGGCCGCGGCGAGCGCGGTGCGGCCGGTTTGCAGCCGCTCGCGCAAGTCGGCGAACGGCGTGCTGCTCACGCGGCCTTGCGGATGAGGTCGGGGATCGCGGGGCCGCCGGCCGACAGCGTCAGCACCTCGTAGCCCGAGTCGGTCACCAGCACGGTGTGCTCCCACTGCGCGGACAGGCTGCGATCCTTGGTGACGATGGTCCAGCCGTCCGGCAACTGACGGATGTCACGGCGTCCGGCGTTGATCATCGGCTCGATGGTGAAGGTCATGCCGGGTTCGAGGGTGAGCCCGGTGCCTGGCTTGCCGTAATGCAGCACCTGCGGCTCCTCGTGGAATTTGCGGCCTATGCCATGGCCGCAGAACTCGCGCACCACGCTGTAGCCGTGCTGTTCGGCAAAGCGCTGGATGGCGTGCCCGATGTCGCCCAGCGTCGCACCGGGACGAACCTGGGCGATGCCGATCCACATCGCCTCGTAGGTGACCTGCATCAAGCGCTTCGCCTGGATCGACGGCTCGCCGACCGCGAACATGCGGCTGGTGTCGCCGTGCCAGCCATCCTTGATCACGGTGATGTCGATGTTGACGATGTCGCCGTTCTTCAGGATCTTCTCCCCTGGAACGCCGTGGCACACCTGGTTGTTCACCGAGGTGCAGATCGACTTGGGATAGGGCGCGTGCCCGTTCGGTGCGTAGTTGAGCGGCGCCGGTATCGTGCCCTGCACGTCGACCATGTAGGCGTGGCAAAGGCGGTCGAGTTCGCCGGTCGTGACACCGGGCTTGACGAAAGGCGCGATGTAGTCGAGCACCTCGGCAGCGAGGCGGCAGGCCGTGCGCATGCCCTCGATTTCGGCGCCGGTCTTGATGGTGACTGACATGGAAGAGAAAAATCCGCAAAACGCTGATTTTAGCCCGTCGCGCCGTGGATGCCGAGAATGACCCCGTATTGGTGAGGGAAAAGGCGGGGGCGCCTGCAGACGCCCCCGGTGCCGGCTCCGGCGAGCCGGCGATGTCGCGAGCTTACTCGGCCGCAGGGGCACCCGTGTTCAACTGTTCACGGTTCTGGCGGCGGTTTTCCTCGCGGTTCTGGACCCGCTGGGCATCGCCGCTTTGCGAGCCGTCGCGCGACTGGGCGCGAGTCTGGGTGCGTTTCATGTCGCCGCTGCCCATGCTGCCGCTGTTGCCGTACATGCCGCTGCCCATGCCGCCGCCACCGCCACCGCCACCGCCACCGCCACTGCCACCGCCACTGCCACTGCCACCGCCACGGGCGAAGGCGGTGCCGCTGGCGAGTGCCGTGGCAAACAGGACGACGGAAAGAATTTTCAACGATTTCATGCTGTGCTCCTGAGAGTGATGTCATGTGATGACATGGAAATCACCGTCCCCTGCGCCCTGCGCCCGCATTGCCGCCGCCCGCGCGCGGCGCGGCGCCGGAAGGCACCTCACCCGCTTGAGGATGGCGATGCTCGTACCCCGCCCCGTATGGCAGGCGGGCCGGGTGCGGGGCCGCGCCACCCGGCAGCCGTCCGCTTTGCGGAGGGTCCAGGTTGCGCAGCGCCGTGTCGTCCGGTTCGCCGCTGCCGGCAGGTGAGGCCAGCAGATCGCGCGGCAGGGAAAGATTGAGCGGGCGCCCCGTCGTTTCCGCCGCTGGGGCCGGGCGCTCGCTGGCCCAGGCCGTGCCGGCAAGGGCCAGCAGGCAGGACAGGAGAATCAGGCTTTGGTGCGGCATCGGCGTCGTTGGGGCAGGTTCCGGTATTGCGCCGCAACAGCGCGGCGTGTGGGCATTCTCTCGGTGCGGTGCAACATCGGCTTGTCGGTTTCGTGTCAAAGTGTGCCGCTGTGTGACAACGTGCGCGTGGCGTGGCGAACTACGTTAGCATAGCCAGAAATGGCCATCGGCCGTACCTGGTGTGATTGCATCCGATGATCCTGCTGCCTTCGACAGCTGCCGCGTGGCCGGCAAGAATGCCGTGATCGACGCGGCGGCCACCCGCATCCTGGTGGTCGATGACGACCCCGGCCTGCGCACCCTGCTGGAAGCCTACCTTGGCGACAGCGGGTTCATCGTCGACACTGCGGCGGATGGCCGTGCCATGGATGCCATACTGGCGCGCGGCATGCCGGATGCCATCGTGCTCGACCTCATGTTGCCGGGCGAAGATGGCCTGTCACTGGCGCGACGTCTGCGCAATGCGTCGAACGTACCCATTCTCATGGTTTCCGCGCGCGGCGAGGAAATCGATCGCGTGGTGGGCCTCGAAATGGGGGCCGACGATTATCTGGCGAAGCCGTTCAGCCCGCGCGAACTGCTTGCGCGCCTGCGGGCGCTGCTGCGACGCAGCCGCGCTCAGATGACGCCGGTTGCCGGGCCGGATACGGCATTCGGCCCGTTCCGGCTGGATCTGGCGGGGCATCGCCTGACCCGCGGCGGCGCCGAGGTGAAACTCTCCGCTGCCGAATTCGGGTTGCTGCGCATCTTCGTCGAACATCCCCTGCGGGTGTTGTCGCGCGACACGCTGATCGACATGCTGAAAGGTTACGAGCGCGATCCCTTCGACCGCAGCGTCGACACCCGCGTGACCCGCCTGCGCCGCAAGATCGAGGACAATCCGGCCGAGCCGGAGTACATCCGCACTGTGCGTGGTGAGGGCTATCTGTTCAATCCGCGCGGCGGCGCGACGTGAAGGCGGCACGCCCGATCGGTCTTACGCAGCAGAACGCGCTGCTGCTGATCGGCGCCTTTCTCGTATTCGAGCTTCTCGTCGTGGTGGTGACGGCGTATTTCGTGATGCTGCCTCTCGCGCGTCGCTCCACCGCCGATCTGGCCGGACTGATGACCCTGTCGGCCCAGACCTGGAGCGAACTGCCGCCGGTCACGCGACCCGCGTTCGAGATCGAACTGGCCCGCTCGCATGCGCTGGCCCTGCGCGCCGAACCGCCGCTCGATCCGGCGCCGCCTTCATGGCGCGATCCCTATCTGCGCTTTCTGCTGCTGTCGCTGGCGGAACGCACCGGCGTACCGGTGACCGGGTCGCGTGAAACGATCGGTGGGGAAGACTGGTTCTGGGTGGCGCTGCCGGCAGGCGGCGGGTATCTGTCGGTCGGGTTTCCCCACAGCCGCATTGCGTCGCGGCCGCTGCAGGCGCTGCTTGCGTCGCTCACCGGCGGCTTTGCCCTGGCGCTGGCGGCTGCCTGGTGGCTGGCGGGCCGTACCACGCGGCCGCTGGAACTGCTGCGCGAGGCGGTCGATTCGCTCGGGCGAGGACAGACTCCGGCGCGCCTGCCGGAAACCGGGCCGCGTGAGATCGCCGCACTGAGCCGGCGCTTCAATGCCATGGCGAAGGAAGTCGAGGAATTGCTCGCTGCGCGAACCGTGCTGCTTGCCGGGGTGTCGCACGATCTGCGCACGCCACTTGCACGGTTGCGGTTGGCGGTGGAAATGCTGGTGCGCAGGCCGAGCGCCGAACTGGCGGCGCAGATCGAAGCCGATATCGAGGCGATGGACCGCCTGATCGGCGATGTGCTGACACTGGCGCGCGGTTTCGGACACGAGCCTGCGGCACGGGTGGATCTCGCGGGTCTTCTGGCGGAACTGGCTGCGACCGCACCGGATCGCGTAACGCTCAGCGCAGACACGATCGAAATCGAGGTGCCGCCGGGCGCGCTGCGGCGCGTCCTGGGCAATCTGCTCGACAATGCACTGCGCCATGGCGGCGATGCGCCGGTGGCGTTGCGCGCCGAGACAGAGCCGGACGGAGGGGTGCGCATTGGTGTGCTCGATCGTGGACCGGGCATCCCGCTGGCGGAACGCGAGGCGGTATTCCGCCCGTTTCATCGCCTGGACGCTTCGCGCAATCTCGCGGCGGGCGGTTCGGGCCTGGGTTTGGCGATCGTACGCCAGCTCGCTGTCGCGCACGGCTGGCGGGTCCGGCTGGAAGACCGCGCGGGGGGAGGTCTCGCTGCCTGGCTGGAGATCGACCCGCGAGGCGCGGCAGCGACTGCGACTTGAAGCGAACGGCGCTTCGGATTAAAATTATTGGCTGTCCGGAATGGTCCGGACAAATTCGCACACCCGCCGATTAAAGGGTGGCGGCGCGGCGGGACAAGCCGCGCGGCTGCTGGCGGGTGGAGGCTCAACCCTTTAGGAGATTTCCATGTCCGTCACTATGCGTCAAATGCTGGAGGCCGGTGTCCATTTCGGCCACCAGACCCGCTTCTGGAACCCGAAGATGGCGCCGTTCATCTTCGGTCATCGCAACAAGATCCACATCGTCAACCTGGAAAAGTCGCTGCCGATGTTCCAGGAGGCGCAGAAGTTCGTGCGCCAGCTCGCCTCCAGCAAGGGCACGGTGCTGTTCGTCGGCACCAAGCGCGCCGCCCGCGACATCGTGCGCGAGGAAGCGCAGCGCGCCGGCGTGCCCTATGTCGACAACCGCTGGCTCGGCGGCATGCTGACCAACTACAAGACCGTCAAGCAGTCGATCAAGCGCCTGAACGATCTCGAAGCGCAACTGGCCGAGCCGGGGCGCCTGTCGAAGAAGGAAATCCTCACCGTGCAGCGCGAGGTCGACAAGATCAACCGCAGCCTCGGCGGCATCCGCGAAATGGGCGGGCTGCCCGATGCGATCTTCATCATCGACGTCGGCTACCAGAAGGGCGCCGTGACCGAGGCGAGAAAACTCGGTATTCCGGTGATCGGCGTGGTCGACACCAACAACAGCCCGGAAGGCGTCGACTATGTCATTCCCGGCAATGACGACTCGGCTCGCGCCATCCGCCTGTACGCGCGCGGCATGGCGGATGCCGTGCTGGAAGGACGTGCCCAGGTGATCAGCGAGATCGTCGGCGGCGAGGAGTTCGTCGAAATCGAGGAAGCGGGCGACGTCGCGGCCGAATAAGCGCATACGACATGCGACATCGTTCCGGCACATTCGTCGAATAGGGCCGGTGCGAGTGGTTTTCGGGGAGGGGCGTCGGCCCCTCTTTCCGTATTGAATTGTTCGAAATCTATCGGGAGTTGTAAATGGCAGAAATCACTGCAAGCATGGTCAAGGATCTGCGCGAGAAGACCGACGCGCCGATGATGGATTGCAAGAAGGCGCTGAGCGAAGCCGGCGGCGACATGCAGAAGGCGGAGGAAATCCTGCGCGTGCGCTTCGGCAACAAGGCCGCCAAGAGCGCCGGTCGCGTCGCCGCGGAGGGGCTGGTGACCATTGCGATCGCCGCGGACGGCAAGAGCGCCGCCATGGTCGAGGTCAACTGCGAGACCGACTTCGTCGCCAAGAACGACGACTTCGTGGCGCTGTGCAATGCGCTCGCCGAGATGGTGCTGAACCAGAACCCGGTCGACGTCGCCGCGCTGTCCGGCCTGGCGTACAAGGGCACGACGGTCGAGGCCTTCCGCACCGAACTGGTCGGCAAGATCGGCGAGAACATGTCGGTGCGCCGCTTCGCACGCATGGCCGCGCAGGGCAAATTCGCCAGCTACATCCATGGCGGCAAGATCGGTGTGCTGGTCGACGTCTCCGGCGACGAGGCCATCGCGCGCGACATCGCCATGCACATCGCCGCGTCCAAGCCGAAGTCGCTTGACGCTTCCGGCGTGTCGCAGGCACTCATCGACACAGAACGCCGCGTCGCCATCGAGAAGGCCAGGGAAGCCGGCAAACCGGAAGCCATGCTGGAGAAGATCGCCGAGGGCACGGTGCAGAAATTCCTCAAGGAAGTCACGCTGCTGTCGCAGCCCTTCGTCAAGGATGACAAGCAGACCGTCGAACAGGTGCTGAAGTCGAAGAACTCGCAGTGCCACGGCTTCGCCATGTACGTGGTGGGCGAGGGCATCGAGAAGAAGGTCTCCGACTTCGCCGCCGAAGTGGCGGCCGCGTCCAAGGTCTGAACGCAGATGGCGCCGGTGCGACGCATCCTGCTGAAGCTGTCCGGCGAAGCCCTGATGGGGCCGGACAGCTTCGGCTATCACGCCGAAACCCTGGCTGGCTTTGTTGCGCAGATTCGCGACGTGACGGCGCTGGGTGTGCAGGTGGGCATCGTTGTCGGCGGCGGTAACCTGTTCCGCGGCGCCTCCGGCGCGCTGTCCGGGATGGATCGCGCGACGGCGGATTCGATGGGGATGCTCGCCACGGTGATGAACGCGCTGGCCCTGAAGGACGCGCTGCAGCGCGCGGGGGTGCTGGCCCGCGTGCAGACCGCGGTGTCCATCGCGCACGTCGGCGAAGGATTCGAGCGCGACGCCGCGGTGCGCGAGCTGGAAGCCGGTAACGTCGTCATCTTCGGTGGCGGCACCGGCAATCCCTTCTTCACCACCGATACCGCGGCGGCGCTGCGCGCCGCCGAGATCGGCGCCGACCTGCTGCTGAAGGCCACCAAGGTCGATGGTGTCTACACCGCCGACCCGAAGAAGGATCCCTCGGCGCAGCGCTACGCGTCACTCTCGTTCGACGAGGCGATCGCCAGGAATCTCGGCGTCCTCGATACTGCCGCGTTCGCGCTGTGCCGCGAACAGAACCTGTCGCTCGTCGTGTTCAACGTCTTCAAGCCTGGCGCGCTCAAGCGTGTGGTACTGGGCGAGGATGAGGGCACGCGGGTCCGCAATCACTGAGGAGCAGACATGGCTGAAACCACCATTGCCGACATCAAGCGTTCCGCCGAGCAGAAAATGGGCAAGACCCTGGAAACGCTCAGGAACGATCTGGCCAAGATCCGCACGGGTCGGGCGCACACCGGTATCCTCGATCATGTGATGGTCGACTATTACGGCAACCCGACGCCGGTGCCGCAGGTCGCGAACGTCTCGCTGGTCGACAGCCGTACCCTCGGCGTGCAGCCGTGGGAGAAGAACATGGTCGGCAAGATCGAAAAGGCGATCCGCGATTCCGATCTCGGCCTCAACCCGGCCACCCACGGCGAGATCATTCGCGTGCCGATGCCCGCGCTGACCGAGGAGCGCCGGCGCGACCTCATCAAGGTGGTGCGCGGCGAAGGCGAGAACGCGCGCGTGGCGGTGCGCAACGTGCGTCGCGACGCCAACAACGCCGTAAAGGACATGGTCAAGGCGAAGACCGCGACCGAGGACGAGGAGCGTCGCACCCAGGACGAGGTGCAGAAGCTGACCGACAGGTACATCGGCGAGATCGACAAGATGCTCGCCGAAAAAGAGAAAGACCTGCTCGCAGTCTGAGTTCCGGAAGCGTGACCGCCCGCCACAAGCCGGCCGCACCGGCGCACGCCGAGGTGCCCCGGCACATCGCCATCATCATGGACGGCAATGGCCGCTGGGCCAAGCGCCGCCTGATGCCGCGCGTGGCCGGTCACCACAAGGGCGTGGAGGCGTTGCGCGGGGTGATTCGGGCGTGCGCCGAACGCGGCGTGGCGCATCTCACCGTGTTCGCGTTCAGTTCGGAAAACTGGCGGCGACCGCCGGAAGAGGTGACGCTGCTGATGGAACTGTTCATGCGCGCGCTGGAAAACGAGGTCGCCAGGCTGCACCAGAACGACATCCGCTTCCGCGTGGTTGGTGATCTGTCGGGTTTCTCCGAGCGCATCCAGACCCTGATCCGCGACGCCGAAGCGCGCACGCGCGACAACACCCGCCTGACACTGACCGTCGCCGCCAATTACGGCGGACGCTGGGACATCGTGCAGGCGGTGAAAAAGCTCATGCTGTCGGGTGTCGCGCCCGGTGCGGTGAACGAGGCGAGTCTTGCCGAGCAGCTGAGTCTCGCGGATCTTCCCGAGCCCGACCTGTTCATCCGCACCGGCGGCGAGCAGCGCATCAGCAATTTCCTGCTGTGGCAACTGGCGTACACGGAACTCTATTTCACCGACACGCTGTGGCCGGATTTCGACAGCGACGCGCTGGACGCGGCGATTGCATCCTACCGGCGGCGCGAGCGCCGCTTCGGGCGCACCAGCGAACAAGTGCAGGATACCCGCGGGGCCGCCGGATGAGCGGCTTGTTGAGCCGTGTGCTGACGGCGGGTTTGTTGCTGGCGGTTTTTGTGCCGGCGGCGCTGTGGGCGCCGAGTGGCCTGTGGGGCGCGTTGATGGCGATCGTCGTCGGCCTGGCTGGTTTCGAGTGGGCGCGGCTCGGGCATTTCACCCAGGCGGCCGCACGTATTTACGGTATTGCCCTGGCGCTGGCGGCCTTGGCGATGCCGGTGCTGGCGGGCGCGGACTGGCCGGCGTTGCAGAGCGGCCTCGTCATGCTCGCCGCCGCATTCTGGATCGTGGTGGCCCCCCTGTGGCTGCTGCGCCGCTGGCGAGTGTCTTCGGCGACACTGCGTGCAGTGGTGGGTGGCCTGCTGCTGCTGGCCCTGTGGGCGGCGTTGATGGATCTGCATGCACGTGGGCCCCGCGTTCTCCTCGGCGCCGCGATGGTGGTGTGGATCGCCGACAGCGCCGCCTATTTCGCCGGGCGCCGCTTCGGTCGCCACAAGCTTGCACCGGCCATCAGTCCCGGCAAAACCTGGGAAGGGGTGGTGGGCGCGCTGCTTGCGCTGGCGCTGTACGGTATCGCCCTTGGCCGTTTCGCCGGCGTGCCGCCATGGCCGCTGCTGCCGCTGCTTGCCATACTGCTCTACGTGTCGGTGCTGGGCGACCTGTTCGAATCCTGGATCAAGCGCGTGTCCGGCATGAAGGACAGCGGTGCGCTGCTGCCAGGGCATGGCGGCGTGCTCGATCGCATCGACGCCCTCGCTTCGACCCTGCCGGTCGCCACCGGCATGCTGATGTGGCTCGAGGCGCAGCCGTGACGCCGCGCGTGCTCACCGTGCTCGGCGCCACCGGCACCATCGGCGTCAACACGCTCGACGTGGTGGCGCGCCATCCCGGACGCTTCGACGTGTTCGCGCTGACCGGCGCCACGCAGGTCGAGCGCATGCTCGAACAGTGCCGTGTGCATCGCCCGCGCTACGCGGTCATGACCGAACCCGCCGCTGCCGCCACGGTGCGCGCGCAGGTGACGGCCGAAGGTCTCGGCGTCGAGGTGCTGGAAGGTGCGGCGGCCCTCGTCGAGGTCGCGACCGCGTCCGAGGTCGACACGGTGATGGCGGCGATCGTCGGTGCGGCCGGCTTGCCCGCCACGCTTGCTGCCGCGCAAGCGGGCAAGCGTATTCTGCTCGCCAACAAGGAAACCCTGGTGGTGTCCGGGCAGCTCTTCATGGATGCGGTAGCCGCCAGCGGCGCCGAGTTGTTGCCAATCGACTCCGAGCATAACGCGATCTTTCAGGCGCTGCCGCGCGATTTCCGCGGCGACCTTGGCCGGTCCGGGGTCAATGCGCTGTGGCTCACGGCATCCGGTGGTCCGTTTCGCACCCTGTCGGCGGAAGCGATCGCCGCCGCCACGCCCGCGCAGGCGGTGGCGCACCCGAACTGGGTGATGGGAAAGAAGATCTCGGTCGACTCCGCCAGCCTGATGAACAAGGGGCTCGAAGTGATCGAGGCGCGCTGGCTGTTCAACGCGCGGCCGGGGCAGATCAGGGTGCTGGTGCACCCGCAAAGCATCGTCCATTCGATGGTGGAATACATCGACGGCTCGGTGATTGCGCAGATGGGCACGCCAGACATGCGCACGCCGATCGCCTATGCGCTGGGATTCCCCGAGCGCATCGACGCCGGTGTGCCGATGCTCGAGTTGATGGGCAGGCAGCTGAGCTTCGAGGCGCCCGACATTCGACGCTTCCCCTGCCTGCAACTCGCGTTCGACGCGCTGGCCGCGGGCGGCAATGCGGCGGCGGTCCTCAATGCCGCCAACGAAGTCGCGGTCGCCCGCTTTCTTGATGGTGCGGCGCCGTTCGGCGCTATCGCCGCCAGCATCGCGCATGCGCTCGACACGCTCGCGGGCGGCCCGGCCGCGACACTGGATGATCTGCTCGAGTCCGACCAGGCGGCGCGCCGTGTCGCTGGCGCCTTCATCGGAGCCGTACACGCGTGAGTGTGCTGCACACCCTGCTGTGGTTTCTCATCGCTATCGGCGTGCTTGTGGTGGTCCACGAGTTCGGCCACTATCTTGCCGCGCGGCTGGCCGGGGTCAAGGTGCTGCGTTTCTCGGTCGGTTTTGGCAGGCCGCTCGTCAGCCGCCGCGTCGGGCGCGACGCGACCGAATGGACGCTCGCCGCGCTGCCGTTCGGCGGCTATGTGAAGATGCTCGACGAGCGCGAGGGCGCGGTGCCGCCGGGGGAGGCCCACCGCAGCTTCAATCGCGCCACGGTATCGCGCCGTATCGGCATCGTCGCCGCCGGGCCGGCCGCCAATTTCCTGCTTGCCGTGGTGTTTTACTGGGCGTTGTTCCTGCATGGCCTGCCTGCGCTGAAGCCCCTGATCGGCGAACCGCCGGCTGGCACGCCCGCGGCCCACGCGGGACTCGCCGCGGGCGATGAGGTCGTCGCCGTCAATGGCGTAGCAACGGCGTCCTTTCAGGATCTGCGCCTGGCGCTGTTGCGTGCCGGCGTCGCGGGCGGCAGCGCCGAACTCACGCTGGCCGGCGGACGCCATGTCCAGATCGACATGCCGTCGGTGGAAACGGAGAACCTGGAGCGCGATACCCTGCGGCCCCTTGGCATCGTGCGCTACGACCCACCGCTGGCGCCGGTGATCGGCGAAGTGCTGGCGGATGGCGCTGCGGCGCGCGCCGGCCTGCGGCCAGGCGATCGTCTCGTCGCCGCGGCCGGCATGCCGGTGGCGAGCTGGCAGGCGTGGGTCGAGACGGTGCGCGCGCATCCCTCGCGCCCGCTGCGCGTGGAATACGCGCGGCAGGGCCGTCACGCCGCGCTGACGCTGGTTCCCGATACGGTGGACGTCGACGGCGAACGCATCGGTCGCATCGGTGCCGGCCCCGAGGTCGATGCAGCGCTGCGCGCCAGCCTGATGACCGAATTGCGATATTCGCCGCTCGCCGCGCTGGGGCAGGGTATCGCGAAGACCTGGGAGATGAGCGTGTTCACCGTGGAGATGATGGCGCGCATGGTGATGGGCCAGGTGTCGTGGAAGAACCTGTCCGGTCCGCTTACCATCGCCGATTATGCGGGGCAGAGCGCAAGCCTCGGCTGGGTCAGCTTCGTCGGCTTTCTCGCGCTGGTGAGCGTGAGTCTGGGTGTGCTCAATCTCCTGCCGATCCCGTTACTGGACGGGGGACACCTCATGTATTATCTTGCGGAAGTTTTTACCGGCCGCCCGGTGTCGGAACGCACCATGGAGATCGGTGGCCGGATCGGCACGGCGCTTCTGCTGCTGCTGATGTCGTTTGCCCTGTTCAACGATTTGCAACGCCTGCTGGGCGGACAGTGATAATCATGACCCTGAAACGTTTGACGTTCGCACTTGCCGCTGCACTGACCATGCCCGCTGCATGGGCCGAAGCACCGTTCGTGGTCAAGGACATCCGGGTCGAGGGCATCCAGCGTACCGAAGCGGGCACCGTGTTCAGCTACCTGCCGGTCAAGGTCGGCGAAGTGATGACCGAGGAGAAGACGACGGCGGCCGTGAAGGCGCTGTATGCCACCGGTTTCTTCAAGGACGTGCGCCTGGAGGCGCGCGACGGCGTGCTCATCGTTACCGTCGAGGAGCGCCCGTCGATCGCCACCATCACGCTCACCGGCATCAAGGAATTTTCCGCCGACGACCTGAAGAGCGGTCTCAAGCAGACGGGTCTCGCCGAAGGTCGCGTGCTCGACCGTGCGCTGCTCGACAAGGCCGAGCAGGAAATGCAGCGGCAGTATTTCAACCGCGGCAAGTATGCGGTGGAGATCAAGTCGACCCTGACCCCGCTGGAACGCAATCGCGTCGCGGTGCAGTTCGACGTCGTCGAGGGCGAAAGCGCCAGGATTCGCCAGATCAACATCGTCGGCAACAAGGCGTTCAAGGAAAAGGAACTGCTCAAGGAGCTGACCTCGACCACGCCCGGCTGGCTTACCTGGTACACCAAGAACGACCAGTACTCGAAATCGCGCCTGGCCGGCGATATCGAGGCGCTGCGTTCGTTCTACCTCAATCGCGGCTATCTCGAATTCAACGTCGATTCCACCCAGGTGTCGATCTCTCCGGACAAGCAGGGGATCTACATCACCCTCAACGTGACCGAGGGGCCGCAGTACCGCGTGTCCGACGTCAAGCTGGCCGGACAGATGCTGGTACCCGAGGCAGAGCTGAAGAAGCTGATCACGGTGCAGCCGGGTGAGGTATTCGCGCGCGACCGGCTTACCGAGAGCACCAAGAAAATCAGCGAACGTCTCGGCAACGAAGGCTATGCCTTCGCCAACGTCAATGCCGTTCCGGAACTCGACAAGGAAAAGGGCAGCGTCGCCTTCACCCTGTTCGTCGATCCCGGGCGCCGGGTGTACGTCAACCGCATCAACGTCGCCGGCAACACGCGCACACGTGACGAAGTGGTGCGCCGCGAGATCCGCCAGATGGAGGGTGGGTACTACGACGCCGAGAAAATCAACCGCTCGCGTGATCGCCTGAACCGGCTCGGCTTTTTCAACGAGGTCAACATCGAGACACCGAGCGTGTCCGGCACGACCGACCAGGTCGACGTCAACGTCAGCGTGACCGAGAAATCGACCGGCAACATCATGCTGGGCGCCGGCTTCTCCTCCTCCGAGGGCCTGGTGCTGTCCGGTTCGGTGTCGCAGGCGAACGTGTTCGGTACCGGCAACCGTGTCACCGCGCAGTTGAACTCCGGAAGCGTCAACACGGTGTATTCGCTGTCGTTCACCAACCCCTACTACACGATCGACGGCATCAGTCTTGGCTACGACATCTACCGGCGCGACGTCGACGCGACGCAGATTGACGGCGTGGGTGATTACCAGACGTCGACCTACGGTCTGGGTGCGCGCTTCGGCCTGCCGATCAACGAGCGGGACTTCATTTCCTTCGGCCTGACCTACGAACAGACATCGTTGACGCTTGGCACGGACCCCTCCACCCGCTACCAGGATTTCGTCGACGTGTTCGGCAGCGACAACGACACGTTGCGTCTCGATACCGCCTGGGCGCGCGATACGCGCAACAGCTACCTGTTCCCGAGCCGGGGCTTGTACCAGCGGCTGGGCGCCGAAGTCGGCACGCCGCTGGGCAGCCTGCAGTACTACAAGCTGTCGTTGCAGCACCAGCAGTATTTCGACCTGGGCCGCAGCTTCGTCCTCATGTTGAACGGCGAACTGGGACTCGGTGGCGGGCTGTCGGGCAAGCCGCTGCCCTTCTTCAAGAACTTCTACGCCGGTGGTACCGGCTCGGTGCGCGGGTTCTCGAACGGCACGCTCGGCCCGAAGGATGCGGCGGGTGATGCGCTTGGCGGCGATACGCGCGTGATCGGCAACGCGGAACTCTTCTTCCCCTTGCCGGGCCTGAAGGACAACCAGTCGCTGCGCATGTCGGCGTTCGTCGATGCCGGCGCGGCTTTCGGTCCGTCCGACGGCGACGTGGCGAATCCCTACAGGGGGCTGTACGAGAAATTCGCCTTCGATGATCTGCGCTATTCCGCCGGACTTGCGGTACTGTGGGTTTCCCCGATGGGACCATTGAAATTCAGCGTGGCGCAGCCGATTTCGAAGAAGTCCGGCGACGAGACGGAAGTATTCCAATTCACCCTTGGCAACGTGTTCTGAGGGTGCTGTGAAGCGGAGTGAAAGAAAATGAAATTCAAGCCCTTTTGTACATCCCTGATGCTGGTGTCCATGGCGATCGCCACGCCGGCGTGGGCCGACACCAAGATCGGCTTCGTCAACACCGAACGCCTGTTGCGTGAGGCGCCGCTGTCGGTTGCCGCCCAGAAGAAACTGGAGCGCGAGTTCGCCTCGCGCGACCAGGAACTGCAGAAACTCGCCAAGCAGGCGCGTGACCTGCAGGCGCAGCTCGACAAGGACGGCGTGACCATGTCGGAAACCGAGCGTCGCAACAAGGAACGCGACCTGGGCAATCTCAACCGTGACCTGCAACGTCAGGGGCGCGAGTTCCGCGAGGACCTCAACCTGCGCCGCAACGAGGAACTGGGGCAGATCCAGGAACGCGCACGCAAGGCGATTCAGGATATCGCCAAGGCCGAGAAGTTCGACATCATCGTCGAGCAGGCCGTCTACGTCGATGCCAGGACCGACATCACCGATCGCGTGATGAAGGCGCTCGGCGGCAAGTAAGCCACTGAATCCAGGCGCATCTCCGGAGCACGCAGCGGCGATGGCCCTCACGCTCGCCGAACTCGTCGACCGCCTGGGTGGTGAGCTGCTTGGCGACGGCACGCGCACCATCCGCCAGATCGCACCGCTCGATCGCGCCACGTCGGACGAGATCGGATTCGTCGCCCAGACGAAATATCTCGCCCAGCTTGCCACGACCGGTGCCGGTGCGGTCATCCTGCCGCCGGATGCGCGCGACGCGTGCGAGCTGCCGCGCATTCTCACGCCCAATCCCTATCTGTATTTTGCCCGCGTTTCCGCGCTGCTGAATCCGCCGCCGCACCCGCCCGTCGGCGTCCATCCCACAGCGACGGTGGCGCCGGATGCGCAGGTCGCGGTGGATGCCAGCGTCGGCCCCGGCGCGGTGATCGGCGCCGGGGCCCGGGTCGGCGCGCGCAGCGTGATCGGCCCGAATTGCGTGCTGGGCGACGGAGCGGCGATTGGTACGGACTGCCTGCTGCACGCCAACGTCACCGTGTATCACGGTTGCGAAATCGGCGACCGCGCGATTCTCCACTCCGGCTGCGTCATCGGCTCCGATGGCTTCGGCTTCGCGCCGAACGATGGGCGATGGGAAAAAATCCCGCAGATCGGCCGCGTCCGCATCGGCGACGACGTCGAGATCGGTGCCTGCACCACCATCGACCGCGGCGCGCTGGAGGACACGGTGATCGAGGACGGCGTCAAGCTCGACAACCTGATCCAGGTCGCGCACAACGTGACGATCGGGGCGCACAGCGCGATCGCCGCGTGCACCGGGATTGCCGGCAGCGCGAAGATCGGGCGCCACTGCACCATCGGCGGTGCGGCGATGATCTTCGGCCACATCGAGATCGCCGATGGCACGCGCATCTCGACCAATACACTCATCACCAAGTCGTTGCCCCGGCCGGGCACCTACACCTCCGCGCTGCCGTTTTCCGAGCACGAGGTGTGGCAGAAGAACGCCGTGCACATGCGCAACCTCGACAAGCTGGTGCAGCGCGTCAAGGAACTGGAAAAGAAACTCAAGGAACTGGAAGCCAAATGATCATGGAAATCGAGGAGGTGATGCAGTACCTCCCGCATCGCTATCCCTTTCTGCTGGTCGACCGTATCGTCGAGATGGAACTTGGCAAGTCGGTCACCGCGATCAAGAACGTGACCATCAATGAGCCGTTTTTCCCCGGCCATTTTCCCGGTGCGCCGGTGATGCCCGGCGTGTTGATTCTCGAGGCGATGGCGCAGGCGGCGGCGATCCTGTCGTTCAAGACCAAGAACTACGCACCGGAAGACATCGGCGTCGTGTATTTCGCCGGCATCGACGGCGCGCGCTTCAAGAAGCCGGTGAAGCCTGGTGATCAGCTGGTGCTGAAGATCGAGATCGTGCGCGAGATGCGCGGCATCTGGAAATACACCGGCCGCGCGGAGGTCGACGGCGCGCTGGCGGCCGAGGCCGAACTCATGGCGACGCTGCGCGACAAGCCGAAGGCCTGAGCATGGCTGCCGGGAGGATCCACCCCACTGCGCTGGTGGCGCCAGGCGCGCAACTCGCCGACGACGTCGAGATCGGTCCTTACACAATCATCGGTGAGCATGTCGCGATCGGCACCGGCACCACGGTCGGGGCGCACGCGGTCATCACCGGCCACACCCGCATCGGCGCACGTAACCGCATCTTTCATTTCGTTTCGCTCGGCGAGGCGCCGCAGGACAAGAAGTACGCCGACGAGCCGACGCGCCTGGAAATCGGCGACGACAACGTCATTCGCGAGTTCTGCACCTTCAACACCGGTACCGTGCAGGACCGTGGCGTCACCACGCTTGGCAGCCATAACTGGATCATGGCCTATGTCCACATCGCACACGACTGCGTGGTGGGTGACCACACCATCTTCGCCAACAACGCCTCGCTGGCGGGACATGCCGAGGTGGGCGACTGGGCGATCCTCGGCGGCTTCACCGGCGTGCACCAGTTCTGCAAGGTCGGCGCCCACGTCATGACCGGCATTTCGAGCGTGGTGTTCAAGGACATCCCGCCTTTCGTCATGGCGTCCGGCCAGCCCGCCGCGCCGCACGGACTCAACAGCGAGGGCCTCAAGCGGCGCGGTTTTTCGGCCGACGCGCTGGCGGCCTTGAAGCGCGCCTACAGGATTCTCTACCGCGAGGGCAACACAGTGGCCGAGGCGCAGGCCAGGCTCGAACCGCTGGCGGCCACGCATGCCGAGGTTCGCCAGTTGCTCGATTTCCTTGCGCGCGCCGAGCGCGGCATCATCCGGTGATCGATCTCGGAGTCGTCGCCGGCGAGGCGTCCGGCGATCTCCTCGGCGCGCACTTCGTCACCGCCCTCCGGCAAACCCGTCCGTCCCTCAGCGCCGCCGGTATCGCCGGCCCGCGACTCGTCGAATCCGGCGTGACGGCGGTTTATGCCAGTGACAGGCTCGCGGTCAACGGTTATGTCGAAGTGCTCCGTCATCTGCCGGAATTGTTGTGGATACGCGCGCGCATGACCCGCTATTTCCTGCGGCAACGCCCCCGGGTGTTCGTCGGCATCGATGCGCCGGACTTCAACTTCACGCTGGAAGCGCACCTGAAGGCCGCCGGGATTCCCACTGTGCACTTCGTCAGCCCGTCGATCTGGGCGTGGCGGCCGGAGCGCATCCATCGCATCAGGCAGGCGGTGTCACACATGCTGGTGGTGTTTCCGTTCGAGGAAGCCATTTACCGCGACGCGGGCATTCCGGTGAGTTACGTTGGCCATCCGCTCGCCGACGTCATTCCACTCGATCCGGATACCGCGGCCGCGCGCGCCGCGCTTGGACTGCACGGCGGGCCGATCCTGGCGCTGCTGCCAGGCAGCCGCCTGTCCGAAGTGAAGCGGCACGCGCGACTGATGCTCGACGCCGCGCGCCTCGTTCACCAGCGCCACGGTGATGCGCAGTTCGTTTTGCCAGCCGCGAACGGCGCTGCGGCGAGCATCGTGCGTGCGGCACTGCATGGGACGAGCCTGCCGGTACGCGTTCTGGACGGACAGTCGCACACGGCGCTGGCGGCGTGCGACGTCGCATTGGTCGCCTCCGGCACGGCCACGCTCGAGACGGCGCTGTTCAAGAAGCCGATGGTGATCACCTACCGCGTGCCCGCGCTCACCGCGCGCATGATGCGAAAAAAGGCGCTGCTGCCGTGGATCGGACTGCCGAACATCCTGGCACGCGACTGGATCGTCCCGGAGCGCGTGCAGGAAGCGGCCACCGCGGAAAACCTGGCGGCCGATGCGCTCGCCTGGCTGGACGATGCGCCGCGCCGCGCTGCCGTGATCGAGCGGTTTCGCGCCATGCACGAGTCGCTGCGTTGCAACGCAGGTGCGCGCATCGCCGAGGCCGTGGTGCCTTATCTGGAGACGCGTGCATGAACCTGCACTGGGGACCGGTGGGACTGTGCGGCGTGGACGAAGCCGGCCGCGGACCACTTGCCGGCCCTGTCGTCGCCGCCGCGGTGATGCTCGATCCCGCGCGGCGCATCGACGGTCTGCGCGACTCGAAGAAGCTTTCCGCCGCGGCGCGCGAGCGTCTTGCGGGTGTGATTCGCCGCGACGCACTCGCCTGGTGTGTGGCCGAGGCGAGCGTCGAGGAAATCGATACGCTGAACATCCTCAACGCGACCCTGCTGGCGATGCGCCGCGCGGTCGAAGGACTGACACGTGCGCCCGACGACGTGTGGGTCGATGGCAACCGCTGCCCGGTCTGGCCGTGGCGCTCGCAGACGGTGGTGAAGGGCGACGACAAGGTGGCCGCCATCGCGGCGGCCTCCATTCTTGCCAAGACCGAACGCGACCGCTTCATGCGCCGTCTGGACGAAATCTACCCCGCCTACGGTTTCGCGCGCCACATGGGGTACGGCACTGCGGTGCACCTCGAGGCGTTGAAGGCGCACGGCGCGTGCCCGCAGCACCGTACGAGCTTCGCACCGGTTAAACTGGCAATCGCGCAAACGGCTTTGTTTTGAAAGGAAAAACCATGGTGGTGTCATTGTTGTTTCATGTGCTGGGGATCGTCGTCTGGGTTGGCGGCATGTTCTTCGCCTACATGGCTTTGCGGCCGGTGGCGGCCAGCGTGCTGGAACCGCCGCAGCGGCTGACGTTGTGGGCCGGGGTGTTCGGGAAATTCTTTCCCTGGGTGTGGGTGTCGGTGCTGCTGATCCTGCTCACCGGCCTGCACATGATGGCGCTGTTCGGTTGGCTTGCGGCGCCGCTTTACGTTCTCGCCATGCTGGCGATCGGCCTTCTGATGATGCTGATCTATCTCGTGGTGTTCTTCATGCCCTACGCGAAGCTCAAGCGTGCGGTCGCCGAGCAGAACTGGAAAGCAGGCGGTGCTGCGCTCGGACAGATTCGACAACTGATCGGCATCAACCTTGTTCTCGGCCTGCTCACGATCGTGCTGGTGTTCGCCGGCAAAATGATGGTATCCGGCGCCTGAACGGGCATCAGGGGGCTGGACGCGGTTCCCGTCGCATTTTGCAGTTCTTTACGCTTCCTCGGCTTGGATTGCCGAGAAATTGGCTAATATTAGAAAAGTATGAAGCAATCTGGCCGTTCCAGCCTCCGAGCGGATCGCCGCGCTTTTCCACATGAGCACGCAGTGGCGATGCACGTGCAAGAAGCGTGGCCTGCGCGCCCAACGTGGCTGGGTCTGATGATTTCCCACAATGAAAGGAAAATGTCTATGCGTATCGCCATGAAAACCATCAATGTTGCCTTGCTGGCCATGGGCATGAGCAGTTTCGCCGCCACCCCGGCACTGGCTGAAGCGCGCTACTACGATCCCAGCAACGTGGGTGGCAATACGACCGGTTACGAGCTCTACAAGACGATCGGCTGCCCCGGCCGGCAACTGCTCGATCCGCCGTGCAAGGAAGACGTCAAACCTGCACCGGTCGCCAAGCCCGCTCCGGCGCCGGTGCCGGCGCGAACAGCCAAGGAAGAGTGCATGGCGAACGCCAAGCCCGGCGAATGCTATGTGCTCATCGTCAAGGATCCGGTGTACGGCACGGAGAAGGTGCAGAAACTGGTGAAGGAAGCAGGCGAGCGCATTGAGATCGTTCCGCCGGTATACAAGGCGGTGAAGGTTCGTGTGACCAGCGAGGAAATCCAGGAAGTGGTGCCTGCGGTCTATGAAACGGTCAAGGAACGTGTCCTGGTGAAGCCGGCGACGAACCGGCTGGAAACCGTGCCTGCGGTCTTCGAGGAGGTCGAGGAACGCGTGATGGTCAAGCCGGCCGGCAAGAAAGCGATCGAGGTTCCCGCGGTCTACGAGGATGTCACCGAGCGGACACTGGTGCGCGCGGCGTACACGACGTGGAAGCCGGGTACGGCGACCAGCATCCAGAAAATCGATGAAAAGACCGGCGAGATTTTCTGTCTGGTCGAAGTGCCGGCGGAATATCAGGAAGTCACCACGCGCGTGATGAAGACGCCGGCCTCGATCCGCTACGATGAAATTCCGGCGGTGTATGAGACCGGCAAGCGTACCGTGCTGAAGAGCGCGGAGACGACGCGTACCATCGAAATCCCGGCCGAATACGCCGAGCGCGAAGTGACCAGGCTGGTCAAGCCGGCCACCACGGTGACGAAAGTGGTGCCGGTCGATTACGAACGCGAGATCATGACGGAAGTGCAACCGGCGACGCAGAAGCGGGTGGCCGTACCTGCCGAGTTCGAAATGGTCGACCAGCAGGTGATCCTCGTTCCGGCGAAACAGTACTGCACCCGCATCCTTTGCGACGTCAATGCCACGGCGGAGAAGATGATGGAAATCCAGCGCGCGCTGAAGGCGGCGGGATACTATCCGGATGGTCCGATCGATGGCGTGGTCGGCGCCAACACGACGGCTGCGGTGGCCGAGTTCCAGAAGGCCAAGGGATTGATCGGGGACGGGTATCTGACCCTCGAGACGGTCAAGGCACTGGGCGTCGCGGCGCCATAAGCGCATCCGAAGTCGACAGCCCTCCCGCTCGCGGGAGGGCTTTTTTGGTGCGCCCGGCACGGGCGCACTCTTGTGGGTGAAAGTCCCACCGTAAGTTGATCACAGCGAACGAAGCGAAGCGCAACTGCATGAGGGTGACCGAATGTGGGGAGGAAGCGTGGAGCGAAACTGCGA